>Ga0070734_10000031_pt1 | contig 421380 bp, 313 predicted proteins | sample Coa_R1_8_FD_66444 | JGI IMG/M metagenome (GOLD analysis project Ga0070734, IMG submission 66444) | Surface soil microbial communities from Centralia Pennsylvania, which are recovering from an underground coalmine fire - Coalmine... | ecosystem: Environmental > Terrestrial > Soil >...
CCCGTGTTGCCGCTGGTCGCATCGAGGATCACTTTGCCGGGGCGCAGCAATCCGTTGCGTTCGCCATCGAGAATCATGCTGAGCGCCGCGCGATCCTTCACCGATCCGCCGGGATTCACCCACTCGGCTTTGGCCATGATCGAGATGCCGCGAAATTCCGCGGTGACTTTTTTCAGATGCAACAGCGGCGTGTTCCCTACGCAATCCACAACCGACGCGGGTACGGCGATGCGTTGAAACACCGGAAGCGACGGATTGGCGGCAGTGACCATTGCGAGCGCTGGTGAAACTTCCGCCATCTCAAGGAGCATATGGAAACAGATTGCGTGAGGCGGAAAAAGGGTGCAGAATCCTACCCTGGGAGCTATAGTAGCTAGAGAGTCACTCTGTGTCAACGGAGCGGGAACCATTTATGCCCACCAAGAAATCCGCGCCGAGCGTGGAAGAACAATTGCAAAGTCTTCGTTCTTATGGAGTTGAAGCGAAGTCCACGGGCGGCGGCAAGTGGAGTGTTCAGAAAGGCGATTGTGTCGCCGAAATCGAGCAAACGTCGGCAGGACTACGCGTTGTTGGCTCGCCGGGATTCCAGATCGGCGCCGAAGTCGGACAGCTTTTGGACGGGGGATATCAGAAATTCCTGAAGACGCCCACGCGCAAACTCCCCGCCACCGCCGATCATCTTCACCGCATGCACGGATTCCAGGAAGCGCTGGCGGCCGCCCTGGGCGAGCCCGCGTTGTACAACTTGGCGCTGGGAACGGTGTCGACCGCCTATCACTACGATCGCGTGAAGGGTCGCGCGAATCCTTAACATCTCAATCCCTAGCATCTTAAGATTTGTTGCAACTCCAATCCCTCTTGGCGTGCGGCCTCTCCAGAGGGTATGCTGGACCACATGTTTCGCACGACAATCGCATTTTCCCTCTTGCTTGTTTGTTCCGTGGCATTCGCCGAGGCGCCGGGAAGCCCGCTGGCCGCGTTCAGCGCCGATCCCGAGCTCGCTTCGATCGTGAAGGAAATCGACGCCGCGCACATCGCGCACACGATCCAGACGCTCGGAAGTTTTCACACGCGCCACACGCTGTCGGACACGAAAGATCCGGCGCGCGGCATCGGCGCGGCGCGCAATTGGATCAAGGCGGAGCTGGAAAGCTACGCCAAGGATTCCGGCGGGCGCATGAAAGTGGAGTTCGACGTTTTCACCGCGCCGAAGGGCCGCCGCATCCCGGAGCCGACCGAAGTGATGAACGTAGTCGCGACGCTGCCGGGCACCGATCCCAAGGCCGCGACGCGCGAATTCGTCGTCGGCGGGCATTACGATTCCATCTGCGGCAGCCAGAGCGACGTGACCTGCGAAGCACCGGGATCGAACGACGACGCCAGCGGCACGGCCGTCGTGCTGGAATGCGCGCGCGTCTTGAGCAAGCGGTCGTTCCCGGCGACCATCGTGTTTGTGGCGTTCGTCGGCGAAGAACAAGGCTTGATCGGCGCGACACACTTCGCGCAAGAAGCGAAAAAGGCAAATCTCAACGTCACGATGTTGAACAATGACATCGTCGGCGGAAACAAAGGTCCGGCCGGCGCCCCACCCAACGATTGGGTGCGCGTTTTCTCCGATGGTCCGCCGCGCAAGGAGACGCCAGAGGAAATCACGGCGCGCTTGGCCGGCGGCGGCGAGGTGGATACGCCGCAGCGCCAGCTGGCCCGCTACATTGAAGAAGTCCAAGGAGCGTACTTGCCTGGATTCCCGGCGCGCATGATCTGGCGTCGCGACCGCTTTGGCCGCGGCGGCGATCACACGCCGTTTTCCGAACAAGGTTTTCCAGCGGTGCGTTTCTGCGAGGCCGCGGAGGATTTCACGCGCCAACACGCCAACGTCAACGAAACCGACGGCGTGAAGCACGGCGACCTTTTTGAATTTGTCACGCCGGAATACACGGCGAATGTCGCGCGGTTGAACGCCTTGACGCTGGCGAACCTGGCGTCCGCGCCGCCGCCGCCGGAAAACGTTCGCTACGGAACCGAGCGCGGCAAGAACAACACGTTGCTTTCCTGGCAGGCGTCGCCGGACAACGCCGCCGGCTACGAAGTGGTGTGGCGCGATACGACCGCTCCGCGCTGGGAGCACAGCGAGCCGGCCGGCAGCGAACTGAAGTTCAAATCCGATATCTCGAAGGATAATTTTTTCTTCGGTGTGCGCGCCGTCGACGCCAAAGGGCATCGCAGCATTGTGGTATGGCCCAAGCCGCCTGCGCGTCCCGCAGGCGCGCCGCCGCCCGAGGTTCCCAGCAACAACTAGCGTGGCAGACAAACGAGAATTTCCGGAGCGCCCGATCGTGGGCGTAGGCGGCATCGCGATCGATGGCGATCGCGTGTTGCTGGTGCAGCGCGCGTTCGAGCCGCTGAAGGGACGCTGGTCGATTCCCGGCGGCGCGCTCGAACTCGGCGAATCGCTTACCGGCGGGGTGGAGCGCGAGTTACTCGAAGAAACCGGCGTCGCCGTGAAAGCGACCGATGTCGTGAAGGTCTTGAATCGCGTGCTCGAAGAGAACGGCCGCGTGAAGTATCACTACGTTTTGATCGATTACCTCTGCCACCCCATAGGATCGACTACGCCGCAGCACGGCGACGATGCCAGCGACGCGCGATGGGTCGCGCGCGGCGATCTTGCCGGCTATCACTTGAGTCCCGAGATGCTGGAAGTGATCGAGATCGCGTTTGGGATGGCCAGGTAATCGCGTTTCAGCTTGATTTGGTTTCGATCCCGCAGGGATCTTAGCTTGTAGCCGGCGGTTGAGCGTTTTTTGCGACACCACCGGTTCATTTTGGCAATGAAGACTGTCGATCCCGGAGAGGGGATCGCAGCGAACGCTTTGGGTGCTGCGATCCCTACGGGATTGATCTGTCTTTGGTGTAGGGTACCGGTGGTATCGCAAAGAACGCTCAACCACCGGTTACATGCTGGCATCCCTCTGGGATGCATGAGCCACTAAGCCCGTGCTTCGAACGCGGCGATGCGATCTTGCTGCTTCAGCAAATACCCAAGCTGATCGACGCCGGCCAACAAACAGCTTCGGGAGAACGCATCAATTGGAAAGCCCACGCTTTTGCCGTCCGGCAACGTGACCGTTTGTGATTCCAGATCAATCGTGATTTCAAGCGACGCATCCGCGACCGAGCGTTCCATCAGCGCGGCGTGAGTCGCCGCGTCGAGCGCCACCGGAAGCAAACCGTTCTTCAGCGAGTTGTTTCGGAAAATATCGCCGAATGACGTGCTGACGACGGCGCGAAATCCAAAGGCCAGCAGCGCCCACGGCGCGTGTTCACGGGAACTGCCACAGCCAAAGTTGTCGCCCGCCAGCAAAATGCTCGCGCCGGTGGCGCGTGGCTGATTCAGGATGAAGTTAGGCTGCAATCGCCAGTCGTTGAAAAGCGCTTCGCCAAGACCCGACTTCACAGTGGTCTTCAGAAATCGCGCGGGAATGATTTGATCCGTATCGATGTCACGCGTCGGCAACGGAACAAGGCGGCTCGTAAGTTTCGTAAATGGTTGCATGTCGATCACCCTAACAACGTGCGCACGTCGCTCACCACGCCGGTGACCGCGCACGCCGCCGCCGTCAGCGGACTCGCGAGCATGGTGCGTCCGCCTTGTCCCTGGCGTCCTTCAAAATTGCGATTGCTCGTGGAGACGCAGTATTGCCCAGCCGAAAGTTCGTCGCCGTTCATCGCGATGCACATACTGCAACCGGGTTCGCGCCACTCCGCTCCGGCGGCGCGGAAAACTTCCGCTAAGCCTTCCGATTCCGCCTGCTTCGAAACGTCGGCCGATCCCGGCACCACCAGCATTCGTACTCTGGGATTGATCCGCCGTCCGCGCAACACGCTCGCCGCGCCGCGCAGGTCGGCGATCCGCGAGTTCGTGCAGCTTCCGATGAACACCACGTCAATGGGATGGCCGAGCAGCGACCGCCCCGGTTCGAGTGCCATGTATTCGAGCGCCTTGAGGAGCGCGCTGCGTTGGCCGGAGTCGGCCACCGCCGCCGGATCGGGCACGGGACCCGTCACCGGAATCGCCATGCCGGGATTCGTTCCGTAGGTGATCATCGGTTCGATGCGCGAGGCGTCGAGCGACACCGCCTGATCGAACGTAGCCCCATCGTCGGAAGGAAGCGTCCGCCATTTCGCGACGGCCGCATCCCACGCGGGTCCGTTTGGCGCACTGGGCCGGCCGTTGAGATACTGAAACGTCGTGTCGTCCGGTGCGATCATACCGGCGCGCGCGCCGCCTTCAATCGACATGTTGCACACGGTCATGCGTTCGTCCATGGTGAGTGCGCGAATGGCCGATCCTGTGTACTCGAAGACGTGTCCCACGCCGCCGCTCACGCCGATTTTCGCGATCACCGCGAGAATGATGTCCTTCGCGGAGACGCCCGGCTGCAAGCGGCCTTCCAGACGAATTTCCATGGTGCGTGGACGCGTTTGCAACAGGCATTGCGTCGCCAGCACGTGCTCCACTTCACTTGTGCCGATGCCAAACGCGAGCGCGCCCATCGCGCCGTGGGTCGAGGTGTGACTATCGCCGCAGACCACGGTCATTCCGGGTTGCGTCGCGCCGATTTGCGGCCCGATCACGTGCACGATTCCCTGATGCTCGCTGTTCAGGTCGTAAAGCTCGATGCCCCACTGGCGGCAGTTGTCGCGCAGTTCGGTGACCATGCGCGACGCTTGCGGATCGAGAATCCGGAAGCCCGGCAAACTGCGGCCGCGCGTGGGAATAATGTGGTCGATGGTCGCGAGCGTGCGATCAGGGCGATGCACGGGCAGTCCGCGCTCGCGCAGTCCTTGGAATGCTTGCGGCGACGTGACCTCGTGGATCAAATGAAGGTCGATGTACAGCACCGCCGGGCAGCCGGTCTCGTGGTAAACCACGTGGCTGTCCCAGATTTTCTCGAACAGCGTCTTTTTTTCCAAGGGGGGCATCGCCTTCTATTGGACCACGGAATCACCGGGCTGAAAAGGCGGCCTGCCGTTTTTCGGCTCGGAACTCGGGCCCGGGAACTCGGAACTGAAATACAATGAATCTCATGACCACCACTGTGAATCCAATTCAACAGGGTCAGGATGCTGACGCCGCGGTTGTGGCGCGGGTCCAAGCCGGAGAGACCGAGGCCTTCGCGGATCTGGTGAAGCGCCATGAAAAGCGCGTCTACCGCACCCTGATGGGAATCACCGGAGTGCGGGAAGACGCCGAGGACGCCACGCAAAGCGCGTTCCTCAAGGCGTACCTTCATCTCGGCGATTTCCACGGTGCGTCGCGTTTTTCTACCTGGCTGTTGCGGATCGCCATCAATGAGGGATTGGAACGCTTGCGGCGACGCAAACAAACCATCTCCATCGATGACGATCAGGACGACAAGGACGAGCAGCACTTTCGCCCGCGGGAATTTCGCGATTGGCGGGACAATCCGGAAGAGAAATACACCAAGACCGAATTGCGGGAACTGGTGGAAAGCGAAGTGATGAAACTGCCTGTGAAATATCGCGTCGTGGTCATGCTCCGGGACCTGGAGGAACAGTCGACGGAAGAGACGGCAACGGCACTCGACTTGGAAATCAGCACGGTGAAGACACGCTTGCTGCGCGGCCGGCTGATGTTGCGGGAAGCCCTGGCGCCCTTCTTCCTGCGCGATAACGAAAAGGAGCACGTCCATGCTTAATTGCGGTCAAGTTTTGCGAGAACTTGAAAGCTACCTGGACGACTCGCTAGCGGCGGATGTCCGCAAGGACTTGCAAGCCCACTTGGGGGGATGCCATCACTGCGAGGTCGTTCTGGATTCGGCGCGTCACACGCTGCGAATCGTTGCCGGTTGCAAAACGTTCGAGTTGCCGGAGTCGCTTTCGGATCGAATCATGGCCAGCGTGCGCGCCCAAAAAACGTCGTAGATTGGGCCCCGGCGCTTAACGGAGCCGGTAGTCGCCGCGGCTGAAGTATTTCTCCAGCCAGCAGTACAGCGTGATGAAAAGATACCGGCTGCCCATTTCCTTCAGCATCAGCTTCGATTCTCCGGTGCGCCGATTCCGCCACGTGATGGGAACCACCGTCCACGAGTAGCCGCGCACGATCGTCTTCAGCGGCAATTCCACCGTCAAATTGAAATGCGGCGATAGAAACGGCCGGCAACCGTCGAGCGTTACGCGCCGGTACGCTTTGAAGGCGTTGGTGAAGTCGTTCAACTTCACATTGAAGAGAAATCGCAGAAAAAGATTCGCGCACCGATTGATCCACAGCTTGAACCACGGATAATCGACCACCCCGCCGCCCTTCACGAAGCGCGACCCGAAAACGGCGTGCCATCCTTCGTTCAAAACTTCCCAGTAGCGGACCACATCGCGCGCGTCGTCGGACGCGTCCGCCATCATCACCACGATCGCGTCGCCGGAGGCGTGGTCGAGTCCCAAAACGACGGCGAGGCCGAATCCATGCGGTCCGGAATTTTGCACCGGCTTGATCTCAGGCATGCGGCGGGTGGCGTCTTGCAGCAATTGCCACGTGCGATCCGTGCTGCCATCGTCGACCACCACGATTTCATGCGGGATTTCGTGTAGGCGCAGTTCTAAATGTAGATGCTCGATGGTCGAGACGATGCAGCCTTCTTCGTCGCGTGCCGGAATCACCACGCTAAGCTTGGTGAGCGGAGAGAGCGCGTTGTCCATCATGCGACTCCGCTGATTTCGAGCCAGCGCGGGTTTTGCTCGGCGTGCCGGGCGATTTCTTCGAGGATCGAGGCCAACGGTTTTTCGCGGCGCCAGCCGAAGTCCGCTTCGGCGGCGCGCGAATCCATCGCCACCCAAGGGACGTCGTACGGCCGCGGGCGCGGGTCGCGCGCAACTTCGTGTGGTCCGAAGCGCGCGTCGCACCAGGCGGTGAGTTGCTTCAGCGACATGCCATTCGCCGGGCCGCCTCCCACCGTATAGGTGCGCGCGCCGGCCGTTCGCGCGCAATCGATTTGGTGGAGGAGCAGCGCCGAAAGATCGTTGGGATGCAGCGCGTCGCGCGACTGAAATCCACTGCCTTCGAATCCAATGTAGCGCAACGGACGGCGCCGCAAGTGCGCGTTGATCCAATAAGAAAAAATACCTTGCTCGGCGGTGCCGAATTGTCCCGCGCCGGCCAGGACGCCGCATCGATCGATCCACACGGGGAAGCCGAACGCCGCACCGTACTCGAGCGCCGCGATCTCCGACGCGCGCTTGCTCGCGCCGTAAAGAGAAAGCGGGGGCTCGGTGGAAAAATCCACGCCGATGCCGGCGGGCGAAACACCGCCGGCTAAATTGCTCGAACCATCGAGGGTGAACGCATCGTTCGCGGATTTCAGCGGCAGCGCGGCCAGCGCGGCGATCGAGTAAACGCGGCTGCTGCTCAACAAAAGCAATCCTGCGCGATGGCGCTTGCAATACTCGAGCACTTCGATCGCGCCCCAGAGATTGTTTTCCATCAACTCGCGGCTCGAGGATTTTCCGTCCACGCCCGCCAGCACACTGGGATTCGCCGCCGCGTCGATCACCCAATCGGCGGCCGGCAACGCGTCCATATCCTTCGCGTGCCGGATATCCCCGTGGACAACGTTGACGCCGAGCGCCGACAGTTTCGACCGATTCTGCTCCGATCCGCGGCGCACAAAATTGTCGATGCCGAAAACCTCCAGCCCCGCGCGATTCTCGCGGAGCGACGCAGCCAGGCAGCTTCCGGTGAAACCGCAAATGCCGGTGATGAGGATTCTCATGACGCGGCCGATTCCTGAGTGCGCTCCGCCCAGGCGCGGGCGATCTCCTCGAAGATCACCGGCAGCGATTTCGTCAGCGTCCACGACGGGAAATGCGCGCGAATCTTGCGCAGATCGCTGTAGTAGCAGATGTGATCGCCTACGCGGTTCTCATCCACGTAGTGCCATTTCATTTTGTGACCGGTGGCCGCCTCGGCCATCGCGAAAGCTTCGAGAATGGAGCAGGAGTTTTCTTTGCCGCCGCCCAAGTTGTAAACTTCCGCCGCGCGCGGACGATTGTAGAACTCCAGCATCAGCGCCGCAACGTCGGTGGAGTGAATGTTGTCGCGCACTTGCTTGCCCTTGTAGCCGTTGACGCGATATTCACGGCCTTCGAAGCAGCACTTGATCAAGTAACTCAAAAAGCCGTGCAGTTCCACGCCGGAATGGCTCGGTCCCGTGAGGCATCCGCCGCGCAGGCAGCACGTGGGCATGCCGAAGTAGCGGCCGTATTCCTGCACCATCACATCGCCCGCCACTTTCGACGCGCCGAACAGCGAGTGCTTCGATTGATCGATGGAAAGAGTTTCCGGAATTCCGTGCGCAAACGCGGGATCGTCGTAGTCCCAGCGCGTTTCCAGTTCCTTCAGGGCGATGGAATTCGGCAAATCCCCATACACCTTGTTGGTGGACATGTGAATGAAGGGCGATTCCGGGCAGGCGCGCCGCGCCGCTTCCAAAAGATTGAGCGTGCCGACGGCGTTGACTTCGAAGTCGAGAAAGGGAATCGCGGCGGCGCGATCGTGGGAAGGCTGCGCGGCGGCGTGAACGATCAGGTTCGGGCCGATCGCGGCGACTTGCTCCAGCACGCGGTCGCGATCGCGAATGTCGAGGGAGGTGTGGTGATAATCGGGGACGTTCGTTTGCAGGCGGCGCAGGGACCACGAAGTGTCGCCTTCGGGTCCAAAGAAAATTGCGCGATGGTTGCTATCCCAGCCGTGGACTTGGAAGCCGCGCGCTCCGAAGAACTCGCATACGTCCGAGCCGATGAGTCCGCAGGAGCCGGTGACCAGGAGTACGGGAGGCTTCATCGAGATCAGCCGCCAGTCTAGCACAGGGGCGATTCGGCCGGAGCGATCCGAGAAAGTCGTGCACGTGCGGCCGGGTCAGCGCGCCGCGTGCAATCCACGTACTGCGGGACGGCGTGCGCTCGCGTCCATGATCTGCCCGCCGTGGCCTGTCATTGAGTTGGACTGACGCGCGCCGACGCTGACCATTGTCTGCGATGATTTTTCCATGTTGTACTCGGCGGTGATCCAGTCGGCTGAGCGCGCCGTGTTTGCGACCCGGAATTCGTCTTCAATTCCAATGAATCCAGAACCGCCGCCCGATGGGTTCTTGCCGATGCTGAGACCGTCGCCGTGATCGGTACTTCCGCTGTCGGTGAATGTCGTCGCCGTGCCGTTATTCACGCTGATGCGGTTGCTACTTCCAGAGCGCGTCCACACGAAGTAATACCATGTGCCGGTACTCACAGAAGGACTTGAAAGAACGTTCGCATTGCCACCGACGCCGTAGTAGGCGAACGTGCCGCCATTGATGAAGATCGAGTAGTCACGATACGTCACGCCCCGGTCGAAGAGCGCCGCGTAACTCCCCGTCGTTGTTTGCTTGAACCAACAGGAGATCGTGAAGTCGCCCGTGTTGACTTGAAGCGACGAACTGTTGGGGATCAGAAGCTGCTGGCTGCCGCTGAGAGATGCCCCGCCGTCGATTTGTCCCGTCGATGCGGTGCCCGTCACCGATGAGGCGTTGTTGCCGTTGCTCGTCGAGTCGTTTCCGGAGAGGCTGGCGCCGTTGGCGGCATGGAGCACCAGTTTGAAATGAGTCTCCCACGCGCTTGTCGCGGTGCTTTGGTACGTGGTGACAGCGGAGTTGTCGATGCAAATGTAGAAGACCGTATCCGCGGTGTGCGAAAGCGTTCCTTGATTCACCCACAGCTCAACCGTTCCGCCCGTTGCCGAATACGACGCCACTTCCCACGCCGTGACTTTGGTCGCGCAGCCGGAATCCGTCGTGACAATCAAGTCGGCCGGCACGGTTTGCCCGTTCAGTGTCACGGTGTTCTGAATGGACCCGCCGTTAGCGGACGTTTTGAAGTCGCTGGAGGAAAGCGAAACGAGAATCGGGAAATTTGCGGAGTCGCTGGAGCCGGCCTGCGTATGGTCCACCGTGACTTTGTACTTGTAGCGATAGCCGGCATGCGCGAACGAAGCCAGCGCGAGGGTGAAAGACGCAGCGAGAAGGCAGTGTTTTTTCATTTGTTCCCAGAATACGAAAGGCGCATGGGGCGAAAACCCGGCCGGTCGCCGCAACACGCTGATTCGCCGCGCAATAAAATGGCAATAACATACCTGATGGACTAGCGGCTTGGCACGATGGTATCTCCAAGCACATTAGCTTATCCGCTAATACCACTACTGCTACTACTACCGCCGTCAACAGCGTCGCACAAGTCCGACAAACGACAAGGGATCAATCACTTCCGAAAACAACTATATCTTGTATACGTGGTCGCTATTAGGTCCGTGTATTGTGGTAGGCTGATGCACTCCAGTAGTCCGCTGAAAAAGTGCTTGACAGGACTTAAGCCGAGCCCGATCATAGGGTTATGGCCTACAAAGTTACGTACAAGGGCTTGGAAGTAGTCTGCGAAACGGCTGACGAACTCGATGCCCTCGCGGAGCGTGGCAAAGAACGCCGGAGGGATGACGTCCTCACCTATGAGATGGCATCACCACTTTCAGCCCTCGCGAGTGTGGTCAAGACATTTAGGTCGTCGCAAAAGAAACTTCTTCGCCTACTCGTCGAAGGTGGCCGCACTGACAAAGAACTGAGAGACGCCCTCGGTCTGGAGTCCAACAAAGGGCTAGCCGGTATCTTTGCCGGAATATCCAAAAGGCTGGTTAAGGCCAAATTCGATGCCGAGATGGTCTGGCAAAAGGAAACTCGTCGCGACGGAAACGAGCAACGTTTGTACTACTACACCCTAATCGCTGACGCTGCTCCGCATGTGCGGAAAGGATTGGGTATGAACTAAAACACCAAAGGCCACGTTGGTAGCGTGGCCCAAGGTGAAGTTTCTGCTTTTTAACACGGGCGCGAACGCGGGTTCCGGCTAGGGCTTCCCATCCTGCACCGGGCGGGTTCGATTCCCCGCCGCGTCCACCAGAACCAAGACTCTTTGGGAGAGAAGGCTCTACGTGTGTTTATACTACATTCGCGGACCACCAGTCAATGGCCCGTTCGTTTCGGGCCAGTCACGACCCTGCTACCCTTGCGTCCCGTTTTGGCTGTTTTCCTGGGGCGGTTCCAGTAGGGACTCTTGCACTTTGGGCAGACGGCAGGCTCTAGCGCCGTGTCGCTTGTGTCCCTGGGGACCCAGGTGTGGTCGCATCGCTGGCAACGATAGCCCCAAACGGTGATTTTTTCTAACGGCATGTGTACCTCTTTAACTACAACCTGAAGATAGCACACTTCAAAGGGTATTACAAGCAAAGATTTCCCTTGACAGGTATATACCTTTGTAGTAGTATACTTTGTATGGATACGACACCCAACTCGCTGCAAGCCGCAATCATCCACTTCTCGAATTACGAGAACTGCCACAAGTTCATGGTTGAACTTCGTTGGCCGGACGGCAAGGTGACGTGTCCCACGTGCGGCTCTGAGAAAGTCGTGTGGATCGCCAAAACGCGTCAGTGGAAATGCTACGGCAAGCACTCGCACGCGAAGTTCTCGCTCAAGACGGGAACGATTTTCGAGGACAGCCCGTTGCCGTTGTCGAAGTGGCTACCGTGCGCGTGGCTGATTCTGAATTGCAAAAACGGCGTTTCCAGCTACGAGATTCACCGCGATCTGAAAGTCACTCAGAAAACCGCGTGGTTCATGCTCTCGCGGTTGCGTCTTGCGATGCAGGACGATCTAACCGGCGGAACGCTCAACGGCGAAATCGAGGTCGATGAAAGCTTCATCGGCGGCAAAATTCGAAACATGCACAAGTCGCGCAAGCGGATCGTTCAACGGCACGGTAGCCGCATGGGAAACAAGAGTGTTGTATTCGGAATGTTGGAACGCAGGACCGGCAAGGTGCGCGCCACGGTGATTCCAGACCGCAAGTGCGACTCCATCCAAAACGAAGTGCTTGGCAACATCGAACGCGGCGCGACGATCATTTCCGATGAGTTCGCCAATTCGTGGGAGATGCCCAAGAAGTACGTTCACCAAATGGTGAATCACCTGGAAACCTACGTGAACGGCAACGTTCACACGCAGGGAATCGAAAATTTTTGGTCGCTGTTGAAACGTGGTCTCGGCGGAACATACGTGAGCGTTGAGCCTTTCCACTTGTTCCGGTACGTCGATGAGCAATGTTTCCGCTTCAATAATCGCCGCGTGACCGATGCGGAACGTTTCGAGATGGGCATGGCGCAAATCGTTGGCCGTCGCCTCACGTACAAGCAACTCACTGGCAAAGAGCCGCTGGACAGCAGACCATGAGGCGCGTCTGGCTACTCCGACGCCCGACGCGAGGAAAACGGAAGCGTGGTACACTCAGCACATGAGCAACACCTTCGAGACAAGCCCAGGCTTCGAGCGTTTGAAAACGGCGATGCGCGGCGTTGTCCACCTGCCGAAGTCCGAAGTACAGAGGATCGTCGCCACAGTTAAGCCGCCAACGCAGAAGAAAAGCAAGAAGTCAAAATAGAAAAAATCGCACAGGGTACTTTGTGATGCAAAGATCATCCTTCTGTCGCGCATGATACAATCTGTCTTAGCCCCTCTTGACACGTTCACCTCGAAGGGGCACGATATCCTCGGTGAATGTCGGGGGCAGCAAAAATATGCTGGAAAAAGAATTAAAGCACTTCGAGGACATCAAGCCAGAGCTACTCAAGTCCCATAGCGGGAAGTTCGCGCTCATTCATGGCGAGGAACTAGTTGGCACTTTTGATTCCGCTGACAATGCCTACTCCGAAGGCGTGAAGCGCTTTGGGAAAGATCCTTTTCTTGTTAAGCGGATCAGTGAGACGGAAGAGGTTTACCGAAATCAGGCCCTTCAGCTGGGATTGATGCATGCCCGTATTTAACTTCTTCCATTGGAACAAGGACATTGGAGAGACGCTGGAGTCCACTGGACCCTTGGTCCCGGTCACAATCGGCATTCCTGCTGCACTTGAGCAGTTCTGCGCAGAGAAAGGAATCGCAATCCCAGCACCGATCAGCGGGTATGCGCTCATCGATACCGGCGCATCAGCTAGCGCCGTCGATGAAGATGTCGTTTTAGCATTGGGTGTGCAGCCCATCGACTCGATTCCAACCAATACTCCCCATGGAGCGGGACGTTCTTCTATCTACCCGGCAAAAGTCACCTTTCCGGCATTGCAGATCGAAGACTACGCTATGAATCGTCTTATGGGATGCAAGTTGAAATGGACCACTGTAGACGGGAAAGAGATCATCATGCTGCTGGGTCGCGACATGCTGAAGTTTTTTCTCCTGGTTTACAACGGGAAGTCCTCAGACATACACCTCGCGTTCTAGACTCACTGCCCGTTTCCAGAACCGAACGCCCCGTTAGTCCATCAGGTATGTTATTGCCTTTTTTTTGCTCGTTGAATCAGGCGGTTAGACTTCGCGGCGCCCGAACACGATACAGCACTGTGTCACAATGGTTTTGATGCGCGGCGCCGTTAGTGGACAAGTAAGTCCCGCTGAAATATCAAAATTACAAAACGAACCTACCGAGGACCTAACTGGAATCGGTGCAATGCGTTGGGAGGCAAACTTGGGGCACGCAGCCGCTCGCTGAAACTCGCACCTGTTTCTCATCGCCCCAACTCGTCGATTCGTTGCTCGATGTGCGCGCGAAGTTCTTTATCGAGACGTTCTTCCGCATTGCCCCTGATTACTTTTTCCGAATGTCGTAGCAAAGCAGTTCGTCTTGCACGCGAACGAATAGTTTGCCATCGGCGATCACGGGCGGCGTGCGCGCCACCGCGCTGGTTCCCAGCTCAAAGCGTGAGACTTCGCGATACGCTTGCGGCGAGGGATCGATGAGCGCCAGCGCGCCATCTTCGCCGAGGATATAGAGGCGTCCATCGGCATAGGAGAGCGATCCCTTGCCGACGCTGCGGTCTTTCCAGAGGATTTTTCCCGTGGCGAAGTCCTTGGCCGTGAGAAACGCGTTGGCGAAACTGTACAGCGTGTCGCGCACCAGCACCGGCACGGCGTAATAGAAGTACTGCGTTCCTTCGTGCCGCGAGTACACCTCCGTCATTTTGGGACCGTCCAGGCGCAGAAGCGCTTCGTCGGAGTCGAACGAGCCGGCCACAAAAACGCGATTGTCGTTGAAGACGGGCGTGACGATTGCTCCGAAGCGATCGAAAATCTTGCCATATCGCCAGAGGACTTCACCGGTCTCGGGACGCATCGCCAGCAATTCCGGACGGGTGAGTGCCAGCAGCAATCTGCTTCCTCCGCTATCGACCGCGATCGCCGAGGCGCATCCGGCGGCTTCGCTTCCTATTTTCGATTTCTGTTGTCCGGAGCCGGCCTCGCTCCCGGTTTTCCATTTTAGGTTTCCGGTCGTTTTATCGAGAGCGATGACGGCCGCGCCCGGTCCGCCCGGCATGGCGATCAGCAGATTGCCTTCGACAAGCGGCGATTCGCTGAATCCCCAATCGGGATCCTCGCCGCCGTATTGCTTGATAAGATTTTGCGACCACTGCACGCGCCCCGTGGCCGCGTCTGTGCTTTGGAGCGTGCCCTCGGCGCTGAGTGTAAACACGCGGCCGGAATCGATTGTCGGAGTGCCGCGCGGACCATCCAGAGCTTGTTTGTGATGGAAGTCCGGTCCAGCCGGCGCTTCCCACAATTTCTTTCCGGTGGCGGCATCAAACGCGAAGACGTACTGTTTGTCGCCGCGCTGCCCTTGCGTATAGAGTCGTCCGCCGACGACGGAGGGCTGCGAGTATCCCGGCCCGAGCCCGGAGATTTTCCAGACCAATCGCGGACCTCCCGGCGGCCAGGACGCGAGCAGTCCGGTTTCGCCGGAAATGCCGTCACGGTTCGCGCCGCGGAACTGCGGCCAGTCGGCGGCCGGAGCCTGCAGCGCTACGAGAGCAGTAAGCGCGATGAGCACGATGGCGATCTTAGGCCGTTTCATAATCCTCCCGTCAGCGCGACGCCTAGAGCGTCTACACGTATGATCGCCGCGCATAGGTAGACCGTCAAGGTATCAGTTGTAAATACTTTTTCAGGCCATTCGCGTGCCTCCGCCCTGAAATACCTTCGCAGAAATTCAGTGCATTTCCGTAGAGAATACGGCTACCATGGCGGCAGCGGCGCGGCCCGGTTCGCGCCATCGGAGAAAAAATGAAAACGTCCGCGTCCCATAAGCAATGTCCGATCCAGTTGGAGCAGGTGCTCCGCGAGGAGCGTGAGAAACTCCGCCCCAACGGCGAGACAGCCCCTTTGTCGGCGCTGTGCATTTCCGGTGGGGGAATTCGCAGTGCGACCTTTGCCTTAGGCGTGATCCAGGGCTTGGCCGACTATGGATTGCTCGAACAATTCGACTATCTCTCGACCGTTTCGGGCGGCGGCTATATCGGTGGCTGGCTCAGCTCTTGGACTGCCAGAGCAGGAGGTATCGAGAAAGTCGCGCCTCGCCTGAAACGGGACCAGAAACCACCGGCCGCCGGAGAATTCGATCCCATCGATCATCTGAGGGAATTCAATAACTATTTGACTCCGAAACTGGGCTTCTTTTCCGCCGACACCTGGACCGTCGCGGCGACGGTGGCGCGCAATATCCTTTTGAATTGGCTTGTTCTTATTCCGCTCATCATGGCCGCATTGATGTTGCCGCGGATGTTACTGTCGGTGGCCCGCTTGGGAGATACCTTCAAGGAGTACTTCGGGTCGGCGTCGGCTGTTTCCACCTCAATTTGGGTTGTCTACGTGATTCCGATTGCCGCGGCCGTGGCGCTGGCGTATGCCACTTACAACATGGCGCGATACATGCCGCACGTGGGCGGTGTCGATCACACCCAGGAAAAATATTTGCTCAATGTACTTGCGCCTGTCGTGACGGCAGCACTGTTGTTTGTCGCGTTCGATTCGCTCTATTACTGGGGCGATCTGGAGGTGCCTACGACGCTGCCCCGAGTGATCCTTCAGATCCTGCCGCCGATCGCCACGGGATGGTTGGGTTATCTGGTGGTTTGCGGAAAGCCTCTGAAAGAGCGGATGCAATTGCTCTTCGGGCCGCTTTCGTTGGCCGTACTGTTGATGGGCATTTGCACCGCAGCTAGCGCTTGGTTTGTCACCAACTATGTATTGCCGCCTACCACTTGGCCGCAGTATGTCAGCATCGCTCCGCCGCTGCTCTTGTTGGCGCTCGATTTAGGTATCACCGTTTTCGTTGGACTTTCCAGCCGGGTTTTAGCCGACGACGACCGTGAATGGATCGCCCGATCGTCGGGCTGGATCGAGTTGTTCTGTGTTTGCTGGCTGGGGGCTTGCGCGCTCGTGTTGCTGATTCCCGGCGGAATCCTCGAAGCGACGTATAAGTATCACACCGCCGGCGGGTTGGCGGGGCTCAGCGCGATCTCAGGCTGGCTCACCAGCCGGTTGTCGAGTGCCAGTTCCACAAAACCGTCTGTGATGATGAAGATCGCCAAGAGTGCTGCGCCGCTGGTTTTTGTCCTTTCGGTTGCAGTGGGATTATCCATCCTTACGAACGTATTGCTTGTCAAAACCGGATCGGTCTTTCCCATGATCAGTGGCGATGAAGTGACCACTCCGGCCTGGTGGGAGCACACGAATCTTTTGGAGCACACGCCGTGGGAGGTTGTGTTGTTGTGGGGATCGTCTTTCTTTTTTTTCAGCTGGGTCGCCGCGCATTTCATCAACATCAATACCTTTTCGCTACAGGGCATGTATCGGAATCGTTTGATTCGCGCCTACCTCGGCGCGTCGAACTTGAATCGCCGCGCCAGCCGTTTCACTGGGTTTTCGAACACCGACAACGTCCTGATGCGCGACATGCGCGCCGTCTGGAAGCCGTTTCACGTTGTGAATATGGCATTGAACCTGGTCTCCGGCAGCCGCCTGGCGTGGCAGCAGAGAAAGGCGCAATCCTTTACGGTGTCGCCGCTGCACGCCGGCAGCTTCGATCTCGGCTATCGGGATTCTTCACACTATGGCGGTCCGGACGGGATTTCCTTGGGAACCGCGGTGGCGATTTCCGGCGCGGCGGCGAGTCCCAACATGGGCTATCATTCGTCGCCGGTGATTGGCTTCATCATGACGCTGTTTAACGCGCGGCTCGGCTCGTGGCTCGGCAATCCCGGTGACGCCGGCGACAAAACGTGGAAGCTCGGGGGGCCGCAGTCCGCGGTACGCTCGCTGGTGTCGGAATCGCTGGGGCTGACTACCAACTCAAGTTCCTACGTCTACCTTTCCGACGGCGGGCATTTCGAGAATCTCGCGCTGTATGAGATGGTGATGCGCCGCGTGAAGCATATCGTTGTGCTTGACGGTGGTTGCGATCCGGCGCTGGGATATGAAGATCTCGGTAACGCCGTGCGGAAGATCCGAATCGATATGAACATTCCGATCGTCTTCGAGGATCCCTTGATTCGAGGATTGAAGGATCGCAAGAAGCGCTGCGCCGTCGCGACGATCAAATACTCCGCCGTCGACTCCACTTGCGAAGACGGCGTGTTGGTGTATGTCAAACCGATCTTGCTATCGACCGAGCCTCCCGACGTGGGCAGTTATGCGTGCACCAGTCCGTCGTTTCCGCATGAAACCACCGGTGACCAGTGGTTCAACGAATCGCAGACGGAGAGCTATCGGATTCTCGGCCGGCACACCATGGATGAGATCTGCAGAAATTGGCGGGGCAAAACCGTGGACGATTTCACCCAGCATGTGGCGGCCTCGTATCTGAGCGGCGAAACGAAATCACAGGCCGCCGCCGGGTAACGGAGGTTACGTTCGTCGCCGTTTCCAATCGGTCCTCATCTTCTCGAAGCGCCCGAGCAGCGCGTGCGACTTCCACGCGGCGAAATTACTTGAATCGAGACGCGCTCTTCACGCGTCAAAACCAGTAGTCCGCTCCGCGCCGGGAAGGATCACCACCTCTATGAAACGTCTCACTGCCGTACTTGTGCCCGGACTTGTGTTTTGTGGCGCGCTCGCGCACGGGCAGCAACGGCCTCCGCTTTCCGCCAAAGTCAGTAACTTGCCGCTCAGCTTCGAGGCGAATGTTGGACAAGCCGGCGCACAGACGGGCAGCGATGTGCACTTCATCGCGCGAAGCGGCGCAAACGTTTTGCATTTCACACCTGACGGTGTGGCGCTTGGGCAAGGAATAAGAATTCGCTTCGAGAAATCCGCCACTCCCACGGGCGAGGAACGATTGCCGGGCCGAGTGAACTATCTGATCGGGCGCGATCCGGCAAAGTGGCACACCAACGTGCCGACCTTCGCGAAGGTGCGATATCGCAACGTCTATCCCGGCATCGACATCGTCTACTACGGCAACAATCGTCAGCTCGAATACGATTTCATCGTCGCGCCCGGCGCCGACCCTACCGCCATTCGCATGCATCTGGATGGCGCGACGCCATTGCGCGTGGCATCGAATGGCGATTTGACCGCGGGTCCGATCACGCTGCGCAAACCGGCCGTTTTTCAGGAAGCGAATGGCACGCGAACCAGCATCTCCGGCGATTTTGCGCTGGCCGCCGGCGGCGCGGTGGAATTTCGCGTGGGCCCGTACGATCGCACCAAGCCGCTGGTGATCGATCCGGTGCTCGTGTTTTCGACATACCTGGGCGGAAGCGCCACAGACGTCGCGAACGCCATGGCGGTGGATGCGAGCGGCAACGTCTACCTCGCCGGCGGCACGATCTCGCCCGATTTTCCCGTGACATCCGGTGTTTTTCAGAGCAAATTAAACTCGGCGCCCGGATTCGGGGCGGCGTTCGTGAGCAAACTTAACGCTGCGGGAACGGCGTTGATCTATTCGACGTATGTTGGAGGAACGGGCGGAGAATCGGCATATGGCCTGGCCGTTGACGCGGCGGGCGACGCTTACTTCGTCGGTCAAACGGCGTCGAAAGATTTTCCGGCGACTGCCGGCGCATTTCAAACCGCTATCATCGGATCGCGCGATTCCTTTGTTGCCAAGTTGAATCCCACCGGCACGGCGCTGCTCTACGCAACTTACCTGGGCGGCACGACGACGACGTATGAATGCTGCGACGGCGCTTCGGCGGTCGCGGTGGATGCCGCCGGCAACGCCTACGTCACCGGCGATACTTACGCCACCGGATTTCCGGTGACGCCGGGTGCGCCGCAAACGAAACTCGCCTCGGGCCTGGCCGAGAACGCTTTCGTGACGAAACTGAATCCCACCGGCACCGCGCTCGTGTACTCGACGTTGCTGGGCGGCAGCGGACAAGGCTCGTTTTCCATTGGACCGGCGGTGTTCGATGGTGATTTCGGAACTGCGATCGCCGTCGATGCCGCGGGCAATGCCTACGTCACGGGCGTCGCGTATTCCACGAATTTTCCCGTGACGGCCGGCGCGTTTCAAAGCACGAACAAAGCGGCGACCACGCAAGGCGTCGTTAGCTCGATCCCGGGCTTCAACGCTTTTCTCACGAAGATCAATCCTGCAGGGACGGCGTTTGTCTTCTCAACCTATTTAGGCGGCAGCGGCGTGACGTTTCCCAATGGCCCCAGCGGAACGTCGATGGTCATTCTAGGCGATCGCGCGAACGCGCTGGCGGTGGACGGCGCCGGGAACATCTACATCGCAGGTGTGGCCTACTCTGCTGATTTCCCAACGACGACAGGCGCGTATCAAACCAAACTGCAAGCGTCGCAGCCGGTCGCTGCTGGGAACTTCGGACTCATCGGATCGAACGCGTTTGTCGCGAAGATGAATGCCGCCGGCAACGCGCTGCTTTTTTCAACTTTTCTCGGAGGCAGCGGCACGGATCGTGCGAACGCGATGGCGATCGACGCGGCGGGCAACGTGTACCTCGCGGGCTCGACCACATCCACCGATTTCCCGGTGATGGCCGGCGCGCTGCAATCGGTCAACAAAGCGGCGGTGACGAACAAAGCGAGCAGCGGGTTCCTTGCGGAACTGAATCCGGCGGGCGCGGCGCTGCTCTATTCCACGTATTTCGGCGGTAGCGGCATCGCCACGGCGAATCAGTCGCTAGGCGACGCGGCGTACAGCTTGGCGCTCGATTCATCCGCCAACGTGTACATTGTGGGATCGGCTTACTCCTCCGATTTCCCGACGACGCAGGGCGCGTTGCAAACCAACAACGCGGCGGCGGCCAAAGGCGGGACGAACGCGTTTGTGGCGAAATTCAATCTGACCGCGGCGTCGGGCGGCGCGCCTTCGGTCCGCCCGAACTTCGGCGTGGTTGACGGTGCGAGTTACAAATCGACGTTGGCGGCGGGCGAGTTGGCGACTTTGTTCGGCTACAATCTCGGCGTGACCACGGCCAGCGCGTCGGGAACACCGCTGGGCACGAGTTTGGGCGGAACGCAGGTCATGATCGGTGGCATCGCTGCGCCGTTGCTGTACGTTTCTCCGTCGCAAATCAATCTGCAAGTGCCCTGGGAAGTGAGCGGACCCGCGCGGCCTTCAATCGTCGTCACGACACCCTCTGGCGCCACGCCCGCCGCGGCCTCGCCCACGTGGAGCGCCGCGGCTCCCGCGATCTTCGCGGCGAATTCCTCAGGCGTGGGGCAGGGCGCGGTGATCGCCACCACCGGGCAAATCGCAGCGCCGGGAACGCCCGCGACGCGCGGACAATACGTCATGATTTTTTGCACCGGCTTAGGCGCGGTGTCGAATCAACCGGCGACAGGCGTGGCGGCGACTGCGTCCATGCTATCGAACACCACGCTCACGCCAACGGTGACAATCGGCGGCGTGCTGACGACCACAAATTTCTCCGGCCTCGCACCGGGATTTGTTGGACTCTACCAAGTGAACGCGCTGGTTCCCACGACGATCTCGGCCGGATCGGCGGTGTCGGTGAGCATGAGCGTCAACGGAGTGTCGTCGAACACGGTGACGATCGCGGTGCAGTAAAGTGCATCATTGTGATGCGCCGTGCTACAATCGTGAAATGAAGGCGATCACGCTGAGAAACGTCCCCCCGCGACTGGTGCGGCAGATCGAGCGGAAGGCGCGCGAGAACCGAACGAGCTTGAATCAAGCCGTGATCGCACTACTCGATGAGACCACACCGCCACCTCGGCCGAAAAGAGCCGCCAGAACCGATTTGAGTTTTCTCGTCGGCTCGTGGACCAAAGCGGAAGCTGCAGCTTTTGAAAAGTCCTTGGCTTCTCAGCGCACCATCGATCCCGAGTTGTGGCAATAGCTGACCGTGCGATCCCTTCCGGACACATCCGCCTATTCGCGCATGATCATGGGTAACGCCGCCGTCCGCCATGCGCTGGAATCGAGCGAAGGCATTGCCTTCAGCCCGGTGGTCCTCGGCGAACTCAAGTCCGGCTTCCTCAAGGGAGCGCGCCGGCGTCAAAATGAGGAGAACCTACGGAGATTCCTCGATGTCACCGACGCCGAAATACTGCGGATCGATGGCGACACCAGCGAATGCTACGCCGAAATTCTGGATTCTCTGCGGCGAGCGGGAACGCCGATCCCAACGAACGACATTTGGATTGCCGCCAGTGCCATGCAATACGGCTTGCGCGTGATTACGTCGGACGAGCATTTCCGCTTGATTCCTCAGATCCTCGTGGACTTCTATCAGGTCGAGCGTTCGTAACCGCCGCAGCGTTTGATACAATCGCGATCGTTCCCATGCCGCTCGCTTCTGGAAAAACGCTCGGTCACTACTCGATCGTCGCGCCGCTCGGCGCCGGCGCCATGGGCGAGGTCTATCGCGCGCGCGACTCGCGACTCGGCCGCGAAGTGGCCGTCAAAGTATTGCCCGCCGACAAAATGAGCGGCGACCGCTTGCGTCGTTTCCTGCGCGAAGCCAGCGCTGCCGCGCGATTGAATCATCCCAACGTGGTGGCGATCCACGACATTGGAGAGCACGAAAGCGTGCACTTCATCGTCATGGAGTACATCGACGGCCCGGCGCTTGGCGCGGTGATTCCCCCGAGCGGTCTCGACACGCCTACCGCGCTCGAATATGCCAAGCAAATTGCCGGAGCCCTCGCCAAAGCGCATGACGCGGGCGTGGTGCATCGCGACTTGAAGCCGGCCAACATCATGCTCACGCGCGACGGCGCGATCAAGGTTGTCGACTTTGGACTGTCCACGTTCGTCTCGTCCGGCGACGCCGATCTCACCGCGGAAACGATGCCGGGAACGGTGCTTGGCACGCCGAGCTACATGTCGCCGGAACAAGCGGGCGGACGTCCCACCGATGCGCGATCCGATATTTTTTCGTTCGGCGTGGTGTTGTACGAAATGCTTAGCGGGCAGCGGGCGTTTCATCGCGAGAATCCCATGGCGACAATGGCCGCGATCTTGACGCAGGAGCCCCGGCCCTTGCGCGAGACGGCCCCGCGCACGCCGCCCGATTTCGAGCGCATCGTCGCGCGTTGCCTGCGCAAAGAAGCTGAAAAGCGTTTCCAAAACGCCACCGATTTGAAACTGGCGCTGGAAGATGTGGGCGCCGCAGCCACGGCCATAACTTCAACGCAAGCGGCCTCCGCCGTGAAAGAAGAAACACCGTCCATCGCCGTGCTGCCCTTCGCGAACCTCAGCGGCGACAAGGACAACGAATATTTTTCCGATGGACTCGCCGAGGAAATCCTCAACGCGCTCACCCAAATTCCGGGACTCCGTGTGATCGCGCGCGCCTCGGCGTTTGCGTTTCGCGGACGCGAGCATGCCACCGCCGAGATTGTCGAAAAGCTTCGCGTGCGCAGCATCCTGCAAGGCAGCGTCCGGCGCGCCGGCAATCGCGTGCGCGTCACGGCGCAATTGATCGACACGGCCGACGAGTCGCAACTGTGGTCGGAGCGCTACGATCGCGAGATGGACGACGTATTCGCGATTCAAGATGAAGTGGCGCACGCGATCGTGGAAAAGCTCAAGGTGAAGTTGGCGCGTCCCGGCGAGCGGCTGGTGAAAGCGTACACGGAGAATCAAGAGGCTCACAGCTTATATCTGAAGGGCATTTTCAACTTGAGCCGCTACACGCCGGACGAACTGGCGAAGGGCGGACGTTTTCTCGACGAAGCCGTGGCGATCGATCCGGGACACGCCCAGGCATGGGTGCATTTGGCGGAATATCACATTCACCTGGCGTTTTCGGGAGGCGCTCCCCGTCCGCACTTAGCGAGTGCCATGGACGCGGCCGAGCACGCCATCAATGCCGATCCATCGCTATCGGCGGCGCACGCCGCGCTCGCGATTACTCGCGGGTTCTATCAATTTCGCTGGGCCGAAGCGCTGGCGATGATCGAATCGTCCGCGCACTTGCCGGCCAATCCCTGGCATTACGTCTGGGGCGGCGTGGTGATGGGCGCCAACGGACGAATCGAAGATGCCATTCGCCATGTGACGCGAGCGCTCGATCTCGATCCACTTTCCAGCCTGGCGCGCTATCTGTTGGCGATCTACAACCTTTATCTAGGACGCTACGAGGAAACCTGCCACTTCGCAAAGGATACTCTCGAAATCAACAAGAACATGACCGGACAGCTCGCGATTCTGGGCCTCGGTCTCCTGAATCTGGGACGAATCGAAGAAGGCGTCGAAAGCCTGGAGAGCGCGCTACGCGTGCATCCGCGCCTAACGGCCTTTGCCGGTTATCTTGGCATTGCCTATGTACGCGCGGGACGCCGCGCCGACGCCGAGCGCCTACTTGCGCAAAAGCTGGAGCAACACAAGACAGAGGGCGGTTCCCCGTTCGCGCTGGTCTTGTGCGCTCTGGGACTGGGCGACATGACGCAGACGTTAAAGTTTCTTGAAATCGCGATCGAGGAGCACGATCCCTGGCTCGGCTTCATGCCGGGCAATCCTTACTTCGAGCCGCTGCGCTCGGATCCGCGCTTCATCGAGATCATGAAACGCGTCGGGTTGCCCAATTACGTCTAGCTACTTGCCGACCTTCAAATTGTTCGTCACGTTGAAGACGCCGCTGACGCCTTTGGCGCGCATCGTGACGAGATCCTTGTCGCTCTCGGTGTCCACCACGCCTTCGAGCGCGACGTTGCCGTTCTTCACGACGATGTGAATCGGTTTCACCACGCCCAGCGCGTAGCGTTCCAGCGCCGGATATCCGTAGATCGACAGGAACAGCGCGCGACGCAACTGATCGTCCATGGGCGACGGTGGCAGCACCTCAATCTGGTTGTTGACGGACTCTACGCCCTCGATCTCCTTCACCGTGTTTTCGGCGTCGGGCTTGAGCGACGGGCGTGTCACCGCGCCGAGCAGCGTTACTCGGTCGCCCTCAACCTTGTACTCGAGATTATCGAAGACGTTGAAGTACGGCAGTGAGAGCAGGTGATGCCGCACTTCCTTCTCGATACGGCTGTTTGGTTTGTTGGGTGCCTGCGCCAAAGCAGCGGCGGCGAGAAAAAGAGCGAGCGCGACAGCGGAAAATCTCATGTGTCCCTCCCGGAATCTTTCTATTTCCAGGCTAGCGTGCAGACTCGCTGAGTGTCTGTGCCGAAGTGAACAATGGAGGACGCCGATCAGTTATCCGATGGTTTTTCAGCGCGATCGATCACTACGACTTCGAGCGGCGTCTTTTGCACGTGAATCCGCAGGCCGAGTTGTTCCTGCACCGCCGTGAACAGCGATGGTCCTTCGGGAATCCGGGCATCGGGCGAAGGGTTCGTGCTTTCCGGGGTCCATTTCAATGCGAACGTAAACACGCCGTCCAAATTTGTATGATTCACAACCGGCAAGTCGACGTGGCGCGAGAGGACTTCGGCGAAGTGATCCATGGAAGAGTTTTTCGCGTCGATGGTTCCGCGGCCCGCGCTGGTGTTTCCGCCGTTGCCATCACCCTTGGCCATCTTCGGGCCGCCTTTCGCCACCTCGATCACGTAAGCATCGACCATTTTTGTTTCGCGATGAATCGCCAGCTTGAATCGCTCCGCCAACAGGCCTTGGAGCATCATCATCATGTCCTTGTCGCCCGCGGTGGCTTGCTCGGCTTTCGCGGAAATCTCAAAGCGATCGACATCCAGCCACGCTGGTCCGCCGAAAATGATATTCGGACTGATGCCGTAGGCGCCCATGATGCAGCGCTTCAGCGTGACGTTGTTCATCACCAGGCGTCCTTGGCCCGAGTGGTTGCCGGAGGAGTCGGTTCCTTGCGCCGGATCGGAGGGCTTGATCGAGGCAACCTCAAATTTTGCCGTTTGTGCGCAAGCGGCGGCCGCGGACAGAATGATCGTGAGGGCGAGGTTTCGCATGCTGTTTCGACGCCTCAAGCGCCGGCCGAGTTAGGAGGTTGAAACATGTGTCATCGTTGCGCGCAATGCGCCGGCGCGTCGTGTAGCGCGTCTTGCAGCACGTGGTCCGTGGCGCATCCGACCACGTTGTTGCGTCGGACGGAATTATAGCCCACGTCGATCTTCTGGGACTAGGCTCTAGGGGTAAACGTGCGGCAAGAAACTCTCGCGAGTGTAGGAAAAACTTACGCGATCACTATCGCGCGCGCCCCTAACTGTAAGCAGAACCATCGCCCTAGGATGGTCGTTCAGTTGCTTCTGGTACCGCTGCGGGGGCACCGGCCTGACCCCGTTAACGTTCCGGTTCACGGCGGGGGCAAATCGCACGTACCCCCGCCGGAATCGGGAAAAAAAGGCCGCCGCACCGATTTTCAAACGAACCGGCCGAACGAAAAACGTCCTAGTCTGTTACCAAATTAGCTCCACGAGTGTCCTATTGGGTATTGGTCCCAGTCCCATGTCGTGTTAGGCTGGTACCATCCAATAGATGGAAACGACCACCCCAAAGATAGGTGTTTTTCTTGTGGAAGACCACATGATCTTCCGCCAGAGCATCGCCGAAGTGTTGCAACGCGAGAAGGACATTGAAGTTGTCGGTCAATGCGCCACCGCCGGCGAGGCCTTGAACATGATCGCCGCAGCCAAGCCCACCGTGGTGCTGACCGAACTAACCTTTTCGGGAATGGGCGGCTTGGAACTGGTAGCGCAACTCGCCACGGTTAGTCCGAACACTAAGCCTGTGGTTTTCACCGAATCGCTTTCCGAACGCGATCTGTTGGAAGCGCTGCGCCTGGGTGCGCGCGGATACGCCTACAAGAAAATCTCCACCACCGCGATTCTCGATTGCGTGCGCCGCGTGGCGGCAGGCGAAATCTGGCTGCAAACACAGCATCTCGAAATCCTGGTGCGCAGTTTGCAGACGCGCGGACGCAATCGTCCGGTGAGCGGCGCGCAACTGTCACCGCGCGAGAAGCAGATCATCCAACTGGTGCTGGCCGGATGCCGCAATCGCGAGGTGGCCAAAGAACTGGCCATCAGCGAGAAGACGGTGAAGAACCACTTGTCGAATATTTTCGACAAGCTCGGCGTCGGCGATCGTCTCGAGATGGCGCTCTACGTTCTCGACAAGAAGCTGTTGGCGGAGAACTAACCCGCGGGCGAGGCAGGCCTCGACCATCCCAGGCGGAGGCAGGCTTCCGCACTCCAAATCCTGATACAGTGAATCCATGATCTCCGCGTTCGCCGATCTGGCCCTCGCTGCGGGATTGCTGACCGCCGCCCTCCTGTTGACGTTGTTCGCCTACGTCGATCGCCTGTACACGGAGATGGGTAAGTTTTTTCTGCGCGGCGTCCACGACAACATCGAACATTTCGAACGCGACGTCGAACCGAAGCTCGGCGCGGATCGCGCGCGCGCGGGACTCACTTACGCGCTGCTCACCCAACTGATGATTCTGATTCTGGCGGTCTACGCGACGTGGATCACGTTTCGGAATCCCAACATCACGTGGCAGCAGCCCGTCGAAACGCTGGCGTTGTTGCTATTCGCCGTGCTGGTGTTCGCGCATCTGGTGCCGCACGTGTTGATCACACGCACATCGGGCGCGTGGCTGAGACCTTTTGCGCCTTTGCTTCAAATGGCCTCGTGGGTGGCGCTGCCGGCCGTGCTGGTGCTTTCGTTTTCCTTCACCGTTTCCGATCTCGCTAAGCCCGAAGAGACCAAACATGCGCCGACGCCCGAGCAGGAATCCGCGGCGCTCGAAGCGTTGATGGACAAGGGCGAGGAACACGGCGTTCTGGAGGAAGAAGATCGCAAGCTGATTCAGTCGGTGGTGGAGTTCGGCGACAAAGTGGTGCGCGAGGTGATGACGCCGCGTCCGAAAATCGTGGCCGTGGAGCGCAACGCTACCCTCGACGATCTGTTGCGCGCGCTGGCCGACCAAAACTTTTCTCGCGTGCCGGTGTATGAAGGCTCGCTCGACAACATCATCGGCGTGGTCTCCACGCGCGACTTGATCCAGATGACCGATCAGGAATTGAAGCAAACGCGCGCCTGGGAACGCGTGCGCGACGTGCCGATGGTGCCGGAGACGAAACCGGTCACCGATTTGCTCCGTGAGTTGCAGAAGAGCAATCAGCGCATGGCGATTGTGGTCGACGAATATGGCGGCGTCTCGGGTCTCGCGACGATCGAAGACATGGTGGAAGAGATTGTCGGTGAAATCGGCGAGGAAGGCGAAAAGCCCGAGGCCGCGGCGCAGCCCGACGGCTCGTGGACCATCTCGGGTCAAGCGGGACTCGATGTGCTGGAGCGCGAGTTCGGGTGGACGCTGCCGGAAGGCGGCGATTTCACCACCGTCGCGGGATTGGTGAACGCGCTGGCCGGACACGTTCCACGCCCCGGCGAAGCGGTGTCGAGCGACGGCTTGCGTTTCGAAGTGCTCGCATCGACCGATACGTTAGTTTCGCGCGTGCGTGTGACAAAGAGCCACGAAAAAGTTTCGCAAGATGAGCCGCCACAGTAAGGGAGCGGCGGAACTTCGGATTTTGGGTCTTGGGTCTTGCGTCACGTTCTCTCAAAACAGCTTCGAGGAATCGAGCAATAGCGTCACGGGACCGTCGTTCGACAACTCCACCGTCATGTGCGCTTGAAACACGCCGGTCTGTACATACACGCCAAGCAGGCGCAGCGCGGCAATGTATTCTTCGTACAGTGCGGCCGCCGTCTCCGGCCGCGCGGCTTGATCGAATCCTGGGCGCCGTCCCTTGCGAGCGTCGCCGTAGAGCGTGAATTGCGAGACAACCAGCGCGCCCGGCGGAAGACCATGGCCGCCGGCGAGCGTAAGATCGAGCAGCGACAAGTTCATTTTGCCCGCGTCATCGGAAAAGATTCTCAGATTCGCGGTTTTTTCGGCGAGATACGCCGCATCCTGCGGCGTGTCGTTGAGTCCCACGCCGACCAGCGCCACCAGTCCCGAGCCGATCTCGCCTTCCACGCGTCCTTCCACGAGGACGCGCGCACGAATCACGCGTTGTAAGACGAGTCGCACCTTTTTATGCTAACCGAAGTCGCGCGGAATGCAGCGTAAGCGACGCTTCGACGCGCTGTTGTTTGTTGCTACTTTTTGTTTGCTGATTTTACGGACGCGGGATTCCGCCGCCCGGAATCGGCAGCGGCGTGTGTCCGGGATTCTGCACGTGATTCACCGGTCCGCCCGCGGATGGACCGATCAAGGCCAGTGGCGGCGTGTTGTGCGCGAAGTTCAAGTCCGCTTGCGTGAAGTACAAGTTGCGATCGAGCACCATGTCCACGGTGCTGCCGCGTTCGAGCACGGCGTCAGGACCACGCGTGAGGAGCACCGTGGCGAGACCCGCGACCGCTCCCGCGGCGGCGCCCAGTCCCGCGCCCAAGCCGGGGCTGCTGCGTACCGCGATCGCGCCGATGCTTGTGCCGACGGCGGTGGTCTCGGCGACGGTCGCCATGTCGTGACCCTTGGCCGGATCGCTCACGATCTTGCCTTCTTTTCTGTCCAGCGTGTCGGCGTTCGATCCGTCGATGGCGCCCACGCGCGACTTGAAGTCCCGCGTAACGCCGTTCGGCAGCGTGATTGTGTCGAAGCGCAGATAAAGCTCGCCCTTGCCGGAGACGCGTCCCGGCCGCTTGGCCGACGTGATGGTTCCCTTGACGTAGCTGCCGGGAGGAATCACGATGCTGTTTTCAACGACCACGGGAAACGCCGACTGGAGATAGACCTGGTCGCCCTCATGCGCGTTCTTCGTGCTGATGCGATTGATCAGTGTAAGGGGAATGCGCGTACCCGCGGGAACCGTTGTGGTGCCGGGCGCGGGCGCCGCTTCTTGAGTTGCGGGAGCGGCGGGGGTTTGCGGGGCCGCGGCTGGCGGCGCGGTTTGCGCGGCGCACAGGGTGGTGGACAAAGCAATCAGGGCTAGAGTCCTCATGGTTACTCCTTCCCTCTATGATACCCCACGGAGCGCGCGTCCCGGACACTTTTGACACCGAGGACACAAAGAACGCAGCGCACACCGGGCAAACCAATCAAGTTTTTGTTCTTCTCTGTGCGCTCTTTGCGCTCTGTGCGCTTCGTGTCAAACTGCCGTTGGTCTAGAAGATCCGCCGTGCGATGTTGAACCCGATCTTCAAGTTGCCCGACCCGCCGAGCAGCGCGCGATCGGTGCTCGTGAAAATGTTGTTCGTCACGATCAAGCCGAACACGTGGCGATTGGTTCGCCGCTGGATGCCGAAAGAATACGTATTGCTCGTTTGATCCTGGCGGAATCCATAGGCGCGCGGAAGCCACTCGGCCACCAGCGCGACCTTTGGACGAATCCGGAAACTGATTCCGTTTTCGATGCCGATCATGTTCTTGTGACTCTCGCCCGGCGACAGCGGGAAGCCGAACCTCACGCTTTGGTCGATCGGCGTGACCGTCCGCCGCGGAACGCCGATGACGAACGTGGGATCCACGAAAATCTCGGCGCGATTTCCGAAAGCCCGCGAGATCACCGGCTGAATATTCGTGGTGTACCGGTCGCTGTAGTTGTCTTCGCCCTCCACGGTGGAGCGCAGCGACAAACTTACGGGCGAATAATTCTTGCCTTGGTCAAGCAAGCGCGTCTGGAATCCCAACTCGATGGTTTCGTCGGGCTGCCGATAGGTCAAAAACGCAAACCGATTCGTGATCGCGTATTCTACGCCGAACGACGACACCGAAGTGCTGTCGAGGCCGAACAAGTGTCCACCGATATCCCTGTTTCCCACAAGCGATTGACTGAAGCGGTGCGAGAAGCGCAAGCTGAGCTCGCCGGCGGGGCGCGGGCGATTCGTCGGCACGTCGACCAGGTAATAGTCGAAGGTCGGCAGGGTTTGCGAATCGAGTGTGTCGGCGGGTTTGGGCCCGGGCCCGACATCAACGATGATGTCGGGCCGTGGGCCGGGGGGCTGCTGAAACGCTTCGACCTGCGTCGTGTCGATCTTCTTCATGGTGCCTTCGCCGCGATCCATCAGGAAAGATTCGTCGCCGAATTGCACCACGCTCTCGTTGTCCTTGGCCGACGACCAAATCACTTTCACGGGGCGGCCTTCCACCTGCGCCGTTTTGGTGGCCTGAAAACGATCGGGCCACTGTGCGCGAAACGCCGCATCGATCTTGAAACCGTTTTTCGCAAAGGCCTGTCCGAACTCGTTCCGTGGACCCCCGCCCGCCGGACTGATGTGACAATTCCCGCACTTCGCCTTTTCCGCACGCGAAAATGGATCGGCCACATAGCGCGCCAGAAACTCCGGACGCGCGTGCACCAACACCGGTGCGAAGGCCATCCACCCTGCTAGGGCCAGCATCGTTTTTTTCACGGTTCTCTCCTAGGCTTATTGGACTGTAATCGTTACTCCACTCGGGCTAGTGACCGCACCAGCCGTGAGATATATGGCTAGATTACCAGCATCCTGGAGATTGGTGGGAACTGTTGTATTGATCTGGTACAAACCGGCGAAGCCGGGCGCGATTCCGGCGTAGTTCACGAATGCGGTCACGCCTCCGATGGTCACCGAAACCGGCGCCTCCACGAGTCCCGCAGTGCCGCCTTGGCCTTCCACGATTGGCGGATTCGTCCGTCCGAGTCCGGTCGCGAACACCAGCACAATTTCGCCGGCTTTCGCGGGATGCGAGGATGAAACGGCGGAGTAATCGGCGTGCAGGATCGCGCCTGCACCGTTCCCCGAGCCGCTCGATGCAAAAATCGACGGCGCCGTGGCGGCAAGCGTCACCGGAATCGCGGGACTCACTATTCTCCCAACGCCTACAGTGAGATTCAACGCGCCGGAATATTCGAAGGGAAGCTGCACGTTGATTTGCGACGGCGAAACGTAAAGCACGGGACACGGTTGATTGTTCAATTGCACGATCGTGGAGTCGAGCGTGCCGGGTAACGGCGTGGACGCGGCCGCCGTGGTGTAACCGAGCGACAAGTTTTGGCCGAAGATCGAGACGAGTTCGCCGACCGCGAGTGATCCTTGAAAACTCGCCGCACTCACCACGCCGCCGGGATTGATTTGCGGCGCGCCGGAGGCGGAACGCGCTTCGGCGGTAAATGTGTTTCCGGTGGCGGAGGATGTCCCGGAGGCGGCGCTGACACCCGCGGCGTCGAAGATGACGGTGCCGCCACTGGAGTCGGGCGGCGCCGTCCACATGGCCATGAACGTGACGCCGTTGCCACTTTGCGACACGGCCACACTGTTCGCGGCGTATTGCACGGCGAATCCGCCCCACGATCCGGTGCGAACGGAAACCGCGGCGGACGGAGTGAACGTTCCGGCCTGCGAACCGTTGGCAAACCGCGCGCTCAACTCGAAGCCCCAGCTTGCGGCGGTGGGATCGGTGATCTGCACCTGAATCGGGACGGTCGCGCCGGGCGTATAGACCGCCGGAACGTTGGCGATCACCAGATTTGTTCCGGTGCGATTCGGCGTGCCACCGTGACACTGCGTGCAATCGGGTTCGCGGAACGCTCCGGTGAAAGAGAGTGGAGGATTCGCGGAATTGGCGGCGGCCGGAGAAGCGAACGCTGCGCCGATCGCGAAAACTGCCAATGTCCAGCGGATTTTAGCCCCGATAATTCCTGTCACACGGAGCATTCTACTGCAATTTGGAGTGCGGCTACTTGCCGCCGCGCTGGTATCTCCAAATCACTGCACGGCGATGGTTGCGGTGTTCGCCGTGAACGTCTGATTCGTTGTCGTGAACAGTGTCACAATCACCGCCGCCGTGGGATTGTTTCCCAAGCCTTGTGGGATTTGTGCATTTATCTGGTATAAACCCACAAATCCCGGCGCTAATCCCGCAAAATTGACGGGAGCATTCTTGCCGCCGATCGTGACCGAGACGGTGCCTTGCGCCGTGGCCAGCGAATTGCCCGTTCCCGACGCCGCGCCGTCGGCCGGTTGCGGCGACACCACGCCGAGACCCGACGCGTAAATCGTCACAAACGTGTTGGCCGTCGCCGGCTGCGAGTTCACGCCGGCGATGCTGCCCGCGGGCGCCGCGAACGTACTCGTATTGGCGAGCTGCACCGCGCCTTGATTCGGCGCACCGGTAACGCCGCCGATGGTGAATGTGCCGGGAGCGCCCGTGGAGATCGGTACGGTGATCGGCGTACTCGTGCCGCCGGCGGTGGTCACGGTGAGCGTGGCGCTGGTCAGCGTTTGCACTTCCCAGGGCACTTGGAAATTGATTTGTCCCGACGACACGAAGAACAAGGCGCATTGGATATTGTTCATCGTTACAGTGGTGCCGTTGAGTGTGGTGGGCAACGGCAACGTCGACGCGCCGGCCGTCGACGCCGCCAGATTTGTGCCGAAGATCGATGCGATACCGCCCCCTGAAATTTTCGCCGTGAATCCCGCGCCTTCCACCACACCGTTCGACGGCACCGAGGGCGGCGGCGCGGTTTGACCTTGCGTCAGGATCGATTCGGTGGTGTAGATGCGATCGCCGGTGTCTTGGCCGTCGCCGTTGGCGGCGTTGCCGGCGGCGCTGAAGTAAATCGTGCCGGGACTGCCCGACGGCGCGGTCCAATTCACGGTGAACGTGTACGACGTTCCCTGTTGGAACACCACGTTCTTGTGCGTGATCAGCGTCAAGCCCGGTTGCGCGGGCGGGGAAGAGATGTTGGTGAGAAGGCCTTCGCAAGTCGTGTTCGAAGCAGGGCACGAGGCATTGTTCACTGCGAACGTCCCGGCTTGCTTTCCAGTGGAAAAACGCGCCGCGAGTTCGAATCCCCATGTGTTGCGCCCGCCGCCGGTGTCGCTGACGGTCACTTGAATCGGAATCGTCGTACCCGGCACGTAGGTGGTGGTCGAACTGTTGCCGTTGAACAGGATTCTCACGTTGCCGGAATTTCCGAGATTGTGGCAATCGGCGCAGGAACTGTCGCCAAAGCGGCTGTCACCGGTGTAAACCGCGAAATTATCCGGCTGAGGATCGTTATGCGCGGTTGCCATCTTCGGCGTCCACGCGCTGAACATCGCGAAAAGGATTGCTGCAATCGGTAGAACCGGCCACCCACCAAATCCGCCAATTAGCTTCTTCATCCCGCCTCCTCATTTAAACTATCAAGAAAACTAGCAATTCTGTGCCGCCGCATGGAACGCTTGGCCCAGGGACTGCGTCGAACTCTGTGGGCCAGTCTACGCTTGTCAAAACAGACGTACAAACTATGCTCCGGGGTTGCGTTCGGTGTATACTTGGCTCAAGTTCTCGGTGAAAGTTTCACGCTGATCGGTGGAAGGAGATTTACGATGAACCGCTCTTGGACCTCCGCACTCGCGCTGGCCGCATTTTTGGCAGTACTTCCGGCATCCGCCCAGAGTACAACTCCCGCGCAAAGCACTCCGCAACAGGCAACTCAAGATCAAAACGCGCCCGCTCCTGCTCCGCCGGTGGCGACGAACGATCCGAAGATTTTGAAGCAGCAACAGCAAGGTGCGCAAGGCCAAACGCCTCAGGCCGCGCCTCCCGCAGCCGCTGCTCCGACATCTGATCCAACCACGGATCCGAACAACACCAAGAAACCGAAGAACAAGAAAGACGACGTCGATGAAATCGGCAGCCGCGACGTCGGCAAAGGCATGAACTGGATTTCGCTGGAGAAGGAAATCGCCATCGGCAAGGCCATGGCGCAGCAAGTCGAAGCGCAGTCGCACATGGTGGACGATCCGGTGATCACCGAGTACGTGAATCGCCTGGGACAGAACCTGGTGCGCAACTCCGACGCAAAGGTTCCTTTCACCATCAAAGTGATCGACGCCGACGAGATCAACGCCTTCGCGCTGCCCGGCGGATTTTTCTTCGTCAACACCGGCGTGATCCTGGAAGCCGATGAAGAAGCGGAACTGGCCGGCGTGATGGCTCACGAGATCGCGCACGTGGCCGCGCGCCACGGCACGCGCGGACAAACGCGCGCCGAAGCGATGAGCTTGGCAAGACTGGCTCTGATCTTCGTACCCGGCATTGGACCGTACATCGCGTTCCAGGCCTCGGGTTTTGCGATCCCCGTCGCGTACTTGCAATTCTCGCAGGGGTTCGAGCGCGAAGCCGATTATTTGGGACTTCAATATATGTACAAGGCGGGCTACGATCCGCAGGCCTTCGTAACCTTCTTTGAAAAGATCCAGGCCAAGGAAAAGCGCAAACCGGGAACCTTCGCCAAGGCGTTCTCCACGCATCCGCAAACGCCCGACCGCATCGCAGCGTCGCAGAAGGAAATTGCGGCGATCCTGCCGGGCCGTGCCGAGCACATCGTTACGACCTCGGAGTTCGACGACGTGAAGTCGCGCTTGGAAGTGATGCACAATCGCAAGCGCACCGACGGCAACAAGAACAACGACGGCCGCCCCACGCTGCGGCGCACCTCGACCGCCAGCGATCCGAACACCTCGACGGCGGACAACAAGACCGATACGAACACGCAGTCGTCGGGTGACGATCGGCCGACGTTGAAACGCAGGGATCCCTAAGAAAAAGCACCGCCGATGAACGCAGATAAACGCCGATAAAACCAATCCTAGGTTTTATCGGCGTTTATCTGCGTTCATCGGCGGTGCTTTTTCTCTGATGACTCGGAATCCTGTGAACTCCGGCGTGACCTCTTTCTTCGCCGCCGAGCGTCCGGCAATCTTTCCCTTCCCATCTCGAGTCACAACCCATTCGGCGACATTCCCGCCGAGATCGTAAATCCCGTCTTTCGCCTCGAACGATCCCACTTCTTTCAGCGCGCCTGATCCTACATTTTCGTTTCCCGAGCCACCTAGCGCGGAAAACTCTTCCTCGGTCGGCAGTCGCCATTTCTCGCCGGTGAGCGAAGAGAGCCATTCGGTGTAGCCCTGGGCTTCGGCGAACGTGATGAGGTTCGCGGGGAAATCTTCCGTGCCCTTCGGAAACGGATACGCGTTGTCCCAAGCGACATACTGCGCGCGCGTGACTTCAAACTTCCCGACTTCCAGCGATCCGTGGCGCACGGTTTCTGGGATCAGTTTCGATTTGACGATGACGCCGCGGTGTCCGTCGATAGCGAGCAACGCGATCAGCAGGGATAGGTATTTCACGGCAGGCGGTCGAGCAATTTTTGGTGGATTCCCTCGAAGCCGCCGTTCGACATGACCAGCAGCACGTCGCCTTTTTTCGCGTTCGCGACAGTGTTGGCCACGATTTCCGGCACGGTGTTGAACGCGGCGGCTTGCAATCCTTCGCGCAGCAGGCGCGTCACAACCCGGCCGGTCTCGAGACGCTCATTCTCCGGAATCGACTCGGCGTGGTACACCGCCGCCAGCGTGACGCGATCGGCCTCGGCCAGCGCATCGGTGAGTTCCGATTCGAACGTGCGGCGGCGCAGCGTGTTCGATCGCGGTTCGAGGATCGCCCAAATTTTTTTCCCTGGAAAGCGCTTACGCACGCCCTTGATCGTCGCGCGTACCGCTGTGGGATGATGCGCGAAATCGTCGACCACGATGATGCCGTTCTTTTCGCCGCGGATTTCCATGCGGCGCTTCACGCCTTTGAACGTCCCGAGACCTTGGCGGATCAATCGCTCCGGCACGCCCAAGTGCGAGGCCATGGCGATCGCGCCGACGGCGTTCATTACGTTGTGTTCGCCGGCCGCTTTCAGGTCGACGCGCATGAAGCGGTCTTTGCCGCGAAAAACTTCGAAGCGCGTCCAATCCTCATACGTCTCGATGTGTTCGGCGCGCCAATGGCACGCCACCGATGTTCCGTAGCGCTGCACGGGACAATACGCTTTGGCCAGAACGTCGGAGACGGCCGCCGTATCGGCCGCCACGATCACTCCCGACGCGGGCACGAGATTCACCAAGCGCCGGAACGCGACCTTCACGGCGTCAAGGTCGGCGTAAATGTCGGCGTGATCGAATTCCACTGACGTGAGCAGAAGCGTGCGTGGCTGATAGTGCAGGAATTTCGGTCCCTTGTCGAAGAAGGCGGTGTCGTACTCGTCGCCTTCGATCACGAAGAAGCCGCCCGGCTCGGGCTGCGCGCGGAAACCAACGGGAAAATTCTCGGGCATCCCGCCGATAAAGAACCCGGGACGAAATTGCGGATCGGACTCGCCGGCCACTTCGAGAATCCACGCCAGCATAAAACTTGTGGTCGTTTTTCCGTGCGTGCCCGCGACCACCAGCGATCGCCGGTCCATCAAGCAAGTCCGTTTCACCGCCTCCGCCATCGACTCGTAGGCGATCCCCATGTCGAGCGTTTCTTCCACTTCCGGATTTCCGCGCGACATGGCGTTGCCGACGATCACCAAGTCGGGCCGCGGTTCGAGGTTGCGCGCCGAAAACGGTGACTTCACCGCGATGCCCAGCGTCTCCAGCATCGTGGACATCGGTGGATAAACGTTGGCGTCCGATCCCGTGATCGCGTAGCCCGATTCCTTCATCATCGCGGCGAGGGCGGCCATCGCGGTGCCGCAAATGCCGATGAAATGAATTTTTGATCCGGCGGGCGGGTAGGGAGCTGCTGACATTACGAAACAGCTCCTTCAAGGAAGGTCAGGCGATCGCCGTCAAGGCGCGCGCGTACGCCGAGCGGCACGCAGATGTTGCGGCCGGATGTGTGACCGGTGTGAAGTCCGATAGCAAGTGGAATGTTCATACCCTCGAACGCCGCAACGATCGTTTCGCGCAATAAATCAGTTGGACCGCAATCTTTCATTTCGCCGAAAATCACTCCCCGCACGTCTTCAAATTTGCCCGCTTCGCGCAGATGAAACAACATGCGATCGATTCGGTAAGGCGCCTCGTTCAAATCTTCCAACAGCACGATCGCGCCGCGCCAATCGATCTCGCGCCGCGTGCCGAGCGTGGTGACGAGCAACGAAAGGCAGCCGCCCAGCAGCGTGCCTTCGGCGCGTCCTTCACGCAGCGGCTCAATCCCGCTGTCGGCAACTTCCCAACCGTCGGGCGACGTAAGCGCGGGTCCCAAGTCGTCGAGGCCGCGCGCGAAATCCACCGCCGCCATGGGACCATGAAACGTCACCCACCCGGCGCGCTGAAAAAACGCGTGCAGCGTCGTGACATCGGAGTATCCCATAACAATCTTAGGCAAGGGCAATGGCCGCTTATCAAGAAAATCGACAATGTAGTTACATCCGTAACCCCCGCGGGCCACAAAAACTGCTCTAATTTGGGAATCTTCGAGCATTTCGCGGAATTCGAGCGCACGGCGCTGGTGATCGCCTGCAAAACGTCGCGCACCGGAATCGGCCGTGATGTCGTCGCGATAGCGAACGCGATAGCCCAAGCTCTCGATTCGCGCGACGCCCGCTTGCAGTGCGTCGGCGGGAACGACGCTCGACGGCGCGACCAGTCCGATCGTGTCGCCGGGGCGGAGGCGGGGCGGTTTCATGGGAACGATTATATGTCCACAAAAACCGATCCACAGATTACACAGATTTCACAGATTGAGGACGCCATCGCAGGGCCCCGCGCAATCTCAATCGGTGTAATCTGTGCAATCTGTGGATTGTTTTTTATCTGTGGAAGTGTTTCAATCTGTGGATATGAAGCGCATCCTCTTTATCGCTCTCCTCGTGGCGGCGGCCGTGGCCTCCGCCCAAACCGGCGAAGACCCGCCGCAGCCGCGCAACAAGACCACGCGACCGGTGATTCGCGGTACACAATACGCCGTCGTGTCGATGAAGCCGCAGTCGACGCAGGTCGCCGAGAATATCCTGCGCGCCGGAGGAAATGCGTTTGACGCCGTGGTCGCGGGGCAAGCCGTGCTCGGCTTGGTCGATTTCCCGATGAACGGCGTCGGCTCCGATGCCGTGTTGCTCGTCTACGACGCCAAGACGAAAAAAGTTTATTCGATCAACGCCGAAGGAACCGCGCCGAAACTCGCGACCATCGAGTGGTACAAGGAACACAACGGCGGCAAGATTCCTTCAAGCGACTCGCTGCTGTCGGCGTCGCTGCCCGGCGCCGTCGACGCGTGGTATACGCTGCTGGATCGCTGGGGCACGATGACCTTTGCGCAAGTCTTGCAACCGGCCATCGATCTGGCGGAAAAGGGATTTCCGCTGAGCGATTCGCTCGCTCGCGCCATCTCCACCACGCGCAAGATTCGTAAATACCCGACCACGGCAAAACTCTTCCATCTCGATCAGGGCGATCCGCAACCGGGCGAGATTTGGCGCAATCCCGATCTGGCGGCGACGCTGCGCAAGCTGGTGGAAGCCGAGAAAGCCGCTTCGGGAGAAGGCCGCGCCGCGGCGCTGAAAGCCGCGCGCGATCGTTTCTACAAAGGCGATATCGCCCGGGCCATGGGCGATTTCTCGGAGAAAAACGGCGGACTCTATCGCTACGAGGATTTCGCGTCGTATACCGCGAAGGTCGAAGAGCCCGTTTCCATCGACTACAAAGGTTATGGCATTTACAAGAACGCGTCGTCCACCCAAGGCCCGGCGGAGCTGATCGCGCTGAATCTTTTAGCGGGATACAACTTGAAGGCGATGGGCCTGAACTCGCCCGACTACATTCACACGTCGGTGGAAGCGATCAAACTCGCGATGGCCGATCGCGACACGTATCTCGGCGACACCGATTTCATCAAGATACCTTTTGCTGGGTTGTTGTCACCGGAGTACGCGGCCGAGCGCCGCAAGCTGATCGATCCGCAACATGCGTCCTCGGAGTTTCGTCCCGGCGTTCCGCCGGGCACCGACGCGGAGGCCAAGGCGCGTCCGCGCGATTTCCAAGTGCGCGGCGAAGCGGATCACACCGGCGACACCAGTTACATTGCCGTTTCCGACGCGCAGCACAACATGGTGAGCTTCGAGCCGAGCTTGCACAGCGCGTTCGGCACCGGCGTGGTGATGGGCGATCTCGGATTTATCTTCACTTGCCGCGGCGACTACTACTCGTTGGTGAAGGGTCACGCCAACGCACTCGAACCGGGCAAGCGTCCCCGCAGTACGCTGCAATCGACGCTGGTAATGAAAGACGGGCAGCCGCTCATGGTGATGGGCAGTCCCGGCGGCGACGATCAAGTGATGCGCACGATGCAAACCCTGTTGAACGTGATCGAGTTCGACATGAACATCCAGCAGGCAATCGAAGCGCCGCGCTGGAACACGACGAGCTTTCCGTCGTCGCCGTTCCCGCACGTGATGCGTCCCGCCGCGATGAACGTGGAGGAACGCATTCCGGCCGACGTCCGCGACGCGCTCATCAAGCGCGGACACAAGCTGACCGTGGCGGGTCCTTGGGTGATGGGATCGAATGGCGCGATCATGTTCGACCTGAAGCATGGCACGGTGATGGCCGGAGCTGATCCGCGGGTTGATGCGTACGCTCTGGCTTGGTAAACACAAAAAGCAACCGCAGATGAACGCAGATGAACGCAGATAAGAACGAAAGGTTTTTGATTTTATCTGCGTTCATCGGCGTTCATCGGCGGTTGCTTTTTTGTTCGTTCGAAAATCCTTCTCGGATTCTCAACCAACATCGTCCGGATATCCTCATCCGACACGCCGGCGGCGCGCAACGCCGGCAGCACGTCATTGTGAATGTGCAAGTAATGCCAGCGCGGCATGGCTTGGGGAATAAATCCTTCGGGCAGCCAATGCATGAAGCAATTGGCGTCGTGCGATAGCACCATGCTCTTCGCGTGACCTCGCGCGCACATCTCGGCAACCGTTTTTACGCGCGCTTCGAACGGAAAAATCGTGTCGATGCCGAAGCGGTCCATGCCGATGTACGATCCATTGCCGATCAGTTCTTCGAGATACGCGATTTCGTTGGTGTCACCGCAATGACCGATCACCACGCGCGACAAATCGACGCCTTCTTCGCGAAAAACGCGCTGCTGGTCGAGTCCTACGTGCTTACGCGCGTGCGTGTGCGTGGAGATCGGCACGCCGGTTTGGCGATGCGCAATCGCTGTGGCGCGCAAGACCCGCTCGACGCCTGGCGTTAGTCCCTGCTCGTCGGTGGCGCATTTCAGAACGCCGGCCTTTACGCCCGTGTCGCCGATGCCGCGTTCGATGTCGCGGACAAACATTTCGATCATCGGGTCTACGCCGCCGAGAATCGTCCCGGGACCGCGATACATGAAGTAATTCGGTACGTCGTTGTAAGTGTAGACACCCGTCGCGATAATAATGTTGAGCTTGGTGCGCGCCGCGACGCGCTGCAATCGGGGAATGTGACGACCCAAGCCGAGCACTGTCAGGTCGACGATGGTTCCGACGCCGCGCGAGTGCAATTCATCCAATCGCGCGACGGCCGCGTCCATGCGCGCCGTCTCCGCGCCCCATGTTTCAGCGCTCCACGTTTCGGGATAATTCTGCGCGACCTCCACGTCGATCACGAAGACGTGCTCGTGCATCAACGTCTCGCCGAGTTCGTTTGTATTGATCGGTCCCCGCGCCGTCTCGACGGTCATTTTTCGCGATGCCCGAAGGGACGGCGAATCTCCGGCCAGAATTCGCGGACCACGTGCGTGCCCGCGTCGCCGGCGAGCATGATGCCACCGCTGGCGAGTCCGCCGACGACAGTTCGCGCCGCGGCCGGTTGCCACAAGCGCGAGACTAATCCCGCCGACATGGCGCCGGAAATCTCGCCGGCCGCGACCGTCTTTTCGCCGTTCGTCGTCTTGTGCGTGATCACCGTGCTTTCGAGCGCGTATTTCAGCCTTGGCCCTGCGCCGGAAAGCCCCGAAGGTTGATAGCTCAATTCCTCGTGCCGCATCGTCGATACGCCGTAGTGAACTCCGCTCGCCACGATGTGCGTTCCGTACGCCGACGCGAAACGCTTGGCGTATCCCGCTGCGCCTTCGCCCCATGCGGCGGGCCTATCGCGAAGTTGGCCGATGCCCGCCGACGCCGCGCTGCGCACGAATGTGAAAGGGCTGAGCAGTTGATGCTTCAATTCATGTTTCAAAGACCGGTCCGTTCCGTGCGAAGCGAATTCAGGATACGGATCGGCAGGCTGCGCCGAAGCGGCCACCGCCCCAACACACGACAAAATCATCACGGGTAAGAGGGGACTTCTCATGAGCCAAGCATCGCCCCGAGACATCAGCGGTGTCAAGCCAACTTTGTCCGCTAGTGGGATGCCGCAATCTCGCGCGCGGGCACGCGCGGGTCCGCGTCGATCGAGCGTCCTATGAATTTCATAGACTTAGAAGCGGCGCGCGGATTGCTTATCTTCAACTGAACCGAACCCTAACCGAACCGAAGCCTGCGGGAGTCAGCTAATGGACACTTTGATCGCCGACATTCGCCACGCGCTGCGGACGATGCGCAAGAGTCCCGGCTTTTTGGCCATCGCCGTTCTCACGTTGGCGTTTGGGGTGGGCGCGAACACGGCGATCTTTAGCGTGGTCCACGCGACGCTGCTCAGTCCGCTGCCCTACGCGAATCCTGAACGATTGGTAATTATCAACGAACGCCTGCCGAAGATCGGCCCACGCCCGGTTTCGATTTCGGGTCCCGACATCGCGACGATCGCCAAACTGAATCGCGTCTTCGAAGGCGTGGCGGGATTTCGCGTGTGGACTTACGAGATTTCCGGTCACGGCGAGCCCGCGCGCGTCACCGCGAATCGCGTGAGCAGCGCGCTGTTCCCGGTGCTGGGCGTTTCGCCGATCCTCGGGCGATCGTTCACGGCGGACGAAGAGAAGCCCGGCCATCATGTGATCGTGTTGACTTACGACTTGTGGCAGAGCCGCTTCGGCGGCGATCCCAACGTCGTTGGGCAAACCGTGGACCTCGACCGCGTGCCGTTCAACGTCGTCGGCGTCATGCCCAAGTCGTTCGTGTTCCCGCTACCGGGCATGGATCAAGGCGTCGCGGCGGAAGCGTTCGTTCCATTGGCGCTCACCAAGTTCGAACTCTCCGATATCGGCGATCAATTCGATTTCGGCGTCGCGGCGCGCCTGAAGCCGGGCGTTACGCCCCAGCAAATGAATGCCGATTTGCAGATGGTCGGCCAAGGTGTTTTGGAAACTTATCGCTTGTGGGCGAAGGGCGCCGGCGTGGATCTTGGCGACCTCGAACTGAACGTGCTGGCGCGGCGTATGGACGAAACGGTGCGCGGCCCGATCAAGCCGATGCTATGGACGTTGCTGGGCGCCGTGGGATTCGTGCTGCTGATCGCTTGCGTGAACGTGGGCAATCTGCTGCTGACGCGCGCGTCCGATCGCCGCAAGGAAATGGCCGTGCGTCTCGCGTTAGGAGCCGGGCGGCGCCGCTTGCTGCAACAGTTGCTCACCGAGGGCCTGCTGCTATCGTTCGCAGGCGGTGGCCTCGGGTTGCTTCTAGCACTGTGGATCGAAGACGTGTTGGTCACGCAAATTCCCGCGACGATCCCGCGCTTCCATCCGATCACGCTGAATTGGACCGTGATGGCTTTTGCGTTCGCGCTTGCTACCGTTACCGGCATCGCCTTCGGTTTATTGCCGGGATTCGCCGCCGCGCGCATCGACCTGAATGGTTCGCTCAAAGATTCAGGACGCGGCACGGGCACCGGACGCGAGCATCATTTTTTGCGCGCCACTCTCGTGGCGCTGGAAGTGGCGCTCTCGGTGATTCTGCTGGTTGGTGCGGGATTGCTGCTGCGTAGTTTCGCCCACGTTCTCGAGACAAATCCTGGATTCGCGCCCGAACGCGTGCTCACCGGATCGATTGATCTACCGTCCAACGCGTATAAGGAAGACGCCAAAGTGAACGCGTTCTTTACACAGTTGCTCGAACGGTTGCGCCAAACGCCCGGTGTGATCGGCGCCGGCGCCTCCACCGATCTCCCGCTGCTCGGCGGCTGGCAGCAGGTTTTCACGGTGGAGGCTTCTCAACCGCCCCCCGGCGCGGGTCTCAATATCTGTAGCCATTCGGTGATTCTCGGCGACTACTTGCAAGCCATGGGAATCCGCTTGTTGCGCGGGCGCTATTTCAACGATCGCGACAATGCGAAATCGGAGCGCGTGGTGATCGTCAGCAATGTTCTCGCGGAAAGATTTTGGCCGGGCCAGGATCCCATCGGCAAACGTATGAAGTCGGGACCGCCGACAAGTGACGATCCATGGACAACGGTGGTAGGCGTCGTGGCCGACGTGAAGCAATCGTCGATCGACGCGCCCACCGCGATGCACACTTACGCGCCCTACACGCAAATGCAGCCGATCACCGGAATGCGGATCGCGGTGCGCGGTGAAGGCGATCCAGAAAGCTTAACGGCGAATGTGCGCAGCGCCGTCGCGAGTCTCGATCCGCAATTGGCGATTGGACGCTTGCGTACCATGGACGAAGTGCTCAGCCGCTCGACCGCGGCACGCCGCTTCAATCTTGCTCTGCTGGGATCGTTCGCCGTTCTCGGCCTCGTTCTCGCGTCGATCGGCATTTACGGCGTGCTGGCATTCGCGGTTTCGCGGCGCACCCACGAGATCGGTGTGCGCATGGCGTTGGGCGCGCGCGGCGCGGATGTGGTGCGATTGGTTGTGGGTCAAAGTGCGCGCGTCGCCGTGGTGGGAATGGCGCTCGGCGTCGCGGGATCGCTGGCGTTGACGCGCTTGCTCGAAGAAATGTTGTATCAAGTTCGTCCCGCCGATCCGCTGACGTTCGGTGCGGTGCTCGCGTTACTGGCGGCCACCGCGCTCGCAGCGAGTTACGCACCGGCGCGACGCGCCACGCGCATTGAACCGCTCGTGGCTCTGCGGCATGAATAGGAGATCCCAATGGACACGCTGATTCAGGACGTGAAGTTTGCTTTTCGCATGATGTCGCGCAATCCCGGCTTTTTGATCGCCGCGGTCTTGTGTTTGACGCTCGGCATCGGCGCTACCACCGCGATTTTCAGCGTGGTGAATGCCGTGTTGCTTCGGCCGCTGCCCTACAAATCGCCGGAGCAACTGGCACGCATCTACACGGAATTTCCCAATTTCCCGAATGGCGGATTGCATCGCTTCACGATCTCGGGTCCGGAGATTTTCGATCTGAAGAAAGATCTGAAATCGTGGCAAAACATCGAGGCTTGGTTTACGGGGGGCGCCAACCTGGCCGGCGACACCGAAGCGATTCGTGCCACGGCGACGTTTGCCAGCGGCGGCTTGCTCGAATCGCTGGGCGTGCCGCCGGCCAAGGGCCGATTGATCGCCAACTCCGACGACGCGCCCGGCGCGCCGCTCGTGGCGGTGATTTCCTATGGACTTTGGCAGCGCATGTACGGCGGCGCAGCCGATGTGGTGGGCAAAGAAACGCTTTTGAACTCGCGCAAGTGCACGATCATCGGCGTGATGCCGCGCGGATTCACGTATCCGCCGGGACTTCCAACGCCCGTGGACCTGTGGACGCCGCTGCAACTCGATCCCGCGAATCCCGGCGGCCGCGGCGGTCACAATTTCAACGCGCTGGGCCGCTTGAAGCCGGGCGTAACGATCGCGCAGGCGCAAGGCGAACTCGATAGCTACGTGCGGGCGCTCTCCAACGGTCCACAAAACGTACATCGCTTCGATTCGAAGAATCACACCATTCTGACGTTCGTGCTGCAAGCGGAAATCGTGCAAAGCGTCCGTCCCGCGCTGATCATGCTTCTCGGCGCGGTGGCGTTTGTGCTGCTCATCGGCTGCGTGAACGTAGCGAATCTTCTTTTGGCGCGCGCCGAAGCGCGCCGCCGCGAGATTTCCATTCGCGCCGCGCTGGGCGCGGGCACCGCACGACTGGCGCGCCAGTTTGCCACAGAAGGCGTGTTGCTTTCGATGTTCGGCGGAGCGCTCGGCCTTGCGCTCGCCTACGGCGGATTGAAATTGATCGTGCTGACCAACGCGGGAAGCATTCCACGCGCCGAAGAAATCGGTTTGGACTGGCGCGTTCTGCTGTTCACGCTGGGAACGTCGGTGCTGACCGGCGTGCTGTTCGGATTCGCTCCGCTGTTCGGCGCGCAAGTCGGCGAAGTGACCGATTCGCTCAAAGAAACCGCGGGATCGTCCACCGGCACGGGCGCCGCGCAATTCTTCCGGCGCGTGCTGGTCTCGGGCGAACTGGCGTTGGCCATGGTGCTGCTGATTGGCTGCGGTTTGCTGATTCGCGCGTTTTGGAAATTGCAACAGGTCGACACGGGCCTCGACGCGCATAACGTGATCACCATGCGCATCACGCCGCCGCGCGCCAACTATCCGAAGCCCGAAAACCTCGATTCACTGTGGACGCGTCTCGAACAGCGCGTCAGGAGCTTGCCCGGCGTGCAGGCGGCGGCGCTGGCCAGCGGCTTGCCTCCGGTTCGCCAGGCCAACATGAACGACACGCAGATTGAAGGCTACGTCACGACGCCCGGCACCGTGGTGCCCGGCGGCGGCGGGCCGATCCAAAACGTCGACTTCTATCAAACCGTCACCAAGGATTATTTCCGCGCCACGGGAATTCGTTTGCTCGACGGGCGGCTGTTCGACGATCGCGACGGCCCCAAGGGAACCGAAACTTGCATCGTGAATCAAACCATGGCGCAAGTTTTTTGGCCGCACCAAAGTCCCATCGGCCGCCGCGTGAAACCGGGATTCGCGGGAAACTGGTTGACCGTGGTCGGCGTGGTGCAAGACGCCAAGAACGCGGGACTCGACAAGCCCGCGGGAACGGAAATTTATCTGCCGTACACCCAACCCAACGGCTCGGGATCGCGCTCGATGTATGTTGTGCTGCGCGCGCAAAACTCGCCGGGTCCGCTGGCCGGCGACGTTCGCAACATCATGCAGCAACTCGATGCTTCGATCCCGGTGTCCGCGGTCGAGACGATGGACGATTTGCTCTCCGACGCCGAGGCGCGCCCGCGTTTCCTCGCGTTGCTCTTAGGATTATTTTCCGCCGTGGCGCTGGCCATCGCGACCGTGGGAATTTACGGCGTGATTTCTTACTCCGTCGCCCGACGCTCCAAGGAATTTGGATTGCGCATGGCATTGGGCGCGCGGCCGTTCGACGTGCTGGCGTTGGTGATGCGTCAAGGCGCAACGCTGGCACTCACAGGAATCGCGGTGGGAGTTGCGGCGGCCTCGGGACTCACGCGGCTGATGACTTCGCTCTTGTTCGGCATCACCGCGACCGACGCGCCGACGTTCCTCGCGATTCCATTGATCCTCGCGTCAGTGGCGTTGATCGCCACGTACATTCCGGCGCGGCGCGCCACGCGTGTCGATCCGATGACCTCGCTCAGGTACGAATAAGCGAAACAGCACCGCCGATGAACGCAGATGAACGCCGATGGGTGTGATTGCGTTATCGGCGTTCATCTGCGTTCATCGGCGGTTGCTTTTTCCGATGTGTTCACCCGAGCATCAACGCGCGACTGGTTGGTGATGGCGTCCCGGGTGACGAATCTCAGGCCAGAATTCCTTGACGACGTGCGTGCCGGCATCCACGCCCAGAATGACGCCGCCCGAGGCGAGTCCAGAGGCCACCGTTCGGGTCGACGCCGGTTGCCACAAGCGCGAAATCATGCCGCCTCCGAACGCGCCGGAGAGTTCGCCCGCCGCGACCGTTCGTTTTCCCGTGGTGGTTTTGCGCGTCACCACCGTGCTCTCCAGCGCGTATTTCATCCGCGGACCAAAACCCGTTTTGCCCGACGGCCGGTAGCCGACCTCTTCATGACGCAAACTCGATACGCCAAAATGTATCGTGTTGCCGACCACATGTTGCCCGAATGCGGAGCCGAATCGCTTCGCAAATCCCGTTCCACCCTGACCCCATTCGTGAGGCACGTTGCGACCCTGATTGATTCCCGCGCCGACCGCGGAGCGCCCCACGGCTTCAGCACCAAAGGTGTGCCGCACGTAGTTGCGTTTGCTCGCGCGATGGTCGGGCTCTGGCTTCGCCATGGCCGCCATAGGCAAGACCAGAAGGATCGTTACAAGCGCTATTAAACGTCTCATAATCGCCTCCTGCTGTTAAGACGCTCGCCGCGATATGCCTGGTTGCGCCCATTCATGGTTGCGTGCATTCAGTTGCACCGCGTGCAAGAGCGCGCACGTTGATCCGAGGATGTGGACGAAAAAAGCACCGCCGATGAACGCAGATAAACGCCGATGGGTGTGATTGCTTTTATCGGCGTTTATCTGCGTTCATCGGCGGTTGCTTTTTTCCGATGTTTTCGTAATGGCCGCACGCCGATCCAAAACGTAGTTGCGGATCGCCTCGACCTCGTCCGGTTTCAAGCGATCGCCGAACGGCGGCATGCCCATCGGCTGATACGCGCCTTCGAGCACGATTTTCGGATACATCTTCAACGTGCTTTCGTTGGAGTATCGCAAGTCCGCGATCGACCCGCCGGAGATCGCCGCGATGCCGTGACACATTACGCAATGCGCCGCGTACAACGCCGATCCCTTTTGTAAGTAAGCGAGGTCTTTGTTGTAGTCGAGTGCCGCTGGTACGGCGCGCGACGCGACCGCCGGCGGCGTTTTGCCCTTGCCGTCCAGCGCGTAGACGAGCAGGCGTCCCGGCACGCCGTATTTTCCGCTGCGATTTTCGCCGAACAGACTCGCCGCGCCGCCCCATCCCGCGAGCACCGCGACATATTGATGTCCCGCGAGCGTGTACGTCATCGGCGATCCGATCACGCCCACGCCCGTTGGCGATTCCCAAAGTTTTTCGCCGCGATCCGCGCTGTACGCGACGAATCTTCCGTCGCCCGCGCCTTCAAAAACCAAATTTCCCGCCGTCGCCAGCGTTCCGCCGTTCCAATCCGCTTCCAACGGCACGCGCCAGCGCGCTTCCTGCTTCACGGGATCCCACGCCAGCAACTCGCCCGATCCCGGCGGTAACTGATCGTTCGTGGGGCTGGCGATTTGTCCGTAGTTCCATACGCCCGGCACCAGCGAGAACACAAACTTCGGATCTTTCATATACGGAAATGCGTCCATGCGCGCGGGAATGTAGACGAGTCCCGTGCCCGGATGAAACGACATCGGCTGCCAGTTGTGCGCGCCGAGCGGTCCGGGCTTTTGCATCATCGGCATCAACGGCGATTGGCTGCGCACGCCCGGCGCTTCGATCGGCCGTCCGGTTTTCTGGTCGACACCCGTGGCCCAACCGACATCGGCGTACGCTTTCGCCGAAATCAGCTCGCCGGTGGCGCGATCGAGCACGTAGAAAAATCCATTTTTCGGCGCTTGCATCAGGACTTTGCGTACGCGTCCGCCGATCGTGAGGTCGGCCAAGATCATGTGTTGCGTGGCGGTGTAATCCCAACTGTCGCCGGGCGTGGTTTGGTAATACCAGACCAGTTCGCCCGTGTCCGGCTTCAGCGCCAGAATCGACGACAGAAACAAATTGTCGCCGCCCTCGGGACTGCGCAACGATTCCATCCACGGCGATCCGTTGCCCGTGCCGACGTAGAGCAAATCGAGCCGCGGATCGAAGGCCATCGAATCCCACACCGTTCCGCCGCCGCCCGCTTCCCAGAATTTTCCGGTCCACGTCTTCAGTGCTTTTTCGAGTGCCGGCGATTCCTGCGGTTTCGACGGATCGCCGGGCACGGTGTAGACACGCCACGCGAGTTCGCCCGTGTCCGCGTTGTACGCGGTGATGTATCCGCGGACGCCCATCTCCGCGCCGCCGTTGCCGATGAGCACTTTTCCTTTTACGATGCGCGGCGCGCCGGTGATGGTGTATCCGCGCTTGTGATCGACGGTGGGCGTTTGCCACACCGGCTTGCCGGTAGCCGAATCGAGCGCGATCAAGTAACCGTCAAGCGTGGCGACGTATACTCTGGCGCGATAAATCGCCACGCCGCGATTCACCACATCGCAGCAAGCGCGGCGTCCGTAGTTGCGATCGACGTGCGGATCGTACTTCCAGATGAGATCGCCGGTCTTGGCGTCGAGCGCGTACACCACGCTCCATGCGCTGCTGACAAACATCACGCCGTCGGAAACCAGCGGCGTGGCCTCCAGACCGCGCCGCGTCTCCATGTCGAACGACCACGCCAGACTCAGTTGCTTGACGTTGGCGGCCGTGATCAGGTCAAGCGGCGAATAGCGCGTCTCGGCGTAATCGAGTCCATGCGTGAGCCACTCGCCCTTGTGTCCTTTGCGGAGCGCGCCGTCATCCACAAACCAACCGGGCGGGCGAAACTGCGCGGGGGCTCCCGTGGCGACGACGCTAGCCGCCAGCAGCGCGATTCCCCAAATCCTCATGGCGCTCATTGTAACGTTGTGAGCGCCATGCGTTGCACTATTTCCGGCGTCGCCGGAATAGCGCGGCCAGGCCGGGGGCGAATAACAGCATGGTTCCGGGCTCCGGCGTCGACGCGCTCGGCTGCATCGTTAATTCGAATGCCCGCGTTTGACCGCCGGTGGTGATGCCGTCGCCGACGATTTGTCCGGCGTCGTTGATCGCGAATGCTTCCGTCAGCGCGACGAAATCGGATGAGCCGGTGAGCAAATTGTTCAAGTCCATCATCACGCCGTTCGTGTAAATGAACGCGTGATCGACGCCGCCAACCACCGACCGCCCCACGATGAGGCCGTTGTTGTTGATTCCTTCCGCCTGGCTGACTCCGCCGAGTGTGCCCAAGTCGTGCATCGTTCCGTTCCACATGAACGCATGGTCCGGGCCGCTCGCGGTGTCGGAGTATCCGACGATCACTCCATTGTTGTTGATGCTGTTCCCGAAACTCTGCGCGTTCGACGCGCCGCTGAGCGTTCCGAGATCTTCCAACTGGTTGCCCACGCCGTTTACAGGATTGGACGACGACCAGTAAATGGCATGATACTCGCCACCCGCTGTCTGGGCGTCGCCGGAGACACCGCCCGCGGCGTTGACGGAATACGCGTCGCTATTGTTTCCGCCGAGAGTGCCGAGATCGTCGAACACATAATCGCCGACGTTGTTCACGGTCGCGAAGTAGGCGTGAAAGTTGCCGGAGGGTTTCTGCGCCGATCCTACGATCTCCTTGTTCGCGTTGTCGGAAATGTCGTAAGCGAAACTGTCGGTGCCGCCCAATCCATTCGTCGTGCTGAGACCCGGCATGTTGTTGAGACCGCCTCCGTAGTCGGCAAACGCCACCTCGGATACGTCGCCGCCGGTGAATGCCTCGCCGACCACAGAGCCCGCGTCGTTGATGCCGAAGGCGCGGCTGCTAGTTCCTCCTAGCGTCCCGAGGTCGATGAGCGATCCGCTGAGGTCGGCGAAGGCTTCTTGGGATCCGCCTACAAATGCCGCGCCGGCGACCTGTCCGGTTGCATTCACGCCGTAAGCGATGCTGGCGGAATAGCCGGGCAGAGTACCCAGGTCTTGGGCGGTGAAGGAAATGCCGAAAGCGTGCGTCGTTCCGGCGAGACAAACGAGAGAAAGCACAAGGACGTGCGTCCACTTGAGTTCGCGATGCATAGAGGCTCCTTTAGGTTGTCGAAACTGGTGTTGCGCGAAGACCACGCATTAGATAACGAGGAATGGACGGGGAAATCTTCGGGATATTTGAGCCCTACGTCGGTTTGCTATGATCAAGACTCTCTATGGACAAACTGACAGCGGACCACGACGAAATGCCGAATGAGATCGACTTCAGGAAAGGTGTGCGCGGATTGCACCACATTCCTGCCGATGCCAAGATCTTCATTTCGACGCCGATCGAACGCGGGGTTTGGGAGTACTTTTCCGCCAAGGCGCAAGAGAGAGGCGTCAGCCTTTCAGAATTGCTGACGGAAGTTCTAAAGCGCGAGATCGAGACTCACGAGATCCTGAAGTAATCGTCAGGCAATAGATTTCTCTAGCACGCTTCGGGCTTCCTCGACCTGTCCTTCGCGGATCAAATCAATCGCAGGCCCCCAGACCATTGCTTGGAAGATTTTGGCGCGGGCTTCCGGCGAGTGCGCGTGATCGCGCACTCTTTCGCGAAGTGCCGCGAGCATTTCGAGAAGCACCGCGTACTCGGGACCAATCGCTTGATCGACGGCGTCGCGGATTCGCACGGCGAGCGCGGGACTCTGTCCGCCGGTGGATACGGCGATTTGCAGTTGCCCGCGCCGAATCATCGCCGGGGCGATCCAAGTGCATAGCGCCGGGCGGTCGACGACGTTGCAGAAGATAAGCCGGGCCTGCGCGTCGCGCGACACGCGCGCGTTCAGCGCTTCGTCGGATGATCCGCAGACGACAAGGCTCGCGCCTTCGAGCCTTTCCGCCGTGTACTCGCGCGCGGCCACGCGATGGATGCTCGCGCCCGCAGCTTCGAGATGCGAAATGCGGCTCTCAGCCGACGCGCCCAGCGGCGATGTGTCGCTAATCACGACTGCGATCGAGCCAGTGAGGTTCAGAAATACCGGGAAGTGCCGAATCGGTGATTCCGGAAGGGACGAGCGCGGTGAGTCCGGGGAGTTGCTCATAAAGCTGTTCTCCTAACGCCGCCACGGCGCCGACCACAAGAATCGCCGGCGGTCCAAAACCATTTTCTTGCGCGCGCGCGGCGATTTCCGAGAGCGGCGCGTGAACGACGCGCTGATGCGGGTACGTTCCCCACTGCACGACCGCGGCGGGAGTGTCGGCCGCCCGTCCCCCGGCGATGATTCGCTCGCAAACGTGCGCCAGTCGCGTCGCGCCCATCATCACTACAAGCGTATCGACGGCCGTGGCGAGCGCGTTCCAATTCACCGCCGCTGAGTCCTCGCTGCGTTCGTGCGCCGTGACCACGGCCACCGACGACGCGAGTCCGCGATGCGTCACCGGAATCGCCGCCGCTGCCGGTGCGGCCAGCGCCGACGACACGCCGGGCACCACTTCCCACGCGATGCCCCGCGACGCCAGAAATACCGCTTCTTCGCCGCCGCGGCCGAACAAGAATGGATCGCCGCCCTTCAGCCGCACCACCCGCTCGCCGCGTCCGGCGCGTTCCGCCAACAGGGCGTGAATTTCGTCCTGCCGCCAGGAAATTTTCCCGCATCGCTTACCGACAAATATGCGCTCGGCGTAATACGGCGCGAACTGCAAAAGGTCGGGATTCACGAGCGCGTCGTAGACCACCGTGTCGCAACCCGATAGCAATTCTTTCGCGCGCAAGGTGAGCAATCCCACGTCTCCCGGGCCGGCGCCGACCAAAAAAACTCGTCCTTGCTTTATGAGTGGCGGATTGGTCATCGCGCGGCTCCTTGGGGCGTTTCGCGTACTTCCGCGCTCAACCTCTCGCGGCGATCCTCGCCGGTGCGCGTCAACTGATATTGCCTCGCGCCGAGCAAATTGTCGAGGAACGTCGCAACGCCTGGTTGCACATGCGCCCACGATTCGTCCGTGTTCGGATAGAGCGCGCGATCGTTCCAGGTGATCGAAAACTCGCGCGGATCGAATTTGTGGCCTTTGAATTCCGGCTCGCCCTCCACACGCTGGCACGCCGCCACCGCCAGATCGTAGGCGGCGCGCAACGCTTGTTGATGATCCACATCGAGGCGGCTCTTGCGCTGATACTGCAAGCCGTAGCGGCCCCCGACGTTTTCCAGCGCGTAGCTGCCGTCGTAGCAAACCAGGATCACGCCCGGGCCGCACGGAATGTGCGCGTAGTCGGCCACGTCGATCGCCAGTTCCTTGAGATGGCCGCGCTGAATCCAGCGATGAAACACCGCAATGGCGCTCGAGCTGTTCAGTTCGGCGCCCGACTGCTCGAAGATCTTTACGCTCAAGTGTTGCATAGGTTCCTTCGTCGAATCAGGCCAGAGTCGCGCTGGAGATTCGCTGCGTCGAGCTATGGCAGCATTCGATGAAAAGCTGCGCCTCTTCGATCAGGCGATGCGAAACTTCCAGGGTATGCGGTTCGTCTTTGTGCGTGTGCGCGCCGAAGAAATACTGCGCGAACTTTCCGCCGGCGAACGGATCGAAGAAAAGTTGGGTATCGTAAAACTCTTTCCGAAACGCCGCGACAACTTCGTCGGCGTTTTTCGGCACTGGGAAACTCCGCCAATCGAGCAGCGCCGCCGCTCCGCGCAGCATCGCTTGATACGCAAGACTCGCCGCGCGTTCGGCGTCGCCTTTTTCCTCGGCCAGCTGCGCTTCAAACGCCTCGCGTTCACTCGCCGCCAGTTCGCGATCGAGCCGGCTGACCACTTCGCCCGCGCACTCGCCCGTGCCCATGTCGCCGACGTTGTATTTGCGCACGTCGTGCCAATCGGTGTACGCGCCGGGATCTTGCCCGGGCGGCGCGAGGACCGTGAGATCGTCGAGCATCGCTTTGCACTCGGCCTTGCCGATGCGTCGAATGAATGCCTGAAACGTCTCGTCGCTCTGGCGCTCGCGCAAGAATCGCGAGGTGATGCGATCCACCGCTTCGGGGACGCGCTTCGACGGAATCGCGCCGATCGCCAGTCCATAGGATCCGGCGTTGTCCGACCACTGGCCGCCCAACACCACTTGGAAATGCGGCGCGGAGTATCCGTCTTTGGTGCGGCTCACGCCGTAGAAACCGAGATCGGCGATGTGATGTTGTCCGCAAGAATTGAAGCAGCCGCTGACCTTGATGTGCAGACCGCGGATTTCTTCCTGGCGTGCCGTGGCGCTTTGCGCAAGACGCAGGCGCAACTCGCCGGCCAGTCCTCGAGAAGACGAAATGCCTAGCTTGCACGTGTCGGTGCCGGGGCACGCCACGGGATCGACGATGGTTCCCGCACCGGGCGCCGCCAGATGCGCCACCTTCAGTTCCGTGAACAGCGCGGGCAAATCTTTCTCGCTCACCCATCGCAGGACGATATTCTGCTCGGTCGTGTTTCGCACCGTCTCGCGCGCATACTTTCGGCTCAGTGTCGCGACCGTGCGCAGTTGCGACGACGTGATGTCGCCGAGCGGCAACGTCAGCGTGACGGTGGCGTATCCGAATTGGCGCTGCCGGTATACGTTCGAAGCTTTCCAGGCGCGAAAATCCTCGGGCTCGGTGGCGGAAATCTGCAAGAGTTGCGCGGGACGCAACGGCCCATCCGATCCGCGATCGACGTGCTCGATGTACGCGGTCCAACGCGAGTCCCGCGCAAGCATCGCCCGTTCTTCGTTAACCAACCGCTTGAATTCCTCCATGCCCAGCTTGGCAACCAGAAACTTCATGCGCGCCGTGTTGCGATTCTTCTTTTCACCCAGCCGCGCGAAGACCCGCGCCATCGATTGCGCCAACGGCAGCAATTCTTCCTCGCTGACGAATTCGTCGTACAGTTTCGCCTGATACGGCACGGTGCCGAGTCCGCCGCCCACGTACACTTCAAAGCCGCGTTTCGTTTGTCCATCGACCTCGCGCACGCGCGCGATGCATCCGAAATCGTGAATGTGCACCAGCGCGCAGGGATTGGTGTCGCAACCGGAGAACGCGATTTTGAACTTGCGCCCGAAATCCTGCGTGTCGGGATGGCCGAGCAAAAAATAGGCGAGCGCCTTGGCGTAGGGCGTCACGTCGAACGCTTGATCGCGGCACACGCCCGCCAGCGGACATCCCGTCACGTTGCGCACGGTGTTGCCGCAAGCTTCTCTCGTAGTGATTCCGACGGCCGCAAGCCGCCGCATGATGGTGGGCGTATCTTCGATGTGAATGTAGTGAAGCTGAAAATCCTGGCGAGTGGTGATGTGCGCGACACCGACCGAATATTCCTCGGCGAGATCGGCGATGGCTTCCAGTTGCTCCGCGTTCAATCCGCCGAAAGGGATTTTGATGCGCTGCATGCCCGGCGCGTCCCACACGGTGCCCGGGCCTTTGGTTAGGTCGGTGGTGTATCCAAGCTTGCGGCGCTCGATGCCGTCGTGACGAAATCCGTTGTCGTAGCGCTGCCCATACGACCCGCGCCGCAAGCGCGCTTCCGCGAAAACCTTATCGTCGAGCTTGCCTTGCTTCTTCAGCGCGATTTCGTTTTCGTACGCGTCGATCTCCGCGCCCAGTTGCGGCGCGATGCGTCCGTTCAGACGATCCTTCCAAAGATGATTGCTGACTTTCATAGATACTCTTCCTGCCTCCGGCCGTGTAAGGCGCCGGACATTGCTTCTTCTATTGTGAGTGAAAACTCGAGCCGCGCAAAGGGGATCCTCCGGGAGGCTCGTTCGAATCCCGGAGGATCAGCTACAGGAGCAACAACCTGCGCCACAACAAAGAGGAGTATACATGGAGATAACAATATCACTATAGATTGGTTTAGTCGTAGCGGACATGTCTTTTGGTTATGGGAAGGATAACGCGGGAACCGCGACGAACGTTCCGGTGTCGTAGAATGATGCCAAGATGATTGAAACCATCCGCCACGCTCTCCGCCGGATTCGCTTGGAACCAACGCTCGCCATCGCCGCGACCGCGACGCTGGCGCTCTGTATCGGCGCGAACACTACCGTGTTCAGTCTGGTGGACTCGGTGCTGCTGCGTCCGCTGCCGTATCCCGACTCCGAGCGAATCTGCTGGGTTTACGAGACCATTGGCCGCAATCGCGCGTCGGAAATCGTGATGGCCGGCGATTACTACAGCATCGCCGAGGAGTCTCCGATCTTCGATAGCGTCGCGGCCTTCAACACGTCCACGGCGAACTGGAGCGGGGAAGGGCGGCCCGAGCAATTGGACACGGCGCACGTGTCGCCGTCGTTCTTCCGCGTGATGGCCACCGCGCCGATGCTGGGACGCACGCTGGCGAAGGAGGAAGAAGGCTCGCACGCGCCGGCCGTTGTGGTGGTGAGCTATTCGTTCTGGCGATCGCGCCTGTCGAGCGATCCACACGCCGTGGGACGCAAGCTGATTCTCGATCGCGCGCCGAACACCATCATCGGCGTGATGCCGCAAGGCTACGACTATCCGCGGAACACGGAAATCTGGCAGCCGCTGCCCATCGACGAATCGACGCAGCGTCCCCGCAGCGTGATGCGTGCTTTGTATATCGTCAACGTGGTGGCGCGACTGAAGCCCGGCGTGACGCGCGCGCAACTCGACGCGGAAATGCCGCGGCTCACGCAGCAGATTCACGCCGAGTATCCACCGGAATTCGACACCCGCGGATTCACCAACAACATGGCGATTCACGGCGCGCCGTTGCACGAGCACGTGGCCGGCGATTTGCGCAAACCGCTCGCGGTGCTGAGCGGCGCGGTCGCGTTAGTGCTCTTGATCGCGTGTGTGAATCTGGCGAATTTGCTTTTGGCGCGCGCGGCATCAAGACGTCGGGAGGTCGCGGTACGCATGGCGTTGGGCTCGGATCGCGGCCGGATCATCGGACAGATGCTCGCGGAAAGCATTGTGCTCGCGCTGCCTGGAGGACTCGCGGGCGCGACGGTGGCGATTGTCGCCGTGCGTGTGATCAACATCGTGAAGCCGCTGGCGCTGGATCGCTATCCGGCGATTTCCCTCGACGTCACGGCGCTCGCGTTTACGTTTGCGTTGACGCTCCTCACCGGTTTGATCTTCGGCATGGCGCCGGCGCTCGAACTGGCGCGCTTGAATATTCAGGAAACGCTCAAGTCTTCGGGACACGCCAGCGCCGGTCCTGGCGCGGCGCGTTTTCGTCGTCTGTTGGTGGTCGCGGAGCTCAGCGCGTCGCTGGTGTTGCTGATCGGCGCGGGACTCCTTACTCGCAGTTTTCTCAAGATGTCCGCGGTTCAGCTTGGATTCCAAAAGGAACACTTGCTGACAATGCGCATGAATCTCGCGGGACCGGCGTATCTCGCGGCGGAGAATCAAACGCGCTTTTACCGCGACGCGCTCGATCGCGTGCGGCAGTTGCCCATGGTGGAAGGCGCGGCCGTCGCGACCGATTTGCCGCTCGACGGCGAACGCAGCTACATGAGCGTGCAATATCAAATCGGCGGACGCGCGCCGATCCCGATCGCCGAGCGGCCGTTGACGGAAATGCGTGTTGTGGATCGCGATTTTTTCAAGACGATGGGAATTCCCCTCATGAGCGGGCGCGTGTTCGACACGTCCGACACGAAGTCCGCGCCGACCGTGCTGGTGGTCAACGAAGCGTTCGTGCGCGCCGCATTTCACGGCGAAGATCCCCTGGGACGCCGCGTGATGCTGCGCACGAATCCGCAGGACGATCAGGAAGGCCTGCCGATTGCCGGCGTCGTGGGCAGTATTCGCGGCGGAAACCTGGGCGCCGAACCGCCGCCGTCGATTTACATCTGCATGACGCAAAGTACCAACGGCCAGTTTCAGCGGATGAGCGTGATCGCGCGCGTGGCCGGGGATCCCTACACGGCGGCACGCCCGATTGCCGAAGCGTTTTACGCCATCGATCCCGAGCAGCCGGTGTTTGCCGTGAAGTCGATGGAGGATCGTGTTTCGCAAGCCTTGGCGCCGGAGCGTTTTCAACTGACGCTGATCGGCGCGTTCACGTTTTTGGCGCTGGTGCTCGCCGCCGCGGGCGTTTACGGCGTGATGTCGTACCTGGTCGCGCGGCGCCAGCGCGAAATCGCGATCCGCATGGCCATGGGCGCGCAACCCGCCGTCGTGATGCAAATGGTCTTGCGCGAAAGCCTGGCCCTGATTCCCATTGCCGCCGCCGTGGGACTCGGCGGGGCGTGGGCGCTGGGACGATTCGTGCGCTCGATGCTTTACGGAATCGCGCCGTTCGACGTGCCTTCGTTTGTGATCACACCGTTGATTCTGGCGGCCGTGGTCGCGGCGGCCACGCTCGGTCCCGCGCGTCGCGCGGCGTCGGTGGATCCGATCACGGCATTGCGGGAGGAATAGCGCAAAATGTCGCCCATGACGCACCGCTCCTCCTACGGACCTCAGGCGTTTGGACGCTCACCAGCCTCCACTTCAGCCGTCGAAGGTAGTGCGAGCGGGCTGATCCTTGTGTCAGAGAAGTAAGACGCTATGAGAGGAGCGATGTCATGAATCTATTGCTAGTCCTTGCGATCTGGTTCCTACAAACGCCGGCCGCCAAGCCGCAATTCGAAGTCGCGTCGATCAAGGCGGCGCCGGTCACTTCCACTCCCGGGCGTGCGGCGATGCCTGAGATGGCGCGGACGCTGAGGCGCAACAATCGCGCGCCGGGCTGGATTCCGATGCCGGATCCCGGCCGCGTGCGAATCGAAGACTGGCCGCTGCTCGATTTAATCGCGACCGCGTACAAGGTCCACGTCACGCAAGTCTCCGGACCCGACTGGATTTCCGAGGGCGGGTTCGATATCGACGCGAAGATTCCGGAGGGAACGAAGAAAGAACAAGTCAACGCGATGCTGCAATCGTTGCTGGAGGAACGCTTCGGACTGCAGATTCATCGCGAGACGCAGAACAAGTCGGGATTTGCGCTGATCATCGGAAAGAACGGACCCAAGTTGAAACCGGCGGAACCGGAACCGGCCGAGGGAGAGCGTCTGACGCCGGAGCAACGCGAGGCGCAACAGAAAAAGGTGCGCGCGCAGATGGCGGCCATGATGGAGCGCATGCAGGATCGGCGGCAGGCCGGCACCACGGGCGGAGCCAACACCGGCTCGTGGAGTTCGGTCACCACGGCGGAACTGGCCACGCACTTGGTGGGCCTCGCCGGCGGACCCGTAGTCGATGAGACCGGCTTGACCGGAAAGTATTCCGTTTTCATCGAAACCTGGCAGAACGCCGAACTTCCCGGCGGCACCGTTTTCGACGCTGTCGAAAAACTCGGGCTGAAACTCATGCCGCGCAAGGTGGACGTAGACACCATCGTGATCGATCACGTCTCGAAGACGCCCACCGCAAACTAATTCCTGAAATCGTGCTAACCTTTCTTAGATATCTACGTATAGATATCTAGGAGAGCGATGAAAGCCAAAAACGATATCCTCCAGGGCACGCTCGTGCTCCTGGTTTTGCGCAGTCTGGCCTCGCGCGGCAAAATGCACGGCTACGCGATTACCAATCACATCCAGCAAGTTTCGTCCGACCTGCTCCGCGTCGAGGAAGGATCGCTCTACCCCGCGCTCCATCGCATGACCCAGGACGGCTGGCTGCGCGCCGAATGGGGCAAGACGGAGAAGAACCGCGAGGCGCGTTTCTATTCGATTACCGCCGAAGGCCGCCGCCAACTGGAACGCGAGGAAGCAAGTTGGGCGCGGCTGCAATCGGGCGTGCGCAAGGTGTTGCGATATACATGAGCCGTTTTCTCAACCTGTTTCGGCGTGCAAAAGTTTCGCGAGAAATCGCCAAGGAGTTGGACTTTCACATCTCCGAGCGCACCGAGCAACTCATCGCGAGCGGAATTCCCCGCGAGCACGCCGAGCGACGCGCGCGGCGGCAGTTCGGCGCTTATGCGCTGCATAAGGAGGACGCCTGGATGACAAACCTCATCGGATGGATCGAGTCGTTGGCGGCCGATGTTCGCTACGCCCTGCGCGGATTTGCGAAGTCGCCGGGATTTGCGGCGGTGGCCGTGTTGTCGCTGGCCTTGGGGATCGGCGCGAATACCGCGATCTTCACTTTGCTCGACGCTGTGCTTTTGCGATCGCTTCCGGTGCCGCATCCCGAGCAGTTGGTTGCCATCGACATCGGGGACAACGGCGCCGAAGTGACGAATCCCATCTGGGAGCAGCTACGCGACCATCAAGATGTGATGCAGGGTGTGCTCGCGTGGAGCCAGCGCCGCGTGGTGTTGGAAACGGGCGCGGAGAAGCGCTTCGTTTCGGCGGTGCTGGTGAGCGGCAGCTATTTTCTCACGCTCGGTGTCGGCGCGGCGCTCGGCCGCGTGCTGACTTCCGAGGACGATCGCCGCGGTTGTGCAGGCGTGGCGATGCTCAGCGAAGGATTTTGGCAAAAGGAGTACGGCGGAAGTTCCGGTGTGATTGGGAAAACGATTCGGCTTTCCGACCAGCCTTTCGAAATTGCGGGTGTGGTGCGCGCGGGATTTCCGGGCCTAGACGTGGGTTCGGCGCCGTCGGTTTTCGTGCCGATCTGCACCGAGCCGCTCTTTCATCCTGGCGGCGCTCCCAACAATTTGGACGCACGATCGACGTGGTGGCTCGATGTAATCGGCCGCCTGAAGCCGGACGTATCGCTCGCCCAGGCTCGCGCTCGGTTGAATACGCTCGCACCGGGAATTTTTGAGGCCACCCAGCCAACGGGCTTGCGCGCGGAGAGTCTCGAAAGATACAAGCGGTATCGATTCGCCGTCCGGCCCGCGCCCAGTGGATTCTCCGATATTCGCAAATATCAAGACGCGCTGTGGACGTTGATGCTCGGCGTGGGATTGGTGCTGTTGATCGCCTGCGCGAACGTTGCGAACTTGCTGCTCGCCCGCGCCACCGCGCGACAGCACGAAATGGCCGTACGCACGGCGCTCGGCGCCGGACGCTTGCGCCTCGTTCGCCAAACACTCACCGAAAGTTTGCTGCTGTCGCTCACGGGCGCGGCGCTCGGATTGATCTTCGCCGGATGGGCGAGCCGCGCGCTGGCCGCGATGATTTCAACCACGCAGTCGACGGTGATTCTCGATCTTTCGCCCGATGCTCGCGTGCTCGCGTTCACGGCGGGAGCCGCCGTGATCACGGGCGTACTGTTTGGTCTCGTGCCGGCGCTGCGGTTGTCGCGCGTGTCGCCCGGTGCGGCGATGAAGTCGTCGTCGCGCGGAGCGTCGTCTGGTGTGACACGAATGCGCTTCAGCAAAGGATTGATCGCCGTGCAAGTCGCGCTCTCGATGATTCTCCTCGCCGGCGCGGGATTGATGCTGGGAACGTTTCGCAATCTCACCACGTTGAACGCGGGGTTCCGGGCCGAAGGCGTGCTGCTGGTCAATGCCGGCGTGAATCGCAATCTGCCGCCCGACGCCCAGATTCGCGCGCGTCTGGCCTTGCTGGAAAAACTGCGGGCCATTCCCGGCGTGCGTTCCGCCAGCGTTTCCGCGTTGACGCCGATCAGCGGTGTGGGTTGGAACGGATACGCGAAAGTGGAAGGACAGCCGGAGCGGCCGGGCCGCGAGAAACTCGTCTTCTTCAACGCCGCGAGCGACGCCTATTTCGAGACGCTTGGAACGCCGTTGATTTCCGGGCGCGATTTTTCGCAGCGTGACACGGCCGCATCGCCGCTCGTGATGATTGTGAACGCATCGATGGCCCATCGCTTCTTTGGCAATTCGAACCCGCTTGGCCGGCGAATCCAAGTGGAGCGTGACGGCCAATACGGGGAGGCGCGAGAGATTGTCGGCGTAGTGGCCGACGCCAAGTACCGCAACCTGCGCCAGGATGCGCCCGCGACGGCCTATCTACCCGTCGCGCAACACACCGTCGTCGTGCTCGGATCAAGCTATGAACTGCGCGTCTCGGGACCCGTCGCATCGCTGATCCCCGCGATCAAGGACACGTTGAGCCCGGGTTCCGATGTGCCCGTACAAATCAGGCCGTTCACGCAGCAGATTTCCGACTCGCTGGTGCAAGAGCGAATGCTCGCGACGCTGGGCGCGATGTTCGGCGCGCTGGCATTGGCGCTGGCGGCGCTGGGACTGTACGGCGTGCTGTCGTACAATGTGGCGCGGCGGCGAAACGAAATCGGGATTCGCGTGGCGTTGGGCGCGGCGCGCGCGCGAGTGCTGGCGATGGTGATGGGCGAAGCGAGTTGGCTGGCGTTCGTCGGCTTGGGACTGGGCGTGGCCGGCGCGCTCGCGGCGTCGCGATTGCTCGGCGCGTTTTTGTACGGCATGCAGGCGGACGATCCGCGTAATCTTGCGATAGCGGCGCTCTCTTTGGCGGCCGTCGCTGCGGCCGCGGCGTATTTGCCGGCGCGTCGCGCGGCCAGTGTCGATCCCATGACGGCATTGCGGGATGAGTAGCATGAATCGCTTGCTCAATTTATTTCGGCGCACAAAAGTCTCGCGAGAAATCTCGCGCGAAATGGATTTCCACATTTCCGAGCGCACCGAGCAACTCATCGCGCAAGGAATTCCACGCGAGCACGCCGAGCGGCGCGCGCGACGGCAGTTCGGCGCTTATGCGCTGCACAAGGAGGACGCCTGGATGACAAACCTCATCGGATGGATCGAATCGTTGGCCGCAGACGTGCGCTACGCCCTCCGCGGATTTGCGAAGTCGCCGGCGTTTGCCGCGGCGGCGATTCTGTCGCTCGCGTTGGGCATTGGCGCGAACACGGCGATCTTCAGTTTGATCGACGCCGTCGTGCTGCGATCGCTTCCCGTGCAGCATCCCGAGCAATTGCAGATTCTTCGCACCGGCAAGGAAACCATTTCCTTCAGCAATCCGGTTTGGGAGCAGGTGCGCGATCACCAAGACATGTTTTCGGGTGCGATGGCCTTTGGCTACTCGCATTTCAATATTGCGCCGGGCGGGGAATCGCGCTACGTCGACGCCGATTGGGTAAGCGGCAGCTACTTTTCCACGCTCGGTGTGGGCGCGGCTGTGGGACGCACCATTAGCGCCGGCGACGATCGCCGCGGATGCGCGGGTACCGCCGTGCTGAGTTATTCGTGGTGGCAAAAAGAATACGGCGCCGATCGGCGCGTGGTCGGCCGCACGATTTCGGTGGAAGGACATCCGTTCGAAATTATCGGCGTGAGCCAAGCAGGATTCTCGGGCGTCACCGTGGGGCGCTCGCCGGCATTTTTCGTGCCGATTTGCAGCGAGACGATTGTCCGCGGAGCAGCCGGCAGCGGGCTCGATCGGCGCTCGTGGTCGTGGCTGCGCATCTTTGGACGCATGAAGGCCGGCATGGACATCGCACAGGTGAAGGCGCGCCTGGCGGTCTTCTCGCCGCAAGTGTTTGAAGCCACCATCCCGCAAAACTCGAAGGTCGAGCAACAAGACGATTACCGCAAGCGCGTGTTGAATTCGGACCCGGCGCCGGGAGGCGCGGCTGCCTTGAACGAGCAAATGACGCAGGCGTTGTGGATCCTGATGGCCGCCGTGGGATTGGTTTTGCTGATCGCTTGCGCCAACGTCGCTAACTTGATGCTGGCGCGCGCCGCCGGCCGGGCGCGAGAAATGGCCGTGCGCATGGCGCTGGGCGCAGGCCGCGCGCGATTGATTCGTCAAACGCTCACGGAAAGTTTTCTCCTCGCCACGGCGAGTGCGGCGCTTGGTCTCGTGATCGCGCAGTGGGGCGCGCGACTGCTCACGGCGATGATCTCCACGCAGTCGAACGCGGTTTGGCTCGACGTCGCACCGAATCCGCGCATGCTCGCGTTTACCACGGCTGTCGCGACGGCTACGGGCGTGCTCTTCGGCTTGCTTCCCGCGTGGCGCTCGTCGCGCGTGGCGCCGATTGCCGCGATGAAAGCGCAAGGTCGCGGCGTTACGTCGAGCGGATCGCGCGCGCATCTGGCGAAGGCGCTGGTCGCGGCGCAAGTGGCGCTCTCGATGGTGCTGGTAGCGGGCGCGGCGTTGATGCTCGAGACGTTCCGTAATCTCGCGACGGTCGATCCGGGATTTCACGCCGAAGGCGTCTTGCTCGTGAACGCGGATTTGCGCCGCGCCAGTTTTTCCAAGGAGCGCCAAGCGGAAGTGTGGCGCGAATTGCTCACGCGAGTGCGCGTGCTTCCCGGCGTGCGCGCGGCCAGCGCCGCCGTACTGACTCCTGTGGGGCACACTTTTTGGAACGACATCGTGAAGATCGAGGATCAACCGCTGCGGCCGGGCGAGGAAGCGGTCGTGGATTTCAACGCTATCAGCGAGGGATACTTCGAAACATTGGGAACGCCGCTCGTGGCCGGCCGCGACTTCACCGCTGCCGATAAGGAAGGCGCGCCAAAGGTTGCCATCGTGAATCAAGCGATGGCGCGCCACTTCTTCGGCAAGGCCAGTCCGCTGGGAAGAATCTACCGCACCGAAGAGGGCAATGGGTTCAGTGCGCCGGTGACGATCGTCGGAGTGGTGGGGGACGCCAAGTACGCATCGCTGCGCGATGAAGTGTCCGCTGCCGTCTACGTGCCTTTCGGCCAGCAAGAAAGTGTCGCTTTTCCGAACTTCCAAATCCATGGCGCTTCGCCAGTGGTGTTGATTCCTGAGATCAAAGAAGCGTTCGCGCAAGTGAGCCCGGAAATCAGCATCCAGTTCGTGCCATTTACGCTGCAACTTTCGGACTCGCTGACGCGCGAGCGTCTGCTCGCCACGCTCTCCGGTTTTTTCGGCGGACTCGCCTTGTCGCTCGCCGGCCTGGGACTCTACGGCGTGCTTTCGTACAACGTGGAACGCCGGCGCAACGAAATCGGTGTGCGCATGGCGCTGGGCGCGCTTCAGTCGCGCGTGCTGGCCATGATTCTGCGCGAAGCAAGCTGGTTGGTGTTCATCGGACTTGGCCTGGGACTCGCGGGAACGCTGGCCGCGACGCAATTAGTGGCCGCATTCTTGTACGGCGTGCGTCCCGACGATCCCCCGGCGTTGGGTACGGCGGCTGTGGTGTTGGCCGGCGTCGCCGCGATCGCGGCGTACTTGCCGGCGCGTCGCGCGGCGGGCGTCGATCCGATGACGGCATTGCGCGACGAATAACTTTCGGCCGTAGCACTGCCCGGTGGGATCAGTTGCTGTTCGGCATATGGGCGCTGTCGATTACGATGATCCTCATCGGAGCCTTTCCATCGCTCAGTTTGAGGCCCATTTGTTCTCTCAGTGCCTGGAACAGTGTCGGCCCTTCAAATTCCGGCGTGGGGTTGCCGGCAGGATCCTTCATCCCCTCTACGTTGGGCGCGAAGGTCAGGGAAAAGTCCAAGCGCCGCTGGATTCCGGTTTTGTCTACGACCGGAATCCTATCGAGGTCTGGCCGACTGACGGCCCAGTTTGTAAAGAGGTCGCACAGTTCGCCGATGCTCGTGCCGTGACCCTTCACCCGGGCGGGATTAGGCCATTTTGAAGGCTCCTGCTCAAGCCGTCCTGTTTGATCTTCTGAGTACGCGATCTTCTTAGGGTCTTCCACCGTCAGAATGAACACGTGGATCTCTCTTGTTTCGGCGTGCGCATTGAGTCCAAACCGTTCTTCTAGGAGATTCTGGAACATCATTTCCAGGTCCTGCTGCGAGGCGTTCTTGCCTTCGTTCCCATCGGTCTTCGTTTTAGCCTCGATATCGAAACCCATTTGGCTCCAGGACGGACGATTCTTCCATACTAGTTGCTCATTGGCCACAAGACCGAAAGTCCACTTGACCATGCCTTCCAAGGTTGCAGCTTTGGCAACCATCCCTGCTCTGCCCGGCGTGGGCCTGATCATGTTCATTACCCGCGGGATGGTTGTTGGTTTCACCGACGCTACTTCAAACACTTTTGCCTCATTCGATGCCGCTTGGGCACTCAACGAAATCTGGAACAAAAGAATTGCCAGAAATCTCAGAATATGAGGCATCGGTGTAGTATACGCCTTGTCGGCAAGAGTGCGGCTGCGCCAGTTCTTCATTTAGTTTCGGCTGCGGTAAACCTTTTCTATAGAATCCTCGTTACTGGAATGTATGGAACGGACCGACTGAGGATTCCGTGATCCAAACCCTAGCTGCACCGAACTTCGCGGCGCGTACGGATGGCGGACTGGATAACAGCCGCTCGGCGATTGCTACATCGCTCGACGCGCGCGCCGCGGATTCGCCGATGCTCGACGAAATGGTCGCCACGCATCAACGGCGGGTTTTTCGGGTGGCGTTCCGTTTGCTCGGCGATATCGACGAAGCGGGTTCGGCGACGCAGGATTGTTTCTTGCGTGCGTATCGCGCGATCGATCGCTGTCCCGCCGACGAAGCGGGCCGCCAGCGATGGTTGATTCGCCTGGTGGTGAACTTATCGATCGACCGCTTGCGCAGCCGCAAGTGGAAATGGTGGCAGACGCGCGAATCGCAGGCGCGCGACGGTGCAGGGGAATCGCCGCGGTCGCCGGAGCGCGAAGCGTTGGCCGCGGAGTTGCGCACGCGCTTGATGCAAGCGCTCAACGGATTGCCCGCGCGCCAGCGCGCAGTGTTCGTGCTGCGCCACTATGAGGATTATCCGCTTGCGCGCATTGCGCAGGAATTAGGATTGAGCGAAGGCACGGTGAAATCGCATTTGTCGCGCGCGCTCGTAAAATTACGCGAGGACTTGAAAGACCTTTATGGAACACCAGCATCTTGATTTCGATGGATTGATGAACGCCATGTATGAATCCACGGCGGCCGGCGCAGACTGCCCAACGTGTCGCGCGGCGATGGAGCGTATGAACGAGCTTCGCCGGCAGCCGCGCGCCGAAGACAAGCTATCGCCGTGGTTTTGGGGCCGCCAGCGCCGCGAAATCCACGAAGCCGTGTTTGCGCCGGCGCGTCCGCGCTGGATCGCGATTGGAGCGCTCGGATGCGTGCTGGCCGCGGCGGTCGCGGCGATGCAACCGGCGCCGCCGCCTCCCGCGCCGCCGGCGTTTTCACAAGAGGATCTGAAGTTCTTGCAGGAAGTCAGCGAGACGGCCAATCGCGTGGAGCCGCGCGTGTTGGCGCCGATGCATTTGCTGTGGGCCCGCTAAAAGGAGACGCTATGAAACGCACCATTTTCACCATTCTCGCCCTCGCCGCCATGTGCGCCGCGCAGGCGGATTCACCGCACGCGCGTGAACTTCCATTTTCCCTGGGCGGCAACTTCGGTCCGGACTTTCAACATCAAGCCGGTATCGCCGACAACCAGATGAAAGCGATGAGCACAGTCGCCGAAGTGAATCGCACCAAGCTCGTGGAGTTGCGCGACGAGGTCGGCAAGAAAGAAGCGGAGCTTCAAGAGATCCTCAACGCCGGCACCGTCGACTTGGCGGCGGCGGAAAAAGCTGTCGACGCCGTGATGGAAGCGCGGAATCGTCTGGCCAAGATGCAGACGATGATGGTCATCAACATGCGCCTGATCCTGACGTCGGATCAGTGGCGCAAGATGCAGGAATTGCAAGCTCGCTACACGCCGGCGCAGGCCGCAGGTTCAACGTCCGGCGCCGTCGGCATGTCCCGGGAAGAAGCGAACGAGGCGTCGGCGTCGGCCACTGTGCGCACGCTCAACACCGCGGAATTTACTTTCTTGTCGTCGTACAAGAAAGGCTTCACCGATGGCCTGAACCGCTTGGGATCGCCGGCGAACGGAATTCCCTATGACGAAAATCACGCCGACATGGTGGATCAGGTATTGTCGGGCTTCGCACCGAACGGATCGAATCTTTCGTTCCAAAAAAACGGCTACAAGTTCACATACACACCGGGACCGGGAGGCTACGGCAACATACAGTCGTACACGATCACGGCGCAACCGCTTGAATACGGCGCCAGCGGCACCAAGAGCTTCTACACCGACGAAAAAGCGGTGGTCCACGTGACCAGCGACAATCGCGTTGCGGGTCCGAACGATCCAGGGTTGAACAGTGCGCCGCCGGCGCGTCCGGCGCAGGTCCGCAAGCCGGATCAGGACGACAAGCAATAGGTTTGACGCCAGTTACTCGCCAAGGGAGGTTCCGCCGTCGCAACCGGTGGAATCTCCCCTGTGCAATCCCTTGCAACTTTGTGCGACTGAGGTTCCACTTCTGGTGATCACAGAGAGTGCGCTGCTGAGGCTAAAATACTGAAACTGAATATACTTAGTGATTATTAGGATTTTGATGAGTGATTGCTCCGCTTTCATGCGGAGGAGTGTCTAATGAGGCTACGAAGATCGGCTAGTCTGCTCGGTCTGTTGCTCTTGCCCACTCTGATGGTGCATGCGGTGTCCTTCTCGACTTTCGTGAACGGGACGGCGATCTCGAACACCGAATCCGGGAATCAAGCGACAATCGGTTTCGCGTATGCCGGCAATAAGTTTGTTGGGTCGGTTTACTTCGGCAACGACAACAACCAGCTTTATCAAACGCCGCTGAGCGGCTGTCCGACCTCAGGGTCCGGCTGTGTCACGACGTTCGGCAATCCGATTTCTGGCGCGTCCAGCGAACTGTACGTTTCGGCGTCGATTGGTTTGGGCGGCTTCGCCAACGGCGCGGTCTACGTGTCGAATGGCCCGCAGGGCGGCCTGTACGATTTCTCCAACGATGGAACGAGTCAAGGCGTGTTCACTACCACTTCATCGGCGCTGAACTCCGATTACGTCAAGGGGATTGCGTTCGATCCGTACGGCGAATTCGGAAACGCCATGCTGGTGAGCACCAATAGCGGCAAGATTTACAGCGTGACCTCCGGCGGCGCCGCGACGCAAGTGTTCGATAGCAACGGTCAGGTCGTGGAAGGCATGGACTTCGCGACGTCCGCGTGGGGCGCGTACGCCGGCGATTTGGTGGTTGCCTCGGAAAGCGCGGGCGGCGTCTACATCATCGACTCCCACGGAAACTCCACGTTCATTGGAGGAATTACCGAGGCCGAGGAAGTGGGCATTGTGCCGCTGGATCTCGGACAATCGGGCAGCCCCGTCGAGGGATTTTACGCGGCCAACTATCCGATCGACGTGCAATTCGCCAGCGCCAGCCAGTTCGCCGGCATGCTGGGCGACGCCGTGGTGTCGCAAGAGTTTGGAACGAACGCCACGTTTTTGGATGTTCACTACAACGGCGGAACGGGAGCGGGCGCCTTTACGGTGAATCCTGTGGCGATCGGCAGCATTCCGAATCAAGCCGAGGACGGCATCTTCGTCACGCAGACGCTGATCCAGGATCAGGCAGGTACGCCGGAGCCGGCCACGCTGCTCCTGATGGGGTCGGGACTGCTGGTGATCGGCCGCCGCTTGCGTCGCAAATAGTCTTTCTTGCTCGTATCAATTTAAAGGAGGCTGATTTTTCCAGCCTCCTTTTTCTTTTGGAGAACTTGGCGGATTGCTGTTCTTCGGGTTGCAATAGTCTCAGGCACTCAGGTTCGAGAGGAAAATACCGCCATCGACTGAAGCGGAGCGTGAAGCACTGGCGTCCCCGCCGTGAGTCACTTACAAAGAGCTTACCGACGGCCTTACGCCGGAGCAGGGCAATCAGGATAAGCAGCCGTAGGGCATTCGCGCTTGAGAGGGTTGCACAAAACCCGCTCAAGTTCCTAAACTTCATTCTGATCTGTAGCACGCGCCTGATCTCCATGTTCAGGATCGATCACACGTGTTGGCTCCAATCATGCCTGCCTCATAGGTGGGTGCGCCTCGTTCTCTGACAATCGCTCTGCGGTGTAGATCGACAATACACGGAGGCCCCCTGTATCCAGCTTTTCAAACAACCTGGCATAGCCAGATGCCGGGAACCGACAGAATGCCAGAATGTGACCCGCACAACCGGACATGCTCGAACTGCTCAAATTGATAGTTTCTGCCATCCCTGGATGGATCGTCCCGGTGGTCCACTGGGAATTGCCGCGCGGTACGCCCTCACTGATCGGGTAGAAGGTCAATGTCGCACTGCCGCTCCGTGAGGTGCCTGCGCCAAAAACCAGATCCCCAGATCGGTTAACAATTACGATCTCTGTCTCCATGTTACCGAGAGACACCACGTGCGGAAAAACCAACATAGTGTCAAATAAGTTCCCCGCACTCCGGGCCGATAATGAAGGCGACCTCTCTCGGTTGCTGAATTCTCTGACGAGTGCGAGTATTTCGAGGATCATATCTTCCGGGTCTCGAGGCGATTGCGCATCACGGCTTGCGGTAGGAATAGCGTCGAGCTTAGCCTTTAGATCCGGCCACCATTTGTCAAAACTAGACTCTAAAGCCTTCTCGGTGAGCGCAGCACCTTCTTTCCCAAGAGCTTCGTTCACGCTTCTAAGCAATTGGAGGGTGCCACCCTGATCGGCCATCGCGCCCTGGAATATTGTTAACGGGTAATCCCTGGGTATTTCGGTCGTCTGGATTCGGAACAGGTAGGGTGAAACCTTGGATTCGAGAGTCTTCTTAAGAGCCCCTGCTTCGAAATTCAGCCAAGGCGAGCCGGTGTTTTCGGGAGTGACACAAACAATTCCGTAGCCGGCTGTTTCGAGTGCGCCGACGATTTCTCCGCTCCATTGCGCACCGGTGTGGATATCTTGTGCCGACATCCAAGGATCAATTGCCTGTATTACAGACGGAAGCCAATTGCGGAGGCCTTCAGCAACTGACTTGCCCATTTGCCCCGACCAGCTGATGAATAAACGCATTGAGCCCTCAACCTTGATTGAACCTGGTGCCCCCGGCGTGAGTCGAACACGCGACCTAAGGTTTAGGAAACCTCCGCTCTATCCATACTGAGCTACGGGGGCACGGGAGAGTTTTTCTACTCTGTAAGAAAGCTTAGCACACCGTTCTTACCAGTACGCTCGATCACACCTGGCCGCGCGACCGCCCGGCGCGAAGCACACGCAGGATCTGCTCCACGTCGTACACGGAGCCGCCCCAAGTACCGCCGCTGGCGTCTTGCAACGCGGCCCACAGGCGCGTGTCGTCGGGCAGCGCGGGATCGGGCGCTAGATCCGCGCGCGATTCGCGCGCTGCGAGAATTTGCGATCCGCGCGCGGCGTCCGCTACCGCGCCGGCTTCGCCGACCAAATTCACCGATCCCTCCAGGTGCACCGTGTCCACCTCAATGTCGATCACATCGCCGTCGCGAAGTTTGCCGATTGGTCCGCCGGCCAGCGCTTCCGGCGAAATGTGGCCGATGCATGCTCCGGTCGACACGCCGGAGAAACGCGCGTCGGTGAGCAGCGCGACATGCTTGCCGAATTCCAGGAATCTTAGCGCCGAAGTAAGCTGATACGTCTCTTCCATGCCCGCACCCATCGGTCCGCGGCAGATCAACACCAGAATATCGCCCGCTTGAATGCGCTTTTCCTTGATCGCCGCGATCGCAGACGGTTCGGTGAGGAAGACTTTCGCCGGTCCGCGCTTGCGATACACGCCGTCGGCGCTCACCACCGACCGATCGATCGACGTGCTCTTGATCACCGATCCCTCGGGCGCGAGATTTCCGTGGGGGAAGCACACCGTCGAGGGGATTCCGCGCGCTGCGGCTGCGGCCGGCGACAAGATCACATCGTCGGGATCGACGCCGTCTCGTCCGCGCAGCAACGCCCGCAGTTTTTCGCGGCGGTCCGACTCCTCCCACGCGTCGAGTTGCTCGCCCAACGTGATTCCCGCCGCGGTGAGCGCGCGCGTCTCGAGCAATCCCGCGCGGCGAAGATGCAACATCACTTCCGGCACGCCGCCGGCGAGAAAGACTTGCGCCGTGGGATGATTTCGCGGACCATTCGGCAGGGCGTCGACAAGGCGAGGGACTTTTCGGTTGATGCGCGACCAATCTTCGGCCGTCGGCCGCCGGACTCCGGCGGCGTGCGCGACCGCCGGCAGGTGCAGGATCAAGTTTGTCGATCCGCCGAACGCCGCGTGTGTGACCATCGCGTTTTGCACGGCCGCTTCGGTGACAATGTCGCGCATGTGAATGCCGCGCGACTCCAGTGCGATCGCCGCGCGCGCCGAGCGCCGCGCCATGTCCAACCAAATCGCGTGACCCGAGGGGGCCAGCGCGGCGTGACCCAGCGACATGCCCAGGGCTTCACCGATTACTTGCGACGTCGCCGCCGTTCCGAGAAACTGGCAACCGCCGCCCGGCGACGCGCAGGCACGGCAGCCGAGTTCCGCCACTTCCTCCAGCGTAATTTGTCCGTGCGAGAAGCGCGCGCCCGCCGATTGAATCGTTCCGGCGTCTTCGCCTTTCTCGGGTAGCAGCGTGGTGCCGCCGGGAACGAGCACGCACGGTAAATCGTGCATCGAGGCGAGCGCCATCATCATCGCGGGCAGGCCTTTGTCGCACGTCGCTACGCCGATCACACCGCTGCGCCGCGGCAGCGAGCGAATCAAGCGGCGGAAAATCGTGGCGGCGTCGTTGCGATACGGCAGGCTATCGAACATCGCCGTGGTTCCTTGCGAGCGTCCGTCGCAAGGATCGGTGCACGCACCGGCGAAGGGAATCGCGCCGGCCGACTTCAACTCGCGCGCCGCCGCTTCCACGAGCAATCCTACTTCCCAATGTCCGGTGTGATAACCAAGCGCGATGGGCGTGCCGTCGGGCGCGCGAAGTCCGCCGTGTGTGGAGAGAATCAGAAATTCCTTGCCGCCGAGCGCTTCCGGCGCCCAACCCATGCCGGCGTTCATGCTCCATCCGAAGAGATCGCCGGAGGGCCAGGTGCGCAGGATGTGTTCGGTCAACGGCAGCGAACCGGATGGTCCCGGCGCGCGCGTGGGAACGTCGTAGATCGCGGGATCGTCGGAGTCGAAAAACGGATTGCGTGCAGCCATTGGAACTTTCGTAACCCCGCCAGCCTACTGGATGCTGCCCTTGCCGCGAGGCAAGGGAATTCGCGCAGGCCAAACTGCGCGGATGTAGACGGTTCCACCTGTGTATCGATAGAAAACGAGCCACTCGCCGGACGGAAACCACCGATGACCACGGAACAAGCCGCGTCGCTTGATGGGATACATCTGCGGGAAAGACCGAAGGAACTCCACGTCGTGCTCTATGCGATCCAGATCCTTGCTCCGAACGCTTTCAAGAACGTCCAGCACGCCCCTCGGCCAGACGATTTCAGTCTGCATTGCTATGACGTTTTCTTGCGCGAACGCAACCAAGCCATCGCTTCGTTGTGAGGCAGGACGCGGCCCTCGCGGATGTCTTTTGCAGAGCGTCTCATCATGCGGCGGAACTCGGGCGTCGTAACGATTTCTTCGAGACACTCCTCCGTTGCAGCGTAGGCGCGGATGGCGTCCTTAACCACGGAGTCGCGGCCGCCTGGGTAGTTTGCCGCGAGCCCTTCAAGGATGCGGTCCGTGCTGCGATCAAGGACAACTTCGCGTCTCATCGAAACCTCCGGTACCAGCTTAGCCTATTCTGTTCGAAAACTCACGCTGCTGGAAAGCCGTCCATCACGCGCAGTTCCTTGATGTGACCCGCGTGCAACTCCGCGTGACGCCCGTTGGCCACCAGCCACTCGTAGCCGCTCATGGGACCCAACACGTGATGCGCCACGAAATGCCGGTGCAAGTCATCGGTCGTGGCGCGCGCATATTCCATGGTGCGCTCGCGCGCGGCCAGGAATCCCGCGACTGCGTCACCCAGCGACGCGAAACGGCCGTCGGGCAGAAGAAACTCCGGCGCCTTGTTCACGCCGCGGGGCATGTGCGTTTCGCGCATCTTCGCCCGGCGAGCGTCCCGCGCCTCGGGGGTTTCATCCACCGGCGGATCCTTCAGCGAGCGCCGGATCATCGCGATCAAGCCGTCGTCGGAGATCGCCAAGTGCTCCACGTATTGCAAGATCGACCACCGTTCCGCAAACGGCTGCCAGTGCGCCTGCGCGTCGGTGACGCCGTCCACGGCGTCGACCAGCGTTTGACGGCTGCGAGTGAGCAATCCCAAGGCGACTTCGCGTTCGCGATCGTTGATCATGTGGGGATTTTATCGCAACCGGACGCAGATAACCGATGGTTTCATGACACGTCTGGCTTGTGTTTTACGCCTTATGAGATGTAGACTGCCAGCAGTTTCTAAAGTTGAGGGCTCATCTAATGAATACTACGTTGCGGGGCGTCGTTGCGCTCTGTTTGTGCGGTTTGTTCGCTTCTGTGTGTTGGGGGCAAACAACCGCGAAGTCGTCCACGCCAATTTCCAACGTGTTGCTGGGCGATTCGCCCTTCGGGTTGGCGCTGGATTCCACCAATTCGCAAGTGACCGCCGTGCATTTGTTTCCCTTCCCACCCAAGGCGGGCGCGAATAACGTGAACATCAGCGTGGTGAACGTCACGAATCCCACCAGCCCTTCACTGATCAAACAATTTCTCGCCGGCACGCGACTGGTGGCGGTGGCGACCACCGGCACTGAAGCGCTGGTGATCAACGAGGACCAAAACGCGCTGCGCGTGATCAACATCGCCTCGGAGACGGAAATTCCCCAGTCGCCGATCCTGGTGGGCAGCCGGCCCTCGAACGTCGCGGTGGTCAGCCCGACCGAAGCCGTGGTAACCAACGGAACGGGCGCCACGATCAACCTTGTGAATCTTGCGACGAACTCGGTGATCGGCAACCAGATCACCGTCGGCACCGACCCGTTGGCCGATCCGCGCGCCGTGGCGTTGTATCCCGGCGGACGCTACGCCTACGTGGCGCTGGGCGGCGACAACGTGGTGGATGTGGTGGATCTGGGCCAGAATCCGCCGAAGATCATCGGCACAGCCGCCACGGGAACGAATCCCACGGCGATCGCGGTGGCGCCGGGGACCGCACCGACGCGCGCCGTGGTGACGAATCTCACGAACAATACGGCGACGATCCTGGATATCACCAATCCGGCCGCGCCCGTGGCGTTGAAAAACGTTCCGGTGTGCGTCAGCCCGACGTCGGTGGCGGCGCATCCTCAGTCGCCCTCGGGCACCAGCATGTTTTTTATCGGTTGCGAAGGCAGCGGATATTTTGTGGAACTCGACGCGCAGGCGCAAGCCGTGGCGGGAACCGTGCAGATGTGCGCCACGCAGGATTCCAGCGGCAATCTCAACCCCTCGGCGTGCACGTCGCCCACCGGCGGAATCATTTTCTCCTCCGGCATTGCGCCGTCGAGCGACGGACGGTACCTGTACGTTTTGGAATTTCAGAATCGCGCTTATTTGCGCGTCTACGATTTGGTGAATTTGAAACTGGATCCGCCCGTGCCCGTTGTGTTGCCCGGCGAACCCACGCTGAACTATTACCTCAACTCCACGGGAACGTGTTCCAGTAGTTTCTACGTCAGCACCGCGAATCTCGCGCCCGGCGCGAAAGCGGGCCAGTATAGCTTGATCGTCTCGGTACAGAATGGATTGCTCACCGGCGGATTCAGTCTCGGCGGCGCGTTTACCGGCAATGCCGGATTCCCGAGTTTCGGGCAGTTCCAAATGCCCTCGAATCTCGCGGCGCAGCCGGTCACGATTACTATCAGCGACGCGACCGCCTTTGCGGGGACAACGGGAACGGTCGGCCTGGCGATCAACGTGCTGCACGTGACCTCCAACGGGCAAGTGCCGATTTCCAGCGGCAGCGTGCAAGGCACGACGTTCCCAATGAGCATTACGGTTCCGGCGTCTTCACTGACTCCCGGCGACTACTATACGGTTACGGTCACAAGCCTTCCGGGATCGCCGAGCGGAACATTCGACATGCAAATGGCCTCGCCGAATTCTGGATTCCAAGGCGGCGTGGTGGTCGGCGGATACGCGTATCCGGGCGTCACCGGATACGGCGCGTATTGCGTTCCACAGAGCCAGATCATCGACATGGTGGTGCAGGGCATCACCACGTTCGGCTCGAATGCCTCGGGCCCCATCGTTTTGGGCGTGAAGAACAACAGCACTGGGCAGGTACTGCGCAGCGTCGACACTTCGAACGCGTCGGGCGCGCTTCCCGCGCTCGCGGCGCCGCCGGTGCCCACCGGCAGCAACGTTCTTTACGTCGATGCATCCGCAAAGACCAACGGCACAGGAACGTCGGCGAGTCCCTTTAGCAGCATCACGAATGCGCTGAAGGTGGCGGGTACGAATGCGGTGATCTTTGTGCGTGCCGGAACGTACTCGCCCAGTAAGACGGGCGAAGTGATTCCCATCGATGGCTTGAAAGCGGGGCAACAACTGGTCGGCGCGGGCGCGGCGACCACGATCATCGACGGCGAGTTCGCCAACGCGACGCCGGGCAAATCGCCGAATAACATTATCGTTGTCGCTTCCAATGTGCGCATCGCCGGATTCACGATTACACGCGCGCAACAAGAAGGCTTGTACATCTGCAGCGGCTGCAATCTCGGCTCGTCGCTTTCGAACGCGTCGAACGTTCTCATTGAGTCGAACATATTCAGCTACAACCAAACCAGCGGCTTGAGCTCCGCGGCCGCGGCCGGGCTGATCGTGCAGAACAATCAGTTCAACTTCAACTCGCAGCAAGGCTTGGCGATCACCAACGCCGGGACCACGCCGCCCACCACGTTTCCCGCGAATTTTCCTGCGGGAACGCCGGCGCTCGCCTCGGCTCCGGTCAGTTGCCCGGCCAACGCGGCGAGTTGCACGTGTCCGGTGTCGCCGGCCGGCGGCTACGGCGCGTACATCGTGAACAACATCACGAACAACGCGCAGGTGGACGGCGTACTGATGAGCCAAGGCGGCAACACGTGCCTATTCGGCAACAGCGCCACAAACAATGGATCGTCGGGCATCGAATTCAACAATCGCCCGGACTCCACGGTTACGAATCAGCAGGCGCTGCACGGTGAAGTGATCAACAATTACCTGGAAAACAACGGCGGCGTGCAGTACGCCTTCGGTGGGACGGGGATTCTCTCCAATGAAGGCAATCCCTATCCGTGCGTGATCGATTTGGTGCAAGGCAACCTGATGGATCGCAACCATCCCGCGAATATGAACATCTTCAACTACGGCGGCGCGGGAACCATCACCGGAAATACCGTGCAAAACGGCGCGGGCGTGGGCATTTCCGTACAACTGAATTCGACGGCCACGGAAATTTCCAACAACGTGGTCACGAATAATGCGCTCAACGGAATTTTCATCTCCGATCACGCCACCGTCAATCGCGTGATCAACAACACCACGGTCACCGGCAACGGGACCGGCCTGAGCATTCTGTTGAACTCGAACGTCGCCACCGTGGATTCGAACGCTTTCGACACCAACGGCGTCGGCGGCGAAATAAGCGCGTCGACGGTGAACGCGATGACCAACAACAGCTTCACGCGCAGTTCGCAAGGCATCTCTAATTCCACCGGGCAAGGCGGCGGACTGTTTGTTGACACCGGCGCCACCGTCAACAATTTCACCGGAACCGTGACCAGCAATCAAGGCCAAGGGGCGATTCTGGTGTACAACGGAAATCTCACGATCAACAACGCGTCGGGGACCGGCGGCACGACCATCGCGAACAACACGGGCAACGGCGTGCAGATCCAGCAAGGATCGAACGTCACGATCGGGTCAGGCGTGACGATTTCGGGTAACAATGGATCGGCGGGAATCTTCCTCGATTCCGGCGCTGCGGCAACGCTCACTGGCGTCACGCTGTTCAGCAACAACGGCGCGGGCATTCAGGCCGGAGGCAGCGGAACGAAGGCCACACTGAACAGCGGCATGAACATTACGAACACCAGGGGTTATGGATTGAACGCGCAGAACGGCGCGACGATCACGTGCTCCACGCCGCCGACCTACAGCGGCAATTCCTCCGGCAACGTGTTGGGATCTACGACGGGTTGCGGGTCGTCACCGGCGCCGGCCGTCAAGAAAACGGAAGAGGGCGAGAAGAAGGAACCGGAAAAGACCGAGCCGAAGCCGTAGACGAAACTATAATTTCTGAATGCCCCGATGGCTCGCGGTTAGCCTTGCCCTAGCGCTCGCGCTGTGGACCGCCGCCATTGTTCTTTCCTATTTGCCGGCGGGCTTCGGTGGATTGTGGCCCGACTTCGTCGCGTCGCTTCCGCCGGCCTCCGGTTACACGCTGCGTCCTTGGCTGCTGGACTTCGTCGCGGCCGTTCTGCTGGCGTTTGCGGCCTACGGCCACGGAGCATACCTTTCCGAACGGATGCGTCTGGAATCCGTTGGAGCCGAGCGCGTGGTGGTTGCCGCCGCACTGGGATTCGCGGCGCTGCTGGTTGGCGCAACGCTGCTGGGAATTGTCGGCTTGTTCCGTCCCGGCTTACTGCGCATCGTGATGATCGCGTTTGTCGCGTCGGGAATTTGGCGCTGCCGATTCCACACAATCGCGTTGGACCGCGGCGCCATCGCACCCGTCGTGCTCACCGTGCTGTTCGCCGCCATCGCGCTCATCTGCGCCGCCGCGCCCGAAACCGCCTACGACGCGCTCTCATGGCACTTGCCGACCTCGCGATTTTTCTTGCAGCAAGGCCGCTTCGCGTACATGGAGTTGTATCGCTCGAACGTACCGCAGTACGGCGAAATCCTCTATGCGCTCGGCCTTTCTCTCCACAAGACCGATCTTGCCGGCGAGTCCGGTGCGCGCATGTTCAATTTTCTGGTGTTGCCTGGCGTGCTGCTCGCCACCGCGGCGCTCACGGCCCGTCTTGCCGGGAATAAGAATGCCGGAGCGCAGGCACTCGCCGCGCTGTTCGTTGCTTCCTCGCCTGTGGTGATCAATCGCGCGTCCACTTGCTATCCGGATTTAGGCGCGTCGCTGTGGGCCGTGCTCGCGTTGATCGCGTTTCTCGAATTCCACGAGACGCGCCGCGGCGTTTGGATCGCGCTTTGCGGATTGTTCGCGGGAATGGCGGCGGGATCGAAGTTCGTCGGCTTTTATTGGATTGCCATCGGCGGGTCGCTCGTGACCGTCGCCGCATTTCTCGACCGCGAGCGCATCGGACGGCGGGGAGTCATCCGCGCCGCCGCGGTTTTCGCGATCGTTTCGGGCGCGGTTTGTTCTCCGTGGCTGATTCGCAACTTGATTTACACGGGCGATCCGTTGATCCCGACGCTCCAGAAAATCCTTCCGCATCCGCGGATGGATTTGCGCGAAGTTACCAACATCATGCTCGACGCCAACAATCGCGACCGCATTCCCGCATCGCTCGCGAACTACTTGGCGCTGCCGTGGCGGCTCACGATGGAAGGTGACCGCTGGCAAGGAACGATCGGCCCGGTTTTTCTTTGGCTCGCGCCGTTTTGGCTCATCGGTGTTCGGCGGTCGCGCACGTGGATGTGGGTGAGTGCCGTGCTACTGGTGTTTTCCGCCATGTGGTTGAAGGGTCCGCAGTGGGCGCGCTACTATTTGCCCGCTCTGCCGATCATCGCGGCACTCGGCGCCGCGGGACTATCGCACGAACGCGTGTCGCGTTGGATGCGCGCAGCCGCGATCACGGCGGCGGTGTTGCTTTCGCTCGTGAACATCCCAGGATTGAACCGCAATTGGGTCAGTGGCGGATCGTTTGTGACGCAGGAAATTCCGTGGAACGTCGCGTTAGGATCGCAGACCGAGGACTCCTATCGCCGCATCAACGTCATGGATTACGATGCGGCTGTCTTCGTGAATCGCCAGCCCGCTTCGGCGACTGCCGCGGTGCTCGCCGTGCCGATGTTCAATTTCTTCCCGCAGTGGCTCACGCGGCCCCGCGTGCTCGACGTTTTTGAGAACGCGCAAGCTGTTTGTCTCGACGACAACCGTCGACTGGAGGCGTGTTATCACCTGAAGGGTCCCACGATGCAGCGCAACATGGATCGCTTGGGGATCGAGTTTCTTTCCGTGCATCGCGACGCCGATTGGAGCACGCATCGCGATGCGCTGCGCCTAGAGGATCCGTTTTTCCGCCGCTATTTCCGATTGCTCGGATATGTCGCCGGAAATTTCCTTTACGCGCGCGACCGCAATGCGCCGGCGCCGGGAATGATTTACGTGAACGCCGATCTCACCTCGCGCTGGGCTCAGCGCGAGGCGGCCGGATCCTCCGGGCGCGTGGAGTTGTTGCAGCAAGGTCCCGACGCCGCCGACGGCCGCTTCGCGCTGCGCTTCAGCGGCGAGAGTAGCGCATGGTTCGACGTGACGCTTGGGAGTTCGCCGGAACTCGTGTTTTCCGCGGCGCAAGACTTGCGCTATGAGCAAGAAGATCTCTCCGGGGCGCTCGAAGTTTTCGTCGATGGCGCACCGGCATTTGAGTACATGCTCTCGCCGCAGGATTTTCTCCATAGGTGGCACGAATTTCGCGTCGACTTGTCACGTTTCGCGGGAAAGGCCGCGCGCGTGCAAATTCGATTGAAGCCTGGAAATGCCGGCGAACGTCCCGCGCTGGCGATCGCCGACGCTGTGATCTACGCGCGCGAAACCACCCAACCGATTCCGGAAGAAGGGCAGCGCTGGTTGTTCAACACTGCGACCACGCACCATCCTGTCGACGTGCGATTCACACCCGGCACGGTGCGGCCGGGCGCGTCGTACGTGCTCGAGGTCCCGGCGCTGGCCGGAGAAATGGTCGACCTTCTGTATTCGATGAACGGCGGCGAACCCGGCGAGGCGCTGCGTTTCCGCCGCCTTGATTCAGACGGTCGCGTGACCGTGAATCTCTCGAAGGACTTTACGCCAGTGCCGGCGACGCTCGAAGTTGTCGGCGTGCGGAAGTCGGGCGACGCGTTGTGGCTCGCGGCGAAGGCGAAGATCGAGGTGGTGAAATAGGGCTTGGCGCGCAGCCGTGGTAAGCTGGTGCCAGGAGGAGAGACCATGACTGTGAGTCTCGACAATCCGGAACCGAAACTCTCGGACTTGGTGGAGAAGGCTGCGGCCGGCGAGGACGTGATCATCGAAAAAGCCGGCCAGCCAGTGGCCCGCCTCGTGCGGGTCAACGAGCCGTTGCCGCTCGCGCCTCGTGTCCTTGGTCAGTGGAAGGGGAAGTTTGTTGTTCCCGATAATTTCGACGCGCCGCTACCGGACGATCTGCTGCGTGATTTTGGGATGATCGACTGATGGGTCTGCTCCTGGACACTCACACTTTCCTGTGGTGTCTGTTGGGAGACGCGAAGCTTAGTCCCCAAACGCGTCAACGAGTGACTAGTCCCGCTAGTGCTGTCCTGCTGAGCGTAGTGTCCATCTGGGAAATATCCATTAAGATCTCCCGGGGCAATCTGAATCTGCCGGAATCGCTCACCTCCAATTGGAGCGCGGCGATCGAAGCAAGTCAGTTCCGCCCTCTTTCGATCAGTTTCGACCATGCGTTAGCGGTGCGCGCTCTTCCATTTCACCATCGCGACCCGTTCGATCGAATGTTGGTTGCGCAAGCCCAGGTTGAAGGCTTAACGATCGTCACCGCCGACCCAATGTTCGCGCGATACGACGTGCCGATCATCGACGCGACCAAGTAGCGCTCGCCAATGGACTCCTTCAAATCCCTTTACCGCCCGCGCCGCTTGGCCCTCGACCTCGCACTGCTCCGTACGGCGATTTGTGCGTATCGCGCGGCCACACAAAGCGTGGTTCACGACGAAGCGTATTCCTACAATACGTTTCTCAATGGCACGTGGTCGATTCCTTACGTCACCTACAACGCCGGCAATCACATTCTGTTTTCGTTTCTCGCCAAAGCATCGATCGCGCTCTTGGGACTCTCCGAATTCAGCCTGCGATTGCCGTCGGTGGCCGCGGGATTCTTCTTAATGTGGGGCGGGTGGCGCATTCTCGAACGCTGTGATTCGGCGGCGCTGCGCTGGGCGATGTATCTGGCGATCGGTTTGCATCCGCTGCTGCTCGATTTTTCGGTGGCGGCGCGCGGCTACGGTTTGGCGCTCGCGCTACTCGTGTGGGCCATCGAGTACGCGATGCGCGGACGCCGTCACGTGGCCGGCGTCTTGCTCGGTCTCGCGATTTCCGCCAATTTCACGATCGCGTTTCCGTTTCTCGCGCTGCTCGGCAGTACGTTTCTGGCTGATGATGCACCGTGGCTCAAGCGGCCGCTGCGTTTATGGCCGATGATCGTGTGGCCGCTCGCGGTGATCGGCGTCCTCTGCGGCAGAGCCCTGCAAGCCGCCACGCGCGACCAGTTTTACGCGGGCCTGCCGAGCATCCATGACTCGCTGGAAAACTTGATCACCACCTCCGTGACGAAACGCGGCGTTATCGGGCTGATCGGATCGCCCTGGTGGATTCATCGACTGCGAGCGCCCGGCGTGCCCATCATGTGCGCGCTCGCGATTGTGCTTGGCGCCGTCTTATGGCATCGCGGCGCGAGCGAACGAATCAAGCTGATTCCCGCGCTGACGCTCGCGATTTCGTGCATCGGCCTCGTCACTGCGCACCGGCTGCTGCAAATCGCGTATCCGATCGACCGCACGGGACTCTACATCGTGCTGCTCGCGGGACTTGGCTGGGCGTCGGTCAGTTCAGCGATCCCCAACCTGTGGTTGCGCGCGGCGAATGTCGCACTCGTCGCGGTGCTGGCGCTGCAATTCGCTTCTCAATTCGATACCGAAGTGATGTACGTGTGGGCCTACGATTGGCGCGTGCGCGACGCTGCGCAACGGATCAAAGATGAAACGTCGACCAAGCCGCCGCAGTCGGTGAGCGTCGGCGCGACGTGGATTCATCAACCGGCGCTGGAGTTTTATCGCCAGCGATTCAACATCACGGCCCTCAAACCCGTGGAACGCCTGGCGATGGCGCCGCTCACCGGACAGGATTACTACGTCCTTAGTAGTCCGGACAAAGAAAATCCCGCCGCGCAGCGATTGCACGTCGTGTTTAGCGATCCTTATTGGGGAATGGAATTGGCCGTCGAGCCGCCGTCGAAGTGAACCGCGGCTCGCTGGCCGAGAGAATTACTGCTTGGCGATCTTCCGCGCTAAAAATCCCGCTTCCGGCGGCGCCGATCCGTTGTACGCGCCGATGGAAACACGATCGCGCACATCGACAATCACCAGCGTGCCCACGGGCTGTGTCACCACGTCCAAAACCTCGTGCGTTACGGGATCCTTCACTTCGCTCATCACCCTCAGGATTTGGAAGCGATCGCATTTCTGCACGAAATCGTTGGACCCGATGCTCAAGTACACCTGCGACCCCTCGACAGTCGCCACGCGGCCTTCAGCTTCGAGGGCGCGCTCGGGGATCTTGCCGGCGTTGTCGCTCAGAAACTTCGCCACGCCGTCGATCGATTGAATCGTCGCTTCGCCGATGATGGTTTGCGCGAAGTTCGAACTGCTCATGTCGAAGCCACCCGCGCCGCCTCCGCCGTTGCCGAATCCCGCGACGGCAAAGTTCGAGCTCTTGCGGGTCGATTCGCCACGCGCCTCTTGGGCTTGCAGAATCTCGCTACTCTCCACGTCGATCAGGCGCACGTTGACTTGTACGACGGCCTTATCTTCCCTGCTGCCCACGCGGATTCCGCCGAACGCGCCGGGAAGTCCACCGCCGCCGCCCACTTGCTTCTTCTTGTCGTCGCGGCCGAATACCGTGATGTCGCCCGCCAGGATCACATCCGCGCCGATAATTTTGCCGATGCGTGCTTGCGTTCCTTGCTTCACGCGGCCGCTCGCGCCGAAATCCTGCTCGCCGGTGACTTGTTTGATCTTGGCGCGCTCGACGAGACGGAAATTGCCGGCGTCGGCGAGACGCTTGATCAACAGCGCGCGCATGCCTTTGCCTAGATCTACGTCGGTGCCAAAGACCGCTTGCGCCGAGCTCCGCACCGTCGCGTAATCGAATTCTTCGACAGCCACGACGCGCTTGCGGACTTCAGGCGCGGTGTTCGCGCATCCGAGAGATGAAAGATCCGTGTTGTAGTTCGCCGGTTTCATCGCTGCGGGCGCGGCGGCGGGGGGAGCCGATGCGGGCGCGCTGGCGGCGGGTGCGGCGGTACTTTCCGCACCGCTGATTTCGTTGATAATGGCGTCGGACGCGCCGGCTTCTTTCAATGCCAGCAAATCGTCCACGCTCGGCTTCAGCGATTTCTTGTTAGCTCGAATTGATTGCAGAATGGTCGCTTCCGGCATCTTTGCCTTGACCATTTGAATGATTTTCGCGACGGTCATCCCGGGCGCTTTCGCTTGCGCGGTTTGCGGCGCTGCCGCCAACTGCGCGGCCGGCATCGCCATCAACAGACACAACACGAGTGACAACGATTGTTGATTCGTTCTTGATTTCATTGGTTCGAACCCTCCCCCGCCGCCAATCATACTATAAGGAGCTTGGCGGCCCATAAGGAAGTGCGGCAAAACGCGGAGCCGAGGGCCACGGTTACGCTAGTCGCGGCGGCCGATTCCGATAATCGACACCGATGGCCACGGAAGACTCTTGTCGATGACGCGCCAAAAAGGAACCAGCGTATCGAAGACGCGCAGTTGCACGCGTCCAAAACTAGTGCGCTTCAAGATGCGGCCGTTCACATACCATCCCGGGCGCGTCACGTGATTGAAATGAAGCACGCGCTCCATGTGAAATCCGGCTTCTTCCATGCGGGCGCGCAAATCTTCCTCGGAATATCGCTTGAAGTGGCCCAGGACTTCGTCGAGCGTGCCGTAAATCTCTTGCCCTTGCGGCACCAGGATAATCGCGCGGCCACCGGGCTCCAGCGCGCTGTAAATGTTGCGCAGCCCCGCCATGGCGTCGCCCACGTGTTCCAAAACGTTCAGGCAAATGACCGTGTCGAATTGTCCGCGGAGTTCGGAAAAATCCTTCGACTCGGCGAGATCGACGTGGCCGGTGGAGAGATTCGGCCGCCCGCGAAAACGCACTTGCAAGCGCGCGAGATGTTCGGCGTCGAGATCGGTAGCGGTGTAGCGGCGTCGCCCGTGTGAGAGATGGCGCGTCATGTTGCCGATGCCGGCGCCCACTTCCAACACTTTCGCGCCGACGTAGGGCTTCACGGTGTCGGCCATCCACGCGTTGAAGCGATGCGTGTCGGAAAGTGCGTCGAGGATGCGCGCGCCGGGATCGGCGTAGATGTCGGTGGTCCGGCAGAAACGTAGAACCGACCACAGCATCGCGACGGCGTCGCGGAAGCGAATTTTTTTCCCTTCGTCGTACGTGCGGCCGTGATAATTCACGGGCACTTCGTAGATCGCCACGCCGCGCTTGGCGAACTTGATGGTGATTTCCGGCTCGGCGGAGAATCGATCGCTGCGAATCGGCACGCTGCGCGCCAGCGACACGCGAAACGCTTTGTAGCCGGTGGCCATGTCGGTAAGATTCAGGTCGGCGGCCATGTTGCACGCGGTCGTCAGAAGCGCATTCGCGAGCGAATGCCAGAAGTAGAGCACGTGACGCTCGCCCGAAATCAGGAAACGCGATCCATACACCACATCGGCGCGTCGCGCCACAAGCGGCGCGAGAAGTTTCGGATAATCCTCGGGATCGTACTCGAGGTCGGCGTCTTGAATCAGCCCAAATTCGCCGCGCGCCTCGGTAAGACCGGTGCGGATCGTCGCGCCCTTGCCGAGATTCTTGGGGTGCGTGATAACGCGAACGCGGACGGGGTGCGCGGCGGCGAATTCGGCAGCCACTTGTGCGGTGGCGTCGGTGGATCCATCGTTGATCACGATGATTTCGCTCGAGAATCCTTCCGGTAACGGCGCGGCGAGCACGCGTGTGAGGCACGCGCCGAGCAAATCGTCCTCATTGTAAGCGGGAACGATAATCGAGACGAGCGACGGATCTAAAGGTTGTTCGGACACAGGCTGTTCAGACACAAAACATAATTATGACACGGCGCGACGCACGGTGCGCGCGACGAACCACGCAAGAACGGCGGCAAAGCAGAGAAGCGTGATTCCCGCGCCCGCGTATACCGAGAGCGGGCGATACACCATTTCGATGCGGTTCTCGCCGCGCGCGACCGCCACGCCGCGAAAGACCCCAGCTACTTCGCGCACCGGTGTGGCGCGTCCATTCACGATCGCGCGCCAGCCGGAATCGTAGACTTCCGACATCACGAGTAATCCGCTCACCGATGCGTTGAGGGTGAGGTCGAGGCGATCGGCGTCCGATTTGGTCCAACGGATGTCGGCGGCGACTCGATGCGATGCGTCATCGGCGAGCCAAGCCCGGGGAAAAACTTCTTTGCCCGTTTCGTAGACTTTCCAGAGGCGATCAGAGTAAACCGCGCCCGGCTCTGCGGAACTCGCGGGACGAATGAAATACTTCACGCCCATCATCTCCAGCGCGTGCGGCGTTTGCAGCATGAACATCTGATAATCGCGGAGCGACGTGGCCGCCATGCCTGATGTCGAGCGCACGCCGTAGACCTCGCCCAGGCTGGGCGCCCAGTCGCCCAGGAACATCACGCGCGAGTCGCCGACGTGCGTTTTTAGGAACATCGCTAACGGTTCGCTATCGAAGAGGATTTGCAAGTGATTCTCAGCCGGTGGCATGGTGCGCGTGTCGCGGATCGTGAAGTTTGTCGATGCAAGATCGCCGATGGTCAGCGCGATCAGCAGGATTTTCAATGCGGGTTGCTGAAGCGCACCGCGCGTCGCGGTGAGCAGCCAAGCGAACGCGAGCAAAAGTTGGAGAAACGCGAGATAGCTCCACTCGGGCGCTTGTACGTTGGTCAGCGCCGGGATCGTCAGGACCGCCGCGACGACGGCTGTTGCGATACCGAGTATCTTGATCGGCTGGCGGAAGATTTCGCGTGCGTTCGCGGAGTCGAGCAGCGATTGCACGCCGAATCCCGCGAGCAACGCTAACGCAAAATGCATCAGGTAAATGAATCGTCCGGGTTCGCGCGCCATCCATAGCCGAGGAGTGATGGCGTACAGAATTCCGTGAAGCGGATAAAAGTTGCCAAGCGTATACAGAAACGCCAGCGCCGCAAGGGCCGTGAGATAACGCACCCAAGCGGTAGCCCAATTTCTCCAGATCCCGAGAATCGCGGCGACCAGGGGCAGAATGCCGATGTACGGCGAAGTCTCATACGTGCCGATGGAGTCGCCCGCAAACGGATACGCGCTCAGGAGTCCCCAAAGCGCGCGCGGAGAAAAGTTGTTGCCGAGAAATCCGTAGGGAATGCGCTCGTTCGCCGGCAGCGTCCCGCTCTCACCGAGAAAACGAAAAGCCCGCGCGCTGTATTCAATCGACGGCAGGAGTTGCACCGCGCCCGCGGCCGCGCAAATCACGGCTGTCGTCGCGAGAATCGCCACTGCGCGCGACGGCGGGCATTCCTTGCGTGCCGCGAAGTACGCGGCGAGCGCCGCGATCGCCATCGCTTGCATGATCACCAGGTGCAGCGCGCCCGCGAGCACGGTCATGCCCATCGCGAGTCCCGCGGCGCACGCGTAGAGCGTCCATTCGGTACGCCGCAACGCACGGAAAATACAGCAAAGTGCCAGCGGAAGCCAGATCGCGCCGTCATGCAAATGCGGCCACACGATGCGTCCCGTGAATCCACCGATGGTGAAAACGACGGCCGCAAAGTACGCCGCGAAGTCGCTGAGACCCACCTCGCGCGCCAGCAAAAACATGAACCACGCGCCGGCCATCGCAGTGACCAAGTAGAACCAATGATAGAGGCGGGGCGAAAGATGTCCGCTCGCGTTGAACGGCCAGAGGTACAGCACGATTTTTGGCGGATAAAACAATCCCGATTGCATTTCCGCGGCAAGCGGACGTCCCGCTTGCCCGTAGGGATCCCACAACGGCAACTCGCCGCGTTGAATGGTCGAAGCGAAAAAATGGTTCCACGCGTACGCCTGGTTGGCGCTTTCGTATCCGGTGAGGAGGGAAAACTGGTTGGGAAACTCAAGCTTCCAATACGCGGCGAAAATGGCCAATACGATCGCCAGCACGAGGAAAAAACGGCGTTTTACCTGTGTGGCGGGCATGAAGCGTTCAGATTAGCACGAACGCAAGGAACTACTTCTTCCGCTCCGGCATTTCCTGATCGTACTCGCCGATTCGTCCCGTGGCCGCGAGCCGCGCGCGGATGTGATCCACGATGGCGTACAGTTCGTCTTCCGAACCACGCGACTCCGCCACCAGCACGAGTTGCGGTTTGTTCGATGACGCGCGTACCAGACCGAAGCTGTCGTTTTCGAGCACGAAACGCACGCCGTTCACCGTGATGATCTCCTTGATGCGCCGGCCCGCGACTTTTGCGCCCGAAGCGCGATCCGCTTCATACTGGCGCGTTACGTCGTCGACCACGTTGTATTTCACATCGTCGGCGCAATACGGTCCCATGGTCGGCGACTGCCAGGTTTTCGGCAATTCGGCGACAAGTTCAGAGAGCGGCTTGGACATATCGGCTACGTATCGCACGACATACGCGGCGGAGTGCGGGGCGTCGTCGTAGCCGCGGCCGAACGGGCGATTCAGAAACCAGTGTCCCGATTTTTCGAAGCCCGCGAACGCGTCGGTCTCGGCGACCTTCGCTTTGATGTAGGAATGTCCTGTTTTCCACGTGACGACCGGAATCTTGTGTTGCTGCAAAATCGGATCGCAGTAGAAAAGCCCTGTGGATTTCACGTCGATCACCACGCTGCGGCCCGGGACGTGCGGCGCCATCCAGCGCGCCAGCAGCAGCCCAAGCTTGTCGGAGAAAATTTCGTGGCCGCGATCGTCCACCACGCCGATGCGATCGCCGTCGCCGTCGATACCAATGCCGAGGTCCGCCTTCGCTTCGACCGTCGCGGCGCTGATGGCGTGCAGGAACTTGATGTCCTCGGGATTCGGATTGTGTTTGCCGAACGTCCAGTCGGGCGTGCAGTCCTGCTCGATCACTTCACATCCCATCTCGCGCAGCACCGATGGCGCGAAACGTCCCGCGGTGCCGTTTCCAGCCGCCAACACTACTTTGATCGGCCGCGAGACTTTTCCCCGGCCCACGATGTCCGCTTGGTAGTGGCAGAAAATGTCCTCGTACGCTTCGTAGGTTCCCGCGCCCGTCAGGAAATTTCCGCCGGCGACCAAGTTTTTGAATTGCGAAATCCCCTCCGGACCGAGCGTGCTCGACAAGCCGTCGGCCAGTTTCAATCCCGTCCAGCCGTTTTCGTTGTGACTGGCGGTGATCATCGCCGCGGCGCGGATTCCCAGGTGGTGCTGCGCGAAATACGTCATCGGCGAAAGCACCAAGCCCAAATCCACCACGCGCACGCCGGTAGAAAGCAGGCCCACAACAAAGGATCGCGCGGTGTCCTGACTGTAGGCGCGAAAATCGTGGCCCACAATCACGCTCGACTCCTTCACGAACTTCCGCGCGAACGTGCCGAAGGCTTTGCCGAGAACCAGGAATCCGTTGGGATTGACTTCCTTGCCGAGCAGCCAGCGAACGTCGTATTCGCGGAAGCCGTTCTGCGTGATAAGCGTTTTTTCGAAGTAGTCGAAGGAGTTTTGGGCGACTTTGGCCTGAACGTCGAATCGCATTACGGTGCGTTCTTTTCTTTCTTTTCCGGAAACTTGGCAATCAAATCGTCGGTGAGTTGCCGCAGACACTGGCGCACGCCGTCGCTCAACTCGCGCGCCACGTCTTCCACTGATCCCGCGGTGACCGGCTTGGAGTAGTCGGCGGCGCCGCTCCATACCACGTTGTGCGTCGCCACGTCGTAGGCGTCGAGCGTCAACGACACTTTGGCCGTGACGTTCGAGCCGTTATCCTGCTCCTCGAGGTTTTCGATTTCACCCCGCAAGATATAGTCCGGCTTTCCATCGCTGCGCATTCCCGTGACGGAATGAAACGCTTTGGAGTGCTTTAGGGAACTGATCAGATCCACCGTGACCATATCGGCGGGGAAGCCGGCCCAACGATGGTAATTGTAATAGTCCACGTGATACGGCGTAGGCATGTAGACCAGGCGATCCTGCGACAAGCGAAACGCGGTGCGGAAGCGCGCCACGGCGATGTCGTACGGCAGAGTCTTCGAGGAGGCTGAAACGGACGGCGCTTCCAAGGTGTAGAAATGCGTCGTGGGAACTTTGCCGCAGCCCACGAAACCGATCAAGCCCGTCAAAATCAGCGCGCCCGCGCCAGCCTTCGCAATCGTCACTGCTTCACATCTCAGGGTGTCGAATCTCATGGATGTTCATCCTTCCCAGGCTTATCCTTGCCTTTCGGCGCGGAGGGGGGCTTGCGGTCGGGGTGCGTATCTTTCCAGATCAGGCTGGAGGGTTGGCGTTTCACCTGGTCGGTGAACTCGCGGAAATTGTCGGACACCTGGCGGAAGTTGTCGAGCATCACGTCGACGTTGTCGCCGTTGGCGATCAGCATGGTTTGCAATTGCTCGATAGTTTGACGCGCGGCGGCGAGCGCCTTCTGCATTTCGTCGAGGCTGCCCTTGATCTTGTCGCGATCCTCGTCGAGCATGCCGTTGGCGGTGTCCAGCACCTTTTGCACCTTGGCGGTGGTCTCGCGCAAGTCGTGCATCAACGGATCCATTTGGGCGCTGGCGGTCTGCAGATTCGACATCGTCGCCGTCATCTTCGGGCGATTCTCCTTCAGCATGTCGTCGAGTTCCGCGAGTCCCGAAGAGACGTGCGCCCGATTCTTCTCACCTGTCAACTCCTGCAAGTTGGCGAGCAAGCCGTCGGCACGCTTGGAAATCTGATTGAGATTATTGTGCAGATCGTCGATGAGCGGCTTTGCTTGATCGGCCACGCCGCTCAGTTTGTCGATCAGCGCGTTGAGGGTCTGCGTTTCCTTCGAGGGAACCACAGACCCGTTCGGCAGCGGCGTAAGCTGCTTGCCCGGCGTGATCTCCACGTAATTCTCGCTGAGCATGGTGAGTTGCGTCACCTGCGCAGAACTGTCCGCGCCCACCGGCGTTCCTCCGGCCACTTCCATCAGGATTTCGATCTGCCCGGGATTCTTCGGATCGACGTGCACGTCGTTGACGCGGCCCACTTTCAGTCCTGCGTAACGCACCGGCGCGCCCACTTCCAGCCCACCGGCGAACTTGAAGTAGCACTTATAATTGTTGAAATTGCCGCCGAAGTGCATGTTGGCGATGGCGAAGCCTGCCGCCGTCAGCAGCACAACCGAGACCAGCACCACCAACCCGACTTTTGCCTGTTCATTCATGCGGCCTGCTCACCCATTCCCGATCACCGGCGGTCAGTTTTTTCTATCATTAATTGAGCAGCGAATCCAGATACTTCTCCGCGCCACCCGCATCCTGATCCGGAATACGGTCGAGGAACTGCCGCACCCGCGGGTGCGTGCTGGCGCGCACTTCCTCGGTGGTCCCGGTGGCGATCAAGTGGCCTTTGTCGAGCACCGTGATGCGGTCGGCGATCAAAAAAGCGCTGGCCAACTCGTGCGTGACCACCACGATGGTCATTTGGAACGCTTGCTTCAACTTCAGGATCAAATCGTCGATGCCCGCGGCGATCACCGGATCGAGTCCCGCGGACGGTTCGTCGAAAAGCAGGATTTCCGGGTCCATGGCCAGCGCGCGGGCGATGCCGGCGCGCTTTTTCATTCCGCCGGAGAGCTGCGACGGGAAATAATCCTCGAATCCGGCCAGTCCCACCGACTCGAGCTTGATGCGCGTCATGATCTTGATTGTGGAGTCTTCCAGTTCCGTGTGTTCGCGCAGCGGCAGCGCGACGTTTTCCGCGATGGTCAGCGAATTGAACAGCGCCGAGCCCTGGAACGACATCCCGATCTTCTTGCGAATCTGGTTGAACTCCTTTTCCCGCAATCCGCAGATATTTTTTCCGAACACCAGGATTTCGCCGGAGGTTACTTTCTCCAGACCCACGATGTGACGGATCAACGTGGACTTGCCCGATCCCGAGCCGCCCAGGATCACCATGGTTTCACCGCGGCAGATGTCCAAGCTGATTTTGTGCAGCACTTCGCGCTGGCCGTAGTGCGTCACGACGTTGTGCACGCCGATGGTCACGTCGCGGCTTGTCGATGCGGGCGGCGTGGCGTGCCCCGAATCGTGCAAAGACCCAGGCGTCGGTTGTGGATGGGCGGACATTTTTCTCTATCCGATGATGTAGAACAGCGCGGTGAACACCATGTCCACCAGCACCACCATGAAAATCGACGTCACGACGGAGTCGGTCGTCGAGCGCCCCACACCTTCGGGACCGCCCGACACGGTGAAGCCTTCGTAGCAGCCGATCTGCGTGATGACGATGCCGAACATCACGCTCTTGATCAATCCGGTGATGATGTCGCGGCCGATCAGCGCTTCGCCGGTGGCTTGCAAATATTGTCCCAGGCCCAAGTGCAGATCGCTGGCGAAGGCGAACGTCGCGCCGCCGAGCACGCCGGCCATGTCGGCGATGGTCGCGAGGCAGGGCATCATGATCAGCATCGCCAGCAATTTCGGCGAGAGGAGAAAGTGGATGGCGTTCAAACCCATGGTGGTCAGTGCGTCGAGTTCTTCGCTGACCTTCATCGTGCCGATTTCGGCGGCGAACGCCGATCCCGAGCGGCCGATCACAATGATGGCGGTCATCAGCGGGCCGAGTTCTCGGGTCATCGAGACGGCCACGAGATCGATGACGTAGCGCGTGGCGCCCACTTTGCGCATTTCGTACGCGCCTTGGAACGCCATGATTAAGCCGATGGAAAACGAGATCAGGCAAACCACGGGGATCGCTTCGTACCCCACCAGGACCATTTGATGGATCGTGGCGCGAAAACGCAGTTTCGATCCGCGGAACGGCGCGATGAAGGTCCAGTAGACCCCGGACATCGATTGACGCGCGACTCCGCCGATGTATCCGAAGAAACGTACCGTGCGATTGCCCAGGATAGCGAGCGGCGAAGTCATGAGCGGTCTTTTCGTGCGCCTAGGCGGCCAGCGCGGCCTCCAGCGTGGGGTGAATCTCGAAAACTTTCACCAGTCGCGTGAGTTCCAGCACTTGCAGCGGCGCCTTGTTCAAACCGCAGAGCGCGAACCGCACTTGTTGTTTGCGGGAAAGCTGCAATCCCTCCACCAGCGACGCCACGCCCGAGCTATCGACGTAACGAACCGCGGTGAGATCGACGATCACCCGTTTGGTTTTCTTCTCGCTAAGAGTGTCCAGAATCGTCTGGCGCACTTGGGGGGAGGAATAGAGGTCGATGTCGCCCTTGACCGTGATGATCGCAGTGGCTTTTTCTTCTTCGTGCTTGACGCTGATTTCCATATAAGATCCGTCTTCCCCTGTCGCTCCGATGTCTCGCTCCTCTGTCTCGCTCCGTGTTGCGGTTACCTCTTCGTTTTTTCCTCGTGACTGCTTGCTTCCTGCGGCGATCCCGGTGGAGGCGTGTGCAACGTCTTGCCAAGCAGCAATTCGTTGCAGCCCTCGCCGCGCCGGTACTCCACGCGATCCATCACCGCCTGAATCAGCGGGATTCCCAAACCTCCCGGCCGGACTTCCTCAAGCGACCGCTTCGGCCAGCATCCGGAATCGGCGGGCTTGCCGTAATCGGTGATCAGGAACTCGATACCTTCATGGCGCAATCGGCAACTGAGGGCGATCACACCATCGTGCCTCCCCAGATAAGCATGGCGGATGACGTTGGCGCAAGCCTCATCCACGGCCAGGATGATGAATTGCGTATCTTCCTCGGAGAAACCGCGCAAGGCGGACAGTTGACCCACCACCGATCGCACAATGTGCAACAGGCGGGGAGCGCTGACTACGCGCAACTCTAAAATGCCGTCTTTCTCCGGCTGTGTCGTCATCCCCAAATCGAGGGTGATTATACTACGGACGGATGTTGCGCAAGAAAGAAGTGGATGCGGCGCGTTGTGTTGGCCAGACGGCGGGAAAGTGGCCGGGCCGTTGGTGGCGCGATACAATCTGTGTCTGGCGGCCGTCGAGCGTGTTTTTTCTGCTACGCTAAGCGTATGAAGATCACTGTTGAATTGCCCGACGATGTCGCCAAGCACCAGGATCCAGGCCGGGAGGCCCTGGAGGCGCTCGCCATCGAGGGCTACCGCTCCGGTGCGCTTACCCACTATCAAGCGAGCCAACTACTTGGTCTATCGCGGTTCGAGTTCGATCGCTTCCTCAAGGATCGCAACATCTACGACCATGCCTACGATGTCGCCGACCTTGAGCGCGACATGGAAACGCATCGGAAGCTTGAGGCTAAGGGCGCACTCGGCCGGTCATGACGGTCGTTGTCTCCGATACATCGCCGCTGAGCTACCTGATCGAAATTGGATGTGAGGCATTGTTACCTGCGCTCTACGGGAGGGTCCTCATACCGAGGGCGGTCTTCGACGAGCTTTCGAATCCTGGAACGCCTGTCGGCGTGCGTACTTGGCTTTCCCGCATTCCCGAGTGGCTGTTGATTCGCGATGCATCACCGATCTCGGTACCCGATCTTGAGGACGTTGACCTCGGGGAACGGCAGGCCATCCAACTTGCGATAGATGAACAAGCGGACGCTTTGATTATCGACGATCGCGCAGGCGCGAGGCTCGCCATCAGATTTGGTCTTGAAGTGACAGGTACTCTCGGCGTGCTGTTGGAAGCTGCGAATCGCGGCTTGGTGGACCTGGAGACGGCCCTACAGAAGTTGCAAGCGACAGCTTTTCGTTATACGCCCAAACTATTCGAGGAAGTGAGACGTAGGCATCGTCGCGGTCCGTCGTAGCTCCGGTTGATGACGAGCGGGAGGTTGTTTGTCTGGGCCAACGGCGTCGGCCCGGACATTCACAGACTCTCCTGCTGAATCCCCATATGATGAAATCCTAGACGATGCCGCGGTGAGATTTGCCTCCACTGTGGACGCCGGGACCGTTTCGTCATAAACTTTGGGGCGTGAATCCGCAAGCCAATCTAGCGCGCCTGCTCGCGGGGGCGCGCGACAATTCGACCGCACCGCTCGGGTCCCTGGAAACTGAAGTGATGGAACTCATCTGGCGCAACGGCGCCATGAGCGTCCGCGACGTGCACGAACGCTTCGCGGGACGCTTGGCGTACACCACGCTGATGACCACGCTCGATCGCCTCTACAAAAAGTCGCTGCTCGACCGCACCAAGCAAGGCCGCGCGTTCGTCTACCAGGCGCGCGTCAATCGTGGACAGTTTGAGGAAGGCCTCGCGGCGGGACTTTTTGGTGAACTGCTCCAGCGCAATGCGAGTCAACCGGCACCGCTGCTCTCTTGTTTTGTCGACGCCGTGAGTGAGCGCGATCGCCAATTGCTCGACGAGCTCGATCGCATGATCCAGGAAAAGCGGCGGACGTTGAACGTCAGAGAGAAATCCGGAGAAAAATAACATGTTCCTCTGGCTCGGACTCTCCACTTCGCTGGCGTTGCTCTTAGCCGGATACTTGGTCCTCGCGCCTCTCATGTGGATGATCTCCCGGCGGTTGGAACGCGGCGCCAACTTTCTGTTCGCCGTCCGCATCGCGCCCGCGACGCTGGCCGCGGCGTTCGTTGTGTTTGTCTCGTGGCCGTCGTTCCTGGTGTTCGAACCGCGCGTGAACGAGGAAGCGGTCGGATGGAAACTTGCCGTCGTCGCGGCGATCGCGGCGGCGGGCGTCGCGTGGTCGGTGATTCGCTTAGTCCGCGCGTGCGTGGCGACGAATCGCGTGACACGTGAATGGTCGCGCCACGCTGAGGCGACTCAGCTCGAAGGCGTCACGATTCCCACGTATCGCTTCGATCACGAATTTCCGGTGATGGCCGTGGCCGGCGTGTTTCGTCCGCGCTTGTTCATCGCCAATAAACTGCTTCGCGCGCTGACGCCCGAGGAACTCGCGGCCGCCGCCGCGCACGAGATGGGTCACGTAACGGCGCGCGATAATTTGCGGCGGGCGTTGTTGTTCCTGCTCCCTGATGGGCCCGCGATTCTCGGGCGCCCTTCAACCAGCGCTTGGACCGAAGCGTCGGACCGCGCCGCCGATGCGTTTGCGGTGCGCGCGGGCGCTCGCGCCGCACTCGATCTCGCGTCGGCGCTCGTGAAAACCGCGCGACTCACACCGCCGGAAATATCGGCGGCGCGGCCGCCCCGCTTTCAATCACTGATGATGCAATCGCTCGTGTCGGGCGAAGCAGGTGTGGCTGGACGCGTGCAAGAAATTCTGGCGGTGGATTCGCACCGAGTCGCGCCGCGCCGCGCGCGGTTCAACTTGCTTGCTCTTCCGATCGCCGCGCTGCTGATTGGATTTTGGTCCTCGACGGCCACTCTGCACGCCGCGCACGAAGTCCTAGAGCGCTTCGTGCATCTGCTCACGTAAGTTTACAAAGTCGTCATTACGAGGAATGGTAGTAATTCCACCGCCGCGCTACGCTCGTGGGGATGCGTTTTTCTCGGGCTGCGCTGGCGTTGCTTCTCCATCTTATTTGCACCGCGATTGCGGCCGCTCAAACCACCGACACCGCGTCGATCACCGGAACGGTTCGCGATTCCTCGCACGCCGTCGTGCCGGGCGTCATCGTGACCGCGACGAACGCGCTCACGGGAGCGAAGCGCACCGCCACGACCAACGACGCCGGCCTGTTCACGATCACCGGATTGCCGATCGCCGGCGACTACCGCGTTGTCGCGACGAAATCGGGGTTCGCCGACGCGACCGCGCCTCGGCTGAAGCTGCAAGCCGGCGCGGCCGCGGAGATCGCGCTGCAAATCGGCGTGGCCGGCGCGAAAACCGAGATCACGGTAACCGGCGTGACCGGCGAAGTTCACACCGACGGTCCGCAATTGGGCGATCGCATCGAGGTGGAGCAAGTGCAGGAAACGCCGCTGCCGAATAATCGCGTGACGTATCTGCCGTTGTTGAACGCCGCGAATCGCCAGGCGATTAATCAAGGCGACGTCTTCATGAATCAGGATTTGTTCACCACCAACGGCGCGGGACGCCGGCAAGCGTGGTTTGAAGTGGACGGCTCCACCGGCAACGACAGTTGGGGACGCCAGACCATAATGTCGAGCGTGCCGCGCGCGGCCGTGCAGGAGGTCACGATTCTGGAAAATGCCTTCACCGCCGAGTACGGCGGTGGAACCGGTAGCGCCGTTGACATCGTGACGAAATCCGGCGGCGCAAATTTCCACGGATCGCTCGGCGAGACGTGGCGGCCGTCGGGCACCGAAGCGGCGCTCTCGGGATTTACCACGGCGAACGCCGCGAGCGGCAACGACATCACCAGCGACACGCTGGGACAAACCGAAGCTTCGCTCTCCGGGCCCGTGGGCGGCTCGGGGGGCAGTGACGGCCGCACGCATTTCTTCGCCGCGGGCGAGTACAGCCGCGAGGATCGCGCGTCGCCGATTATTTCACCGGTGGCGCCAGGAAGTTACGTGGGACACTATCGCGGCGGCCTGGCGTTCTTGCGCCTCGATCATCAGTTCAGCGACAAGAATACGGTTTTTTTCCGCAGCCTCTTCGACGGATTCCACGACACGAATCCGAACGGCATTGTCGGCGGCAACAGTCTGCCGACAGTGGCGCGCGTTTTCCATCGCCGGACTTTTTCGGAGGAGCTTGGCTTGACAACAATCCTCTCGACGACGCTCGTGAACAACCTGCGCGTGCAATTCCAACTCGCCGCGCCGATCACGCAATTCGATCCGGTGGTTTTCGGCACGCAATTCGTCGTGCCGATCTCGACGGGCGGCACGTTCACGAGCGGTACATCGCAGTCGGCGTTGTTGATGAATCGCCAGTATCAGGCCAACGACACGCTGTCGATGGTGAAAGGACGCCACTCGATCCGCGCGGGCTTCAACATGATCGCGGCGCATACCGGCGGTAACAGCAAGGAGTTCGGAGGCCCTGTTTTCCTGGGATCGTTCACATACAAGAGCTGCACGTTGGGCCTCGCCGTCTGCGAAAGCTCGACGTATCTCGAAAACATCGCCAACGTCGCGAGCTACACGCAGAGCTACGGCAACGCCGGCTACACCGTAAACGACGTGTTGTGGGCGGCATTCGTGCAAGACGATTATCGCGTACGCAACAATCTCACCGTGAACCTGGGATTGCGCTACGAGCAGCAAACCTTCACCGATTCACGCGAGAATGTCGCGCCGCGCGTGGGATTCGCCTACAACGTGAAGGGCGACGGGAAAACGGTGATCCGCGGCGGATTCGGAATCTACCTTTCGCAAATTGTCGACAACAACGCGGCGAATTACGCGCTCACGGGACCCACGGGCGTTTTCAATTACACCGCGGCGCCCGGTCAAGTGGGATTCCCCACTTCGATCAGTGCCGCGCCGCTGCCCGCGTTTCCCGCGGGAGCCGTGCAGCCGCTGCGCAATTTGTACATTCGCCCCGGCGACAGCTCGATCAACCAGTATCTGCCGACGAACCAACTGGTGAATTATCAAAACGAATTACTGAATCCGTACTCGGAACAGTGGACGTTTGGCGTGGAGCGCCGCTTGGCGCCCGGTTGGGTGTTTAGCGTCGACTACGTGGGCGCACACACGCTGCGCATCAATCGACCGCTTGACGTGGACGCTCCGGCATCGTTTATCCGCACCGTGCCGGGACAAACGCGCACCGCGCAAGCGGCGAATTGCACGCGTCCTTATTGGATCTGGTGGTACACCACGAACAAGCTGACGTGCAGCACCACGGCGGCGACGAATCCGCAGCCGCCCTACGCGGTGATCCAGAGCGATGTGAACGACGGCTATCTCTATTACGACGCGCTGAACGTGAACTTGACGCATCATTTCAGCCACAACGTGTCGATGTTGGCGAGCTACACGTGGTCGCATGCGATCGATAACGTCGATCCCGATACGACAGGCCAAAATCCCAACGATCCGCTGCAAACCGGCAAAGTGGAAAACGCCGACGCGATTTTCGATCAGCGGCAACGCTTCGTTGTCAGCGGATTCTGGGTCGCGCCGTTCAAGATTTCGATTGGCGGTGTGAACACCATGGCCACGGGACTGCCGTACAACTTCACGACCGGTGTGATGAATTCGGGTGACACTGGCGCGACGACCGATCGTCCTGTGATCAACGGCGTTGTCGTGGGACGCAACGCGGGGCGGGGAACGGCCATCTACGATTTCTCGCCGTTCCTTGAGCGGCCGTTCGACCTGTGGCGAGAGCGCGTGCACTTGCTGCTGCGCGCGGAAGCGTTCAATGCCTTCAATCACGCGAATTTCGTGGGCTTCAGCGGAACGTACGGCAACGGAGCGACGGCAGGCGTGGGATTCGGTGCGCCGCTTGTCGGAATTACCAATCAGCTACCCGCGCGGTCGATGCAGTTTACGGCGCGTTTTTCGTTTTAGTGGTGGGTTAGCGCGGCCAAGCCACGCCGCGCGCCCTCGGAGTCGGGCGCTTCCGCGAGCAGCGTCTGATACTCTTTCGCGCTCTCTTCGACGCGTCCGCGATCGCGCAGGTAATCCGCGAAGGCGAGTCGGGCGGCGCCGTCGTGGGGATTCAGGCGCAGGGCTTCCTTCCAGAGTGTTTCCGGCTCGGTGGAAGATTTGTCGCGCGCGGCGATCAATTTCGCGAGATTGCTTCGCGCCGAAACAATCTGATCGTCGGACTTGATCGCCCGCCGATAAAAATCTTCTGCGGCCTTCCGATTCTTGCCGCGATCCGCCAACGTTCCGAGGGCGTTCTGTGCTTCGGCTTCCTCGGGATGGCGATCACCCGCGCGCGCCAGCATGTATTGGCCCCGTTGCGCGGTGGCGAGTTTGAGTGCCGCGCGATAATTCGCTTCCGCCTCCCTGGGTCGATTGATGCGTTGATAGAGCAAACCCAAGTTGTATGAGAGATACGGGAATTTTCCCAGCGTCATCGCGTGACGATACGCCGCGATCGCGCCGTCATAGTCGCCGCGCTCGGTGAGGACCAGCGCCAAGTTATGCCACGGATACGTCCAGTTCGGCGCATAGCGGATGGCGTCATGCAGCGCGGCTTCCGCCAGGCGCAGATTCGCCGGATCTGAGGCGGCGTGCTCGAGATACGCTATACCCAACGCGTTGTAAGCGTATCCGCGCTGGCCGTCGAGCAGAATCGCGCGCTGCAGCAGGTCGATCGCACGTCGGAAATCCGCAGGGTCCCGATTCGGTCGTGGGAAAATCAGGGCGCGAGCGCGGCAGAATAACGCGCGGCTCTCGTCGAACGCGGCACCGGGCGCGAGTTGTAGCGCGGCATCAAAATCACGCGCGCAGTTCAGGAACTCGTCTTCGCTCACCGGGACTTGGTCGCCGTTCAGGTATTTCAGGATCACTTGCTGCCCGCGGTCTTCGAGGCCCACAAGTCCCTTGCGCGGCGGCGCGGCACTCGATCCCCCGCGATCGCGCCCCGTCCCCGGCTCGCGCGGCTTCGTCCCCGACGCCAACGGATCGGCAACGTCCAGCGTGATCGCCTCCGGCGAAAGATCGTCCACTACCGGCATCGACGTATTCGGTCCCCAGGCATGAGGAATTTGTTGCTCCCGCGTGAGTGCGACAACTTTTTCCTCCACGTCGTGACCGAGGCGATAGAGGGAGAGCGAACCTTCCTTCGACGGCTGGCTCATCGTCAAAATCGTGTAGTAGCTGAACACGCCGTGATGCAGCGATTCGTATTCCATCGCGCGATGCGCTTCGTCGGTGGCCATGAACAATCCCGAACGGCGCGAAAAGAGAAACGCCTTTTGCGCCGCGTTGTTCACGGCGCGCGCTTCCGTCTCAATGTAGTTGGCGTGGCAGACGTCGGCGAAAACCACGACGCGTCCATATCCTTGCGACGCTTTCGCGGCCGCCGCACCTAATTCGCCCATGCCGAGCGCGGTGGTCTTCGGATCTTGCGCGTCGGAATCGTGCGTCAGGATCACCGCGCCGCGCGTGATGGGCGCATGGCTCTGCCAGCGCTGCTCGGAAATCGGCTCGCGCCCGTGGGACGCCACGAAAATCCATAGCGCGTTATGGCGCCCGGCGTGCGAATCCACAAATTGTTTGTCCGCAAACGCGTTGATGATGGCGGCGCGCGTGGCTTGCTCGTTGGTGAGCACCAGAATCTCGCAGCCGTCGGGTTCTTGGCTGGCATCGCAAAGGTGAAGATTGCCGCCGCGCGGCGATTGGAGGTATTTCACGAACAACTCAGCATCGCGGTCGGCGAAATCGAGATCCTTGATGCCGTCGTCACCACCGTGCTGGAATTTCGACACGCCGATCAACACAGCGTAAGTTTTGGTGATGCCGATGGGACTGGGAAGGTCTGCCTCGTTCAGTTCTGCGGCGCGTCCGGAATCGGCGTTGCCGGTTCCAGCTAAGGAGGCCGCGCGTTGATCGCTTTGAACGACCAGTGCTTCGGTCACCGCGGAAGTCCACGCGGCCAACGGCCAGCGGCGGTGGATTTCGTCATACGCGGCGATCGCTTCCTCCAGGAATCCCGATTGGTGCAAACGTTCCGCCACGGCGATGCTCGCGAGGAGTGGCGGCGCAGGTCCCATTTTCTCGACGGCGATTTCCGCGTCCAAGCGGCGTTGCGCGGAGTCCGCGGAAAACCGCGGCGCGCGCCGAGGAACGGCCGCGGCGAGACGAATCGGCGGCATGTCCGGCAGCGTGCAGACGTTCGTGGGGGATCCACCGCCCGTACCGGCGGCGCTGATGACGTATTCGTGTCCCGGCGGAAGTCTCTCGATCTTTTTCGTGGAGCAGAGCGCGATGACGGTCGTCGAAATCCCCAGTACGCGATCGCCTGCGAAGAGCTCCACGCCTTCCACGACCGGCAGCGGCGATTCAATCCCCGCACGGAAGATCGCGCCGTCACCGCGTTCGAGAACAATGCCGACGGGCGTTTCCGCGCAGAGCGGAAGTGCGATGAGCGCGAGAATCGCGAGTCGGCGCATATTTTAAGAAAAAGCAATTCTGCCATAGGTGCGCCTCCGATGCTAGAAGGACGCGGGCGAGCTATACTGTGCTTTCCCGTATGCGGCTCGCGCACACAGCAACGTTCATGGTCCTGGCGGTGTGTGCGAGCGTGTGCGCGCAGAGCACGCAGGCGCTGATCACCGGACGCGTGACCAATCGCGCGACCGGCGAGCCGATCGCGGGTGCGCGCGTGTGCTACGAGAATATCGCGGCCAACGTGCAAGGCGCGCGCGACGCCGCGGCCGACGGCCGCTACACCGTGCCGCTGCTTCCGCCGGGCACGTACCGCGTGTCGGCCGGCGATCCCGGAACAGCCTGCGGGTTCAGCCGGACGATCGCGCCGCTGGCACTTGCGTCAACCACGCCGCCCGCGGCGCCGAAGTATCAAACGCGCCTCTACGATTCGCTCGAACTGGGCGTCGCCGCCGTGCTGGAAGTGAATTTTGAGCTGCGGCCGCTCGGCGACGTCTTCGATCGACACTTGTTTCGCTCCGTGCCGGGCGGACAGGAAGTTACGTTTTATGGTCCTGACGCTGATACCAGCCGTGCTGTAGCAGTGGAGCCGCTGCGCACGGGCGAGGGTCGCCTCGAAGCGTCGATTTCCACCACCATCGATCCCATCTTGATCGACAACCTGCCGCTCGCCGGCCGCGACATCTATGCGGCCATGCTTTTTCAAGGCGGCGTGAATGCCGACCCTTCCGCGTTGCGCGGGCTGGGATTTACGGTGAACGGCCAGCGCGAGTCTTCTTCGCAATTTCTCCTCGACGGCGTGGACAACAACGACTACCTGATCAGCGGACCGCTCAATACGCTCACGCCCGAAGCGGTGCAGGAGTATCGCGTGTCGGTGAACAATTTCTCCGCGGAATTCGGCGGGACGTCCGGTTATGTGGCGAACGCCATCACGCGCGCCGGCGGGAGTGCTTGGCACGGCACGGCGTACACGGTGTTCATGAACGACGCGCTGAATGCCAATGGATTCCAGGAAAACTGTGCTTGTTCAGCGCTGGGAACAACGTCGCCGCGACCGCCGCTGAAAGAAGCGCAGCCAGGATTTCAGATTGGTGGTCCCGCGTGGCGGCGATCCATTTTCACTTCGGGCGCGTTCGAATATACGCGGGTACGCACGCGCGACGACCCGCAACCGTACCAGTTACCCACGGCCGCGACGTTCACTTCATCCGGATCGAGCATCGGCGCAGGTCTACTGCGCCAATATCCCGCGAGCGCCGCGCCGGCAGGCCCCGCGGGAACCGCCGCGACAATCGCGCTGGCTGCGCCAAGTTCACTGAATCAATATTTGGGATTTTTCCGTGTTGACGGTCAAACTCCGCGCGAGGCGCATCATTTTTTCTTTCGCCTCGCCGACACAAGTTTCGATCGCCCCGATTTCTACTGGACTCCGTACCCGGCTTTTGTGTCGGGATTTCGGCAGACCGCGCTGAACCTCGCGGCTGGTGCGTCAAGCAATTTAAGTCCGCGCGCCGTGAACGAAGCGCGCGTCGCGTGGAGCCGCGATCTGCTCCGGCTCGACGATAACAGCAACGGTTTGCCGGAATTGATCGTGACGCCGACCATCGTGCCGTCAAGCACCAGCCCGTTTGCGTATCGCAATCTCGGGCGGACGTGGCAAGTCCTCGACAACATCACGATCACACGTGGGAAATCGCTCTTCAAAGCTGGAGGCGGCGTCTCGACGCGCACGCTCGACGGTTACTTGCGCAACGGCGCCGACGGCGAGTTCGTCTTCCAGAATCTCCAGACCTTCTTGAGCGACGAACCGATCGTCTACCACATCGACGTGGCGCGTAATTTGAACGCCAGCGCGCCGCTCGCCTCGCCGAACTACAACCGAACGTATCGCTATACGCAGTATTTCGGATTCGTTCAAGATTCCTGGCGCCCCGTGGACGGATGGATGTTCAGTTTCGGTCTGCGATACGAGTGGCTCGGCGCGCCGGAGAACACGGGGTCGCAGAAAGATTTACTCGTCGCCCTGGGATCGGGCACGAACATGCCCGCTGCGCTCGCGGGAGCGGCGTTTGCAACTCCTCCTTCAGGAAATCAGCAACTCTACTCCAACGATCCACACGATTGGGCGCCGCGCTTCGGGTTTTCCTGGCTGCCGTACCGCGAATCGCGGTTCGTGATCCGTGGATCATACGGCGTTTTCTACGATCGTCCGTACGATAACCTCTGGCAAACGGTGCAGAATAACGCCGTGGAACAAGCGAGCGCGAATTGCTCGCCGTGTTTTGTGCCGGTAAATTATCTCGCGCAGGCACGTGCAGGACTGGCGTCGTTTCCGAATTTGCTCGTCAACGGCGGACGCAACGGACCTCAGCCGACGCTCTTTCAGCCGGGACTTCGCAATGGAATGTTGCAAAGCGCGTTTGTCGGAGTGGAAACGCGCGTGAACTCAGCCGTCGCCGTCAGCGTCAACGCGGTGGCGTCGCGCGCGCGTGGACTCGAAACCACCGATTTTGTGAATCGCGACGATAGCGTGACGCCTGCCAAAGGCAACGGGTTCGGTTCATATGCGCCAAATCTTCCTCCATTGACCTATCGCGCGAATCAGGGATTTGAAAACTACGCCGGCTTGAACGCGCTGGTGCGCGCGCACTGGCGCGGCATCGAAGCGCAAGCCGCGTACACGTGGAGTCACGCGATCGACAATCAGAGCGAACCGCTGATCGGCGATTTCAGCTTGGAATTCGCCAGCACCGTGGCCGGCGCGGGCGCCGACGTGAGCGGACGCCCCACGTTCATCCGCCAGTTCGATAGCAACGTGCAAACCGGCAGTTCCGACTTTGACGAGCGGCACAATTTTGTTTTTCTCGCCGTCGTTCCGTTGCCCGCGTCACGCGCGGCGGGATGGACGCAGCCGCTGCTGCGCGACTGGCAAGTGTCGGCGGCGGGCACGGTGCATTCGGGGATGCCGTTTTCCGCATTCGCGTTCGACAATAGCCCCACGCTGTTCAACGTCAACGCCGACGTGATCGATCCGGCGCACGCGCGGCTTGATCATCCGGTACCCGTGACCGGAGGCGAGCAAATCCTGAACCCGGTGGCATTTCGCGCGCCGGCGCCCGGCACAACGGGAACGTCGGGACGCAATCAGTTCGCGGGACCCGGCGTGGTCACCACGAGTTTGTCGCTCAGTCGCAGCGTTGCACTGTCGCGGTCCCATGAAAGTTGGCGCTTGACGATTCGCGCTGACGCGTTTAACGTCTTAAATCACGCGAACCTGTACGTGCCGTTTCAAGTTCCCTTGCTCGGCCCGGGATTCGGTGCCGCGTATTTCGGCACAACCGGGTCGAGCAGTCAGTTTCCCGTGCAAGCGCCGTTGACGGAGACGCCGCGGCAGGTTCAAATGTCGTTACGGTTGAGATTCTAGTGCGAATGAAATCCATCATCGCGATCCTCTTCGCCGCCGCCGCCGTGTCCGCGCAAACGCCGCAGATACAGGTGAGCAATCCCAACGGTACGCCGCTCAGCCCACTCTCGGTGACCATGACGGTGCAGCAAAACTGCATCACCACCGCGATCTGCACGTTCACTTCTTCGTCTTCGTTGCTGCTTTCGATCACGACCAGCGGCACGGTTCCGATTCCGCTGCGCGTTTCGTCTTACGTGCTCGGTCCCGACGCATCGGTGGCGCCCAATTGGCTGCAAGTGACGCTGCTCAACGGAGGCTCGTCGCCAGCCACGCCGAACTTCGTCAACTTGTTTGGCAACACCGGACTCATGACCGCCAACGTGGCGTCCGACAGCGGCATCGTCACGATTTCCTCGCCGACCTTTGGCGTGGAGCCCGTGACGATTCTCGTTTACATGCAGACGTCGTGCACCGGCAACTGCCCGACGGTTACGAAACCCATCATTCGTTACTTGGTCGTGACCGGTGGCGGCACCGGCGCGCCCACGCCGAACCCTGTGCAGTTCACGCTTTCCGGCGACGATTTGCAGATCGGCGGCGGTTCGCTGAGTGGTCTGTATTGCTCGAACGCGTTTCTTAGCGTCACCGACAATCCTTCCGGAAATGTCAGCAGCACGTATTCCATCGCCACGCAAAATGCCACGCCGGCGCCGTCGAATTGGCTGACTGTGCGGAGCTCATCGGGCGGGACGGTTACGTCGGACTCGCAGTCCGATCTGTTTATCGTGTGCGGAAACTCCGCGGGACTCACGCCGGGTGCGACGTATTTCGGGAATGTCAATCTTACATACTCCAACGGCAATCAGACCAACATGGTCAGCGTGACGTTCGACGTGCCGCTGGCGATTTCGCCGTCGCCCCTTCCCACCGCGACCGTAGGGCAGGCGTACAACCAAACGCTGACGGCCACCGGCAGCAGCCCACCGTACGCATTCGCGCAGGAAGGTACGTGGCCGTCGTGGTTGTCGCTTTCCTCCACGGGAAACCTCAGCGGAACACCGCCCACGACCGGTCCGGTGAGTGTGATTGCGCAGGTCAACGACATCGGCACGCTCTACGGCGTGCAGGTCTTGAACTTCAGCGTAAATTCCGCGGTGACCTGCACATATTCGCTGAGCTCAAACGGCGGAACGTATGCGGCAACGGCGAGCACGAGCAATTCCTTCACCGTGACCGCACAGCCGTCCACGTGTGCGTGGACCGCAATGGTCTCGTCGCAATCGCCGTGGATCACGCTGACGTCGGCCAGCGGCACAGGCAGCGGGTCGGTCGACTTCAATCTATCGGCCAACACGAGCACGAACCCACAAACTGGGACCATCACAGTTGGTGGACAAACATTCACCGTCACGCAACAGGGCGCGCCAAGTCCGTGCACATATTCCCTTTCGCCGGCCTTCGCGAACGTCGGCGCGGACGCCGGTAACGGATCATTTGCGGTGACCACGCAGACTGGATGCAGTTGGACAGCCCTGGTTCAGGCGGGCGTCACCTGGCTGACGACCACGTCTTCGGGCTCGGGCTCCGGCACCGCAGGCTACAGTTTCTTGGCAAACGGCCCCGCCTTGCGCACCGCCACGATCAGCGTCGGCGGACAAACTTTCACGGTGACGCAAGCGGCGGCGAACGTGAATCCAATCTGCACCTATACGCTTTCGCCCTCGACCGTGATTCTTCCGTCGTCCACCACTCCCGGCGGATCTTTCACGGTGACGGCGCCGAGCGGATGCGCATGGACCGCGTCCACAACAACGTCGTGGATCTCCACGTTCTCCGCCGGATCGGGCAGCGGCTCGGTGGCGTACACGGTCAACGCAAACAACGGCAGCGTGACCACGCGGGTCGGCTCGATCACCGTCGGCACCGCGACGTTTTCCATCGGCCAGCCGGGAAATCCACCCTCGTCGACCACGCTGAACTACAACTTGCCCTCGACGGGCAACTGCAGCAGCAGTTTCTTCAAGGTTCTCGCGTCGCTTCCCAACGGTCTGCTTCCCACTGAGGATGAAGGCGCGTATGGATTGGTGGTTTCCGTCAATAACGGATTGCTCGCCGGCGGATTCAATCTTGGCGGCGGCTTCGACGCCAACGGCGGAACGCCGGGCTACGGCAACTTCCAGCCCGCCAATTCCACTACCGTGACCGTGAGCATCACGGCCGTAACAAGTTCCAATACGCCGTGGGCGCAGCCGTTAATGGCGACGCTTTTGGGACCGACGAAACAGCTGTTGCAAACGGTGACCCAAGTGCCGCCGTTCTCTTTTACCACTCCCACGCTCTCCGCCAACACGTTCTACACGGTTCAAGTGAATAGCCTCGCGAATGCACCGGAAGGCGCCTACACGATGTCACTCGCGACCGCGGGCGGCCTCGGCGGATTTACGGGCGGCGTCGCCACGGGTGGCAAAGCGATCCAAGGCTTTTTCGGTTACGGCGCCTTCTGCCTGCCGGTTTCTCAAAACGTCCAGGTGGTCGAGCAGATCGGTTCGATGTTCGGCCCGTTTGGCGCGGGCAATCTCAGCGTGGTGGTGCAGAACGGCTCGACGACGTATCCGCCGCACTAAAATTCTCCCGCTAGTTTCCGCCCACGGCAATGGTCGCCGCATTGCTTGCGGTCGTGTTCATCGTGATCACCAACGGATAATTTCCCGACGCCAGGCCGCTGGGGATTTGCAGATTCACTTGCAGCAATCCCACAAGACCCGCGGTCAATCCCGCATACGTCACCGGCGCGTTCACGCCGCCGACCGTCGCCGTGATCTTGATCCCCGATGACACCGCGATTCCCGACGAAGGCGCGGCCGCGCCCGTGGCCACGGTCGAGGAGAGCGCGGTGCCTTGACCGGTCCCGTACACAATGATCGTTTCTCCCGCCGCCGCGGGACTCGATGGGCCGATCAACTGGAAGTTCGCGTGTTGCGCCGCGGCGAAATTCGTACCGTAGGTGAAAATTCCCGGCGCCGCCGCAGCGACCGTGACAGGAATCGCGTTGCTCGAGACTCCGCTGATGGAAACAATCACGGATTGATTTCCCAACGCCGCCTCAAACGGCAACTGCGCGTTGATTTGCAGCGGACTCACGAAAAATAATGGCGCGTTTACGCCTCCGATTGTCACGCGCGCGTCGACGAGTGTCGTTGAAAGCGGAACGGCGCTGGCGTTTTGGGTCGCGCTCGCCAGATTCACGCCGAAAATCGAGATGATCGAGCCGGGCGCCACCGGCGCGCCGGCCGCAAATCCCGCGCCGTTCACCACCGCGCCTCCCGAAAGCTGCGGCGGTTGATTGTTCCACTGCGTCACGAACTGCGTCGCATCCAGCGATCCCAAACCCGAAGCGAGATCGTATCCAGGTCCGGCGGAAAATCCAAAAGATCCTCCAGAGAGACCCGAAGTGCAGTTCGGCGTTCCCGTTCGGCACGGCACGATGTTATTGCCGACCGTGATGTCGTGAAACACACTCGGATTTGTTCGCGCCATTCGATACAAGCCGGGATTCACGTTGCCGACGCCCGGTGTCTTCAAATATTGATTTAGCAGCACCACGAGCCCCGCGAACGTCGGGGCGGACGCGGACGTTCCGCCGGAGTTGACGAACGATCCGCCGTTGTAGACTTTGTACCCGTCGTGGGAAAACGACGCGGTGAACGACACATCGGGCAAATCGCGCGCGCCGTCGTTCGGTACTCCCGGCGCATTCTGCCACGACGGTTTCGAAAATAGCACGCTCGTGCCACCGCCGCCCGCCCACAATAATCCGCCGAGTGCGGCCGAATCGTTCCACACCATTTCCGGGATATAGGAAATCGCTGACGCGCCGTTGGCATTGTTCGTGCTGTTCCAGTACGTGCCGCTGGCGTCGTTGAATTCCGTGCCGCCGACCGCCGTGACTTCCGGAATGCTCGAAGGAAATCGCACGCCCAATCCGTTGGCTGCGATGGTCGCGCCGTTGCTGTCGCATCCCGCGGGACCGGCGTCGGTGCCCGAGTTCACCCAGGTGATTCCCTGGGCGTTTCCTTGCTGTGCGAGCAAGCGGTAGAAACCTGTGTTCAAAGTGGTTTGCTGCTCGCAGCCATTGTTCGCGCTCATGCTGACCACGGGCGCGAGATTGTTGTCGATGACGAATTGCACAGCGTGTACGAATTGATCAGCGTGTACATAGATGATCGTGGCGTTGCGCGCCACCGCACCCGACCACTCGATATCCAGGTGCGCTTCGCCCGACGCTGGGACACCGTTATCCGGATAATCGGTGTCCAGCACGACTTTCGGTACGTTTGGCGGCAGATTGTAGGTGCTGCGAAATGTCGCCACGTCGGCGAGCGCCGTCGCATCGAAATCGGTGCTGCCGGAAATCGCAATCTTTTGTCCCGTGCCGTCGATGCCCATCTGATAGAGCGGCATAACGTTGTAGATGGTCGCCCAATCGTCGGGCACAAGCGCGTGGACGCCGGCGCTTGTGGTGTTTTGCGGGTGTCGTGCGTCGTCACGGAAATCGTCGAGACCATCCATGCCCATTACCAACGGCGCCAGCGCCGCAGGGAACGCCGGCGGCGCGGTGTTCGAATAGTGCGTTTCGTTATCCACGCGATATCGATGGATTGTCGTGTGAAACGCCGTGCTCGCCTGCGCCGCGGTGCCCTTGAACACGATCCATGTCCGGCTGTTCGACACGCGATGCACGGTCATGCCTTGCGCTTCGATCCATGCCGTGATTTTCGCGATGTCGCCGGACGCGATGCCAAAGCGCTCCGCGAATTCCGTAGGCGTGATCCAGCGGTGATACTCCGGCGAGAGAGGATTCTGCTGGTCTTCGAGGAGTTGCTCGAGCGCGGCGCGTTGCTCCGGCGATGGTTGCAAGAACAGCGTCATGCCCTCGAGACGAAATCCCGCGTCGACGGGACCCAGATCGTTCGCCGCGTTCACGCCCCGATGGATTCGTTGAGCGGCGACAGTTGCACCGCAAAGGAATACGAAAAGCAGAATTGATCGCATAGGAACAACCTGACGAATCAATGTTACCGAATTATTACCGCGCGTGATATCGTTCAGCACTGGACGCATGCGCTACGGGTTTGTTCTCGACCAACGAAAATGTATCGGTTGCCACGCTTGCACGGTAGCCTGCAAGACTGAAAACCAAGTGCCTGTCGGCAGTTTTCGCACTTGGGTGAAGTACGTCGAGAAAGGCGAGTATCCTCAGACGCGCCGGCACTTCGGTGTGATGAGGTGCAACCATTGCGAAAACGCTCCTTGCGTAAAGATCTGTCCGGTGAATGCGCTGCACACGCGCGCGGACGGCATCGTGGATCTCGACGGCGACAAGTGCATCGGTTGCCAGTCGTGCATGCAAGCGTGTCCTTATGATGCCATCTACATTAATCCCGATCGCGGCGTGGCGGAAAAATGCCATTTCTGCGCGCATCGCGTGGAGCGTGGGCTGGAGCCGGCGTGCGTGATCGTGTGTCCCGTGCAAGCGATCGTGCCCGGCGATCTCGATAATCCTGATGCGGAAATCACGCAGCTTGTCGCGCGCATTCCGTCGCAAGTTCGCAAGCCGGAGCAGGGAACCAAACCGAAAGTGTTTTACCTGGGCGCGGATCAAGACGCGATTTCTCCGGGCGGCGCGACCGATATTCCCGCGTCGTACTTGTGGTCGGAGGGACCCGCGGAAATCTTGCAGCAGTTGATGGATCCGGGGCAGCTTCCCGCGACGCGCGAAGTTTACAACGTGAGTCACGGGAAACCGTGGGGCTGGCACATCTCGGCGTACTTGTGGACAAAGTCGATTGCGGCAGGCGCGGCGATCGTCGGCGCGTTTACGGTGGCGCCCTCGGCGCCGCTGGTCGCGCTGATTTTTCTCGCCATCACCACGGCGTTGCTGATCGGCGACCTCAAACGTCCCGAGCGATTCTGGCGCTTGATTCTCGCGCCGAATTGGACGTCGTGGCTCGTGTGGGGCGGATACATCTTGATGGCGTTCGGCGGAACGCTTTCGCTCTGGTGGTTTCTCGGAGCGCAGTCGCCGCCGTGGTTGCTTTTCGTCAATGTCGCGCTCGGTGCGGCGGCCGCTGGATATTCAGCGTTTCTTTTCGCACAAGCCGAGGGCCGCGACTTTTGGCAGAGCCCTCTTTTGTTGCCGCATTTGCTCGCGCAGGCGGTAATCGCTGGTGCGGCCGCGTTGGCGATGCTCGGCTCTTTCAATGTTTTCGGATTGCTCGGCGCGGGTCTTTTCTTGCATCTTCTGATGGTTGTCGGCGAAATCGCGGTGCCGCATACCAATCGGGACTCAGCGATGGCGGCCCGCTTCCTGCTTCGGCGACGCACCGTGGCGCTGGCGCTATCGGTTGTCGCGGGCATCATCGTGCCACTTGTCCTGATCGTGTGGGAGATTTCCCTTTTTTCTGCCGCGACCCTCGCCCTCATCGGACTTTATATTTACGAACACATTTGGATCGAAGCGGGACAAAGCGTCCCCTTAAGCTGATATGACGTATCCGCCATTTCAAATTCTGTCCGCGTATCCGAAGCCCGAGGAATGGGACGATTGGGTTGAGTACGAATCGACGGCTTGGCCGCGCAAAGTAGAAAAACATTATTTCCTCGTGCCGACAGCGTGCTTCAACTGCGAAGCCGCCTGCGGATTGCTCGCCTACGTCGACAAAGAGACGCACGACATTCGCAAGTTCGAAGGAAATCCCGCGCATCCCGCCAGCCGCGGCCGAAATTGCGCGAAGGGTCCGGCGACCGTCACGCAGATTCACGATCCTGAACGCATTTTGTATCCGCTGAAGCGCAAAGGACCGCGCGGCTCGGGCGAGTGGGAGCGCGTGACGTGGGATGCGGTGCTCGACGACATCGGCGGACGCATTCGCCAGGCGATCGTCGAGAAGCGCGGCCATGAAGTGATGTATCACGTCGGGCGTCCCGGCGCGGATGGCTACATGGATCGCGTGCTGCAAGCGTGGGGCATCGACGGACACAACAGTCACACCAACGTTTGCTCGGCGTCGGCGCGGCTTGGATACAACTTGTGGTGCGGCTACGACCGGCCGTCGCCGGATCACGCGCGCGCGAGATTTATTCTGCTTCTGAGCGCGCATCTCGAAACCGGCCATTACTTCAATCCGCATGCGCAACGCGTGATCGAAGCGAAAATGCGCGGCGCGAAAATCGCCTGCATCGACGTGCGGCTTTCCAACACGGCGTCGCAATCGGATTATTGGATTTCGCCGTGGCCCGGCTCGGAAGCAGCGCTCTTGCTCGCGGTGGCGCGTGAGTTGATCGAAAGCGATCGCATCAATCACGCGTTCGTCGAGCGCTGGGTGAATTGGCGCGAGTATCTGCGTGAAGTCGGCGTTGAAGTGAAGTATGAAAACTTCATCTCAGAGTTGCGCAAAGTCTACGCGAAATACACGCCGGAGTTCGCCGCGCAAGAATGCCGCATCGATCCCGCGATCGTGAAAACGCTGGCCGACGAAATCGCCGGCGCGGGCACGGCGTTTGCGAGTCACGTGTGGCGCAATACCGCCGCGGGCAATCTCGGCGGATGGCAGGTGGCGCGCGCGCTGGAGTTCTTGCACGTCCTCAGCGGATCGGTGGGCACCGAGGGCGGATTGCTTCCGAACGGCTGGAACAAGTTTGTTCCCGCGCCGTTTCTGAAACCGTCGCCGCAAAAAATGTGGAACGAGTTGTTGTGGCCGAAAGAATATCCGTTGGCGTTCCACGAGATGAGTTTCCTGTTGCCGCACATGATGAAAGAAGGCCGCGCGAAACTCGCCGTGTATTTCACACGCGTCTACAATCCCGTGTGGACCAATCCCGACGGCGCCACGTGGATGGACGTGCTCGCGGACGAATCGAAAGTCGGCTTGCATGCGGCGCTTACGCCGATGTGGAGCGAAACCGCGATGTTCGCGGATTATGTTCTGCCGATGGGCATGGCCAGCGAACGTCACGACATTCAGAGTCAGGAAACGCACGCCGGCCGCTGGATCGCGTTCCGCCAGCCGGTGCTGCGCACGGTGCAGGAGAAACTCGGAAAGAAAGTTCAGTTCACCTACGAAGTGAATCCGGGCGAAGTGTGGGAAGAAGATGAATTTTGGATCGAACTGAGTTGGCGAATCGACCCCGATGGATCGCTCGGTATTCGGAAGTATTTCGAATCGCCGTATCGGCCGGGCGAGAAGCTGACGATCGAGGAATACTATCGTTGGATTTTCGAGAACAGCGTGCCGGGACTCCCCGAGCGCGCGGCGCGCGAGAATCTCACGCCGCTCGAGTTCATGCGCAAGTACGGCGCGTATCAAGTGCCGGGCGAGACGACGCTCTTACACACGCGCGCGCTCAGCGACGCCGAGAAAAAAGATGCCGTGCCCGATGGGGACGGAGTTTTGCGCCGAGGGACGCACTGCGTGGGCGTGGAGATCGACGGCCAAGCCGTTTGTGGATTCCCCACACCATCGCGGCGTCTGGAGTTTTTCTCCTCGACGATGCGCGACTGGAAATGGGCCGACGAAGCACTGCCGGGATACATCCGCAGTCAAGTGCATTTCGAAAATCTCGATCGCGCGAAAAACGAATTTGCGCTGATACCGACGTTCCGCTTGCCCACGCTGATCCACACGCGGTCGGGCAACGCGAAATACTTGAACGAGATTTCTCATCGCAATCCCGTTTGGATTCATCCGCAGGACGCCGAGCATCTTGGCGTGCGCAACAACGAGCTCGTGCGCGTGTCCACGGCCATCGGTTTTTTCGTGAATCGCGCATGGATCACCGAAGGCATGAAGCCGGGCGTTGTGGCCTGCTCGCATCACTTGGGTCGCTGGACTTTGCGGCGCGATCAAGGCGAACGCTGGTCGGCGGCGGTGGTGGAATTCACGCGGGAAAACGGCACGCTGCTGATGCGACAGAAGGAAGGTCTGAAACCGTTTGCGTCGGCGGATCGCGATTCCGGACGTGTGTGGTGGAGCGATTCCGGCGTACATCAGAATCTGACTTTTCCCGTGCAGCCCGATCCGGCGAGCGGCATGCACTGCTGGCATCAAAAGGTCACGGTGGAAAAAGCGCATTCCGGCGATCGTTACGCGGACGTTTTCGTCGACACGAAGAAGTCGATGGAAATGTACCGCGAGTGGCTGAAAAAAACTCGTCCGGGACCGGGTCCAGAGAACCTGCGGCGGCCGTTGTGGTTCCTGCGTGCGTTGAAGCCTGATGTGTCGGTTTACAAAGCCTAGGGATCAGCCCGTACTCTTCATTCCGAACGCAACACCAGCGACCGTCAGCGCCAGCAATCGCCGCATGCGTTCACGCTGGCCCGAGGTCTTCGCATGCCGCCAGCGTTTTAGAAACTCAATCTGAATGAAGTTCAACGGATCGACGTACGGATTCCGCAGGCGGATCGATTCGGCCAGCACCGGCTGATTCGCGAGCAACGCGCCCCGCCCGGTGATGCGCAATACCATTTTCACGCTGCGTGCGTATTCTTCGGAGATCGCGCCAAACACCTTGCGCCGGACTTGTTGGCGTTTCACCAGGCGCGAATAACGCTCGGCGATGTACAGATCCGTTTTCGCGAGCGACTGCTCGGCGTTGTCGATGAGCGACGCGAAGAACGGCCAGGTCCGATACAAGTTGCGCAATTCCGCCAAGCCACTTGCATGCGAAGCCGCGAATTTCGCCAGCGCGTACCCGACGCCGTACCACGCGCTGATCAAGTGGCGCGATTGCGTCCATGCGAAAACCCACGGGATCGCGCGTAGTTGTCCCACGCCACTTTGAGGAGACCGCCGGCTGGGCCGCGAGCCGATTGTCATGTTCTCGATCAAGTCGATGGGAGTTGCTTGACGGAAATACTCCGGCAATTCCGGCGTGCCGTACACAAGTTTTTGATAGAACGCAAGGGAATCGCGCGAAAGGCGTTCCATGACCCGCTCGCGCGCCTTCTCATCGGCGGCCGGCAGGGGCAAGCATTGTGACGCGATCACGGCGCCCGTAAGTTGCTCGAGATTCCGCTGCGCGATCATGGGGTTCGAGTATTTCAGGGACACCACCTCGCCTTGCTCGGTGATGCGAATGCGTCCGCCCTGCGCCGCGTTGGGCTGCGCGCGCAAACTGCGGTGACTCGCGCCGCCGCCGCGGTCGATCGATCCGCCCTTGCCGTGAAACAAACGCAGGCCCACGCCGTGGCGGTCCGCGAGCCGCGATAGGTCGCGCTGCGCACGATACAAAAGCCAGTTCGCGGCGAGATATCCGCCGTCCTTATTGGAATCGGAATAGCCGAGCATCACTTCTTGCACGCAGCCGCGGCGCGCGAGATGCGCGCGATAGTCGGCATTGCTCCAAAGTTCCGCGAGGATCGCGGGCGAGCGATCCAGATCTTCGATCGTCTCGAACAGCGGCACCAAATCGACGCGAGCACCGGTGCGTGCGGCCATCGCGAGCAGCGCGGTGATCTCGGACGCATCGCGCGTCATACTCAAGATGAACCGATGGGCGGCGGCCTCGCCGAAATCGCGTTGGATCGCGCGGATGACGTGAAATTCTTCCTCCACGTCGGCGGGATTCGAGCGCAGCCGCGTGCTGTGATCGCGAAAATCGAGTTCGGCGAGATGCGTTCCGAAGACGCGCGCTTGCGCGATCAGTCGAGAGATGCGTCCGCCCGCCGCGCGCCGCGCGTTCTGCCGCTGGAGTCCCCGGCGGACTGCTTCCAGCTCGCGAAGCAAATCCTTCGCGCTGGTGTGATCCAACCTCCGGCGTAGCGCCGCCAACTTTCCTCTCCAATGTTCCGCCGGCGCACCGCCGCTCTCGCGCGTTGCGTGCGTGATTTCCTCAAAGAGTTTGTCGAGCTCGCGACGATAGTGATCGAGAACAAACGCGTGATGCCACGCCGCCGTCTCGAGGCTCGTTTCCGGCGTCACCAGCGGATGGCCGTCGCGATCGCCGCCCACCCAACTGGCGAATGTAAGAAACGGCCGGTGAAAGTGAATCGCCGGATACGCGGTGCGCAGTTCGTTCTCGAACGTCTCGTAGAAATGGGCCACCGTATCGAGAATCGTATGCTCGAAGAAGAACAGGACGTTGCGCACTTCGTCGAGCGGAGTGATTCGCAGATCGCGAACCTCCGCGGTTTGCCAAAGCGCTTCGAGAATCTCGTCGGTTCGCGCGGCGTCGAAGGCGTCGAGCGCCTTCAAGCGCAAGATGTGATTCAGCACCGACCGGCGCTTGGCCTCGGTGGGATGCGCCGTGAGCACCGGTTCGATTTCGAGCGCCGCGAGACAGCGCTCGAGCGTTGCCGCCGTCACACCCGCCTCGCGAAGTTCGTGAAACACGGCGCGCAGCGACTGCGGGGGGCGCGGATGCGCTTGCAAATGGCGCACCCGGGCGCGTTCCTCGCACACGTTGACAAGCTGGAAGAACAAACTGAACGCGTGCGCCACGTCGTCAGCGCGATCGGCCGAAAGCCGTTCCGAGAGTCGCACGAGTTTCGCCGAAACCGCGCGCGAACGGTGCAATCGCGCATCTTTCGAGAGCTTGCGGAAGCGCTCGACGGTGTCGAAGACGGCCGTGTCGGCCTGTTCGCGCACGATCAGTCCTAAGCGCGTGGTGAGGAAGCGGACCTCTTGTTGGAGTTGCGTGTCCAAGCACTAAGTATTGCTGTCCTCCTGAGTTCGCGCAAGGCTGGTTTACACTTACAGGGGAGACATTTTCTTATACTCAAAATAACTCTCGGCAAGACGCAAGGGCTGGAAGCGATGTCGCGCTCGGGTGTGATCGCCGCCGCGGCCATCGATCACCGGAGCCCGCTGACGCGCATGATCGCGGGCGCGCGCGGCGTGGAGGAATCGGCCGTCACGCCCGCGATGGTCACGGAGTTCAAGACCGCGGTGACGCGCGTGCTCACGCCGCATGCCACGGCGATCCTGCTCGATCCGGAGATGGGTTTGCCCGCGGCGCAGGCGCGCGCCCGCAACGTGGGGCTGCTGCTGGCCTACGAGCAAACGTACTGGGATCATCGCGAGCCGGGCATGTTTCCGCGCCTGCTTGGAAACTGGTCCGTGCGGAAATTGAAGGCCGCCGGCGCGAACGGAATCAAGGTGCTGTTGTTTTACAATCCCCTCGACGACGCGGCGCTGAATGAGCGGAAACGAATTTGGGTCGAGCGGATCGGCGCGGAATGCGCGGCGGAAGACATTCCGTACTTTTTGGAATTTGTCGGCTACGATCTCGAACGAGGCGCGGACACATCGACCGCGGAATATGCGCGGATGAAACCGAAGATCGTGATCGAAAGCATCGCGGAGTTCTCGAAACCCGAGTATCGTGCCGACGTCTTGAAAGTGGAAATGCCGGTGAACCTGAAATTTGTCGAGGGAACGGAATCCTTCAAAGGACAACGGGCGCAGTCGCGCGGCGAAGCGATGGAATGTTTTCAGCAGGCCTCGGAAGCCGCGAAGAAGCCGTTCATCTACTTGAGCGCCGGCGTCAGCGACGCGGAATTCCTGGAAGGTTTGCGGATGGCGGGCGAAGCGCGCGCGCGATTCAGCGGCGTTTTGTGCGGACGCGCCACCTGGATGGGCGGCGTCCCCGTGTATGCGAAAGACGGACTCGCGGCGTTCGAGGATTTTCTGAATACTCGCGGCGTTGCCAACATCACCGCGATCAACGATTGCCTGAAAACCGCTGTGCCATGGTATTCGCTGTAGGGCGCGCGCGGCGCCTATCGGGTGTAGCGATGAAAACACTCCGCCAGCCGCGAATCGCTCGTTCAGTTTCGAGCACCTGTCCACTTCGGCAAGTCGCCAGCGAGCGGAAATGCTATTCTTGTGCGACACAGGGCCATGAGTACCCACGACAATCCAACGGCGGCCTTACCCATCGAGGTGCCTGCCGAATTGAGCGAGGCTCTCTACAAGGAGCTTCGGCGTTTGGCTGCGTACTATCTCCAGCGGGAACGTCCCGACCATACGCTGCAACCAACCGCGTTGGTGCACGAGGCGTGGATCCGAATGCAAGGCGACCGCAAGCCGCCATGGAAAGATCGCACGCATTTTTTCTCGTTTGCGGCAAGAGTGATGCGCCATGTGCTGGTCGATCACGCCAGGCAACACCGCGCGGGTAAACGGCCAACGGCTGGAGCGCGATGCGGCCTGGACGAAGTTCGCCTGTTCTCGCTCGATTACTCCGAAGAATTGCTCATCGTGGACAATGCCCTCAATCGTTTGGCCGCTCTGGATGCGCGTCAATGCCAGATCGTCGAGTTGAAGTTCTTCGCCGGCCTCACCGACGAGGAAATCGCCGAGGTGCTTGACGTTTCCGTTCGAACGGTCAAGCGCGACTGGAAAATGGCGAAGTCGTGGCTGCAATCGCAGCTACCGTAGGTTTTCAAGGCGACGCTGATGACACCGGATCGCTGGCAACGACTCAAAGTGCTGTACGAGGAAGCGTCGCAATTGAGCGGCGGCGACCTGGAGTCCTACATTTCATCGCAGTGCGCCGGAGACGAAGAGCTGGCCATTGCTCTCCGCCAACTCATCGAAAACGATCAATCCGGTGGTGTGCTCGATCATCCGGTGGCCTCGCTGAGCCCGTCGCTGATCACCGCGTCCGCCCGCGCCTTTCAAGAAGGTCAGACGATCGCCAACAGATTCGAGATCGTTTCATTTCTTGGCAAAGGAGGAATGGGCGAAGTCTATCGGGCGTTCGACCGGGAGTTGGGGGAAGCGGTTGCTTTGAAGACGGTGCGGGGGGACGCCAACGATCGCGAAGGCCTGCTCCACCGGCTTCGCCAGGAAGTACGCCGGTCGCGGCGGATTTCGCATCCCAACGTCTGCCGCGTCTACGACATTTTCACGAGCGCCGGCGAGGAAGGTCCAGAGCTTTCGTTTCTCACGATGCAACTGCTGGACGGTCCCACGCTGGCCCAGGTTCTGAAAGAGCATGGTCGAATGACGCCGGCGGAGGCGGAACCGTTCGTGCGGCAGATCTTGGCGGGGTTGTCGGCCGCGCACCAAGCGGGAATCATTCACCGCGATTTCAAGCCTGGCAACGTGATCCTGTCGACGGGCGCCGACGGCGGCCGGTGTGCGGTGGTCACCGATTTCGGACTCTCCGCGGAAATTTTGTTGGCGCAGAACCGCACGCGGACGCTTTCCGCTGCCACAGTCGCCGGCACACCTGCCTACATGGCGCCCGAACAGTTCCGGGGAATGTCCAGCACTGCCTCCGATATCTATTCGTTCGGGGTGGTTCTGTTTGAAACGCTGACCGGGACTACTCCGGCGCCCAACAACTCCGATCTTCCCGGCGATCCCTCCGATGTGCTTCCGGCATCGGCTTTGCAAATGCTCCACGGAGTGCCCGAGCTCTGGTCGAGCATCATCGTGAAGTGCTTACAGACCCGAACACAAGATCGTTTCGTGTCCGCGGAGGAAATTCTCGCTGCGATCGAACGAGGGACGGTCTCCGCGCCGGGATCCCGCCGGTTGAGCCGCCGAACCTACATCGCGGCGATTTCCACCGGAGCCGCGGTGACACTCGCGGCGATTTATGGTGCGCGATACTCGTGGAATTTCGGGCAACCAACTCCATTGTTGGTGGTCCTGCCATTCGCGGCTCACGGCGGCGACGCGGATGCCCGGTTGGTGGCGGATGGTCTTACCGACGAACTGATCGAACGCCTAAGAAAAAATGCCGGCTTGCGCGTCATCGCGCATGGTTCGGCCTTTCGGTACACCGGGTCAGCGGCGGAACCCGTGACACTGCACAAGGAGTTGGCGGTGACCCACATGGTTCTGGGATCTGTCGAGTCGCAGGGCGCACAAATGCGGCTCACCGCCTCATTGCTCACGGCGCCAGGCGGGAAACAAGTTTGGACCCGCTCGTATTCCGAGCCTCTCAGTTCCGTTCTCATCGTCATGCGCGACATCGCGGACGAGATCGCGGGTGCGCTAAGGATTTCTTCGAAGAACGAAGCCGGTCTGCAAAGCGCCCAGCTCTCACCGAGCGAGTTGGAGGCGCACAAGCTCTACCTCAAAGGACGCTTTCAGTGGAGCATCCGGACCGAAGCCAGTTTGCGCCAAGCCATCGACGACTTCCGCGAAGCGATCGCGATGGATCCCGCTCACGAGCGGGCTTACTGCGGGTTGGCGGACTGCTATGCGCTGCTGGGATTCTTCGGTTTCTCGCGCCCGAAAGACGTCATGCCCGAAGCGAAAACAGCCGTCCTGCGAGCGCTTCAGTTGAACAGCAATCTGTCCGAGGCCTACACTTCGCTGGGTTTGATCCAGAGCGTCTACGAATGGAATTGGCGCGAGTCCGCGCAGAGCTTCGAGAAAGCGATGATGTTGAATCCCGGCTACACCGTCGGTCTCGATTGGTATGGCCTCCATCTGGCTTGGACGCAGCAGCCGGAATTGGCGCGATCCCACTTCGAGCGCGCGCTGCAACTCGATCCATTTTCACCGGCGATCAATTCGCATGTGGCGTGGCTCGAGTTTTGGAATCGCGACTACCCGCGCGCCGAAGCGCAGATTCGTCACACGATTGCTTTGAATCCCGCGTCCACCGCGTCGTCGACCTATTCGCTGCTGGCGCTCATATGCGCGCAACAGTCGCGATTCAGCGAAGCGCTCTCGTCGATTCAGCGGGAAGCGAAACAACAAAATCCAGCCAGCGCCGACGCCGACTTGGCGCGCATCTACGCGCTGGCCGGACAACCCGATGCCGCCGCCCGGGTCATGCTGCAGGTGGAAGACGTTTTCAAGGATCGTCCTGATCTCGGCGTGCCGATCGCTACGGCTTACGAGGCCATGGGAAATGCGGACATGGCATTTTCTTGGCTGAATCGCGCCATGGAAGAACATGCGAGTCAAATCGCGTTCCTGAAAGTCGATCCGCGGTTTGATCGCTTGCGCGGCGATCCTCGCTATCAAGGACTACTACGGAAGGCGAACTTCATCCTCTAGCGGCCTTCACCGCCGCTGAGCGCGAAATCCGCAACGGATGGCTCGCGCCAAAGATCCGCGCCGGAGATTTCGGAAAACAGCGTGGGTCTGCTGCCACCCACCGCGCATCCCGCGAGACCGATGGTCGCGGCCGCCAACCCGAGATTCTGAATGATGCATCCGGCGCCGAGCAGCATCGCGCGATAGGCGATGCCGTCATATTGGCTGCCGAATTTCTCGATGTCCGCCGTGATCACCAACATGACATCCGGCTTGCCGTCCCCCAATGTGAGGGCTAAACCATAGTGCGCGAGCAACGAGTCGAACTGGCTGGAAGGAGGCGCGATCGGTTGCAGTCCACAATCCTCGGTCTCATAACGGTAGACGCCCGGCAGCAAGTCCAGACAACGATGCACCAGCACATAGATGCGATAGCCGTAGATCCCGCCGCCGGAAGGATACGGATATCTCCCACCGATCCCATGGGTGGCATGGCGGGGCGCCGCCGCGAGCCACAAGACACTCGACAACTCCCCCAGCGACAATGGTTGAAGACCGGGCCGGCGTTGAGAGCGCCGCGCGGCCAGAACCATGCGGAAGGGCGAATCCATTTGTTGCATCAATGGAAGCGGAAAGGTCAAAGGGATCACCGGTGGTCTTGGCGACTGCGGGCCCGGAACGGCGATCGGTGCTTGCAAGTTGCGTCCAAAGCGACCCCATCGGCGGGCCAAGCGGCTGGAGGAATGGAACACCAGATCCGCGAAAGACCACCCAGCGCGGCGATGCGCCGACAATTCGCCGCTGGCTAAGTGACCCGTGTCGGCGAACACTTCGTCGAGCAGGCGCCGTGCCACGGAGGGCCGTGAACCCGCAGAATCGCAGGCCGCGCTCATCACTTGCGCCGCGAGCGGCAAATCCACAACGACTTCCGCCGATGCTCCAGGTGCGTGGATGTGAACTTCTCCGCGGCCGGGTTGGAAATAGATATCCGGATGGAGGCGCCGTTTGGGCGATGCATCGGGCACGTCGCGATCGGTGAATATTACCGGCTCCAACGGGAGAATCCGCGCGATGCTTTTCTTATCCAACTGGACGGCGTAGCTAATAGCCTGCACTTGCTTCAACGTGGCCAAACACGCGCGAAGAGTCTCCCGTAGCGCGAGACCGCCACGCGCCTCGGCCAGGGCGTAAAACTCGACTTCGGAAATGTTCTCGCGCTCGAGCGCCGCCAGCACCTCGGCGAGTCGCGCGTCGGCGGGGTCGACGTAAATTTCCTGACGCAGTCCAGCTGCATGGATGCCCGATCGCCCGAGTCTCTGCATCCGAACACCTTCGGGACAGCGGAGTTGGTAGCGAACGTTCATGACGAAGCCTCGATATCCTCGACAAGACGATACATGGGCGCCGGGTCGGAATTGTAGAGGCCGGGAACGATCACCCGAACATTCAAAAACGCCGCGCTCGGCGCCGTCAAATCGATCAAGAGGAATTCTTGCCCGCGATCCGACAGGAGCTTTGCGGCGTGAGTCACGCTCTTCACGGCGCTGGATTCGGCAAACGACTGGTAATCACGGGCGTTCTTCGGCATGGTCCAAGCCACCGATCGTTGCCAATCCGGCCCAATCTCGGCTCTCAACGAACGGCTGCCGAAGCGCATCGTGTCGCAGCAGTTCAACGCCATCCCCATCTCGAGCGTCGCACTGGTGATCGCCGACAGCGCGTCGAAGTGCGCCGCCACGCCAAGGACGCCGCCCGATCTGTCCCTTCGACACGACATCGCGACGAACGCCGGGATTTCTGGAATGCTGGTGATGTCCAGAACCACCAAGCTTCGCCCCAGTTGCCCCAAGTATTGGCGTACATCCTTCAGAAAGCTCGATTCAAAGGTTTCCGCACGAACAGGCCGGGCCGGAAGCATCGACCATTGCCACCGCCGCAAGGAATCTCGCTCCACCAACTCGAACAATCCATGCAGAATGGCGGACTCGCGATCAGACCCGGAAGCGCACCCGGTGGAACTAGCGATGATCCTCTTGGGCCGATCATAGTCGACGAAACAATAATCCGCGGGAATGTAATGGACTCGGCCGGAGATGAGTGAGTGAGCGGGCGTCCACTCCCCTGGGCTGTCGTCGTATCCCGGATCGCCGGGAGGGAGCAGCTGCCACGGAGGGACGGCGGCGGGTCCCAGTTGGGCGAAATGAATTTGCAGGCATCGTTGGCGGTCGATAACCATGCTGGCGCGCTCCGCGGCTTCGGCCCGGCACCCGGTCCGCGCCGCAGCTTCGTTGAAGCCGCGTCCGTAGACGTGGAATCCCGGCCCGGCGAGGCCGAACGGCGCGCTCGGCCTGGGTAGAAAATCGATGCTGGTCCGGTAGGGAGCCGCGGAATCGCCAAAGACGGACGGTCCCGCGGTGGCCCTTGGCCGGGACTTTTTTCTGCGTGAACGTTGTTGCAAAATCCGCGCTTTCGTCAGATGGTTGAGCGCCAACAGCGTGTGCGCCGCGCCATGTGCCGCGCCGACTGCGTCCAGGATCTCGGACAACTTCAATCCCCGTAGAAGCGCCAGTCCAAGATCCCGGTAGATCGCGCCTTTCCAAACGTGAAATCTTTCTGGCGACCGGAAGACGGTGTCCTCAGGGCCGAGGATTTCGAACTGACAATCGTCGGCCAGGACCGGCTCCGCCGGAACCAGCGAATCGATTAGCGAAGATTCCATGCTCTACGAAGCCGGTGGAGTTCTCGGCTTTGCTTTCCGTCGGACCTTGCGCCCGCTGGTCGGCTTCGGTGGCTGTCGCTCGCCGGCCCTCTCGGTTCCCTGGTCAGGTGAAGTGTACAAAGCTTGGAGCGCCGGCGAAGTGTACAAGGCTTGGAGCTCCGGCGAAGTGTACAAAGCTTGGAGCGCCGGCGAAGTGTACAAAGCTTGGAGCGCCGGGGAAGTGTACATGGCCTGAGACGCCGGGTGAGCCGGTGAAGTGTACAAAGCTTGGAGCGCCGGGGAAGTGTACATGGCCTGAAACGCCGGGTGAGCCGGTGAAGTGTACATAGCTTGGAACGCCGGGGAAGTGTACATAGCCTGAAACGCCGGGTGCGCCGGTGAAGTGTACAAGGCTTGGAGCGGTGAAGTGTACATAGCCTGAAACGCCGGGTGAGCCGGTGAAGTGTACAAGGCTTGGAGCGGTGAAGTGTACATGGCCTGAAACGCGGGGTGAGCCGGGGAAGTGTACAAGGCTTGGAGCGCCGGTGAAGTGTACATGGCCTGAGAAGCCGGGTGCGCCGGGGAAGTGTACAGAGGTTGAAGCGCCGGGGAAGTGTACGGGGCTTGGAGTGCAGGGGAGGTGTAAAGGGCGTGGAGCGCGGAGTGGCTCTCCTTTGGCCCAAACCATGGCTCGATCAGATTCCGCGCGGCGGAATGCAAATCCTCGGCCGTGAACCCGTCCGCAGGCGGCTGGGGAAGCACGAAATGTCGTTCCTGATCGCTATCCTCGTGCACGGTGATCTTGGCGTTCGGCGGCAAATCCAACAACACTTGCGCGAGCACCGTTCGGGGATCTTGCATGAATTGCGCTTTGAACGCGTGATCGGTCCAGCATTTCGCGATCAGCGCCGCTAATTTCGCTTCGAGACTCTTAGTCATAGGCAACCTCCAAGGGGGGATTTTGGAAACCGTTCACGGACAGCCAATCTGCACCATTACCTCGCGCGCCGCGCGCTCACCCGACCGGATCGCGCTGTCCATCCATCCCGGCTGCGGTGTCGTATGATCGCCCGCGAAATGAATTCGCTCGACCGCCGTGGCCGCATTCGGATACAACGTCGACATTTCTCCTTTTTCGTAAAACGCGTACGCTCCGAAAGCCCAAGGTTCCTTGTCCCAGCAAACCGAAGCGTATTTTTTTTCATAAAGACGTGCGACGCCGGGGATCACCCGGTCCATCTGCTCCAACACCACTTGAACTCGCTCCAGTTCCGGCAGTGCCGCAAGCTGCCGAGCGAACTCGCCCGCCGTGTACGACTCCAAGATGCCGCGCGAGGACTTCGTTGGCACGCCTGGATAGATGCCCATGACTTGCTGATCGGTGTCGGCAGCTCCGTTCAATCCCATGTCTTCCCAAACACGCTCTTTGAACTGAAGAAAAGTCCTCGTCACCGAGGTGTTCCGTTGTTGCGCGATGACCTGCGCGGTTTTCATTGGCAACTCCGGCGTGAATGTGATTTTCCGCAAGACCGAAAAAGGCACCGCTACGATTAGGTGCGTACAAGTCGCCGTCTTCCCATCGCCATAACTCACTGTATAGCCGGTTTTGGCGGACGTGATGGCGTGAACCGGCGCCTTGTACTCGATGTGGGGCGCCAGAAATTGGGCCATGGCGCGCGGCAAAGTATCCGATCCGCCGGCGATCGACCCTGAGGTTTGGAATCCGCGAAAGCCGACGCCGTCGGCGATGTGCTCAAGGGCGGAATCCACAGCGAAGCCCTCGCCATCAAGGGAGTTGAGACCTAATTGAATCAAGGCGACTTCATCCGGCGTCGCGTGCTGCTGCTGAAGCAGATCCGCGACGCTCATTTGGTCGTACTTGTAAATACTGGCATCCGGCCAACCGGCGTCCCAGGGATCTCCGACTATGGTCAGGAACTTCCCTATGAAGTCGTTCTCCATATCGCCCGGAGCCTTGTCGGCCTTCGAGCCGGGGAAGCCGTGCGGCCACACATAGGTCCTACCCGATGGGCTTAATCTGGAGAAAGCGCGCCGGCCACGGAACAAGATGATTTTCTGCAAACAGAAACTCCGGGTCACCGGCATAACTTCGATCTTGAAACGAAAGAGATAGGCGGCCAAGCGATAGTGGATATTGGGAACATACTCGCCGCCGAATTCGACGTATAAGTCATCATCGAACACCGGCGCTCTGACTGTCCTGATGCGACCGCCTGGGACCGCACGCGCCTCCAAGATTTTGAAAGGGACTCCCGCGTCCGTCAAGAGGCAGCCGGCCGTCAATCCAGAAATCCCAGCTCCGATAATCAAAACGTTATCCGCCAAGCGCCCTCCGTTGTTTCGAGGTGGACACAATACAAAGTGAGACAGGTATTGTCAAATCAATTCTGTTTCCGGCACTAGTTTCGGACGTGTTTTGCAACGAATTCGTGCCACACTCCATGCGTGACGATTGCGAGTATCGGTAGCTACAGTTTCCCGGTCGGCCCGAGTGGGACCGGAGGCGAGCAAGTGCTGGCAATGATGGATCGCGCCATCGTTGAGCGCGGCTGGCGATCGATCGTGGTGGCCGCCGAAGGATCCCGCGCGGCCGGACAAGTCGTGGCTGCGTTCCCTGGGGGCTTTGATCCCCCCGAGAGTTACGCTGAAATTGATGCCCGGATTCGCGACGCGTGTCGCCGCGCCGATGTGATTCACATTCATGGAGTGGGCTCCGAGCGGTATTTCCTCCATCATCAAAGTCCGGTGATTGTTACGCTTCACGCGCCCGCCACTTTCTATCCAGATTCGAGCCTCTTCGCTCCTCATTTCCGATTCGTAGCCGTTTCCCGATATCAATCTACAACGCTGCCTGTCATCGAATCCCTGCGAATTATCGATAACGGAATTGATCTTCAGCGTTATCGTCCAAGGCTGGGCAGGCGAACAAACCTTGTCTTCATCGGGCGAATCTGCCGGGAAAAAGGGCCGCAGATCGCCTTGCGAGTGGCCCACCGGCTGGGACTCCCGTTGGTGATCGCCGGCGCCATCCCGCCGTTTCCTGGCGCTGTGGAATTCTTTCAACAAGAGATTCTCCCGGGCCTAGACGACCAACGCCGTTATGTCGGCGCGATCGGCGTGGACGAGGCCGTCCAGTTGCTGTCCACCGCGCGTTGCGTACTGATGCCAGCCAGTTGGGCGGAGACGAGTTCGCTCGTGGCCATGGAAGCGATCGGTTGCGGAGTGCCGGTGGTGGCATTTCCAGCTGGTGCATTGAGCGAGATCGTCGAACACGGAGTCACAGGATTCTTAGTGTCCTCTGAAGACGCGATGGCTCACGCCGTTCCATTCACGTCGCACTTGTCTCCTTATGCGTGCCGCTTGCAGGCGGAACGGCGATTCGACAGCCGGCGCATGGTCGCCCAATACCTTGCCGGCTACGAAAGCGTACGCGCGGCCCGCTGGTAACTTGAGAGTGTTGCTGGATTGAAGCCGAGAGGCATCGCTCCAGGTTCCCACGTGCTAGGGATCGCAGAACCGTAGATATTTCGTCCGTGCAACATGTAGATCCAAAGTCCATCACCATCGATCGCATGCAGCCGAAATCCGGCCGCGATTGTAGCCTGCAGGAAACTGGAATCCTCGCTGTATTGGACCGGCGGATATTGGGCGCCGATTTCCCACACAAACCTCCAATAAAGTAACGTGCCGGGATGTACGCGTCCCAAACTGCGCAACTGTTCTGCTTTCGAGGGCGAAAACATGCCTCCATCGTCAAGCCGCAGGATGTGCCTCGGAGTCAAACCAACGATGTCGGCATGGCCATCGAGAAGTGGTGACAGTTGACTTGTGAGGCGCATCGAACCGGACCAATCATCGTCGTCCCATTGGCAAATAACGGCCCCTCTAGAATGCTGCACGGCGAGATTCCGCTTCGCTCCAAGTTGCATGGGCGGCGACCTTACATATCGAACGCGCGGATGGCCTTGAACCAAATCTCCGACCGGATCGGTGCCATCGTCAATGACGACCAACTCCAGAAACGGATAGCTTTGGCGCTCCAGCGCCTGAAGCGCCAGCGGGATGAACGCGCGTCGGTTCGCGGTCGGCATGATACACGAGACCAGCGGCTGCGGGACTGACCTTGGGGAGCTCAACGCGGTTGATCATAGCATCGCTGGCCCGATCGAGCGGGATTCCGAACCGCTGTGCAGCGGCTCAACCACGGGCGACCGTGTCTCCTACCGGCCGTGTTTGAATTGGACGGCACACCTGCATTCGCGATTCGGGAAAAGCCGCCGCGAATTTCTTTTCGCCGACCACAGTTGCCCGGCAGCTATGCCGGCCGCGGGTCAAGCGGGCCGCCGGCGGACACCCAACCGAATTGCAGGCGTTCATCCCGCCGATGGGCGTGAAGCGGTGCCGGAGTACGGTGCTCATGCGGCGCAGTTTGCTCTCCACGCCCTTCACGGAAAGCCTGGTGGTTTCCATCGCCGAGAGATCCACGGCCGTGGCGCCGTCGCGATAGTAAAGCCAAAACAAAACGCGTTCGTCGTGTGAGAAACCTGCGGCCAGTAGCGCAGCCTCGCTCTGGTCGAGGAAGATCGGCCAGTGGAATCCTTGTTCCGATGTTCCGGGACTTGGCAGTTCTCCCAATGACTCGGAGGGAACACCGGCCCCGCGCTTGGCGGCACGGCTGGTCCGCAGTTGATCCTGAACGGCATTGGTCGCAACGGTTTTCAGATACCCATAGAAAGCGCCTTCGTGTCGAGCCTCGAACTGTCCGAGGAGTCGATCTCGATTGGCGTACATCTTGAGGTATACCGCCTGAACTAAATCGTCAACGAGGTCCGGCGCAACTCGCCATTGGCGAACGGTCCTCCGGACCACTACGACGATTAACGGATGGAAGCGGTCGACAAAGACGTTCCACGCTTCGTGATTTCCCGTGCGACATTCCTTGATAAGGTCTTCGACGGACTGCTGTTGTATGCTCATACTGCCAGTAAGCGCAGCGCCGCCGAAAAAAGTGCCAAACATTCCGGCTAAATCTGACGACCTGCCGGGATTCCCGCCGGCCGGCCTTGGAAGTAGGCTTGAGCTTCACTCCGGGTGCCGTGCCCAATAGCTCCACCAAGAGCTCCACCGTGAAGGGCAGGCCTAGCACCGGTCACGGGTCTTCCGTTGTCCACCGCGGGTGCCCGACACTGCCGCCGACGTCAAGCGCAGCGGCCGTGGTATACTTCGCCAAGAACCAAAGTTGAGTCTCCAACGCTGAGCGGGAGTAATTCAGCGGTAGAATGCCAGCTTCCCAAGCTGGACGTCGCGGGTTCGATTCCCGTCTCCCGCTCCATCCTTAGACCAACTTAGAACCGGCTTCTAGGCAGCCTCTCCCCAAACGCTCCATTCCCGAATGGATCCTTTCTGATCGCGTGACCCATTTTCTCGACTTTTAGCGCAATAAGTAAATGTACAGCCAATTTCTCCGGTTGACCTGAGTAATTTCCGCATTTTCACGCGGAAATCCCCCCTCATGGTAGTCCAATTATTGTTGATTTGGTAAAAAGGCCTTTAGCCCATCGTGGAAAGACGACGTTGGGGGACACCCTTGATCCACATAGGGATTAACTCAAATAGGGGGAGAAAATTACCATGGCTAAACAATCGGCCGAACCGTCCGCGCACGCGCCGCATCGGATTCGCTGTTTCACGCGCGCGCTCAAGAACGCCCGTTTCCTGCAACAAGCTGCTCCGGCGACCTTCGCCAAAAGTACGAGAGACCACGCTTTCGGTACCGGCCTGCCGGCCGTCGTCCTCCAGCGCTTGCATCTTTTCACCCACGAATCGCCCGAGGTTCAACCGCACCCGGAACTCGTGGAATTCCTGAAGAAGCAGACCGTTCCGAAGCCGAAACGGATGGAAAGGAGACAGGCATGAGCGCTCTATTCAGCGGCACCGTTCACCTCGTGCAGATGACCTACGTACCGCAAGGAGGTTCGCCCACGGGCACTTCCATGTCGGACATGCAGATCATCCTGCAATACGCCCAAAAATGCATCGTTCCAATCACGGAGATGGTCGAGCAGTTGTACGGGACTACGAACACGTCCATTTCGCCCACAATTTTGACCTTTACGGCGAATATGAGCGGATCCACCTTCGGCGACGGCGACCTGCAAGGCTGGGTCAATCAGATTGTCAGCGACAATAACCTGCCGTCCGATTCGATGATCGTGGTGACCTGTCCCACGGCGAGCCTCGACGGCGACGGCACGATCTCACAGAGTGGCGGCTATCACAATATCGCCAACGTGCCTTATGCCATCGTCGGAGTTTTGCAAACGCCGGTGACGTCGAACGATCAGGCCGACCAGTATCAGATGGGGATCAGCCATGAGATTGCCGAGGCGATCGTCGATCCGAAGGCCGATCACAGCAACCCCGAGGTCGGTGATCCTTGCTGCGAGAATTGTTACGGCAGCAGCAACTTCTACCGCGTCTATTTCGACGCCCACAACGACTACTTGGGCACCAACCAGGCAACACCGCCCGGAGGCTTCAACTTCGACTACTTCATGGCGACCGTAACCAAGCCGGCCGGCACGGCCGACTGTCCGGCGCCGGACGCGGATTGCAACTATGCCCCAGTGCCGCAGAATTTCTATTTCGTGGTCGACAAGAGCACGTTCGGCCGCGACGAAGTCAACGACACTTTGAGCTACCCGACCTCTTTCTGGTTGATCCTCGACGGCTATTCGCCGAATGGTTTGGCCGGAGCCACGCCGCAACTGAGCGGAGCATTCAGTAGCAGCAATATTCCCGGCTTGACCATCACGCCGCATCCTCCGACGTTCGATCTCGGTTCCATGGGCGCGGACGGCGATATTCCCCAGAGAATCCGCTTCGCGTACGACATCGCGTTCACCATGAACTCGCTGAATGCCTTCCCGGCGCAAGGCAACCCGCCGCTTGCCTCCGAGTTGGATGCGTCGCTCCAGGTTCCGACGCCCAATAGCCCGCTCACGGCGCAAACGGAATTCTTTTTGGGCGCCGGAAACGACCCGTATTTCTCAAACGTCAGTCCGAACGTCGGCAACGAGTTCTACCGCAGCCGCGACTTGCGTGTGTTCTCGGCGAACCAAGCGAGCCCGGCGGTTATCAGCGGTCCGGGTACGCCACCCGTGATGAACAATTTCACGGTATCCGGAGCGTACGATTACATTCAAAGCGTGATCACGTATCTGAACCAGCAGATTGGATACTTGAATCCCAACTTCACGCCGCCGACGAATTCCGATCCGCTCGATAGCTTCCTGCCGGCACAAGGGAACGCCTTGATCGCGGACGGATCGGTGACGCCCACTTCCGGAGGGGATGCTAACTTCAACTTCGCGATCGCCCGAGTGCGCTTGAAGGGACAATCCGGCATGGCGGGCGAGGCTCCGAACGTAAAGGTCTTCTTCCGGATCTTTACTTCGCAGACCTTCGACACCGATTTCATCGACCAGGTGTCGGCGGTTTCGATGGCCGACCCCAACATCACCTATCCCAGCGTGAACACCAGCGACCCGCAGAGTCCGCTGCCGGGCACCGACGGCAACGGCATGGTGAACGGCTCGTCGCTGCCATGCTTCGCCACAAACGACTTCGTCGCCGGACCGACCGACTACAACAACAACGGTCCCAACAATCAAACCGTCATCATCCCTGACAATCAGACCGACACGTGGGCGTACTTCGGATGCTTCCTCAATGTCTACGACCACAACAATCTGATTGGCGGGCAGAAGCCGCAGGTTTGGCTCGCGGGCGGCACCCACCATTGCCTGGTGGCGCAAATCGCGTTCCACGACACGCCGATCCGCAACGTCAACGGCGTGATCGAGACTCCCGAGAACTCCGACAAACTGGCGCAACGCAATCTGACCATGCTTCCCGGAGGGAATCCCGGTTTCCCGGCCACCCACCGCGTCCCGCAAATGTTCGATGCGCGGCCCAGTCCTGCGCCGCAAAGCCAGGATCCCCTCTCGGTCCTCGCCTATCCGGACGAAATCATGATCGACTGGGGCAAGGTGCCGGTGGGCAGTGTCGCGACGCTCTATTGGCCGGCCGTGAACTCGGCATCCGTGCTGCAACTGGCGGCCCAATTCTACGCCAGCCACATGCTGGCCGCCGTGGACGCGCACACCATCCAATGCCAGGTGGTCGGCAAGGTCACTTACATCCCGATTCCCGTTGGCACGGGTGGTAGTTTCGCCGGATTGTTCACGGTGGACTTGCCGCAGGGAATCAAGGCCGGCAACGAATTCAACATCGTTGTCCGCCGTATCACCACGCGGCAGTTGACGACCAAGACCAATCCTGCTCCGCCCGTCCTCCAGAGACACGTGAAGGGCGGACTCGTGAAACTGGAGCAGCAGGCGCCAAAAGTGCTGGTGTGGCGCTATATCACCGGGACTTTCCTGTTCCAGATTCCGATCCAAAAGGAAAGTCTGATTCTGCCGGTCGACGAGAACCTGCTGGCGATCTTCAAGTGGCGGCTCGGCTTGATTGGTCCACACAACCGCTGGACGCCGGTGCTCGAACGGTTCATCGCCTATCTCGTGGCACGAATCCTGGCGATGGGAGGAAATCCGGCACTGATTCCGCCTTCGGCCAACGGCTACTACAACCCCAGCCATGGAGGTCACGGCGGCGGACATCCGGGCGGTCACGGTGGTGGGCATCCTGGACACCCCGGCGGACATGGCGGTGGCTTGGGCGGCGGACATGGCGGTCATCCTGGCGCTCACGGTTGTGAGTTGCACGCGTACACGGGCAAAGTCTCCGACATGGTCTTCGACCGCTTCGGCGACTTTGAAGGCTTCGGACTCCACACCGAGACCTGCGAGGAGCGCCGCTTCCACGCTCACGAATCGGAGATGCAGGCGTTGATCTATCGCGCCTGGACCGAGCGTTTCGTGATCACCGTGTTCGTGGAGCACGAGGAATCGCATGAAGTGGCATCGGTAGTCCTGCGGCGCGCGCCACGCGCGCTGGGGGATTAACGAGTGAGGCAGGTTGGGCGTCGACTCCGGCGCCCAACCTGAAATTGTTGTACCAACGCAGGACGCGGAGCGCGCGCAGCGTATTCCAACGGCTTGCGCTGCCGATCTTGGTCTCCATCTCTAACGGAATACGTTCGGGATGAAGAAGGTTCAGCGGCCAGCGCCCGTTCTGATGACGGCGCGCAATCACGATGTGGATGGCTTCACGGACGCGGCTATCCGGTTTGATCCCGGCCTTCCGTAGATAGTCGAGTCCGCGCAACACGTCGTAATGCCAAAACGTCGGGAACGAGAATCGTAACCAGCGCTCGTCGATGACTTGGCCGGTGCGAAGCGAGCGGAACATGCGGCGTTCCAGGAGATAATTTTCGGCGCGTCGGCGAGCCCTTGTGACAGCCGCCGATTTGCGTCCTGTTCGTTCGTAATCGAGCAATCCTTCGAGCACACAGATGGTGGTGTGAAACGAAGAGCGCCGGCTAGGAGGACGTTTCGGCGACAAGAAGGGCCATGCTTCGCAGTTCCAGCCGCCATCGTCTAGCTGTTCGCTGAGGAGTCGATTTGCGAGTGCATCGTTGGGTTCCGTGAAATACGCACCAAGGCCGAGGATTCTGCCGTTGATGCAGGGCTCGGTTTCGCCGTTAAAGTAAGGCCGGTTGTCGAGCCACTTAAACACCAGCCGCTTCTCGATGCGGTCGATCATTTTGCGGGCCTGCTTGCTGGCGGGGTCCAGACCGAGGTCCTTCAAAGCGATGAGACTATTGAGCGTAACCAGGTCCCACTTCCGCGGCTCGCCCCAGTAGCCGCCAGGAGACTGAGCGGCGAGAAGTTGGGCTCCCCAGCCGTCGGTGGCAATGCGCGAACGCTCGGCTGCAATGGCGTCGGGAGCGTCATCGGTCAGGTCGCTCATGACCTGCCAACGGATGGCGGGGTCGGTATCGAGGAGCCATTTGATGTGTGCGGGCCGGGGTGGATAATCGCGTCGCGGCATTGGTCCGTTATAGCACGTGCTCTCGCCCTGTTTGATGGCCTACAATTGGGCAGGAACCGCGAGCGGGATCCTAAAGCGACGGCGTGACTGCGGGTTCGATCCCGTCTCGTGCTCCATCCTTTGAAACATGCTTTCGAATCCGATTTCAGCGAAGATCGTCGACTTCATCGAACGAATCGGACTGCCGGTGTGGTACCGCGCCATCGATGATCCCACGGTGCTGCCTGGGATCGATACGCGAGACGGTGGTTTGGTGATCGATGAAACGAGAATGCTCTATCCCGGCGATTTGCTGCACGAGGCCGGGCATCTCGCCGTGCTCACGCCCGAGGAGCGTAACGTGAGTCGTCCCGATCTCTCCCAGCCCGCTGGCGAACTGGGCGCGATCGCCTGGTCGTGGGCGGCCGCTGTTCATTTGCAGATCGATCCGCGCATCGTGTTTCACCCGCACGGTTATCGCGGCGGATCGGACGCCCTCATCGAGAACTTCGAGGCCGGCCGTTTCATTGGCGTGCCGTTCTTGGGTTGGATCGGATTGACCAGCGTTCCAACGTATCCGCAGATGCGGATGTGGTTGCGTGCGTCACCGCACAGCCAACTCTGATCGCATGGTCCAACCGATTACATCAACGTGGTCAATGTGCGAGAACCGATCCTAGCAGTACGCGCAGTCCATTCCAAAGAATCTGCACTCCGATGCAGACCAAAAGAAAAGACGATAAGCGCAGAATCACGTTCATTCCGCTCGGTCCCACGGCGCGCGCCAAGCGATCCGCAAAGGCATAACAAAGGAAGACGCTCAGCGCGATCAACACGGATCCGATGACCGCAGCAATCAGAGTGAGGGGATGAAAGCCCGAATGGTCGGGTGCGTTCGCTCCCAACGTGATCGCCACGGAAATCGAACCCGGCCCAACCGTCAATGGCAATGTCAGCGGATAGAAAGCCTTTCGCAGCGGATCTTCGGCGCTCGTGTCGCGCCGCACATCACGGCGCTCGTCTTGGTCCGGACGTTTTAACATGGCCCAGCCGGTGGAGATCACGATCAATCCGCCGCCGACCTGCACGACCGGTATCGAAATGCCGAAGAAGGAGAGCACATGCGTCCCAATGAAATACGATCCCAGCAAAAGAATCCAACTATTGATCGCGATTTGCCAAGACAGTGCGCGGCGCGCCTGCGCGGGATAGTCGCTCGTGAGAGCCAGGAACATGGGGCTGCCGCCCAGCGGATTCACAATCGGAAACAACGCGCTGACAATCAGGATGACGCTCTTGGCGATTTCGGTCACGGTTTCTTCAAGATATCACCTCTCGAAAACCGGCAACGGTTCGCGCGAAACGGGCGTCACAAGAGCGTATGGCCGATGGGCGAGTCCTCGTTGTCGGAGCCGGGCCAACCGGTTTGAATTTGGCGCTGAGTTTGGCGCGGCGCGGCGTTGCGGTCCGGTTGATTTCCGACGCCAGCGGTCCAGGTGAACACTCCCGCGCGATGGTCGTGCAGGCGCGCACGCTCGAATTCTACGACCAATTCGGTTTCGCCGACGAAGTCGTGCGAGCCGGAATCCCGGGCGCGAACGTTCATTGGAGAGAAGGCGGCCCGGGCGGTCACGAGATTCGCTCGGTCAGTTTCAAGGATTTAGGCGAAGGCCTCAGCCCATTCCCGTTCCCGCTGAATTATCCGCAAGACGATCACGAGCGATTTCTCGTCGACAAGCTGCGCGAGTCGGGCGTCAACGTCGAATGGGGATCGCGCCTCGCGGGCTTTGAGCAACTTCCTCGCGGAATCATTGCCGCCATCGCGTACGAGGGCCGCACCGAGCACGCCGAGTTCGCCTACCTTGGCGGCTGCGACGGCGCGCACAGCGCGGTGCGCGAGACGTTGGGTATCGGATTTCAAGGCGGCACGTACGAGCAGCTCTTCTATGTCGCCGACGTTAAGATTAATCGGGGATTCGATCAGGATTTGTACTTCAACATCGGTGAACACATTCTCACTTTGATGTTCCCGGTACGGTCGAGCGGAATGCAGCGTTTGATCGGTCTCGTGCCGCCGGAGCTTTCCACGCGCGACGATTTGAAGTTCGAGGACATTCGCGCGCAGCAAGAACAACTGTTGGATGTGAAGGTGACCGAGGTGAATTGGTTCTCGGCGTATCGCGTGCATCATCGCGTGGCCGAGCATTTTCGCGCCGGCCGGGCGTTTCTGCTGGGCGACGCCGCGCACATTCACAGCCCCGTGGGCGGGCAGGGAATGAACACGGGGATCGGCGACGCGATCAACCTGGGATGGAAACTCGCGCAGGTGTTGCAAGGCCGTGCCGCGGATTCACTGCTTGATACTTACGAGCCCGAGCGCATGGGTTTTGCGCAAACATTGGTCGCCACGACCGATCGCGCCTTCACGCCGATCGTCGCCGAAGGACTCAAGGGTGAGATTACGCGAAAAATCCTGGGGCCGCTTTTCGTGACCGCTGCCACGCGATTCGCGCTAGGACGACACGCGATGTTTCGCCTCGTGTCGCAAACGCGGATTCATTACGCGGATAGTCCGCTGAGCGAAGGACGCGCCGGCGAAGTGCTTGGCGGCGACCGCCTGCCGTGGTTTCGCATGGACGGCACAAGCAATTTCGCGCCGCTGCGATCGCTCGACTGGCAGGTGCACGTTTACGGAAAGATCCACGACGCGCTGGTCGCCGCTTGTCGCGAGATGAGTCTGGCGGTTCACGAATTCCTCTGGACCGACGCAGCCGCCGACTGCGGACTTCAGCGCGACGCAATGTATTTGATCCGCCCCGACGGTCACGTCGCGCTCGCTGCGTCATTGCAAAGCGCCGAGATCGTGAAGAATTTCGCGGACCGTTTCGGTCTCCGGTTCACGAATCTCCCGTGATCCGTCCCGCTTCATAGGCGATCGTCGCCGCGACGCTCATGAGTCCGAGCACGGCGACGCGCAGCGGTCCGTAGCGGGCATCTCTCGCGGTTCGCCGCACGATTTCCCAGCGTTGGCCGAAACCGAGCGGACGCGTCTGACTGAGCGTTTGAAAAACCGCGTAGCTGCGGCCGTACGTCCACATCTTTCCCAGCCAGTCGCGCGCGCGTTCGATCTCCAGGTGACGAATCGCCATAGTTGGAATGTAGCGCACCGCCGCGCCGCCGTACGCTTGCACGACTTTGCTGACGAAAACTGTGTCGCCGCCGCGCTTGAGTTCGTGGAATGGTCCGATGCGGTCGAATACTTCGCGCCGCGTCGCCAGGTTGTTCGTGTATCCGTACCAGCAGTCGTGCGCGCCGCCTGAAAAAACGTAGAGCGCGCGTTGATGTTCATAATCGGCGGCAATCGCCAGCGCAAAACTCTCGTGCGCGAAGCGGCGTCCGCCCTGCGCTACCGCCACCGATTGACCGGAGAGAGTCTCGGCGATTCGTGCCAGCCAATCCGGCGCGACTTGGCAATCGGAATCGGTAAACGCCAGAATCGCGCCGCGTGACGCGCGGACGCCGGCGTTGCGCGCCGCGTAGGATCCGCGCTTTGTCTCGGTGAGCACTACGACGCCGGGAAAACGCCGGGCCACCGCGGCGGAATCGTCCTCCGAGGCGTTGTCCACCACGATCACTTCATAGCGATCGCGCGGGAACGACTGTGCCGTCAAGCTCTCCAGGCATTTCGCTAAAAAGCCAGCCTGATTGAAGCACGGCACGATTACGGAAATGTCCAGCGGCATCGGAAGGCCAACTCCTCGACGGCGCGGCACACGGCGCCTACGCACCATAAGACGAAACGATTCGCGAGACCCGCGCGGTATAGCCAATCGAGCACCGCGCCGGGAATATCGACTTCATGCGGCGTGAGCCAGCGTCCGGACTTTTCCATGTCGAGATACAGGCTGCATGTAGTACACGGAATATCGTCGCGCGACGGTTCGTGACCCTGCAGCATGCCGCGCGCGTAGCGCATCTTTTCCGAATTTGCTACCACGGTAAGTTCTTCGGTGAACGCATTGCCGCCGAACTCGCCCCAAAAGTTTCGACAGCAGCCCAGCACGCGGCCGTCCCAATTCACTTGCGGGAAGTGCCAAAGCTGGCGGCAGATCGATCGCATGTAGTCGACGCCGTATTTCTCGCGATAGTCGTTGCGGCCCTGAATTGTACCAAGTTCGATTTGCACGAGGTCATTGGCTTCGTTCCACGCAAGTTTCACGCGAAAGCGCATGCCGAGACTTTGCGCCATTGCGCGCGCTGCCGCGATCTCTTGCTGGTTGTGCGGAAACGAAATGAATTGCCAAGTGAGTCGCGGATACGGCGAGCGATAGCGCGCCTTGAACGATTGAATCTTGCGAATGTTCGAGATCACGGTGTCGAAGTCGCCGCCCACGCGATAGCGTGAGTAAGTCTCCGCGCTTGCGCCGTCGATGGAGCAGGTGATCCGGCGGAAGCGAAACTTGGCGAGCGCCTCGAGCGCTTCGTCGGACGCGGTGTTCAAGTTCGCGCCGTTTTCAGCGGTCAAATGCACGCCGCGCTCGAACGCGCATTGCATGATCTTCGGTAGTTGCGGATTCAAGAACAACTCGCCGTAGTTGCTGAGTTCGATGTGTCGCAAGGACGGATTGCGATCGAGCAACTGTTCGAACGCTTCCAACTTTAAGTGGCCCGTTCCGATGACTGGGCCCGTTTCGCCCGTGGCCGTGGGACACTCCGGGCAGCGAAGCTGGCAGGCCGACGTCGCTTCCAAGCGCAGTCTTCTCGGTCGGACGGGCGGCCGGACTGTCGCATCGCTCATGCCCGACATTGTATCGGCTCTTCTGATCGCGTGCGGCGACCATTCGATTGTTCGAGCGCCAGCAGCAAGCCTTGCACTTCGGCCATCGTCTCCGCGGATTGCGCCGCTTCGAGGAACGCGAGTTCATCCATCTCGTCCGCCTGCGGAAAGAAGCGGCGATACAAGTCCAGCTTTTGTTGTTCGCACGCTTGGCCGAGGTACAGTTTGTAGTCGATTCGCCCCGGACGCAGCAACGCAGCGTCGAGTTGCTCGATGCGATTGGTGGTCATCGCGAACATCACGCCGGCCGGCGCGAGAAAACCGTCGAGTACGTTGAGCAGGCCGGAGAGCGTCACGCCTTTGTCCGGCGTGGTGCTCTCCTTGTCGGCTTCCGGCGTTTCCGCGCGCGGTGCACGCGCCTTGCTGCCGCCCATGCAATCGATGTCTTCAAACAGCACGACCGAGTGTCCCGGCACTTGACCGACGGCATGCGCCAAGCTGCGATCGTTGAACTCGGAAAGATTCACGATGTAAATCGACATTCCGAAGTGCGCGCCCACCGCCGACACCAGTGACGTTTTTCCGGTTCCCGGAGGGCCGTAGAGCAAATAGCCGCGATGATACGGCACGCCGAGCAACTCGTAGCGCTTCTTCGAGCGGCGAAAGCGCGCCATGTCTTCCAGCAGCAATTCTTTATCGTCGTCGCGCAGAACTACCGAATCGATCAGCCGTGGCGCATAACCTTCCAGCCAATCCCAGCCGTCGTTGTAGACGTACAAAAGCGACCGCGGACCATTGCGCTTCTCGTGAGATCGCACGACGTCCTCAACGAATCGTTGAAGCACGATGCGGTCGCGTCCTAGCGTACGAAACGTCAGGGACTCCAGTCGACGCATAACCGCGAAGCCTTCACCGGACTTTTCGGTCCGCGAGAACCATACTTCAAACGGGCGTCCCGCGAACCAGAACCAATGCTTGCCCGGCGCGGGAATCATCGCAATGCGATCGTTGCGGAGTTTCGTATCGAGGTCCACGCGACGCACGCGCTTGGTGAACGCTTGATCGAGAAACCACTCCTTCACCCACACGAAGGCCGCGTCATCGTCGGAGACGGTGACCGTCATGGTTGTTTGGCGAACAAACCAATCCCAAACGATTTCAGGAATGGCGCGGAGCCACATGCTCACGGCTCCCACGATCATCAACACCAAGCCGCCGGACGCAAATTCGTTCCGGCTGCTCAAAACACTTTTGAGAATTTGCCACATACTCGCTTTTTCACCTGTGCGTCGACACACGCATTGCGTCGACAGTAACGTTGTAGGTGTGCAGGAGCGAAAGCGGCGAGTGTTTACTTCAGGACAAACGACGCCCAGCAACTGCTACCTATTCGCGGCGGTTTGAGATTCGCGAGTTGGATGCGAACAAACATAGGGACGTCTCCAAATTTGATCCGGCCGAAGGTTAGCGGGCGAGAAGAAACGATACCACAAGTGGATTCCAGAGGCAAGTGTACGGCAGCAGGAAACGAGTGTGGCGCGCTGATCGCTTCAGTTTTCCGTTGGCGTCCGCTCGATGTGGTCGATCACCAGGATTTCCACCGGCAACTTTTCCGCCTGCAAGCGCAATCCTAACTGCTCTTGCAACGCGGTGAAGATGGTCGGTCCCGCGTTATCCGGTGGAGGCGCCGCGTCAGGATTTGCCGCGGCGTTTTCTTCGATCGGTGACCACTCCAGCTTGATGTCGTAAGCGCCTTTCAGTCCGGTTTGGTCCTGCACCGGATGATCCATGCGCGTGGAGAGCCAATCCGCGAACTGCCGCATCGATGTTCTGGTTGACGTCACTGAGCCGCGTCCGCCGGTCGTCGAGCCCGGCCCGGGCTCCACCTCTTTGAGCTTTGCGCCGGTCTTAACCACGACCAAGGCGTATGCGGAAAGGGTTTTGGTCTCGCGGTGCGACGCCAGTTTGAAGCGGTCCACGAGCAGCGCCTGCAACATGTTTCGCATTTCCTCGCGTGAGCCCTGCGCGGGTAACTGGGCTTCAATGTCGAAGCGAACGGTATCGAGCCAGTCAGGTCCGGATAGTGAGAAATCCTTCACTTGGTAAGCTTGCTCGATGATCGCTTTCAATGGCACGTTGGTCATCACTAGCATGCCCGGACGGCCACTGGTGCGCGAGCTTCGATCGCCGGATGTATTCAACTTGATCGACGCTACTTCGAATGTCGCCGGTGCGGACGCCGCGGACGCGTTGGGGTCCAGGCGTTTCAGGTGGACCGGCATGGTCCGCTCGGGATCGCGGCCCTCGGCGGGCATTCGAAACGTGCCGTCGAGCTCGCCGGACGAATCGACGTGCAGTTCGAGCTCGAACTTGCCCATGTGCAGCGCCACGTGATCGCCATCGATTTTGCCGGTGAACGGCCATTGTTCGTTCTTGTCAGGACCGCCCGTGCCGGTGAGTTTGTCGCCGTCTTGTCTTAAAACCACATAGAGCGGTCCGCCGGTCCAGGTGCCCGAGAGGTCCACGGCCGGCAAAAGCGCGCCGACGACGAGACTGAAGGCCAAGACAATGGTTGTCATGACCGGCATAACGTAGCCGGACAAGAAATGTTGCCGCCAATCGCGCGCTGACTTCTACTGCACCGCGATCGTGACCACATTCGATGTCATGCCGCCGACGGAAATTGTAAGCTGCACCGCGCTGCCCGCGGCCACGCCCGAGGGAATCTGCGCGTTCACCTGACACAGCCCGACGAACCCGGGCGCGAGCCCCGAGAACGACGCGGGCACGCTCACGCCGCCGACGGTCACCGTGACCGCTTGCGTTGTGTTCGCGAGGGGATTCGATGGTCCCGCAGCGCCCGACGCCGGAGCGTTCGTGACCGGGCCGAGACCGTTCGCGTAAATCGTGATGAAGTCGCCGACATGCACGGGCGCGGCCGCCGCGCCGGGGATCGATCCTGTGGGAGCGGCGAATGCGCCGGTGACGGCGTTGGTGATCGCGCCTTGTCCGGTGCCTTGTCCGTTGATTGCGAAGATGCCGGGACCCACCGGCCCCAGTGTCAACGGTTGCGCGGTGCTCGATTGCGTGCCGGTCGTGACGGTGACCGTCGTCGTCGTTTGTCCGGCGACCTCCCAGGGAAGCTGGAAATTGATTTGTCCGGGTGATACGAAGAAGAGCGGCGCGTTGATCGATTTGCCAGCGCTTGTCGTTAACGAAACAGATGCGCCTAGCAGCGAAGTGGGCAAGGGAATCGAGCTGGCCACCATAGTGTCGGGCGCGAGATTTGTTCCAAACGTCGAGGCGATTCCACCGGGCGATGGGGACGCGTTCGGGTTGAACGAACCGTTGACCGTGCTGTTCGGTGGGAGAGCCGGTGGGGCTTGCTGAGTAATCACGAACAATCCCCCGGTGACGTAAACCCCGGAGAGCCTCGCTATCGGGTTCGCTGCACCAATGACTACGTTGGCTGTTCCCGAACCCGTACCGCTGGTAGGGCTGACAGTCACGCCGCTCGAGGGCGAGCCGAATACGACTCCGGCAGACGCTGTCCATGTGCACCCCGGTTGGGTCGTGACCTTCAATAACTGGTCTCCGCCGGCGAGGCCCAGGTCGATACTAGTATCGTCCGGCGTCCAAGCGTAGGTACAACCTGCTGCCTCCTGCGTAACCGCGATCGTGGCGGAGCCACCGTTGCCATTGACATTAACGGTCGCGCCTCGGATCTGACCATTGCCGTTGTCTTTGACGGTTTTTATTACAAAGTTGGAAGGCCCACTCCCTGCGGGATTGACTAAAGTCAGCCAATCCGGAGGCGTGCCGCCAATCGGCGCGACGCTTGCGCTCCAAGCGCAGTTGGCCTGCGTGGCGACCGCGATGTTCACCGAACCACTTATGGTGAATCCCCCGCTGTTGATCAGTGAGGTCGGCGGGAGCGTGGCCGAATCCGGTGTGACGGTCAAAGAACTGCAACCCAAAAGCGGTCCCGATTTCGCCGGTGTATTATTCTTCCCACTGCCTTGCGTCGTGGCATTTCCTAGATTGAACGTCGCAATGCCGGCGGGCGAGCGGAATGCTTGTGCAGACATCAGCGGTCCCACCCCGCTTACGTTGAATGCCGTCGCGAAATTTGTGGTACAAGGCTGACTCGGGCACGCCGTACCGAGCGCGGGTTGCACAGGATTGCTCAGCGGCAAGTTCGTCGAGTTCGTCGTGCCGCTGACGATCGCGGTCACGTTGCCCGAGGGCGTCGAGAAGAATCCGTCGATTCTCACGAGCGACACGCTGTTGTTGCTATTGGGCGGCGGTCCCGCGCCGGCGAGCGTTCCACCTTCATTTCCCGCGAGAATAATCCCGCCCGTGCCGTTGACCAGTGCCAAATCGGTGGCGATTTCGTCGCCGTTGCCGCCGTAGAAAGTGGACGCAAGGAGTCCCGAGCCGTCGGGTTTCACGATCGTAAGAAACGCATCGTTCTTGCCGGCGTTTTTCGCTTGCAGCGGATTCAGCGTCGGAAAATTCGCCGACGTCGTGTTGCCCGCGACGAAGACATTACCGACGGAATCCAGCGCCACACAGCAGGGAAAGTCGCCGCCGCTGCCGCCGAGAAACGTCGACCACACGAGCGCGGATCCCGCCGGATTGATCTTCGAGACGAATCCCGGCGTCGGCCCGGGCGGGGTGGTCATGAACGCGCCAGCGGTCACCGGAAATTTGCTCGACGGCGTTTCGCCGACGACATATGCATTGCCGGAAGCGTCCACGGTGATGCCACCCATCTGCTCGTTGCCGAAACCCATCAGCGACGCGTAGACGACGCTGCCGGTGGCGCTGAACTTGGTCACGAATCCGACGAAAGTGGAATTGGATGGTGTGGCGCCGGTTTCAAAAGGTCCTTTGACGGGGAAATTCGCCGAGCGGGTGATGCCGATCAGATACGCGCTGCCGTCGCTGCCTACCGCGATTTTGTCGAAGAAGTCCGTGCCGCTTCCGCCGAAGTACGTCGAGAACATTAAGCCCGATCCATCCGGCTTCAAGCGCGAGAGGAATCCGCTGCTGCCGCCGGACTGCGTCGTCGGCAGCGTCGCTTGATTCGCGTTCACTACCGGAAAATCCTTGGACGCCGTGACGCCGGCGACGTAAATGCTGCCGTCGGAGCCGATCGCGAGGTCGGAACCGAACTCATCGGCGCTGCCACCCAGGTACGTAGAGAAAGTCACGGTTTTTCCATCCGGCGCGAGCTTAGTGACGAACGCGTCGCGACCTCCTGCGGCGGTTGTGCGAAGGGCGCCGGCGCTGGTGGGAAAATTGGTGGAATTCGTCGTGCCGGTCACGTAGATGTTGCCGGCGGAATCCACTTGCATGCTGGAGAAGAAATCCGTTCCGTTGCCGCCAAGATAGGTGGAGAACGATATGCTGGGATCGATGATCAGGGGACGGGTGCGGTCGTACGCCGCAACGCGAAAACGCACGCGATGGCCGCGGACTACGTACCCGCCGGCGATTGGCCGACGCCCGCCGTTGCTTTCCTGGTAGATCACCGGGCGATGCAGGCGAATCGCGCCGAGAATCAAATCACCTTGTGGCGTGATCTTCATCTTGCGCGCGCCTTCTAGCGAAAACGCGATGACGCGCGGATCGGCGCCGGGCGCCACGATGAAGTCGTATTCGAGGTCGCACGGATTGCCGTAATAAACCAAATCGATGCCCGGGTAGACGCCCGTGTATTTCACTTTGGCAAATCGCGCGACGCCCGTGTGCCAGCGCGACGGATCGCTGCCGATCAAGTAGTGGCTCGCGCCCGCCAGAGGATCAATGCCGGATAGTTTTGCTCGTGGACTTGCGCCGTCCAGGACGAAGCGCACGCTCGACGTGCCCGTCTCGAGCACGTGTTCGCGCGGCGTGAGGAACACTGTGTATCCTGGGCCGCGGGAAAGGAATTTCACATCGGCGCCGGTCTGGCCTTGATTGGCTTCGAAGGCCGATGGCAGCGCGATTTGCGCATGGACGGAAGCGAGCATCAAGACGCTCGCGGTGGCGGTGAATCCCCGAACGATACCGAAGGACATGGCATCTCCTCCCCGTAGCGGAGTTGAATCGGCAGAAATTTGGGGGGACGCTTTCACCCTAGCCGATCCTGGTGAAAGATGAAATAGGACCGAGGCGGGCCCCCCGGCGTCGACTCGCGTCTGTGCAAATCTGGAATCTCATCCAGATTTGCAGAATTCCTAGCGGTCCGACTCAGAAATCATTTCACCGCGATCGTCGCCTGATTGCTGGCCACGCCGTTTTGCGTGATCACCACCGGCACCGTCGACCCTGTCGGTACGCCAGTCGGAACTGTCGCGTTGATTTGGTAGAGTCCCACGTAGCCGGGCGCAGGACCCGCGTACGCCACGTTCGCTGCCGGAACAGCCACTCCGCCGATTGTGACGCTCACCGCATTCGCCACTTGCCCCGCGACTCCTGCTTGCCCCGTCGCTCCCGGCGGCGTAGTCGCACCGAGACCCGTGGCGAAAATCACGATCACGCCGCCGGCGGAAATCGGATTTGTGGAATCGACCACCGCGTTGGCGGCGTTCAGAATCGCGCCTTGATTCGGCGCGCCGTTTTCGGCGGCGATGAAAATTCCCGGATGCGCCGCGCCGATCGCGATGGTTTCCGGCACGCCATCCACTTCCACGCCCGTGGACGAAATCGCGCGCGGCACAAGTTGCGCGGTCGATCCCGGCGTTACTTCGAACGGAACTTGCGCGTTCACTTGTCCCGTTCCGGCGTAGAACAACGGCGCATCGATTCCGCCGATGCTCAGTTTGATTCCGCCGAGCAGCGTTGGCAGCGGGAATCCGCTCGGTTGATTTCCGTTGCTCGAAGCCAGGCTGCTTCCGAATACGGAAATGATCGAGCCCGGCGCCAAATCCGCTCCCGACGCGAAACTTGCGCCATTCACCACCCCTCCTTGCGCAACCAAGGGAGGAGGCAACGGATTCGACGTCACTTGTCCGTTGATCGTGGTGATCGCCGACGCGAGCGGCGGATTTAGCGCTTGAATCGTTACGCCAACTGTCGCCGCAGGAGTGCCCGGTTTCCACGTAGCTGAGAAAATGCCGCTTCCGACGTCGGCCAGCGCGAGGGGCGCGTCGCCGTTCGAGAAAGTGGCCACTACGGTGGCTCGGTCCAGAGGATTTCCGCAATCGTCGGCCACTTGCGCTTCCAAACTCACGGGCCACGCGGCATTGGAAGTGAAATTACTGTTGAGTTCGCGCACCACCATCAAGGCCGTCGATGGCGTGCACGACGCACCGGCAGGCGCCCGCACCGATTGCGGTTCGTTGGAAGACCCGAAGGCGAGGAACAAAATCGTGACGTCTTGAGCGGGCGATCCATCACTCGGAACAAAGGTGACTTTGCCGATATGAAGGCCCGGCGTCAGTCCCGCGGGATTCATGGTAATCGTGACCACCGCGACTGGCGCGAGCGTCACGGAACTCGGGCTCACTGATAGCCAACTCGCTCCCGCGGTTGGTCCGAACACCTGCGTGCTGACGTTTGCTTGCACGGCGAAAGGCGACGACGTGTACGCCGTCACCGACGCTTGCGCCGGGGCGCCAAATCCCGCGAGAATCAATCCCTGCGGATAAACCGCTGTGATCTTTGGCGCGGTCGCGACATTGAACACCACGCTGACGTACTGCGGCGAATTCGTTGCGCCGCTCGCGGAAACCTGAATCAGTCCATAGTAGACGCCGACGGCGAGCCCCGCGCCGTTCGCCTGCACTTGCAGCGTGGGAGGAGCTCCCGAATGCGCGCCGGTGAAACCGGACTTCGGCGAAATATTCAGCCAGCTGCCCGATACGACGTTGGCGGTCCAGTTGAGCGTGGCGGAACCGGAGTTCTCCACAAAGACGCCGTTACTCAGAGCGAGCCCGCCCGAGTATCCATTGATTTGCAGGCCGGTTTGACTCAGCGTGAGCACCGCGCCGCTTGCTTCCACCACGAACTGCACGCTCGTTGTGAGCACGCTGCCGGTTGGCGGTGTGACGGTGATTGTGCCCGTGTACACGCCGGCGGACAAACCTTGTGGATTCGCGGTGACGTTCACCGTCGATGCCGTGGCCATCGTTGCGGTGCCCGATGTTGCGCCGAGAGTCAGCCAATTTCCGCCGGTCGTAGTCGTCGCCGCGGCCGTCCACGCCAGGCTGGTTCCTCCCGTGTTGCCGATCGAAATCGCTTGCGTGATCGACAACGTTGATGACGCTTGGAATGTCAATTTCGCCGGCAGCAGCGTCAGGTGGCCCGCCGGCGCCGCCGTCACGGTGAGCGATACGTTCACTGTGGACGTGGTCGTGCCCACTTGCACCGTTACCGTTCCCTGATACGATCCCGCCGCCAGACCTTGCGTGTTTGCCGCGACCGTCAGTGTCACGGGCACTTGTCCGGCGGAGGGCGTGACGCTCAACCATGATCCGCCCGACACCGTGGCCGCGGAAGCTTGCACTACGATTCCCGCGGTGCCGGAAACTTGAATCGACGACGAAGGCGCCGCTCCTTGGGGTACCGAGAAGTTGAGCACACCCGGTGAAACCGCAACCGTCGCGGCGATCGCGCTGATCTTGCGGACGCGCATGTTGTCGGTATCGGCCAGCAGCAAGTTACCGCCGCCATCCACGGTGAGGCCGGAGCATCGCGCTTGCGCGTTGAAAGCGGGGCCGCCATCGCCGGAGAATCCCGTAGGATTGTCGTGCACGATCGCGGTGAGCGCGCCGGCGGGCGATAATTGGGCGACGCCTGCGTAGCTCGCGCCGGAATCATTGCCGCGGAAACAAGTGTACAAGTTACCGGCGGCGTCCAGCGCCAGGCCCTCTGGCTTTCGGTTGAGTGAAGCGATCGAGAGCAGCGTGGTGATCGTACCGCTGGCTGATACTTGGCGAATCGACTGCGCGCTGCTGTCGGCGACGTAGATCGTACCGTTTGAACTGATCGCAATTCCTGTAGGCGACATTCCCGCGTTGGTGGCCGCTCCGTTGTCGCCGGAACTTTTGCCCTGGCCGTTGCCGGCGACCGTGGAAATCACACCGGACGTGTTAATTTTGCGGACGCGATTGCCCGCGTAGTCGATGAAGTATAGATTGCCCTGCGCATCGCTGATGAGGTACGCGGGAAAATTCACCGTCGCCGACGTTGCGGCGCCGCCATCGCCGGTGGAACCGGCCGTGCCGTTGCCGGCGATGGTAGAGATCGTTCCATCCAGCGCGATCTTGCGGATCCGCTGCCCGAGATCGCTGACGTAGAGATTGCCCGCCGGATCGAGCGCCACTGAAGTCGGCGCGCGAAGCGTCGCGTTGACCGCCGGTCCGCCGTCGCCGGTGGAGGTGGCCGCGCCAGTGCCGGCGATGGTGGAAATGTTGCCGTTGGTGTCGACTTTGCGGACTCGGTTATTGCCGAAATCCGGGATGTAGAGATTGCCGGCCGCATCCGTGACCACAGAGATGGGGCTATTAATGTACGCCGACGTCGCTGGACCGCCGTCGCCGCCAAATGAGAACGCGCCGCTGCCCGCCACGCGGTTGATCGCGCCGTTGCTGATCGCGCGCAAGAGTTGAGCGTCAGCCAGGTAGAGCTTGCCGCTCGAGTCGACCGCGAGATCGGTGAGTCCCGCGAAGCCCGCCGCGCTGGCCGGACCGCCGTCACCGAAATCGACATTGATGGGAATGCCGCCGGACAGTGTGTTGATCGTGCCCGCGGCGGTAATCTCGCGAATCGCATTATTACCGCTATCGACGAAGAACACGTTTCCCGATGCGTCTACCCAAATCCCCGTGGGACCACTGATTTGCGCGCTGGCCGCCGGGCCTCCATCGCCAGAGTAGCCGTTGGTTCCCGTTCCGGCGAAGACCGTTGCTGCGCCGTTCTGCTTGAATCGCCAGATCTGATTGTTCGCTTGGTCCGAAGCGTAGATGTAACCGGTGGTGTTGTCGTAGGCGATCCCGGAGAGGAAACCGAAATTGATGACGGTGGGAAATTGGATCTTGCAAACCGGGCAGTTGGGACCGGCGATGGTGATCACCATGTTCGCGGTCGCGCCGTTGTTGTTGAAAATCTTTCGGATCGAGTTGCCGTCGGCGAAATAGAGCGCGCCGCTGCTATCGAACGTCATGCCGTTGACGTTGTTAATCGACGCCGCCACGGCCGGTCCACCGTCGCCGTTGCCGCCCGTGCCGGGACGCGCGCCGTTACCGATGACCGTGCTGATGACGTTGTTGGCCACCACTCGAATGCGGAAATTCCCGGAGTCGGCGATAAACACCGGTCCTTTCGGACTGACGCGAACCCAGGTCGGTTGATTCAACTGCGCATTCTGCGGCAGTCCACCGTCGCCTGTGTATCCGGCGATTCCGTTGCCCGCCACGACGCTCAGACTTCCGCTGGAAAGGTTGAGGGCCAACAGCAAATGGAAGTACGAGTCGACGAAAAAGATGTTATTCGAACTGGTGTCCACCGACTGGATGGAGCCCAGCGGCGCGTTCAGCGGATCGGTGCCCAGAGGCCGGTAGGTCGGCGTGCTGCCGGCGATCGTTGTGATGATGCCTTGCGATGAAACGGCCCCGCCAGTGCCTTGCGCGTCCAGCGAACTTGGAATCACTGCGAGAACGACGAACGCGATGGCGATCGCCCGTATGGCAGGACTGAACATGCGAACCCCCTCCACCTCCATGAATGCACGGCATCATGGCACACGGGTTAGTTGGAGTCAATAAGGTGGCCGATCAGGTGCGGCGAATCATTCCCGATTGCTTGCGACCATCGTGTAGTGGGTGAGCATCTTGCCCTTCTACATCCGAAGCGCCCGCAGGGGATCTACGCGCGACGCGCGTAGCGCCGGCAGGAAGCACGCCACCAGCGCCGTCACGGCCATCACCACGAACGCCGCCGTGAACGCCAGCGGATCGCGCGGACTCACGCGGTACAGCAAGTATCCGAGCAAGCGCGTTGTTGCGATCGCCACGCCCGCGCCCACGGTGATCCCCACGCCGGTAAGCACCGCGCCCTTCGACATCACTAGGCGAATCAGCGTCCGCGCGTCGGCGCCCAGCGCCATGCGCAATCCCAACTCGCGCGTACTTTGAGACACGGAGTAGGACATCACGCCGTACAGTCCGATCCCCGCCAGCACCAGCGCGATCGCGCCGAAAATCATGATCAGCCACAGCGCGACTTGCTGTGAGGACGCTTTTCGATGCACCTGCTCGGACATCGGAATCACTTCATACGCCGCCAAGTCCACGTCGAGCGCGTGAATCTCGCGTGCCAGCATGGGCCCGAGCGATTCCACGCTCTGGCGCGTGTCGAGGTACACGGCGAAGGTGGACGAAAAGTTCTGGCGCAGCGGCACGTAGAAAAACGGTTTGCGCGTTTCCAGAATGCTGTTGTAGTGGACGGCCTTGGCCACGCCGACGATCTGCATCCATTGATCCTTCACTTGCAAGCGTTGGCCCACCGGATCACGCCCGTGCCAATAAGTATCGGCCATGGTCTCGTCGATGATCGCCACTCGCGGGGATTTTTCGTCGTCGGTGCGCAGAAACTCACGGCCGGAAACGATCGGAATGTGAAGCGTCTTGAAATATCCTTCACCGATCTCGCTGTAAGACTCGGAAATCTGCACGCCGGGCGGCGGTTGATACGTATCCATCGCCAGACGCGCTTGCGAGAACGAGGAGTAGGCAAAAGGCCGGGTGCGCGAAAACGCCGCTGACTCCACGCCCGGCAGCGCGGCGAGGCGTTCGAGTAAGTTGTCTTGGAACGCCCGGGCGCGCGCCGTGTCATAGGTGGTGGGCGGCAGCGCCATACCCGTACTCAAGACGCTGGTCGAGAATCCCGGATCGGTGCCGCGAATTTCCATCACGCTCTCCATCAACAGTGCCGCGCCGACCAGCAACATGAAACTCAGCGAAACCTGCACGACCACCAGCGTCGAGCGCACCCACGAGCGTCCGCCGGCCCCGACCACGCCGCCCGATTCCGATTTCAACGCGCCCGCCAGATCGACGCGGCTCGCCTCGAACGCCGGGAACAATCCAAAGATCAGCGTGGAAATCACGCATACGCCGGCGGACATCGCCAGGACGCGCCAGTCGATTTCACCGGAAATGCGCAGCGGCACGCCGCGAAACGGAATGAACGCCAGAAGCAGGTCGCGCGATAAGTACGCCACCGCCAGTCCGCCGAGAGCCGCGATACCGGAGAGCATCAGGCTTTCTGTCACCAGTTGGCGGATCAGGCGCGCGCGTCCCGCGCCGATGGCCAATCGCACCGTCATTTCATGACGCCGCGACAAACACTTCACCAACACGAGATTTCCGACATTCGCGCAAGCGATCAGCAGCAAAACCAGTGCCACGCCCATGGAAATCCGCAGCGTGGGCAGCAGGCTGCTGGCGTTGTTGAAAGGCGCTTGCCACAGCGGCAGAATTCGCAATTCGCGCCCGCGATTCGAGTCGGGAAAGTCATGCTCCAGGCGCGCCGCTTCCGCGGAGACCGCGGTTTGCGCTTGTTCCAGCGTCACGCCGGGTTTCAAACGAAAGAATCCTTCGATCCAGTGCGCGCTGCGGTCCTCCAACTTGTAGCCACCCTGCTCGAAACGCTCCTGCATCGAAACCGGAACCCAAAACTTGAAGGCGTATCCGACGAATGTTCCGTAAAAGTCTTCGGGCGTCACGCCGATAATGGTGTGCTGCACTCCGTTGAGCATTTGCGTCTTGCCAACGATCGCGGGATCGCCGTGAAAGCGGATTTTCCAGGTGTCATAACTGATGATCGCGACAGGGTGTCCGTTGCGTCCGGTTTCTTCGGCCGGCTCGAAGACGCGCCCGAGCACGGGGTGCACGCCCATGGAATCGAAATAATTCGAGGACACCACGCTACCAGGCACACGCTCTGCGCGATCGCCAATGCTGAGCGTGCTCCCGCTAATCTTCTCCGCGATGAAGTCGCCGACGTTCGCGCAATCGCGGCGGTAATCCTGAAAATCGAGCCAGGAGAGCGGTTCGTATCCCGCGGCGCCGCGATTTTTCACCGCCAGCATGTACAACGTCTCCTGATGCTCGACACCAGAGTACGGCCGCAAGAGATTTCCTTCGATCCAACTGAAGACGGCGGCGTTGGCGCCGATGCCGAGGGTCAGACAGAGAATCGCCAACAGCGAAACCCCGGGACTGCGCCGCAGCATGCGGAATCCAAAGCGAATGTCTTCCCACGTTGTCTCAATCACTGGCAGCCTCCCTTGGTCGCGAACCTTTTCCGTGGCTTGCTCCACGCCGCCGAGATCGAGTCGCGCGGCGCGGCGCGCTTCGGCTTCGCTCATGCCGTTGCGCCTGTGTCGCTCGACGGCCATCTCGATGTGCGCTTCGAGCTCGGTGGCGATCTCGCGTTCGGATCGCTTGACTCCCCAATTCATGCGGCGCCTTTCAATACGCGATTGATCACCGCCGACATTTTTTTCCACTCATCTGCTTCTTCCTGCAATCGGCGGCGGCCTTTTTCCGTGAGCGAATAGAAACGGGCTTTCCGATTGTTGTCGGAAACGCCCCACGCCGATGCGATCCAGCGCTTTTGTTCGAGGCGCAGCAGGGCGGGGTAGAGCGTGCCTTGATTCAACTGCAGCGAATCGCGCGAAACTTGCTCGATGCGCATGGCGATGCCGAATCCGTGCATGGTCCCCATGGTGTCGAGCGTTTTCAACACCAGCATGTCGAGCGTTCCTTGCAGGACTTCCGACTTCTTGCCCATCGCGCACTCCTTTAGACCGTCAACAGGAAGGATAGCGCATCGACGGCGCATGCAGGCGTCGAAACGTGTGAAATGTTGTCAGGGAAAAATGCCCTTGAACTCATGCCTGAACAGGCATAGACTTTGGGCGTGGCAGCTTGGACCCGGAATGACGTTGTGCCGAAGCCGGTCCGGTGGATCGGTTCCAGCCGAGAGGATCTCAAGCGATTTCCCGACGAAGTTCGGAGGAGAGCCGGCGGAGCGCTCTGGGATGCGCAAATCGGCGAGAAGTCGCCGTTCGCCAAACCGCTAAAAGGCTTCGGCGGAGCAGGCGTACTCGAGATCGTGGACGACTTCGACGGCGACACGTTTCGCGCGGTCTACACGGTTCGTTTCGGAGGAGTGATTTATGTGCTGCACGCTTTCCAGAAAAAATCGAAGCGTGCCATCACCACACCGAAGCCGGATATCGATCTCATCAAGCGGCGTTTGCAACGGGCTGAGGAGGATTACAACCTATGGATGCGAAACGTAAGACCCATATCCCGGTGACGGCCGGCAGCGGGAATGTATTTGCCGATCTCGGATTCGCGGAGCCAGAGGAAGAGTTGACCAAAGCTCAACTGGCCGGACACATCCGCCGTATTTTGAAACATCGTCGACTCACGCAGGTACGTGCCGCGGCGTTGATGGGTATCGATCAACCTAAGGTTTCCGCTCTATTGAACGGCCGTCTCGCGAATTTTTCGAGCGGCCGATTGATGCGCCTCCTGACCGCGCTGGGCCAGGACGTCGACATTGTTGTACGGCCGGCCCGCCGCCAGCCGAAATCTGTTGCTCGCGGGCGAATCCAAGCCCTGGCAGGTTAATCCCTGCCAGAACACACGAAGATAAATTGCTCTCACAAAACGAATGAAACCCGCCGCCCATCTCACGCCTGCTTCGCTCACGCCGCAAATCGAAAAGCTTTTTTCTCTCGCCGCCCAAAAGACAATGGCGCTCGACCGCCGCTGGCGCACGCGCGACGGCGCGCCCGTGTTCACCGCCACCGGAAAATACACCGCGCGTGGGTGGACGCAATGGACGCAGGGATTTCAGTACGGCAATGCGCTGATCGCGTACGACGTCACCGGCGACGCCGATCTCTTTAACGTCGGGCTGCAACACACCGTCAACGACATGCCCGAGCATCTCACGCACATGGGCGTGCACGACCACGGATTCAACACGCTTTCCACCTATGGTCAGCTCTATCGCCTGTTCCGCGAGAAGAGACTTCCCCCCGATCGCGTGAAGGTCGACCGCATTCTGGCCGACGTTTGGGAGCGCCGCTTCCTCGAACTGGCGTTGAAAGTCAGCGGAGCCGTGCAGGCGTCGCGATGGACCACACTGCCCGACGGTCCAGCTTCTGAACCAATGGGCTATATCTATTCCTTCAACGGCCCGCATTCGCTCTTCATCGACACGATTCGCACGGTACGCATTTGCGCCGTGGCGCATCTGCTTGGACACACGCTGCTCGGCGAGCAGGATCGCGCGATCAATCTGCTCGAGCGCGCCATCATCCACGCTAGAACGTCCGCGCGATTCAATGTGTTCTTCGGCGCCGGCCGCGACGCCTTTGACACGCCCGCCACGCGCGGACGCACCTGTCACGAGGCGTTGTTCAACGTCACCAGCGGGGCATTTCGCGCGCCGTCGACGCAGCAGGGCTATTCGCCCTTCTCCACTTGGACCCGCGGACTGGCCTGGGCGATCCTGGGGTTCGCCGAGGAACTCGAGTTGATTCAGGCGCTTCCGGCCGACGCCTTCGGTGCGACGTTTCCGCGCGCCGAAACCATCGCCATGTTGGAAGAAACGGCGCGCGCCACCGCGGACTTTTACATCGAGAACGCCACCGCCGCCGACGGCATTTGCTACTGGGATACCGGCGCGCCGGGACTCGACAACATAGGTGACTGGCGGCACACCCCGGCCGATCCCTTCAATTCCTACGAGCCGGTGGACTCCTCAGCCAGCGCGATCGCCGCGCAAGGGCTGATCCGCCTGGGGCGGACGCTCGGGGCCGCCGGCACGCGCTACTTCACCTGCGGGCTGGCCGTGGCGAGCGTGCTCATGAACGCACCGTACCTCTCCACGTCGCCGGATCACGAAGGAATCTTGCTGCATTCCATCTACCATCGGCCGAACGGCTGGGATTACGTGCCGCCCGGCGCAAAGATCGCCCGCGGAGAGTCATGCATGTGGGGCGACTATCATTTGTTGGAGCTTGGTTTGTTGATCCACCGCATGGCGCAGGGCGGATACTACACGTTTTTCGATGCTGCCCTAATGCCCAAGACATAATCGCGCCCGTACCTTGGTCTATCAATATCTTGACGCTTTTTTCAGTTGACTCAACGAACCGCAAGCGTAACAATCCTGAAGACAGCGGCTGGCGAGGGCCGCACCCCGGCAAAGGGTTGGCCGGATCACAAAGTTTTAGGGGTATTCGAACACGTCTGGGAGGGTAGCAAAAATGAGGAAAGTACTTGCGATTCTGTCCTTGTGCGGCCTGATGGCCATTCTGACTTGTCCCGCCATGGGACAAGGTGTCACTGGCAGCATTTCCGGCGTGGTCACCGACGAACAAGGCGCCGTGATTCCCAACGCCAAGATCACCGTCACCAATCGCGACACCAGCTTTGCGCGCGAATTGACAAGCGGCGCCAACGGTTCCTACTCGGTGCTGGCGCTGGAAGCGGGCAATTACGGTATCCGCGTGGAAGCCGCAGGCTTTGCAGCTCGCGAGCGCGGCGCGACGGTGCAAGTCGGCTCGTCCACGCGCGTCGATTTCCTGATGCACGTCGGCACGCAGAAGGACGTGGTGCAGGTGGAAGAAGCCGCGCCGCAAATGAACTATGAGTCGAGCGCGGTGGCCGGCGTGGTCACGCGCACGCAGATCCAAGATTTGCCGTTGAATGGACGCAGCTTCCTGAACCTGGCGGGAATCGAGCCGGGCGTTTCGGTATCCACCGGCGGCACGTCGCAGTACAACGCGCAGTTCTCGGTCTCGATCCTGGGTGGCTCGAGCGGCCGCACGGCATACACGGTAGACGGCGGCAACGTTCGCGACGACATCGAGAACACCGGCCCCAGCCAGAATTTTTCGCAAGAAGTCGTGCAGGAATTTCAAGTGAACGCCGTGAATTGGGACCTCTCCACCGGCATTTCTTCTGTGGGATCGATCAATATCGTTACGCGCTCTGGGACGAATCAGTACCACGGCAGCGGATACTTCTATTTCCGCGATCACAATATGGCGGCGTATCCCAGCTTGCAGCGCAGCCTTGCCGATCCGAATCCGTTTTTCGCGCGCCGCAATCCCGGCTTTTGGGTCGGCGGTCCGGTGAAGAAAGACAAGTTTTTCTTCTTCTTTAACCTGGAATCTCAGAATCAAGCTTCGGCGGTGGTCTTCGTGCCATCGACGGCGTTTCCGTCGGTTTCGGGATTGGGCGGCAACTTCCTCAATCCCTACCGCGATAAGACGCTGAGCGCCAAGTTCGACTATCGCATCAACGACAAGCACACCGCCTTCGCGCGCTACTCGCACGATGGAAACTCGGCCTTTGGACCGGCCGGCGGCGCGGTTCCGGAGTCGAATTGGCTCGTGAACTCCAACTGGAGCGATTTGACCACTTTCGGTTTGACAAGCACGTTCACGCCGCAGTTGATCAATGACTTCCGTTTCAACTATCAGTATTGGCACAACCGCAATCTCTTCCCCACCAGTTCCGATTGCGGTGGTTGCATCGGTCTGGAAGGTTTGGCGCCGCAAATCCAGGTTTACCAGACCAACGTTTACCTGGGTCACACGTCGAACGCCACACAAGGCCGCGATCTGCGCCAGTTCCAATTCAACGATACGCTTTCGTGGATTCACGGCAACCACCGCGTGCGCGGCGGTTTTGAAATTCAGCCGACGCCGGGCACCGGATTCTGGGGATACTGCGATCCGTTCTGCGCGGTGACGGCTTCGCCGGAGCTGATCCATGCGAGCCTCACGGGCCCGCTGGCCGCGGCGATTCCGCTGTACTTCCCGACGCTGCCGTCGAGGATCAATTCGATCGCCGACGTGAACAACCTGCCGTTCCTGGGCGCCAGCATCGGCATCGGCGATCCGTCGCAGCCTCCGCCGTACAACATCGACAAGGCGAAGAGCAACGATCGCTACCACTTGTTCATTCAAGACACCTGGAAGCTGCGGCCGAACTTCACGGTGAATTACGGATTGGCGTGGAGCTACGAGTCGAACCTGCTGAACTTCGACTTGCCGCGTCCGGCGTACCTCGCGCCCCTCTACGGCAGCGATTTGACGCCGCCGACCAACAACACTCACAACTTCTCGCCGTCGCTGGGCTTCAACTGGAGTCCGTGGAAGAACAATAAGACCACCATCCACGGCGGCTTCGGTATTTACTACGATACGGCACAACTCTATCAGCGCTTGCAGGAGCGCTCCGAAATCGGCCCGCTCGGCAACGGCCGCATTCTGCAATCGAGCACCTCGATCACCAACACGTTCCCGGGCATCATCGACTTGACCGCCGGCGGCAAGCCGGTAGCCGTGGGCGCCTCGATTCCTTCGGGCGATCTGATCAACATGACGCTTGGTCAATTCGAAACCGATTTCACGCAGCAAATCGCTGCACTCACCGCAGCCTTGCAAAGCAGCGTGGGCGGCGCCGCCGGATTGACAACGATCAACCTCGCCAAGGACGGCACCGACCTCTACGCGCACAAGTATCCGATGCTCCACAGCATTCAGATGAATCTGGGCGCGCAGCGCGAGATTCGCCACGACTTGGTGTTGACCGTCGACTACGTTCGCCGCGTTTCGCTGAACGTGGATCTCGGTGCGTACGACTTCAACCGCTACAACCGCTACATCAACGGCGTGCGTACGCCGGTGATTCCGCTTTGCACGGGCTCGGGCGCCACCGGCGCGCTCTCCGCGTCGAATCCGGCAGCGGAATGCTCGGTCGGCGGGATCACGTTCTGGAATCCGGGCGGACGCAATGTCTACCAGGGCATCCTGGCCAAGTTGGACAAGCGTTTCGCCAACCGCTACCAGTTCACCGCTTCTTATTCGTTGACGCGGAACTCAGGTTACGACTCGCTCTACAACATGGACAACTGGAATTCCAGCTTCACGGCCGGAAAGTGGGGCCAAAACCTGAACGTGGTGGCCACTTACAATATGAAGTGGGGCTTCACGCTGGCCGGCATCACGACACTGGGCGGCCGCGGCTCTGGCGATGTCACCGTTGGCGGCGTCGATCTTACGGGTTCGGGCAACACCACGACTCCGCTGCCCGGCTTGTCGCTCCAATGCATCAATAACGGCTGCTCGTCGTCGGATATCGTGAATGCGGTGAACAATTGGAACAGCACGTACGCCGGCAAGCCGGACGCGCGCTGCCCCAATCCCACGGTCGCGACGAACAGTTGCACCAAGAACCCGACGTTGCAGGTGCCGACGCACTTCTACTTCGGCCGTCCGTTCTTCTCGCAGGATATCCGCTTGACCAAGAGCTTCGACCTCTTCTCCGAGAAGTACAAGCTGGCGATCTTCGGCGAAGCGTTCAACTTGTTCAATTACGCGAATCGGACGGGACAGTCCTACCAGCTCGATACTGTGGGATCGGGCGTGGGCTTCGGCGTTCCGAACAACCTAGCCGGTCAGCAGTTCGGTTCGGGCGGTTCGCGCGCCTTCCAGGTGGGATCGCGGTTTAGCTTTTAAAAACACCCTACCGCAGATAAACGCAGATGAACGCAGATGAGGACTAACCCTCCCATCTGCGTTCATCTGCGTTTATCTGCGGTTAGTTTTTCTTCTGGTCTGTCGTTTCGGGCAAAGCAAAAGCAACTACTGAATCGCCTTGCTTCGATCCCAGCTTCCCGTGACCGCCGGCGGCGATCACGATGTACTGCTTCCCCTTCAATCGATACGTCATCGGGGTGGCCTGCGCCGCCGCCGGCAGGTCGCCTTGCCAAAGCAGTTTGCCGGTATCCACGTCGAACGCCCGCAGCACGTTTTCGCTGCGCGCCGCGCCTACGAAAACCAGTCCGCCCCCGGTGATCATCGGTCCGCCGAGATTGATGTCACCCTGGATTTCGGTGCCGTCGGGCAATTTGATTTTTCCCAGCGGCGATTCCCATTTCTTCTTGCCGGTATCGAGATCGATCGCCACCAGCGCTCCCCACGGCGGCGCATTGCAGGGCAGGCCTTTGGGCGACGTCAGCATTTCGCGATACATTCCGTACGCCGTGCCGGCTTGCGTGGCAAATTCTCCGCCGAGGCGATTGTCCAGATTTCCCTTGGCGCTGCGTTCCTGCAGAAACTTGTCGCGCGGAATCAAACGCACAACGGTCGCAAGGCGATTGGTGGCCGCGACGAGCACGCGATTGCGTGGATCGAACGCCGCGCTTCCCCAATTCACTCCGCCGACGTTGCCGGGGAAGAGCAAACTGCCCGTTACACTCGGCGGCGTGAACATTCCTTCGGCGCGCAGATTGTCGATTTGCTCTTTGCACGCCGCTTTCTCCTCGGGCGTCAGGCCCCACGCGTCGCGACTGCGCATACTTTGCGGATTGAGCGGCGCGGTGGTCGGATACGGCTGCGTCGGCGAACTCACCTCGCCGGGGACGTCGCTTTTCGGCACACTGCGCTCCTCCACAGGGAAAATCGGCCGCCCGTTCACGCGATCGAGCAGGAACAAGTTACCCATCTTCGTCGTCACGGCGACAGCCGGCTGATCGCGCCCGTTGTTACGCACGGTGATGAGCGACGGCTGCGATGCGACGTCGTAATCCCACAGGTCGTGATGCACCACTTGGAATTTCCAAACGACTTTGCCGCTGCCGGCATCGAGCGCGACCACCGAATTCGCGTCGGCGTCATTACCCAGCCGCCGCGCGCCGTAGAAATCGGGACTGGCGCTGCCGGTGGGAACGAAAACCAAATTGCGCGCGGGATCGACCGACAAGATCGACCACGCGTTGGCCGCGCCGGTCGCTTGTTCGGCGGGAATCGGATCCCAACTCCATTCCAGTTTGCCGGAGCGCGCGTTGAACGCCCGCACGGTGCCGCGCTCGGAATCGTAGCGGCGGCCGTCGCCGATCGACGAGCCGACGATCACGAGATTCTGCACTACCACGGGCGGGGAAGTCACTTGGTATTGCCCCAGGGTCTTCAGTTGAATGCCCACGGTCAGATCGACCACGCCATGGACGCCGAAATCGCTGCACAACGCGCCGTCCGACGCCGAGAGCGCGATCAATCGCGCGTCGATGGTCGCGACATAAATGCGTCGCAGGCATCCGCCCTTCAGCACCGACGGCGACGCCTGATCGTCGAGCCAGGTCGCCACGCCGCGCGACGTCACTTCGGAATAGTCTTTGGAGCGATCGACCTGCGGATCGTACTTCCAGATTTCCTCGCCGTTCTCCGGGTTCAGCGCGATTACCTGATCGAACGGCGTGCTCACGTACATGATGCCTTCCACCACGATCGGCGTCGCTTCAAACGCCGCCTTGCGATTCAGCGGTGTCGCGGGCTCGAGTGCGCCTGTGTGATAGACCCACGCCTGCTGAAGCTTCGTGACGTTGGAGCGATTCACCAAAGCGAGCGGCGAGTAGCGCGTGCCGCCGGCATCGTTGCCGTAAGTAGGCCAATCGGTGTTGGTGCGCTCTTGCGCGATTGCGAGCAGCGCGAGCAACACCAAGGCCGCCGAAAGACTCGGAAGCAGGACTCTTCTCATGGACTTATCTTACCGGGCTTTTTCTCAGCGAGCGCGCATCTCCGGCACGGAAGTAAAACTATCGCGCAAGCTGCGGAACAAATTGAAATAGACGATGTACCAAATCGCGGCGATGCCGTCCTTCAAGCCGATCTTCTTGCCTTCTTCGTACGTTCGTCCGTAATAACTGATGGGAACCTCGTAAATCGCGCAGCCGAGCTTCGACACTTTGGCCGCCACCTCGATCTCGAAGCCGAAGCCGCTCGATTCGATCCGCATTTTGCGCAAAATGTCGCCGCGAAACGCCTTGTAGCCGGTCTCCACGTCGGTGAGGTTGATGTTGGTGAGCAAATTCGAGAACGTGGTGAGCATTTTGTTGGCGAGAAAATGATAGTAGTACAGCACGCGCGCGGCTTTTCTCACCAGGAAACGCGATCCGAAGCAGACGTCGGCGCGTCCCTCGAGGATCGGTTGAATCACCACGGGGATTTCTTCGGGACTATATTCCAGGTCGGCGTCCTGGATGATCAGAATGTCGCCATGCGTCTCGGCGATTCCCGTGCGCAGCGCGCCCGTCTTGCCTTGATTGCGGACGTGACGCAGCACGCGCATGCGGGGATAGATCGCCGCGAGCCGTTGCGCTTCTTCCTGCGTACCGTCGGTGGAGCAATCGTCGACCACCACGATTTCCAGCAGTCCCGGGACGCGATGCAGCGCTTCGATCACCGTTCCCAATGTTTTTCTTTCGTTGAAAACCGGCACAATCACCGAGAGAACTTCGGGAGTCACCGGGGGCGTTTCGCTCATAGAACAGGGTTCATGCTAGCATAACCGATAGGCGTTGTCCTCAAGAGCGCCGGTATCGAGCAAACCAGCGATGGGCTTTTTTCTCACCTGCGTCTACATCTTCTTCTCGTTTGTACGGGTCTTCGACTTGTATCCGGAGCTGGCAGACGTGCGCGCGATGTTGATCCTGGCGATTATCACGTTGACCGTCAGCATCGGCGAGTGGTCGTCGAGCCCGCGGAAGAAGCGTTCCTCTTTGCGGCAGGTGCAGATTGCGCTCACCGTGGTGTTCTTCGGCTTGGGTGTTTTCGGCTGGCTCAGGATCGGGTGGTGGGAAGAAGCGCAAAATGCCTTCAACAGCCTGAACATCATTCTAGGCGGATTCGTCATGCTGGTGATGAACCTCACTACGCTCAAGCGCGTCAAGACCATCGTCTGTTTGTTGATCGGATGCTGCGTGATCATGACCATCCAGGGCATGGCGGCCTACTACTACGATTGGCAGCGCGATTTGTTCGTGCTGGAATGGCATCCTCCCGAGGACGAACCCGACTTGGTGCGCGATCCCGACGATCCCGACATTCCGCGCATGCGCAACATTGGCTTCCTGAACGATCCCAACGATCTCGCGCAGACGCTGGCCATGTGCTTGCCGTTCCTGGGGATTTATTGGCGGAAGAAAAAACATTTCCAAAACTGGCTGGTCGTGGCGCCGATCGCCGCGTACCTGGGATGGGGTATTTTTCTGACGCACTCGCGCGGTGGCCTCGTCGCCGTCGGCGTCATGGTCTTGATGGCGCTGCGAGAACGAATAGGACGCATCAAGGCCGGGATCCTCACGACCTTGATGGTGATTGTAGCGGTGGCGTTCAACGCAACCGGAGGACGCGCGATGAAGGATGACTCGTCAGAAGCGCGCGTGGAAGCGTGGGCGTCCGGCATCATCATGCTGGAACGAAACCCGTTGTTCGGCGTGAACTACGGGAATTTTTCCGAAGCGCACAGCCGCGGCCTTACCGCGCACAATTCGTTCGTCTTGTGTTTCGCCGAAGCGGGGCTGATCGGTTACTTTGTCTGGATGTCGCTCTTGACAACGAGTTACATCGAGCTGCAGAGGCTCATGAAGTTGCCCGCGGCGGACGAAGAAGACCTCGAAATCCGAAGGTGGGCCCAAGGCACACGTTTGGCGTTGACCACGTTTCTCGCGGCAGCGTTTTTCCTTTCGCGAACGTATATCCTGACGCTCTACATGCTCGTCGCGATTGTTGTCGCGCTGGAAGACATCGTCAAGCGAAAATACCCGGTTTACCGGCCCAAGCCCGTCAACATTTGGGCCAAGTACACCGTCGCTTGGCAGGCGATCACCATTTTCATGGTTTGGATGGCCGTGAAGGTTAACGGGATCACCTAGTAGGCGCGACTCGCGCGAACGTGCTGCGGAGCCCGTGACGACGACTCCCTTAGGCTAATAGGTTTGCCGTCAAATGCGCCGAAGTCTGCATTGCCACAACTTCTTTCGCCGGTTTTCCCGTAGCGCGTTGCCATGCCGCCAGCGCGAGCAGCGGAAAATAATGCCGGTACAAGTGATACGAGAGATAAAACACGTTCGGAAATCCCGTGCCGGTCATTAATTCCTCATCCCACGTTCCCAGCGCGTTTTGATGTTCCACCAGCCACTGGACCCCGCGGCGCGCGGCTTCACCGGCGCTTTCTCCCGCCGCGTCGAGACCAAGCAGGGCCCACGCGGTTTGCGACGGAGTGCTCTCCGCGCGCACGAAATGATGCAATTGGTAGCCGGCGCAGCTTTCACCCCATCCACCGTCCGAGTTTTGCACAGACCGCAGCCACGAGGCACCGGCGCGAATTTGCTCGCCGCATTCCGCGCCGCTGGCGCGCAAGCCTCGCATCGCCAGAAACGTCCCGTAGGTATAGTTGACACCCCAACGTCCATACCAACTGCCGTCGTGACGCTGATGCGTTTGCAAATAACGCACGCCCCGCGCGATCGCCGGATTCTCATGCGTATATCCGCGCCGGCACAGCGCTTCGATCACGCGTCCGGTGATATCGGGACACGTGGGATCGAGCATGGCGTTGTGATCCGCGAACGGAACTTTGCTCAGCACTTGCCAGTTGTTGTCCACGTCGAACGCGGCCCATCCGCCGTCGGATGATTGCATGCCCAGCAGCCACGTGATCGCCCGGCGCTCGGCGCGCGTTTGCCGCTCGAGGTCGGAAGCGTTGGCGTGTTGCAGCGCCAGCAGCACCATCGCCGTGTCGTCGATGTCGGGATAGAACTCGTTGGCAAATTCGAACGCCCAACCGCTCGGCGGTAGATTCGGCCGCTTCACCGACCAATCTCCCTTGCGGCGCACTTCGCGATCGAGCAACCAATCCGCGGCCGCGCGCATCGCGTTCGGTTCGCCCGCGCCGAGTTCGCCAAGTGCGAACATCGAGATCGCCGTGTCCCACACCGGCGACAAGCTCGGTTGAAACTCCATGCGGCCGCCGGCGCGAATCGTTTGGGTAAAATCGCCGGGCGTCTCAACGGCCACGCTCCCCGCCGATGCCGCATGTGCAGCTTCGCGAAACAGCATCAAACCTTCGAATTGCCGCAGCGTCTCCACAAAATCGGGATGATCGCGTTCGTAGCCGAGCGCGTCCATGGCCATCAGCGCGTACATCATCGAGGGATAGATCGCGCCGACGCCGTCCGACGACCGCATGTGATCGACGGTCCACTGCTCGGCGGCGCGAATCGCTTTAGCGCGAATTTCCTTGAGTCCACGGCGCTCCCACAGTTTCAGCACGCGATCCGCTTGGTTGAACACCGCGGAAATGCGATCGCGCTTCGGCAGCGCCAATTTTTTCCCCGGCAAATACAATTCGTCGACGTTCATTCCGCCAGGAGTCGGCCGCTGAGCGCCCAGCGCCTGGATGATCGAGAGCGGCATGATGATCACGCGGCTCCACGACGACATTTCGTAGAGCAAATTACCGGGCATCAGCACCAACTCGGGCGGAATACTCGGCGCGGCGTGCCGTGGAAACATTCCAAACAAACTGAGATTGATCCGCGTGTAGCTGTTGGCCGCCTGCAATCCGCCCAGCGCCAGCACGCGGCGCCGCGCGCGCTGCATTTCCGGCTGCGACGGGTCGCATCCACCCATCTTCAGCGCCGTATAGGCGCGTGCGGTCGCGCTGACTTCCGATGGTCCACCGGGATATAAGTTCCATCCGCCATCCGGCAGTTGGCGATCGAGCAACGTCGCCAGCGCCATATCGATTTTCGCGCGCCACGGCGGATTCCAGTGCGCGCCCTCGGGGGGGTAGAGCCACATGGCCAGAAAAATAAAATCCGATTCGAGCGTAGTGTCGGCGGTGAGATGCCCGTGCCAGTATCCCGCACGATGCTGCCAACGCAAGAGTGTGTGCGCGGCGGCTTGCGCGGCTTGCTGGGCTTGCGGCGCGAGTTCGCCAAAATCTTCTTGCGACGATGCCAGAATCGCGGCGACGTCGGCGAAGGGAATTTGCTGAACGATTTGCCGGGCGTCCGCCGGCTCGCCGCCTTGTTCGATCAAGGCATGGATTTCGCGGACGATCGACGCACGGCGCTCCGGGGGCGGCGGCGCGAGACCCAGCGCTTCGCTGAACCACAAGCCTTCCGCCGCCAGGCGCGCGATCAAGGCGCGCGACGGGTCGATGCCGTCGTGATCCAAATTGTTTTGCCAATCGCGGTAGACTTCGCGCAAGGGGTCAAGCAGGGCGGGCGCGCTGGTCATCGCCACCATCAGAATCGCGGCGATTTCGTGGCCTTGCAGCGGCCGCAGCTCGCCGGATTCGTCGTCGGTGGAATCGGTTTCGCCCGGGCGGGCGTGGTTTTCAAGCGCCGCCGCAACAAATGATCGCGTATGGGAACCGGGTCCGGCGGAACGCGCTCGAACCACGCTCGTGTCGCGACTGAGCCGCATCATTAAGAGACCCACCAGTCCCTCGATCAGCTGTTCCTTACCGGCGTAGTGGTACAGTAGACCACCCTTAGAGACACCGGCTTCGCGGGCTACTCGATCTAGGGTTAAGGAATCGACACCTTCTCGTATGATTAGGTCGATGGCGGCTTGGAGAACGGCTTCCCGTGTACTGGCCATGCCGGGCAGTGTACCGTCCGGACGGTAACTTGTCAACGGGATACTTATTCGAGTGGCACCAGCCTACTTTCAGGTCCATTTTCGACTTGGAGAACCCCGGCAGCTTGGTGTTAACTGTAACGGACACATTATGAAACGTGCGTTGATAACGGGCATCACCGGACAAGACGGGTCTTATTTGGCGGAGTTTCTGATCGAAAAGGGCTATGAAGTTCACGGCGTGATCCGCCGCGCCAGTTCCTTCAACACCGAGCGGCTGGAGCATCTCTATCAGGACCCGCACACGCGCGGGGCTCGCATGAAACTGCACTACGGCGACCTCAGCGACTCGGTGAATCTGGTCAAACTGCTGCACAACTTGAAGCCCGACGAAATCTATAACCTCGGCGCGCAGAGTCACGTGCGCGTCAGCTTCGATATCCCCGAGTACACGGCCGATATCGGAGGACTCGGCACGATCCGCATTCTGGAGGCGATCCGCGAAGCGCAGGTGCGGCCGCGTTTCTATCAAGCGTCGTCGAGCGAAATGTTCGGGAAGGTCGCCGAGATTCCGCAGCGCGAGACCACGCCGTTTCATCCGCGCAGTCCTTACGCGGTGGCCAAAGTTTTTTCGTATTGGGCCACGGTGAATTATCGCGAAAGCTACAATCTGCACGCGTGCAACGGAATCTTGTTCAATCACGAATCGCCGCGGCGCGGCGACACCTTTGTGACGCGCAAGATTACGCGAGCGGTCGCGTACATCAAAGCGGGATTGCAGGACAAACTGTTTCTCGGCAATCTTGACGCCAAGCGCGATTGGGGATACGCCAAGGAATACGTGGAAGCGATGTGGCTGATGCTGCAACAAGACCAGCCCGACGACTACGTCATCGCGACGGGTGAGACGCACTCGGTGAAGGAGTTTTGCGAAGAGGCATTCGGTCACGTGGATCTCGACTGGAGCAAGTATGTGGAGATCGACGAGCGCTATTTTCGTCCCGCCGAGGTGGACCTTCTCATTGGCGATGCGTCGAAGGCGAAAAACGTTCTCGGCTGGGAGCCGAAAGTGAAGTTTAAGGAACTGGTGCGCCTGATGGTCGACGCGGATGTGGAACACTTGGAAGGCAAACTCGCCGGCCGCGTGAAGCGCGCCGATGGTCGCCACACTTAAACGAACTTCATCTTCCACAGCGCGAACCAAACCATTTGCAGCAGCAGCCACCCGTGGCTGAAGCGGCTGATATTGGTTGAGCCATAGGCGCGATCGAGGTAGTGAATCGGGATTTCTACGATCTTCAGGTTCATTTTCGCCGCGCCGAAGATCAAATCGAAATCGCCGAAAGGGTCGAAGTCGCCGAAGTATGCGCGATTCGCGACGAGTTCCTCGTAGTCCGACTTCAGCAACACCTTGGTGCCGCACAACGTGTCTTTAAAGCGCTGTTCCAGCGTGAACGTAAACGCCAAGCTGAAGAACTTGTTGCCCCACGTGTTCAAAATCCGCATGGCTTGCGACTGCATCGGGTAAATCAGCCGCGATCCATGAATGAACTCGCCGTGACCGCTGGAGAGCGCGTTGAAGAATTTCGGCATTTCCTCAGGGGCGACCGTGAGATCGGCGTCGAGAATCATCAGCACGTCGCCGCGGGCGGCGGCGAATCCTTTGCGCACCGCGTCGCCTTTGCCTTTGCCCGATCCTTGGGGAATCAGCTTGATGTCTTTGTCGGGATATTTCGCGATCACGCGTTGGCATTCTTCAAACGTGTTGTCTGACGAATTGCCTTCCACGAAAATGATTTCCGTGTGCGTGCCCATCTGCGGCGTGCGCGTCACGGCGCCTTCGATGTTGCCGCGTTCGTTGCGGCAAGGAACCACCACCGTACAACTCAACGGTTTCGGATACGCCCCTTGACGCGGGCGCGCCACCAGCAGCGAAACCAAACCGAGATGGCGGAATCCCGGCAGATTCACGAGCAGCCGATTGCACAACGGCGCGAGCAGCGGAATCCCCAGCGGCAGCATCAAGCGCATGTTGGCGCGGACAATCTCGAAGTTGGCCAAGTCCAGTAGATTCTCGACGTCGGCGCGCGCCAGCCAGTTCTGGACCGGCTGCTTGGCTTTCATGCCCAGCGTCTCGCCCATGCGCAAAATCGGCTCCCACAAATAGCTGTAGTGCGAAATCACGATGCGCGTGCGCGGACCGCACAGGCGATGCAAGTTTTCAAACGCCGCTTGCACGTCGTAGAGGAATCCGCTGATGTCGGAGAGAACGATGTAGTCGAACGTTTCGTCGGTTTCGAGATTCTCCACGTCGTCGACGCGAAATTCCAGGTGCGGATATTTCCGCGCCGCCGCCTCCACCATCTTGGGACTCAGATCGATGCCCACACCGCGGCTCGGTTTCAGCGCGGCGAGCAAATCACCGGTGCCACATCCAATTTCCAGCACCGAATGTCCGGGCGTGATGTAGAACGCGAAAATCTTCTTGAGTTCTTCGTGATAGTACGAGTTCTTGGCGATCCAGCGATCGCGCTCCGGCGCCATGGCGTCGAAGTATTGGACCAGTTGATTGCGATGAATCGACGGATCGGGAATATTGCTGGGGGTGCTCATAGGCGGGCCGCCGCGGGAACCTTCTCGTACCACTCGACCGTCTTGCGCAAGCCTTCTTCAAACGGAGTGCGCGCCGTGAATCCGATTTCGCGTTGGGCGCGCGCGACACTCAGGCAGCGGCGCGGCTGGCCGTCGGGCTGCGAAGCGTCCCAGCGAATTTCGCCGGAAAATCCCGTGAGGCGCGCGATCATTTCCGCGAGATCGCGAATCGAGATTTCGCGGCCCGATCCCAGGTTGACCGGCTCCGGCTTGTTGTACTTCTCCGCCGCCAGCACGATTCCCTCGGCGGCGTCTTCCACATAGAGGAATTCGCGCGTCGGCGATCCTGTGCCCCAGCAGGTGATGGATTTGTCGCCCTTGCGTTTCGCGTCGACGCATTTTTTGATCAACGCGGGGATCACGTGCGAAGAAGCGGGATCGAAATTGTCGCGCGGACCATAAAGGTTCACCGGCAACAAGTAAATCGCATTCATGCCATATTCCTGGCGATACGCTTGACACTGCACGAGAATCGCTTTCTTCGCCACTCCGTACGGGGCGTTTGTTTCCTCGGGGTATCCATTCCACAACTGATCTTCTTCAAACGGGACCGGTGTGAATTTCGGATACGCGCAGATGGTGCCCACCACCACAAGCTTCGGCAATCCGAACTGCCGCGCTTGCTCGACGATCTCCACGCCCATGATGGCGTTTTCGTAGAAGAATTTTCCCGGATGCTCGCGGTTCGCGCCGATTCCGCCTACCACCGCGGCGAGGTGCAGCATGATGGTCGGCTTGACCGTTTCAAAGAGCCGCGCGATTTCGCGGCGGTCGCGCAGGTCGTACTCGCGGCTGCGGACCACGAAGACCTCGCGGCACCCGCGCGCCCGCAACGCCTCGACCACAAACGATCCGAGAAACCCCGCGCCTCCCGTCACCGCCACGCGCTGTTCTTGCCAAAAAGACATGGGATGCCAGCCGTTAAAACTATCACACTCACGCGGGAGGTTCAAACCGGCGCACATTGCACGCACTGCCACCCGTGTAATAAGATTGACCGTCAACACGCCGACGGAGAACCGATGGCAAATCCATTACGATTCTTATCCCCTCGCGCCGTCCCTTGGATCCTGATCGGTCTAACCGTTGCGAAGATCGTGATTTTCTTCGGCCTGGAAGCGGCGGGCAAGATCAAGCCGTTTGTGGGCGCCAACGCCGTCGAGTTCAGCTTGCCGGTGGCGCATCGCCTGGTGAATGAAGGCCGCTTCAACGGCGTCGATAGCCGCGCAGACATTCACTACCCGCCCGGATATCCGTTCCTGCTGGCGGTGTTTCTCTATTTCACCGAAACGCACTTTATCGAGTGCGTCGTGGTCATCCAACTGTTAAGCGATTTGCTCACCGCGGCCGTGCTCTATTGGGCGGGAAAGCGCTATTGTTCGTGGCAAGCCGGACTGATCGCCACTGTGGTATGGCTACTCTTCCCGCCGGAACTGGCGATTTCCACTTGGGTGACGCAGGAGACGATCTACACCGCAATTCTCGCGGCGTCCACGTTCGTGCTGATCCTGTCACTTTCCGCCGAAAAGCCGGGCGGGGCATTGGCGGCCGGCGTGTTGTTGGGACTGGCCACGCTGTTTCGTCCAACGGCTGTATATTTTCCGTTCTTCCTCGCGCCGCTGTGGTTGTTTTTCAAGTATCCCCGGCGTTGGGTGAAGGCGTTGCTCTTCGTGGCCGGAACATTTCTTGTAGTGATTCCCTGGACGATCCGGAATTGGGTGGTGCTCCACGAAAAGATCCTCGTGTCCACGGGCTACGGCGCTACGATGTTCCAAAGTTCCGACGAGCGCCTCTACACGATCGCCGGAAAAGAAAAATGGCGGCCCGTGCTGCGCCATCAAGCGGAGGCGGACGGCGTCACGCGTCCCAACACCGATCTCGATTCCGAAATCGACCGGTGGATGCTGCGCGTCGCGTTGTATCAGTACAAGAAGCGCTGGCAAGAGCGGCCGCTTTCGTTCATCCCGTTTTACGCCGATCGTTTCTTTCGCCTGTTTTACGCCAACGAGAGCGGCGCGTTGCGGTCGGAAATCGGCATGGGGCTTTGCTCGCTTTTCATCGTTCCGTTGGGCGCGTGGCAATTGTGGCGCTGGCGGAACTCGCGGCGCGATCTGGCGCTGATCTCGGCGGCCGTGATTCTCTACTTTGTGGGCATTCACTGGATTGTGTTTCCGGAGTACCGCTACATCTTGCCGGCGATGCCGTGGCTGATTCTTCCCTGGAGTCAAGCGATCGCGAATTGGCTGTTCCCCGATTCTGTCTTGCGGGCGTAGCACATGTTTCTGTTCGATCTATTCCGGTCCTTCATTCCCCGCCAGAATCCCATTGGATTCGGCGCCGCCGATTTCGTGGAATTCGTGTGGTTGGCGTTGGTGTTCGCAGGCGTTCTGCTGTGGCGTCCTTTCATCGAGCCGGCCGTCCGCCGATGGGCGCCGCGTACAATTCCGTGCATGGCGTTCCTCTTCGCCTTGCCGATCGCGCTGCGATCGTTGCTGCTGACGAATCATCCTGTACCCGCGCCCCAGGTCTACGACGAAGCGAGTCACTTGTTGGTCGCGGACACACTGAGCCATTTTCGGATGGCCAATCCACCGAACGCGGATCCGCAATTCTTCGAGACGGCGTTCACGCTGCAAGATCCCAAGTATGCGTCGATCTATCCACTCGGGCAGGGAGCGCTGCTCGAACTCGGCCGCGCGATTTTCAATTCTTATTGGATCGCGGTGATCCTGGCGACGGCGCTGTTTTGCGCGCTCTGCTATTGGATGCTGCGCGCGTACGTGTCGCCGGAGTGGGCGCTCGCCGGCGGATTACTGGCGGTGATCGAGTTTGGTCCGCTGTGTTATTGGATGAACAGCTATTGGGGCGGATCGCTGGCCGGATGCGCCGGATGTCTGGTGTTTGGATCATTACCGCGATTGCGTAGTTCGTGGCGAGCAGGTGACGCAGTGCTGCTAGGCGCGGGCCTCGGGATTCATTGGCTCGCACGTCCTTACGAAACGTTTTTTCTCTGCGCGGGAGTGATGCTTTTCTTCGCGCCGCTGGCGAAGGCTTTGCCGAGCGCCTGGCGGCCGCTCGGTCGCGCGGCGCTCATCGCGACACTCGCGGCACTGCCGGCGATCGGCGCCACTCTGGCACAAGATCGTGCGGTAACGGGGCAGTGGTTCAAAACACCCGAGATGCTGAGCCAGGAGCAATACGGAATCCCGGCGGCGCTGACGTTTATGGCCGATCCGGTACCGCATCGCGTGTTGACCGCCGATCAAGAGGACGAATACCGAATTCAAATGCTCTTCAAGGGCGCCAAGACGGAGACCGTCGAGAATTACATGCGCCGCTTGCGCGACAACGCGCATTACTATCGTTTCTTTTTTCTTCCGCCGGTGTATTTGGCGCTGCCCCTTGTCTTCACGGCGCTCGGAGAATGGACGATCGCGTGGACCGTGCTGACCCTCGCGATCTTTGCGTTGGGAACCAACTTCTTCCCGGCGTTTCAATATCACTATCTCGGAGGCGTGGCGTGTTTGCTGCTGCTCGTGGGAATTGTGGCGCTGCGGCAACTGTCGCGTTTCGCGCCGCGCGGTCTTCCCGCGGGCGCGGCGGCTGCGGGATTGCTCGCGGCGATGTGCGGCGCGCATTTTTTGTTTTGGTATGACGCGCACTTGCTCGAATCGTCGGAGCCGGTACGCGAGCTGCTGCCTCATGAGGCGTCGATGGGATGGTGGATGTCGATCGATCAAGTGCATCCCAACAAACACGAGTCGGTGCGGGCGCGTTTGGCGGGTATTCCCGGAAAGCAGCTTGTCTTTGTGCACTACTACCGGCCGCGTCACTTATTCGAGGACGAATTTGTGTACAACGAAGCCGACATCAGTGGCGCGCGGATCGTGTGGGCGCGCGATTTAGGTGGGGCGGAAAACGAGAAGCTGATGCGTTCGTATTCCGATCGCAAAGTGTGGTTACTGGAACCGGAGTTCCGCCCCCCGCGATTGAGGGAGTACGCGACGCCTATTGGGGTCGGCGCAACTGCGCCAGGGCTTGCACGCCCGACTTCCGATACGCCTCGAGCAGTTTTGCCGTTTCCTGCGGCACCGGCAAAAACTCATTGAGGTGTTTCGCTGCGAGCGTAGCGCGATCCGGCACCCACACTGAATCGCTCGTGGTTGCGGAGCGCACAAAGACACGCGCGGCGACCAACGCCGCTTCCGGCGCTTTCTTTTTCTCCGGCTCCAGCACGATCGTGTCGCTCAGCTGCGCGCGTGCGCCCGGCGCCAAAACCTTGCCGGCGCCTGCCGCCATCATGCGTCCGCGAAACTCCGCGCCCGACGCGTCGCGGAATACGCAAACGATCTGATAGTCGCGGATCGGGCGATTCGAAACGTTACGCACCGTCACCGTCGGATCGATCAAGCGTCCTTCGGCAAACAATGCTTCGGCCGAGACAATTTCTACGGGCGAGCCGGGCAGTGCCACCACGTCCAACTTTGCGGGCAGCGCGTGACTGCGCAGCATTTCCGCCGGCAATCCGATCACAGGGAGGGGAACACGGCGCCTCTGCGTGCGCACGCCTTCCTCCCACGCGTCCAGCGCGGGGTCCTTGCGCTGTCTGCCGTCGAAATTGGCGGCGAAACTTGAAAGATAACGTTGATCGCGATCCTTTTCAGCGTCGGCGACTGTGGTGAACTTCGCAACCGGCGCGGGAGGGGGAAGTTCCGGCGTAGGCACCATCAAAACCACAAGCGGCTGTGGCGGTTTGATCGGCGTGCCCGCGAATTTCGGAGGCGCGATTTTATCGCTCGGCAAAACCAAAACTGTCACGACACCAGCCGCGGCCAGCGCTGCGGCCGCGGTCAACGGGACAAAGAAACGGAACGGCGAGGGCGCAGTTCCGTTGTCACGGGGAACACCGGCCAAAACTTGTGCGGACAAATGCGCGGGCGCATCGGGCGTGGGCAACGACGACAATCCGACGCGTAGATTCGCGAAACTCTCCACCGTCTCCCGGCACTCGGCACATTGACGCAAGTGGCGGCGCACGGTGAATCCGCTCCAGAACGGCAAATCGCCGCCGGCCGCGAGAGCCAGCAATTCTTCCTTCGGATGAGACATCTTAGCTTTTCACCTTCTTACGCAACAAATGCTTGCGCATTTTCACTCGCGCGCTCGCGATGTGCGTGCGCACCGTGATCATCGAACAACCGAGGGCCGCCGCCACTTCGCGATTGGGACATCCTTCGATGTCTCGCATCACGATGGCCGCGCGTTCCTTGGGCGACAGCACTTCTAACGCCGCCCACAACCGCCGTTCGCTCTCTCCGCGCAGGCTGGCGTCTTCGGGCGTCAGATCGCCCGTCGCCAAACCGTCGCGTAGCGCGCCCTGGTTCTCGTCGTCGAGCGACGGCGCCATCGGCGAGCCGGGACGTTGCGAGGCGCGCGAGCGCTGAAAATCGATCGCGCAATTCGCGGCGATCCGCAACAGCCACGGTGCGGGGCGCCCGGCGTCGCGCAACTGCGTGCGATTCTGCCAGGCCTTTAAGAACGCTTCTTGCGAGAGATCCTGCGCATCGCCCGCGTTGCCGGTCATGCGATAGAGCAACGCAAACACGCGCCGGGTGTGCGTTCGCACCAAATCGGCGAACCACAGTTCGGCGTTTTCGCCTGCGCCGCCGCCGGATTCCTCGCGCGGGGGCACACCCGGATTTCCGGGCGCGTCGCCGCTCGGGGGAACTGGAGGCGCTGGCATCTCCCTTAGTTTAGGACGATTCGTAACAGGAAAGCGTTGGGCGGGAAAAGCGGTTCCGAGTACCGAGTTAACTGCTTCTACTCGGAACTCGATACTCGGAACTCGGTATTTTGCCCTTAGAACGAAAAACGCAGCGACAAGTCGATGCGCCGGTTGGCGGTTTGTCCGCCGCCGAAACCGCCGCCGCCGAGCGCCACCGATTGTCCAAACTCCGGCGACGCCAAGTTGGCGATGGGCGCGCCCGGATTCGTGTGATTGAACAAGTTGCGCGCGTTCGCCGAGAGCGTCAGGTTGTAGCGGCCCGGCGAGCTGTCGCCGCCGCCCATTCCACCGCCGCCCGGACCACCGCCGCCGCCGCGAGGACCACCGCCGCCACCACCGCCGCGAGGACCACCGCCACCGCCGCCAGGCCCACCTGGACCGCCGGGTCCGCCCATGCCGGGCATGCGGCGACCCTGGCCGCCTTGATCGCCGGGTTGCGGCTGGGGCGCGGTGTTCTTCTCTCCGAATCCCCAAGTGCGGCTCACGCGCAGGTTGATCGAGAAGTTGCCCGGGCCCACTCCGTAGTTGCGCGGGATGATCGTTTCGCCCGGCAGCGGCACGATGTTGAACGTTCCGAACTGCGTCACTCGAACGGTCGAAGCCGGGTCGGCCGCCGTCGCGAACGACGGCCGCGCGTTGATGATGCTGTCGCCGTTGAAAGCGACCCCGTCGGTGATGTTGAAGGGCGATCCCGACGCCATGGTGATGAACGGATTGAAATGCACACCATACTTGGCATTGATCGTGCCACTGATCAATCCGCGGTTGCGTACGTTGAACGACGCGCGCCCCCACTCGGTGCTTTCGTCATACTGATTCGCCGGGAACGTGTTGGCGCCATCCGTGTTCGAGTTCGCCACGCCGTAGGCGTAGTAACCAAACAAACTCATCGCCGGATTGAAGCGCGTGTTCACGCTGACCACCACCTGCTCTTGCTGAAATATTCCCGATGATTCGAATTCCTCGATCGGTCCCTTGCCGGGGTACGGGTAAACGCCTTGAGCCGGCGTGGTGGACGTGCCAGGAACGTAGGTGCCCGGCAACGGCGCGTTGATGTTGCGCGATCTCAGTTCATGCACGCCGCGCGAGTCTAGGAACTGCACCGAGAGCGTGGTGTTCTTCGGCAACTGGCGCTCCAGGGTGGCCACCGCCTGCATGATGTAGGGAGCGCGCAACAGGCCGGAGATTTCGCGGATGGTGGAAGTGGTGTTCGCCAGCGCGTTGCTGATCGGCGGAATCGCGTTGGGCGAAAAGAACGTCGGGTTTTGCAGCGTGTACACCAACTGGCTCACGCCATTCTGGCGCTCCGCCAACAGCGTGTCGCCCACCGGCAAGCGATCGTAGAACATTCCGAATCCACCGCGGATCACCGTTTTCGGCGTGCGCGAGCGCGAGTTGGCTCCGCCGATGCCCCACGCGAACGCCACGCGCGGTGCGAAATCTTTGTGATCGGAAATGTTGCCTTGCGTCTCGTAACGCAGTCCCAGGTTCACGGAGAAATTCTGGCGCAGCCGCCAATCGTCTTGCACGAATCCACCCAAGTCGTACTGCGATGCGCCGGCTTCGTTTTGTCCCGCATAGATATAGAACTGGCTGGGACCGCCGCCGCAAACCGGAATGCCTTGATACACCGGCGCCGAGCTGGTGCACGGCGCGGTGATCTGCGGATTCAGCGGTCCTGCCGAGGGGAATAGCGCCAAGCCGGCCAGCGTGGCCTGATACGTGTTGATCGAAGTGAACACGTATTGGCCGTTGTAGTTCTGCTGCGTGAAGCTGATGTCGTTGTTGGTACGGACGCGCAGGCCGAACTTGAGGAAGTGTTTGCCGTTGGTGATCGACGTGAAGTTGCTGAACTCGTTGTTGACGTTATTGGCGAAGTTGAAGCCCTCGCCCGCACCGCCGGTCTGAAACGCCTGGTTCACTTGGACCGTCGGCGCGCCCGTGCCGCCGAAATCGCCGACGCGATTCATGTCGAACTGCACCCGCGTTTCGTTCACGATCTTGGGATTCACGATCCACGTCTCGACGATGTTGGCGGTCTGCTGCTTCGAGCGTTGGTTGTACGCCTGCGAGGGCAGCGAAAATCCGTTGACGCCCAAGTTGTCCTGCGCATTCTCCGAGTAGCTGTAGCGCAGCGTGAGCGTGTTGTTGGAGTTGATCGCGTAGTCCAGGCGCGGGCCGATCGTGGTGCGATGGCTCGGCGTGGGATACGACTGGTTGTACGGCGTGATGGCCAATGCGGGCGTCAACACGAAGCCATTGATCAGTGTTCCCTCGGCCGTGTCGCGGCGTTCGAAATCGAGGAAGAACGATGCTTTGTGGTTGTGCCCGATCGGACCGCCGAGTGTCCCGCCGTACTGCTTGTGGTTGGCGCTCGGTTTCACTTGAGCGAAGGGATTGCGCGCATTCCAAATATTGTCGCCGAAGCTCAAGCTGATCGATCCGCGCAAGCGATCGTAGCCCGGCTTGGTGAGAATCTCGATGCGGCCGAATCCCAGGCGATCGTACTCCGCCGAAAACGGATTGGAGTTGATGCGAATTTCGCGAATCGATTCCTTGGGAGGCATGCGTCCGCCCGTGAAACCGTCAACGTAGATTTGTCCGCCGTTGGGACCGGAGGTGGGACCGGCGAGCGCCTGCAAGTCGGCTTGCAAATCGTCGGGATCGTCGGGCAGCGACTCCAGATCTTCGCCCTTCATCACGATCGCGCCGACGTTGGAGGAGGAATCCACGCTCAACTGCGCCAAATTCGTTTCTTCCACCTTCACTTCTTCCACGCGCGCGGCGATCACCAGGTTCATGTCGAATGCTTTGTCCTGGCCCGCGGTGACTTGCACGGAACTGGTTTGCAGCGTCGCGAAACCGGTGGCGAACGCGGTCATCGTGTAGCTGCCGGGCGGAATGCCGCGAAAACTATACTGGCCGAAATCGTTGCACGTCATGTCCTTGCTCACGTCCGCGCTCAGGATCGCGACGGTCGCGCCGGGAATCACCGCGCCGGTTTGATCCATCACTTGCCCGTGGATGCCGCCGGTGCCGGGAGGCATCGGAGTCTGCGGCAGCGCGGGAGCCGGACCTTTCGCCGGCGCCTGCGCGGCCGGCTTCTTTGTTTGCTGTGGGGCAGGCTGCTGCGCGCCTGGCGCCGGCGCTTGCCCAAAAGCGGCAAGCGAGAACAACAGCAGGCCGGCGATGACCACTACAACGACGCGCGAGGGAAAAACAGATTTCATAGCTGCTCCAGTCGGAATATTCAAAACTTTTAGTTCAGCTTGTTATGAGAACGCGAACGGTTTATGGAACGCCGCCGCCACCACCGCCCATATCGATCGACCAATTACCCAACATCATCGGGCGTTGGCTGGCCGGCGTCGCCGAGAAAACCGCATCCACTCCGGCGAGCACGGTGATCGCCGTGAGTTTCGCGGGATCCGAGCCCTTCGCGGCGAGAATCATCAGCGCGTCGCCAGGTTTCAACTCTGCGAGCGTGAACGTGGGCATGGTCTGCATCATTTGCTGAATGTCGGCGCCACGACCGCCGCGACCACCGCGTCCTTCGCCGGGCGCTCCACCGGGCGCTCCGCCGCGTCCACCCGCCGCACCGTCAGCACCGCGTCCCGCGGCGCCGCCGGCACTATCACGCCCACCACCGCCCGCGCCGCCGCGCCCTGCCGTGCCATCGGCCATCGCCGTGTAGCGCGCGGCCATCATCTGGGCGGTCTGAGCCGGCATCTTCTTGAGTTCCGAATCCGGCTTCACCTGCACGGTGACGTGCGTTTTGTTCTTGTCGAGATCGGCGACCACCAGCGAATTCGTCGCCGCGTCGATCGAGATCACGGTCACCGCCAGGTTGCGGAATCCGCCCGAGACAATTTGTTCGGCCGCGTAGCTCGACCCATCGGGGCTGCGCGTGCCGAGCGCGCGCACTTGATCGCCCACTTCGATGTCCGAGAATTTTCCGGGCTTGGCGTCGTCGAACTTGATCGAATCCTGCGCGTAGCGGCGCAAAACCGTCTTCGGCGACACTTGGACCGCCAGCGGCTTGGGCTGACCATCCGGGCCGCGCGAGTTGATCGTGATGGTGTTGGCGCTCGCGTCGAGAGAAACCACCGGGCCCGACACGCCGCGCCGCTGCCACTCTTGTTGATCGGCTTGCTGCTTGGCGGCGATGTCTTTCTGCGTCATCAGCAGCACGCGCGCCGCCGACACTTCCTTGCCGTCGTCGCTGGTGCGTCCGGTGCACGCCACGCGATCGCCTACGGCGAGATCGGTGAAGGCGATCGCCACTGCCTTGGTGATATCCGTTGTACCCGACGGAAGGTGCAGGTAATTCGTGTTGTCGCGCATGGTGACCGTGGCCACCAGCCCGGTGTCGCTTTTCACCTTCAGGATTTTTTTCGCGGCGTCGATTTCGGTGATCACGCCGATCGCCCCGCGCGGAGGCGCTTGCGGAGCAGGCGCGGCTTGTGCCGCCACTCCCGCGGCTGCCAACGCGATAACTGCAATCGTGGAAAAAAACTTGCGACTCATGTGTACAACTCCAACTTCCCGTTGTAGGCCATGTCCTTGGGATGGAACTTGGCCTTCAGTTCAATGTTGCCCATCGGCGTGCCAATCTTGCATTCGAACTCGACGTCTTTGTCGTCCGCGCCGATTTTCGTATCGCGCGGGAACATCACCACCACCGTGCGCACGCCGTTGCGCACGATCACGTCGGCTTTCACTGCTTGAATGTCTGGTTTGTTCTTGACCTTCAGTTTCGTTCCCTGAACCAGCATGGCCACGGCGCGTTGCACGCGTTCCTGATCGTCACCGCCTTCCGCGCCTCTACGTCCGCCGCCCATCATTCCGAGTCCGGTGAGCGAAATCGCATAGTAATCGTCGTTGTGTCCGAGCGCGTCGGGACCATACGTCTTGGCGATCGCCAGTTTCGCGGCGTTCGAGCTTTCCCACACCAACGTCACTTCAGGCGCTTGCATCGGTTGTCCGCCGGCTCTTTCTCCACCGCCGTTGCGACGTCCACCGCCGCCGCCCATGCCACCGCCGCCGCCCATACCACCGCCGCCGCCCATGCCGCCGCCACCGCCCATGCCACCGCCGCCACCCATGCCACCGCCGCCACCCATGCCACCGCCACCGCCCATGCCACCGCCGCCGGGTCCACCCATACCGCCGCCACCGCCACCCATGTCCTGCTGCGGGCGGCTCGGCATATTCACTTTCGCTTTCTGCGACCACGCGGAGCCTTCATGCAGAATGCGCGTGGCTTCCGTTTGGTCGATTCCGGGAGCCGCGGCATCTTGCCCGAACATCAGTGCGGAAAAAAGCGCGGCGCTGGAGACTGCCGTCGCCGCCCCAATAAATGCCGAAAATGTTCTCTGAAATTTCATCACGATCCGCCCTCACCTCCGGAGCGATTTGGCCCCGCCCTCGACTCTTTCACAGTACCGTGGAATTCCCGCTAACGCATTGATTTCAACGTTAAGAATGGTTAATGGGAGAATGGAGTAGTGATCTTTTTCCCGGATAGTTCTAACATGAGAAAAGTGAGTTGAAAGACGGTTGAAATCACAATGAGTGCCACAGTCGGTTCCCGCGATACGACAACGCTTCTCCTGGTGGACGACGACACGGAGTTGTGTTCACTGATGGGCGATTTTTTCACGCAGCGCGGTTTCCGCTTGGAAGCCGTGCACGACGGACGCCGCGGACTGGCGCGCGCGCTCGACGGAAATTTCAATCTCATCCTGCTCGACGTGATGATGCCGGGTCTCGACGGCTTCGAATTGCTGCGCCAATTGCGGCGCCGCAGCTCCACGCCGGTGATCATGCTCACCGCGCGCACCGAACCCGCCGATCGCGTGATGGGATTGAACTCCGGCGCCGACGACTATTTGCCCAAACCGTTCGGTCCCGAAGAATTGCTGGCGCGCATTCAAGCCGTGCTGCGGCGTACCCAGAAAGCCGCGTATCAGCCCGACATCCTTGAAGTGAACGGCGTGCGCATCAATCCCGGAACGCGCGAAGTGTGGCTCGATCGTGCGCCGGTGGAAGTGACATCGATCGAATACGACATTCTCGATCTGTTGATGCGCTCGGCGGGACGCCCCGTGTCGCGCGATCAGCTTTCCGCCGTGCTTTATCAGCGTGAAGCGTCGCCGTTCGATCGCTCCGTGGACGTGCATGTGAGCCACTTGCGCAAGAAACTCGAGCAAAAAGACCGCGCGCTCATCAAGACGGTCCGCGGCGTCGGATATTTGTTCTGCTCCGAGAAGGAGAGTCCCGAGTCATGAGATCCCTGTTTGCGAAAATGACGGTGTGGTCGCTGGTGGTGATCGCGCTGGCGTTGATCGGCGTGCGCCAAATCGGCGGCTTTGTGCAGCGCAGCGCCACGCGGCGCAGCGGGACGTTTGGGCGCTTTCCGAATCGCAGACCGAACGCGTCGATGCAGCTTGACGACGCGCGCGCCGCGTTCGAGTCTGGTGGTCCGCAAAAGTTGCAGGCGTATCTCGACCGCTTGAAGCACTACACACAGGATTCCCATTATTTGCTCGACGCGACCGGAAAGGATTTGCTCGACGGCGCCGATCGCTCCGAACTGATGACCCAGGCAGGCACGCCGCCCAGCGAGTTTTTCCGCTCCGCCGACGATCCGATCGTTTTCATGCGCACGTCCGAAGACGGGAAATTCCATTTCATCGGTGTGGTCCACGTACCGGTGCCGTTTACCGACACGCTGCCTTACTATTTGCTGATTCTGGCCGTGGTGGTGATCTTTGGGTTCCTGCTGGCGGTGTATATCGGGTCGCCGCTTCGTGCGCTGCGCGACGCGGTCGATCGCTTCGGCCGCGGCGATCTGACGGCGCGCGTGAACTCGCGCCGCGGCGACGAATTCGGCGTGCTCGCGAAGTCTTTCGACCAAATGGCCGGCCGCATCGAAACATTGATGACTGCCGAGCGCCGCTTGCTCCAGGACATCTCGCATGAACTCCGCTCGCCGCTGGCGCGCTTGAGTTTCTGCGTGGAACTGGCGCGCACCGCCGAGGATCGCGAAGCGGCCGTGGCGCGCATCAAGAAGGAAGTGGATCGCTTGAGCAGTCTGGTGGGTGCGCTGTTGCAGGTGACGCGCGCCGAAGGGGACTTGACGCAGCGCGAGATGGAAGATGTGGATCTCCGCGCGCTGCTCACCGAACTGGCCGACGATTGTTCCATCGAAGCCGACAAGCGCCACTGCGAAGTCACGGTCGACGCGCCGGAGGCGGTGATCTTGCGCGGCGATCGCGAACTGTTGCGCCGGGCCATCGAGAACGTGCTGCGGAATGCCATCCGCTACGCGCCCGAAGGCACGCCGATTGAAGTGAAGCTCGATCCCAATCCCGAATTCGCGGAAATCTCCATTCGCGATTACGGCGACGGCGTTCCCGAAGACATGCTCACGCAAATCTTCAAGCCGTTCTTCCGCGTCGCCGAAGCGCGCGACACCGCGTCGGGCGGCGTGGGACTCGGCTTGGCCATCGCGCAGCGCGCCGTAGCGTTGCATCAAGGAACAATGGAAGCACGCAACATGAAGCCGGGATTGCTCGTGGCGGTGGAATTGCCTTTGCACGTGGCGGTCTAAAGGCAAGTGCTGAGTCCTGAGTGCTGAGTGCTGAGTGGAAAACCCAACACTCGGCGCTGACGCTACTCTTTCAACGGCACATCGACGATCACGTTGGTTCCTTTCCCAAGCGTCGATTGCACGGTCACTTTTCCCTCGACTAAACGGGCGCGCTCGATGATGCTGACGAAGCCCAAGCCCAGTTTCGATTCCGCGGCGTCGAATCCGACGCCGAAGTCGCGAACTTCCAGACGCAGTCCCGTTTCGGTGGCGTCGAGGATCACCTTCACATGCGTCTTGCCGGCGTGCTTGGCGACGTTGCGCAGCGATTCCTGCGTAATTCGATAAAGGCACGCCGCCACCTCCTTGGGAATGTTCTCCGGCACGCCGCCGCATTGGCGGCGGTTTGACGGAGCGGCAGCGCGAGGTCTTGCAACTTGTGGCGTAAGGAAAATCGGTGAAGGAAATTTCTAAAATCCTCGATATTTCGCCGCGCACCGTGGAATTCCACAAGAGCGGCATCATGAGCGAATTGGGATTGCGCACCACCGCCGAATTGACGCGCTACGCCATCGCGCATCACTTGATCGCCGAGACGCCGGCCCATAGCTGATGGCAGAACTCCTGATATACTCGCTCGCGTGAACGACACGAGCGCCTCGCCACCGCCCGTCACCGCGCGCACCGATTTCGTGCGCGGCTTGGGCCTCGTCAGCTCCACCACGCTCGTGGCCGGAGGTATGATCGGCTCCGGCATCTTCATTGTCTCGGCCGACATCGCGCGCACCGTCCATACATCCGGCCTTTTGCTCACCACTTGGGTGATCGCCACCGTGATGACGCTGATCGCGGCTCTCAGCTACGGCGAATTGGCCGCGGCGATGCCGCAAGCCGGCGGTCAGTATGTTTACTTGCGTGAGGCGTTTTCTCCGCTCTACGGATTCCTCTACGGATGGGCGCTGTTCCTGGTGATCCAAACGGGAACGGTCGCCGCGGTGTGCGTGGGATTCGCGAAATTTCTTGCGGTGTTCATTCCCTTCACGCCGGGCGAACAACAAGTCGTGGCGATCCTCTGCATCGCGTTGCTCACGGGCATCAACTGCTTCGGCCTGAAGACCGGCGCGCTGGTGCAGAACGTTTTTACCTTCACGAAAACGGGCGCGTTGCTAGGATTGATCGTGCTGGGATACTTGTTCGGTCACTCGGCCGCCGCGGCTCACGCAAATTTCGGCGCGAATCTGTGGACGGGCTCCGGATCTGATGCCGGATTTGCCGCCGGATTCAATTTCGAAACGCTGCGGCTTGTCGCCGTGGGCATGGTGGGATCGCTCTTTGCCGCCGATGCGTGGAACAACATCACGTTCACGGCGGGCGAAGTGCGGAATCCGCGGCGCAATATTCCGTTGTCGCTGCTGCTCGGCGCGGGCGGCGTGATGGTGTTGTATCTCGCCGCGAATGTGACCTATCTCAGTGTGCTCCCCATCGCCGCCATCCAGCACGCGCCCAACGATCGCGTGGGAACGGCGGCCGCCGCGGTAATCCTGGGTGCGAGCGCGGAAAAATTGATGGCCGCGTTCATCGTGATTTCCACCTTCGGCTGCGCCAACGGATTGATTCTCGCCGGAGCCCGCGTGTATCACGCCATGGCCCGCGACGGCTTGTTCCTTCCGGCGGCGGCCCGCTTGCATCCCAAGACTCACGTGCCGGTCGCCGCGCTTGTCGCGCAGGGAATTTGGGCGTCGCTGCTGACGGTCAGTGGAACGTACAACGAGTTGAACCAGTATGTCGTGTTCGCGGTGCTGCTGTTCTATATCCTCACTCTCGCGGGACTCTTTGCGTTGCGCATCAAGCGTCCGGACATGCCGCGGCCGTATCGCGCGTTTGGCTATCCCGTATTGCCGGCGCTTTATATCGTTCTTGCGATCGGCATTGAAGCGGCGCTTCTCGTCTACAAAACGCGTTTCACGCTCTCTGGCTTGCTCATTGTTCTGCTCGGGATTCCGGTGTACTTCTGGGCGGAACGGCGAAATCAAAAATCAAAAGTTTAGGACCTTGGAACCTTGGACCATTGGAGCCGCCGCACGCTCGGAAAGGGCTTGCCCGCTTCGTCCGAACTTTTGATTTTTGACTTTTGATTTTTGATTTTTGATTTCGCCGTTCTGCCCTTGCAGTTCCCCTAGGAACCTCCTATACTCTTGAAGCGGAAGCGAGAAGCGGAGAAAAAACACACTTGGCAAACTCACTCTTTCGGAGAATCTCCATTGAAGGCTTAATGGCCGACGTTTCAGAGGCCAGCGCCCACGGCGGCGGACTGAAACGAACCTTGGGACCTTGGTCGCTGGTGGCGTTGGGCATCGGCGCGATCATCGGCGCGGGCATTTTCGTGCGCACCGCGGCGGCGATCGCCGAACGCGCGGGCCCCTCGGTGACGCTGGCGTTCGTGGTGGCCGGCATCGGCTGCGCCTTCGCGGGACTCTGCTACGCGGAGTTCGCTTCCATGATTCCGGTAGCGGGCAGCGCGTTCACCTACTCCTACGCCACGATGGGTGAACTTGTCGCCTGGATCATCGGCTGGGATCTCGTGCTGGAGTACGCCGTGGGCGCCGCCACCGTCGCGATCGCCTGGAGCGAGTACTTCAACAAAGTGCTGGAATACTTCGGCGTGCAAGTTCCGTATCAATGGTGCCATTCGCCCTTCGAGAAAGCCATGGGCTCGGGCGTCGCCGGCATCATGAACCTTCCCGCGCTGGCGATTCTCCTGGTGCTTTCGTTGTTGCTAGTGCGCGGCACGCAAGAATCGGCGATGGTCAACGCGGTGATCGTAGTGGTCAAGCTGGCGATTGTGGTGATGGTGATTGTCATCGGCTGGGGCTTCATGAATCCCGCCAATCACACGCCGTACATTCCCGCGCCGACAACCTACACCACGCCCGAGGGCGTCGTGCATCCCTATGGCGGCATCATGGGAATCTTGGGCGCCGCCGGCGTGGTCTTCTTCGCGTTCATCGGATTCGACGCCGTGTCGACCGCCGCGCAGGAAACCAAGAATCCGGCGCGTGACATGCCGTTTGGCATTTTGGGATCGTTGGTGGTCTGCACGATTCTCTACGTGCTGTTCTCGCACGTGTTGAGCGGTGTCGCGACCGTCGAAGACTTCCGTACGTTCGGCAAGGAAGCGTCGGTGACGTTCGCGATTCAAAAATACATGACCGGCTACTCGTGGCTCGGCAAATTGGTCACGGTGGCGATTCTCGCCGGATTCTCCTCGGTAATCCTGGTGATGTTGCTCGGTCAATCGCGCGTCTTCTTCTCCATGAGCGAAGCGGGATTGGTGCCGAAGATTTTCGCCGACGTGCATCCGAAGTTCCATACGCCTTGGAAATCGAACTTGCTGTTCTTCGTTTTCACCGGGATTTTCGGCGCGTTCATTCCTGGCGACATCGTCGGTGAGATGACGAGCATCGGAACACTCTTCGCGTTCATCTTAGTTTGCGCCGGCGCGTGGATCATTCGCGTGCGCCAGCCGGAATTGCCGCGCGGCTTCAAGGTGCCCGCGCTGCCCGTGGTCTCGATCCTCGGCATCGGCGTGTGCGGCGCGATGATCTACGGACTCGGCTGGACCAACTGGCTGCGTCTCGCAGTGTGGCTGGTGATCGGCCTGGTGTTCTACTTCACCTATGGCATTCATCACAGCAAGCTGAATCCGGCCAACGCGAAGAAGTAGCAGACGTTCTCACAGGCTAGCGATGGACCGGGGAAACGCCTTCCGATAGACTGAAGACATGGCCGCGGCCGGCACAGACCAAATCACGTCCGGAGGGTTCGGCTCGCGGCGCCGGCCCCCGGGCTTTTGGCGGAATCGCTCGCGTCTCGAAAAAGCGGCCATCGCGGTTCTGGCGATCTCCCTCGTTACCAACGCTTTTCTCGGCGATGCTCATCCCACCGCGGCGCTCCTGCTGAATTTCGCCGTCGCCGGATGTTTCATCGCGCTGCTGTTCCGTTACGTGCGGAAACTGCTTTCGATGGCCATCTGGCGATTGCGCCATCGCTTGTTGATCGCGTACCTCTTCATCGCCGTCGTTCCGATCGTGCTGATCGTGGCCATGGCGGGCGTCTCCACCTACATCTTCTACGGCATGACGGCGACGTACATGGCGTCGCGGGAAGTGAATCGCCTGGAAGAAGAACTCGCGGTGGCCGGCAACGCCGCGGCCGTCGACGTGGAGCAAGGCGGTGTGCGCGACGACAAACTCGAGGACTTTCTTACGGCGCACCTGACGTCCAATTTAAAGAACGTGCAGCCGGAAGCGCATTTGTTCGGTCCCGGCCAAATCGCGCCGTGGTTCACGCAACCGAAGGGTGAGAATTGTCTCGTGCGCACCGCGGACGGCTTCGAAGTCCGCTCCGTGAAGCACGCGGGTAAGCGATTCCTGGTCCTGGCCACGGGACTCGAGCGAACCATCTCGTCGTGGATGCCGGGAAACATCGGCGTGATGACGCTCGCAACCGAGTTGCGCCGCGCCGAAAATCCGAAGCAAGTTTTCCGCCTGCAAAACAAGAGCTATCGCACGGTGGCCCTCGCACGCCCCACGCTTCCTCCCGCGGCGAGTTGGTGGGATATCGAAATTACCTGGGCCTTCACCGAACCCGTCTACAACTGGGAAACGGGCGATCGCGAGGAGGGATTGCTGATCGTCCATTCGCGCCCGTCGCTGTTGAACGATCGCCTCCGGAGCCACTTGAGCGCGTCGGCGGCGGGCAACGCTTCGACCGACGGCAGCGATCTTTCGCAATTGCCGTTTACACTGCTGAAAGCCGTGGGCGTGCTGTTTCTTTCCATCGAAATTGGTTCCCTGATCGTGGGCGTTCACTTGACGCGCACCATCACCGGCGCGGTCGATGATCTCTACGAAGGAACGCAGCGCGTGAATCGCGGCGACTTTTCGTATCGCATTCCGGTGCGCGCGCGCGATCAGTTGAGCGGCTTGGCGGAATCGTTCAATACCATGACCGTTTCGCTGGAACGGCTGGTGCGCGAGTCGAAGGAGAGCCAGAGACTGCAATCGGAATTGGAAATCGCCAGCCAAGTGCAGCGGCAACTTTTTCCGAAGCAACTTCCCAATCTTTCAGGACTCGAGTTGACCGGGGTTTGCCGTCCCGCGCGCGTGGTCAGCGGCGATTATTACGATTATGTCGAGTTCGACGAACCACGCCTGGCGATGGCCATCGGCGACATCGCGGGCAAGGGCATTTCCGCCGCGCTCGTGATGGCCGGAGTGCAATCCGCTTTGCACGCGCAGTTGTATCAAGGGCAGCAAAAGGCGGTCGGTTCCGGCGTCGCCGTGGCGGCCACGATTTCGCCCGACAAACTTGTGCGCCAACTGAATCGCCAACTTTACGACAGCACGTCGGCGAGCACGTTCGCGACGTTTTGTTATCTTGTCTACGACGACGCCGAGGGACGCTTGACGTATTGCAACGCGGGGCACTTGCCGCCGCTGATCATCGGTCACGACGGGACGCGCCGGCTCACGCGCGGCGGAATCGTGCTGGGCATTTTGCCGGACGCTGAGTACGAAGCGGAATCGGTGATCTTGCGGCGCGGCGACCTCTTGGTGTGCTACACCGACGGAATCACGGAACCCGAAAATTCCTACGGCGGCGAATTCGGCGAGGATCGCTTGATCCAGGTGGTGCAAAAGGTGCATGACCGCTCGCCGCGCGAGATCGCCAACGCCGTGCTGCAAGCGGTGGAAGAGTGGAGCGATTCGCCGGAAGCCGCCGATGATATGACCTTGTTAGTCGCGCGACGCTTGTAGCCTCTCGGATTTACCGCATTCCCAACAGAATCTTCAAACGCTCTTAACACCGGATTGCTATTGTGACGCGACCGCAAAACTCTGGTGGAGGGTTCAATGAAGAAGCTAGGCATTCTTGCCGCAACACTCTTAGTGTGGATCGCCGCGTTCGCGGCGCACGCCGCGGCGCAAGATACCGGGACCACGCTCAATGGCATGATTCAAGACGCTGCGGGTAAAGCCGTTCCGGCGGCGGAAGTTTCCGTAAAGAATAACGCCACAGCGAACGCTCGCAAGGCCACGTGCGACGCAGAAGGAAAGTTTTCCGTCGCCGGTTTGACGGCGGGCGTCTACACCGTGGAAGTTTCCGCGGCCGGCTTCGCCACGGCGACGCGCAACGACGTGCGCCTCGGCGGCGGTACGCTGGACATCACCATTCCGCTGTCCGTCGCGACCGTCGCTGAATCCGTCACGGTCGAGGCGGTGGAATCGGTTGCCGCGGAGATGGCCCCGATGCAGTCGTCGCTGGAAACGCATTCCGCCCGCTCCGAGATTTCGCAGGCCTTTGTGGAAAACTTCACGTCGCCGATCGGCGACTACAGCGAAGTGCTGCTGATGGCGCCGGGCACGTTTAGTGTGAATCCCAACGGCGTAGGTCTCGGCCAAGCCAAGGACTTTTTCCGCGGCTTTCCCGACGGCGATTACACGATGACCTGGGACGGAATTCCGTTCGAGGACACCAATTCTCCCACGCACCACACCTGGGTGTTCTTCCCCGGCGTTTGGATCGGCGGAACGGAATTCGATCGCAGCCCCGGAACGGCGTCGTCGATTGGTCCCACGAATTTCGGCGGCACCATCAATTTGCTTTCGCGCGAAGTCCCCAACAGCATGGGAATCCAAGCGTCGATTTCTTACGGTTCCTTCAACACCAAGCTGCTCGACCTCGGTATCGACACCGGATTGTTTGGCCCCAACAAAAAGTCGAGCCTGTTGATCGACGTTCACGGACTGAAATCCGACGGATACCAGACGTACAATTATCAGAAGCGCGACGGCGGCAACTTGAAGTATCAGTACCGCGTGAGCGACAAAACCACGGTGACGTTCTATACCAACTTTTTGGACCTTTGGACGAACACGCCGAACTTCAACGGTCCCACGCGCGCGCAGGTGAATCAGTTTGGCGTGAACTTCCTGTTGTCGGGCAATCCCGCCACCAGCGACGGATCGTACTGGCCGCTCGATTACTACCACGTGCAGACGAATTTTTCGTACTTCGGTTATCGCTCCGATCTCGGCCACGGTTGGAGCATCGACAACAAGCTCTATGGTTATCACTATTGGAATAAACAAAATTACAACAACAGCCTCACGACGTACCTGCCGACCACGTCGTCCGATCCCGGCGTCGACAAGCTGAACGGTTACACAAAATTCGGCGACACGCTGTCGCTGAACTATGCGAACCGCTTCGGAACCTTCCACACGGGAATGTGGTACGAGTGGGCGTACACGGATCGCTACCAGGTTCCCTCCAGCCCGTCGCAAAACTACCTCGACGCGATTCTGCCGAATTTCCACGAACACTTCATCACCACGTCGGTGCAGCCGTATGTCGAGTACGAATGGCGCGCCACGAGCCGCTTGAGCGTCACGGCCGGCATCCGCTGGTCGTACTACATCATGAACCTGACGCAATATCAGGACAACGGCAAGACGGTTGGCTGCCTGGGCGGCACGCTCGTGAAGCCCGCCGGAATCGCCGGACCGATCCCGATCGCGCAGCAGGCTATCGAGTTTTGCAACGGCGGCGCGCCGTGGACGAAGCATGAAGGCCGCTACACGGCGATGGATCCTTCGCTCGACCTCCGTTATCGCCTAGCGCACGGATGGTCGGCGTACGCGCAGTACGCGCGCGGATCCATCATTCCGCCGTCGAGCGTGTTCGACGTGTCCAACGGATTGGTGAAGACTCTGCCGAGTCCTTCGATGACCAACACATTTCAGGCCGGTACGGTGTTCAAAAAGAATCGCGTGACGCTCGATGTGGACGCGTACTACGTTCGCTTCCAGAACGCGTACACGTCGTACACCGATTCGAGCGGTGAACCGGTGTACACGCTGCCGGGCGATTCCCGCACGCGCGGAATCGAAGCGGAGAGCAACATTTACGCGGGCCATGGATTCAGCGTGTACCTGAACGCCAGCGCCGGCAAAGCGTTCTACGTGAACAACGGCTTCTGGGTGGCGAATACGCCGTCGAACATCGAAACCGTCGGCGTGCTCTATCAACACAAGCAGTGGGACTTTGGTGTTTTCAACAAACGCGTAGGTCCGATGTGGAACGACAACGGCACGTTCAATCAGTCGGTGCCGATCGATCCGTTCGAACTGACGAACGTGTACGCCAACTACACGATCAAGCAAGACTCCTGGTTGCGCGGCACCAAGCTGCGCCTGTCTGTGAACAACATTCAAAACAGTCACGCGATCACCGGCATCACCGCGGCGACCGTGAGCCAGGTGTACACCCCGAATCCCGGCGACACGCTGGTGCTGCTGCCTGCGCGCAGCATCACCATGACGGTCACGCTGGGTTTGGCGCCGAAGCGGTAACAGGTTGCTGGATCGCGACGCGGCATAACTCACGAAATGCCGCGTCCGTGATCGCGCCGTCTAATCCTCCGCTTACGGTGGACGGCGCGAGTCCTGTAATGTCCAACTGTTTTCCGCCGCGGAAGAACAGCGTGAAGGGAATACTACGAAAATTCCATCGCGCGCGCAGTTGTGGTTCGCGATCTACGTCTAACTCGAAAATTTGCACCTGCGGCCATCCGCCAGCCCGATGAATCCGCGCGAACATCGCTTCCATCTGCCGGCAAGGCGGACACCAACTCGCGCCGAACTTCACGACCAGCAGATCACCCGGATTCGCGTTATTGATCGCGGCGTCGAAATCCTGCTCGGTGAGCTCGATCGTTCCGCGATCCACGCGCGCGGGTTTGGGCGGCGCGGTGCCGTCCGGCACTTCCGCGACAGAGTCCGTGTAGACCAGGAAATTCTCGCCGGTCGCGTATTTGTCCTCCATCATGCGGCGCGCCATGAAGCGGCAGCAGTAAAAGCCTTGATGCGTCCCGGCGTCGATGCGGCGGAACTTGTCGAGATCGATGACTGAGGACACGACATAGCACTCGGCTTCAAAGCTGTCCTTCCGCCAAATCACGCGCTTGTCGACGATGTTTTCCCCGCGGAAGATGGCGCGTCCGCAAGTGTTGCAGTGGAAAGTGCTCATTGTGCGGGAGCGGCCGCTTTTTGCAATTGCTCCACCGCTGCGAGAATCCGGGTGCGGACCCTCGAAGCAGCTTGGACCGCGGCTTCGGCCTCTTCCAACGTAGCATCTTCCGGGTAGTCGTCCGGATACCGCGCGGGCATGTAGAACTCCTTGAGGAGCGCGACATCGTCGGCCAAGTCCCGAAGTGCATTGTCGATCTCAACACAATCCGTTAACAGCTCATCCCGTTGATGAATTCTCTTGAGAGGCCCACGGTGAAAGAGAACGAAGCCCTTTAGATATTTTTCGGCGAGTTGCTGGCAGTGGAAGCAAATCGTGTCCCGCGGGCCTTCATGGACCATCAATAGCTGTACCGTTGTCCAATCTTCTTCCGCTTTGTGTTTCCGCGCCGCGAATATGGTTGTATCAAAGTCGCTCATGGGCGTTCGTAGATGACCTTGCCGGTCGTCAAAATCTCACGAATAAATGGGCCATTCCGTTGCAACCGCATTTCCACTTCGTCGGGCGTCAGAGCAATCAAATCGTATGGTACGTGGCTGGGGAAGAGCGCCTTTGTATAGCGGATTTGTCGCTGCCGCCGCGGTAGGTCAGACGGGCCGATGACCAGCAAGTCCACGTCACTATCTCTCGTCGCAGTCCCGTGCGCCTGCGATCCGAAAAGAATGATCTTGTCGGGATTGCCGATCTGCACAATTTTGTCCCGCAACGCAGCGATTCTCGCGTCCATAGACTGAATATAGCATGTTCGCATAGACTACGCAGTCATGCGCATTTCGCGTGCCACCGTTTTGGGATTGTTGCTCGCGGCCGTTCCCGTTGCTACGGTCGCGGAATCGCCCGCCGACCAAATTGTGATCGTGAAATCGAAACGGACGCTGACGTTGTTGCGCGGCGGTAACGTCCTGAAGACGTACAAGGTCGCGCTCGGCGCACAGCCCCTTGGCGCTAAAGATCGGCAAGGCGATCACAAAACTCCCGAAGGAAAATACTTCATCGATGCGAAGAAAAATCCTAGCCGGTTCTATCTCGCGCTGCACATTTCTTATCCTAATGCCGCCGACCGCGCGAATGCGCGAAAACTCGGTTTGAGCGCCGGTGGCGACGTGGAGATTCACGGGCTAGGCAAGGAATTTGGATATGTTGGCAGCGCACATCGTCTCCGCGATTGGACCGATGGATGTGTCGCCGTCACCAACGAAGAGATTGAGGAGATCTTTCGCCTGGTTCCGGTGGGGACGCCGGTAGAAATCCGGCCATGATCACAACGGCAAGGTCAAACGCGCCTCGCACCCCGCGTGATCCACGCGATTCTCCACCGTCAGCGTGCCGTCGTGCGCCTCCGCAATCTTGCGGCAGAGCACCAGGCCAATGCCCGATCCTCCGGGCTTCGTGGTAAAGAACGGCACGAACAAATTCGTCGTGCCGGAAAGTCCCGGACCTTCGTCCTCCACCACGACCTCTAGGTTTCCGTTGCGCGCGCGCCATCCCACCGTCACTCCGCCGCCGGTTTCCAGCGACGCATCCACGGCGTTACGCAACAAGTTGATCAGCAATTGCTCGAGATGATCCTGATCCGCCGTGATCCACATCGTCGGTCCGGGCCGAAGCGCTACAGGCAGGCGCGTTTCCAGTCCCGAGACACGACGGATCCACGGCGCCACTTCCATCGGCTTCTTGTGCGGCGGCGGCAGCTTGGCGAGCGTCGCATACGCGCCCATGAAACGATTCAGCGATTCCGAACGCGATCCGATCACCGCTAAGCCGCGTTGCATGTCGTCCTTCCAGTCGTGCGGCAGCGGATCTTTCTGCAACATGCCGCTCAAACTGCCGGCCATCGACTTGATCGGCGTGAGCGAATTGTTCAACTCGTGCCCGATCACGCGAATCAGCCGTTGCCACGCTTGCAATTCTTCTTCGCGCAGCGCGCGCGTCAAGTCGGCAATCACAACAAGATGATGCGGCAATCCTTGTTCGCGAAATGTGCTGCGGCGCATTCCCCAGCGGCCTTGCCCGCCGGGAAAAACCACATCCAGCGTGCGCGCCGGTTCACCGTCCAGGCACGCGGCGAGGCCCAGATCGGCGGCACTGCGGCCGAGCAATCGCTCCACCGGCTGCGCCAGCAATTCCGCGCCGGTGCGATTGACCAATCGAAGCTTTTGATCGCCGTCGAAGGAATAAATACCCACTTCGATTTCCGACATCACCTTGCGCAACAGCGCGCCGGCTTCGAGCGCGCCCAATCGCTGAACATGCAACGTCGACCCAAGAGCGTTGACCTCGCGAATCAACTCGCCGAGCGCATCGTCGGGATTCGCGCCGCGCGCGCGAATGGAATAATCGCCCTCACTAAGCGCGGCCAGCAGATTCGAGAGCGTTTGCAGCGGTTGGACCACTCTCTCGCGCAGGCTAAAGCTGAAGCCCAGCCAACAGCCGATGATCCAGACGGTCAGCGTCCACTGAGTTTTTGCGTCGTAAGAGCCCGACCACACGATCCACATCGACGTGGCGACGGCGGGCGCTCCCGCCGCCAGCGCGTATAAAAAAATACGAAGGTCGTGGGGGACGTGGCGCTTCCGCTTCTTCATGTCCGAACACCAAGGCCGGCGGAAACGACGAGAGCGAAGGCAAAAGGCAAGAGGCAAAAGGCAAAAGGCAAAAGGATCGGAAGAAGGTGAGAGGAGTTCCCAGGTTTATCTCTTCGGGTAGCTAAGCCACCGCAAGTTCGACGCCCTGGATTTTTGCCTTTTGCCTTTTGCCTTTTGCCTTTTGCCTTCACTTTTTTCACAACTTGTATCTCTCGATGCGCCTGTAAAGCGCGCTCCGGCTCAGTCCCAGAGTTTTCGCCGCGTGACTCACGTTGCCGTCGAAACGCGCCAGCGTCTTGCGGATCAAGAACGACTCCACGTCGTCGAGGCTCATTTCTTCCAAGCGTGGCGCGCTGTCGCGCGCGGGGCGCAGCGACAAATCGGCGGCGCGCACCAAATCGCCCGAGGCCATCAACACCGCGCGCTCCACGGCGTGGTCGAGTTCACGCACATTGCCGGGCCAGCTATGTTCCATCAGGGCGCGCATAGCCACCGGATCGAAGCCCGGCAGGTCTTTGCGATACTTCTGCGCCGACAGCCGCAAAAAATGTTGCGCGAGTAGCGGAATGTCCTCGCGGCGATCGCGCAGCGGCGGCAAGTGCATCTCGATGGTGTTCAGGCGAAACAGTAAGTCTTGCCTGAACGTGCCGGCCGCGGCGGCCGCGGCGAGATCGGCGTTGGTGGCGGAGATCAAGCGCACGTCCACTTTGCGCGTGCGCGACGATCCCACGCGTTCCATCTCGCCGGTTTCCAGAACGCGCAGCAACTTCGCTTGCTGCGACGGCGTGATGTTGGCGATCTCGTCGAGGAAAAGAGTACCGCCGGAGGCCAGCTCAAAGCGTCCCACGCGGTCGGCCTTAGCGTCGGTGAACGCGCCTTTCACGTGACCGAATAATTCGCTTTCGAAAACGCCTTCCGGTAATCCACCGGTATTCACGGTGACCATCGGACGTGGCGCGCGCCGCGATGCCGCATGGAGCGCTTGCGCCGCGACGCCCTTGCCCGTGCCGTGCTCGCCGGTGATCAGTACGTTGGCGTCGGACGGGCCGACGCGCGCGATCACTTCGAGCACCGGGCGCATCGCCGGCGATTCCGCGATCAGGTTCACGCCGCTATCGGGCGCCACCTGCCGCAACATGCGATTCTCCGCTTCCAGCCGTTGCCCGTGCCGCAATGCTTGCCCCAGCGACACCTGCGTGCGCACCACGGAAACGAGTCGCTCGTTCTCCCACGGCTTTTGGATGAAATCGCGCGCGCCGCGACGCATCGCTTCAACAGCTAACTCCAAGCTGCCCCACGCCGTCATTACGATCACCGGCAGCGTCGCGTCAATGGCCGTGAGCTTTGCAAGCAGGTCCATGCCCTCCTTGCCGGACGTTGTGTCGCGCGTGTAGTTCAGGTCCATCAACACGGCGTCGTAATCGCGCGATTCCACCGCCGCGAGCACGCCGGCGGGCGACGACGCGGCGTCGGTAGAAAATCCTTCGCCCTTCATGAGCAGGCGCAGCGCTTCGATCACGTCGGCTTGATCGTCGGCAAGAAGAATGACAGGCGGATGGTCCTTGGACACGTCCGGCTACGCTCCCGTCTTTTGTTCGCTCACCACCCAGCCGTCCATTAGGTTGATGATGCGCTTTCCGCACGCGGCGTTGGCTTCCGAGTGCGTCACTTGGATGATGGTGGTTCCCTCGGAGTTGAGTTTCTGGAACAGATCCATAATTTCGCGCCCCTGCGAGGAGTGGAGATTGCCGGTCGGCTCGTCGGCGAGAATCAGTTTGGGATTCGAGATGACCGCGCGAGCCACCGCGACCAATTGTTGTTGTCCGCCGGAGAGCTGGCTCGGGTACAAGTCTTTTTTGCCGACGATGTGGAAGCGGTCGAGCGCGTCGGCGACCATCGCGGCGCGTTCCGAGCTCTTGATGTTCTTGTAGCTCAGCGGAACGTCGAGATTTTCGGCCACCGTGAGATCGTCGAGCAAATGGTAGCTTTGAAAAACGAAGCCGATGTAATGTTTGGCCAGTTCCGAGCGCTGTTTCAGGTTCATCGAGTGAACCTTGTGCTCGAAAAGCTGATACTCGCCGGACCATGCGCCGTCGAGCATGCCGAGGATTCCCAGCAGCGTGGATTTTCCTGCGCCGCTTGGCCCCATGATGGTGAGAAAGTCGTTGTCGTAAACGTCCAGGTTGCAGCGGCGCAAGACGTAGGTGCGCGTGGGTCCCGTGGGATAGGATTTCTCCACGTCACGCAGTCGAATGATCGTTTCAGGCATCGTTGTTTTTTTCCAGTCCGGTACTATTATTCATGATTTCGGCGCTCATTCATAGCGCAGCGCAGTCAGCGGATCCACCCGGGTCGCGCGGCGTGCCGGCAAGAATCCAGCGATCACCGAGACAACGGCGAGCGTGACGCTGATCGCCGCGTAGGTTGCGGGGTCCGCCGGGCTGACGTACAACAGGCTCGCGATCAAGCGCGTTGCGCCGTACGACGCCGCCAGTCCCACGGCGACGCCGAGCGCCGTCAGTTTCAATCCTTGACGCAAGACCAATTGCAGCACGGCAGTTTGTTCAGCTCCCAGCGCAATTCGGATTCCGATTTCTTTGGTGCGCCGCGTGACGGTATACGCCATCACGCCGTAGATTCCCACCACCGTCAATGCCACGGCGAGGACTCCGAAGACGGCCAGGAGCTCGGCGCCGAGGCGTGCGGTCCACAAGTTGTCCGCGATCGCCGAGGTCATGGTCTGCGGTTGCGGCAGCGGCATCGTGGAGTCGAGACCGCGAATCGTTTGGCGAAACGCCGGGAACAGCGGCGCGGGATCGCCCGACGTGCGAACGCACAGCGTCATCGCGGGCGCGTAGAACTGCGTTGCCGAAAGGTAGACATGCGGCACGGCGGCGCCGCCGAGCGTGCCGAACTTGGCGTCGGCTGCGATGCCGACGACGCGGAAAAAGTTGGGATTCAAGCGATGCTTGAAGCGCCGGCCCACGGGGTCCTCGCCGGGCCAAAACATTCGCGCGGTGGTTTCGCTGATGATCGCCACTTGCTCTGCGCCTTCGCGATCGGCGGCCGAGAAGTCGCGGCCTTTCACGAGCGGAATTCCCACGGTTGAAAAATATCTTGGGAAGACGTCGTTGAAAGGCACAAACAAACTGCGCAACTCCGCGGGCAATTCCTTGCCTTCGGGAAAAACGCGCCGCGACACGCCGGCGTTGCCGGCTTGCGGGACGTTTTCGCCCCACGTGGCCGATTGCACGCCGGGCAGCGCTTGCACACGTTCGATCGCTTGTTTGTAAAACTCGGTAGCGCGCTGCGGCGAGTATCCCTGCGCGGCGGTGTTCATGAACATCACCGTGAGTCCCTCGACGCGAAAGCCGGGACTCAGGCGTTGCGCTTGCTGCACGCTGCGCAGGAAGAGTCCCGCGCCGATCAAGGCAACGAGCGATAACGCCACTTGTCCGCTCACGAGAATGCTGCGCAAATCCAATCCCATCGCGAGTTGCGTGAAACGGGATCGGCGGTCCGGCGCGTCAAACTGTCCCTTGATCGCCGACACGAGATCGGCGCGCGATCCTTGAATCGCCGGAATCAAACCGAAGAGCCAGCCGGTAAGAAACGTCAGCGCGATCGTGAACGCGAGCACGCGCGGCTCGAGTTTCAGGTCGAGAAAACGCGAGTCCATCCACGAAGGACGCATGGCCCACAGCAAATCGCGTCCCCAATACGCCACCAGCATTCCCGCCGCGCCGCCCAGCAGCGAGAGTACCGCGCTCTCCGCGAGCAATTGACGGATCAAGCGCCAACGCGGCGCGCCCACGGAGAGCCGCACGGCGATTTCCTTGCGACGCGCCATGGCGCGCGCCAGCAAGAGGCTCGCCACATTCGCGCACGCGATCAGCAGGACTAATCCCGTGGCGCCGAGCAACAATCCGCCGGAGCGCCGGAGATCGTCGCGTTGCCCGATGCCGAGCACGGCTTCGCTCAGAGGAAAAAGCGCCGTGCTGCGGTCGGCGTTTTCGTTGGGATATTGCTTGGCGAGGCGGTCCGCCATCATCTTCATCGCTTGATCGGCCTGCGCCATCGAGACGCCCGGGCGCAAGCGTGCCACAACCTGCACAGAGAGTGCGTTTCGCACGGTGTAGAACAGCGGGTTGGCTGGATTCAGTTGCGGATGCATCGAGATGGGCACCCAAAATTCCGATCCGCCGCCGATCGATTGCAGTCCTTTGAATTCGGGCGGCGTCACGCCGATGATTTCGAATTTGCTGCCGTTCAGCGTCACATAGCGGCCCACGATCGATGGATCGCCGCCGAAAGTGCGCGTCCACAATCCGTTGCTGATCACCATCACGGGCGCGGCGCTGTCCACTTTGTCTTCGTCCGCGAAAAATGTCCGGCCGCGCGCGGCTTGCACGCCGAGCACGCTGAAATAGTTCGCCGTGACAAGCTGTCCGCCCAGACCTATCGGCTCGGCGCCGCCCACCATATTCGCGCCGACAAACTGATACGCCGCCATTCCCGAAAATTCCTGGACGTTGTCGCGAAAATCCTTGAAATTCAAAAAGGCGAAGGACTGGAACGCCGTCGATTTCGGCATCGTGGTGAACGCCGCGACGAGCTCGCCCGGTTTCTCCACGGGAATCGGGCGCAGGAAGACCGCGTTGATCAGCGTGAAGATCGTGGTGTTTGCGCCGATCCCGAGCGCCAGCGACGTCACGATGACAGCGGTGAGCGCGGGATTGCGCACCGCCGAGCGAAACGCGAACCGGATGTCTTGCAGCATACGGCCTCCCTTACGAAGACGAAACTTACTCCCAACGCAACGAAACCATTGGATCGACACGCGCCGCGCGACGCGCCGGCACCCAGCAAGCGGCTGCGGCGGCCGCGCCGATCAACGCCAGTGCCGCCGTGTATGCCGGCCCATCGAGTGCTTGAACGCCATAGAGCATTGCGGTCATGAGGCGTCCCATGACCAGCGACAACGCGATGCCGATGGCGACGCCGCCACCCAACAACATCGCGCCTCGACCGAGAATCGAGCGGATTACTTGTGGTCCACGCGCGCCCAACGCCATGCGAATGCCAATTTCGCGCGATCGCCGCGCCACCGTGTACGCCATCATTCCGTAGACGCCCGTCGACGCCAACACGATCGCCAGCAATCCGAATGCGCCGAGCGTGCCCGCCGCGATTCGTGCGGGGAACAGCGCCAAGCCCAGTTGCGATTCCAGCGTTCCCGAGGCGAACAACGCGATCGACGGATCTTCCTCGGCGATCGCGCGCTTCAACATCGCGGCGACTTCGGTGTCGGGCAGGGAATTGGAGCGTGCCACGATCGTGACGTCCGATCCCACCGCTTGGCGAAGCGGCTGGAAGGTTGCCGGCAGCGGCGCTTCGCTCAACGATTGATATTTGCCCGTCTCGACGATCCCGACAATTTCCAAGAACGGCGATCCTGTTCCAAAGCGGAAGCGCCGGCCTATGGGGTCGGGCGCGTAGGAGTTGCCGACACGCTTGGAATGCAGAATGTGCGTGACGAACGCTTCGTTGACGATGGCAACTCTCTTCGAATCCGCATTGTCGCGATCGTCGAAGTCGCGGCCGGCGAGAAGTCTCGTCTTGAACGTGTCGAACAATCCGGGACTTGTCCGGTAGCCCGTCGCCGTGGGCCGCTTCGACACGGGCACGTTCTCGGAGCCTTCCACGTAGACGTAGCTGTTTTGGATATGCAGATTCAGCGGGAGGTCGTTGATGATCGCGGCGGAATCGATACCCGGCATGGCGCGGACTTTTTCGAGCACGCGCTTTTCGAGCGCCGCGCCGCGGACATTGTCGTAGCCGTGCAGACTGGAATCGAATCCCGCGACCGCCGCGTGACGCGGATCGAAGCCGACATTCAGGCTGAGAGCGTGTTGGAGACTGCGGACCATCAGCATTGATCCCACCAGTAACACAACAGAGAGACCTACTTGCGCCGCGACCAGCAAATCGCGCGCGTGGAAGCGTCCCGCGCGCATGGTGAGTCCCATATTCTTGAGTGCCGGTGTCAGATCGCCGCCGGTGGCTTGCCACGCGGGCACCAGTCCAAAGAGCAATCCGGCGAAAAGCGACGCGCCCATCGAGAAAAGCAAGACACGCGTGTCGAGCGTGAGCGGCGGAAAGACGGGAAGGTTAATCGGCGGGCGCCACGCGACCAACAGATCGGCGATCCACTTGGCGAGAAGCAATCCCGCGCCGCCGCCGACAATCGCGAGCGTCATGCTTTCCATCAGCATTTGCCGGACCAGCCGGCCACGCGATGCACCGAGCGCCAGCCGTACCGCAATTTCCCGCCGCCGATCTGTCGCGCGCGCCAAAAGCAATCCCGCGAGGTTCACGCAAGCGATCAGCAGCACGATTCCCGCGACGAGCATCAGCACGCCCGAAAATCCCAGCACCGGACCGCGTAGATAGCTGCCCGCGAGTCCGGGGGGCGTCAGCGTGATCTTCATGCCCGCGTCGGTCTCAGGATATTCGCGCGCCAATTGTTGCGCGATCACGTTCAAGCCCGCCTCGGCGCGCTCGCGCGTGAGGCCGGGTTTCAGGCGGCCGATCAGGAATGTGCTGTGACTGCCGCGCTGTTCGAGCCACGAGTCGCCAATCTCAATTTGCTCCTGCATAGCCATCGGCACGAACAATTCCGGCGTATAAATCCGCTCCGTGCCGTAGAACTCGGGCGCCGCCACGCCCACGATCGTGTAGTCGAAGCCGTTGACCTTCACGTGGCGATCGACAACATGGCGATCCGCGCCGAAGCGATTTTGCCAGCATATATAGCTGAGCACGATCACCGGATGGCCGCCTTTTTTTACATCGTCGCCGGAGTGGAATAGGCGGCCGAGATACGGTTTCGCGCCGAGCACGTCGAAGTAGTTTCCGGTGACCATGTACGACCACAGCAGCTTGTTGTTACCGGCGCCTTGACTCATCGAAATGCCTTCGAACGTGTAGCCGGCAAGTCCCGCGAAGACGTCGTTGCGATCGCGGAGATCGCGATAGTCGGGGTAAGAATGCGTAGGGACTTCGTTGCCTTGCTTGAGGTTCAGCGACAACAGTTGTTCGGGATGATCGACGCCCATCGGCCGGAAGATCACCGCGTTGACGGCGGTGAAGACCGCGGAGTTCGCGCCGATTCCGAGCGCCAAGGTGATCGCGGCGGCCAGCGTGAAGGCAGGATTCTTCCGCAGCAGGCGGATGGCGAAACGAAAGTCTTGTAACATGCTCACCCCTTAGACGCAGAAACGCAGAGGCGAGCGTAGAATTGGGCTGGAGTCGCCCTCGTTTCTACGCACCTCTGCGTTAGTGTTAAATCGAAAATGCGTGGCCCGCGTCAAGCGGCGGGCGAACAAAGCGGCGACAAGGCCAGAATCGAGCACGCAGTGCGTTTGATCCTGCCAGTCGCCGCACTCCAAATTAATGCGCCGAAGACTGCTGTGCCGCTTCGACTTCGTCCACAATCCGGCCGTCGAACAAGTTGATGGTGCGATCGGCGTGCTTGCTGTAGCGCTGATCGTGCGTCACCATGCAGATGGTCGCGCCGCCGCGATGCAATTCTTGCAGCAGCTCGATCACTTGTTCGCCGTTCTGCGAGTCCAAGTTACCGGTGGGCTCGTCCGCCAGCAAGATCAGCGGCTTGCCCACAAGCGCGCGCGCCACGGCGACACGCTGTTGCTGACCGCCAGACAGTTGGCTCGGATAATGCTTCACGCGATGTGCCATGCCGACGCGCTCCAGCGCTTCCTGCACGGCTTTCTTGCGTTCCGCTCCCGGCATGCCGCGATATGTCAGCGGCAGTTCCACGTTTTCGAAGACCGTCAGGTCGCCGATCAGGTTGAATGCCTGGAAGATGAATCCGATTTCGCGATTGCGGATGCGGGCGCGCTCGCCGAGATCGAGGTCCTGCACGGGATTGCCGTTCAGCAGGTACTCGCCGTCGGAGGGCGAATCGAGCAAGCCCAGGATCGAAAGCAGCGTCGACTTGCCGCAGCCCGAGGGTCCGGCGATCGAGACGTACTCGCCAGCGTTGATTTCCAAATGAATTCCGCTCAGGGCGTGCGTCTCAACCTCATCGGTCAAGAAGACCTTAGTAACCCCGTTCATGCGAAGCAGTGTTTGCGTTTCAGCGCTCAAAGTTGTTCTCCTCCCATATGGTAGAACGGAGCAAGCCCCGCTCAAGTTCCGGCAAATTCTAGTCCTGAGTGCTGAGTCCTGAGTGCTGAGTAAAAACCCACTCAGGACTCAGTACTCAGTACTCGCTATTTGAGCCGGATGCGATCCACTCCGTCTTGCGCCGACATATCCGAGAGGATCACCTTGTCGCCTTCCTTCAATCCGCCCAGGATCTCGACCGTGTTGACAGAGGTCCGCCCTATTTTGACGGTTGTACGTACCGCTTCGTCACCCAAAGAATTCTCTAAAAACAAAGTAATTGTGCTGTTGGGCTGCCCATGGACCGGCCGGCCGACGTACAGCACATCCTTTAGATGCTGGATTTCCACTACGCCGTCGACGCTCAGGTCGGGGCGGGCACCCTCCGGCAGGTCGCCGTCCAGCTTCACGTCCACGGTGACCGTCGAGTTGATCGACGAGGGGTCGATGCGCATCACGTGACCCTGGATAATGCCGTTGCGCGTGTCGATCGCGGCCTTCTGGCCGATTTGGATCAGGTTGGCTTGCGTTTCCGGGATCGCCAGGGCGGCCTTCAGGTGTCGCGGCTGTACGATTTTCGCGAGCGTGGTGCCGGGCGTCACTTGCTGGCCCACTTCCACCATTAACTGCGCGACCGTGCCGTCGACGCCCGCTTTGATCTTCAGCGATTCCACTTGATGCTTCTTGATTTCGGCGTCGGCTTTCAACTGCTCGATCCGCGACTGCTGCGAATCGATTTGCGCCTTCATCGAGGCTTCGTTGACGGCCACGCGGTCCAACTCAATCTTGTATTGATCGGCGAGGCCGTCCATCTTCACGCGATCTTGGCGGACGGTCACGTCGGGGATCAGGCCGTCTTTCGCCAGCAGGCTGTCGGCTTCGTACTGGGTCTTGGCGGACTCGAGATTCGCATGCACGCCCGCGGCCGTCGAGCGCTGGTCGAGCACGCTCGATTCCAGCTTGGCCCTGAGGCTCGCCAAATCGGCGATCGAGGATTTGTAGACGTTCTGTGCGTCGACCGCGCTCAGCTCGAGATCCGGGTTGGTCATCTGGAAGATGACCGTGTCGGCCTTTACGACGGTGCCGGCCAGCAGGAAGCGCTGCGCGATGCGCCCGTCGGTGAGCGACGGCACGAGCATCGAGTCTTCGTTGACCAGTGTCCCCAAGCCGCGAACTTCGATCACCATTTCACCGCGCTTCACGGTGTCGGGATAGAGCGTGCTGGCCTCCACGGTCGGCGCGGCGGGCTTGAGCCTGGTCAGCGCCAGCGTGACGGCTCCGATGCCGCCGGCCACAAGAATGAAGACCAAGATTCGGATGATTCGTTTACGTCCAGATACATTGCGCGGTTTGTCCACTTTGAGTCCCTCACTTTCTACAGAAGGCAACTGCCATGCCACAAGTATAGCGCCGCTAAGTATTGGTACGAAAGAGTTTGCAGAATGTTCCCCGGCTCACGGTTGCCCGCGCGCGGGAAGAAGTGTTCGATTCCGAACACGAACACGAAAAAGCAACCGCAGATGCACGCAGATGAACGCAGATAAGACGACAGGCCCAAGTTCTTATCTGCGTTTATCTGCGTTCATCTGCGGTTGCAGTTTGCAGTCTTGGCCGAACGTCCTCGACAACCTTCAGGAACGCGGTCATCGCCGGATCCAAGAACTTGTCGCGATGATAGATTAACCCGAGTTCGCGCGACAGTTCGATGCCCTTGAGCGAAATCGGCGCGAGTTTGCCCATGGCCGCCTCTTGCGCGAAGAAGCTGCGGCTCATCAGCGAAATCCCCAAGCCGCCGGCGACGAATTTCTTGATTGCTTCGTTGGACGCCAGTTCCAACGCGATCTTCGGCTCCACGCCGCCGCTCGAAAAAACGCGGTCGAAGAGCACGCGCGTGCGTCCGGTGCGCGGAAAAATCACGGGATGCTGCGCCACCTGCTCGATGGTCACGGCACGGAAGTGGGTCAGCGGATGTTTCGGCGGCGCGACGACTACCAGCTCGTCTTTGTTCAACGGAATCACGATCAAATCCTTTTCGTCCACCGGCAGCGAGACCACGCCGAAGTCGAGCGAGTTCGCCAGGACGTGCTCCACGAGCTTGCGCGTGAAATTGCGGCGTAGGGAAAGGCGCACTTCCGGAAATCGCGCGCGAAATTCCGCAAAGACCGGTGGCAAAACGTAGAGCTGCGTAGCTTCGTTCGCGCCGATCGACAGCCGGCCGCGCGGGCGGTCGCGCAGACGCTTCAGCGCTTCGAGCGCTTCCGTGCGCGTGTCGACGATCTTGCGCGCATGCTCGAGGAAAATCCTTCCCGCCGCGGTTGGTTCCACTTGTTTTCCCTGGCGTGAAAGAAGGCGCTGTCCCAACTCCGTTTCCAGCTGACGCACTTGTTTCGACAGCGCCGGCTGCGTGCGATACAGGCGGTCGGCGGCGCGCGAAAAACTTTTCTCTTCTACAATTTTTAGGAATGCCAGGATTTGATCGAAATCCATGGCACATAGCTTATAGTAAAACCCATGGATTACGCGCAGATTCGCGCGGTGGTGGAAGTAGCGCGCTTGCAGAGTTTTTCGCGCGCCGCCGAAGCGCTGGGACTCACGCAACCCGCGATTTCCGCGCAGGTCCGCGCCGCCGAAGATGAATGCGGCTTCCGTCTTTTCGATCGCTTGGGGCGCAACGTGTATCTCACGCGTCCCGGCGCGGTGCTCGCCGACTACGGGCGCCGATTGCTGACATATCGCCGCGAAGCGCATCGCGCCCTGACGGATTTGCACGCGGGTCCAGCGGGCAGTTTGCTTCTCGGCGCAACCGAAGCCATCTGCACGTATCTTCTTCCCGCCATCATCAAGGAATATCGCGCGCTGCATCCGAATGTGGGCGTCAGTATTTTTCGCCACAACACGAATCGCGTGGTGCGCAAGTTGTCGGAGGGGGCGCTCGACGCCGGATTCGTTTCGCTGCCGGTCTCTGCAGACGATTTACAGGTGACACCCGTCTTTAAGGACCGCTGGATGGCTGCGGTGTCCGCGAACAATCCGCTGGCGCACGCCGATAAAGTCCGCGTGGAGGATTTGCTGCAATTTCCGTTCATCCTGCCGGAATCGGGACACACCCGCACGGTGATGGATCGTTTGCTTGCGCCGCATCGCCGCCGCGCGAAAATCGCGTTCGAGATTTCCGGTATTGAGGTGATCAAGCGCTTCGTCGCTGAAGGCATGGGCGTGACTTTGCTCAGCGAGACGTACGCCGCCGAGGAAGTGGCGGCCGGCCGCCTGAAGATGATCCCGATCGCCGGCGAAAAACTGTCGCGGGAAATTGGCTTGGCCGTGCGGCGCGACGACTATTTGCCGCAAGCGGTGCGCGCCTTGATCGCGGTGACAAAGAAACTGCATCTGGGCAAGCGGAAGAACTAGGATTTTTTAACCACAAAGACACAAAGAACACAAAGCAGAACGCCCGCCCGAGCAGTTCAACACAGAGCACACAGAGAACGCAGAGAGCACAGAGAAAAACAACACCATCGAACAAAATGGTCCGGTAGACTCGCAACAGACGCCAGAGGCTTGCCATCGTCGGGGCCGTACTCGTCTGCGGATTTGATTTCTTCCCTTAGCCTGTTACCTCGTTCTTGTTTTTCTCTGTGCTCTCTGTATTCTCTGTGCGCTCCGTGTTAATCCGGCTTTGTTGTCTTTGTGGTTAATTGCCCTCCGGCGGGCGGTTCGCGGACCGCACGGCCGTCGCCGCGCCGATGGCCGCTAGAAGAACATTTACGACGAGCACTGAGAGACTCGCAAAGCAATACATCACGATCAGGCCGTCTCTGCTGGTCATCCAATCGAGAATCTCGCGGGTCTGCGCGTCATTAGGCTTCGACTGTCGTAAATGTTCGGAGGCGATCATCGCGAAATCCCAGAATCCCACGTGAAGCAGCCGGTTCGCGAGCATGCTCACCGCGAGCCACACGAAAAACGCGAAGGCTCCCGTCAACATGCCCAGGCGCGCGCCGTCCGACGTGCGCCGCGGCACGAATCCGTTCATTAGTTTGAAGAAATACACGGCCAGCATTCCACCGCCGCTGAGCCACAAGCAGAATCCCTCGCTCAGCAGCGGCACACCGGTCAATACGCCGGAGCAAATCGCCGCCCAGAAAGCCGGCTGAATGTAGTCGCCGGGCGGCAACGCATCGGTGTCCGGTGGCGGCGGCACGCCTGTGGTGATCTCGTCCACTATTGATCGTCCTCTTTGATCCAAACCAAACGGATGTGTGGACGGCCGTCCACTTCCTTCACGGAAATGAATCGCAATGGAAGGTCCTTGAACGTAAAGCGATAGGCGCCTGGTTTTCCGTCGGGACCGTTCTCTCGCGTCTCCACGGTTTCCTTGGCAAAGAGATTGCGATAGTTGGCCAGCACTTCGTCCATTTCGTCGTGCGTCTCAAACTCCGCGGTCACGGCTTCGAAAACTCCGGACGTCGGCAATTCCACGGCGATGCGCGCTTCGGACTCCGGCACCGGCCGCGAGTTGCCGTACATGGCCGCGGCAAAAACCCTGTGAATCGGCGTATCTTCACGTTGCGGGGTAAAGTGCGGCGCGCTCGACGACATCTGGCGATTGATGTATCGCGAGAGAAAGTATCCGCCCACCGTCATCAGCGCGATGGCCAGGGCGACCGCGCCCGCGAGAATGGGCAGCAGGCTCGTTTCTTTCTTCCGCTCGCTCATGCCTCTTGCTCCCGTGCCGGAAGCATCTCCGGAAGTACCGGCGCCGCGAACCAGCCGAGCGCGGATCCCGTGGCGAGCCGCAACATGGCGATCTCGTGAGGCAATCCGGTTGCTTCAGTGATTACGTCAATCGTCACCATCGCGGCCGCGGCCAGCAGGCCGTTACGCGAGAATCTCGCGCGGCATACCAGCGAGACAAGCGCGCCGAAATAAATTCCCGTGCACCGTGCGCACAACGGCATCGGTTCAGCGGCGATCCAGAACGATCGCGCGGGAATCTGATGGCACACCGCGCTGAACGCAAGGCGCACCAGTGTCCAATGCGCGGGTCCCGCCGCGAGTGCGGCGACACAAACAGCGGTCAGGAGTGTGGTGAAGAGCGCGCGGCCCTGCATGAAATTGATTATACGTACGCCGCGATTCCCGTGACGCGTTCGCCAATCACCAGCGTGTGAATGTGATCAGTGCCCTCGTACGTTTTCACCGATTCCAGATTGCACATGTGGCGGAAAATCGGATACTCGTCGGCGACGCCGTTGGCGCCCAGCAAGTCGCGGCACTTCCGTGCGATATCCAGCGCGATCGCCACATTGTTGCGCTTGAGCATGGAAATGTGCGAGTGGTGCAGCTTGCCCTTGTCTTTCAAGCGCCCGCAATGGAGCGCCAGCAATTGCCCCTTGGTGATTTCGGTGATGCAGTCGGCGAGTTTTTCCTGCACCAACTGGTGCGACGCAATCGGCCTACCGTCGAATTGTTTGCGCTCGATCGTGTATTGCCGCGCGCACTCGTAGCACGCCATCGCCGCGCCGAGCGCGCCCCATCCGATGCCGAATCGTGCTTGATTCAAGCACGCCAGCGCCGATTTCAGTCCCTCGGACTTCGGTAAAAGATTCGCCGACGGGATTTTCACGTCCGAAAGATACAAGCTGGAAGTCACCGACGCGCGCAGCGAGAATTTTCCCTTGATGTCAGCGGACGTAAAGCCCGGCGTTCCTTTTTCCACGAGGAATCCGCGAACTTTGCCGCCGTGCTCGTCGGACTTTGCCCACACCACCGCGACGTCGGCGATGGTGCCCGACGTAATCCACGTTTTTTCGCCGTTCAACACGTAGTGGTCGCCCTCGCGGACCGCGCGCGCGCGCATACCGCCGGGATTCGATCCGAAATCGGGCTCGGTGAGTCCGAAGCAGCCGATGGCTTCGCCCTTGGCCATCGCCGGCAGCCACTTTTGTTTTTGTTCTTCCGATCCGAAGGAGTGAATCGGATACATTACCAGCGCGCCTTGCACGGAGACGAAGCTGCGCAGGCCGCTGTCACCGCGCTCGAGCTCCTGCATGATCAATCCGTAGTCGGTGGAGGTCATGCCGGCGCATCCGTAGCCGTGCAGGCTCGCGCCGAGAAAACCCAGTTGTCCGAACATCGGCACGAGCTGTTTGGGAAATTTCCCCTCGCGATTGTATTCGTCGATGATGGGAACGACTTCCTTTTCCACGAACTGGCGCGCGGTTTGGCGCACCATCAATTCTTCCTCGCTGAACAGCGTGTCGATGTCCATGTAATCGACGCCACGAAAGGGAAATGCCATGAGTTGTCCTCCGAATGAGTGCGGAAGATAGTATATCGCGCGTGTTGTCAGAACCATTCGCGGTAACGAACTGGGTCTTGCGCCGCTCGTCTGCTTCCGCGGACGATTCTGACAGCGCGACTCAACAGACTGGCGCATCGTGATCGACTCGTATTAGAATTTCCCCGTGCGAATCCGAGCCCTCTTGCTGATCGTTCTCGCGGCGCTGGCGATTTTTTCGGCATGCTCGAAACCGAAAGACGCCGAGAGTCCCGCGGCGCCGGCCGCCACGCCCGCCGCGCCGCTCTATTCCTACGCGCAAACCAGCGACTTGCGCGTGGCGCCGCAACTCACCAAAGGTTGGTACGGCGTTGAGGAAGGCGCGTGGCGCTGGATGGCCAAAGAGGCCGAGGGAACGCTGAAGAATCCCAGCGTCTTGCCGGCGCAATTCGAAGTGCGTCTCACGATTCCCAAGCCCGTTCTCGACGCCGCCGGCGAACCGATCAAGTTCAGCGTGCTGCTCGACGGCAAACCGCTGGGCGAAGAGACATACAAGAAGGATGGACCGTACATCTTCGAGAAGACCGTTCCGCCGGGCATGTTGTCTCCGGGACCTGTCGCCGTAACGTTGCAGGTCAGCAAAGCCAAGCCGCCCGTTCCCAACGGCGACGTGCGCGAGTTGGGCGCGATCGTGGAAGGATTCGGATTCAAATAGCAGCACGTTCATTCAACATGTCCAAAGAACTCACAACACTTTTGTCGCGCGATCAAATCCACGACCGTATCAAGGAGATGGGCGCGCAAATCACCGCCGATTACCAAGGCCAGCAAGTGCATTTGATCTGCATCCTCAAAGGCGCGAGTTTGTTTCTTGCCGATCTCGCACGCGCCATCGACTTGCCGGTGTCGCTCGATTTCATGGCGGTGTCGAGCTACGGGAAGGGAACCAAGACCACGGGCGAAGTGCGGATTACCAAGGATTTGGACGCGGCGATTCAGAACATGAACGTGATCATCGTGGAGGACATTGTCGACACGGGCCTGACGCTGAATTATTTGCGCGGGCTGCTGGAGAATCGCGGGCCGCGCTCGGTGAAAATCGCCACGCTGCTCGACAAACCGTCGCGCCGAATCCAGCCGGTGACCGTGGAATACGTCGGCTTCACGATTCCCGATGCCTTCGTCGTGGGTTACGGCCTGGATTACGCCGAACGCTACCGGAATCTGCGCGACGTCTGCGTACTCGATCCCACGGCGACGTCCGCGGGTGCGTAGCATGTCGATTTTGCGGCTGCAAGAGCGCCCCAAGCATCTCGATGTATGACTCATCCATTTGATGAATTACGTTCGGCAGCGCCCTGAATCCTCGCGACAACAACCCAAATGATCGCGAATCCCACTAATTGCAACGGCGCCGCCCGCTGATTTAGAAAAGTCCAGTTCAAAATGACGGCCGTCGCCGGAAACGCCAGTTCGGCGATTGCCGCCGCCGGCGCCGCCGTGTTCACGAGTCCGCGATAGTACAGCAGCAACGCGGCGAGTCCCGGCACTAAGGCCATCGCGGCCAAGCGCAAAAACTGATTGGCGTCCAGCGCCGGAATGGCCGCGCCTTGCGTCACGACAATGGCCACCAACAACGGCAGCGCGACCAAAAACCGCAGCAGCGTGATTGCCGGAAACGACACGCGCGGCGTCAGCAAGCGACCCAGCACGGTGGACGTTCCCCACAGCGCCGACGCGCCCAGTGCCAACAGTGCAGCGCTCACTTCACTGCCAGTGAGCGCCGGCCACAATCCGCGATCGCCAAACGACACCAGCCACGCGCCCGCCACCGCCAAGGCCAAGTACCCCCACATTCGGCGCGACAATCGCTCGCCGAGCAGCGGACCCGCGAGTAGAAACGTAAACAGCGGCTGTACCTTTTGCAGCAACACCGCCGTATTCACGTTGCCGCGCGCGATCGCCGCGGTGAACAGCACGGTAGCCAGCGCCGATCCGCCCCAGGAAATGCCGAGAACGGCCAGCCAGTCGCGCGCGCGCATCTCGCGCAGCTCCCGCCAGCGCATCGCCAGGACCGGCACGGCGATCGCGCTGAGGATCAAGTGTTCCCACAGCACGATCACCGGACTCGAGAGCGACTGCGTCAGCGGGCGGCGCAAAACGCTGTCGGTGCCCCACAGGGCCGATCCCAGCGCCACTAAAAGGACTCCGGAACGCGCGCGTGGAGTGTCGGAGGTTTGCATTCGGAGTCAGTATCCAGAATAAAATAGTTAGGACATGCATCCACAGATTGTTGCACTCGCAGGCGGCGTGGGCGCGGCGCGATTTCTCGCCGGCCTTACGGCGGTGATGGAAGAAAAAGCGGCGCCCGACCGGCTGACGATCGTCGGCAACGTTGGGGACGACATGGAATGGAACGGTTTTTCCATTTCGCCCGACCTCGATACTGTCACCTACACGCTGGCAGGCCTGGCCGAGGAGGCGCGCGGCTGGGGACTGCGCGGCGAAACGTACCATTGTCTTGACGCGATCTCGCGTTTTGGCCTGGAAACTTGGTTTAAGCTGGGAGATCGCGACTTGGCCACGCACGTTTTTCGAACGGGCCTGTTGCGGCAGGGCGCCGCGCTCTCTGAAGTCACGCGAAAAATCACGACGGCGCTCGGAGTGCGCGCGCGATTGACGCCTGTCACCGACGATCGCTTGCGGACGCTGGTGGATTCGAGCGAAGGGCTCTTGGAGTTTCAGGATTACTTTGTGCGCCGGGCCTGTCGTCCGGAAGTCCGCCACATTGTGATGGACGGCGCCGACACGGCGCGGCCCGCGCCCGGCGTGATCCAGGCGATTCGCACCGCGGATGCTGTGATCGTTTGTCCCAGCAATCCGCTGATCAGCATCGGGCCGATTCTCTCGGTGCCGGGAATTCGCGCGGTGCTGGTGGAGAGGCGCCGGGAAGGCCGCCGCAACGCCGCGATTTCGCCGCTCGTCGGTGGACGCGCGTTGAAGGGGCCCGCGGATCGCATGATGCGCGGCGTGGGGTTGCGCGCCGACGCCACGGCGGTCGCGGAGTTGTATCGGGATTTCGTGAGTGTCTACGTGCTCGATACGGAAGACGCCGCGTCGCGCGGCGAAGTGGAAGCGTTGGGGATGAAAACGATCGTGACCAACACGGTGATGCGAGATCAGGAGTCGCGGACGGCGCTGGCGCGCGCGGTTTGGGAAGGACTCGGCCTGTGATCTTTTGTTGCTTGCCCGTGAAGGCTCCGTCGCGCGCCAAAGAACGCTTACGTACCTACTTCACGCCGGAGCAACGCGAAAAATTCGCCCGCGCGATGTTCGAGGACGTGCTCGTGGAGGCGCGCAAAGTCCGCGGACTCGACCGGCTGGTGGTGATTTCGAACGACGCGCAATCGTTGATCATCGCCGGCGCGGCCGGCGCGCAGGTGCTGCTGGAAAAAGATCAGCATGGTCATTCCGCCTCTGCCGATTGGGCCGCCGCCGAGTGTATGAAACGCGGCGCGCAAACCGTGTTGCTGATTCCCATCGACGTGCCCGCCGTTCGCGCCGCGGAAATCGAGTCGCTGCTGGAAGCCTCAGCCGCGCTTCCGCGTCCGCACCTGGTGATCGTGCCGTCGCGCGACGGCACCGGCACAAACGCGATGGTTCGCACGCCGCCCAACGTGATCGCCAGCCGGTTTGGCCCGGGAAGTTTCTCGGAACACGTCGCGCGCGCCGAAGCCGCCGGCGCCGAAGTAAAAGTGATGCGCCCCGAAGGATTGCTGAACGATATCGACGAACCGGCGGATGTCGAGCGATTTCTCGCGACCGCGACGGCCGGCCGGACTGCCGAATTGCTGCGCGACTTTTTTCCAGGGAAAGCGTCGCATCCGGCATGAACGCCGATCTTCGTTTGACTGCACTGCGATCTCTGCCGGAGGTCGAGAACGGCGCGGATCTCGCACAATTAATCGTTGCCGCCGCCGCGTACGAAGGTTTTACGTGGGAGCCGGGCGTTGTTGTGGTCGCGGCGCAGAAGATTGTCTCGAAGGCCGAGGGGCAGGTCGTCGATCTTGCTTCCATCGATCCGTCGCCGAAAGCCCGCGAGATGGCGCGCAAGTTGCAAAAAGACGCTTCGCTGGTGGAAGTAATTCTGCGGGAATCGCGGCGAGTGGTCCGAAGCGAGCGCGGCGTGCTGGTGGTTGAGACGCATCATGGATGGGTTTGCGCCAACGCCGGCGTGGACCAATCGAATGTGCCGGGTGAAAACTGCGCGACGCTTTTGCCGCGCGATCCCGACGCGTCGGCCGCGCGTTTGCTCGATCGGTTGCGGGCGCTCGATGCGCCCGCGTCAGGTGTTGTTATCAGCGACACGTTTGGGCGTCCATGGCGCAACGGCCTCGCGAATGTCGCGATCGGCGTGGCGGGGATTTCGCCGCTTGAGGATTATCGCGGACGCCGCGATCGCCAAGGCCGCTTGCTGAAAGGCACGATCGTCGCGGTAGCGGACGAAGTGGCGGCTGCGGCGGAATTGTTGATGGGCAAAGCGGAAGGCGTTCCGGTGGTAATGGTCGCCGGCCTGCGATCACTTGGACGCGACGGCGTGGCGACGGATTTGATTCGTCCCGCGGCCGAAGACTTATTTAGATGAGGTGATGGATGCACGTATTGGTTTCAGGAACCAGCGGTCTGGTTGGAAAAGCGCTGCTCGCGGCCCTGCGCGCCGCGGGACACAGCGCCACGGCGCTGCTGCGTCCCTCGACGCACATCCCTGACGATTTCAAGTTCGGCCGCGTGGCATGGGACCCGGCGAAAAACTACATCGACGCCGAAGCGTTGCACCGCCTGGACGCGGTCGTACACCTTGCCGGCGAAAACATCGCGTCCGGCCGCTGGACCGAGTCGCGCAAGCGCGAAATTCGCGCGAGCCGCGTGGACTCCACTCGCTTGCTCGCGGAAACCGTCGCCAAGCGTGTGCCCAAGCCCGCGACCTTCGTTTGCGCGTCGGCGATCGGTTATTACGGCGATCGCGGCACCGACATCATGACCGAAGAGAGCGCGGCGGGCCCCGGATACTTGTGCGAAGTTTGCAAGGCGTGGGAAGACGCGATGCTACCGGCGGAAGCGGCGGGGATTCGCGTGGTTCGTCTGCGCATCGGCGTGGTGCTGAGCACGCGCGGCGGCGCGCTCGGAAAAATGCTTTTGCCGTTCAAGATGGGCGTGGGCGGACGCATCGGCACGGGAAGTCAATTCATGAGTTGGGTGGCGATCGACGACGTGGTCCGCGCGATTCTTTTTTCTCTCGAAACGGAGTCGCTGCGCGGCGCGGTGAACGCGGTGGCTCCGCGCGCGGTCACCAACGGCGAATTCACGCGGACACTCGGGGCGGCGCTCTCGCGTCCCACGGTTTTTCCAATGCCCGAGTTTGCGGCGCGCTTGGCGCTCGGCGAAATGGCCGACGCGTTGTTGCTCGCGAGTACGCGCGTGGTCCCTAAAAGGTTGCAGGAGTCGGGATTCACGTTTCAATATCCGGAGCTCGACGGCGCGCTGCGTGCGATCTTAAAGGAGAGGAAGTAATCCGATAAGATAGAGCTTGGGGCCTATTGGGGCGGCAGATGCGCATCCACTGCACTTACAACCAAGCGACGAAAACGTTCGACCGCGACGTCACGCAAGTGATCATCGGCCGTCCGAAGCCAGGCGTGGAAGTGGATCTCGACCTGACGCCCGACGACACCGTGTCGCGCCCCCACGCGCGCGTTTGGGCGGACGACGGTCGCTGGTGGATTGAAGACCTGCGTAGTTCGCACGGCACGAAGGTCAACAGCCAAGAAGTTCGGTACGGAGGCAAGTGCCCGCTGAAGTCCGGCGACGTCGTCGAAGTGGGACTGACGCGCCTGACCATGGAATTTCCTGTGGAACTTCCCGCGCCGGCACCCAGACCGGTCACGCTTCCCGGCGTCGAGATCGCCGCGATGCACGACGCCGGCGGCTCGCAAGTGGCGCAGTTCTCCGACGCCACGGGGGCCTCCTTCATTCCTCGCCTGAAATTGTTGTGCGATCTGCCGCTGCAACTTTCGAGCGACCAATCGCTCGACACGTTGTTCGAAGTGGTGCTCGATCGCTTGGTGCAGGTGATTCCCGGCGCTTCGCGCGCCGCCGTGCTGTTATGCGAAGCCGGCAGCGGCGAGCTGCTGCCGCGGGCTTTTCGGTCGCCAGGTGGCAGCGGTCCAGCAGTGAGCGAGACGCTGGCGCGACGATCGATCGCGGAACGCAAAGGATTGCTGTGGCTGCGCGGCTCGGAAGCCGAGTTGAGCCAGAGCATCTTGATCAATCGCATCGAAAGCGGAATGTACGCGCCGCTGGCCTGGGGCGGGCAGACATTCGGCGTGATCTGCGTCGACAATCCGCAAGCGGGCCGCCCGTTTCTCGACGACGATTTGCGTTTTCTGGTCGCCGTCGCGCAGTACACTTCCATCGCCATTGCGAACAACAAACTCGCCGACGATTTGCGCCGCACCGTGCTGGTTCAAGAACGCTTGCTGACGAGTTTTTCTCCCAAGCTGCGGCAGAAACTGCTGGAACGCGCGCGCAACGGACGCCTGCGCACCGGCGGCGAGCGCTCCGAGGTCACCATTCTCTCCTGCGACATGCGCGGATTCACGCGCACCGCCGCCGCGATGGATCCCGAAGATGTGGTCGACATGCTGAACGAGTATTTGCCGGCGCTCACGGCGCCGATTCTCCAGCACGACGGCACGATCGACAAATTCATCGGTGACGCGGTGCTGGCGATCTTCGGCAGTCCCGAGCCGGACGCGCAGCAATGCGAGAAAGCGGTGCGCGCGGCGCTCGAGATGCAAGTGGCCGCCGAGGCGTTGAGCGGCCAGCGCCAGAAACGCAAACAGCCGACGTGCCGCATTGGCATTGGAATCCACGCCGGCGCGGTGGTTCACGGATTCGTCGGGAGCCAGGAACGGATGGAGTTTACGGTGATCGGTGACGCCGTGAATCGCGCGACGCGTTATTGCGACGCGGCCAAGGGCGGCGAAGTGCTGATCTCACCGGACGTGTTCCGTCATGTCCATCGCATCTTTTCCACTCAGGAAAATGAAGTGACCGCGAAGCACGACGAAAAACTTCGCGCGTTTCTTGTGACGGGAATCAAAGACCGGCAGACGGCGAGTTAAACGGGCGTTTAATCTCTTGCCGCGCGAGAGATCACGCGCTTCACCGAGTAAATGCGGCGATCCTGCGACTCGAAGTACGTCCGCACGAGAATCTCGCCGATCAATCCGGTGGAGAGAAGCTGCACGCCGGCGAGAAACGCGATCGATCCCAGAATCAGCAGCGGTCCGTGCTCGGCGAGCATGTCTTTGCCGCGCAGTTTCTCGATCAAATTGAACAGCAGAATCGCCGATCCCGATCCGAGCAGCGCCAAGCCCAGCGATCCGAAAAAGTGCAGCGGCCGCGTGAGATAACGCAGCAGAAAACGCACCGTCAACAGGTCGAGCATCACGCGATAGGTGCGCCCCAGTCCATAATGTGATTTTCCTTCGGGCCGCACGATATTGCGGATGGGCACTTCGGCGATGCGCGCGCCGTTCAGGCTTGCCAGCGCCGGGATGAAGCGGTGCAATTCGCCGTACAAGTTGATTCCACGGATCGTCTCGGCGCGATACGCCTTGAACGTGGTGCCGAAATCGTGCAATTTCACGCCGCTCAGCCGGCTCATCAAACTGTTGGCGATCGCCGAGGGCAGCCGCCGCGTCACGTAATTGTCGACGCGCGGATAGCGCCAGCCGCTGGCGATGTCGTAGCCTTCGCGCAATTTCTCCACGAGCTTGGGAATGTCGGCGGGATCGTGTTGCTGGTCGCCGTCGAGGGAAACGATGATTTCGCCCTGCGCGGCGTCAAATCCCGCGGCGAGCGCCGGTGTCTGCCCGAAGTTGCGGCGCAATTGCACCACCGTGATGCGCGGGTCGACGCCCGCCAGTTCTTCGAGAAGTTGCGAGGAGCCGTCGATCGAGCAATCGTCGACGTAGACGATTTCAAACGACGGGTAATGCGACTCCATCACTTCCTTCAAGCGCGTGTAGAGCGGCACGATGCTCTCGCGCTCGTTGTGGATCGGCACGACGATGGAGTATTCCGGCTTCATGGCGCAAGATCAGCGATATGACGCGTATTGGAATCGTAGCACAAGCAGCGGCCATCCGAAGTGTTGCAGGCGATTCCGATGCCGCGTTTCGCGCGTTCGAAGCATTGTAGTACGATGGATGCCGCCGTATTATGTCCCGAAGCCACCTAGTTTCTATTTCTCTCGCGATCGTTCTCGCGCTGTCTGGATGCGGCAAGAGCGAAAAGAAAGCCGCCGACCTCGACGCGGCGATGGGTCCCGCAGCCAAGGCCGACGTCGCCGACGCCACGCCGCCGCAAAAAGTGAAGTCGCTCGGCGATTCCGTTCCCACCGACGTTCCTCTCGGACTGCCGCCGCTCCCGGTGCCCAACGGTCCGCCGCCTACCGACAAATTGGTGCATCTCGGCCGCCGGCTTTTTTACGAAGGCAACATCGCCGCCGACGGCATCACCTCGTGCGGATCGTGCCACACGTATGATCACGCCTTCGCGGAGACGCGCCAAGTGGCGCTCGGTTTCAGCTCAACGCGTGGCGATCGCAACACGCCCAGTCTGTTGAACGTGGCCTATTGGACCAGCTTGAATTGGGACGGAAGCGTGCAAACACCCGACCCGGGCTTAGGACTGCTCGAAGCGCAGGTGCGATTCCCGTTGGAAGATCCAGCGCAGATGGCCACCAAGGTCGACTCCGTGGAGAAATCGCTCAACATCAGCGATCAATACCACATGCTGATGACCAAGACGTACGGCAAGAATGTTCCTGTGAAATATGCGCTGGCCACGCGCGCCATCGCGGCGTTCGAGCGCACGCTGCTGAGCGGGAATTCGCCGTTCGACCGCTATTTTTTTGGTCACGACGAGAACGCCATCAGTTCAGCGGCGATTCGCGGATGGGAAATCTTCAAGGACCCGAAGAAGGGCAATTGCATCGCCTGCCACGCGGTGGGCGAGAAGTTCGGACTCTTCACCGACAACGAATTTCACAACACCGGCGTGGGCCTCGACTCCACGGGCGAGGGTCACGACCTGGGCCGCTTCCGCGTCACGAATCGCCCGGCCGATAAGGGCGCGTTCCGCACGCCTTCGCTGCGCAACGTCGCGCTGACGCCGCCGTACATGCATAACGGATCGCTGCGTTCACTGCGCGGCGTGGTGGATTTTTACTCGGAAGGCGGGGGCCAGAACCCGTATCTCGATCCGCAGATCAAAAAACTCAACTTAAGCGAGAAAGATCGCGATGACCTCGTTTCGTTCCTCAATACCTTGACGGGCCCAATGCCGGTTAACACCGGCCATCCCACGCCGCAGGAAGAAGCCGCCGACGCCGTGGAGGATGACGCCACGGAAAAACCGGCCACGCCGGAGGCGGCGACGCCGGCGTCAGGTACGACCGCACCGAGCGCGCCCGTCGAAAAGCCGTCGCCGTTCACGAAGAAAGATCAGAAGAAAGACGCGAAGAAGGACGACAAGGCCGAGAAGAAGCAGCCCTAGCCGCCATCTTTCAAGTCCTCGCCTTTCAAGCTACAATGAATCATGACTCTCACCGCACCGGCCGCGAGCGCGGCCGAACTGCAACTGGAAACGCTGGAGAAAAAAGTGCATCGCGTTTTGGAGATGCTCGCGGAGTCGCGCGCGGAGAATGCCCGTCTGCGGGAACAACTGGCAGAGCGCGATCGCCAATCCGAAAGTTTTGCGAACGAGCGGGAAGCCGCGCAGCGTGAACGGCAAGAAGCGCAGCGCGAGCGGCAGGAAGTCCGCCAACGCGTGGAGCGTCTCTTGAAGCAGGTAGACGCGATGACCAAAGAAGACTAGAGGCACTCATGGCTGCAACGCAAAATGTGCGCGTGGAGATTTTCGATCAGGTCTATCACTTGCGCGTCAAAGACTCGTCCGACGCCGAGCAGATCGAAAAAGCCGCCCAATACGTCGACACCAAGATTCGCGCCGTCGCCGCCAATACGCGCGACGTGGATTCGCTGCGGCTCGCGGTGCTTGCCGCGCTGCACATCGCCGACGAACTGAAGGCGCTCGAGTCGCGTTATGAAGAAGTCGTCGCGTCGGTCGAACGGCGTTCCAACGCGCTGGGCCGGTTGCTCGACGACGAAATCGCCAGCTAAACCCACCATCCCCACCTTGAGAATCCTTTTTGTAGGCGACATCTTGGGTAGTCCCGGACGCTCGGCCTTGCATGATCATTTGGCCGATCAGGCGCGCTACCATTCCATCGATTTGATTCTGGCGAATTGCGAGAATTCCGCCGCGGGATTCGGCATCACCCCGCGTTTGGCCGACGAGCTTTTTTCGCTCGGCATCGCGGCGATGACCACCGGCAATCACGTGTGGGACAAAAAAGAAATCCTCGACCATTTTCCGAAGGAACCGCGCTTGGTTCGCGCCATGAACTATCCGAGTTGGCCGCCGGAAGCCGCGCCCGGCTCGGGCGTCTATCGCGGACAATCGCGAACCGGCGTGCCGTTCGCGTTGATGCACGCGCAGGGACGCGTGTTCATGAGCAATCTCGATTGTCCCTTTCGCCGCATGGATGAGGAACTCGCGAAACTGCCGGAGTCCTGCAAGATTCGGATTGTCGACTTTCACGCCGAAGCGACTTCCGAAAAACAAGCATTCGGCTGGTATCTCGACGGCCGCGTGACCGCGGTGATCGGCACGCACACGCATGTTCCCACCGCCGACGAACGCGTTTTTCCCGGTGGCACCGCGTTTATCACCGATTGCGGCATGACCGGACCGTACGCGAGTGTCATCGGCGTGGATCGCGAGATTGCGGTGAAGAAGTTTCTCAATCAAATGCCGGTGCGCTACGTTCCCGCCAAAGAAGACGTACGCCTTTGCGGGGTGATTATCGATGCGTCCGAGGAGACCGGACGCGCGATCAGCATTTCGCGTCTAGAGTTGCGTGTTTCGTAGCACGCCGCCAAACGGAAGGCAAAAGGCAAGAGGCAAAAGGCAAAAGGCAAAAGTAGGGAGCACCCTCCGAAACTTTTGCCTTTTGACTTTTGCCTCTTGCCTTTTGCCTTGCAGCTAAAAACGTTTGTGCGAAGCGTCTGCCCCAATGACACAATCAACGGATGTCGCCAGACCAAGAGAAGGGCCTCTCTCGCCAGCTAACCAGCGCCCAACTGGCGATGATGGCCATTGGCGGCGCGATCGGCACGGGACTTTTTCTCGGCAGCGCGTTGGCGGTGCGCGTGGCCGGCCCGGGCGTGATTCTGACGTATGTGATCGGCGCGGTCGTCGCGCTGCTGCTGATCGGCGCGCTTTCCGAAATGGCGGTTGCGCATCCCACCGCGGGATCGTTCGGGGTGTACGCCGAGATGTATCTCTCACCGTACGCGGGATTCGTGGTGCGATACACGTATTGGGCGTGCCAAGTGATCGCGATCGGCGGCGAGGCGACGGCCGTGGCGATTTATTGCCAGTGGTGGTGGCCGCAGATTCCGCAGTGGGCGTGGGTCGCGGGATTCTCCATCGCGCTGGTCGTGGTGAATGCCTCGAGCGTAAAGAACTTCGGTGCGTTCGAATACTGGTTCGCGATGATCAAAGTGGTCGCGATCGTTTTGTTCCTGATCGCCGGCATGATCGCCATTTTCGGATGGGGTCCCGCGCCGGCCGTGGGATTTTCGAACTACACCGCTCACGGCGGATTCCTGCCTCATGGATGGTCGGGCGTTTGGTTCGCGATCGTCTTCGTGATTTTCGGTTATCTCGGCAGCGAAATTGTCGCGGTGACTTCCGGAGAGGCTCAAAATCCCAAAGAAGCTGTGCCGCGCGCGATGCGCTCGATGGTGGGTCGTCTGATCGTCTTTTATCTCGGCGCGATCACGATTCTCGTGGCCATCGTGCCATGGAACGAGATTCATCCCGGCGCGGCGATCACCGCGAGTCCTTTTGTGTTGGTGTTTCAGCGACTCGGCGTGCCGGCGGCGGCGCACGCCATTAATTTCGTGGTGCTCACGGCGGCGCTCTCCAGCATGAATTGCAATTTGTATCTGGTGACGCGCATGATCTTTTCGCTCTCGCGCGGCGGCTATGCGCCCACGGCGTGGGGCAATGTCACGCCGCGCGGGGTCCCGCTCAACGCGCTGCTGGTCTCGTCGGTCGGACTGCTGGTCGCGATTGTCGTGGCGATGCGCTACGAACGCGCCTACGAATTGCTCTTCGGCGTATCGCTGTTCGGTGGACTATTCGTGTGGCTGATGATTTTCCTCACGCACTTATTTTTCCGGCGCCGGAATCACGACGCGCCGGTGTTTCTCCCCGCCTTTCCGTACCTCACGTCGTTGGGACTCGCGTTCATGATCGCGATTCTCGCGTCGACGTGGTTCGTGGAAGGCATGGCGATCACATTGAAGGCGGGCGCGGTTTGGATGGCGGCGATTTCCGTCGTGTGGTTCTTAAATCCGCGAGTTAGATCCGGCCTTAGATCCGGTGGAAAGCTTTAAGGATTTCGCGCATCGAGTACTTCAGGACCACCGGTCGTCCGTGCGGGCACGTCATGGGCGATTCGGTGCGCGCCAGCGCTTCCAACAGCCATTGCATCTTGCGGTGATCGAGCGGCATGTTCACTTTGATCGCCGCGTGGCACGCCACCGACGCCGCGATCTTGCGCTGAATTTCCTCCATGCCCGTCACCGGTTCGCGTTCCTGATTGTCGAGCACTTCCTGCAACAGCTTTTCGATTTCGCCCGGCGCCACGCCCGCGGGCGCGGCCTTGACTGCAACCGTAAAGTGTCCGAATGGCTCAAGCTCGAAGCCGTCCATCTCCAGTTCTTCCTTGATCTGCTCGTACGCGGCTTGCTGCGCGGGCGACAATCGCAGGATGTACGGCATCAGTAATTGCTGGCCTTCCAGACGCTCCCGACCCTGGCGGCGCTTCAGCACTTGCTCGAACAATACGCGCTCGTGCGCCACATGCTGATCGATGATCCACAAGCCTTCGGAGTTCGCCGCGACGATGAAGCTTTCTTTGAATTGACCGAGCGGCCGCAACTCGGCGAGATCGGTGGAGATGGGTTGGGGCGCGGCTTGTTCTTCCGGCGCGGGCGTCGAGATGACGGGCGACGGAAACATCGGCGCCGGCGGCTGTGACCAGGAAACGCCCGGAAGGGGCGGGAGCGTTTGTGGTCCGAACGGCAGTCGCACATTCTCCGCGGGCCTAGGCTGCGCGCGCAACGTGAAATCGGTGGACGCAGCGGGTGGCGCGATCGGACGCGGGAGCGCAGGAATCGGCATCGTGATCGCGGGCGGCGCGGTCACGGGAAATGTCGAGACGGGGCGGTTTTCGGAGAGTTTTTGGCGCAGCGCATCGCGCAGAAAATCGTGTACAAGATTTTGGCGGCGGAAGCGCACCTCCGTCTTTGCGGGATGCACGTTCACGTCCACTTCCTCGAATGGCATTTCCAAAAACAAGAGCGCCAGCGGATACGTTCCGGGCGGAATCACGTTGCGATACGCTTCGCCCAGCGCGTGACGCAGCGTTTTGTCGCGAATCAACCGGCCGTTCAGGAAAATAAAAATGGAATCGCCGTTGTGCTTCTGGATTTGCGGTTTGGAGATGAATCCGGTGAGCCGGTACGCGACTTCCCCTTGATCTTCGATATTGTCCGAAGGAAATTTCGCGCCGTACGCCGGCGTGTAGCCGCGCAGCCGCGACGCCGAGCCCGACACCGGCAAATGCGCGGGGAACGCCGTCGTCACGTCGCCCAGGTCGACCATGTCGTCGAGCGTTTCCTGACCGAACACTTGGTAGAATCGTTCACGCACGCCGGCGACCGGCTCCACATTGAGCAGATCGCCCGTCGACGTTGCGAGGACGAAACCGCGCTGTGGATTGGCGAGGGCATAATGCGTCACCAGCGCGGCGATGTGCGACATTTCGGTTTGCTCGGAGCGCAAAAACTTGCGACGCGCCGGCAAATTGTAAAAGAGATCACGCACCGTGATCGTGGTGCCTTCGGGCATGCCGGCTTCTTTCACGTCCGCCATCTTGCCGCCGTTCACTTCCACGCGAGTCCCTGATGGCTCGCCTTGCGCGCGCGTCTCCAGCACGAAGCGCGACACCGCGGCCATCGAGGGGATCGCCTCACCGCGGAAACCGAGCGTCGCAACGCACATCAAATCTTCGGCCTCGCGAAGTTTACTGGTGGCGTGACGCTCGAAGGCCAGCATCGCGTCGTCGGGATTCATGCCGCAGCCGTCGTCGGTGACGCGTATCAGTTTTTTTCCGCCGCCTTCGATGTCCACGCGAATGCGCGTCGATCCGGCGTCGAGCGAGTTTTCGACCAGCTCCTTCACCACCGCGGCGGGACGTTCCACCACTTCGCCCGCGGCGATTTTGTTGGCGATGTTGTCGGGAAGGATGCGGATTTTTCCCATGGAAATACAACGATACAGGAAAATCCGCCGATTACTGCACGGGAATCGTCGCCGATCCGGTCGACGGCACGCCGTTGACCGAAATCACCAGCGCGTTCGAGCCGGATTTCAGTCCCGTGGGCACGTTCACGTTGATTTGATTCAGTCCGACGAAGCCGGGTGCGATGCCCGCATAGCTGACGGTGACGGGTAGCCCGCCGATCGTCACGCTGACGTCGTTGGCGGCCGAGTCGGCGACGGTGGACGTTGCGCCGTCGGCGAGCGGCGTTGTGAGCGCGCCCAAACCGTTCGCAAAAATCTCCAGGAATTCGCCGGCCACCGCGGGATTCGACGAAGTCACAAGCGATGAGTCCGCGGCGTGCAGCACAGCCGTGCCCGCGCCCGATTGCGACGCCGTGAACGCTGCCGGAACATTACCGATATTGATGCTTTGTACGAAAGAGAACGCGCCATTGGCGACCACGACCACGTCGGCGGAATATTGTCCGTCGACTTCAAAAGGCACTTGCACGTTGACTTGGTCGCCGCCACTCGAAGGCGAGAGCGCCAGCAGTGCCGCGTCCACAGGTCCCATCACGACGATGATGCCGTTCACCCCCATAGGATTCTGCACGGCGGTGGCGCCGGCGATCGACTGACCGAAGAGCGACACGAGCGATCCGGCCGCTAACGGCGTCGGCGACAGGGCGTAGCTGGCGGAACTGACGATGCCGCCCGGATAAATCACAGGGAACGGAACTTTCAATGAGGTATTCGACGGCCCCATCTCGCCGAATACCGCGACCGCCGGCGAGGTTTGCACGCCGTTCGCGCCGGCGTAAGCCGCCGACGCTGTCAGTGTCACCGGGCCGGTGAACACGAACGGGAACACCGTGCTATAAACGCCGTTTCCCTGGTCGGTAAGCACAACCTTGGCGTCGCCGTTCGACGATTGCACCGTCACCGTAGCGCCCGATACCGGGGAACCGTTGCTATCGACCAAGGCGACCGAAGCCACATTCGGCATGTCGATCTCGCTGATGAACTGATCGCAGGGATTGAGAAACGCCGCCGTCAACGGACCGCTCGCCACGGTGCCGAGATTCGTTCCATTGCCGACGGCCATCGTGACCGGCACGGAAATTGGCGCGACGTTCGATCCCGCGGTGATCACCAATCGTCCGAGGTAGACGCCTTGCAGCAATCCTTGCGCGCTGGCCGTGACCGTGAGCGCCTGCGGCGCCGTAGGTTGTACGGTCACGACGCTCGGATTCACGAAAAGCCAGTTGCCGCCGGACGATGTAACAGGCGTGACCGTCACGATTTGTCCAGCGCTCAACGATCCGGGCAGGCTTACGTTCACGATCGCTTGCGGCGAAAGAGCTTGCCCCGGAGAAAGTGAAAACTCCAGGCCGCCTTGATCCACTTGCAGGTACGGCGGCGATTGCTGCGAAACGAGATTCATCACCACCGAAACGGTGAGGTAACTCTGCGTGGTTCCTGGCGACGAAATCGCCACCACGCCCGAGTACGTTCCAAGGCTGGGTTTGCCGAACAACGGAGCAATCATCGAGGGATTCAACGTGACCGTCAGCGTGTTGCCGGACGCGGAAAATGTTCCGGACGTCGGTGTCACGGTGAACCAGTCGTCGCCGGCTCCCGTCGCTTGCGTGACTTTGAACAACGTATTCGCCGGACCTGTAACCGCGAGCGTGGCCGATTGCGCTGTCACCGCGTTTTGCGTCACGGTGAACGCCAACGTTTTCGGCAGAACCGTGGGCGGCGCTTTCTGGACGATGTGCAGATACACGGGAATCGTAATCGTGCTGGCGCCCGCGGTGACTGTCACGGTACTACTGTAGAGTCCCGCGGCCATGTTCGCTGGATTCGCCGTGACTACCAACGTTCCGGCATTCTGGTTGCTCGTTGTCGATTGCCCCGACGCCGGAGTCACGCTGATCCACGACACTGATTTTAGCGCTGTCCAACTCAGCGATCCGCTGCCAGTGTTGTAAACCGCAAGCGCGCGTTGCTGCGACGCGCCGCCAACCACGGCGTTGAACGCCGCAACGGTCGGCTGCACCACGAGCGTCGCGACTTGCGACGCCGTCACGTTCAACTGTACGGCGATCTTGGTGGTGGCCGGGCCGAGTCCTGACGTGCTCGTGATGGTGATCAGTCCTGTGGCGGACGCCCCTTGCTGAAAGCCATTTCCGCTCGCGGAAATTTGCAGCGCGGCGTCGCCCGTCCCCGACGACGGCGTGATGGTGAGCCATGGAACGCTCGACGTCGTAGTCCAGGTGTAATTGCCGATCGCTGGATTGATCAATGCAACCGGCGGCACGGCGGCGGCCGGCGCGTTCGCCGGCGCGGTGAAAGTGAGAGTGTTCGGCGTGGCGATCAGCGCATTCGCCGGCAGTCCGTTGCTGGCCGGAAGGTTCGTAAGTTCCACGGCAACGCTGGCGGTTTGCGATCCGGCCGTGATCACGACGATCGCGGCGTAGACGCCCGGCGAGACGTTCGAAGGAGCCACGTGCACGGCGACGATGCTACCGGAGACCGTGGCCGAGAGCCACGATCCGATCCCCGCGTACGGATAAGCAATGGTCGCGGTGATCGCGCCGCTGGTGCCGCTCACGCTGACGTTCTGCGTGAAATTCGCGGAAGTTGGATTCCGGAAAAACAAAGCGGCCGGCGAGACCGTGAGGCTTTGTGCGTTCGCAAACGCTGCGAACAACAGCGCAAACAAAAACGCCCGCTTCGCGTATGCATTCATGGTTTAGACACTCTCTTTTCAAGTCTAGTACAATATGGTTGTCATGGAATCGCACAGCTTGCCTCCGGTACCACTTCCGTCTCTCCACTTAGTTTCCGCCGTTCGGCCCAGCGCGCCGGCCATTTCCGACGTTCGCGCCGCGACGCTCGAAGCCCTGAAGAATTTTCCGTTAGATGCTCCCGCGGGCGCTCCCGTGGCGGTGGCCGTGGGTAGTCGCGGGATTTCGAATTACGCGAAAATTGTTGGCGCGACAATCGAATGGCTCAAATCGCGCGGCGTGAAGCCGTTCATTATCCCGGCGATGGGCAGTCATGGCGGTGCGACGGCCGAGGCGCAGAAGGCGCTGCTCGCGGAGTACGGCATCCACGAAGGTACGATGGGTTGTCCGGTGATTTCCTCGATGGAAACGGTGCAAACCGGCGTGACGCCCTCTGGAATCGAAGTGTTCATGGACAAGGCGGCGTTCGACGCCGGCCGCGTGCTGTTGATCAATCGCGTGAAGCCGCACACCGACTTCATCGGCAAAGTGGAAAGCGGCATTTCCAAGATGACCGCGATCGGTTTGGGCAAACTCGACGGCGCGCGGCGCTTCCACACGGCGGCCATGCGCATGGGCTTCGAGAAGGCGCTCCTCGAAATGGCGCACGTAAATCTCACCAGCGGCAAGCACCTTGGTGGCGTAGCCATCGTTGAGAACAACGCGCACCAAACGTCGAGCATTCACGCGGTGCCGGCGGCGGCGGTGGCGTCGAAGGAGCCGGAATTGCTCGCGCACGCGCGGGCGATCCGTCCGCAACTGCCGTTCAAGAATTTGGACCTGCTGATCGTCGACGAACTCGGCAAAAACATCTCGGGAGCGGGCATGGACACGCGCGTGACGGGTCGAAGCATCCATGCGGAACTCGACGGCGCGGACTCCACCGGCACAACGCCCGGCTTCATTCGCATTCGCCGCATCTATGTGCGCGACTTGACGCACGAGACGGAAGGCAATGCCTGCGGCGTGGGGCAAGCCGACATGGTTCACGAACGTCTTTTCCGCAAAACCGATTTCACACTGACGAATATCAACGCCAACACGTCGATGGCGTTCTCGGCGGCGCGCATGCCGATGTTTTTCCCGAGTGACCGCGAAGCGGTTTTCTTCGCGATGCGCAACATGGGTTTGCCCGCCACCCAAGACGTGCGTATCGCGCGCATTCGTAACACCAATACGGTTGACCAATTTTTGGCCTCGCCGGCGTGCGTGCGCGATCTCGCCGGAAACAACATGTATCACGTGGGCGACGCATCACCCGTGGAGTTCGACGGCGCGGGCGACTTGTCGTCGGAAGTGCGCGAGCTAGTCGGCGCGCATTAAGCGCGCCGCCAAGAAAGCCGCGCATTAAGCGCGCTGTGAAAAAAGCCGCGCATTAAGCGCGCTGTGAAAAAGGCCGCACTCAGCGTTCACTCTTGCTTTTCTTCTTCTTTTACGGCGCACTCACGCTCGTGACCGGAACGGTCTTCGGTCTCGCGCATCCGGTTACGAGTGGGATCACCACCGCGCTCGTCGTCGCAACCATTCTCGCCGGCGTGTGGAAGCGTCCTGCGGCGCGACTCTGTCCCGGCGACGATCTGGCGGTCGCCGGATTTCTCGCGATCACATTTCTCACCGCGATTTTTTCAATTTGTCCCGCGCGATCGATCCATTTGGCCGTGCCGTTTGTCGGCGCGGCCATGCTTTTCTACCTGGTGCTCGATTCGAGACGCGAGCAACTGGCTGGGCCGATGGCCGCCGTCGCCACCGTCGCGGCGATCATTGGACTATCCGCGTGGCTCACCGGCGCAACGCCGCGCGTCACCGCGCCGTTCGCGATGCATCACTATGCCGCGGGTTTTCTGCTTCTGCATCTGCCGATCACTTGGGCGTTGGTGCAGGAAGATTGGCGGAACTGGCGATGGCTGGCGGCGCTGGCGCTGCAAGCGGGCGCGATTGCCGGCACGCGATCACTTGCGGGAATCGCGGCGCTGGCGCTGATGATTCTATGGACGCTGCGCCGCAAGCCGGTATTGCTGATCGCCGCGCTTGCCGCGATCGCGGCCATCGTGGGAACGGTCCCTCGCACCCGCGAAATGCTCACGCGCGGCGAAGACCGGTCGCTCTCCCTTGAGAATCGATTGCGTTATGTCGAAACCGGCGTCGCGATGCTGAAGGCTCGTCCGCTGGGTTGGGGACTGGGAAGCGTGCCGCTGGTCAGCGCGCCCTATCGTCCGCAAACGCCCGACGTGATGCCGCAAGGCGAAGTGTTGCCGCATCTCCACAATCTGCCGTTGCAACTCGCTGTGGAAACCGGACTCTTTGGATTGATCGCCGGAGGATGGTTCTTGTTTCGCGCGCGATCGCCGGCCATCGCGCCGTACTTGCTCTTCGCGCTCTTCGACTATCAACTCGACATTCCGGCGTTGTTGTTTGCGTGCGCGGCTGTCGCGGGATTGTCGGCGAAATCCACGCTTCATCGGCCGCCCGGAAAAGTTTGGCAGATTGCGCTTTTGTGCGCCGCCGCGATGGCGCCGGTGGCGTCCATGTGCGGCTGGGACGATTTTGTCGACGCCCGTTATACCGACGCGGCGGCAAGACTACCCGATCTGATTCCGCTGAGCGCCGCGGCCGGCGCGTGGGATGTCGATCAAAGAAAATATGGTGAAGCGATCCCGTATCTGGAGCGCGCCGAAAAGCTCGATCCGTATTTCACGCTGGCGTGGTTCCACCATGGTCGCGCGCTTGGGCTGCTGGGCGATCGCGATGGCGCCGCGGACGCGTTCGCGCAAGCGATGCTCACGCATCCCGCGACAATTTTCGCGGAAGGCTGGGGCGCCGCGCTGTACTCCGCTGCACAACAACGCGCCATCGCCAAGCTCGATGGGCTGCACGCGAAATTGTCGCCGGACGCACGCACCGAGTATCGCTTCAAGGAACTGCGCGCGTTTCTCGGCGCGAATCCCACGCCGCCGCCCGGCGAATTTCGTGTTCCGTACTCTGAAATCACTGACGCCGATTTTGCCAGCAGCACGAGTCTCTTGGTTTTCCATCGTCCGGCGCCGGCTAAGACCACGTCGACGATCTACGTCATGTTGCCGCGTCCCGATTTCTACATTCCGCCGGGGATTGGGTATTTGCGGCTGAGATGAAGTCCCGCGCCTGCTTTGACAATCTTCCACATCCGGCTGCACGCCAATCGTCTATATTGACGGCATGGGATTCGACAGCCTCTGGCAGGATTTTCGCTTTGCCTTGCGCGTCCTCACAAAAAACAAGGCGTTCACTTTGATCGCCGCACTGATGCTCGCGCTCGGCATCGGCGCCAACACGGCGATCTTCTCGGTGATGCACGCCGTGCTGCTCGAGCCGCTCCCGTACAAAGATCCGCAGCGGCTCACGATCGTCGCCAGCGACATGCGCAAGCGCAGCGTGAACGATTTTCCGCTCTCGAACGCCAATTTCATGGACCTTCGCAACAACACGAAGAACTCGTTTGAGGCACTCGCCGCCGTGCGCACGAATCAACGCGTGGTGCCCGCCGAGGACGGCACGTCCGAGCAAGTCACCGTCGGCCTGGTGACGCCGAATTTCTTTTCGTTGATGGGCGCGCATGTGATCGCCGGTCGCGATTTCCAGGATGATGACGCGCGTCCGCAGCCGGCTCCTGCGGTTCCCGCGAATCCGGTTCCGACGGCGGCGCCTGCTTCCGGCGCTGCTGCCGCTGCTGCCGCTGCTGCTGCTCCACCTGCCGCGCCCGCGGCCCCGCCGCTGCCGACCATCGCGATTCTCAGTTACGAATATTTCCAGCGCCGCTTCGGCGGTAATCGCGGAATCGTCGGTCAAACGATTCTGTTTCCCGGCACGGGACCTCAAGTGGTCGGCATTCTGCAACCAGGATTCGAAATCCTGATGCCGCCGCAAATGAACATCCTGCCGCATCCCGATTATTGGATCGCCGCGCGCATGAATTACGACGCCGCGCAGCGCATGAACGTGAGTTGGCAAGTGGTTGGACGTTTGAAGGATGGCGCGCGTCTCGAATCGGCGCAAGGCGAAGTCGACGGCGTGGCCGCCGATTTGCGCCAGCATTACGCGATTCAGAACACGGCGGGCATGGCGTTTCGCGTGGAACCGATGCAGAAATATCTCTCGGCGGGCGTCGCGCCGGTAATCGTGATCCTTATGGGGGCAGTGGTTTTCCTCTTGCTGATCGCGTGCGCGAACGTGGCGAATTTGCTGCTGGTGCGCGCGTCGTTGCGTGAACGCGAACTCGCCGTGCGCGCGGCGCTCGGCGGAAATCGCTGGCGGCTGTTGCGGCAAATGCTGGCGGAAGCGTTGGTGCTCGCCGCCATCGGCACGGGATTGGGATTGGCGCTGGCGTGGGCGGGCATCAAGGAGCTGATCGCGCTGGCGCCGGCGAATTTGCCGCGCTTGCAAAACGTCACCATCGATGCCAACGTCTTGGGCTTCACGCTGGCCGCCGGTTTCGCCGCCGCCATGATCTTCGGCCTGGCGCCGGCGCTCTTTGCCTCGCGTCCCGATTTGTTTCATGTGCTGCGATCCGGCGGCCGCAGCGCGGATTCCGGCACGCTTGCGGGAAAATTGCGCCGCAATGTTCTGGTGGTGGCTGAAGTCGCGCTGACCTTTGTGCTGCTCACCGGCTCTGGTCTGATGATTCGCAGTTTTATCGAGCTGCAACACATCGATCCGGGCTACGATCCGCATAAAGTTTTAAGCTTCCTCCTGCTCGGTGGACGCAACGCGCAAAATCCGCAGCAGGCCGCCGAGTTTATCCGCGAGACGCAGCGGCGCTTGAAGGCAATTCCGGGCGTCGAAGCCGTTACCGCGTCGACGCCATTTCCGCTTGCCGGAGGATACAATCCCATTCGCTGGGGAACCGAAGAAGCGCTCGCCGACAATAGCAAGTTCAAAGCCGTCGACTGGCAAGTGGTGCTGCCGGGATATTTCGAAGCTATGAAGTCGCGTTTGATCGATGGCCGCACGTTCACCGACGCCGACAACGTTCTCGATTCGAAAAAAGTTTTGATCGACGACATGCTCGCCGCCAAGGCGTACCCGCACCAGTCGGCGATTGGCAAACGCATCTTGATTCGTTTACGCACGCCCGAACCCGAGTGGGTGGAAATCATCGGTGTGGTGGGACATCAGCGCGATACCACGCTAGCCGAAGCGGGTCGTGAGCAAATTTACTTCACCGATTCGTTCTTGAGCTACGGCGCGGTGGCGCGCTGGGCGTTGCGCACCAACGGCGATCCAGCAACGGTCGGTGACGCCGTTCGCGCCACGGTTTCCTCGATGGATCCGAAAATTCTGATCGCCGAAATGCAGCCGATGGAGACGCTGGTGACGAAATCGGAATCGGCGACGCGTTTTTCGCTGTTGCTGATCGGAATTTTCGCGGCCATCGCCGTGGTGCTGGCGTCGGTGGGACTCTACGGCGTGCTTTCGACGGTGGTGCGCCAGCGCACCGCTGAGATCGGCGTGCGCATGGCGTTGGGCGCTCGTCCTATGAGCATTTTCAATTTAGTTGTTGGTCATGGAATGCGCTTGACCATTGCGGGGCTTTTGGTCGGCATCATTGCCGCTTTTGCGCTCACCCGCGCGATGACCTCGATGCTGGTGGGCGTCGCGCCCACCGATCCCGCGACGTTTTTCACGATGGCGCTGGCGTTTCTCGTGATCGCGGTGATGGCCGCGTGGCTGCCGGCGCGCCGCGCCGCGAATCTTGCGCCGACGGTCGCGCTGCGGGAAGAATAGCGGCCTACGAGAGAGTTGTTGATAATCACAGATCACGGAGGGCTGAAATCACTACTTCGCCTAGAGCAATTGATAACGCAAAACCCTTCGGGGAAGCTGACGCCACAACAACCTCACGCACCAGAATAATCCTCGGTCGACATGGCAAGCCCTAGCTCGGCCCTAGGGTTTCCCGCTTTGATTGACGCTCGCGCCACCCCCGCTGGTTGGTGTTTCGCGAGAGATCACATCAAACCTTTCTCTGAGCTTTGAAATCGGTATGACATCTTCGGGCGGCATAGGGAGGCCTCTTGTGTACTGCATCGGGACTACGGTGTTTGTCACCATGAGAGCTTTAATTCCTGAAATAGTGCCAAGATTCAGGACTCGCGCAACTTCCTGACGGTTATTGTTCAGCCATTCGCTTCTCCGCAGATGTTTGGCCATCTCGTCGTTTGCCTCTCCTTTGAAGCGCCGGAGTTGCTCCGCAATCTCACCGACTGTCCTCGCGAACCATAGGCTTTTGCATTCGACAACATAGACACGTCCGCCCTCCCAAGCGAGCACGTCTATATCGCCAAGGTCGCCGAGATCCCTCGGTACCAAGAGCTCCGTCATTCGTACGGACGCTCGCGCATGCAGGCCGAGTGCCCCGAATTCGCGCGCAACGCGGTCGTTGAATTCGTGTCCTCTGCGGTTGTTTGCCCGCCCGACCCATGCCTTCATTAGATCGCTCAAGAATTCGGGGCCCAACGAACCGTCATGGGCACCACCAACAGCCTGCGCAAAGGCATCGCGATTTAGACCAGGCGAGAAAATCATTAGATCGCCGAGGTCGAGGATAGGGCGGGCCAACAACGACAGTCGGCGTCCGAAGCGCCACGGATACCAGTCTTTGTTTTCGAAGCCAGCCGGCGCGCTGTCCCACCGTGGACGAGAGGTGAGACAGAACCTCCTTAAGAACGCCTCAGATTCCTCATGGTTCAAAGAGGCTAAAGCCAGCAGCCGAACCAGTTCGTCGCGCGAGATCTCCGCGACGAAAGATTTTCGATCGACAGCGTACTGTTCCATTGCGTCCGCCACCGAGAGTAGCTGAGGTAACGAAAAACCATGTTCTGTCCGGAAAGCGTCAACAAACTCTGCTTCGACGACATCCTCAATTCGTCGTGACGCCCGCTCCCTATATAGCTCCGAATAGGTTTCAGCACTTTTTTCGAGCAGGTCGACGAAATATCCGTCCTGGTATGGACGAAGGACCTCCTCAACATATTCCTGAGAGTTTATGAACTCGCCATTCGGGAAAATGCGAACTTCGGGCTTAGCAAAGTTCGCCCGAATACCGTCGGATGCGTGCGCGATCGCGACAAGATGCGACACTCGCGCGAGAAGGGCATCGTATTCGGCCGATCCGATCTCGTCGCCACCTTCGGATGGGCAAGTGCAGAGCGCCATTTCTGCGAGTACGCGCGTTGCTATGGTTGCGCGGCTAATATCATTTTCATGCTTTTGTGATACGTCGAGCGCTTCGCGCTCGTCTTCGGTCAGCGCGATAATAGCTTGCGAGGTTCGACGCCACAATGCACGATCGATCTCAAGAGCGTCAAGATTCCCCAGACAGGCAACTAGCGCGGAGCGACGGTCAAGCTTAACCAATTCTCCTTTAATCTTACGCCAGAGTGCGTCCACAGTAGAATTCAGGAATTTGCCACAGCCATCTGTCCCTTCAATAGTGAACGAGTCTTCCCGGGGTGTTTCGACTTCCCATGCGAGGCCGAGCATTGTAAGACTCTGATCCGGCTCGGCCACGATCCTCGCCGAGGTCCTCTTAAATTGCGCAATCTCATCGCGGACGTTCTGAAGGACGAAGGTATGCATGAAGCGTGCTTGGTCGGATGGAACCGCTCCATTCGCCAGCTCGCGTGCGATATTCGCATCCCCGGCGCCGGCCAAAGCCAAGCACCCGTTGGCGAACGCCTCCACGAGTTCGCGTTCAAAGAGATTCTGCGGTCGGCGAAGTAGGCTCCACATTTCTGGTCGTAACCGCAGTCTGACCTCATTGGCGCTTGTGATCTCCGCTTCAACGGAAGCAGCCGACGTCTCTGCGGTACGACATTCCCAGAGGCTTTCATCGCTGAAATCAATCTGTACGGCGACATCACCTTCAAGGGCATTGAGATGGACTTCGAGGGTACGGCTCAGCCGCATGGCCCATTTGAGCGCAGTTTCGAGAAGATGCGCTTGCATGTCGAACTGTCCCTCATCTTGACCAACAGGAACGCATTCGATCCAATAGCGCCTTGCACTCGTCTCGGCCATTCCGCGTAGTCTCCCATGTGCAATGTCATCCGGACTGACATAGATGGGACGGTTCTCCTCCTGCTTGAACAACGACTTGTAGTTTAGCCGCCTAAACGGGAGCCAATCGCTTTCGCCCGCTCGACGCGCACCATGCCAGTCAAGGGCCTTTCGAGCCTTACTTCTGAAGGAGAAGGAGTACCCAGGCTCGACGCTAACGTTTAGGCTCTCCAATGCAACAGGACAGTGCCGCGGAAGAAGCCGATATCCGTTTGCCTCCCAATAGGAATACAACTCCACAAACCCACCGCTGGCGACAATCGGAATCCCGCGGCTCTCGGCGACTTTCAGATGTTCCGCGAACTTCCACAACTGAAGTGGCCAATCTTGCCCGTGCCACTCTGTAAACCTAACGAAATCGGACAGAGACCAGAACTGGAACCCCCAGCCTCGCTGCATGGCGGGACTATATTGCAGACCAATTCCCCGTCCAACACCGCCGATCACGGCAACGGTAAGCCCGCTCGATAACCCTCGTGAGCCGAAGACCTGACTCGCGAGCGCCACGTGAGCGGTCAGGCGCAGTTGGTCCGCATGCGATGGTAGATGTTGGACAAGTAGTCCGTCTTGAACTGCGGCGTTGAGGTCATCGTGCAAAAGCAGGAGGTGCAAGCCTTTGTTTTCATCGAAGGAATATGCTTCCGCGCAAACAAACCCCGGCGGAGTAACTCCTTCAGGGGTCCAATCTGCAAGTTTGTTCCCACGAAGAGGCCGCGTAGCGTTGGAAAACACACGCCTCTCCTGTTGGGATTTCAAACCTTTGATGAAATTCGGCCAGCGCTGAGGTACGCGGCCGAACGCAAGGAGTATGTGCCTCCTGATACTGGCGCCGATGGCCGCAGGAATTGCGACGATCCATTTGCCGTCAATCTTCAGAAGAGGATGGCGCTCAAGAGACGAACTCTGGAGTCGCTGCTCTCGAAGCTGAGAGTATCGAGCGAAGTCGAATTCGAATGGTTGTAGGTGCTCGGGCCGAATGCCCAGTTTATCCAAGTCTGCGGTAGAAAAGGAAACTCTGAGTGCAAGGGCTTCGGGATCTCCAACAATCGAAACCGCCCTTGTCGGAGCACCTTCACTCGAAACAAATCTCGCCAATCCGGTTCTCGTTGCAATTTCGTCGCTCAGCAGCAGAAGCGCGGCTACTTGCTCTTGCAAACTGTGGTCGCCGAGGTCGCGTGTCGCGTCGAGCGCTTCCTGGAGCCAGAAGTCGGCGCCCTCCCAGTTTCCACAAAAAACTCTCCGGTTTCCGCGATTTGTGATGACGTTCGCAATGCACACGTCGTCTATTGGGTCTTCCAGATTGCGTAGCAGACTCGAAGAGAAGCCTGCGTTGATGACAGCCGCTAGATCTTGCGTCGACGGCCTCGTGTCTCCGCGGGCGAAAGCAACGACAATATGTTGAAGGGCTTCGAGTCGCGCCCAATTGGGTTGCAGTATCGGATCAGCCATAACGCCGGCGACCAGGGCGGACGTAAAGCCCAGCTCCCACATTCGAATCTTGTTCAAGCTGGCTTCGGGAAAAGCCGAGAATATCTGCTCAATCAGATCAGCCGCGTGCAATTCTTCCATGCGTTGCGCAATCTTATCGGGGATGTCCTGGCTCGTTCCCATTGCAATCGAGGCGACCTCGATAATTCTATCAGTCACGTCATGCGTGTACTTCGCGGCGTTATCGCCTGCAGTCATCCATTTGCATCTGAGGTTAGTGTGGCGGGAAACACGCATCTCGAAAACGGCATCGTTGCACAGTTGCCGCAGCGCGATACAGTACGTGGATCGCTAAGGCTTCCGAGATCGGGGAAGCGACAAAGCGCGCCCGCGCCGCTCTGCATAATCGCCTTCTGCCAGACTCACCCGCACAAACCCAGGCGCGCTGGCCGAAGGACAAAGAGCCTGACAAGCGTGGTCGCGGTTTCTACAACGCAGACGTACAGTGCGCACATTTCTTCGCTGCCGCCGGAATCGTCGACAAGCAGAACGGACACTCTTTCGTCGCCGGGGCGGGCGCGGGAGCCGGCGGCGGATGCAGCTTGGTGGCCATGCGCACCACGCAGAAAATCGCGAACGCGACGATCGTGAAGTTCACGATTGTATTCAAGAATTGTCCATAGGCGATCACCGGAGCGCCGGCGGTTTTTGCCGCCGCGAGATTCGGATAGCTCTGCCCGTTCAAGACGACGAACAACTCTTTGAAATCGATGCGGCCCAGCAGCATTCCAATCGGCGGCATGACGATGTCATTCACCAGCGACGTGACGATCCCGCCGAACGCGCCGCCGATCACCACCGCTACCGCCAAGTCCAGCACATTGCCGCGCATGACAAACGCTTTGAAGTCTTTGAACATGGTCTTCTCCCAAATCCCAACACGACGATAACAGAGTGTTGTGCTATTGTGCCTAGCATATGCCGAAAAACCTGATCTTTCTCTCCGATGGCACGTGGGATCGCCCGACCGTGGCGGCTTCCGGCAATTCGAATGTGGTGCTGCTGCGCGATCGCCTGGTGAACGACGCGACGCAAGTGGTCGCCTACGACGACGGCGTCGGTGCGACCGGCAATATCGTCGAGCGATTGATCGAGGGCGCATTCGGCGACGGACTTTTTCAGAAAGTGAAGGATGGATATTCCTTCTTCGTCAAGAATTACGCCGTCGGCGATCCCATTTATGTTTTCGGATTCAGCCGCGGCGCGTATACCGCGCGGTCGATCGCCGGAATGGTGGCGGTGTGCGGACTGCCGACGCAGAACATCGCAGCGTTCGACGTGAATCAAGCGTGGGCGGCGTATCGCCAGCGCGATCCGGCCAAACGTCAGGCGGCCCTGGATGCGCTGAACGCGCAGTACGCCATGGATAACGCGCAGATCACGATGGTCGGCGTATGGGACACCGTCGGGTCGCTGGGGATTCCCGCGCTTTTCGGCGGCGTCGATGCCTTCAAGGACGGATTCCTCGACGTGAACCTGCATCCCGACGTTCACAACGCGTATCAGGCGCTGGCGGTCGACGAAGCGCGCCGCGAATTCCCGGCGACGCTTTGGAATCCCGATATCGCGCCGCACCAAACGCTCGTTCAAGTATGGTTCGCCGGCGTTCACACAAACGTCGGCGGCGGCGAGGTGAAGGGTTTTCTCTCGACTATTCCGCTGGTGTGGATGATGCGTGCGGCGTCGCGCTGCGGCGCGGTGCTGACGCCTGCCGCGCAGACGCAACTCACAGAGAGTTTATCGCCGTGGATCTACGACGTGATTACGCCGGCCGATCTTATTCCTTGGGGGCTGCCGGTGCCGCGCACGATCCCCGCCGACGCGACGGTCGCGGACAGCGTGAAAATCCGCCTGCTCAACGATCCGACGTACAAACCGTCGCAGTTCACGCCGTCGAGCAAGTTGGACGGGCATCCGATTGAAGCCGTTGTGGAAATTGCCGCGGCTGCTGGGAATTAACCACAGAGAACACGGATGCCACAGAGGTCACAGAGAAACACCGAGGACACGGAGAACGTTTACCTTGGGTCAAAACATCTCTGTGTCCTCTAGTTTTTTCCCTTTGTTCTCTGTGGTTAGATTCTCAGCCTGTGGTCAAACGTTTGAGGGATTCCTCGTACGGCGCTCTTGCCACGCCGCGTTCGGTGATAATTCCCGCGACGTAGCGATTCGGCGTCACGTCGAATGCAGGATTGAACACCGCGACGCCCTCGGGCGCGATCCGTACACCGCCCATATGCGTGATCTCGCTGCCGGCGCGCTGCTCGATGGGAATGTCGTCGCCTGAGCGCAGCGTCAAGTCGAGCGTCGAGATCGGCGCGGCCACATAAAACGGCACGCCGTTTTCTTTCGCCAGCACCGCCAGCGAGTACGTGCCGATTTTGTTGGCGACATCTCCGTTGGCGGCGATGCGATCCGCGCCCACTACGATCATTCCGACTTCGCCTTTGCGCAGAACCGATCCCGCCATGTTGTCGGTGATCAGGGTGACCGGAATGCCATCTTCGTGCAGCTCCCACGCGGTGAGCCGCGCGCCTTGCAGCACGGGGCGCGTTTCGCAACTGAACACATGGACCGCGCGTTGTTCGGCCGCGGCGCGGATCACGCCCAGCGCCGTGCCGTAACCGCCGGTGGCGAGCGCGCCGGCGTTGCAATGCGTCATGAGGCTGCCGGACGCCGGCACCAGCGCGGCGCCGTGTTGTCCGATACGCCGGCAGATCGCGATATCTTCGTCGAGCACGCGTTTCGCTTCGGCGATCATCGCTTCGCGAATCTCGGTGATCGTGGCATCCGGCATCGACGAAAACAGGCGCTTCATGCGATCAATCGCCCAGAACAGATTCACGGCCGTGGGACGCGTTGCCGCGAGCTCGCGGCAGATTTCATCGAACTCAGGAGCCAGCTCGGCGCGCGTCTTCTTTTGCGATCGAGCAACGCCGATGGCCACACCCATCGCTGCGGCCACACCGATCGCCGGCGCGCCGCGAATCGTCAGATTGCGGATCGCTTCGGCGACGTCGCGCCACGTCTCGCACGTCAAATAATTCACGGTGCCCGGCAAGGCGCGCTGATCGATCATGCGCACTCCCGAATCCGTCCAGTTGATGGTCTCGAACACGTGTCGGTTAAAAACCCTTTCAGTGGGAAAAATCGTGAAAGCCCTTCGTGGATACGATGATTGCCGTGAACAGCGTGGCGTTGTACGCAGTGTGCATCAGGAAGCCCGGCACCATCGAGCGCGTACGTCCTCGTGCATAGCCGAGCGCCACGCCCACTAGGAAGATCGCCGCCAGTTCCGGTAGCGCGCCGGCCAGTTGCGACGCGTGAATCGACGCAAACAGCGCGGCGCTGCCAAGCACGGCGGCTTCCATGCCCCAATGCTTTTCAAACACCGGATAAATCATACCGCGGAAAAACATTTCCTCCACGAACGGCGCGATGCACACGCCGAAAAACGCCATCGACCATCCCGACACCGGATCCTTCAACAATTGTTCGATGGGAAAATGTTTGTTCGAAGGAAACAACTGCGGGACGAGTTGAGAGACCAGCGCCAGCGTCACGCCGGCCGGAAGGAATTGCCACGTCGCTGGGCCGAGGCCGCGAAACTCGAGCGCCTCGCCGAGCGAGCGCCGGTACTTGATCCGCGCCGTCAACATCACCGACCATACCGTGATCGCGTAGGAGAAGAATTGCACGGGAAGTTGAAAGCGCGCCTCCGTGAGCTTGTCGGCCACCCGGCCCATGTCGCCGACGGCGCGCATGTGCATCGCTACCGCCGCGGCCATCACGGCTTCGGCGAGAAAGAGCGATCCGAAGCCAATCAGCAGCGTGAACGCAAGGTCGAGAAAATTCCACGGGGCGCCCGGCGGAGGCAAATCAGGCTGTGGCGGAGGAAGGTCCGGCGGGATTTCAACGGGAAAAGACGGCTGCGGCGTTTCGTCCATGCATTACCGCTCGTTCTTCACCAGCGCGACTGTTTGCGAACATAGCTCGTGCACCAGCATCAAGTGCACTTCCTGAATGCGCGCCACCGCATGCGACGTGTTCGCATCGCCTACACACAACGCGCTGGGCACGAGTCCGCGAAGACGGCCGCCGCCGTTGCCGGTAAACGCAATTACGTAGTCGCCCGAGCGTTGCGCCAATTCCACGGTCTCAATGATATTCGGCGAGTTGCCGCTGGTGGAAATCGCCAACGCGCAATCGCCCTTGGCGCGCAGCGACGTGTAGAGCGACGAAAACGCCGGACCCTCGGGACGGAACAGCGCGGGCAGCGAGACGGCCGGCAATCCCTTGGAGATCAGATAGTCGGCGGTGCGTTGCGCGTCCGCGGCGCTGCCGCCGTTGCCGAACGCGATCAGTTTGCCGCCGCGCTTCAACGCCGCCGCCAGCACCAACGCTTGTGTGGCGACCGCCGGGCCGTGCTGCGCGAAGAAGTCGCGCTTCAGTTGAAGGCTGTCGGCCAGCGAATTCGGATTGTGAATGGCTCGCGGCGTTAGTGGCGGCATTATTTGCGCTTGGGCGAACCTCCCGCGAACAATATTTTTTCGAGCATTTCTCCCGTAAACGAACGCTTCGAGCGCGCCACTTGCTCCGGTGTTCCCTGCGCGACGAGCCTTCCGCCGAACTCGCCGCCCTCCGGCCCCAGATCGAGCACCCAGTCGGCGGATTTAATGACGTCCGGGTGATGCTCAATGATGATGACGGTGTTCCCGAGCGCTGTCAACCGCGCCAGCACTTCCAGCAGCTTGCGTACGTCGTCGAAATGCAGTCCCGTGGTCGGTTCATCGAGCAAGTAAAGCGTGCGGCCGGTTTGCCGCCGGCTCAATTCCTTGGCCAGCTTGATGCGCTGCGCTTCGCCGCCCGAAAGCGTGGTGGACGATTGTCCCAACTGAATGTATCCAAGGCCTACGTCGACGAGCGTTTGCAACTTTTGTTTGATCTGCGGGATGTTTTCGAGCAACCCCAGCGCGTCCTGAATCGGGGTGTTCAGCAAGTCGGCCACCGATTGGCCCTTGTATTTCACTTGCAGCGTCTCGTGATTGTAGCGGCGGCCGTGGCAAACGTCGCATGTGACGTAGACGTCGGGGAGGAAACTCATTTCGATGCGCTTCTGCCCGTCGCCCTGGCACGCCTCGCAGCGCCCGCCCTTCACGTTGAAGCTGAAACGCCCCGGCTTGTAGCCGCGCTCGCGCGACTCTGGCAACATCGCGTAAAGGTCGCGGATCGGCGAGAACGTTCCGGTGTACGTCGCGGGATTCGAGCGCGGCGTGCGGCCAATCGGCGATTGGTCGATGCGAATCACTTTGTCGATTTCGGCGGCGCCCTTCAGGTCTTTGTGCGCGCCGGGTTCGTCACGCGATCCGTAGATTTTCTTCGCCAAGGCTTTGAACAAGATGTCGTTTACCAGCGTTGATTTGCCCGATCCGCTGACGCCGGTAACCACGGTGAGCACGCCAAGCGGAAACGCCACGTCGATCGACTTTAGGTTGTGCTCGCGCGCGCCGGTAATGGTGATGGCCTTGGTGCTGGTGATGCGCCTTTCCGGAACCGGAATGCTTTGGCGGCCGCTCAAGTAGTCGCCGGTCAGCGAATCTTTCGATGCTTCGATCACGGCGGGCGTGCCAGCGGCGATCAATGCACCACCGTGGCGACCGGCGCGAGGGCCGAGATCGAGCACCCAGTCGGCACGGCGAATGGTTTCTTCGTCATGCTCTACTACAAGAACAGTATTTCCTAGATCCCGCAGCCGCGTCAGCGTTCCAAGGAGTCGTTCGTTGTCGCGGTGATGCAGGCCAATCGATGGCTCATCAAGCACATACAGGACTCCGCGGAGCCGCGAGCCAATCTGTGTGGCCAGCCGCACGCGCTGACCCTCGCCTCCTGAAAGCGTAGCGGCGGAGCGGCTGAGCGTCAGGTATCCAAGGCCCAAGGCGTTCAAAAACTCGAGGCGTTCGGCAATCTCCTTCAAGACGCGGCCGGCGATCTTTTCTTCGCGGGCGTTCAGCGAGATTTTGCGGACGCTTTCCACCGCTCTCGACACCGGTAGTTCGGTAAAGTCACCGACCGAGAGTCCTGAGACCAGCACGGCGAGGCTTTCGGGCCGCAGTCGCTTCCCTTGGCACGCTTGGCAGGGCACGCCGGACATGTATTGTTGATACCACTCGCGAAAGCCGTCCGAAGTGGCCTCGTCATACCATTTTTGTAGAATGCCGCAAAGGCCTTCCCATCGAAAACGGCCCATCGTCATCCCGTAGAGGATTTGATTCTGGATCCGAACGGGGATTTCGGCGAATGGCTTGCTTAGGTCAAAGCCCAAAACCTTGGAGATTTCCTGTAATTTACTATTTATGTAATAATTATTGCTGCCAGTGTTTAAACCACCGTCTAACAGTGGCTTACTCCAATCCCCAATGAACTTGTTGGGATCGAATTGCCACTTGCTGCCCAGTCCATTGCACGCCTTGCAGGCACCGTACATGCTGTTGAACGAGAACGAGCGCGGTTCTAGCACCGGGATGCTCGTCCCGCAATCGACGCAGGCCATGGTTTGGGAGTACATATGCTCCTCGCCCCCCACCACCGACACCAAAACGATGCCGCCGGTCAGCTTCATGGCCGTTTCGATCGAGCCCTCCAGGCGTTTTTCGATTCCGGGCCGGACTGGGAAGCGATCAATTACTACTTCTATAGTATGGTTGCTACGTTTGTCGAGTTTTGGCGGCTCTTCCAGGCTGTGTAGCGTCCCATCGATGCGGGCCCGCAGGAAACCGTCCTTCGCCAGCTTCTCGAGATCCTTTTTGAACTCGCCCTTGCGGCTGCGCACGATCGGCGCCAGGATCATCGTCCGTTCGTCGGTTTCAAGCGCCATGATCCGCTGCACAATCTGTTCGGTGGACTGCCGCGAAATGGGTTTGCCGCACTTCGGGCAATGTGGCGCGCCGATGGTCGAGTAAAGCACGCGCAGGTAGTCGTAGATTTCGGTGATCGTGCCGACGGTGGAGCGGGGGCTGCGCGACGTGGTTTTTTGCTCGATGGAGATCGCCGGGCTGAGGCCTTCGATCGAGTCGACGTCGGGCCGTTCCATCTGGTCGAGGAACTGGCGCGCGTAGGCCGAGAGTGTTTCGACGTAGCGGCGCTGGCCTTCGGCGTAAATCGTATCGAACGCCAAAGACGATTTACCCGATCCAGAAAGCCCCGTGATGACGGTGAGGGAGTTCCGTGGAATCTCCGCCGTCACGTTGCGCAAGTTGTGCTGGCGCGCTCCGCGAACTGTAATCTTCTGGATGCCCATACAGGCGGCCGCAAAGAGTGCGGGGGAATTCTCTATGTTACTACGGATGGAAGCCAACGACCTCCGCCCGGCAAAAATGGAAGGACATTGACATGAGTCGTCAAGACTGACGGAGGAGGAAACCAACGCCGCGATCGCACTTCGATGAACTTGCTTCACTCACCGATGGACAAGGACGCTTGGTCCGCAGCGGAGGGCTGACAGAGCCTGGCTTGATGGATTCAGTCCTAAATCGGTTCTCATGACCTTCTGCAGTGGTTGAGGAGCTGGTGGTTCTTATAGCAAGATAGCAACTGTCGGTTCAGTGGAGCATACTTTGAGCCTGACCGCATTCAGTTCAAGCTTACTCGGTGTCTTCCAGCCATACTTGCGTTTACTTCTTGCCATCAATGACGTACTCGACCTGCTGTTTGTCATGCTCCAACTCCTTTTTTGCCGCACTAGCCTGTTTTGAAGTCTGCTCGTAGGTTTCGGCGAGCGCGCTGTGTTTCTTAATGTTCCGCTGGGGATCGATGCCGTCAGCATCTTGCTCTTTTTTCAACGCACTGTACGCCTTGAGCGTTTGTGCTCGCGCCGCACTTGCACGCTGAAGAGTGGTTTGGTGTTGGCCAAGCTGCGCAATGATCGGTCGCAACGCTTCTGCGGCTCGGGCAGCGTCTACCGCATTGCCCCCGCTCACGATGACCTGCAGCGGTGCCCCCTCTAACGCCAGCGCCGCTTGACTCGCCAGGAAAGCCATCTCTTCATTGGCGAGTCGTTCCCCTCCATAAGTTGGTCCTAGGAGTCGCGTCTTGGCAGCAGCGAGAATGACCATTGCGCGGCGCAATGCTTCATTTGGTATTCGCGTCCCTGACATTGCCACGTGCGCAATCGGCGCCGTGAAGCTGCCAGGACTAGATGGCACTGTGTTGAAGAAATTAGTCCCCGGCGAAATGCTGACTGTGTTGCTTTGCAAAGTCACGCTGCCCACTGAGGAAACCGCTATCCAGCTTGTTTGAACGAGTTTATCCTGTGCCTCTTTGCGTATCTGGCTCCGTCGCTCCTCGACCGGATCGATGGGACGCCGCTTGGTCCTGTCGTCCAGACCAGTCACGGTGTCATTCGAAGACCTCCTCTCGGAGCGTCGGGGCGCCGTCGGAGTCGGGCTTCCGGGACACCCTCCGCCGGAACTGCCTTGACAGACCATATCCCGTTGCCACTGGGCCCAGGACTTACTAGCGGGCCAAGCCACAAATAAACAGCAGAGAGAAGCAATCAGGATGCGCCGTGTGTGACTAAACATCAATCGGTTGAACATTGGATTCCCCAATCTTTGAGCTGCCGGCAGGCGAGGATTGCCTTGGCTCCCTGCGGCGCCAAGCGTAGATAAAGGATGAACTCCTGAGCGGCAATCCTTTTGTTCGAAGTATAGGTCTCGTCGTCATACTTGAGGTTGTTAGAGAAATAGGAATCGCGCGCATAGATCGCCAAGTTGTAGTGCGCCTCCGGCCACCACGGTGCGATTGTGGTTGCCGCCACCGCCGCGCGAAAAGCGGGGTAATCTACTTTGTTTTCTCGAATGGCCTGCTCCGCGAACATCTCCTGCTCGAGAGCACGTTTCGGCGGCAACGGCTTCAATCGTAGCGCGCGGTAGAGTTGCGCGGTCTGCCAGGCGATTTGCCACTTCTCGTGTTCCAACGCCGATTTATCCGGATTTCCGAAGCCCCCCCACTGAACAACCTCCGTTAGCAATTCGTGGAGGAGAGATAAATGGCCAAGCCGCGGATAGTGCAAGCCGACACTGATCGCCCGATCGTCCGCATCCTTGATCGTGCCATATACGATGTCGTAGGTCATTAACCGCGTCTGATTACGGTTGTCCGGGGCGGGATCAAGGGGCGGCATGGCAATCAAGGTATCGAGAGCCAGCTTCCAACCGCCGACACCGAAAGCCGCGGCGATGCGCCATCTGCGGATGTTCGAATCCAGCCGGTCTGCGGCATGGGCTCGGTCGAAGGCTTGGTAAGCACTCAGGTAATCGCCCAGAACCAAGTGAGAGATTCCCAGGCGCACCAGGGATCCGCTATTTAAATTCTGGCCCAAATCGGCAGCAGATTGATAGGCCCAGATGGCGTCGCCATAGCGGTGAAGTTCAAAGCTCATCGACGCGACGCCGTACAGAAGGGCTTCGTTGTCGGGTTCCAATTCCAGCGCGTTTAGAAAGAGATCGAGTGCGCCCTGCGTGTCGCCCGTTTTCATGTCCGCTATAGCCGCCTCCGCGAGGATCTTAACTCCCCCATCGTGCATGTCCAAAGGCGAAGAGGTCCTCATTTCCCTCAAAATTGTCGAACGAAACATCGGGTCATATGCGGCGAGAAGACCGCTCGCCTTTGCTTCCTGTCCGGTAACTATGTAGTAATGGTATTGCTTCGCAACCTGGAAGCCCCATATGAACGTGTCGAAGTAGCGAGTGCTCGCCAGGTCCTCGTCACGCCCACTCGCAAAGTGTGCTTTCGGCCTTTGGAGGGATGCCTCCATCAGGCTAATCGCCGTTTCTTGGTCGCCGAGCTTGCCATATGCCTCAGCCAGGACCGTATAGCTCCAACGAAATTCTGGGTGCAGCGCCGCTGCAACCTTTAGCGGTCCGATGGCCTCCGCTGGTTTACCGAGATCGAGCAGCAGGTAGCCGAGGAAATAGTTGGCGTCATAATCGTTAGGAGAGTGCACCACGAGCTCTCTGAGCGGCGAAATGAAAATGCTTTTGTCCTTCTGGTCCTTGAGGCCCAGTAGTAAGCCCTCTTGCAGGAGTTCTTGAAGGGGACCCTGTTGCACCGCGATGACCACTTCGGCCAGAGCCTTCACTGGAGAGGTATCGCGAGGATCCGCGACGGGAGGGACCTCCGTCTTGTCACCCCGTGCACTAACACGATCAACGCCCGGGGGAGCACTCGGGCCTCCACTCGGCGACGTCTGCGAGGCGGCTAATCCGGAACCGTCCGCACCAATGGTCATATCGTAGGCTAGTACGATATCGTTGGTGACATCCACGCCAGCGGTCTGAAAAAGCACCTGCCCGGCATTGGAGGAATTTAGCATCAGATCATACCCGTTCTTCTGGGAGTAAGCCTTAATCACTTGCAGCATCTTGCTGCCAATGACATTGACGATCTGGTCGAGGGCCTGCTGGTACTCCGCTGTGGAATCGTCGTTGGCGCTCTTGAAGTCCCTTTTCTTGCGTTCGATATCCCGCGCCAACTGGGACTTCTGTTCCTCGCTGGGGATTTTTTCACCCTGCTGGAGCTTCGATTCCAAGTCCTGGATTTCCTTCGCTTTTTGATCGAGATCGGCCTTCTTCGAAGCAAAACGTTTAGTAAGACCCTCGGAGGATTTCTTGCCTTCGGCGCAAGCCGCGATCGCCGCCTGTATGTTGACTGTGACGACCTTGGTGGGACTGGTCGCCAACGCCGCCTGTTGCTGCTGGGCCGCTACTTGAGTCTGTGCGGCAGTCCACACGCTGCAGGCCAATGCGATGACCGCGAACCAATGCGTCGTAACTGCTTTCACGCCGGCTTCATCGCCCGATTCGCCACGCTGGCGAGCCGCCCTCTTTTCCGTGATTTCCGGCCTTCCCCCCGAAATGAACGCATGCTCCTGTTTCATTGGCCCTCCAAGGACTTGCGGTATACGGAGAGCCATAGGTCGGCCTGAGCGATCCGCTGGTTAAGGAACTCCTCTGCCACTATGTGATTCCGATAGGCGCGTTGCAACTCCGCTTGGTCCTGCTTCATCCGTTCTAAGGTATATTCGGACATCGCCGCTTGCACGGTGGAACGGGCCGCCTTACCGGTCGCCAACATCGGAATGTCAGTTAAGGCGTTGACCACATCGTCAGCGGCGGCCGCCAGCCCTTTCAAATCGAATGGCTGCCCGTCCGACCAACGCTGGCCAATCTTGGCCAATTTGAAGAGGGCATCCGTTCCTCGCACGATAGCAGCCCGCTCCTTTGCGGAAATCGGCAATGCGGGGTACGCCACCAACAAATTCTTGATCCCCATGCTGGCATCTATGAACCTGTCCGACGGCACGGTTCGCGCGCGCGCGACCGCTCGGACATTGATTTCAGCCCTTGCGGTGGTTACGAGGAGGCTGATCCGTTCGGCATCGCTGGGCGGCAAGCCGCCCTCGGCCGCGATGGCCTGAGCCGCGGCGCCGATGACGGTCAGCGTATTCACCATGTCGTCAGCGATCAGGTCACGGGCCAATTCGTCGTTCGCTATAATCGCGTCGGTGAATTCGATCCTTCGATCCTGGAGCGTTGTCAGTTGGCGCATGAGAAACACTCGTTTGGCGATCAACTGGCGTTGCTGCTGGCGCGCATAGGCGGCCCATTCAGGCGTGACATAAACTGCTTGATCGACCCGCGCGAAGACGGGGAGGCCCGTACTCAGTCGCTCAAGGGCGACGCGATCCTTGAGGGACAATCGCTCAATGGCCGCCGGATCGAGCGTCGCGATATCGGTGATGGAGAGCTCTGCGATCGGCGTGCAATGGATGCGCAAGCGCCGATCCTCCAGCATTTCGCGTCTTGTTTCGATTGTGGTTTCCGGGCAGCCGTCAACGATTGCCTCGGTTGACGGCGCCGAAGTCGCAACTCCGCCGTCGCCCAGACGCTCGATTTCTCCGCCCGCGATGGTGCCCCCTCTCGCTTGAGAGCAAAGGCCCAAGTAGGAAAATAGTAAACAGATTGCCAGCCGATTCATCCGGTGCCTCCGCAAGGACCAATTTGTCGGCCCCTGCCGAGGTTGGAGCTTAGTCGGGTTTGACTATACACCCATTTGGCGCACACGTTTTGGGGTATCTTCCGCTCGGTGGTGGTGTCCTAGGACGCTACTTGTAAATGGAATAAGGCTTGGTACCGATCAAAGGATATCGAAGGAGCTAGGCCAGTTTCTCAGCAACTTTCAAGTGGAGCCGGGAAACGACTTGAGATGGCTCCTTGAAGCTTTTTGCCGTAAGATACTCTCATGCGTCTTGCTCGTGTTCTCGCGCTGTTCGCCACGGTTGTGGTGTCGGCGCAGGCCAAGGTGGATTTCGTGCGCGACGTTCGTCCGATCCTCGAATCGAGCTGCTTCACCTGCCATGGACCCGACGAAAAGGCGCGCATGGCCAAGCTGCGTCTCGACACGAAGGAAGGCGCGGCCGCGGTGGTCACCGCAGGCGATCCGGCGCACAGCAAGCTTTTCCAGCGCATCATTTCCACTGACGCCGCCACGCGCATGCCCATGGGCGGTCAGTTGAGCGAAAAGCAAATCGCCACGCTACGCGCATGGATCGAAGAAGGTGCGCCTTGGGCAACGCATTGGGCGTTTGTTGCACCCGTGCATCCGGAGATTCCGGCGTTGAAGCAGCGCAAGTCGAGTCCGAACCCGATCGACAATTTCATCCTGGCGCGGCTCGAAAAGGAAGGCGTGCATCCGACGCCGCTGGCCGACAAGACCACGCTGATCCGCCGCGTCACCCTCGACCTCACCGGTTTGCCGCCGGCGCCTGCGGAAGTCGACGCGTTTCTCGCCGACCATTCCGCCGATGCGTATGAGAAAGTAGTGGACCGCTTGCTGAAATCGCCGCATTACGGCGAGCGTATGGCGCTCCAATGGCTCGACCTCGCGCGTTACGCCGATTCGCACGGCTATCACATCGATAGTCACCGCGACATGTGGCCGTGGCGCGATTGGGTGGTCAGCGCGTTCAACGAAAACTTGCCGTTCGACAAATTCGCGGTGTGGCAAATCGCCGGCGACCTGCTGCCGAACGCCACGCGCGAGCAGAAAATTGCCTCGGGATTCAATCGCAATCACATGATCACGTTTGAAGGCGGCGCGATTCCCGAGGAGTACGAAGTGGAATACGTCGCCGATCGCGTCGAGACGACGTCGGTGGCGTTTCTGGGACTCACGATGGGATGCGCGCGTTGTCACGATCACAAATACGATCCCATCAAGCAGAAGGAGTTCTATCAGTTCTTCGCCTTCTTCAACAACGTCGAAGAAAAAGGACTCGATGGGCGCGCCGGCAACGCCAATCCCATTCTGCGTTTGAGCACGCCGGAACAGGACGCGAAGCTTTCCGAACTCGACACCGCCGTGAAGGCGCTCGACAAGCAACTCGCGCCCGAAGCGATCGCCGCGGCGCAAACGGCGTGGGAAAAATCGCGACTCGCTACGTTGCCGGTCGCCACGCGCGACGGACTTCTCGCGCACTATGCATTCGACAACAATCTCGCGGACTCAAGCGGCGGCTATCGCGCGGGACGCGTTACCGCCGGCGAGCCAAGCTACGGCGAAGGTCCTGTCGATCGCGCCGTGTCGCTCAACGGAGAGGCGTCGATTGAATTGGCGCCGGGAATTCCCGATCCACGCAAACCTTTTTCCGTCGCGCTGTGGATTCGCTCGAACGGACGCGACGACATGCCCATCGTGCGCCGCGGCGGATTCGAATTGCGCTTCGAGCCGTCGTGGCCGCTGCCGTACTTGCGTCGCGGTGCGCGCGTCGACGTGCTGTTGAACGGGAAAGCGTGGCGCACGCGCGATCCGCAACTGATGGGTGGGGACGGTGCGCAGTCGTGGCATCACTACACGGTGGTAAGCGACGGCGCGGCCGCCACGCTGTACATCGACGCCAAGCCGGCGGCGCTCGAAGCGATCACAACACCGCGGACAGTGCCGCTGAACTCGGCGCTTGAAATTCCCGCGCCGTGCCAAGCGGCTCTCGACGATTTGCGCGTCTACGGGCGCATCATTACGCCTGCCGAAATCAGTGTGCTGTTCAACGACGAGCCGATCCGCGCGGTGTTGTGGAGCGGTCCTGCGGCGGCGAAGCGCAGCGGCATGCAAAAGAGCCTGGTCCGCGAGTATTTCCTCACCAAGGACGCACCGCAGGAATTGCGCGATCTTTATAAGCGCCGCAACGACACGTTTACGGCATGGCAGAATCTCAACCGCGCGATTCCCACCACCATGGTGATGGCGGAGAAAGAGAAGCCCAACGACACATTTCTCCTGGCGCGCGGCGACTATCGCAATCAAACCGACAAAGTCACGCCCGGCGTGCCGTCTTTCCTGCCGGGACTGCCGAAGGATCAAACGGGCCGTCTTGCGCTGGCGCGCTGGCTCGTCGATCCCCGCAATCCGCTGACGGCGCGCGTGGCCGTAAATCATTTCTGGCAGATCAATTTCGGAACGGGCCTTGTGAAAACGTCGGAAGATTTTGGAACGCGCGGCGAGTTGCCGTCGCATCCTGAGTTGCTGGATTGGCTGGCGACGGAGTTCATCAAGAGCGGTTGGGATGTGCGCGCGATGATGCGCCTGATGGTCACGTCAGAAGCGTATCAGCGGAGTTCGCATGCGACGAGAGCGCTCGAAGAGAAAGATCCCGAAAACCGTTTGCTGGCACGCGGGCCGCGCTTTCGGCTTGCCGCCGAGGAGATTCGCGACAACGCGCTGGCCATTTCCGGTTTGTTGAATGCCAAGCTCGGCGGACCACCGGTGTTTCCGTATCAGCCGCCGGGTTTGTGGGAAGACTTGGCGATCGGCGACGTCTTCTCGATGCAGTTTTACCAGCAGAGCCACGGCGACGATTTGTATCGCCGCAGCTTGTACACGTTTTGGAAACGTACGGTGCCCGCGCCGGAAATGGCAATCTTCGACGCGCCGGATCGCCAGAAGTGTCTCGCGCGCCGCTCGCGCACCAACACGCCGCTGCAAGCGCTCGTGTTGATGAATGATCCAACGTTTGTGGAAGCGTCGCGCGCGCTAGCGAGCCGCGTGATGACGTCGGCGGCATCGGCGAACGATCGCGTCGTTTTGGCGTTTCGTTTGGCCGTGGCGCGCACGCCGACGGCGAACGAGTTGCACACGTTGGCCGCGCTGGCCGCGCAAGAGGTCACGCACTATCGCGGGCATCCTGATGCGGCAACGGAATTATTGGGCGTGGGCGAATCGAAGGCCGGCGCGCAACTCGATCGCGCCGAGTTGGCCGCTTGGACGACGGTCGCGCAAGTGATTTTGAACCTGGATGAAACGATCTCGGAAGAATGAAAGAACAAAAGCAACCGCAGATGAACGCAGATCAAAACCGATCGACTGTTCTTCTTATCTGCGTTCATCTGCGTTCATCTGCGGTTGCTTTTAAAGGTGTCATATGAAATCTATCGGCTGTGGATGCGCCAATGAATTAACGCGACGCCATTTTCTCGGCGCGGCCACCGGCATCGGTGGAATCGCGCTCGCTTCGTTGCTCGATCCCAAAATGTTGCACGCGAAAACCGTTGGTGGCTTGCCCGGCTTGCCGCATTTCGCGCCAAAAGCCAAGCACGTGATCTATTTGCATCAATCGGGCGCGCCGTCGCAGATCGATCTGTTCGATTACAAACCGCAACTTAAGAAATTCCACGGCCAGGAGTTACCGGCGTCGGTTCGGAATGGCCAGCGCATCACCGGTATGACCAGCGGCCAGGATGCCTTCCCGGTGGCCGCGCCCATTTTCGAATTCAAGCGCTACGGAAAATCGGGCACGATGCTCAGCGAGTTGTTGCCGCATACCGGCGGTATCATCGACGACATTTGTCTGATCAAGACCGTTTTCACCGACGCGATCAATCACGATCCCGGCATCACGCTCATGCAGACCGGCAGCCAGCAGATGGGCCGCCCAAGTTTCGGAAGCTGGGTCAGCTATGGTCTCGGCAACGAGACGGAGAACTTGCCGGCGTACGTGGTGATGATTTCGCAGAGCAGCACGCTGGCCACCGATCAACCGCTGTTTTCGCGTTTGTGGTCAGCGGGATTTTTGCCGTCGAACTACCAAGGCGTGCTGTTCCGCTCGGGCGCCGATCCGATCCTTTATTTGAGCGATCCGCCGGGCATCGACCGTTCTACTCGGCGCGCCATGCTCGACGCGATGGCGCAATTGAATCACGCCGAGGCGACGCGTTCCGGCGATCCTGAAGTGGAATCGCGCATCGGACAGTTCGAGATGGCGTTTCGGATGCAAGCGTCCGCGCCGGAACTGATGGATTTATCGAAGGAACCGGACAGCGTTTTCGAGATGTACGGTCCCGACTCGCGCAAGCCCGGCACGTATGCGTCGCACTGCTTGTTGGCGCGGCGGCTGGTCGAACGTGGGGTGCGTTTTGTCCAGCTCTACAAGCGCGGTTGGGATCAGCACAACGACTTGCCGCGCGACTTGCCGCGGCAGACTCTCTCGACTGACCAACCAAGCGCCGCGTTGATCAAAGATCTGAAGCAGCGTGGCCTCCTCGACGAAACCTTGGTGATTTGGGGCGGGGAATTTGGCCGCACGATTTACTGTCAGGGCCGCTTGACGGCGACGAATTATGGCCGCGATCATCACCCGCGTTGTTTCGCGCAATGGATGGCCGGCGGCGGCATCAAGCCGGGCGTCGTGATCGGCGAAACCGACGACTACTGCTACAACGTCGTGCAAGACCCGGTGCATGTCCACGACATTCAGGCCACGATCCTGCATTGCCTCGGCGTTGATCACACCAAGCTGACGTATCGGTATCAAGGGCGCGACTTCCGGCTTACCGATGTCGGCGGCGAAGTGGTCCAGAAGATTTTGACGTAGGCAAGGCCGCCAGTTAAGATTGCACCTCTTCCGATCGACTGATCAATTTCACGCCTGCGGCGGCAGCCGCTCTTCGAAGATCAGCATCTTGCGTTGCCAGAGGGAAACCAGTATCCAATGACAGGGCGAGATAGGCCGCGTCGTAAGAGGTCAATTGGTGTTTTGCAGCGAGGCGACGAACTCGGGTTAGTGTCTCCTCTGTATCGAGCGGGTGGACGCGTACCGAGAAGCGCAAAATCTCCGCGATGAACCGTTCCACACGATCTTCGGTCACTCGGCCCTTACGTTGAGCGTGAACAAGGATGTTGGCAATCTCAAGGGACCAAACAGCGGGGACGTGCACGTCCGTCCCGGCTGCACACCAGTTCAGAAGTTCTTCTGTGTAGGGATTCGCTTCATCGTCGAAGCACCAAGCCAAGGTTACTGACGCGTCCGGGATGAACGGCTCCATTTAGAATCGATGGCCTTGGTGTGCTAAGTCTTTCATCCGCATGCCGCCTAGCGTGACGCCCGTTCGCAGTTCGCGGAGTCGTGCGGCGGCTTCGGCCCATTGGGCGGTCGCGTCAGGGGTGCTGACATCGCGGAACCCACGCGCGTGTAGCGCGCGCACACCTTCGGCGATCAAGTCGTCAACAGATCCGATGTGTCCACTCGCGATCTCCTGACGTACTAGCCGTTCCGTTTCCGGTCTAATTTCGATTGTCATCGACTTCAGGATACACCAGTTGCCGCGATTCTAGTGCCGCTGCGATTCACTGCCGGCCGTCACGCGGACTTGCGACGACAACTTTTTACAACGACGCCTCCGGCTTCTACATGTCTATTGTGGTAGATATGTAGAAGACGGAGGTATTACATGCCGGACAAGTCCGATCTCCCGCAAGGGACCCTCGATCTGCTGATCCTGAAAATCGCCGCGCTGGGACCGGTGCACGGTTACGCCATCGCGCAGCGCTTGCAGCAAGTTTCGCGCGACGTGGTGCAGGTGCCGCAAGGCTCGCTCTATCCCGCACTGCATCGCCTGGAAAATCGCGGACTGCTGGCCGCCGAGTGGAAGGAAACGGAAACCGGCCGCGAAGCGAAATTCTACAAGCTCACGCGCAAGGGGCGCACGCAGCTTGAGGAAGAATCGGCGAGCTGGCAGCGCTTGACGCAGGCCGTGTCGCTCATTTTGAGGATTTCGGAAGGAGGCGCGCAATGAACTGGCTGAATCGTCTCTTGCGGCGCGGAAAAATGGAGAGGCAGCTCGACAAAGAACTGCAATTCCATCTCGACCAGCACGCCTCCGACTTGATCGCGCGCGGGCGCACGCCGGACGCTGCGCGGCGCGAAGCATGGCTCGCGCTCGGCGGCGATGAGCAAGTGAAAGAACGCTGCCGCGACGCCCGCGGCACGCGTTGGCTCGAGGATTTCGCGCAAGACGCACGCTACGCGCTGCGCGGATTGCGCCAGCATTCCGGATTTACGGCGGTCACGCTCGCCACGTTGGCGCTGGGCATCGGCGCGACGGCGGTGATGTTCACGCTGATTTACAGCCTGCTCTTGAAGCCGCTGGCCTATCGCGACCCCGCGCGGCTGGTCTCTTTGCACGGCTACTCGGCGAGTTGGAACGTCAATCTCTTCGGCCAACAGAATCTCGCGTATCTCGATTTTCTCGATTGTCGCCGCGACAGCCGCATGCTTGAAATCGCGGGAAGTGTCTTCGATTCAGGCACCATCAGCCGGCCGGGCGATCCCGAGTATGTGAATGAGTTTGAAATCACGCCGAATTTCTTCTCCGTGCTCGGCGTTCCCCCGGCGCTCGGCCGCACGTTCACCGCCGATGAAGACCGCGCGGGCGGGACGCACTCCGCGATCCTCGGCTACAGTTTGTGGCGCCGCCGCTTTGCCGGCGATCCGGGGATCATCGGGCAATCGGTGGTGATAGATGAGAAAACTTACACGGTTGTCGGCGTGGCGGCCTGGAACTTGCGTGTACACGATAATGAAGCGGACGTCTACACGCCGCTGGCGCAAAACACGCAGGGATACATGCGAAACCGGCGCGCCCATCCCGTGACAACGGTCGCGCGGCTCGCGCCTGGTGCGACACTCGATCAGGCCAGCGCGGAGCTGGCCGCCATCGGATCGCGTCTCGCGGCGCAATATCCCGATTCCAACAAAGAACGATCGTTGATTGCGGTGCCGCTCGGCCCGGAAGTCGGCGACGCGCGATCGATGTTGTGGCTGTTGCTCGGCGCGGTGTCGCTGGTGTTGTTGATCGCGTGTGTGAACATCGCAAGCTTGTTGTTGGCACGCGCCGTCTCGCGTCAGCGCGATTGGGCGATGCGGATCGCGCTCGGCGCCGGACGCGGACGGCTTGTCCGGCAGTGTCTCACCGAAAGCGCCGTGCTGGGGTTGGGCGGCGGCACGCTCGGCGTAATTCTCGCGGCTGTCGGAATTCGCCCGTTCGTGCTTTTGTGGCCGGGCATTCTGCCGCGCGCCGAAGAAGTGTCGCTCGATTGGCGCGTGGTGCTTTTTACGCTGGCCGTTTCGCTCGGCTGCGGTTTGCTGTTTGGTCTCGCGCCCGCATTGCGTGTGCCCATCCGCGACGTCGAACGCACGCTGCGCTCGGGCACTCGCGGAGCGGGCGGAGGCTCGCGGCGTTTGCACATGGCGCTGGTGGCTACAGAGATGGCGCTCGCCGTGGTGCTGCTGGTTTCCGCGGGGATTTTGGGCCGCACGCTGCTGCGGCTTTCGTCCATCGATCCGGGAATCAACGTACAGAACCTATTGACGGCGCGTGTGGCGCTGGCAGACAGCACGCTTGCCGATCCGGAAAAGACGCAAGCGGCATGGAGAGATCTTCTCGAACGCGCGCGGCGGATTCCCGGTGTGGAGGCAATCGCGGCGGTGGATACCGTGCCCATGCGCCAGGGCAGCAATCAAATCGGTTACTGGCTCACTTCGGCGGAGCCGCCGGAGAATCAGAAACCGATGGTGTTGGCGAACAGCGTGACGCCCGATTACTTGAAAGTGATGGGAATCGCATTGTTGCGCGGGCGATTTCTCACCGACCAGGATCGCGCCGGCGCGGAATCCGTCGCCGTGATCGATGAAGTGATGGCGCACAACGCATTCGGCAACGAAGATGCGATTGGCAGGCAAGTCTGGATCGGCTTGGGCAGTGATCCGTTGCGGGTGGTGGGCGTCGTGCGGCACGTGCGCCAGTGGGGGCCGGCGAGCGACGATCAGTCGGACAAGACGCGCGCGCAACTCTACTATCCGTTCGCGCAAGTGCCGGCGCGTTTGGTGCGCAGGTGGTCGACGTTGATGTCGGTGGCGGTGCGCACCAGCGGCCCTCCACTAGGCATCGTTGAGTCTTTGCGCCAAGAGGTCCGCGGCGCGGGCGGCGACCAGGTGATCTATCAAGTGCGCACGATGGAACAACTCGCCGCGGCGACGCTCGCGCAGCAGCGCTTCCTCATGCTGCTGTTCGGAATTTTTGCGGCACTTGCCGTGGCCCAGGCGTGCATCGGGATTTACGGCGTGCTCGCATATCTCACGAACCAGCGCGTGCCGGAAATCGGCGTACGCATGGCGCTGGGCGCGACGCCCGGCGAAGTGCTGCGCATGGTGTTGCGGCAGAGCATGGGTATGATCGCGGCCGGCGAGTGTGCCGGGATCGCGGCGGCGCTCGCGGCAGCGCGGGTATTGTCTCAACAGGTCGCCGGAGTGCAGTCGTTCGAGCCGCTGACGTTCGCGCTGGTGATTCCGCTGCTGATCGTCGCGGCGCTGCCGGCGAGTTTTCTCCCGGCGCGCCGCGCCAGCCGGATTGATCCGATGCGCGCGTTGCGGCAAGATTGACGCTAGCGTTCGTTCTTAAAGACGTGGCCGCCCTTCATCACGAATTTCACTTGGCGAACCGCGGTGATGTCCGCCAGGGGATCGCCGTTCACGGCCACGATGTCGGCCTCCATTCCCGGCGCCAGCATTCCGATCTTGTCGGACATGCGCAGCGCTTCGGCGGCCACGGAAGTCGCGCTGGCGATGGCGTCGAGCGGATTGTCGCCGCCGTCTTTCACGCGATAGATGAATTCTTCGGCGTTGCGGCCGTGCGCGCCGGCCACCGCGTCGGTGCCGAAAACGATTTTTACGTGATGCGCGCGCGCCTTGCGGATGACTTGATCGTCCAACGGCAGCGCCTTCTCCATGTAGGCGAATCCTTCCTCGGTGTAGTTGCCGGTGCCCAGGAATTTCGGCTTCAACTCGAGATAATTGTGCAGCACCAGAAAATTCGGATCGAAGTAGACGCCCTTGTCGGCCATCAGTTGGAGCGTTTCGTCGTCCAGAAAAATGCCATGCTCCACCGACGTGCATCCGCCCATCACCGCGGCCTTCGCGCCGCCCGGCGCGTGGGCGTGCACAACGCTGCGCAATCCGCGTTTGGTCGCTTCACCACAAACGGCGGCCACTTGCTCGTTCGTCATCGATTGCGCGCCGCCGTCGCGAATGCTTTTCGTGGCGAATAGCTTGATGACGTCGGCGCCTTCGTCCGCCGCTTGATCGACGGCCGCGCGAAGCTTGTCAAGGTCGCCGCCGCCGGTGGTTTCGGTGATTTGGCGGATCGACGTCAGCACGCGCGGCCCGGGGATTTGTCCCGCGGCGACGGCTTCGCGCAAATCCTTGTCAGTCGACGCGCCCAAACTCTGCACCGTGGTGAATCCGCCCTGCAGCGTCGCCCACAGATTTGCCGCCGACGCCAATGTGCTGAACGGCGTGGCGGGACCGCCGAGCGTCGCTTTGCCGTTGGGTCCAAAATGCGCGCCGACGTGTACGTGCGTGTCGATCCAGCCCGGCATCACGGTGTATCCGGTGAGGTCGTACGTCGGTGGATCTTTGATGGGGCCTACCGAAACGATCTTCGACCCTTCCACGACAATCTGCATCCGCATTTGCACGGGATGTTTGCCGTCGAGCAAGCGTGTGGCGCGAATCACAATGCGATCTTTGGTTTGAGCATGCGCCGTGCAGAGTGACGCGCAACAAATAGCGGCCAGGACCAGCGTGCGGGTTTTCATGGCGTTAGGATATGATGCTCACGCGGGTCATGCAACCACTTCCCGAGGTGAAAGAAACCACAGAAGTCCGCGCGGCGCATCGCTTCGATGAAGCCGCGCTCGACCGCTATCTGGCGAAACACGTGGAAGGTTACGCCGGTCCGTTGCGCGTGCGCCAGTTCGAGGGCGGACAATCGAATCCCACGTATTATCTCGAAGCATGTGGACGAGCGTACGTGCTTCGCAAAAAACCGCCGGGAAAATTGCTGCCCTCGGCGCACGCCGTCGACCGCGAGTATCGCGTGATCTCGGCGCTGCGCGATTCGGGCGTCCCGGTGTGTCGCGCGTACTGCTTGTGCGAAGACGAAAGCGTCATCGGCACGCCGTTCTACGTGATGGAGCACGTGAGCGGCCGCGTATTTCGCGAACTCCGCCTGCCGGGATTGCCGAACGCTGAACGCGCCGCGATTTACGACGCGATGAATGCGGCGCTCGCCGCGCTACACAGGGTCGATTGGGAAGCGGCGGGACTGGGCGACTACGGCAAGCCGGGAAATTACTACGCGCGGCAAATCAGCCGGTGGGCGCGGCAATACGAAGCGTCGAAGACCGAAGAAATCACCGCGATGGACCAGTTAGCGGCGTGGCTGCCGGAGCATATTCCGGCGGGAGATGAAACGCGCATCGTTCACGGCGATTTTCGCCTGGAAAACTTGATCTTCCATCCGACCGAGCCGCGGATTCTCGCGGTCCTCGACTGGGAATTGTCGACGCTCGGCCATCCGCTCGGTGACTTGGCGTACAACTGCATGCCGTACTACTCGACGCATCCGCGCATGGGTGGACTCGATGAGTTCGATTGCGCGGCGCACGGCATTCCCACGGAGTCGGAATACGTGGCGGCATATTGCCGCCGTACGGGTCGCACGACGATCGCGGAGTGGCCGTTCTACATGGCGTTTTCGTTGTTCCGATCCGCGAGCATTTTGCAAGGCGTCTACGCGCGTGGATTGCAGGGCAACGCGTCGAGTGAAAACGCGTTGACGCTGGGCGCGATGGTGAAAACGTCGGCCGAGCGCGCGTGGGGCCTAGTGGCGTAAGCTAGAGATCGAGCAGCAAGCGCAAGCCATCGTCGATTGCTTCCAGCGTACTGTCACTTACGCGGCCAATTCGTTTCTGCAAGAAGCGCCGGTCGATCGTTGCAACTTGAGACACATTTGCAACGGAGTCAACCGAGAGTCCGGATTCGTCCGCGGTTATTAGGACGTTGCCGGCAGGCCGCAAGAGGTCTAGATTTGAAGTGACCGTTACGACGATCACGGTACGGATGCCGCTGCGATTGAACCCGTCGTTTTGCACAATCACGACCGGACGGCGAAAGCCAGGCTCGGAACCGACCGGCTCTCGAAAATCCGCCCACCAGACGTCGCCGCGCGCGACTACCACGGTTCCTTCGCGATGGTACGTGCCTGCATCTCGGCCAAGACCGGATCCATGCTGCTGTCTACTTTGGAGTAGACCTCGTTCAATCGCTCAGTGAGGTTCGCGTAGCGGCGTTTGGCAACGTACTCGGAGAGCGCGATGGCGTACAGCTTGCTTCGCGTCACACCCATTTGCTTCGCCAACTTCTCGCCGGACTTGAAAAGCTTGTCAGGGACGGAAATTGCTGCTTTCATACCCAAGTAATACCACAGTATTACTCCGGCAGCTAGGCCTTTGCCGCGCGCGGACAATCCTTCTTCAACTCACCTTTGGCGATCGACTCGATGTGGACTTCGTCGGGACCGTCGGCGAGGCGCAGCGTGCGTGTGTGCGACCACATGCTGGCCAGCGGAAAATCGCTGGTGACGCCGGCGCCGCCGTGCGCTTGGATCGCGCGATCGATCACGCGCAGCGCCATATTCGGCGCGACCACTTTGATCATGGCGATTTCGGCGCGCGCCGCCTTGTTCCCGGCGCGATCCATCATGTCGGCCGCTTTCAGCGTGAGCAAGCGCGCTTGCTCGATTTCCATGCGCGATTGGGCGATGTCCGCGCGGATCGTTCCTTGTTCCCCGATCGTCTTGCCGAAGGCCACGCGATTCTTTACGCGGCAGCACATGTACTCGAGCGCGCGTTCGGCTTGGCCGATCAAGCGCATGCAATGGTGAATGCGTCCCGGACCGAGGCGGCCTTGCGCGATTTCGAAGCCGCGCCCTTCGCCGAGCAACAAATTACTCGCGGGAACGCGAACGTCCTTAAAAGTCACTTCGCCGTGACCATGCGGTGCGTCGTCGTAGCCGAACACCGGCAACATGCGCTCGATCTTCACGCCGGGTGCGTCCATCTCCACCAGGATCATTGACTGCTGGCGATGCTTAGGCGCGTTGAAATCGGTTTTCCCCATGAAGATGGCGATCTTGCAACGCGGATCGCCGGCCCCCGACGTCCACCACTTGCGCCCGTTCAAAACGTAATGGTCGCCGTCGCGCGCGATGCTGGACTCGATGTTGGTGGCGTCGGAAGAGGCCACCGCCGGCTCGGTCATCGCAAAGCACGAGCGGATTTCTCCGGCGAGAAGCGGTTTCAGCCAGCGGTCTTTTTGTTCCGGCGTCCCATAGCGGACGAGCACTTCCATGTTGCCCGTGTCGGGCGCTGAACAGTTGAATACTTCCGCTGACCAGATCGCGCGGCCCATGATTTCGCACAGCGGCGCATACTCGAGATTGGTCAAACCGGCGCCGTATTCGCTTTCCGGCAGAAAAAGATTCCACAAACCCGCGGTGCGCGCCTTGGGTTTCAAATCCTCGATCAGTTGAATCGGTTGCCAGCGGTCGGATTTGTCCGCCTGCCGGCGAAATTCGCCCTCGTTGGGATAAATGAATTCGTGCATGAACGCTTCCAGGCGAGTCATCAGCTCCTTGGTTCGGCTGGAGTACTCAAAATTCATCTCGAACCTCTCCTCTTATTGCGCACTACCTTCTTGGACCGCTTCGCTGCCAGCTTCGCCTTCTTTTTTGCCTTCGAGCCGGCGGCCTTGCCCGCTGCCTTCCGCGGACCCGCCGCGCCCGGCTCCGCCACACGCGCGGCCAGCACACCGTGGGGATCGCTCTTCAGCAACTCGCGGCGCAACCGTTCGGCGTCGCGATGTTCCTCTTGGTCACGGAACAAATATAAAGCATATGTCAGGAAGAGCCGCCCCCGTGCCAAAGAGATTTTGCCGAGCACCGGTAGCCGATTGTCCTTCATCGCTTGATAATCGTCATACAGTCGCTGGATTTCTTCCACCGGCGGACGGCGCATGCCCAGTGGCCCCGTCAGCGTCATCGCTTCCAGCGCCAGCACCACGCGGATGCGGCGATTCAAATTGCGATCGGCCTGCGATTCCGCCACGGCCTCTTGACTGAGGCGGTCATATTCCTCGAGCGCTTCCACCATTTGACGCACTTCGCCCGATTGCCGGGCGCGCGAGACGAGCGCGCGTGCCAAGCGTACCTTCAACAGGGGATGGCTTTGGTTCTTCAGCACCGGCTCGAGCAGCGCGACCGCTTCTTCGGGACGTCCCTGATAGCGCAGCGCCTGCGCCAAATCGCCGAGCGCGCGCACGTTGCCGGGTTCGAGGCGCAGAATCTCGCGCGAAATTTGCTGCAAGTGGACCCAATCGGATCGCATGTTGTAGGCGCGCGACAAATCCTTCAGCGCCGGCAGATTATCGTGATCGCGGTCGAGCGCGCGAACCAAACGGTCGATTTCGCGATTCAAGCCCATGCGCTCCAGCAGCGTTTCGCTCGGGAAAAGGTATTTTTGATCCGTGCCGACAAATAAATTCCGGTGACGCACGGAGGTCCGGAGGAAATGCTGGCTCAACACCGCGCGGCGGCGGGCGCGAACAAAGCGTTCGAACACGTCGAACAACGCGGCGGTGCGCGCGGCGGGCGCGGCGGGAAGTTCGGAGAGCGTCGCGGTCAGCGGGGCGATCTCTTTTTCCGCCGCGGCTTCGGCCAGCACACTCCACGCCTTGAACGCCAGCGGATTCAGCCCGAGTCGCGAGCCGTCCCAAATGGCGCGCGCGGTTTCCACGACCGTCGGCGGAAAAACTTCGCGGCCTTCGCGCCACACCGGATGCAGCAGTCCCTCGCGCGCCAGCGCGCGGACCCAATCTTCGGCGCACGGCGGCCCGATGGCCGTGGCGAGTTCCGCTGCCGAGAGAAACTCCCGCCTTGGACTGGTGACCGGCGCCTCGCCGCCGCCCGCGCGCGCGGCGATCCGCATGGGATCGTAGGCCGACTCCTGAAACAGCGTGGCGATCTCGTCGAGCGTCAGCCGGCGGCGCAGTTGCAGCGAGCGGATCAGCCCGATCAGTTCGATCGTCGAGGGCGGATACAACGCCGACGTGCGGCTGGTGCGCTCGGGCGGAGGCAGCAGGCCCTTGCGCAGGTAATAGTGGATCGTCTGCCGGGGCGCGCCCGACTTCGTGATCAGCGACTTGATGGTGACGTAACCCTGAGGAAAACTTCCTTCCGCCATAGCATGTCGAATATATACTCCCACTGCACATTTGTACAGTGATCGCATTGGAAACCACAGCAGGATTGTATAGCAGAAGTATTCGGCTATTTACCGGGCACGGTAAAACTCAGCGGATCGAGCGCCATGGCGCGATCCTTACCGGAGCGCTTGGCCATGTACAGCGCGCGGTCGGCTTCGTGGATCAGCGCGGCGACGTCGCGCGCGCCCGGCGATAGGGTGTCGGCGATGCCCACGCTCATCGTCAGGTTCAGCACGCGATCTTCCCACATCATCGGCTCGCGGACGATTTCCAGAAGCTTGGCGGCGACACCTTGTCCGCCCACACGATTCGTTTGCGGCAGCAACACCCAAAATTCCTCGCCGCCGCAGCGCCCCACAACGTCGCTCTGCCGGCCGTTGTCGGCGAGGCGCCGCGTGATTTCCTTCAGGACGAAATCGCCGCACGGATGGCCGTAGTTGTCGTTGATGTCCTTGAATCTGTCGAGATCGCAGACCAACAGCGTCAGCGGCAGGCGTCCGCGTACCGCGCGTTTGAACTCCGCTTCGAGTTGGTTCATCATGTGGCGGCGATTGTACGCGCCGGTCAGTGGATCGCGGATCGATTGCTCTTCCAACTGCGCCGTTAATTCCTCGAGACGTCCGATCAATTCCTCGCGTTCCCGTACGCGATCGCCTTCAGTGACGCCGTGGGCGATCAGCATGAGTCCACCGAAATACATAAGATACGAATACCACCACAACAGTTGCCACGGCTCGCCGAGAAAGGCGCTGGTGCGCGCGAGGAGAAACACGAGCAGTCCGGTGATCAGCGGCAGGATCATGGGACGCCGGCGCCGGAAGTAGACGGCCGATCCCGCAGCCAGCGCGGCGAGTCCCAGGGCGATCGAGATGCCGAAGCTCCACGCCACGGGCGCCGAGTTCGGAAAGAAGTATGCGCCGGCGAGTCCCGCCGTCGCAAACGCAGCGAACCAAATCCAAGTGGCCTGGCGGAGCGGAGCGCAGGATCCCGCCCAGTCGCGGACGCGGCGACGCAACTGCGGCCAAGCGATTGCGAGCGCCGCGGCGGCCGCGAATTGCGCGACCCACAACGAATACACCGCGCCAAACCAGTGCAGTGCCGAAACGGTGTTGAAGGCCGCCGGGAAAATCTCCCCGAGCGCGGTTTGTCCCGCGAACAAGGCCGCTTGCGCGAAGAATCCCGTTTCCAAGCTGCAGATCGCCGGATGCGCGGTGCGTCGCGCTTCTTCACGCAGCGATTGTCCCAGCAAGAACGACAGCGCGGCGATGGAGAGGAAAAGGAAATCCTGGTAGAAAGGCTGACGGAAGATCATGCTGGAGAGCGACGAGGTGCGAAAGATCGCGCCCAGCGTCGCCGCTGACATCATGGCGAGCAGCAGCAACAACCATAGCGAACGCAGGCTTCGCCGTTGCAGTTGCCGCGCACCGGGTTTTCGCAACACTCCCATCAAGAGCCCTTTTGAGGCGAACCGGCATGTTGCACGGCGCACCTCAGCTACTACTTTCAGTCTATGGCCGTCTTGTAAGACTCGCAAGGGTACTTCGGTTCCACGCTCTTCCTGCGATGGTAAACTTAAGTTCCTGTGTCGCTTACCGCCACATCGACCGTGCGCTTGCGAGCTTTCGCCAAGATCAATTTGGGACTCCGCGTACTGGGCGTTCGTCCGGACCGTTACCACGAACTCCGCACGGTCTTTCAGACTGTCTCGTTGTGTGACACTTTGCAAGTCACGCGCAAGCGAGGACCGTCCCGCGTAAGTCTTCAATGCAATATCGGCGAAATTCCCGATTCCCAAAACTTAGCGTGGCGGGCCTCCACCGCCATGCTTGACCACCTTAAAGTTTCGGGCTCGTTTCACATAGTATTGCGCAAAAACATCCCAATTGGTGCCGGAATGGGAGGAGGATCTTCCGATGCGGCCGCTGCGATGCGAGCGGTAGTCGTACTAACCCAGCATTTATCCAAGCGCCGGGTGGAACCCGCCGCGATGCTTGAGATCGCCGCAAAACTCGGTGCTGATGTCCCGTTCTTTCTCCTCGGCGGAACGGCGTTGGGACTCGGTCGCGGCACCGAGATTTACGCGATTCCTGAAGTGCGTCGCCAGTGGATGGTGGTGACGCATCCCTGCGTGCATGTGAATACAGCGCGGGCGTATGCCATGTTGGATCCAGACATGCTGGAGGAAAAAGGGAAGGAAAACGCCCAACGCGCGGCGTTGACAGAATCGGTTGAGCAAGATAGAATTTATAGTTTCTGCGCTGGTCTTCTTGCTCCGCAAGCTGGATTGACCGGATCTGAGTTGGTGAACGACTTCGAACCGGTTGTATTTGCGACATATCCGCAAATCGCGCGGCTCAAAAAGCAACTCATGCGGTTGGGCGCTACCCCGGCTCTGCTGAGCGGCAGCGGTTCGGCGGTCTACGGGTTGTGTGACAGCAGGCAGAGAGCGGAAAAGATCGCTCGGGGGTTGCGGGCGCGATTTCCGGAGTACGGCGTTTGGGTGGTGCGAACGGTGGGGGCGAGTGAAAGCTTGAGGATGCAGGGCGAGTGAGCATGCAAACCGATCGGCTGAAAATCTTCACCGGCAACGCCAACCGGCCTTTGGCCGAGGAGATTTGCGCGCACTTGAACGTCCCGCTGGGGCAATGCTTGGTGAAGCGCTTCAGCGACGGTGAAGTTTATCTCCAGATTCTGGAGAATGTGCGCGGCGCGGACGTTTTCGTGGTGCAGCCGACTTCAAACCCCGGCGACCGCCACTTGATGGAGTTGCTGTTGATGGTCGACGCGTTGAAACGCGCCTCGGCGGAGCGAATCACGGCGGTGATGCCGTATTACGGTTACGCCCGGCAAGACCGCAAGGATAAGCCGCGCGTTCCGATTTCCTCGAAGCTGGTGGCGGATTTGTTGACCGCGGCCGGTGCGAACCGCGCGTTGACGATGGACTTGCACGCGCCGCAGATCCAGGGGTTTTTCAATATCCCGGTGGATCATTTGTTCGCGACGCCGGTGCTCGTCGAGTATTTCCAGCGGCTGGCGCTGCCGGATTTGACGGTCGTATCGCCCGACGCGGGCGGCGTGGAGAGAGCGCGATTCTTCGCCAAGAATCTCGCGGCGCCTCTCGCGATTGTCGATAAGCGGCGCGAGGAAGTGAACGTTGCGGAAGTGATGCACGTGATCGGCGACGTGTCCGGCCGTACGGTTTTGATTGTCGACGATATTGTCGACACCGCCGGAACGCTGGTGAAGAACGCCGAAGCGTTGTTGCATCGCGGCGCGAAGAAAGTTTGGGCTACGGCGTCGCACGCGGTGCTTTCCGGGCCGTCGGTGCAGCGCGTGACGGAGTCGAAGTTGGAAGAGTTGGTGGTAACGAATTCGATTTTGCTGTCGCCAGAGGCCCGGCAGTGCAAAAAGATCAAGGCCTTGTCGATCGCGGAGCTGATGGCTCGGGCGATCCAATCGATTCATGAGGAAACTTCCGTCAGCAGGCTGTTCCTGTAGACGGCGCCCCTGCGACGGCAGGAGCAGTAGAAAAGAAGAACGAAGGAGAGGCATTTTATGTCGCAAGCTACGATCAATTTGACCGCCGAAACGCGCACCCCCGGCACCAAGAACGATGCGCGCCGCGTGCGCGCCGCCGGGCACGTGCCCGCGGTGTTGTATGGATTCGAGAAGACGCCGATTTCTCTGGCGTGCGATCCCAAGCCGTTGTTGGTGGTGGTACATTCGGAATCGGGCCACAACCGCATTTTGAATTTGGCGGTGAAGGGCGGCGAAACCGCTTCGTGCGTGGTGCAGGATTGGCAAGTCGATCCGGTCAGCGACAAATTGCTGCATGTCGATCTGCGCCGCATCGATCTGGCGAAGAAATTGCGCGTCCGCATCGCCGTCCATGCCGTGGGTGAATCCAAGGGCGTGAAGGTGCAAGGCGGAATCCTCGAGTTTGTGCAGCGCGAAGTGGAAGTGGAATGCTTGCCGCTCGACATTCCTGAATTCATCGCCGCGGATGTCACCGAACTCGTAGTCGGCAAGGCGCTTCGCGTGCGCGATCTCGTGGTGGACTCGAAGCTGAAGCTGGTCGGCAATCCCGACCAGGTTGTGGCGCACGTAATCACCATCAAGGAAGAGGAAGTCAAGGCGCCGGAAGAAGCGGCTGCCGCGGCTGCCACGCCGGCCGAGCCCGAAGTCATCAAGAAGGGCAAGAAGGAAGAGGAAGGCGAGGAAGCTGCTGCGCCTGCCAAGCCCGAAGGCGGCAAGGGCGAGAAGAAGAAGTAACGGAGCGCCATGTCGGCTCCCGATACGTCTTCTCCGCCGCAAGAGCGCGTGGTGGCTCCGCCGCCATTGTGGATTGTGGTGGGGCTGGGCAATCCCGGCGAGCAGTACGCGGAAACGCCGCACAACCTGGGCTTTCGCGTGATTGCGAAACTGGGCGAGTCGGCGGGGATTCGCGTGAATCGTCCGGAAGCGAAGTCGCTCGTGGGCGTGGGAGAGATCGAAGGCCGCAAAGTGGTGCTGGCCACGCCGCTCACGTACATGAATTTGAGCGGCGGCGCGGTGCGCGAGTTGCTTAAGAAGTACGAAGCGGGTCGCGAAGCGTTGTTGCTGGTGTTCGATGAGTTGAGTTTGCCGTTCGGGTCCATCCGCATCCGCGAGCGCGGAAGCGCGGGAGGACACAACGGCGTGGATTCGGTGATCGACGGCGTGGAATCGCAGGAGTTCACCCGAATCCGGTTAGGAATCGCGCCCGACCATCCGGTGGCGCCGGAGCACAAAGCGGCATTCGTGCTGAAGGCGTTTCCGAAGGCGGCGAAGCCGCTGGTGGAAGAACTGGTGGATCGCGGGGCGGATGCAGTGCGCATGTTGTTGCGGGACGGCGTGGCCAAGGCGATGAATGAATTTAATCGCAGAGAGGCTGCCGAAAAATAGAATTTCCGGACTACCTCGGGATTGTCCCGAGAATCCATCTCGATCCCTGCGGGGAATCGGGGTCCGGAGAAAAGCGAAAGGGAGCAGATGCGGATTTACGAGATCATGTTCATCGTTCGTCCAGACGTAGTGGAAGAAGATCTGGACAAACTGATCGCCCAGTTCGACGGCATTGTGACGTCGACGGGCGGCAAAGTTCAAAAGGCCGAAAAGTGGGGCCGTCGACGGTTGGCGTATGAGGTCAAGCGCTGCCGCGAAGGTCAATACGTTCTCTTCACCATTGAGTGCGATCCGGCGACGGTGCGCGAATTCGAGCGCCGTTTGAAGGTGGTCGATTCGGTGGTGAAATTCCTGACCGTTCGCGTGGACGAGGAATTGAAGCGTCTGGCGAAGATCAAAAAGAAGCGCGAAGCACGCGCCGCGCGGCGCCGCAAACCGGCCGCCGCAGCTCCGGCGCCTGCGGCAGCGCCCAGTTTACCCGCGGAAGCGATGGCAAAGGAATAAGGAGAACATATGCCTGAAGGAAATTTTGGCGGTGGTGGTGGCGGATATCGTGGTGGCGATCGCGGCGGTGACCGCGGAGGAGACCGTGGCGGCGATCGCGGACGGCGTGGTCCCGGAGGCCCTGGTGGTCCCGGCGGCCCGGGCGGTCCTGGCGGCAAGAAGCAATATTTCCGCCGCAAGAAAGTTTGCAAGTTCTGTATCGAGAAGATCGACGACGTGAATTACAAGGACGTGAAACTTGTTTCGTCGTTCATCGCCGAGCGCGGGCGCATCATGCCGCGCCGGATTACCGGCGTGTGCGCGCCGCATCAACGCCGCATTTGCGACGCTATCAAAAAGGCGCGGAACATTGCGTTGCTGCCGTTCTCGATCGAATAACTTTCCGACATCAGAAACAGGAGATCTGCAATGGAAGTTTTACTGCGTCAAGATGTACACAATGTCGGCCATCGCGGCGATTTGGTGAAGGTAGCCGATGGTTTTGCGCGCAACTTTCTGTTGCCGCGCAAGCTCGCGGTGGCGGCGACTGAAGGCAATCGCAAGGTGGTCGAGCAGGAGAAGGCCGCCGCGGTGCGCCGTGAAGCCGTGGAACGCGGCGACGCCGAGAAGCTCGCGCAAATGCTTACCGGCATCACGGTGACGGTGTCGCGCAAGGCGGGCGAGGGCGATCAACTTTTTGGTTCGGTTACCGCCATTGATGTCGCCGATGCGCTCGCGGCCAAGGGCTATCAAGTGGACCGCCGCAAGATCCAACTGGAGGATCCGATCAAACAGTTGGGCGAATTCCACGTCGCGGCGAAGTTGCACAAGGATGTCACCGCGCAGGTGACGGTCCAGGTGGTCAAGGAAGCCGAGTAGGGTTTCTCTGCGTCTCTGCGTTCTATGCGTTAAGAAAAACGTTCGCGATAGGGCCGACGGTTTTTTCAACGCAGAGAACGCAGAGGCGCAGAGAAGAACAAGGTCGTCGCGATTAAGCCGTGCGTGTCGCGGTTTTTCAGCGGTATAATTCCACCAGTGTAATGCCAAGTTGGGTGGAGGACGCATGCGTCTCCGGCGGCCGCCGATTTATTCGCTAGCATTCCTTTTACTTTTCCATTTCTCTGCGTCTGCGGGACGCGTCACCGCGATCTTCCGGGCGCCCCAGTTCGTCAACGTTCGGCAAATGCTTCAAGATGCTGCCGGCAATGTGTACCTCGCCGGCGCTTACGTGATCCTTCCGTCGACGATGCCTCTACCTGATCAGGCGGTGGTCAGCAAGTTGTCGCCGGATGGCAAAGTGGTTTTCACAACCGTTTTCGGCGGCCTGCAAGGTCTAACGGATGCTACGGCAATCGCGCTTGCGCCCGATGGATCGATTGTAGTCGTCGGCACGACCAGTTCTGCCAACTTTCCCATCACCCCAGACGCCGCGCAGACGCAACTCGCCGGCACAACGCTTGGTCCTGGCACAGGGTTTTTCGTGCGCCTCGACGCGAACGGCAACATCAAGTACGCGAGCTATCTGAATTCCGGCTCGCAAGGATTATCGCCGGCCTTCTTGGTCCTCGACCCCGCCGGCAACGCGTACGTGTCCGGCTCGGGGAATTTCACATCCACGCCCGGCGCGTTGCCGTCTGGATCGACGAGTAATCGCTGGATGGCAAAGATCGATACGAGCGGCAAGCTTGTTTTCGGCACTGGACTTATCGGTGGCGCAATTGCGCTCGACGCATCCGGATCGATTTACGTCGCCGGAAGCGCGACGCCCGATCAACCGCCGCCGCTGACTTCCGGAGCGTTTCAAACCCAGGTGAATGCCTACTCGTGCACCGGTAATGCCTTTGTCGGTTTCGCTTGCGCGTATCAATACGTCGTCAAGTTGGATGCGACCGCCAGCCATGTGATCTACGCGACGTGGCTCTCCGGAAGGTTTGGAGCGACGCCAACCAGCATGGCCGTGGACGGCGCAGGAAATGTGATCGTCGCCGGAACCACGTTTTCGGCGGATTATCCGGTGACGCCCGGAGCGTATCAGCAAACGAATTACTCGAACCTCACGCCCTACGACAAAACATCGGTATTCGGCGGCCTTCCCATCGAATTCCCGGTGACTGGATATGTTACGAAGCTCAACGCGACGGGAACCGCGCTCCTGTTCTCGACTTTTTTGGGCGGCTCGGGATCTGACACGATTGGCACGCTTGCGACCGACGCGTCCGGCAACATTTACTTGGGCGGCGCGACGACGTCACCGGATTTTCCGGGATTGGACGTAGTGCCGGCAGCGTGCCGTCCCAGTTTCGTCTATCCCACAGCGTACGCCACTCGCCTCAGCGCGGATGGAAGCGCGCTCTCGGTGACGCAGCTTGCGAATCGCTTGGCTTCCCTCAGCTACACGCCGCCCGTGTCTCCCGGACCTCTGGCACAAATCGCGCTCGATGGCGCGGGAAAAGCGAGCGCCGTGGTTTCCGGCAACGTTGCCGCGATGGATTTGCTGGCGGCGCCGGCACCGCTTGTTTGCGCGACCGACGCCGGCGATTACGCGCCGCTGACCACCATCGCGCCAGGACAACTCTTGTCGCTCTTCGGTGAAGGAATCGGTCCAGAGGTGCCTGCGGCCCCTCCGTCGACGGCCGATTCGGTGCCCGTGGCGCTTGGCGGTGTCTCGGTGACTTTCAATGGAACGGCCGCGCCGATTCTTTACGCCGCATCGGGACAAGTGAATGTGCAGGTGCCGTATGAAGTTGCGGGCCAGTCGAGCGTGACGATGCAGATCAACTACACAGTCAACGGTTCCGGCACGCTAGCCTTCACAACGATGACCAGCCAGCCGAGCGTTTTCGTTTCAACGCCGGCTTTCGCCACATGCGGGAGCACCGAGACAAGCGGCGTGCTGCCGCTCGCGATCAACGGCGACTTTACGGTGAACAGTTGCGCGAACGCGGCGGTGCGCGGCAGCTCAATCTATCTGTTGTTGGACGGCCTGGGTTTGGCCGGCGGCACTCCGGTGACCGGTCTGCTCGCCCGCGCGGCGACGCCGCTGCCCACGGACTTCATTGCCTCAGCGAGTACGTCGGATGGGCGCAATGTTTCCGCGAACATTTCGATCACCGCCGACACGGGACAAATCAGCGGCGTGTGGCTCGCGAAGATCGATCTGCCCTCCAACGTCGCGTCGCCGTACACCATGATCGGTTTGATCGTCCACGGCGTTTCGGTCCGCGAGAAAATGATCATCTGGACGAAGTAGGTTTCTCTGCGTCTCTGCGTTCTCTGCGTTTAAAAAACCTTTTGTGATAGGGCCGACGGTTTTTTTAAACGCAGAGAACGCAGAGACGCAGAGAAAACCAGCGCGGCAAGGCGTTGTGCTACGCTCTTCTTTGTGACGCTTCACCGCTTGCGCGCTGTTCTCCTCCTTCTTTTTCTCCCTTGTGCGTCCCTTCGCGCACTCGATCTTTCCCACGCCACCGTTGTCGCGACGCCTTCGAAAGCCGCGACCATGCTCCTCGAGGAAGCGGAGAAGCGCACCGGCATTCGCTGGACCCTCGCGAATACGCCCGCGCCCGGCGTCGACATCATCATCACGCGCACCGCGGGGCCCGCGGAGGGCTATCGCATTTCCGTCGAGGGCGAGCACGTGGTCGTCGCGGGTAACGATGCGCGCGGCATTCTGTTCGGCATCGGACGGCTGCTGCGCGAAATGCGACTCACTCCGGGTCACGCCAACATCGATAGCGATTTCACCGTGGTCACCGCGCCCGCATATCCGCTGCGCGGACATCAACTCGGATACCGGCCGAAGACCAATTCCTACGACGGCTGGTCGCTGCCGGTTTGGGAGCAATACATTCGTGACCTGGCAGTTTTCGGCACGAATGCCGTGGAGTTGATCCCGCCGCGGTCCGACGACGCGCCGACCAGTCCGCTGTTTCCGCTGCCGCCGATGGACATGATGATCGGCATGTCTAAACTTCTGGACGATTACGGACTCGACGTGTGGATTTGGTATCCGGCCATGGATCCCGACTACACGAAACCGGAGCAGGTTCGCGCCGCCGTCGAAGAATGGGCCGACGTTTTCCGCAAGCTGCCGCGCGTCGACGCCGTTTTCGTTCCGGGAGGCGATCCGGGACACACCGAGCCGAAAGTTTTGATGGCGTTGCTCGAGCAGCAAGCCGCGTCGCTGCGGAAATATCATCCGCACGCGCAAATGTGGGTGTCGCCGCAAGGATTCAACGACGAGTGGATGAAGCAATTCCTGGCGATCCTGAACAAACAGCAGCCCGCTTGGCTGACGGGCATCGTTTACGGTCCACAGGTTCGCGGCACGATTCAGGAATTGCGCGCCGCCGTTCCCAAGCGCTACGCGCTGCGCCATTATCCCGACATCACGCACAGCAAGCAGTCGCAGTATCCGGCGCAGAACTGGGATACGGCGTACGCCATCACCGAAGGACGCGAGGGAATCAATCCGCGGCCGTATGACGAAGCCGCAATTTTCCGCCGCACGCAGCCAGGCACAAACGGATTCATTACGTATTCGGAAGGTTGCAACGACGACGTAAATAAAATCATTTGGAGCTCGCTCGGTTGGGACCCGGAAGCGAACGTGCGCCAGATCGTTCAGCAATACGCACGATATTTCATCGGGGAATCGCTTGGACCGCTCTTTGCCGACGGAATTTTCGACCTGGAACAAAACTGGCGCGGACCTCTGGCGCAAAACGCCGGCGTCAACGCGACGCTCGACACGTTTCGCGAACTCGAAAAACGCGCGACTCCGCGCGATCTCGCGAATTGGCGGTTTCAGCAGGGGCTGTACCGCGCGTATTACGACGCCTACACTCGCGACCGGCTGAATTACGAGAATCTGCTGGAGAGCCAGGCGTTCGACGCATTGCGCTACGGCGACAAAGACCGCGCGATCCAAACCCTCGACCGCGCGGTGACCGATCCCGTCGCGCAGGAGTATCGAACGCGCGTTTTCGAGTTGGCCGAAGCGCTGTTCAAAAGCATCAAGATGCAACTCAGCGTGAAGCTGTATCAAGCGATCGCCGTCGATCGCGGCGCGAACCTCGACACGATCGACGTGCCGCTGAACGATCGCTTGTGGCTGAAGAAACGAATCGCTGAGGCCAACGATCAAGCCGCCCTCGACGCATTGGTGCATCGCACCGACCCCGGCTCCGGCGGATTCTACGACGATCTCGGCGTCTCCGATCGCCAACCGCATTTGGTGAACGATCCCGGAACGTACATCGGTTTTGCCTACAACGCCGAGTGGCCGCGCGCCTGGTGGAATCACGCGGCGGCACTGTACGACGCGCCGCTGCGCATGCGCTACACGGGACTCGATGGGGAAGCGCATTATCGCTTGCGCGTGGTGTACGCGGGCGACAGTCCGCGCGTGAAAATGAAGCTTTCCGCCGGCGATTCCGAAATCGAAGTACATCCGTTCATCGACAAGCCAAGTCCGATGAAGCCGCTTGAGTTCGATATCCCTGCGGCAGCGATCAAGAACGGCGAGTTGCTGCTAACTTGGCGTCGCGAAGCGGGGCAGGGCGGCAACGGACGCGGCAATCAAGTCGCCGAAGCGTGGTTAATTCGCGTGCGCTGAGAAGATTCTCGGGAAATCGCTGTTTTTGTCCGTCCGTTTTCCCTGTCTTCACCGCCGGTCCAGCATTCCACGTCGTTTCGAGCCCATAACTGACTCAATCTCCCTCGCTACCTCCACGAAGTTGGACTGACTGGCCTCCGCTTTCCCCCTAACTCATTGTACCGATTCCAGTTAGGTCCTCGGTAGGTTCGTTTTGTAATTTTAGTAATTTCGGCGCGGTTTGATTCTCCACTAACGGTGCCGCGCATCAAAACTATTGTGACACAGTGCTGTATCGTGTTCGGGCACCGCGAGGCCTAACCGCCTGATTCAACTAACGAAAAAAACCGCAGTGCGAAAGTTCGCCTTGATTCATGGTTCGCGGGAATCTGTCTCCGGCAGCCTCCTGGGCTAAACGCTGTCGCCTTCTGCCGCAGGCTCGGCCGATCATGTCGATCTCTCGCTACTTCACCGGCCAGCGCAGGATCGTTCGCAATTTCGCCGGCGCCACGCGCCGCGGATCGCTTAGGTAAATCTCGTGCGGGCGTCCCGCTCCTTTTTTTCCGTTCGCCGTCGCGAATGCCTCGAGCTGCATTTGCGTTTCACCCATCTTGTCGTAAGGACCCACGTGCAACATCTGCACGCATCCGCGCTCGTTCAGTCTTACAAGCTTCACTTGCTTGATCAGCGGACCCTTGGACTCAAGCTTCGCCGCGACCGCCGCTTTCAAATCCTTCGCGGTGATGAAATCAGGCGTGCGGATCATCAGTTCGTATCGCCATTGATCGCGCGGCGCGCGCAGATTTTCCCAGCGGCATTCGAGTTTGCACACGGTGTAATCTTTGCCGGCGAATTTGCGCGCCATCTTGATCGTGAACGCCATGTTGTAGAGTGCGCCGATCGCGTCTTGGAATTCCGGACCGCCCGGCAGGCCCGTGCCGGAGATCGCCAAGTATTGCGCCGGCTTCGTTTTCACGAACGCCGGCTTACGCGGCGTAACGTACTCCGCCTTACAAGTTTTGTAGAGATCGAGTTTCACTTAGATCGCCTCCCACTTTTCCGCGCTGCCATTTTAGCGGTAGTTGTGTTGTGCTGCAAACTGTAGCGAAATTTTTTTGCTGAATTTTATCGCAAGCATAACCGGAACTCATTGACCGTGGCGCGCAACTCGTTGTACCGTGAACCTCTTAAGCAAAATGGTGGATGTCCCTTCCGGGTTAGGGCTTACCGGAAGTGGGCTTTTGATTTCAGGTAGCGAGGCACACAATTCTAAGGAGTCAACCCATGAAGGATTCCGTCCGTAGGACTTTTCGCGCAACTCTGCTGTGCGCAATCATGATCGCCATCGCGGCCGCGGGGGCTGCCGCGCAGGCGACTGGATCGGGCACGATTACGGGCCGCATTTTGGACCCACAAGGATTGCCGGTCGCGGGCGCGGCCGTCACGGTGCGCGGCACCGACACGCATGTTGAAACGCCGCTCGTGACGAACGACGCCGGTATCTACCAAGCGTTCTTCTTGCCGCCTGGTCCGTACGAAATCGCGGTGAGCAAGACGGGATTCGCCAACTTGGTGCGTAAGGAGCTCTCGTTGCAAGTCGGCCAAACGCTCACCATTGATCTGAGCTTGAGTGTGAAATCGACGCAGACCGAAGTGACGGTCACGGGCGAGGCTCCGGTTGTGGATACCGAGAAGACCGATGTCTCCCAAGTGGTCAGCCAGACGGCCAAGGACAACCTGCCGATGGCCGGACGCAATTGGGCGCAGTTTGTTTTCACCACACCCAACGTCACCAACGACGGATCCACAGGCCTCTATTCGGCGCGCGGAATTTCCGGACTCTATAACCAAGCCAATGTCGACGGCGCGAACAACAATCAGGCGTTCTTCTCGGAGATGAAGGGCCGCACCACGCTGCCCTATGTGTATTCCATGGACTCGATCCAGGAATATCAGGTCGCCACCAGCAACTATTCGGTGGAAATGGGACAAGCGGCGGGCGCGGTGATCAACGCCGTTACGAAATCGGGCAGCAACACGGTCCACGGCGATTTGTTCTATTACTTGCGCTATCCTACGTGGAACGCGCTCGATCCTTACGGGAAGTCGCGCACGCCTCCCATCTTGACCCAGCCGATTCACCAGCAACAGCAATTCGGCGGCAGTGTCGGCGGCGCGATCGTGAGAGACAGACTCTTCTACTTCCTCACGTATGACGGATCCCGGAAAGTCGACCCGGTTCTGTACACGAGCAGCGCCACGTATCCGCAGGCTTGCGCCGCGCCGATCTCATCCACCGTTTGCGCGTCGGCGAACAGTTTCGTGTCCAGCCTGCTCGGCGGGTTCCCGCGCACGCAGAATCAGGACATCGCCTTCGGCAAGCTCGATTACGTGTTCAACTCGAACAACCGCATCAATGCGTCGTTCAACTTCGATAATTTCCGCGGGCCGAATTCCTACACCACAGCCACAACCGTGAACAACAGTTCGGTGAGCACCAACGGCAAGGCCGTCACGCATGAGCGTAACTTCGTGGCGAACTGGAGTTCGATCCTGACTTCTTCGTTAGTCAATAACCTGCGCGCACAGTGGTCGCGCGATTTGGAGATCATCGCCGCCAACTACACCGCGCCCAGTGTCACCGTGACCAACTTCACGGCGTACGGCTTGCCCAACGCGCTGCCGCGTCCCGCGTTCCCCGACGAGCATCGTCTCCAGTTCACCGATGTGCTGGAAAAAGTGAAGGGCACCCATACGATCAAGGTTGGATACGACTTCAACATTATCCACGAGCTGCTCATCAACCTGTTTCAGGGCGGCGGCGTGTACACGTATGCCGGAGCGAACGCGTGGAACCAGTGGGTGGCCGACGTGACGGGCACGAGCTTGGGCGACGGCCTCACGGGCCGCCACTGGGCGACGTTCGTGCAAGTCAACGATCCTGTCACGCACGTCGGCAGGGACGATTTCTATAACAACGACTACGCGTTTTTCGCCGAGGATACTTGGAAGGTCAAGCCGAACCTGACCATCAACTACGGCTTGCGCTATGACGTTTCCACGATTCCGCAGCCGCCGCTTCCCAATACGCTCACGTCGTTGACCACGCTCTACACGTCGACGATCAACATTCCCAAGGATCAGTTCGGGCCGCGCGTAGGTGCGGCGTGGAACTTGGGACACGGCAACGTGCTCCGCGTCGGCTACGGTTTGTTCTTCACCAAGACGTCGAACAGCCAGTATTACGCCACGCGCGTGGAAAACGGCGTGATCCAGCAGACGTTCAACTGCAACCCAACGACTTGCCCGGCGCTGACATTCCCCAACGTGATCTTCACGCCTCCGGGCGGCACGCCGGTTGCGCCGTTTGCCGGTGCGTTGACGCCGAAAGTGACGACGTTCTCGCCGCCCGCGCTGACCCAAACCACGCGCGGTCAAGTGCCCGACTTCGTGAATCCGCGCGTGCATGAAGGCGATGTGACGTTCGAACATCAGATCGGTCAAGGTTCGAGCGTGACGGCCAGCTATGTGTTCAGCCGCGCCCAGCACCTGCCGGCGTTCATCGATCAGAACATCGCGCCGTCGACCACGACGAAGAGTTACGACGTCCTGTCGACGGGCGGCGCCACGCTGACCACCATCGCCAATGTGCCGTTCTACACTTCACGCCTGCAAACCGCCACGGGCCCAATTCTCGTTGGGTTCAGCGACGTGAATTCCTGGTACAACTCGTTTGTGCTGACGTTCCGTCATCCCTTCCACCATGGATTGGAATTCGTTACCAACTACACGCTCAGCAAGGCGGTGGACGGCGGCGAAATCCAGGGCCAATTCGGAACCTTCAACGGCGGCGGCAGCAATTTCCCCGTCGACCCGTACAATCGCCGATTGGAAAAGGCGGCCTCAGACCTCGATCAGCGCCAGCGCTTCAGCAATTCCTTGATCTGGCGGCCGGACTTCGGCAAGCACTTCGACAATCCGGACCTGAAATGGATTTTCAGCGGATGGACCACCTCGACGATTTGGACGATCAACACCGGGCAGCCGCTTTCGCCGACCATCAACGGTGCGAATCCGGTGGCGGGCGGTGTTGACGGCGGTTTGACCGGCGGATCGAACAACAACTCCGGCACGGCGCTGAACGGCGCGCGTCCTTACGGGGAAGCTCGCAACAGTTTCCTGGGACCGGGCCTCGGCGACGTCGATTTGCGTCTCGCGCGCACGATCACGATCAAGGAGAAACTTAACTTCACGCTGTTGGGCGAAGCGTTCAATCTGTTCAACTTCACCAACTTCTACAGCTTCAACTCGACGCAGTACAACTACACGGCGCTCGGTTCGGGGAATTGCACGGCGGTTTTGGGACACACCAACAATTGCTTGGTGCAGAACATTTCGCCCACCGGCTTCCTGACGCCGACGTCGACCTCGAGCAACCTGTCGGGTGCTCGCCAGTTGCAGGTGTCGTTGCGTTTGTCGTTCTAGCGGGAAACGGCTCTCCGCGCCTCTGTGTTGAAAACTGGCGGTTCTTTCAACGCAGAGACGCGGAGGCGCAGAGGAAAGCCTCCGCTCCGTCATTCAGCAAATTTCTTGTAGACGCTGGCGTATTTCGCGTGACTCGCTCGATAAGCACTCATGACGTGCGCTTTCGGCCTGTTCGGAGCGGGGCCGGGGGTCGGCGCGCACTGCACGGACGGCACGGAAGCGATTGGGCTTGCGGAGGCCGGTCCATTCTTTTCAACAACGTCGGTTGCTTCGTTTTGTAATTCTCGTAGTTTCCGCTCCCGGTCCCTCATTGTTCGTTCTTTCTTCCTTCGCTGTCTCTTCAATGCCAACGTCACGGTTAAGCCCTCCATGGGGGGGCGCGGGTTATTCATAGCGCAACGCCGTGGTCGGTTCGATACGCGTGGCTTTTCGCGCCGGGAAATAGCACGCTGCCAATCCCGTGACTCCCAATAGCGCGACGACCGCGGCCAGCGTGAGCGGATCGTGTGTGGACACATCGCGCAGCATACTCGCCAGTACCCGCGTTGCCGCGAGGCTCGCGGCGAGGCCCACGGCCACGCCTATGCCGATCAGCACGCCGCCGCGCATCATCACCATTCCCAGCACGTCCCACGACGTTGCGCCGAGCGCCATACGGATGCCGATTTCGCGCGTTTGCCGCGCTACGTTGTAGGCGATCACGCTGTACACGCCTAAAGCCACCAGCGTCAGACCGACGCCCGCGAAAATCCCGAAGAGCATCACGCCCAAGCGAGGTTCGGCGTAGGAAAATCGCTTGATCCAATTCTTCAGAGTGTCGGTAAGGGTTAGTGCGACATTCCGGTCCACGCCCCAGATTTCGCCGCGCACGCTGTTCAGCAACGGCACCGGATCGCCCGAGGTGCGCACCAGAATGCCGCGCTCGAATGCTCCCGTGATCGTATAGGGCAAGAACGCTTCAGGCATCGTCGGCTCCTCGATGCCTTGATTCGCCACATCGCCGACCACGCCGACGATTTCGAAGACCGGGTTGTCGACCTTGCTGTCCGGCATGGTCTCGAGCAACTCGAACTTGATCGTTCGGCCGATGGGATCTTCGTTGGCGAAATACCTGGCCACCAAAGTTTGATTCACCACCGCGACTTTGCGCGCATCGTTCACTTCCGCTGCCGTGAATACGCGCCCGCGCACCAGTTTCAAACCGAGCGTGGGAAAATATCCTTCGCTGACGAGTTGGAAAATCGAGTTCCAAGTCTCGCTGTGCGTCTTCCCGGCGATTTGAATGTCGCTGCGAATTCCGCCGTAAGGGGGCAAGGTGCTCGTTTCCGTCGCGGCGACCACGCCGGGCAGCGCGTAGAGCTTCGGCAAGAGCACGCGAAAGAAACTTTGTTTCTCTTGCGCCGTTTTGTATTGGCCTCGCGGCAAGGGCAGTCGCGCCGAAAGAACATGATCCACTTCGATTCCCAAATCTTTGTAGATCATCTTGAAGAAGCTGCGCATCACCAGGCCCGCGCCCGACAAGAGCACCAGCGACATAGCTACCTCCACCACCACCAGCGTGCTGCGCAAACGGCCTTGCCGCGAGCCCGTGCCCGAGCCTTTGCCGGAATCCTTGAGCGGTTCCACGAGTTCCTGCTTGGTGGTTTGCAGCGCCGGCACGAGTCCAAAGATCACTGAGGTCAGCGCCGCCAAGCCGATGCTGAACAACAGCACGGGAATGTTCATGTGAATCCGCGCTTCGCCGGGAATCAAACCGTCGGGCATCATGGTGACGATCGCGCGCATGCCGAAAAATGAAAACAACACGCCGATCGCCATACCGCCGAACGCCAGCGCCAGGCTCTCGATCAGCAATTGGCGAATCAGCCTGTTGCGGTTCGCTCCCAGCGCCGAGCGGATCGCCATTTCTCGTTCGCGCACCGACGCGCGCGCCAGCAGCAGGTTCGCGACGTTCGCGCAAGCGATCAGCAGCAGCAAGCCCACCGCTGCCGCCAAGGTGAAAAGCGTTTTCTTGAACGGACCCACAATGCTATCCACCCAGCTTTGGACTTCCACGGTGAAATTCTTCGGATAATTCTTCGGATACGCCACGGCCAAGCGATGCGCGATGGCGTTTAGTTCCACCTGTGCTCGTTGCATCGTGACGCCCGGTTTCAGTTTCGCCTGAAACTGGAAGTAATGCTTGTTCCAGTCGGGATCGGCGCGGTCGAGTCGCGCGGGCCGATAGAGGTCGGCGCCCAGTTTGTTGAATCGCGCCGGCATGATTCCCACGAGCGTGGTGGGCGTGCCGTTGATGATGAACGTGCGCCCCAGAATCTTGGGGTCCTGATTGTAGTACTTGGTCCACATCTTGTAATGCATCACAAACACGGGTGGCGCGCCGGGCTTGGCGTCTTCCGGCATTAGGACTCGCCCGATCAGGGCCGGGACGCCCAGAAATCGAAACATATTTTCGGAAGTGTAGCCGCCTTGATACTGCTCCGTGCCTTCGGCGGTAGAAATCAGCGCGTCTTCGCCTCCTCCGCCGATGACGTCTTCAAACACCGTCGACTGTTCCTTGTAGTCGAGGAATTCGGCCACCTGAAACGCGCCGCGCCCGCCGGGACGGCTGCTGGTAGTGTCGTGGATGTAGAACGCCACCACACGATCCGCACCGGAATACGGGAAGGGGTCCAGCAGGACATTCTGGATCACGCTGAAGATCGTGGTGGCTGCGCCAATGCCCAGGCCCAGGGCCAGCAGGGCCAAGCCGGTAAACAGGGGTTGATTCCGCAGACCGCGCAGACCGTATCGGAAGTCCTGCCAAATGGAATGCATGCAAGTACAGACGCTTGGAACGGGTTGGCGTTCCCGGAATCTTCATGGGTCGCGTCTGCCTTTTTCGACCTAACCGCTGCCACTTGAGGCAGTCTAAGTAGACAGATGGAGCAGAGTTACGCGGTTGCGGTGGCCCAAGCCAGGGCCGGTGACCCGATGGCATTCCGGCAACTGGTGGAACGCCACAGCCGTGGCGTGTTCCGTCTGGCGTTCCGTATTACAGGCAACGAACAGGACGCCGAAGACGTGGTTCAGGACACTTTTTTGAAACTACATCGCAATTTCGAGAAGTTCGAAGATCGCTCGGCGCTGGGCACCTGGCTGTATCGAATCGCGACGAACTGCGCGCTTGACCTGATCCGCGGCCGCAAGCGTCATTTGCAAAATCGCGAGCCCGAGGACGAGCAAGGTATGGCGGCCGTCGACAAGCTCTCGAGCGAAGCGCCGTCGCCGGATCGCTTGACGCTCTCCGCCGAGTTGCGCGAGCGCGTGGCGGCGGCGCTGGGACGCCTGAGTCCCGCCGAGCGAGCCGCGTTCGTGCTGCGGCATTTCGAAGGGCAGGGCATTGAGACCATCGCCGCCACGCTGGGATTGCGGCCCGGAGCGGCCAAGAACACGATTTTCCGTGCGGTACAAAAGTTACGAGGAGAACTTGAAGTTTATGCAGCGGCATCTGAGTGAAGAACAACTAGTGGAGCTTTACTACGGCGATCTCGCCGAAGGCCGGGAAGCAACGGCGCATCTCGATTCCTGCAAGGCGTGCGGCGACGACTACCGTCAACTGCGCGCCATGCTCGAGATGGTGAAGGAAGCGCCGGTTCCCGAGCGCGGTCCCGAGTACGGACGCGAAGTTTACGTCCGCTTGCTGCCGATGCTCGAAGAAAACGCGGCCGAGGAAGTCGAGCACAGTTGGAGCGTGCTGGACGCGTGGAAGAATTTCGTGCGCGGCTGGAGCTGGACCGGCGCCACGGCGATGGCGGCGTTGCTGGTCGTCGCGTTCATGGCCGGACGCATGTTGCCGCGCGGCGGATCACCGCCAACGGGCGGCGACCTAGGGAAAAATCAAGCGCCGATCCAGCAAAGCGTGCTGCTGGTCGCGCTCGGCGACCACTTGGATCGCTCGGAGTTGGTGCTGCTTGAAATGCAGCACGCGCAAGCAATCCCCGAGGGTCGCGTGAATTCGGCGGACATCTCGACGCAACAGCAGTACGCGGAAGATCTGATCGCGGACAACCGGCTCTATCGCACGGTGGCCGCGCAAGAAGGCGACGCCAGCACCGCGGGTGTGCTCGAAGATCTCGAGCGCATCCTGATGGAGATCGCCAACAGCCCCTCGAAACTCGACGAGAAGGAGCTGGAGAGTCTACAGAAACGCATCGAGGACAAAGGGATTTTATTCAAAGTTCGGGTGATCGGTTCGGCTGTGCGCGACAAGGAACAATCGTCGCTGCCCGCTATTTCGGGCGGTGGCGCATCGCGCTCGGCGTCGGGTCGGGGAAAACTCTAAGGGCTCAAAGGACAAACTGAAATGAAAACAACTACGATTTGGGGAATGGCAATCTTGGCGGCGGTCATGACGGTCGCCGCACAAACACCCGCACCGGCTCCCGTACCTGCGGTTCCGGCCGTCGCGCCGGTGGCTCCTGTTTACGCGGCGGCTCCTGTTTACGCGGCGGCTCCTGTTTACGCCGCGGCTCCGAAAGCGCCCGCCTATCAAGCGGCTCCGGCAGTGCCCGCGTATCAGGCACGGCCCTTAGTGGCTCCTGTGGCTCCCGCGCCGATGCCGGCGATTCCGGCCATTGCGCCTGTCGCGCCGTCGGTCGCCTGGGACGACGCGTTCGGCTTTGACTTTGGCGACAAGTTCGGTTTCGACTTCGGCGACAAGATCACTGGAAAGATCAACGCCGAAATCAAGGCCGCGATTGACGGCAAGATCGACACCAAGATGGCGAAGTTCGACAAGTTCACGCTCGACAAGATTCAGGACGCCATGGACAAGGCGACCCTCAAGATGGGCACGATCGATGACAAGATCGACATGGCCATGGCCGCGCCGCTCGCCAAGCTCGCCGGAATCGACGCCGGCATCGAAGGTGGCATTTTGGGCGGTATCGCCGGCGGCATTGAAGCTGGTGTTTGGGGCGGCATCATGCAGGATCCCGATCGCTCCGCCGAGATGGCGCGCCGCGCGCAAGAGATGTCGCAACGCCAGCAGGAAATGGCGCAGCGGGCGCAAGAGCGCGCGCAGGAGAACGCCCAGCGTGCGCAAGAGCGCGCCGGTGAGCGCTTCCTGAGGAGCGGCAACGAAGAGACGCTCTATCATCGTGGCACGTCGCTGCTCGACGATTCGCAGTGGTCTAAGGCCGTGGAAGCATTCGATGCCGTGATCCAAAAGAACGGCACGCGTGCCGACGGCGCCACCTATTGGAAAGCGTGGGCGTTGTACAAGGAAGGGCAGAAGGATCCGTCGCTCACCACCCTGAACGCGCTCGAGACGAACTTCCCGAAGAGCCGTTGGATCAATGACGCCAAGGCGCTGGCCGTGGAAGTGAAGCAGAGCAACGGCCAAGCCGTGGCTCCTGGCTCGGGCGACGACGAGGAAATCAAGCTGCTGGCACTGCAAGGCCTGATGCACAGCAATCCGGACGCCGCGTTGCCGGCGCTCGACAGAATCCTGAAGGGCTCCGGCGGTCCGCGGTTGAAGGAACGCGCGCTCTTCGTGCTCTCCACGCAAGCCAACGGCACCAAGGCGCGCGAAGTGCTGGCGCAAATCGCCCGCGGCGCGTCGAATCCCGACTTGCAGATGAAAGCGATCAGCTACTACGCGCACACCGGTCCCGACGCGCGGCCGCTGCTGGGTGAAGTCTACAATTCCTCGCAAGACGAAGCGCTGAAGCGCCGCGTACTGCAAGCGATGATGGAATGCGGCGACAAGGACCACTTGCTGGCGATCGCCAAGGGCGACCAGAACGTCGATTTCCGTCAGGAAGCGATCCGCGAGCTGTCGAACATGAACGCCCGCGACGAAGTGTGGGCGCTCTACGGCTCGGAAAGCAATCCCACGGTGCGGAAGCAAATCATCGCCGGCTTGTACAGCGAAGGCTTCAGCCCCAAGGTTGCGGAGATCGCGCGCACCGAGAAGGATCCTGAAGTGCGCCGCACGGCGATCCGCACGCTCAGCCACTTCCGTAATACCACCGACCAACTCGCGGGCCTCTACGACGGTGAGAAGGACGATCAGAACAAGCGCGAGATCATCAACGCGCTACGCAGCCGCAACGACGCGGCGGCGCTGGTCGCCATCGCGCGCAAGGAAACGAATCCGGAACTGAAACGTCTACTCGTCAGCGTGCTTTCGACGATGAAGCAAAAGGAAGCCACCGACTACATGGTGGAACTCCTGAGCAAGTAGGCGAGTACGCCCATGAAAACCTCAACGAGAATCTTCGTTCTCTTCCTGAGCACTCTGGCCGCCGCGGCGTGGACCCAAACCCCCACGCCCGGCACTGGAGTGAATAGCAGGATCACCAACGCGCAGATTGACACGCGCCCAGCCGGTGGATCCCTGGTGCGGAGCTTTCAATCGTTCGTAGCGAATCAGAACGACGCGGCGTGGGTTGGTTATCGCGTGGCGATCGTGCCCGGCCAGCACAACATGTGCTGCTGGAATTGCAACAACGGCAATTGCTGCTCGGGATGCACGCTGGAAGGCAATCGCGATGGATCCTTCGGTGTCAGCGGTGGCGCCGATCCGGTGAAACTGGAAGGCGCGCGCGAGTTACTGGTGCTGTTCCGGGTGAGTCTGCGCGGCGTGGACAACATTCGCACGTTCACCGAAGATTGCCCGATCGACGCCGGCGGATTGCACTTGACGCTTTTCGAGGGCGCGACGCCCGACGAAAGCGTGGCGCTGCTCTCCACGTTTGTCACGTCGCCGAGCGAGCGCGAGCAACGCAATCGTATGCAACGCGCCATCGACGCGATCGGCATGACGCCGGGCCCGGCGGCCGATCAGGCGCTCGAGAACTTCGCATCGCCCTCGCAATCCGAAGCGGTTCGCGACAAGGCCGTCTTCTGGATGGGGCAGACGCGCGGTGCGCGCGGCTACCAATTCTTGAAGCGCATGGCCGAGCAGGAAACCAACGACAACGTACGCTATCAAGTCGCCTCCGGACTCGCGCAGAGCAAAGAACCCGGAGCGATCGACACGCTGCTGAAGATGGCCCAGAGCGACACGAGCACGCGCGTGCGCGGTCAAGCGCTCTTCTGGCTGGCGCAAAAAGCCGGCAACCGCGCGATTGCGGCGATCGACAATTCCATCGCCAACGATCCCGACACGCAGGTGAAGAAGAAAGCGGTCTTCGCGCTGAGTCAGCTTCCCAAGGACGACGGCGTGCCGAAGTTGATTTCAGTGGCGCGCACGAACTCCAACGCCGTGGTTCGTAAGGAAGCGATGTTCTGGCTCGGGCAGTCGAAGGATCCGCGGGCGGTAGCGTTTTTCCAGGAAATCCTGTCCAAGTAAGATTCTTTAGCCACCGAGACACCGAGAACACCGAGAAAGACAAGAATTGGGTTTTTGTTCTCGGTGTTCTCGGTGCCTCGGTGGCTAATTCCCCTCCTCGGATATAATCTCTCTGTACCCATGATCCAGATTTCGGGCGGAGGCAAACGCTTTGGCCCCAAGCTGCTGTTTGAAAACCTTGATTGGACGATCGGTCCGCGCGAACGTGTCGGCATTGTCGGCGCCAACGGCACCGGCAAGTCCACCCTGCTGAAGATTCTCGGCGGCATCGAGTCGCTCGACTACGGATCGTTGAGCGCCGCCAAGGGAATCACCTTCGGATATCTTCCGCAAGACGGATTGGAACTTTCCGGACGCACTGTCCACGAAGAGTGCATGACCGTTTTCTCCGGGCTCGTTGAGATGGAGCGCGAAATGGAAGCGCTCACGCACAAGATGGCCGAGGCGGATCACGAGAGCGCCGAGTTCGCCGAAATCGCGGACCGCTATCATCACCTGCAAAGCGAATTCACCACGCGCGACGGTTATTCGCTCGACGCGAAGGTCTCCACGGTGCTCGCGGGCTTGGGATTCTCCAAAGAAGATTGGCAGCGGCGTACGGAAGAATTCTCGGGCGGCTGGCAAATGCGCATCTCGCTGGCCAAACTTCTCTTGCAGCAACCCAACTTGTTGCTGCTCGACGAGCCGACGAACCATTTGGATCTGGAAACGCGCAACTGGCTCGAGGAGTATCTCCACGACTATCCGCACGCCTTCCTGGTGATTTCGCACGATCGTTACTTTCTCGACGTCACCGTGAATCGTACCGTGGAAATCTGGAACAAGAAGGTCCATTTCTACTCGGGAAATTACGAAAAGTACCTGAAGACCAAGGGTGAGCAGCGCGAGCAAATCGAAGCAGCGTATCGCAATCAGAAAGCGCGCATCGATCAACTGGAAGCATTCATCAATCGCTTTCGCTATCAAGCGACCAAGGCGCGGCAGGTGCAGAGCCGCATCAAGGAACTCGAGAAGATCGAACGGATCGAAGTGCCCGAGGAAGAGAAGACCATCCACTTCCATTTTCCGCAGCCGAAACCGAGCGGCCGTAACGTCGCGGAGTTTCAGAATGTCGCCAAGAGCTATGGACCGAAGCGCGTCTTCTCGGGCGTGCGCTTCGTCATCGAGCGTGGCGACCGGGTGGCGCTGGTGGGCGTGAACGGCGCGGGAAAATCCACGCTGATCAAGCTGCTGGGCGGCATCGAGCCGACCACCGAAGGAAAATATGAACTCGGGTACAACGCGGAGCCGGCGTACTACGCGCAGGATCAATACAAGGAACTCGATCCCAACGCGCGGCTTCTTGACGACCTCCATGATGCCTGGCCGCGCGGCACCGAAACCGAATTGCGCGGCTTGCTGGGATGTTTTCTGTTCTCCGACGACGACGTTTTCAAACGGCTCGGCGTGCTGAGCGGCGGTGAACGCAATCGCTACGCCCTGGCGCGCCTGATGATGTCGCCGTCGAACTTTCTGCTGCTCGACGAACCGACGAATCACTTGGACCTTCGGGCCAAAGACGTGCTGCTCACCGCGTTGCAAGACTACAACGGCACCGTGGTCTTCGTGTCGCACGATCGCTACTTCATCGACAAGCTTGCCACGCGCGTCTTCGAGATCGGCGACGGCCGGGTGGAAGTTTATCCCGGCAACTACGAGGATTATTTGTGGCGCAAGTCGGGCGGCGCGCAAGCGTTGCACGAAGCCACCGAGGCCAAACGTTTGTCGGAAGAGCGAGCAGCCGCTAAGCCCATAGCCGCGCCGGCGCTTCCGCCTCCGCCAGCCGAGCCCAAGCCGCCGGGCAAGCGGATCAATCCGATCAAGCTGCAAAAGATGCGCGACCGTGTGAAAGAGTTGGAGAAGGAAATCGCCTGCCACGAAGCGCAGATCGCCGTCCACGAAACCGAACTGACACGATTTGTGAACGCGGCGGAAACCGAGCGCGTCTCGCGTCTGCTGGCGCAGAGTCGCAGGGACTTAGAGAAACTCGTCGCGGAGTGGGAATCGCTTTCGGCGGAGTTGGAAGGGCAGTAACGGCGGCGTTCGCCGGGGCGCATATTCATGCACTGGTCGTTCTGGGCAGCCCGTGGGAGCATACAACGGTCGATTAAACCTTAGGAGGCCGTTGGTATGCTGATTACACGTGTTTGTCGCTCTCTGATGTTGTCTGTACTCGCATCCGTCGCGTTTTTCGCAACACCTTCCCGCGCCGACGCGATTAACTGCGCTAGCTATACCTATTGTGAAACGTTCGATAGCGGAAAATCCCTAAACACGGACTCTCTCGTCAACTTTGCGTCGATTGATTCCTACTGGACCAGCACTGTCACCGACCAAAACGGTAACGTTGTCCAGAGCACCAATAGCGTTGGCAGTTTCGGCAACGCCATCGCTGCTGATGCCAGCGGCAGCGGGTACTTCCTATTTGAGGGCACCGCCGCCGATTCTTCCAGCAGGAACTTGTTTGACAGCTCGTCGTTTGCGGTGACCCCCAATACGGACTACACCATCACGTTCGAGCTCGTGAACGCGACAAGCTGCAATCAGGAACCCTACGGTTTCGCCAACTGCTCGGCACAGATTCAGCTTTTGATCAATGGTGTGGATGTTGCGTCGGCGGTGTCGGCGGACAACGACACGCCGGCCCAGCTTCCCGAGCCATGGCAGCAGTTTACGTTTTCCTGGAATTCCGGAGTGAACACCACGGCGTCTCTCGGCCTTCAGGACTTGTTCACCGGCGTCGACGGCTTCGGCAGCGGCACCGGCAACGATTTCGGCGTCGATAACATCCTGGTGGCTCCGACGCAGCAGTCCACGGCGCCCGAGCCGGGAACGATCGGCCTTACCTTGCTGGCTCTCCCCTACGTTTTTCGCGCGCTGAAGAAGAAACGCTAGGACGCCGGGACATCCGGCAATTCTCGCTCCTCGCGACTGGGTGGATCTCCACCTACATCGGTAACGCGCCCGGCGATGTGGTGCTCTGGGCGCTACCGCTGTCCTTCGACTACGGAATGTATCAGGTTATTACCGACGCGCGCGTGGGATTCACCGTGCTCCTCGAAGTTTGCGTTTCCGTATCAAGTGTTGAGTTTTGAAAAAACCCACCGTCACAGGAGGATCGGAGGCAAGTTGAGGTTTGCGTCAAGGCAGCCTCCGGGGGCTGATGCCCCGCTCTCCACGTCTGGCGTGATCAGCGACACGTAGTCGGCGTGCTTCGTGGCTATGTCAATCACGGCGATGACTTCGCCTGATTCAAGATTATCGTTGCTTGATACGAACACGACTCGCTCCGCGCGCGTGCTCATGATCTGTTCTAGTTGCCGATCGAGTTCGTTGAGCGTCAGTGTCGTGGAATTGAGCTGGGCGAGACCGCCGGACATGACCCGAACCACAACCAACCTTGCGTCACCGTCGCATGCAACGCCGGTCGCGGCGCGCGCGATCTTGACCCGCAAGCCTACCGATGGCGGTGGCTGATCGAGTGCGCGCACGTACACCACTGCGATCAGGAACAGCGTCCAGCAAAACGCGGCGACGAGCGGATATCTCCGCATGCAGAATCAGACACCGAGAGATTGCAGAGCGTTCCCGTAGGATGAAGTTTTCGATGGCTGATCCGTTTCTCAGTTTGCCGGATCGGTGAACAATCAAAGGTGTCGCACGCGGATCGTAACTACATGGCCGCGCCGCACCGCTACGAGCAGGAACGGAGTCGTCAGGTCGAGTTCGGCTGACAAAATGGCTTTCAGCGACGCGATCGTGAACTGAGCCTCAATATGGCCGGGACGAAGGTAGACGATTCCGTGAATAGGTTGACCGCCCGCCATGGCGAGCGTGCCGCAATCCGAATCATGAGTCAGAACAACTCGGGCGGCTTCGAACGCCACCCTCAGAATCTCGGTGTCTGCAGTGCCAGCCAAGCCCATCGCGCTCGCCGACACGACATCCAGTGCTCGCAGCCGTAAGAAGGTAACAACCTCCGGGTGGATGTTCTCGTCCGCGAGAAACGCGAATTGCGAGAGCTTCAATGAGTAATCTCAACCTCGAGTTGCGAAGAGCCGTGAAGGTAGCGGGCAGCGTACTGGACAGCAGCGGACACGTCGTCTTGGGAAACCTGCGGATAGGTCGCGGCGATACTCTGCGTGGTTGCACCACTGGCTAGCAGTTCGAGGATGAATTCTACGCTCAGGCGAGTTCCGCGGATGCACGGTTTCCCGCCCATGATCGCCGGGTCCGTCGTGATTCTAGACTCCATCGCAAAACCCCCTAGGTGCCAGATTAGTTGGTGGCGGCAGGTGGAATCGAACCACCGCACGGGGATTATGAGACCCCTGCTCTACCCCTGAGCTATGCCGCCATGAGGGAAACAACTCTTTCCATGATAACTCGAAATCACTGGGATACGGCGGGCGACATCGTCAGCCAGCCTTCGGTCGGCGCCATGTCCACCGGCAGGCCGTCTTCCACCAGCACGACTTGAAACGTCACACAGAACGCGCCGCGCAATCCGACCGACGCAAACGAGACACGCATTTCGAAAATGCGGCCCACGCAAACGTCCACGGTGCCGTGCTTCCGCGCGCCTTGCTGAAGGTGCGCCACTAACTCCACCGGCTCGGCGTTGCCCCCGCCGATTCGCACGTGAATCTCGCTGTTTGTTTTGCCGAGCGAGTCGAGCACGCCGGGAAGAAAATCGAGTCGCAGGTAAAAATTGTCGTCGTCCGCGCCGTAATGAAGCTGGTCGATGTAGAAACGGCGGCCGTGCATCGACGAAGTGGTGTGATCCGGAGAATAGAGTCCCGCGCCGAGCCATTCGAAATACGTTGTGACACGCCCGTCAATCACCGGCGAGACGAAAGCGCGCGGCGGCGCATGAAAAACGCGTTCCGCTTGTCTGGTCAGCGGCGCGGCCAGCTCAAGCGGCGCGGGTTCGCCGAGCGCGCGGTAGACGTTCGAGAGATGCGAGCGATACAAGCGATCGAAATCCGCGTCGTTGTGCGAATGATGCTCAGGACCATACCACCAGCACCAATCGCTACCCTCGGCGATCAGCAATTCCTCCATTGCCAACTCTCGTTGCGTATCGCTGAACTCGCGACGGCCCTCGCGCTCCTCGCTGATGCGCGATTCGTAGAAGTCGCGCGCGTCGCTCAGCAAGTTCCATGCGCGGTGATCGTCGGGCGAGCCAATCCAAATGTCGAAGTTCGCGTTGATCCACGACCCCGGCACAATGTGCGTCAGCGTGCCGCGCGCCGGCAGGGCGGCGGCCCCGCTGCCTGTGACCATTTGCATGCGCGGATGGCGTGTCACGGCGCGATAGAACGATCGCAGAAATTCGCGGCCGCTCTCCGAATAGTATTCCCAGGCGTTTTCGCCGTCCAGAATCACCGGTACCAAGGCATCTTCGCCGCCACTTGCGGCGGCGCGCTCGATGCGTGCGACGATATCGCGCGCGGCGTCGTGCGGATCCATTTTCGAATAGACGAAACCGACGAGATCGGAGAACTGGTGGTCGCGGAAAAACAAGCGCATCGGCCCGCCGGCCGTCGCGAGATCATAGCCGGCGTACAAGCGCGACGCATCTTCCGGCACGCCGTGCGAATCGCGCGCAAAACCCAGGCGCAGGCTGCGGCCGAGCACGCCTTCGTCGGTGGCGGCCCACCGGAATCCCGCTTCGGCGGCGAGCGCCAACGCTTGATCGGACACGGAACCTTCCGACGGCCACAATCCCAGGGGACGCACACCGAAGACTTCCTCGTGCAGTTTCACCGCGCGATCGAGATGCATTCGCGCGTCATCGGGATGATGAAAGCGGCGCGGCAGCGACGCGCCGGGATGCGATTCACTGTTGGAATCGGTGTCGCAGATGAGCGGCAAGATCGGATGATAAAACGGCGAGGTGGTCAGTTCCGCCTGGCCGCGATCTTGCGCTTCGCGATGCGCCTTGAGGATTTTCCCCAGCAATTCCTGCTGCTTGTTCCACAGCGACACCTGATCGTCGCGCGTGAAGCCGCGTTCTTTTGCCGCCAGCGCGCGAATCACCGGATCGTTTTGTTGATAGATCTCATCGACCCACGCCAGTTGTGAGAGGACTTGCAAATCGGCGATGTCTTGCGTCGTGAAGAGCGCCAGGGCGCGCTCCGGTTGCGCGCCCGCACCCGCGAAGATGCCGTGTAGTTGCTTGTAGCGCGGATAGCGCGCGATCAAATGTTCGTAGTTCGCTTGGAAAAGCCAGGTGAGCGCGAAAATGCGCTCGTCGCGCGTGAGCGCGTCGGCGGTCTTGAACGCTACTTGCATCACCGGATCGCGCGCCTCACCCGAGGCGTACTCGAGAATCTGCTTCACCAGCGACGGCACCAAGTTGATCGTGACGCGCGCTTCCGGCACTTCTTCGAGCATCGCGGCCATGCCGTAGTAGTCCTTCAGGCCGTGCATGCGCGTCCACGGCAGGCGATATTCGCCGGTGATCAAATCTTTGTAGAAGGGCTGATGCTGATGCCACAGCACGAGGACGGAAATCATTCCGTAACAGTGTATCGCGGGATTTCCAGAAGCGTGCCAGGCAAGCCTCGCACATCCAAGGCGGCGGCCAGCCACCGCACTCCGTGTGGTGCGTGGCCTTGGGTGTTGTTACTTCAGAACAGGAATGGTGTGCTCGGGCGCGAAAATGGTGTTCGACGTGGAAGTTTGCCCCGCGCCCCAGCGTACGATGTGCGGCGTCACGACCATCAGCAGATCGTCGTCCGAGTCGGTGTTCACTCGCTGGCCGAAGAGCAGTCCTAGCGCTGGAATGTTCGCGAGTCCCGGAAGGCCCGAGGTCGTCACGCTGTTCGATTGCTGGCGCATTCCGGAGATCACCACGGATTCACCATCGGCGATGCGCATTTGCGTTTCGAATTCGCGATTCTCGATGGTGGGATTGCCGTTTACGCTCGTCGCGCCGAGCGCCGTGCTCGTGGATTTCAACGCCAGCGTGATTTCGCCGTCCGGGTGCACGTGCGGCGTGACTTCCACCTTCAGTCCGATATCGGCGTAGTTGAAGCTGGGCACAGAATTCGCGGGAATGCCGCCGCTGGTCGCCGAACCCGCGCTGGCCGCGGCGTAGGTCACCACCGCCGTCACGATCGGATAGCGCTGGCCGATGTTGTACTTCGCGGTTTGACCGTCGGAGGCGCGCGCCAAAATCGAATCGAGCGATCGCGTCTTGCCGTCGGAGAACACGGCTTCGGCCGAGGCGCTCGGAATGGTCAGCGCCATCAGCGTGCCGCCACCGCCAAAGGTAGCCGCGGCCGTGGGAGTCGTGTTTGTGGCCGTGCCCGTTGTCGTGTTGTTGGTCGCCGATACCAGCCTGAATGGCCCGAGTTTCGTGCCAAGCGGCGTCACGCTGTACGTTTGCGTGGGAAGAATGCCCAATTGACGCATTCGCGCTCTCGAAACTTGGATCAGTTGGAACTCGACAACGGTTTGTGCCTGACCGAGCGAGAGCCAGCGCATGATTTCAGACGCTTCGTTGACCCGCGCGATTTCGTCGCGTACCAAAATTTCCTTGCGCGCCAAATTTACCTGCACCCATTTCATCTCCAGCAGATTGCGCAGCACGTTGGCGACGTCGTTGATCGCCGCGTCCGCGCCCATTTCGGTGGCGTCGAAGACGCGTACGCATTGCCGCTCGTATTGCTGGTGCTTCACACTAGTGTCGGCCGCGACCAGCGCGACGGTCGAGGTAAGCGGCGCGGCAAAAGTTTTGGTGAGAATGCCGGCGGCGCGCACGGCGTCGGCGAAATCGCTGTCGCCGATTTCGAGATGGATCCGCTGCGGCTGCAACTCGTCCTCGAAATCGAAGTGGATGCCGTAGAACGTGCCGATCGCGAGGTATACCGCTTTGGTATCGCCGCGCAAATCCCACGACCGGCGCGCCCTGCGAGGCACCAACACCAAAGGCGGCGTAGTGTCCTCGCTCGGCGGGCGCGACCGCGAGCTCAGGGGCAAAGGTTCGGCCGGCGCCACGGGATTTTCCTTGCGCGCTTGCTGCTGGCGCGCGAATTCATTGCTGGGATCGACCTGATACGCCTCGGTGTACTTGCCCTCGCGAATCAACTGCGCGGCGTAGGCTTGTCGCGCCAGCTCGCGGCGCACGATGTAGTGAGAGTTGCTGGGGTCTTTCGCGGCGGCGGTTTGATAGCCGGCGAACGCGGCGGCGAGATCGTTCTTGCGCTCGGCTTTTTCGGCCGCTCTGAAGGCGGCGCGCGCGGCGCGGGCGTTGGGGGCGGGGAGGTCGTGACCGAGTCCCGGCGGTTGGGCGAAACAAAGCCCCGCGCACGCCAGACACACGACCAGTGGCAACGCGCGAAGGCTCATAGAAGAAGAGACGTATAGAGCCGTGTCCAGCGTTGATCCAGTCCACAGAAAAACTTTCCACAGATTGCACAGATGACACAGATTGGGTTTGCGCGATGGCTACCGTGCAGGCCATCCTCAGGCTCTTAATCTGTGTAATCTGTGTAATCTGTGGATTGCTTTTCTGAAAATCAGTGGACTGCGATTGTCGCCGAGTTGCTCGAAATGCCGTTCTGCGTGATCACCACCGCGACCGCTGGCCCCGCCGGGACGCCCGTGGGCACGACTGCGTTCACTTGATACAGGCCCACAAATCCCGGCGCGAGTCCCGCGAACTGCACGGTGGCGTTCATGCCTCCTACCATCACGGTCGCCGGCGTGGTCACGATCGCTTTGGCCGGCGACGGCTGTCCCGTGGTCACGGTGGGCGCCGTGGGTCCCAAGCCGGTGCAGAAAATCACGATCACGTCGCCGGCGGTGGCGGGCGCGTTGGAATCCACGAGTACGTTCTTCGCGTTGAGGATCGCTCCTTGCGATGCGGTACCGGTCAGGAAGATTCCCGGCTGCGCGGCGCCGAGCGTTACGCCGATCGGCGCCGAATCGAGCTCCGACGTGCTGTTAACCGCGCGCGCCACCAGCGACGCGCGCTCGTTCACCGGGAGATCGAACGGAACTTGCGCGTTCACTTGGCCTGTGCCCGAGTAGAACAGCGGCAGGTCCTCGCCGCCCATCGAAAGTTTGATGCCGCCGAGCACCGTCGGCAGCGGGAAACTCGCCAGATTGCCGTTCGACGTCGCGAGATTGCCGCCGAAAACGGAAATGATGCTTCCCGGCGCGACGTCCTGAAGCGGCGCGAAGCTCGCACCGTTCACTGCGCCGCCTACGCCGATGAAGGGCGGCGGAGTGGTGGCGGAATTCGCGGTGACCACGCCGTTGACGGTGGTATTGGCGCTGGTCAGCGGCGATTGTACGGCTTGAATCGTGACGGCGGTTGCGGCGTTGGCGGTTACCGGATTCCATGTCGCCGAGTAAATGCCATTGCCGAGATTTGTGAGCGTCAATCCCGGATCGCCGTTCGAGAAAGTAGCCGTGACCGTGGCGTTCGTGGCGGCCTTTCCGCAATTGTCGAGCAGTTGCACTTCCAGACCTGCGGGTTGCCCGGTGACGTAATTGAAATTCGCGGGAAGCTGGCGCATGCCCATCACCAAACTCGTTGCGGTGCATGTGGAAACCAGCACGCCCGTCGTCGGCGGCACAATGTAGGTGATCTGCACGTCTTGCGCGAGCGAGGAGTATCCTTGCGGCGCGATGGTCACAACGCTGTGATAGACGCCCGCGGCGAGAGTGAGCGACGCGTTAGTGAGGCCGATGGTGACGTTGCCGGTGAGGGCCGAAAAACTTGTCGGCTGCGCCGTGAGCCACGGCGTGTTCACGCCCACGGTGACAGATTCGGACACCGTGGAATTGCCGACCAGTACGCTCACGGTCTGCGCGGGACTCGGTCCGCCTTCCACGAACATCAAGCTCAGCGGATAGATCGCATTCAGCGGCGGACCACTCGGCAGAACAGTTAACACAACGGTTAAGTATTGCATCGCTTGGGTCGTGTTCTGCTGCGTTACGCCAACCAATCCGTAGTACGTGCCCGCCGCGAGCGATCCGGCGTTCACCACGACCACCATCGTTCCCGGCGCTGTGGCGGTGGCGGTGCCGATTGCGGTGAATCCGGTTGCGCCGCCGGCTGCCGCGACCAACAACCAATTCGGACCAGTCGACACTTGCGGAAGCGGTTGAACCACGTTGGCCGTCCAGTTGAGCGTGCCAGTTCCGGTATTGGCCACGGGAACGCCTTGCGTCACGAAACTATTCGATCCTGCGAAGGCGGAAAGCTGCACGGCCGATTGACCCAACGCGAGCACAGGACCCGCGGGCGTCATGGTCAACTGCACGTTTATCACTTGCGGCGCTTGCGAGGACGATGCGCCGAACTGCACGGCGATTTGTCCCGCGTACACGCCCGCCGTCAAGCTACCGCTGGTGATCAACAATTGCGGGACGGCCGGCGATGTCAGGCTGACGTTACCGCTCGACGCGGTCAGCCCCAGCCAGTTGCCGCCGTTGCTTGTTGTGATGGCCGCGCTCCAGGTTTGTGCCGTGCTCGCGGTGCTGGAGATCGTGATCGACGGAGTCGCCGTGGGATTTACGCCCACCACGCCTTGCAAATTGAGCGATAGCGGCGTCACCGAAAGCGTTCCGTTAGCCACGGGATTTACGGTGAGCGTCACCGGCACGGTGAGTAAGGGCGGATTCGCTTGCGCATCGGCGATGGTGATGGCGCCCATGTACGATCCCGGCGCCAGCCCCGAGGTGTTCGCGTTCGCAAAGAACGCGGCCGGCAGTTGACCTGCCGAAGGCGCCACGCTGAGCCAATTTCCTCCCGTCGTGGTGCTGGCCGACGCTTGCCAGGTGGTGCCTGGCGCAATCGACGAGCTCAACGTCAACACTTGCGTCGCGGCAGGAGCCCCGGCGTTCGCGGTGAATGCGAGCGCAGTAGGCATGACGGAAATTCCCGTGGTCGCGACGTTGAAGGTCACGGTGAACGAGGCGCTTTCCGCGCCCGCGGTCACCAGCACTTGTCCCACGTACTGTCCCACCAGCGTGCCGACGTTCGCGGAAACCACAATCGTTCCGTTGCCGACACCCGTCGACGGCGTGATGGTGAGCCAATTTCCTCCCGACGTCGTTACGGCGGCCGCGGTCCAATTCGGCAGCGACGGATCCACCGTGACGTTGACGATCTGCGTGGCGGGATTCGCCATCGTGGCCGTCGCGGTGAACGCGAGTGACGTGGGCGACACCGAGAGCGTTTGCAGCGTGGCCGTGAGCGTCACCGGCACAATGACCGACGCGATGGGCGCGTTTGGAAACGTGATGATGACTTGGCCGTTGTAAACGCCCGGCGTGAGTCCCGCCACGTTGACCCCAATCGTGATCGTGCCGTCGCCGTTTCCTGTGTTGGGCGACGAGCTGAGCCAGTTAAAGGCGCCGTTCAGCGTGAGAGTGGAGACGACATACACAGCGTTAGCGGCCGACGAAGGCAAGGTCAGCGCGAAGGTCTGCGCCGCGGGATTCGACGTGCCGGGTGCGGAGAAATTGAGTTGCGAGGGGGCCGCGGTGGCGGTGGCCGTCGTGCCGATGTTCAGGAACACAGGAATCGAGATCGGTGTGACGGTCGAGCCGGAGGGCGCGCCGGAAAATCCGATAAAGACCGCGCCCGCGTAGCTGCCGGTGGGGAGTCCGCCGATCGATACGCCCACCGTGATCGTTCCGTTTCCGGTGCCCGATCCCGGGGTGACCGCGATCCATTGTCCACCGCCGGCGGTGGCGGCCGTCAGACTCCAGTTCAGATTTCCGAGCGACGCGGGAATCGTGAGCTGCACGGTCTGCGTCGGCGGATTCGATGTCGCGTTGGCGGCGGCGGTGAACGTCAGTTGCGTGGGCGAAACGCTCGGCACCGTGATAGTGCCCACGCTGAACGAAACGATTGTTTGCACGGAAGTCGGCGTCGGCGATCCGCCCGTGAAACTCACCGTGATCGTTCCGTTGTAGAGTCCCGCAGGTAACCCAGTTGGTGACGCGGAAACTGTGATCGTGCCCGTGGCTGTTCCCGATGTCGGTGTCACGGTGAGCCAGTTGCCGCCGCCTGTGGTGGCGGCGGTGGCGGTCCAACCGGTGATCGATGCCGCGGAGGGAATCGTGAGCTGCAAAGTTTGTGACGCAGGCGCCGCGGTGCCCGGCGCGGTGAAGGCCAATTGCGATGGCGCGAGCGTGGGCTGCGACGGATTCGTGAGCGTCAACGTTACCGGCACGGTGATCGCCGGCGCGGCGCTGCTCGTGCCGGAAGCGCCCGGAAACGTGATCGTCACGGTTCCGGCGTAATTTCCTGCCGCGAGACCAGTGGCGTTAGCGGTTACGGTGATCGTGCCGCCAGCCGATCCCGACGTGGGTGTCGCTGAAAGCCAACTTCCGCCCGTTGTCGTGGTCGAAGCGACGGTCCAACTCGTGGCCGCCGATCCTGACGGGATTGTCAACGTAAGTGTTTGCGCTGCCGGACTCACGCCAAGCGTCGAGGAAAACGCCAGCGATGCCGGCGACACGCTTGGTCCCGGCGCGGTGACGTTGAATTGCACCGGAGTCTGCGGCGGATTCGCACCGTTCACCGTGACATATCCAAAATACGTGCCGACAGCCAGTCCTGTGGCGTTCACCGACACTGAGAGCGACGTGCCCGAGCCTGATGTGGGAGAAACGCTGAGCCAATTTGCGCCATCGTATGTGAAAACCGAGGCGGTCCAACTGGCTTTCACCGATCCTGTGTTGGCGAGCGTGAGTTGCAATGTTTGCGGCGCGGGATTCGTTCCACCCGCTCCGGTTTGAAACGTCATGATCGAGGCCGCGACGTTAAACGTCACCGGAACGATGATCGGGCTGTCGGTGCCGATCGTCACCGTCACGTGACCTTGATACGTTCCCACCGGCAGATTGCCGGCGTTTGCGTAAACCACTACGCTGCTCGTGCCGATCCCCGTCTGCGGTTGGACTCCGAGCCAGTTTCCGCCACTCTGAGTGCTTGGTATGGCCGTCCACGACGCGCCGGCATTGAAACCAGCGGTGGTAATGGTGAGTGCTTGGCCGCCCGTGTTTCCTCCGCCGACGATGCCGAGCAGATTGATCGAGGAAGGCGAGACGCCGGACGAGGCTTGGCCGGATGCCAAGCAAGCAGGCAAAATAATACACAATAAGGCGGCAATCCGCGGAAGACTCAGTCGCAAACGGAACTCCTAGGCAACGTACCTCTCAATTATTATGCATGTCCTCGCGATTTGGTCCATAGATCGCGCGTAATGGCCCAATCTAGGCAATGAGTAGCGGGTCGGGTTGGTTCGCTTCTACCAGCAATTTTGCGGCTTTCTTGAGCATGCATGTTGCGATAGACTCTTTGAACGCATCGGCGGTCCATTTAAACGCGAGCCGAGGGGAAGGGGAGATCTCGTGGTTCTCAGCTTAAGCAAGGGGCACGAAGCGGGCGACGTGGTGAATGCCACGGCGCCGGTGACCGGCGAGCCGGTGGACATTTCGAATCTCGGGGCCAACTGGGAAATCGCGCTGCACATCTTGTTTCTCTCCGAACGGCAGCGCGCGTTGTTTCAGATTCAAGAGAGCGTCGACGGATTCGCGACCTCCTTGCCGGGGCCGGCGTTCAATCCTTCGGGCGAGGTCAAGACCAGCGCGCCGCGCAAGTTCATCGCCCGTAGCGCGGACTTTCCGTCGTTGCGATTCGGACAGCCGGGCGCGCAGGTGCGGCTCAGTTTGATCGCTATCGATTCGGGTGCGCATGTCCGGTACACGGCCTTCTTGCGGACCATTGAAGGATAAGCCGCGTCAGTAATGGAGCAGCGGAACCTTTTATTGTCGCGGCCCATGGCAGCGATTTAGCCCAAGAGGTAACACTTTACTTGGCAGTCCCGCTTGCCCTTTTGTACCATAACTTCTCGCAACAAATTGTTGGAACATTCCTAGCCGTTTGGGGATATGATTGCATTTGTTTGCGCATCATGGGGCAAGCTCTTGGTACGACAGGTTTTTCATTCGTGAAAAACCGCGACTTGTCAACGAGTTGGAGGGGCCGTGGGGTGCCCTGCTTTTGGTCAATGGATTGCACTATAGAGCTTGGATTGCCGATAGTACTAGGAGAATCTGTTAATGGACGACCATAGACAAGCAATGGAACGGATGGGCTCGGACCCAGCCGACGAGCAGGAATTATTTAGCCCTTACGACATATTGTCGATGCTGGCGCGCCGGTTTTACTGGCTGCTGATCACCACGACGGTTATTTTTGGCGTCGCTTGTGTCGTGGCGCTCCAGTGGCCGGACGAATTCATCGCCGACACGCTGATTCTCGTCGACCCGCAGAAAGTTCCCGAGCGCTACGTCAACACCACGGTCAGCATGGACGTGAGCGGACGCTTGAGCACCATCAACCAACAGTTGATGAGCAGCACACGCCTGCAACGCATCATCGACACCTACGATCTCTATAAGCCCTTGAAGGGACACCGCACGCAGGAAGAAATCATCGAGCAGATGCGCAGCGATATCGACGTGAAGGTGGTCCGCAACTTTGAAGGCGGCAATCGCAACAGCCTCGGGGCGTTCCGCATCACCTACGTCGGGCGTCAAGCGGCGCTGGTGGCGCAGGTTTGCAATCAGCTCGCGTCGCTATTCATTGAAGAAAACTTGAAGGTCCGCGAACAGCAAGCGCAAGGCACGTCTGAATTCATCGATACGCGCCTCGACTTGGCCAAAAAGAAACTGGATGAAGAAGAAACGCGCCTCCGCGACTTCAAGATGAAGAACATGGGCCAGCTTCCTGAGCAGGCGCAGCAGAACATCGCGCAGTTGAACGGCCTGGAACAGCAGTTGCGCTCGGAAACCGAGACCGTCAATCACTTGCGCCAGCAGCAGACCTTCATTACGGCGCAGATCAGCAGCATGCAGCAGATGCGGGAATTGAGCGCCACCGCGACACCGGTAACGTTGGGCGAAGGCCCTGCGGGACTGGCGGGTCCACCCGCGCCTTCGTCAGAAACCCTGACGCGCCTGAAGGCGCGCCGCGCGGATACGCAAACATCGCTCGAACAAGCGCAACTCCGCTACACGCCGCAACATCCCGACGTGCAGAAAGCCAAGGCGTTGATCTCGCAAATCGATAAAGAGATCGAGGCGGAAGAAAAGAAACTCGCTGCCGCGCCTCCTCCGCCGATGATCACCAGTGCGGACGTGACCGGCAAGGGCGGGGAAGCCGAAGCCGCCAATACCAAAGATCCGGTGGCGGTGTACCGCAATTCGTTGAAGGTGATCGACGCGGAAATCGAACAGCGCCAGAAGAACGAGAAGACGCTGGAGGGCCAAGTGAAAATCCTGCAGGAGCGCATCGAAAGCATGCCGATGCGCGAGCAGGAAATGGCCCAAACCGATCGCGACGTCGGCTTGTTGCGCACCGACTACAGTTCGCTGCTCGAGAAGAAAATGTCCGCCGACATGGCCGCCGACTTGGAAAAGCGCCAAAAGAGCGAACGTTTCACGATTCTCGATCCGGCGCGCATTCCCGAGCGTCCGTTCCGTCCCAAGCGCGGCCAGTTGTTGGGCGGCGCGTTCGCCGCGGGACTCGGCCTGGGATTGTTCATGATCATCGTCACCGAACTTCGCGACAAGAGCGTGAAGAAGGAAGACGAACTGATCCGTATCGGCCTGCGCATTTTGGGCCGCATCCCCATGGTGGTGACCTCCGAGGAAGGGCAGATGAAGCGCCGGCGCATCATGCGCAACTGGGCGCTTGGCACCGCCGCCACGCTCACCACGCTCGGCGTATTCGGGATCGTGGCGTACTTCGTCACGCGAAGGATGTTCTTGGTCTAACCGGGCGCACCTGCCGGCGGGAAAAACCATGTACGAAGAGTATTTCCATCTTTCGGAGACGCCCTTCCGGCTCACACCGGATCCGCGCTTCCTTTACATCACGCCGAAACATCGCGAGTCGCTCTCGGCGCTCGTCTACGGTGTGATGGCCCGCAAGGGATTCCTGGTGGTGTCGGGCGACGCCGGCACCGGCAAGACCACGCTGATCCATGCGGTGTTGGGAATGCTCACCGAACGCAAAGTGGATTGCGCGTTCATCTTCCATCCTTTGCTCGAGCCCGAGGATTTTCTCGAACACGTGCTGCTCGACCTGGGAATTCCGCCGCCTTCGCGCAAGAAGGGCGACATGCTGCGCGCCCTGCACTTGTTCTTGCTGAAGCGCCACGAAGGCGGATCGACGACCGCACTAATTGTCGACGAAGCCCACAGGTTGTCGCAGTCGTTGCTCGAGGAGATTCGCCTGTTCTCGAATCTCGAAACGTCCACCGATAAATTGCTGCAAATCGTGCTGGCCGGACAGAGTGAATTGGACGATCTGCTGCGCCAGGAGAATCTGCGGCAGTTGAAGCAGCGCATCAGCATCCGCACGCGGCTGCTGCCGTTCACGCTGCAACAGACTTCAGAGTACATAACGCATCGCCTGGGAACCGTGGGACGCAAGGCTAACGAATTGTTTCCGCCGGAGACTTTGCCGCTCATTTATAAGATGTCTCGCGGCATTCCACGTTTGGTCAATTCGATATGCGACAACGCCTTGTTGCTGGCGTTCGCCCAGCAAGCCGAGTGCGTTACCGTGCCGATGTTGCGCGAAGTTTGCGCGGATTTGGACTTGGGCGACGCTTTCGAGCCGGTGGCCGCCGTGCACGCGCGCGGCGCGAGCACGTCCAACGGTCCGGTCGCCGTACTGCCCGCGGCGAGCGAGGAATCAAAGAGACTCGCCGAGGAGGAAGCGGAACTGGCCGCGGTTCAAGAAGCGCACCGGGCCGGTTCGTCGCTGCACGTTTTCGATTCCTATGCTGAGCGCAAGGGAACGATGAGCTTGTTGAGCAAGTGGGCGAATCGTTTTCGCCGGTAAGAGAAGATAAGAAGAATGGAGAGCAAGACTTTCTAGCATGAGCAAAATATTTGAAGCCCTACAACGTGCGCAACAGCAGTTGAGTCCCGAAGTGAATCCAGGGGCCGCCAAAGGCGTCGCGCTGGAGACTCCCGCGGAAGCATCTTTGACGCCGTCCGCGGTTGATTCGGACCCGCCGGCTCCGCTCTGGCAGCCGACGCCGTCGATTCCCGCGGCTCCGCAAGGATTGTTTTACTCCGACGCTCCGGCGATTCCGCCGCCTCCCGCGCCGGCCCCCACCGACGCGCTATTCTCTTCTCCCGGCGTATCCGCATTCCCCAGCGCCGTGCCGCCGTTTCCGTCGTCGGCGCCGTATTCCGCGCCGTTGCCGCCGTCTCCTTTTCCTGGCACGCCGTTGCCGCCTCCACCGGCGTTTGGGAGCGCGCCCTATGCGGCTCCGCCGTTTCAATCCGCTTACCCGCCGGCCGGATTTCCGGGACCTTCGGCGTTTGCGGCTCCGCCGGCGCCGTCGTACGCGGCTCCCGCTCCGCCGGCATTTACTGCTGTGACTCCGGCGTACGATGCGCCTATGCACGACGCGGAGCTTTCCGGATATGGCTCGCCGATTCCCGCACCGAGTCTTCCGATGCCGCAGCAAGGCGAGGTGGCGCCCGCCGTTTGGGAGCCGCCCTCGATTGTGCGCTTCGCGCCGCGTTCCAAAGTTGTGGTGGCGCAGAATCCCACGTCGCTCGCCGCGGAACAGTATCGCGTCTTGCGCACCAACATCATCAAGCTGAGCCAGACGCAGGCGTTGAAAGTGATCTTGATCACCAGCCCCGGCCCCGGCGATGGAAAAACCTTGACCACCATGAATCTGGCGCTCAGTTTTTGCCAGAAGCCCGACACGCGCGTGCTATTGATCGAAGCCGACTTGCGCAAACCGTCGGTAGGCGCGCTGGTGGCGATGGATCCCGGCCCGGGATTGGCGGATTATCTCGCCGGCGAAGCGAGTCTGGAACAAGTGGTGCGTCCCACCAGCATTCCGAACTTCCACCTGCTGGATAGCGGCAAGCAATCACAGACGCCCGCGGATTTGCTGCATAGTCCGCGCCTGGGCAGCATGATGGAAGTGTTGCGCTCGCACTTCAACTGGATTGTGCTCGATGGCCCGCCGACGAATCCGGTCGCCGACTATGAATTGCTCACGCCGATCTGCGACGGCGTCGTGCTGGTGGTGCGTCCTTTCTACACGCAGCGCGACTTGTTGCGCCTGACCACGGAAGCGTTGCGCGGCCGCAAAGTTTTGGGCTGCGTCGTGAACGGATCGAAGCACTTCGAACGTTACGGCAGCGCGTATGGATACGGCTACGGCTACGGTCCTGGAAATAACGCTGAGCCGAGCGCGCCGCAGAAGAAAAAGATGAAACGCGGTAAGAAGTCAAAGTTCAGTGGATACGCAGGCTAACGGTATTGAACGGCCATGTACCTCAACCTAAAAGTCGCGATTTGGCAAACGGGCCTGCGGCAGAACCGCTTGGCGCAAACGCTCAACATGGATGAAGCGCTGCTGAGCCGCATCATCAACGGCTTTCGCGAGCCGACGCCGGAACAGCGCACGCGCATCGCGCAGGTTCTGCAAAAAGACGAACAGTGGCTGTTCGCGCGCGAGCCCGAAGCGGCGCAAGAAACCCCCAGCGTCGGTGCGTCTGCCGCCGAAGCAATCGCCGTCGGCATCGATTCGTCGCCGGCTGAGCCGAATCCCGCGTAACGCTCGCCCTCTTGATCGGGATCCCCCGTAACGCGCACTTGTGGTTCCCCGCGTACTGGCGCTGGCGCCGGTCCCGGCCCGCCACGCCTCCAGCGCGCTTGTGGATCGCCCTCGCCGATCACTTCGAACCGTACTGGCATCGCGCCGACGAAGCAACCGCGCGCGCCCGAGTTGCCGTGTGGCGGGAACGCTGGCCGCAAATCGCGTCGCGTCACCGGGATACCGTGGGCAACAAGCCGCGCTACACGTTTTTCTATCCGCAGGAACAATACACGGCCGCTGCTCTCGATCCACTGGCGGAAATGGCCGCGCAGGGAATCGCCGATGTGGAAGTGCACATTCATCACGACGGCGAGGGACAGCAGGATTTTCTTGATCGCATGGGCGGATTCATCGACGTGCTGGCAACGCGCCACGGACTCCTACATCGAGACGAAACAGGCCTGCGCTTCGGATTCATTCACGGCAATTGGGCGCTCGATAATTCACGTCCCGACGGCCGATACTGCGGACTGAACAACGAAATCACGCTGCTGCGTGACCTCGGCTGCTACGCCGACTTCACGATGCCCGCGGTGCCCGAACCGTCGCAAGGTGGTCCGGTGAACGAAATTTACGGGGCCACCGACGATCCCGCGGGTCCGCGATCGTACGAATCGGGGCGTCCCGTGCGGCGCGGCGACAATTTTCGCGGCGATTTGCTGATGGTGCCGGGTCCGCTGCATTTGAACTGGCGCGGTCGTCCCTGGTGGAAGCCGCGTATCGAAACCGGCGAGCTCGCCGCCAACGATCGCGTGCGTCCGGAGCGTTTCGCGTTGTGGATCGACGCCGCGCCGCGCATCGGCGGCGACGCTTTTCTAAAACTCTACACGCACGGCGCGCCGGAAAAGAACGCGAGTTGTCTCCTAGGTGAAGACTTGGACAAACTTTGCTGTGGCATCATAGAGGAGTGCGCGCGCCAAAAAATGGAATTGCGTTTCGCCACCGCGTGGGAAATGTATGGCGCGATCGAGTCGGCGCTACGGGCGTGACGTATGCCTAGCCTCTACAGTCGAGCTCTTGAAAACTTGCTGTTGCCCGCGCACAACGTGGCGCGTGGCCGCGACTTCGTGCGTCATCGCAAGTTCTTGGAGACGAGCCAATGGTGGCCGCCGGAAAAACTGCGTGAGTTTCGCTGGAAGGAAACTCGCGCGCTCGTCGAACACGCGTTTCGCACCGTTCCTTACTATCAAAAAAAGTATGCCGGGATTCGCCTCGAAGATATTCGCACGCCCGAGGATTACGCCCGCCTTCCTGTGCTGCGCCGCGAGGACGTCAACGCCCATCGCGCCGAACTGCGCTCGACGGCGTATCGCGGCAAATTGATTTCGCACGCCACTGGCGGATCGTCCGGCGTGCCGACGCGTTTCTACATCACCATCGAAAGCTACGACTGGCGCACCGCGTGCACCGAGCGCGTCTATGCGTACACCGGTTGTCGTTTGGGCGAGCGTACGCTGTTTCTCTGGGGTGCGCCCGTTGGCAAATTGCCCGAGTGGAAAAAATGGAAGGTGAAAGCGTTCGAAACGTTTCGTCGCCAGCTGGTCATCAATACGTTCTCCCAAAGTGAAGAGAAATGGCGCGAGATTCTCACGCGCGCCGTGCGCTACAAACCGAAACTCGTGGTGGGTTACATTTCGAGTCTCGAAGGATTCGCGCGGTTCTTAGCAGACAGCAAGCACAAGCTGCCCGGCGTTCGCGCGGTGATCGCTGCCGCCGAGCCATTGTTTCCGCCGACGCGAGCGCTGGTGGAAAAGGCCTTCGGCGCGCCGTTGTTCAATACCTACGGCTCGCGCGAATTCATGTCGATTGCCGGTGAGTGCGAGAACCACTCCGGCATGCACGTGAATTCGGAAAACATTCTGCTGGAAACCGCGCTGCCGGCGCCGGCGGGCGCGAGCGACATCCTGGTTACCGATCTGCACAACTACGGCATGCCGTTCTTGCGCTACGCGATTGGCGACGTCGGCGTGCTCGACGATTCCCCATGCGCGTGCGGCCGTGGACTTCCGCGCATTGTCTCGATCGAAGGCCGTGTGCTCGACGTCTTGCGATCCGCCAGCGGCCGCGTCGTGCCGGGCGAGTTGATTCCGCACGTGATGAAAGATATTCCCGAGGTGCTCGAGTATCGCGTGACGCAAACGTCACTGGAGCGCCTGGAGATGGAAGCGGTACTTTCCACCGAGCTTTCGGAAAAGTCGCGCAAGATTCTCGATTCGGAAATTCACAAGGCCTTTGGCTCCGGCACGCACCTGGAAATCCGCCGCGTGAGCGAGATTCCGCGTCTGGCTTCCGGCAAGCGCCGCGTGACCATCGGTTTGCCCGCGTAACCTCCTATGCGCATCGCGGTCGTCACGCCGTCGTATCCGAACAGCGCCGAGCCGTATCGCGGAATCTTCAACTATCGCCGCGCGCGGGCGTTGGCGCGCCACGCGGAGGTCGAAGTATTTTGCACGGTTTCGACGTATCCGAAATGGCTGAAGCCGCGCGTGCGCATGTACTCGGAAGTCGATCCGGCGTACACGACGCCCGGCATGATGGCGCATTACATCGCCTATCCCGCAATTCCCGGCGTCACGCGTCCCTTGAACGCATGGACCTGCGCGCGGCATTTGTTGCCGGCGCTCCGCGAGTTTCGCCCCGACGCGATCGTGGCGTATTGGATTTTCCCCGATGGTCTCGCGGCGGTGATCGGCGGAAAGAAGCTCGACATTCCGGTAGTCGTGCAGACGATGGGCTCGGACTTGCGCACGCTGCCCGACGCAATTTCCTCGCGACTCGCCGCGCGAACTGTGCGCGCCGCCGATTTTGTGCTCGCGGTTAGCAACGACCTGCGGGATTTGGCCGTGCGCATGGGCGCGTCGCGGGAGTGTACGCGGACCATCCACAACGGTTGCGACCCGAGCGTCTTCTATTTGTCCGATCGAGCGGCGGCGCGCGCCGAGTTGGGTGTTGCGGCCGATGCCCAGCTTGTCTTGTTCGTCGGACGTCTGGCCGATGTGAAAGGCATTGGCGAGTTGATCGCCGCGGCCGGGCAGCTTGCACCTTCGCATCCGAAATTGCGCGTCGTTTGCATCGGGGAAGGCGTGATGGAGGCGGAACTTCGCGCGAAAATCACGAATCCTGCGCTGATCGACTTTGCCGGACGCAAGACGCCCGAGGAAATCGCGCGCTGGATGGCGGCATGCGATGTGCTGTGTCTGCCGAGCTACTCGGAAGGCTGCCCGAATGTCTTGCTCGAAGCGCTCTTCTGTGGACGTCCGGTCGTTGCTTCGAATGTCGGCGGAATTCCGGAACTTGTCGACGAGAACTGCGCGATCCTGGTTCCACCGCGCGATTCCGCCGCGCTGGCGCGCGGGCTCTCTGATGCGTTGGCGCGTGGGTGGGATGCCCCGGCAATCGCGACCCACTACGGCCGCACGTGGGACGATGTGGGGCGCGAAACGTTTGAAGTTTGCGAGAGTGTCATCACCGCGCGGGCGAATCGTTAGAAGTCCGGCTTCCAGATGCGCGCGAGATCGAGGACGAAGCCGGGCAATTCTGGATCGCCTTTGACGCGTTTGGGATGTTTCAGGATTTCGACGCGCCGGCCAGGGCGATAGATGTGAACCTTGCGCGTCGCAGGATCGATCAGCCATCCGAGCGCGGCGCCGTTTTCGCGGTATTCTTCCATTTTCTTCTGCAACTGCGGCAGGCGGTCGGAATGCGAACGCACTTCAATCACGAAGTCCGGGCAGAGGGGCGCGAATTTTCGCTTCTTGTCGGCGGACAGCGCGGCGAGCCGCGGCAATTTTACCCATGCGGCGTCGGGCGAGCGCGTCGCGCCGTTCGGCAGAATGAATCCGGCATTGGAACCAAACGCGCGTCCTCTGCCGTCTCGTTCCGCCCATACATCGAGTTGCGTGGACGTCTTTAATTCGCGATAGCCACTCTCTGTTCCCGCTGGAGCCATAACCAGAATCTCTCCTTCGGCGGTGCGCTCGAGCCGTATGTCGCGATTCATCTGGCAGAAGTCGAAAAACCAGTCGGAGCCGTTGCGCGGACGCGGCTCGGGCAGTTCGAGCTTCAGCGGATCAATCGGGCTGCCCAGGATTCGGAATACCAGCGCCGTTGTTGCCATGGGACGATCTTACCACCGCGACTTGCAAAAACCACTTGACAAGCGCTCTCCATTTCTGATATTTCTGTCTTGACAGAAAGAACTGTATGGAACTAACCGCCACCTCGAAGAAGTTCATCCTCCACTGGGGCGAAATGGGCGCCCGCTGGGGGATCAACCGCACCGTGGCGCAGATCCACGCCCTGCTTTATCTCTCCCCACGGCCGCTGCACGCTGAGGAGATCGCGCAAACGCTGTCGGTGGCGCGCTCCAACGTCAGCTCCAGCCTGCGCGAGTTGCAGGGATGGGGCATTGTGCGCGTCACGCACCAACTCGGCGATCGCCGCGATCACTTCGAGTCGATGAAAGACGTGTGGGAGATGTTCCGCGTGATCATCGAGGAGCGCAAGCGCCGCGAGATCGATCCCACGCTCGACCTCTTGCGCGGCTGCCTGGCGGATCTCGAGAAAGCCGGCGCCGCGGAGGCGTATTCGCGCGAGCGCATCAAGGAAATGCTCGAGTTCATGGAGCGCATGACTGCGCTGTACAAGGAAGCGGGCGCGCTCTCGTCCGGAACGATTCGCCGGCTCGCCGGCATGCAAGGGAAATTGACGCGTTTGCTAGGGCGGAGATAGGCCGTCCCTTTTTTTGATCCATGATTTCAGTTATGACAGAAATAACCGACGTAACAGAATGGAGGAAACGAATATGAAAATCGCCATCACGGGTTCTCACGGATTGATCGGCAGCGCGCTGGTTCCGCTGCTGGAGGGCGCGGGGCACGATCTCGTTCGTCTGGGGCGCTGGCCCTACACGCCGGAAATGATCGCGGGCGCGGACGCGGTGGTGCATCTGGCAGGCGAAAACATCGGCGGACGGTGGACCGAAACGCGCAAGACCGCGATTCGCGAAAGCCGCGTGTTAGGCACCAGGTCGCTGGCCAAGGCCATCGCCGCGCTGGAAAATCCTCCGCGAGTTTTGGTGAGCGCGTCGGCGATCGGCTACTACGGAGATCGCGGCTCGGAAACGATGATCGAAGAGCATGGCCCCGGCACCGGGTTTCTGGCGAACGTCTGCGAGTCCTGGGAAAATGCGACGCGCCCGGCCGAGCGCGCGCACGTCCGCGTGGTGCATTTGCGATTCGGCGTCGTGCTGAGCACGGCGGGCGGGGCATTGGCAAAGATGTTGCCGGCGTTTTGTGCGGGACTCGGTGGTCCGCTCGGCGGCGGCCATCAATACATGAGCTGGATCGCGCTGGCCGACGCCGTCGGGATCATCATGCGCGCAATCGTGACGAAAACCATGGTGGGTCCCGTAAACGCAGTCGCACCGTATCCGGTGACCAACGAGGAATTCACGCACGTGCTCGCGCGCGTGCTCGATCGCAAGGCGCCGTTCCGCATGCCGAGGTTCATGGCTTATCTTGCCTTCGGCGAAATGGGCAAGGAACTATTGCTCGCCTCGACGCGCGTGGAACCGATCCGCCTGATCGCCACCGGATATCGCTTCAAGTATCCGGTGCTCGAAGGCGCACTGCGGAATCTGCTGGAGCCGGCGCCCGCGGCGATGAAAGAGGTCCATGTATGAAGCGCCCGCAATATGCATCCGCCGTGATCGCGGTCATGGCGGTCGCTTATACGGTCTTTCGTTTGGCGAAGGGCTTTCCGCGCTTGGATGGCTGGGGCGTGCCGTTCCAAATGATGGCGCCGGGAGATCTCGTCCTGTTGTCGTGGATGAGTTGGCTGGTGACGGCGCCCTTCTTGCTTGTTGGAATCTGGCTCACCGCACGGCGCCTCCGCGATCTCGGCTGGCCGATTTCGCTGGCGATTCTCTACGCCGTGCCGTGGTTCAGTTTGCCGTTGATCGTCATCTTGATGCTGGTACCGGCGCGCGGCGAAGAATTTCTGGACGCGTCGACGACGTCGGACATGTTCAACAGCGCGGTGATGGCCGCAGTCTTGATTTCGATTCCGGGCGCCGTCCTGTGCGCAGTGGCCATTTGGCTGGGAGTGCAATATGGATGGGCATTGTTTGTCGGTCTCCCGTTTTTGCTTGGAATGGCCTCTGCCGGTATTTACGGGCACGAGGAAAGCCGCCGGTGGAGTCAATCGATAGGCGTGGCCTGTCTTTCCCTGACCATTACAGGCGTTGTGCTGTTGCTGGCTGCGGTGGAAGGCGCGATTTGCTTGGCGATGGCCGCACCGATCGCTTATCCGCTTGCCATTCTTGGCGGGACTGTCGGCTATTTTGTCCAGCGAGGCGTCAAAACACCTGATCCAGCCACAACGCTGCTTCTTTTTCTGTTCATCGTGCCCATGACGATGGGCGCGGAATCCGCCGCGCATCTCGCGCCGCCGGAATGGATCGTCTACTCGACCATCGAGATCGACGCGCCGCCGGAAGAAGTGTGGAAACACGTGATCGAATTTCCCGCCGCGCCGCCGCCGCACGAACTGGCGTTTCGTGCCGGCATCGCCTATCCGATTCGCGCTGCCCTACACGGATCGGGCGTGGGCGCGATGCGGTCGTGCGATTTTTCTACGGGATCGTTCATCGAAACCATCGACGTCTGGGAGCCGGGACGCCGCATGGAGTTTTCCATCGTCGCCGGCGCCGACCCAATGACCGAGATGACGCCGTACCCCGCCATTCATCCGCCGCACCTCGACGGTTACTTGCATCCGCGTCACGCGATCTTCGAACTGACGCCGTTGCCGGGCGGCCGGACACGGTTGGACGGAACGAGCTACTATCGCGACAACATTTGGCCGGCACTGTATTGGCGCTTTTGGTCGGACGCGATCATTCACACGATCCACGCGCGCGTATTCGAGCACATCAAGCGCTTGTCGGAAGCGCGCTAGGGCGCCGTCCTGATCACATTGCGATTGATGTCGAGCAGCGTCAGCGCCAAACATCCCGCGCCCGCGCCACCGTTGGTGGGACCCGTCAGTTGCAGCGTGACGTTTTGCGATTGCGGCACAAAGAATGCGCCGTAGCCGAGCGTGCCTTGCTCCACATAGCCGCCCGCGTTCACGCCGCCGTCGACGCTGGGAGTAATCACGCTCGCTTGAAACGCGACGGCGGGTGAGTTCGCGGCGGTGTGAACTTCCAGGATGTAGAATCCCGCCGGAAGCGAGTTCGTGACCGTCAGCGAGCCGGAACCCGACACTTCCGCGCCGACAAGTTGGCGATTCGCGTCCAGCAATCGCGCGTAAATCGACGGCGCTCCGCCCGCGAGTGCTTGCGCCGCCACGCTCACTGTCACGTTTTGCGCGACGGGAATGGAGAACGCCGTGTAGCCGGGGAAATTGTCATTGCCCAAAATCGCCCCACCCACGTTGAAGCCTCCCGCGATATTTCCCAGCGGCACGATGGCTTGCAATCCCCAATATCCGTTGCGCGACCCCGAAGGATTCTGCACCTCGGCGATGTAGAATCCCGCGTTGAGCGGCAGTGTCACCACCGGTTCGGCCGCGCCGGTGCAACTCGGACCAACCACGCGGCGAATGCGCAGATTCCCTGTGTCGGCGATCAGGAGAAATCCGTTCGAATCCACAAAGAGCCCGCTCGGGCCCGCCAACTCCGCGGACAACGCGGGACCGCCGTCGCCTGAAAATCCGTACGCGTTTGAACCCGCGACGTGTACGACGGAGCCGTCCGCGTTCACGCGGAAGATTTCGCCCAGCGTTGCATCCCACGCGTAGACCGTACCGCTCGCATCGGCGGCAAGAGTGGTCGCGTTCAGGCCTTGGGCCAGCAACGTAACCGCGCCGCCCGGTGTCACGCGCGCGATTCCTGCATACGCGCTGGGCCCGCTGCCGCCCCAACTCACGTACAAGTTGTTCGTGCCGTCGATCGCCACCGCGACGGGCCCGCGCCCGCCCGGAATCTGTGGCGTGCCGGTGAAACTCACATACGTCGTGATGTTCCCGCTCGCGTCTACCTTGCGCACGGAAAAATTCGTCCGATCGGTAATGTACAAACTGCCGTTGGAATCGACGGCCACGCCGGTGGGCGCCGCGATCACCGCGCTCGTCGCCGGACAATTGTCGCAACCTGTACCGCTCCCGCCGCCCGCCACGGTCGTGACCATTCCTTTTGTATCGATGCGGCGCACGCGATTATTCCTGGCATCGGCCACATAGAGATTGCCGGCGGAATCCATGGCGATTCCCCAGAGGTTCCCGCCGAACTGCGCTTGCGTCGCGGGGCCACCGTCGCCGGAAAATCCCGGCGTGCTGCCGCCGAAAATCGAAATCTGGCCGCTCGAAGAAATCTTTCGGATGCGGCCAATGGCCTCGGTGGTGAAGATATTTCCGTTGGAATCTTCCAACACGCCCAACGGAAACCATACCGTCGCCTGGAGCGCGGGACCGCCGTCGCCGGAAACGGCCCACAATCCATTGCCTGCGAATTCCGAAATCACGCCCGACGTGTTGATCTTGCGGATGCGCCAATTGTTGCTGTCGCCGACGTACACATTGCCGGACGCATCGACCGCCAGTCCTTGGGGCGAGGAAAACTGCGCGCCCGACGCCGGACCGCCGTCGCCGGAGAGTCCCGCAGTGGAAGTTCCCGCGAACGTTGTGATGATTCCCGCCGGACTGATCGCGCGAATGCGATTGTTGCCGGTGTCCGCGACGTAAAGATTGCCCGCGGCGTCGAAAGCCAACTGGGTCGGATTGTTCAGGCTCGCTTGCGCGGCGGGTCCGCCGTCGCCGGAGAATCCGTTGACTCCATTGCCGGCGATCACCGAGATCGCGCCGCTTGTCGTCGCTTTCAGAATTCGTCCGGCCACTTGCGTGTTGGTGTTGGGGACTTGACCACCTTGCGAAAAATAGAAATTTCCCGCGTTGTCGCGCGCCATACCGTTCACGAACGCGTTACCGTAAGTACCCAGCGCCGCCGCGAGCACCGTTTGGGTTCCGCCGGGCGCGACTTGCACCACTCTCCCCGAGTTGTTGATGAAATAAAAATTGTTGGCGGCGTCGGTGGTGAAACCGGTGGGAGTTGAGCAGCAACCCAGTTGCACGGGCACGGACGATGACGTGCCGGAAGGCGATATCTTGACGAGGAAATCGAAAACGCCGATCAAGCCAGTATCGATTTCGTAGAATATGTAAACGTTCCCCGCGGGATCGGCGGCGATTGAACCACCGACGACCCCACAAAAGAGTTCGGCAACCGACACTACCGAGTAAGGACAGCCGCTTCCGCCTTCCCAGACGGTCGAGATCGCTCCGCTGGGTGTGATTTTGTACACGGCTTCGTTCGAGGTATCGGAAGCGTAGACGTTGCCCGCCGCGTCCGACGCCAACATGAGGATGTTGCCGAGGGGAAAGCCGGTTGCAGGCGAGCCGCTCGGCGGATACGTGATGCGCGCGCCGCCGGCAATTGTGGAAATGGTTCCTTGCGAAAAAAGCAGAGGAGCTACGAAGAGGCAGAGAAGCGCAAGCCGGATCCGGAGCATGAGACAAACCTTTCCAGGCGGGCGCGACACCTTTCCGTGATCATACCACTTTAAATCCCGCTCTGGGGTAGGCCGAGAATCAGGTCCTGCGCTAAATCCGCAACGGTGGCGGCTACGCTTCGCGCTGGGGTTGGCCGAGAATCACCGCTCATGTACACTGCAGGCCGTCGACGGGCGCGGAGATCCGCCGCTGGGGTTGGCCGAGAATCACCGCTCATGTACACTGTTTTGATCTGTCCGGTGACACACGCAAGCGCTGGGGTTGGCCGAGAATCACCGCTCATGTACACTTTAGATGCTCAGATAGTTCGTATAGGCATGCTGGGGTTGGCCGAGAATCACCGCTCATGTACACTCCGCGCCTTCGCTGCCCTTGAGCCAAACGCGCTGGGGTTGGCCGAGAATCACCGCTCATGTACACTACAATTCCCGTTGTTACCGACATAAATCCCGCTGGGGTTGGCCGAGAATCACCGCTCATGTACACTCTTACGTTTGGCTGGCCGGATGCACGCCGCGCTGGGGTTGGCCGAGAATCACCGCTCATGTACACTCCCTCGATGAAATTGGCTATCCCGCCCGACGCTGGGGTTGGCCGAGAATCACCGCTCATGTACACTAACGGCGACACGGCCGCCGTTCTCGCGGCGGCTGGGGTTGGCCGAGAATCACCGCTCATGTACACTCGATGTCGATTCCGATGTTGACCGCGGCCGGCTGGGGTTGGCCGAGAATCACCGCTCATGTACACTCGAAGAGCAGTTCAATACAGACTGGTTGCGGCTGGGGTTGGCCGAGAATCACCGCTCATGTACACTCGATCCCGTCATTCCCTCCCGTCACCGTGCGCTGGGGTTGGCCGAGAATCACCGCTCATGTACACTACACAGGAGATCGTGGTCTGCATCGACAAGGCTGGGGTTGGCCGAGAATCACCGCTCATGTACACTGCCTGCGATGCGGGAAGCTCCGTACGCTTGGCTGGGGTTGGCCGAGAATCACCGCTCATGTACACTAGGCCGCGCGCAAAGCTCGGTAGTTTCGAGCTTTGCGCGCGGCGCGTTCTCTAAAAGAGCAGTAATTGCATCGGCGGATCTTCCGCCGGGCGCGGTTTTCGGCCATAAAAGACTTCCATTTTCCCGAACTGATGATCCGTCAGCGCAACGATTCGCACCTGCCCAAGCGGTGGAATCACAGCTCGCACCACTCTCCTATGCGTAGCGGCGGCTTCTTCGCTGGGTATGAATCGCGCATAGACAGAGTATTGTAGCATCATGAATCCATCCTTCAAGAGAGCCTTGCGAAATCGCGTATAGTTGCGACGGTTTTCGGCGGTCTCGACGGGCAAATCGAACATTGCGAGCATCCACATGGATCGATACGCCGACAGCGGAGCCGGCTTCACAAATGGTTCCCCGGTTCCGGCACCTCTAGTTCCTTCGCACCCGACATGATCGCTCGCATAACGCTCGCGGCCAGTTGCCCGGCGCAGTCGAAGAGAGTCCGTTCCTCGCCATCGACCTCGAATCTGCAAACGAGCCGCTCGAGTATCCAACGCTTCGTCTCACCATCCAGCGGTTCGGAGGGGTCGTTTTTTTCGACCCATTGCGCGACGGCGAGATCGACGATGGGACGGAAAGGCTCCATGAGGTCGTCGGCGAGACAAAATGGATTGTAACGGTTGTGGTGATTGAGTCCAAACGACGGGTGCAAGCCTGCCGCGCACGTCGCGCGTGCCATCACGCCGCGAAGGATGGCATAACCGTAATTGAGGTGATTGTTTTGGTTGGGGCCTTCATTCCCGCGGCGAAAGTGAGGATCGTTGAAAAGGAGCGGCCAGTATCGCCGGGCGGCCTGCGCTTCGAGGTTGTCCACATCGCCGGAGCGGACTCGTTCAGCCATCGGTTTGAGGCCGCCATCGCTGCCCGCGACCGCCTCCAACGCGCGCGCCTGCGCTCGAATCTTTGCTTGAACAAGTTGTTGCCACAGGCGTTTTCGCAGTGGCTCGGTTACTTGCGCCTGCTTCGCATAACGCTCAGTTTGTACAAAGTTGGCCTGCAAGGGGAGCAGCATAGCGGCGGGCAGATATTTGTGATCGCACACCACGACTGTTCCGCCACAGGCGGAGAGTCCGGCGATGACCGATTGAGTGAGTTGTACTCGGGGGTGCGTTAGCACCAGCACCGCGATCTCGGAGAGAGGCGTCGTGAAAGTGTCCAATCCCTCGCGGTCGACCGCTAACTGGTTGTTCCTGACGTGAAGGAGCGCCGGGCCCTCGGCAAATTCAACGATGCGGTGAGACATCGAAGTTCCTCAATCGGACGCGGGATGAACCCGCCCCAGCGGATCGACCGATACCTTCCGGCAACCCAATTGCCGAAGTACATTTGGACGGGGCCGCCAGAAATCGTCGCCCATCTCCTTGACGATGCGAGCGTCGTTGATCCTTACCAGAGCAATCTGCTCGTTGCTGGCGATCGTCCGGACGCGATACAGTCCCGGCCGATCCCCACCGGAAATTTCCACTATATCGCCGCCCATCAGCGAAAACTTGAATTGATGCTGGCCATCTTCTCCATATCGGCGGCAAACGACTGGTTGCTTTTGGCGGCGCCGCTGGATCGCATCCAGCAGCGAAACAGGAAGGCCTTCCCATGCGACCTCCCGGCCCTGGCCGTCTAACCTCGCGAAAATCTCCACATGATGATTGTTGCCGGGCTGAACGTATCGCTCCCTGGGCCCCTGTCCCACCGATACCGGTTTCATCGGTTTGCGTACGCGCACCTTGCGAATGGGGATCTTTCGTCCGTCGCGCGCGAGCAAGTGGGGCAAACGTTCCCAATCTTCCGCCGGAAGCGAGGAAAGGGCGTTCAATTGGCCCAGATCCCCGCCCAGTTCCGCAAGCTTTTTCTCCACAGCCGCGCGGACCGCGGGATCGACAATGGCGGGAATGTCCTTGGCGCTCAACTTGCCGAGCGGCTTCCGGATGCTCACGTAGTCTTTGTTGCCGAGGCCATATTTATAAGGCTTGCTGTAGAGCGTCTCTTCATGGAGGGGCCCGCTCAGTTTATGGCTGGGACGGTGGGAGACGTTGAGGTTTTCAATGTGCGGGCGAACGGAATCGATAAAATCGCTCCACGGCCCTGGCAATCCCTTGAAAGGGCGATACGGCCTGCCGTCGGGCGGAACCTTCAAGCGAGCGGCCGCGTCGCTCATTGCCTTGATCACGGAGTTCGACGTAAGACCGACCACCACCGCGTCCACGGAGTGGTGACGATGATCGTCGCGGCCCTTTCCTTCGCCATGACCAAGAATCGCTTCGAGACCCCAAACCTTGCGCAGCGTGGCGGTGACCGATCCACTGCTCGCGAACACGCGCTGTCTTCCGTTGACGACCCGTCCGCCGTAAAGCTGCGCCAAGTAGTCGCCGGCAATCTTACTGGTACAGCGCGTATCGTTTAACTGGCGGGCGGTGAATTCGCCGAGGAGCTTGTCGGCCAATGTTTCTTCCGGTGTCAGCAGGAAACGACGCAGTTTTTCCGGATTGTTGAACGAGCGCACACGCGTTACGATTTCCGTCCACCGTTCCTCACCTGGATCGTAAAACGCCTCATACGGCGTCTGATTGTGCTTTCGGGCGTTCGCTTCATAGTGACAAAGCGTCTTGTTATTGAAGGAATCGTCGGGAAAGCGGCCGAGCGGCAGAATGTGTTCGACCTGAAACTCCGGCGCCTCAAAGAGTGTCTTGTGGCTGATGGGCTTTCCGGTATAAGGGCAAATCCAGCGACATTCGTCTGCCAGCATGATCTTCTCGATATCCGCTCGGCTGGGATGGGGATCGTTGGTTTCCTTTCGCAGCGCTATCGCCGCGGCTTGGCGCCGCTGTTCGAGTTTCCGATTCCGAACCCAGATATCTTGCCGCTGTTTCCGATTCTTCTTCAGGTCGCGGGCCAGCTCGATCCGAACGGAATCCGGTTTGCCGTACGCGCGCACGATTGCGTTGACCACTTTTCGCAGTTCGCTCATGGCCCTTTGTACGGCGGGATTGCGCACGCTTCCACACGGCGGCAAGCGATCTTTGGGCGCCTCTTTCTGTTTCGGATACGCCAGTTGGATTGCCTCGGTCAGGGAAAGCCCTTCCTCCAATAACGGAAGTAATCTCGCCAGGGCTCGCAAAGAGAACGCACAGTATCCCGGCTCCGCCGTCGATTCGCTCCAGGCGCGGGCGTGATCTTCATCCATGCCCCACTTTTCCCGCGCCTGTCGAAAAGCGTTCTCCCGGTCCTCTTCGCGGCGCCAATCCTCGACTGCTTCGACTTGCGCGGTGGGTGACACGCCTTCCCAACGGTCACTGAAGGCCGCGCGCATGTGCGAAGCGGTGCGGTTTCCGCGGCAGTTCTTTTCGCCGCCGCGCTCGAGATTAAACGCCACGCCTTTTTCCTTCGCTCCAATGAGTTTTCTGAGCGCCGAGAACTTCTGATCTCCATCGGTTTCCAGTTTGGCTAGGATTTGAGCGCGCTCCTCCGCCGACAATGGACGCTCAAAGCCCGAGAGGTCCCCCAGCCTCATGTTGTTCACGCGGTCCAAGACGCGAAATCGCTGAGCCGCAAGCGTGGCCCAGGGCGCTCGCTTCTGGGAGGGTTCAAGTTCGCACAAACCGACCATTTTTTCGCCGTCCTGAATGGGGCGCTGGTCGAACAGCAATGTTTCGATACGCGTCCGAAGTTCGGCGGTGAGCAGGTCAGGCCGGTTTGCCGCTTGCTTCTCCCAAATCGCGGAAAATTCGGCCGTAAACATGCGGCGATCCGTCCAGCGCCCGCGGATACGGCGTACGTTGGGATTGAGGCGCGAAAAGTACTCACCCAAACTGCGAGCGCCTCCCTCGGCGATCGCTTGTTGCAGTTCGGCGATTCCTTGCTTGACAGTGCCTTCGTCCTCATCCTTCTTTGGCGCCGCCTTTCGATTGCTCTTGAAGCCGCGCCTTTGACAGAGATGAAAGATTACTCGACCGAGTTCGCGAGGGTCGACCGCCGTGTCCAGGCACCTGCGGCGGAGGAAATAGACCAGAACATGTTCTTTGGCCAGAACGGCCGGGTCCGCAGCCATCGTCTTTTGCCATTCAGCCCAAAGCTCTCGGTCCAGTTGGTTGATGGTTTCATGAATGGCGACGCTCTTATTTACGGGCTGCGAGCCGGGCGTCGGTGGCAATAGTCCATGCGACTGTAGGAGGGAAAAAAGGTCGCGTCGCCGCGCCGCGCGCCGGCGGGCTTGGCGACGCTGCAAGCGCGCCTCTCGCCGAACCTTGTTTCGAGATTCCTCCTGGCCGCGATCCATTTTGCCGTCTACGCCGGGATCGAAAACGCGAACGCCGGCCGACAAAATTCCATGCGGTCCACCGTCGACATGCTGAATCAAAGCCCAGCCAATCGAGGCAGAGCCGATATCGAGTCCCAAAACATAATCTTTCGTGTCGATCATTTGCTCCTCGTCGGCGTTGGAATGCCGCATATTATGGCACATTGACGTGAAGCGTTCGGTGCAAATTTCCCAGACCTTCGCCAGCGATTTCTTGTTGACACGTTGGTGGCGTTTCGCTAGAGTGAGCAGCGTGTACATGAGCGGCGATTGCTCGGCTAATCTCAGTAAGCTTTCGTCGTAAGGCAACGCTCAATGAGCGACCGCACGAAATGCCTCCTGAAAAGGAGGCATTTTTATTTGATTTAGAAAAGCGAGAACGACGCCCGAACGCCCGGTTATGCTCCGGCTTGTTTGCGGATTTCTTCGAAGCTCGCAGCAATCGGCGGATTCATTTCTTCGAGTGAATTCGAACGCATCTTGCCATCGGGCAAAAGTCGCGACGCGACGACGGGCAAGATGCGCTGGTCGATCTGGCCCATCACTTCGCAGACCACCGGTCCCTTGATCGCCAGAATCTCCTGAATCCGCTGCTTGGCGACGCCACGATTTTCCACGCGCGCGAAGCGCAATCCATAAGCCGCGGCGATTTTTTCGGTTTCCGGCAGGGTGACACCCGATCCCGGCGTCGAGCCGACGTAGAATCCCTTGAAGAAAGTCTCCTGTGTGCGTCTGATCGACCCGTAGCCGTCGTTGTTGATCACAAACAGCTTCACGTTGAACTGATGATGCGCCAGCGTCTGCAATTCTTGAATATTGGTTTGCAGTGAGCCGTCGCCGATCACGGCGATCACATTTGTTTCGGGATGGGCCGCCGCCACGCCGAACGACGCCGGCAATGCCCAGCCCATTTCCGCGAACGATCCGGGATTCAAGTAGCGCTGCGTGCCCTTCACGCGAAACGCCTGGCCCAAGATCGGGTGCGGCTGTCCGGCGTCGGTGAGAATCGTTTCGCCACCCGATAGAACGTCGGACATTACGTCGATGAATTCGTACAAGTTGACGCGGTCGCCCGGTTCGCCAAAAAGATGGCCGTCCTTCATCACGTTGTATTCGATTTTCCACTGGCGGCAGAGGTTGCGCCACGATTCGGGCACCGCGCCCGCGTAGCTTGCGCACATCGAAGCGAGGCGCGGCAGGTAATCGTGGATGTCCCAAGCATGTTTGAAATGCACACCGATTTTTTCGCGCTGCAACAGCGGGCGCTCCAAATCGATTTGGATTTTTTCGGCGCGCGGCGCGAACATGTCGCCTTCGTACCCCACGGTTTGCACGTGCAAGCTGCATCCCATCGTGACAATCAAGTCCGCAGTCTGGACGGCGAAGTTTGCGGCCCGATGTGCCCGCGGTCCCGGATGGCCGACCCACAAGGGATGATCGAACGGCATCAGGTCTTTCGCCATTAAAGACGTCAGCACGGGAATTCCGAGGGTCTCGACAAATTTCAAGAACGCCGGTGTCTGCGACGCGCAACGCACGCCATGACCGGCGAGAATCAGTGGACGTTCCGCGCGTCCAATGCGATTGAGCAGCGCTGCCAATTCCTCTTCGTCCGCGCGTTTCGCCGACGGCGCGGGCGGAACGAACGCCTCGCTGTCCTCGGGATAGGCCGCGCCTTGCACGTCGAGCGGAATGTCGAGCAGCACGGGACCGGGACGTCCTTCGCGCGCCAGGTACAAGGCCTTCTCGAGGTGAAAACGCATGCGTTCCGGACTCTCGACAAACGCGGCATACTTGGTGACCGATTCAACAATCGGCACGATGTCCACTTCGAGAAATCCGTTTTGCCGCAATCCTTCGATGCCGCTAGCGCGCGCGGTGTCTTCGCGCTTGCATTGGCCCGTGATGAAAAGAATCGGTACGGAATCCTGATACGCGCCGGCCAGTCCCGTGACGAGATTCGTTGAGCCGGGGCCGCTTGTCGCGAGGCACACGCCAAGTTTTTCACTGCGGCGCGCGTATCCGTCGGCGCCCATCGCGCACGCCTGCTCGTGATGATTGCAGTAATAGCGCATGCGCGGCAGACGGCCGAAGGCGTCCATCAGATGCATCATCATTCCGCCGGAAAGCATGAAGTAGCATTCCGCGCCGGTTTGCTCCACGGTTTGCGCGACGTAGTCGGCGATTCTCATAGGTGAACGGTTCCGGACTTGCTGGGCTTCGCGGTGGGTTCGGCCATGCCCAGCTTCTCGCGGATCAAACGCTGGCGGAACGGCGACGGCCAATCGAGCGGCGGAGGAAGGAACAACGCGCGTCCCGTGATCAGCGCGCGCCGCAGGGCCGGACTATCGCCGGCGAGACCGCGCGCATACAGCAACCACGGCGCAGCTTCGCTCGGCATGTTCTTCAGCGCTTCGTTGGCGGCGGCATTGTCGTGGCGCAGCAGCGCCGAGTAGACGCGAACCATGCCGGTGAGCAGATCGCGCCGCGGTTGGCTGATCCAGGGACGCAAGGCGAAATACTGCCGCAAGCTCTCTCTCGCGCCCGCATCGTCGTGCAGCGCGCCTTGCAGCCACGCCTGCGCGGGCAATTCGTCGCCGAGAAGTTTTTGCGTCTTCACCATCGCCAGCGCCCGCGCGACGTTGCCCGCGCCGTCGCTCTTATTGTCGATCGCGCTCAAAATCGCCACGTTCGCCAGACTCATCAACATGCCGCCCGCGGCGATCGTGTTTCCGCCCAAGCCCAAGGCGTTCGCGCCGCGCAAATATCCTTCCATGGCCGCGGGGGCGTTGCCCATCGCTTCGGCCAAACGCGCTTGATAGAGCGGCGCGACGCGCTGTTCCTCGGCGGAAGCATGCGCCTCGTACTCGTTGAGCGCGGCGGCCGCGTCTTCGTACGATCCTTGATCGGCGAGAATCAGCGCGATCTTTTGATACGAAGAATAGCCGCCGAAATCGGGTTTTTCCTCGAGAAGTTTGCGGAACACCGTCAGCGCTTCTTCGTTGCGGCCCAGGATGAAAAGCGTTTCCCCGCGCGTGTCGAACGCGTTGGTATCGCCCGGCTGAAGTTTGATGTAGCGATCGCTGGCGTTCTTACAGGCCGCCTCGTCGCCGGCCATCGCGGTGGCGTAGACCATTTGATTCAACAGCGAAAAATCGTCGGGATCGAGTTCCAAGCCTTGCTGGACGAGTTTCACGGCGTCCGATGGATTGTTCGACAGCGAGAGCAACAGCGACAACTCGTTGCGCGCCTCGGTGTCGCGCGGAAATGCGGCCAGCAAATTTTCGAGCGCATGGCGGCGTGCCACGGGATCGCCGCCGAGCGCGGCGAAATCCAGCGGCAGGCGCAAGCGTTCGCGGCGCGGCAGATGATCTTGCAGTTTGGCGGTGATTGTCAGGTACTCGTAACACTGGCGTGGTCCACCGGCGCGGCAGTACAACTCGGCCAAACGGAATTTCGCCAGTGCGAACGATGGATCGAGAATCGCCGCTTGCTCGTATTCCTTCACCGCCGGTTGCACCGCGCCGTAGATCGCTTCCTCCGCGACCAAGTAATGATGCAGCGCTTCGGGATTTGAAGTGGCGAATTGCGACGTAACGGGCCATTGCGAGGGCGCGCGCGACCCGAGAATCGACCCGGCCACTTCTTTCACCGCCGCGTCCGCGAGTCGTGCGATGTCGTTGGCGTTCTCCGCGTACAGTTTGAACTCAGAGCGCGTGCGGCCGCCCGCGGTGTCTTGAACGCGCAAATCCAACCTCAGGCGCGAGGGACCGTCGCGCAGCAACGCGCCGGTTACCGCGAGATCGGCGCCTGACTCTCGCGCGATATCCAGCGCGACGTGGTAATTCGCGAGTTGCCCGAGTTTTTGGTTGTTATGGATCAGCGCTTCCACTTGGCGTTCGAGCGAAATCACTTCGACGCCTTGGACCTGTTCTAACCCGGTGGTAATAATGTCAGGCAACCCGCGGGATAGCCATCCAAGCGAACGATCTTGCGAAAGATTGTTGATCCACACCACCGTTACGGCGTGCCGCGACGCTCGCGCGCCTCCCGATCGCGCGCGACTCCACCACGCGGCGACGGCGGCGATCAAGAGAATCGCTGCGACCACCAGCAAGTAGTTGCGATGTTCAGGCGGCGGATGTACAGCGACCGGAGCGTGCGCGCCGATTGCGTACAAGTCCGCGGAAAGCTCGCGCGCCGATTGGTAACTGCCGGCGAGTGCTCGCGAAACCACCGGGCGCAGCTCCTCGGGCAAGCGCGAAATGTCGGCGCCCTCGGCTGCGGTGTCGGCGGGCGACGGCGCGACGGGCGCGGCGTGTCCTGTGGCGAGTTCGTACAGGATGCGGCCAACGGCCGCGAGGTCGGCTTGCGGATCGAATGTTTCCGACGGCTCCTGCGCGAATCCTACAATCAGCGCTTCGCCTTGTGGCGTGATTACGATGCTATCGGGCGTCAGCGATCCATGCGTGAGTCCTTGCTCGTGGTGCTCGGCGAGCGACGTCGCAAGGTCGATGGCGATGCGGCGGAATTGCGTGGCGCTGATGCCGGAGCCCGCGATGATTTCACGCAGTGTGCGGCAACCGGCCGGCAGTTGCAGCGGCAGCGGCGCCGGTTCGGGCGACGGCGTGATGTCCGCGGGCGTGTCGGCGTGCTCCGGAGTGTTTTCTGGGAGAGGCGTTTCGTCGCTCATAGATGGGAGCGGTGGAAAAGTCCATCATATCATTCGGAGCAGGGAGCGACGGTGAGGGGAACTACTTCAGGGCTTCGAATAAATCGGCATACTCCGCCGGGACGGATTCGTCTTTCTTCGCGACCGGTGGCTCGAGAGCCATTTCCAACTCGCGGCATTCGTGACAAATCAGACGGTGCGTCAACAGCCAACGCCCGATCAGCAGGTTTTCCCGCGACGCACAGACATTGCAGCGCAATTCGCTGAACAATTCGCGCACCGCCAGCGCGACGATTCCGGCGAGCAGCCAGATTTGCCAGTGTCCCCAGGGATCGGGGAGCAATCCGCTTACCGAAAAGCGTCGCGGGGTGAGATCGGTGTCGCAGGCCAGCAAATAGGCGCACACTCCCCACAGCGACAAGGCACCACGGAGCGCCCAGCGATTGATGCTGGCCACCAACTCGGTTCCCGAAATCCCTTTGCTTGGTACGACTATGATTCTCATCCTGAGCCCACTACTCAATTTGACGTACGAGACTGCCGGCAGGATTCATTGGCATAAGGCCCATCAATATAAAGCCTTGGCAGCATCCGACCCGGCGCCACCGCGTAGGACCTTCAAACTATCTTTCAGTTGCCGGCTCAGCATGGCCATGTCCGAGGAAAAATTCAGCAGGCGGTAGCCCATCGCCGCGCATTCCAGCAGGCGTTTTTCGTCGCCCAAGTGAATGCCCGCGGCTACCGGACTTCCCGCACACGCCTGGGCGATTCGCTCCAGCGCTTCGCGGAATTTCGGACTCCCGAATTCTCCTGCTAGTCCTAGCGAAATCGAGAGGTCGTTGGGGCCAACCATGGTCGCGTCGATGCCGGGCACGCGCACCGTGTTCGGCAAATCGTCGATGGCCGCGCCGCTTTCCACTTGCACAATGACAATGGACTCCGCGTCGATGCGCGCCATCGCTTCGGGCGGCGAAAGCGTTTGGAAATCGGTGAGGATTCCGCGAATGCCAAAGCCGCGCTGTCCCGCGGGCGGATATTTTACCGCGTCCACCACGCGCCGCGCTTCCGCGGCCGAGTGAACGCGCGGGGCAACGATGCCCGCCGCGCCGCAATCGAGCGCGCGCGCGATCAGGTAATACTCGTTCTGAGTCACGCGCACCAACGGCGCGAGATTCGCGCCGCGGCCCGCGCGGCACAGCGCTTCGATCTCGAGATATCCGGCCGGCGAATGCTCGGTGTCGATAATAAAGAAGTCCAGGCCCGCCACGGCCATCATCGGCACGAGTTCCGGCGAGAGACACTCCGTCAACATCGTTCCGAAGATCCGCTCTCCGGCGCGCAGTTTTTCTTTCACGCGGAATTGGGGCATTATTTGTCCGCTCGCTTGCCGGTGAACGTTCCTTCGCCCATCTCACCGAGTTTCACTTTGCCCTTCACGGAATTGTCGTCGGTGAATTCGCCGGAATACACCACCTCGCCGACCTGGTCGATGGTGAACTTGATCTCGAACTTGCCGTCTTTGTTCGTGCCTGCGACTTTGTTCGAACCGAGTTGACCTTGATAATCTCCCGTGACTTTTTCGCCGTCTTGCTTCAGCGTGAACGTGGGAGTGCCGGACCCCGCCGACGTTTCCACGTTGAAAGTCCACTTGCCGGTGAGATCTTTTCCGGCGGGAACCGCGGCCAAAGCCAAGCTGGCAGCCAGCACCAGACAGAGAGTCAATTTCTTCATGCGCGCCTCCTCTTTGGGAACCAAAATCATATCATTGACCGGTTGCCGGTTGCTTGTGCCGGTTGCCGGTTTCCTTCTGTTCTTGATTTTTGATTTCTTCTGCAACCCGCCTGCCCTTCGCGCCATCGTATTGTTATGCACACCCCACTTTTGGCCGACGCACTGAACACCCTGTTCCGCGACGCGCGCACGCATCGCGCGTGGCTCGATAAACCGGTTTCCGACGATCTCTTGCACGAGCTTTACGATCTCTTCAAGTTGGGGCCGACCAGCGCGAACTGTTCTCCGGCCCGAGTGATCTTTGTGAAGAGCGACGAAGCCCGCGCGCGATTGCTTCCCACGCTCGCGGGAACGAATACCGACAAAGTAAAAGCGGCGCCGGTCACCGCGATCATCGCCAACGACATGGAATTCTACGAGAAACTTCCGGAACTTTGTCCGGGAATGGATGCGCGATCGTGGTTCGTGGGCAATCAGCCGTTGATCGAAGAAACCGCCATGCGCAACGGCACGCTGCAAGGTGCTTATTTGATGCTGGCCGCACGCGCCCTGGGACTCGATTGTGGTCCGATGTCGGGATTCGACAAAGCGAAAGTCGACGCCGAGTTTTTTCGGGAAGGAACGACGGAAGGAAAATGGCGCTCGAATTTCCTCTGTAATTTGGGTTACGGCGACGCGTCGAAGCTTCATCCGCGCCAGCCGAGGCTCTCGTTCGACGAAGCTTGCCGCCTGATTTAGGGGACGCCGCGCGGCGAATGATACGATAGAAGTTTATGGTTCGTGCACGAGACGGGCTCGCCGTACTTCTGCTTTTCCTCCTGTCCGCATGTGAAAATCGCCAGCCGCTCGCGGCGCCGGAGCGCCCGCCCGCGCCGGTGAACGTGGCGGAAGCGCAGGCGCACAACGTTCCCATTTATCTCGACGAAGTAGGTCGCTGCGTGGCGCGCGAAGTGGTGTCGGTGCAGCCGCAGGTTTCCGGCCGCATCACCGATATTCTGTTCGCCGACGGCGCAGACCTGAAGAAAGGCGATCCGCTTTTCACCATCGATCCGCGGCCGTTCCAGGCGGCGTTGCATCTGGCGGAAGCGAACGTCGCGCAAGCGAAAGCCGCGCTCGATCTCGCCAAGACGCAGTACGCGCGCGTCGCCGATCTTGTGGATTCCCGCGCCATCGCCAAGCAGGATTACGATACCCGCAAGAACACCGTGGCCGTCGACGAAGCGCAAGTGGCGCAAGCCGAAGCCGCGCTGGAGACGGCGCGCCTGAATCTCGACTACACGTCGATTCGCTCACCCATCGATGGACGCGCCGGACGGCGCTTGGTCGATCTAGGCAACATCGTCACCGCGAATCAAGGATCGCTCCTCAGCATTCAGCGGCTCGATCCCATCTACACCGACTTCACCGTGGCCGAAAACGATTTGGGCAACGTGCAGCACAGCATGTCGCAAGGCGGACTCAAGGTGAACGTATCGCTGCCCGACGATTCCGGGCCGCCGCTCACCGGCGACGTGACGTTTGTCGACAACGCGGTGCAGGAAGGCACCGGCACGGTCACGTTGCGCGCGACAATTCCCAATGGCGCGCATCGCTTGTGGCCGGGACGCTTCGTCAAAATCCGCTTGATCCTCAGCAACAAGCCGGGCGCCGTGTTGATCCCCGCAGCCGCGCCGCAAATGTCGGCGCGCGGGCCGTTTGTCTACGTGATTCACGACGATTCCACGGCGGAGCTTCGACTCATCACCACGGGACAGCGCCAAGGCGATTTGCTCGTGGTGGAATCGGGACTCGCGGCCGGTGAACGCGTGGTTGTGAATGGTCAGTTGGGCGTGGCGCCGAACGCGAAAGTGAAAGTTGTGCCGGCCCCTGGGGCCACGGGAAGCAGCGGCGCCGCGGCTACCACGGGAGCGAGCAAGTGAATCTCTCCGAACCATTTATTCGCCGGCCCGTGATGACGGCGGTGCTGACGCTCTCGGTGATTCTCTTCGGAGTGCTCGCCTACTTGCAGCTTCCGGTGAACGATCTTCCGGCCGTCGACTATCCGGTGATCAGCGTTTCGGCGTCGTATCCGGGCGCGAATCCCGAGACGATGGCGAACAACGTCGCCACGCCGCTCGAGCGCCAGTTCATGCAGATCAACGGCCTGGACCTGGTCACATCGACGAGCGTGCAGGGTCAAACCAATTTCACGCTGCAATTCGCGCTGGAAAAAAGCATCGACGCCGCGGCCACCGACGTGCAAACGGCGATCACGCAGGCCACCGGACAGTTGCCGCTCGACATGCCCGCGCCGCCCAGCTACACGAAGACGAATCCCAACGATCAGCCGGTGTTGTACATCTCGCTCACCAGCGATTCGGTCACGCAAGGGCAACTTTACGACTACGCCGCCACGCAAATCGGGCAGCGCATCAGCATTCTCGAAGGCGTGAGCCGCGTGAACGTGTTCGGCGCGAAGGCCGCGGTGCGCATCAAGGCCGATCCTTCCAAGATGTGGGCGCGGGGAATTTCCATTGACGATCTCTCGGCCGCCATTCGCAATGGAACCAGCTACGCCGGCGCGGGACAATTTGACGGATCGAGTGGAACGTACTTGTTGCGGCCGCGCGGTCAGTTGGACACCGCGGCGTCCTACAACGATTTGATCGTGGGAGCGCAGAACGGCGCGCCGGTTTTCCTGCACGATGTCGCACGCGCCGTGGATTCGCTGCAAGACGAGCGCATCCGCATGCAATTCTGGTTGCGCGGCTATCCGGTGCCCACCGCCACCACAACGCTCGGCGTTTTTCGCCGCGCCGGCGCGAACGCCGTGGAAGTGGCGCAACGAGTGCGAGCCATTCTTCCGATTGTCGCGCGTGAAATTCCCGCGTCGGTGACCATCACGCCGTCCTACGACCGCTCGAAGACCATCGTCAACTCCATCGACGAAGTGCAGCAAACGCTGCTCATCGCGTTCGTGCTGGTCGTCATCGTGATTTACGTGTTCCTCGGCCGCGCCACGGACACGTTGATCCCCGCGGTGGCGCTGCCGCTCTCCTTGCTGCTGACGTTCGTCGTCATGAAGATTCTCGGCTACAGCCTGGACAATCTCTCGTTGATGGCGCTGACGCTGGCGATCGGATTCCTGGTGGACGACGCGATCGTGTTTTTGGAAAACACGGTCCGCCGTATGGAGCGCGGCGAAAAAGCGCTCGACGCCGCTTTGAACAGCGCGCGGGAAATCAGTTTCACGATTGTTTCGATGACGGTTTCGCTGGCGGCGGTGTTTCTTCCGCTCGTCTTCATGCCGGGACTTGTGGGGCGCATTTTCCGCGAGTTCGCCATCACCATCGTCGTATCGATTTTCGCATCCGGCATCGTTTCCCTCACGCTGACGCCACTCATGTGCGCACGGCTACTGAAGGATCGCGGCGAGGGCACGAAGAAAACGTGGATGGAGCGGGTCATCGGCGCGATCGAGCGCGGCGTCCTCAACGTGTATGGAAAATCCCTGCATTGGTTTTTGAAGTGGCGTTTTGTTTCCGCGATCATTTGGTTGATTTGTTTGGGCGGGACAATTTGGCTCTTTCGCGCTGTACCAAAAGCCTTCCTCCCGGTCGGCGACAGCGGATTTCTCCGCGGAATTTACCTTGCGCGAGAAGGAACGTCGCCGGAGCAGATGCACGCGATTCAGGATCAAGTGGCGGAAATCATTCGCGCCGATCCCAACGTGTTGAGCAACTTTTCGATGACCGGCAACGCCGGGTTCACATCGTCGAATCAAGGATTCGTGGGACTCTTCCTGAAGCCGGTGAACGAACGCAAGCCGATTCAAGCGGTCGGCGCCGAGTTCATGCAAAAGGTGAATCAGATTCCCGGCATCTTCGCGTTCTTCCAGCCGAATCCGGTGCTGCAAATCTCCACGGGCGCCACGCAGCAGACGCAGGGGCAATACGCTTACGCGCTCTCGGGCGTCGATCCCGTGGAAGTGCGCGCCACCGCCGTGAAGATGATGGCCAAGCTGCGCGACTATCCGGGCATCGCCACGCTGACGTCGGATTATTTCGCAAACACGCCGGGACTCGAGATCGACATCCGCCGCGAGCAAGCGCGCACGCGCGGCGTTTCCGAGGCGCGCATCTTAACGCTGCTGCGCAATGCGTATTCCCAAAACTATTTGTACTTGATCAAGCGTCCGACCGATCAGTACCAAGTGATTCTCGAAGTAAAAGACAACGAGCGCTCGGAGCCCGGCGACCTGTCGCTGCTCTACATCAAGAGCGACGACGGGCGCAGCATGATTCCATTGCGTGAACTGGTGGAATGGAGGCCGACCCTCGGACTTCAGAGCGTGAATCACTTGAATCAGTTCACCAGCGTCACCCTGTTCTTCAACGTAAAGCCGGGCGTGGCGCTGGGCGACGTTACGGACTACATCGCCAAGGTCGCCGGCGAAGTCGTGCCGCTCACCGTGCGCGCCGGATTACAAGGCGAGGCCCTGACGTTCAGCTCGACCGTGCAGCAACTCACGATTCTCATGGGACTCGCGGTCTTCGTGATGTACGTGATTCTGGCGATCTTGTACGAAAGCTACTTGCATCCCATCACGGTGCTTTCCACGCTGCCCACCGCGCTGGTCGGCGGATTGCTCACGCTGTATCTGGCGCACGAGCAAGCGTCGCTGTACGCGTTCGTCGGAATGTTTATGCTGATGGGAATTGTGAAGAAGAACGGAATCCTCATCGTCGATTTCGCGATTCAACGGGTGGAGCAAGGCGAAACGGCGCTGCAATCGATTCATGACGCGAGTCTCGATCGCTTCCGTCCGATTCTGATGACCACGCTGGCGGCGGTGATCGGCGCGCTGCCGATTGCGGCGGGATACGGCGCGGACGGCGCGTCGCGGCGTCCGCTGGGTTTGGTCATTATCGGCGGACTCGTGGTGTCGCAGTTCATCACGCTGTACGTCACGCCGGTGATTTACCTCTACCTTGAAGATTTTCAGGAAAAAGTGCTCGACCGCACTTCCTTCTTTCACTCCGCGCACTCGAAGTTGCCGAGCGCCATGAGCGGAGCCGCGCCGCTGGCGGTGAAGGAGCACTAGATGCGGCGCATTTTCATCGCGGCGGCGTTGACGGCGTGCTTAACGGGCTGCGCGCATCCGGTGGCCTATCAGCGCCCGGCCGTCGATCTGCCGCCGGCATTCCGCGGCGCGCCGGAAACACCGGCGCCGGCGAACACTTCGATTGGCGATCAGAAATGGACCGAAGTTTTCCAAGACTCTGAACTGCAATCGTTGATCAAGAAGGCGGCCGAGAATAACTACGACGTTCGCATCGCTGCCACGCGCGTGCTCGAAGCGGAGCAGCAAGTGACGATCGCGCGGGCCGATCGCTTTCCCACAGTCACGGGCGGTCTTGGCGGCACGGCGCAGCGCGCCGCGCGCGCGGGTGTCGTGCCCGCGTACTCGTTCGCGGCGGGATTGTTGACGGTCAACGGCGCGTGGAATCCCGATTTTTGGGGACGATATAAATCCGCCACAGAAGCAGCGCGCGCGAATTTGCTGGCCGCCGGGTGGGCGAAACAGGAAGTGGCGCGGACGCTCGTGGCCAGCGTCGCCTCGGGGTACTTCGATTTGCGCGAGCTCGACTTGGAACGCGAGATTTCCGGCGCCGCCGTGAAATCGCGGCAAGAATCGCTCGAATTAACGCGCACGCGCGAGTCGCACGGTTTGGCTTCGCTTCTTGATGTCCGGCAAGCCGAGCAATTGGTGCAAGCGGCCGCCACGCAAATCCCCGATCTCGACCGCCGCATCCAGCAGCAGGAAAACGCGCTCAGCACGCTGCTGGGCGAGAATCCTCGCGCGATTGTGCGCGGCATCAAGTTAGAGGAGCAACCGCAACTTCCTGAAGTTCCCGCGGGACTCCCTTCATCTCTGCTGGAGCGGCGTCCCGACGTGAGAGAAGTGGAAGCGCAACTGGTGGCCGCGGGCGCCGAGTTGAATGTCGCGCGCGCCGCGCTGTTGCCTTCATTTTCACTGACCGGCAGCACCGGCTTGCAAAGTTCGGCGCTCAACTCCATCCTCGATCCCAACGCGGTGATCGTGAATCTGGCCGCGCAACTGACCCGGCCGATTTTCAACGCCGGGAAACTGAAGGCACAAGTGCGCTTGGCCGAAGCGCAGCAGCAAGAATTGGTTCTTGTGTATCGCAAGACGATCTTGAACGCGCTGCAAAGCGTCTCGGATTCGCTGGTCGCGTATCGCAAGAGCCGCGAGTTCCGCACCGAACAAGCCAAGCTCGCCGACGCCGCGAAAGACGCCGCGCGCCTCTCGAATTTGCGCTACAACGCGGGCGAAACGGATTACTTGGAAGTGCTGACCAACGAAACCAACGCCCTGGCCGCCGACTTGGGCTTGGCGCAGGCGCGCTTGAACGAATTGCTGTCGCTGGTGCAGCTCTATCAGTCGCTCGGCGGCGGCTGGCAATAACCGGACGACAGCGCGCGATACTTTCGCAATAGCTCGTACATCACCACCGCTCCCGCGGATGCCACATTCAACGAATGCTTGCGACCGAGCATGGGGATTCGCACGTGCGTGTCGCACGCCGCGGAAACCTCCGCCGTGAGGCCGTCCGTCTCGTGACCGAAAAGTACGCACACCGGAAATCGCGGCGACCAATCGAACAAATCGACCGCTTGTGGCGATGTCTCCACGGCCGCGATTTCGTAACCCGCGTCTCGCAATCGTGCGATCACAGGCATCGTTTCGCGCAAGTGTTCCCAGGCGACCGATTCCTCTGCGCCCAGCGCGGTTTTCGAAATCATGGGCTTGGGTGGATATCCGGTGATGCCCGTGAGATACAACTTTTGCAGCGCGACCGAATCGGCGGTGCGAAAAAACGCTCCGACGTTGTACAGGCTGCGGACGTTTTCCAGCAAGACGCATGCCGGCAGTGTGCGGATCGCTTCGTACGCGGCCGCGCGTGTGGTGGCGCGATAGGGAAGGCGAGTGTCGTTCGTGGACAAGAGCCTAGACGCGGTGATAATCCGGCCGCCAGTTCTTGATCGCTTGCTTGATGGCTTTCGGCTCGCTCAATTCGCCGGCGAGCACCCGTGCAGCGAGTCCCGGCAATTCGTCGTCGGGCGCAAAACGCAGCGCGATGATTTGGCTCCGGCCCACTTCGGAGAATCGCTTGGCGAGATCCGGCGAGAGCACTTCTTTCCAGCGCAGTTTTTCTTCCAGGCGAATCACGCGATCCTGCGCCTGCAATGCGAAGATGCGCGCCGCCAGCGCCAAGCCGATCAGAATGAACGCCACCAGCAAATCGAGCAGCGGCTGCGCGCGTCCATGCGAATCGTTGATGACGAGATACACGCGATAGCCGCGCCAAAGCAGGTTGACGAACAACAGCGGCAACAAGACGAAATGGAATAACGGCACGAGCTTGGTGTGATTCGAGAAATTCTGGGGGGCTTGGTCGGCCATGTTTTCTCCTCGAAGGGGATTCGGCAGCGCGACTATTTCTCTGCGTCTTTTTCCAGCTTTTCGATCTTCTTCTTGATTTCCTTCGCTTGCTTGTCTCCGGGCGCCAGCTCCACGAACTTGCGATAGGCCTGAACCGCGCGCGCCGGATCGTCTTTTCTCTCGAGCGCCTCGCCGAGTTTCAAGTAGGCGAGCGCGTTTTTCGGCTGCCAGCGCGTGGCTTCCGTATAGCGATTCGCGGCTGCATTGAAACTGCCTTTCTTCATGTAGAAATCGCCGATCTTCATTTCATCCGCCGACTTCTTTGGATCGAGCGTGTATTCCTTCACGTCGCCGGCGATGTCGGCATCTTCGTCGCGCAGCATCCGCGCCTGCGGCTTATCCGGCGGAGGAGCAGGGACGGGCTTGGGCGGATCTTGCGCCAACACTGCGACAAGCATCCAGAACATCATGCGGGTATTGTAGCATTTTTGCGACACGATGAGCGTCAGCGGCGGGCAGTGACGAGCGTACAATATGGCTATTCCAACGCCCGGGAGTTCTGTGTGATGAGTCGAAACGCAAATTCAGGAGGTGAGCTTTGCAATTTTTCGCGGCTCAAGACGATCCTCGATGGCAATACCCAACCGATTGCCCCGGTTTTCTCGGTACCTCTCCCGCCATGCGGGAACTTTCCGAAAGCATCCGCCGTTTCTCACGGCACAACCACACTGTTCTGATCGCCGGCGAGCGCGGCTCCGGCAAGGAGCTGGCGGCGCGCGCCATTCACACGCTGGGACCGCGCGCATCGCGTCCGTTTCTCGTTTACACTTGCCGATCGCACACTATGACGGATCAGGAGAGCGACTTATTCGGATATGCTCGCGGCGCGTTTCCCCGTGCGATCTCGACCAGTCCGGGACTGCTGGAGACGGCGCGCGGCGGCACGCTGTTCTTGGACGATGTCGACGAGATGCCGCTCGACGTGCAAGGGAAACTCCTGCAGACATTGCAAGAGCGGGAGTTTCAAGCGGTCGGCGGCGCGCGTCCAGTGAAACTTGCCGCGCGGATTCTGGCGGGTGCCAGCCGCTCGGTGGACTCCGCCGTTCGCGCGGGTACATTTCGCCGCGACCTTTACCATCGCTTGACGCTGGTCACACTGCGCGTGCCGTCGCTGCGAGAGCACAAGAGCGACATTCCGGTGTTGGTGAATCATTTTCTGCAAAAGTATCGCGTGGCTGGACGGCCGCAGCCCAGCATTTCCGACGAGGCGATGCGTTTGTTGCAGAGTCATAACTGGCCGGGCAACGTGCGTCAATTGGAGAAATGCATTCGCCGCGCGTTGGCCTCGGGCGCCGGGCCGGTGTTGCGATGCGCCGATCTGGCCGGGGACTTGATGGCCGGAAATTCGCTGCCGGCTCGCGCCCAGGAAGTCGCGCCGCTCGTTGACGCCGGCCTCAGCGCGACTGAGACGATTCCTTTGGCGGAAGTGGAAAAGCAGGCGATCCTGCGCGCGATCCTGGTGAGCCGCGGCGACAAAGTGCTCGCCGCGCGCCGCCTGGGAATCGGCAAGACCACGGTGTATCGAAAGCTGAAGGAGTACGGCGTTACGTCCTAAGCTTGTTTCTCCGCTGCCGCGTGGTGATCACGTCCGCTCAGCACATAGTGGACCACCGGGGTCACGAGCAGCGACAACACCATCGACGCCAGCAATCCGCCGATCACGGCGATCGCCAGCGGTTGCAGCATTTGCGACCCCGCGCCCACCGCCAGCGACAGCGGAATCATGCCGGCGACGGTCGCCAGCGCGGTCATCAGGATGGGACGCAAGCGGCGCTCGCCCGCTTCCAGCATCGCTTCCCTCGGCGACGCGCCTTGCGCGCGGAATTTTTGGTCCGCATCGAGCAGCAGGATTCCGTTCTTCGCCACGATACCCACAACCATGATCAGTCCCATGAACGACGAGATGTTGAACGACGTCCGTGTGACTAACAACGCGAAGAAAACGCCGGATGTCGAGAGCAGGGCGGAGGTAACGATCGCGGTGGGCGCGGCGAAATCGCGGAACTCGAAGAGCAGCACCATGAAGACGAGCACCACGGCCAAAACGAGAACGAACGCCAAGTCCTTGTATGCTTTCTGCTGCTCCTCGTAGACCCCGCCATAAATCACGCGGATTTCCGGCGGAACTTGCAATTCGGCGACGGCTTTCTGCACGATCGCCATTCCTTTGCCCAAGCTGAGTCCGCCGCGGAATCGTCCCGTGACCGCGATATATCGCTGCAAGTTTTCGCGGCGCACCTCAGTCTGTCCCACTTCCGTGGTGATCGTGGCCAGCGCGCCGAGTGTGGCCGTTTTTCCCGTGGCGTTACTGGTGATGATGGTGTCGCGGATGCGGTCGAGCGACATTTTCTTGCCTTGCGGGAAGCGCACGCGAATGGTGTACGCGCGATCGTTCACCACCACGGGCGTGGCCGCTTCTTCGCCTTGCAGGAGCGCGCTGACGTCGGTCTCGATTTCCTGCGCCGTGAATCCTGCGCGCGCCGCTACGCCGGCGTCCACGGTCATTACCAGCGCCGGTCCGCTGATGGTGCTTTCGATTCCATCTTTGACCTCGTCGACGCCTTCAATCTTTTTCACTTTGTTGGCGACTTTCGGTCCCCAAACTTTCAGCAGCGCGGGATCTTGCGAGAACAGCTTGATCTCCATCGGCTCGGGCGAGCCGGTGAGATCACCGATCATGTCTTGCAGCAATTGCGGGAATTCCACGTCGAGCTGCGGATACTGTGCTTGAACTTTCTTGCTGATGTCGGCGATCACGGCGTCGACGCTGCGCCGCGGCGTGGGCTTCAGGCGCACGGAGAAATCGCCTCGGTGCGCTTCGGTGACGGCGGCCAATCCCAGCTCCAGTCCCGTGCGGCGCGACGTTCCCGCGACTTCCGGCGTCGCTTGCAGGATTTTTTCCACGCCCAGCAATACTTTGTTCGTGTCCTCCAGGGAAGACCCTGCCGGCATCAAGTAATCGAGAATAAATCCGCCTTCGTCCATCGCCGGCAGCAGATCGGAATCGAGCGCCTGAAAACAGAAATACGACCCAGCGACGAGCACGATCGATCCCAACCCGAGCGCCCAAGGATAATCGAGAACCAACTTCAACGCGCGATCATAGATCGCGGTCAAGCGGCCCATGAAGCCGCTTGTGTGTTCATGGCCACCCTCGTGTTCCTCGTGTTTGCGCTCGCCGCGCAGCAAATAGTGGCTGAGCGTCGGCGTCCAAGTGACCGCCAGCGCCAGCGAGGTGAGCAGCGCCGCGCCCACCGTGACCGCCAGGGCGCGGAAAAACGTGCCCGTGACTCCGGCAATCGAAATCAGCGGCAGGAAGACCACGATCGGCGTGATCGTCGACCCGACCAGGGGCACGCGAATCTCGCGCAGCGCGCTGCGGATGGCGTCGGCGCGCGATTGTCCGGAGTCGCGGTGTAGCACGATGTTTTCGACAACCACGATGGCGTCGTCGATCACCAGACCCACGGCGGCGGCGAGTCCGCCGAGCGTCATCAAGTTTAAGCTCTGGCCGATCGCACGCAGCACAATCAGCGTGATCGCGATGGTAGCGGGAATCACCAGACCCGCGACGAGCGAACTGCCCCAATCGCGCAGGAAAAGCACCAGGATGACGGCGGCGAGAATCAATCCAATGATGATCGCGTCACGCACGCTGGCGATGGAGTCGCGCACCAGCTCCGATTGGTCGTAGTACGTTTGCACTTGCACGCCGCTCGGCAGCGTTTTCTTGATGTCGCTGAGTTCTTGTTCCGCCAGATCGCGCACGGCGACGGTGTTGGAGTTTGGTTGGCGAAAAATATTCACGAGCACCGCGGGCTTGCCGTTCGCCGTGACCATCGTATAGACCGGCATCACCGACGTATGCACGGTCGCCACGTCGCGCACGCGCACCGGCACGCCGTTCGGCGTCGTGCGGATCACGATGTCGGCGATTTGCGAGGGATCCTTGGTTTGCCCGGTGACGAGCGCGAGCGAGAGCTCGTGATTGTTCTCGATCAAGCCGGGCGAATCGATCATGTTGGTCTTGGCGACGGCGTCGAGAATCGCCGGCACCGAAACTTGCGCCTGCAAGAGCTTCGCGGGATCGGGCTCGATCTGAAACTCCGGAACTTTTCCGCCCTGGACCACCACCATCGACACGCCGATCACGCGATTCAAGCGTGGCTTCAGCGTGTAGGTGGCCAGCTCCCACAAATCGCTTTGCGTCATACTCTGCGACGTGAGACTGTAGGCGAGAATCGGGAACGCCGCAAACGTCAGGCGATTCGATGTGACTTTTGCGGTGGGCGGCAAGTTCGCTTGGGCGCGCGCCAGCGCCGCATTTACGTATTGCAGCGTCTGGAACATGTCCACGTTCCAGTTGAAGAACAAATCCACTTCCGCATCGCCGCGGGCCGTGATGGAGCGGACCATTTCCAGACCCGGCACGCTGTTCATCGCTTCTTCGATCGGTCGCGTGACCGTGACTTGCGTTTGATTGATGGGGGAAACGCCGTTATCGACGCCCACCACGACGCGCGGGAAATCGGTGGACGGGAAGACCGATACCGGAATCGAAAACGCCAGATACGCGCCCACCGCCACGAACGTGACGATGACGAAGATCACGGGTTTCGAGAAGCGCGCGGTCCAGTGCTCCGCACCGCTCTCGATCTGATCGGGCCGCTCGCTCATGGTTTCTTCGCCCCGGTTGAAGACGCTTTGCCGGTGGCGCCCTTCGCACCGTCTTCCGGTTTCTCTTCGTCGGCGTTCTCGTCCTCGTCTTCTTCCTGCTTCGGCGCTTGCACCGTGACCTTGGCTTTGTCCTCCAGACCCAAGCCGCCGCTCGTCACCACTTGCTCGCCTTCCTGCAATCCACTGATGATTTGGACGCGCGCGCCTTGACGCACGCCCACATTGATGCGGCGCTCGTGGGCTTTGTTGTCGGAGGTGACGACCATCACTTTTTGTCCGCCGTCGTCGGCGTTCAGCAACGCGGTCGCCGGCACGACGATGGTGTTCTGGATCGTTTCCGCAACGATCGCGACGCGCACCGTTCCCCCGGGCTTCAATTTCTCTTCCTTATTTTCCGCCTGCACCCAAACTTCCACGGTTGTCGTGTTCGGATCCACCGCGGGACTCACTACCGTGACTTTTCCGGGGATGTCGCCGTCCGGTCCGGTCAGTCGCGCGGGCCGGCCGACTTTGATCGCCGCCGCGTCTTTCACCGGAACATTGGCGCGCGCGACGATTTCATGAATGTCGACGATCGTGATGAGCGGCGCGCCGTTCGCCGGCATTTCTCCCGGATAAAGCGGACGGTCGGCGACAATTCCCGCGATCGGGCTGTGAATTTCCGCGTACTGCACTTGCGCGGCGGCCGTTTCGTAATGCGCTTTGGCGGCGCTCATCTGCGCTTGCGCGGTGCGGATCGACTCCCGCCGCGACACGTTTGTGAATCCCTCGAGGTGCCGCTTCGCGGTGTCGTATTGGCTCTGCGCCTGCACCATGGCCACGCGCGCGTCGTCCACCAGTTTTGCGGCGAGCGCGCCTTCCTGCTGAAGCTTCACGCGATTCTCGTAAACGCGTTTGGCGGCTTCGAGGGCTTGCTCGTCCGCTTTCACATCGGATTCCGCTTTCGTCTTGTCTTCTTCCACCGTGGCGCCGGTCAGCGTTTGATACGCGGCTTGCGCGGCGTCGTATTGCTGTTTGCTTTCCTCGGCCGCGGCGGTGAGGTCGGTGCCTTCCAGTGTCAGGAGCAACTTGCCGGCCGTGACATGATCGCCGCGATTCACGAGCACCTTTTTCACCGGCGCGCTGATCTTCGACGTCACATTCGCCTGGTTGATTGGATACAACACGGCGTCGGCGCTGATCACGTGATCGATGGCGCCGCGCGACGCGGCTTCCACCGTCACTGGCGTGGGCGCTTCAGCTTCCTTCTTTTCGTCGGCGTCTTTCTTACAGCCGGCGGCCACAAACAATGACGCGGCGAGCAAGACCGGTACCAAGGTCTTGCCAAGGAAGAAAGTCTTGCGATGGATGGGCATGATCAAAAAGTCCCCATGAGAATTTGCAAGTTAGCGACGGCCACGCGATAGCGCACCAAGCCGTCGTCGGCGGCATTGCGCGCGGCCGTGACGGTATTTTGCGCGTCCACCACTTCGAACGCCGTCGATTCACCGGCTTGATAGCGCAACAGCGTGAGACGGAGGTTTTCCTTAGCCAAGTCGAGCGACGAGCGCAGCGATTCGACTTGCTTTTGCGACGTATCGGCTTCGGCGTGCGCCTGCGCGATGTTGCTTTGCACCGTGCGTCGCGCCGTCGCGAGGTCGATGGCCGCTTGGTCGCGCTTGTACTCGGCTTGTTTCACTTTGCTGCGCGTCGATCCCCAATTCCACACGGGAATGTTTAGCGTGGCTTGCGCGGCGTATCCCACATTGAGGCGGCGAACCTCTTCGCCCGGCACGTCTCCGGGGACGGTGATGTGGAGCGCGAACTGGGTGGAGTTCAGTCCGTAGAAAAAGTCCAGGCCGAACGATGGCAGATACTGGTACCTGGCCACGACAATTTCCAGGCCCGCTTCTTTCAACTCCGCTTCGGCCGCTTGCAGGTCGGGATTCGTTGCCGACGCCTGCGCGGCAGCCTCGGGCTTCGCGGGAAGCGCGGGCGATTGCTGCAAATCGTCCTCGACGTTGTAGTCGGCGTTGAAATCCGGAAAAATCAAAACGCCCAGCGCCATTTTGGCTTTCTGCACCGCGAGATTCGCGTCCACGACATCGCGCTGGCGCTGCTGCAAATCGATTTGCGCCTTGATCACGTCGGAGTGCGCGGCCTCGCCGCCCTTTTCTTGCTTCTGCGTGATGTCGAGGAAATGAGCCGCTTCCTCGACACTGGTGGTTTGATTCGCGGCGTGCCGCTCGGCGCCGATGATCGCGTAATAGTCCTGCACGACGGTGTTGTTCAATCCGCGCGACGCGACCTCGGCTTTCGCGCGTGTTACCGCTTCGGCGGCCATGGCGCGGCGCACTTCGCCTTGTCGGATAGCGTCGAGCAACTCCTCGTGGACCTGCGCTTGTTCGTTGTAGACGTGAACGCCGTCGTTGGAAATGAAAACCCCGGACGACGAGCCGTTGGGTTGCGTGTAGATAAATTGATTGAGGGCATTCACCGTGGGCAACTTGGCGGCCTTGGCTTGAAACGTGTCTTCTTTTGCCAGGAGCACGTTGAGGTTGGCGCTTTGGATTTGTCCGGCGTATTTCCGGGCCCGTTCAAGCGCGTCCTTCAACGTGATGTTGGGCGTTTGGGCGGCGAGGCCCGCGCACACGAAGATCCAAGCTAGACGGTGAATCATTGTGTTCCATTGGACCATGTGTTCCTTAAGAAACGCTTAAGCGTCGGCCGCGGCGGCTTCTTCAGATAACTTTCAGCTTACGCGGTTACGCTGGCGGCATGAAAAAAACGATTCTAGCTCTTCTCGTTGTCACGGGCTTGGCGTTCGCCGCGCCGCCCACTTATAAGGTTGTCACGAAGATCAAGATTGGCGGGGCCACTCGCTGGGATTACGGTTATCTTGACAGCGACAATCATCGCCTCTATGTTTCGCACGGCACGCAAACCGAAGTGATCGATACCACGACGGACAAACTCGTCGGCACGATCCCGGATACGAAGGGCGTGCACGGCATCGCGATTGCCAACGACTTGGGCAAAGGTTTCACGAGCGACGGCCAGGATAACGACGTCACCATGTTCGACATCAAGACGCTTAAGGTGTTGGGCAAAATCAAGACAGGCCAAAATCCCGACGCCATCATCTACGAGCCGGTCACGCATCGCGTCTTCACCTTCAACGGACGCTCCAGCGATGCCACCGCAATCGACGCGAAGACCGGCGACGTTCTCGCCGCGTCGATTCCGGTGGGTGGGAAGCCTGAGTTCGCGCAAGTCGACGGCAAGGGTCACATCTACGCGAACATCGAGGACAAGAACGAGATCATCGAGGTCGACGCCAAGAACAACGTGGTGGCCAAGCGTTACTCCATCGCGCCCTGCGACGGTCCAAGCGGATTGGCGATGGATCCCAAGAAACTGCGGCTCTACTCGGTGTGCAGCAACAAAATGATGGTGGTGAGCGATCCAGCGACGGGCAAAGTGCTGGCCTCGCCAGCGGCGGGCCCCGGCATGGACGGCGTGGCGTTCGACGACGGCTACGCGTTTAGCGCCAATGGCGGTGATGGCACGATCACGATGGTCGGCGAAACATCGCCGGGGAAATTCGAACCGGTAGCGACGATCCAAACGATGAAACTCGCGCGCACCATCGCGGCGGATCAGAAAGCGCACAAACTCTATTTGCCGGTGGCGGAACTCGGCGATCAGAAGGACGCCAAAGGCCGCCCGCAGCCGGTGCCCGATAGCTTCCAGATCATCGTAGTAGGGCGTTAGCGCCCGCGCGGTCCTCAACGCCGGGCGAGTCAAGCCTCGCCCGGTGATGGTGGCTCAAACCGCCGCACTCCAAAAAAGATTCTGGTTCTCTCGACACGCGGCAAGCGCATAATGATGCGTGCTGATGGACCAGCCGATCTCCCTTTGTCAGGTTCTCGAAGAAGAATTTGCCGGATTGCACAGCGACTCCGCGCACGGACTCGATCCCTACCGCGCGCCCGCTAGCGCCGAGGAAGAACAGCGGCGCCTGGAAGATTTGCGCGCGCGCATTCACGCGCTGCACCGCAAGCAGTCGGCATTGTGCATCTCCGGCGGCGGCATTCGCAGCGCCACTTCGGGACTCGGCGCGCTGCAAGGATTGGCGCGCAACGGGCTTCTCGCGCAATTCGATTATCTCTCCACGGTTTCCGGCGGCGGCTACGTCGGCGGATGGCTCACCGCGTGGATGCATCATCACACCAACGCCGTGTTGCAACACGCGCTGGACGCGGCGAAGAAAGACGTTTGCGCCGCCGAGCACGCCGGCGCTGCTCTCGACGGCTGGAATCTGAGCGCGGAAGCAGCGCACGCGGCACTCGGGAAAGCGTTGCGACAGTCGCGCGCGGCCGCCATGCTTTCGTTGGAGAAGCTGAGCTCGCTGGCGATATATCACGCCAGCCGAGGGCTGGAGATTTGGCCCGATCCCGCGGCGGATAGCTCGGCGACCGCCGAAATCCAGCCGCCGTTTGAATCGGCGTGCCGTTGGCTTCTGCGATTGCGCGAACGATGCCGCGAACACCCGCAGGCCGAACCGCGCGTCGGCCAAATTCGCGCGTCGGCGGAGCTTTGCTACTACAAATTGCGCGAAATCGACGACGCCGTTCGCGGCACACCGGACACGCCGGCCTCCGCCGGGGCGCTCGACGCGCTGGGCAATCACGCCGAATGCGTGGAGAAATGGCGCGCCGCCTCGGACGCCGCGCTCGACGCGGTGAATCGACTCGCGTCGCAAGTGCGGCGCGCGTCATTGCGCTCGGGCCCCGACGTCGTCGCGGTTTTGAGGCAACCGAACGCCGCCGAGGAGGTCACGCGAGAGGCGCTACATGCGCTTATCGCGCAAGACTTGTTGTGCCGGCGCGACGGCGACGATCGCGACAAGTTCATCGAGATGCACGAGTCGCGCGGTTTCTGGGCGCGCTGCTGGTGGAAATGGCGGCACGTGAACTTTCTCGGTTTTCACATGCATCCAGCGCGGGAAGTTGGCGTGCAATCGCTCTCCCATCCGGTGCGCGACGCCGCGTATCAAATTTCGCGGCGCGCGGTGTTCTCGGGACTAGGCACGTCGGCCGGCCACGGAGATAAACTCGATCCCGAAGCGGAGCCGATTCGGCGGCTGCGCCAGAACAGCAACTACCTCGATCCGCGCGTCGGCCTGCTCTCCGCCGATACTTGGACTCTGGGCGCCACGGTGATTCGCAATTTGCTGCTGAACTGGATCGTTTTGCTTCCGGCGCTCGCGGCGATCCTGATGATCCCGCGTTTGCACTTATCGTTCTCCGTGTTGCCGTACCCGCCGTCGCCGTTCGCGTCGGACAACGAGTGGGGGATGCGGTTGGTTACGATCATGTTCGCCTGCGCCGCGATTCTCTATGGGGCATCCTACTTCCGTCTGCGCCTGGCGTTGCCAAGCACGGGCGGCAAGCCGCTGACCGAAAACCAGTTTGTCCGCGGCATTTTTCTCGGCTTGCTGGGATTCTCCTGGATCGCCTCCGCGTTGTGGAGTTGGTGGCGCGAGTCCGACTGGCTGCCGGCCGAATTCCTCTACCGGGCCAATAGCCTGCACCCTGGAGCCGAAGTCCTCATCCTGGCGATCTTGGCGCTGCTGGCCTTTACGTTTCTCGGTTGGCTCGCCGTGCCGTGGAACCGGATTCGCGAAGACGTTCTCTCGGCGTTTCTTTCCGGGCGCCGCATCGCGGATTTTTTCGCGATGCTCATTGTCAACGCCGCCCAGTGGATCCTTATCGTTGCACTGGCGGGCAAGATCAAAACATTCGCCGAGCCGTACCCGTACATTTCCGCGTACGCATGCTGGGCCACGCCCACCATTCTGCTCACGTTTTGGTTGTCGTTGACCCTCTACCTGGGAATCGCCAGCATGTACACCACCGATGAGGATCGCGAGTGGCACGCGCGCACCGGCGGCTGGATTCTGATGGTCCTGGCCGTGATCACCGGCCTCAACGTGATCGTGATTTACGGCGTGCCCCTGTTGCTGAAGGCCAAGGCGCTGGCGCTCGGCGTGGGAGGCGGCAGCGGAATTATCGCCGTGTGGCTCGGCCGGCAGTCGGCGTCGAAGCCGGGGACGGAGAACTCGCGGCCGGCCTGGGCTCGGGTGATCTACGATTTCGCGCCGCGGCTGGCGGCGCCGGTTTTCGTCGTACTCTTGCTCGCGTCGCTTTCGTTCGGGACCACGTGGTCGCTGGCCAAGTTCACTACGATCATGGAACCCTCGAACACGGCGCACGATCAAGCGCAAGAACAGCAGCCCGAATTCGATCCCGACAATGTTCGTCTCAAAGACTTCGCATTTAAGGGCGTTACTTCCGCCGCCCATGTGAAGGTCTTGGTCGGCAGCGATCCGCGCGTGTTGCTGGGAATCACCGCTGGTTTGGTGGGGTTGAGCATGCTGGCCGGCTGGCTGATCAACATGAATAAGTTTTCGCTGCACTTCATGTATCGCAACCGCCTGATCCGCGCCTATCTGGGCGCGTCACGCTCGGCGGCGGAGCGATCGCCCGATCCGTTTACCGGCTTCGATCAGGACGACAACATCGCCATGCATCAGTTGAGCCGCTATCAAAAGCCGTTCCACGTCTTGAATCTGAATTTGAATTTGTCGGCGAGCCGGAATCTGGCGTGGCAGCAGCGCATGGGACAATCGTTCACGGTTTCGCCGCTGCACGTAGGGAGTCTGGCGCTAAAGACGCCGTGCGTACCGTCTCCGCTGTACGGCGCGTATCGCCGGGCGCGCGAATATGCCAGCCTTCCGTCGCAGCACGTCGACCAACATGGAATCACGCTGGGAACGGCGGTGGCGATTTCGGGTGCGGCGGCGAATCCCAACATGGGTTACAACTCGTCGACCATCGTGGCGTTTCTCATGACGTTGTTCAACGCCCGCCTGGGCGCGTGGCTCGGCAATCCGGCGTTCCAGCAAGGGCGCTTGGGGCGCTTCGTACGCTTCAAGCCGCCCTGGATGCTGACCGCGCCGCGATTCTCGCTGTTCGCGTTGCTGGCGGAAGCATTTTCACTCACCGGCGACACCAGTCCTTACGTGAATCTATCGGATGGCGGACACTTCGAGAATCTCGCGCTTTACGAAATGGTCTTGCGGCGCTGCCACTTCATCATGGTGCTCGACAACGGCAAGGACAATTGCAGCGCCGATGAATACTCCTTCGAGGATTTAGGCAACGCCATTCGAAAAATCCGCGTGGATTTGGGCGTGCCCATCGAAATCGATTTCCGGCCGATCCGCGAGCGGAAAACGCACTTTGTCGAAGGGCGAATCAAGTACTCGGCGGTGGACGGCGAGGACGTTTCCGACGGCGTGCTGGTTTTGGCGAAACCGGTGCTCGCCGAAAACGACGAGCCGGCCGACGTTTTCAACTACGCCACAGCCAATCCCGATTTTCCGCAGCAATCGACCAACGATCAGTGGTTCAACGAGTCGCAATTTGAGAGCTATCGCGAGCTGGGATTGCACAGCACGATGAAAATGCCGGCGGAGGCGTGGCACGCGATCATCGATGGACGCGTCGCGCCGGAACCGCCCGCGCGTCCGGTGGCCGCCGCGGCGCACGGGTAAAAGCCGGTTGCCAGTCGCCGGTTGCCGGTTATATCATCCCGAAATGCCCGACACGCCTGCCGGCACTCCCGTCAACTGCCGCGAGTTCACCGGAATCTCGCGCGACGCCGTCAACAAATTCCGCGAGCAAGTGGAAAAAGCGGGACAACCGCTGCCGCCCGGCGACTCCTACACGATCGAGCGGAGTGGCGTGAAACTCAGCGTCGATTACACTGAGGTGTCCGAAACGCTACGCTTGTGTATCGTCGAAAAGCCCGGCTTCATTCCCGACTCCATGGTGTGGTCGATCGTCGAGGATCAAATGCGCCGTGGCGCGCCGTAGGTTTGTTTTCTAAAAACCCACCTAGAGCTAACCCCAAGAGGTAGAACCGGACGGTCAATCGGTTCATTAGTTTCCATAGAGACGGCAAAAATGTGCAATCTGTTGCACAGGCGGCTCTAGTACATCTAGAATAGGTCTTTGATACTAAGCCACTTAAGACAATTCCTAGGTTGGCACTCCAGGTGCATTGGTGAGAAACGCATCGTTTTACGTTAGGTCCCATTCTGTTCTGGGGGTGCGTCTATGCTGGGTCGACCGAGCGCCTTGCGCGCCGTATTTGTTATTGTTGCTTTTTTAGCCCTTACACAACAGCAGGCCCAAGGGGCCTCCTTCTTCTGGAGCCAAACCAGCAGTTCCAACTGGAGCGACGGTAATAATTGGTCTGACATTTTCAGCAATACCGGCACTGGTCCCGGCCAGGGCGACGACGCCTTCCTGACGCTAGCGAACAGCAACTTAGTCTATGATCTGACCTCCGCCGGAAACCCTGCGGGAGCGTTCCCGTCTTCCACGATCAACTCGCTGACCTTCCAGACCGGAAACACGACGCTGACGCTTGGGTCGGGAACCTCGTTGAATGTCACGAACGGCGTCAATTTGTACCCGGACAACGGCAGCTCCAGTTACCCAGGGGCGATCAACAACGCCATCACGCTGCAAGGGGCCACGATGACCGCAGGCGGGACGTTCCTCAATCAAGGAACCCTCACGTTGCAGCAGGACATCAGCGCCAACTCCTCGTCGCTCACAGCCGGCAAACTCGTAAACGTCGGTGTTGATTCCGCTACCGGCGTGGCGACCGCGTCAGTGAATGTAAATGGAGGCTCGACGTTAGGCACGACAGGCGATCTGGTTAACGGGTCCGCTCTCAACGCGTCGTCGGGCTACATCAGCGTGGGTGGCAATTTCAAGAACATCACCGGCGGCGCGATCGTTGGCGGGGGATCTTTGACTCTCGACCAAAGCTCCTCGATGCTAGTGAGCGGCAATTTTACGAATCCCACCTACTCCAGCGCCGGCTCTCTGTCCTATAGCGGCACCCCCGGTTCGAGTCTGATCAGCACACCGGGCGCCGGCAGTGTCAGCGTGTCGAACAGCAGCACCCTTGAAGTCGACGGTACCTTCACCAATAGCGGCGGATCAGTTGTTGTTTCGGGCGGTGGGCAGTACATCGGCGGATCCCTGACCATTCCTGCCGGGACGTTCCAAGTTACTGGCGGCGGGAGTGCCCAGGTGGACAGCTTGGTCGTGGGCCTGACCCCGTTTGGTCATAGCGAGAACGGCCTGCTGCAAGTAGACTCCGGCTCTACGCTGACGGCGAGCACCTGGGGCAACGTGGTACCGGACGTTATTTTTTCCGGCAACGCGATTCCGGGAGCTACACTCTACGGCGGCAATTACGCGATTTCTGGAACGCTGACCTATCACGGAGATGGCAGCTACGCTGCGTCGGTTATCAATACTATCGGCCAGAACACCACCGTGTCCCTGCTTCCTGGCGGCCTGATCACCGATAATGGCGTCCTCTCGACCTTCTCCCCGTTTGTTGTCGATGGCACGTTGCGGCTCGACAATGGCGCCACATTCACGCCCGACGCTCCTCAGCCGCTTACGGTCGGTTCGAGCGGCACGCTGGAAATCGATGCCGGCACAACGTATCAATCGTCGCGAGGTATGACGAATCTGGTCCCCGTATATGGGAACGGCGGCCTGATCACCTCTGCCACGCTCACCGGCGGAACGTATATCGTCGGCGGAACGTTCCAAACCGGCGGCCCGGCGATCGGATTTGGCGATCCCAGGGTTACGATCGGCGCGATCACCGCCGGAACAAGCGTGACGATGGTGGGATCGGGCTTTTTCACATCGGACGGCACGCACGACGCGCTCGCCACGCTAACCAACCTAAACGGATCGCTGGCCTATACCCAGGGCGCCAATGAGACGCTGACTTCGAGCGGCTTGACGCTGGGAAGCCAGGCCAGCCTGCAGGTCGATCCGTCAAGCACACTCACGATGAACAACTGGGGCAATCTGAGCGGCGCAACGTCGCAGACTCCAGGACTGTTGAGCGGCGGCAGCTACAACATCGGTGGAACGTTGCAATACTCGGGCGCGGCCGATGGGACGCCACTCCAGACGATCAACACGATTGACACCGGCACCAGCGTAACGCTCAACGGCGGGAGTGCTCTGATCACGCCTGGCCTCGACCAGAACAACAACCCGATCGATGCGATGGCCACGCTGAGCCAGTTGAACGGTTCGCTGTCCTTACTCAATGGCGCGCAGGAAACACTCTCCGGCAATCTCACGGTGGGCAACCAAGGAAGCCTGACAATCGATAATACGGGGAGCAGCGCCCTCACGATCACCGGCAACTGGGGCAATGTGAGCGGCGCCTCATCGGGCCAAGCTGGGGTGCTCAGCGGCGGGACTTACAACATTGGCGGAACGTTGCAATACGCGGGCGACGCCGATGGCAATACCGGCACGACGATCAATACGATCGCCTCCGGCACCAGCCTGACACTCAACGGCTCGGGCGCGTCTATTACGATGGACGGCCTAGCCCAAAACGATGCGCTCGTGAATCTCAGCGTGAACAACGGCACGTTTGTGCTTACCGGCGGCGCGGGCTTGGCCACTTCCCAGACTAACTTCACGAATAACGGAACGCTGCAAATCGACGCCAACAGTTCCCTCAACATTGGCGGCTCCTGGACGAATCTCAGCGCAAACTCGGCGGGATTGCTGAGCGGTGGCACTTATATCGTCGGCGGCACGCTCATGTATGGCTCGGACAATCTCGGGACCCAGGGACAGGGCATCACGGGCATCGACACGGGCACGAACTTGACCCTGAGCGGAAGTGGGTTCATCACCGCTACGGGCGAAACCAACGCTTTGAGCACGCTCTCGAGCAACGCGGGCACGCTGACACTCAACAATGAAGCGCTTTTGGGAGTGAGCGGAGATCCCAACAATAACGGACTTTTCACCAATTCCGGTTCGCTCACGGTGACGGGTTCGGTTTTCTGCGGCGGCAATGATTGCGGGCTGGTGAGCACCGAGTTGGATGTAGCCGGCGGATTGACGAATACGGCCACGGGTAACGTGACGGTTTCGCAAGGAGGGCTTCTGACGCTCTCCAGCGTTCAGGCCGGCGATTTTACCAACAACAACGCCGTGACGATCGACTCGGGCAGCGCGATTTTCGTGAACAACGGCAATTTCGTCAACAACGGCACCTTGACGATGACCTCGGACTCCGGCACTTACGGTCCCTACGGTTACTACTCTGCGATCACGCACAACAACCTTGTCGCACCCAGCAACTATCTGGAGACCACCGGCGGGTTCACCAACAACGGAACGCTGGCCCTGAACGGCACCGACGGCCATGTCAGCTACGGCGTGAATGTACTGGTGGCTGACACGACGTTCACGAACTCATTGGGCGGTACCGTAACCATCGGCGGTGGCGTGAACGGCGGAGCCGGCGCTGCGGTGGAAGTGGGAAGCGGCGGACCGGGCTTCGCCGAGAACGCCGGCACCCTGACCATCGGCGGCGGCGGCTCGGCCAACGCGCTCAACCAGCAAGCCGGCACTTTTGGATCGCTGGTGGTTTTCAATGGCGACATGCAGAATGACTCCACCGGCAAACTCACGCTCCAGGGCGGCACCAACAACGGCTTCGGCGGACTCATCTCCACGCCTCAAGGCAACTTCACGAATTACGGCTCGGTCGTCATGAACGGCGCGAGCGACGGTTCCAACGCGGTGGGCGGCGGCCTTCAAGTGGGTGGCACGCTGACCAACGTCCAGGGCGGGACGATGACCGTCGGTGGCGGTGACAGCGGCAGTTATGGCGCGCAAGTACTCGCGGGCAACGTCAACAATCTGGGCCAAATGACGCTGCAAGGTGGAACGAACGGCAGCTTCGATAACTTTTTCGGTCCGGGCAATTTGTCGAATGTCTACGGCGGCGGCGAACTGACGGCGCTTCAAACGTTCAACAATTACGGGTTGCTGACATTAAACGGCGGCGACTTCAACTCCGGTGCATCCGGAGCGGAACTGTACAGCGGCACGTTCAACAATTACGGTACGGTTATCATCAACGGCACCGGCGGTCCCGGCGATTCCCCTTCGGCGTATCAATCGGCGCAGGACTTCGCCCAGGCTTATCTGTCGGTGGACGGCGTGGATTTCAATGGATCCGGCAACTACACGCAATATTCCGGCGGCACGCTGGTGAACGGTGTTCTTGGAGCCAACTTGGTGGAGATTGCCGGCGGAATTCTGGGCGGCGACGGCTTGATCGACGCCAACGTGCAGATCGATTCCAACGGCACGATTTCTCCTGGCGCGATGATCGCCGGCGATCCTGCCGATATGACGATCTTCGGCGGTCTCACGATGGACGGCACATTCCTCGAGAACATCGCCGATGAGCCGAATACCGGCAACTTCGACAATATCGACGTGAACGGCAGCGTCAATATCGATGGATTGCTCAACGTCAATTTGCTCGGCACTTTTGTGCCGACGGGCGGCGAGCAATACCTGATTCTCGAGTGGTCCGGCGCCACCGGCGACGAAAACCTCACGATTGTCGATCCCAACTTCGGCGACGGCTTGACTTGGAGCCTGGATTGGGTCAGCACGAACGGTGGCGGCGAGCTCTTCTTGGTTGCGAGCCAGGAAAACAACTCGACACCGGAGCCGGGAACGATGTTGCTGCTGGGCACGGGCATTGCCAGCCTGCTGGCGGCGCGCCGGAAGCGGAAGTAGCGGTCGCCGGCCGAGACAGGTTTTCCGGCAACCGGTCCGTCAGCAGTAATCACTCCTGAACGTCGCGCACCATTTCTAAACGCAGATTGCGGAAAGGTATAGTACAGTACCGCTCATGAACGCTAAACAACGCGGAATGGGGAACCTGTCATTGATCGTGACAGTCGTGGTTCTTCTGATCGTCGCTCTAGCGGCGTACATGTTTCTGGGACGCGTGCGCCTGACGGCCACGTATTACGCCGTTTTCCTCGATAGCGGCCAAGCATACTTCGGCAAACTCGACAGCCTGGGCGCGCCGTGGGCGCCCTACATCACGCTCACCGACGTTTACTACGTGCAGAGCGTGACCAACCAAGAAACTAAGCAGACCAGCAACATTCTCGTGAAGCGGGGCAAGGAATGGCACGGTCCCGATCGCATGATCATCAACACGCGTCACTTGGTTTTGGTGGAGCCGGTGTCGGAAGGCTCGAAAGTCGCGCAGTTGATCACGGAATCCAAAGGGAAATAGAAAAGCAACCGCCGATGAACGCAGATAAACGCCGATCAGGATCAAGCTTATCGGCGTTTATCTGCGTTTATAGGCGGTTGCTTTTTCTTAGGACGCCAGGGTCAGCGATTGCCGCTGTCGCACGAACGCATCCGCGTCCGGTTTGATTCCGGCAAGCAGGCAAAGATCCGTGTAGATCGCCTCAGCCTCGTGCCATGCTTCGGTCGACCCTCCGGGCAGTCCGCCGTCCATGTACATGGAGTGCCGTCCGAACAACCACGCTACCAGCGCCAGGCTCTCGCCGTCCACGGGGCTGTTGGGCACCATGACGATCGGTACCGGTTCACGCTTGCCGACGATGATGCGGTAGCCATAACTTGCGTCATTGCGTCCGCAGATCAACATGCGGCCCCACGACAGCGCGCGGTGCGAAGCGTATTCGATTGCCAATTCGAGAAGGCTCATATGGGCACAGGTCCGGTCACCTATAGAATCGGTCAAAACCCCCCAATAGTTCAATGGGACGGTGGTATTAACCTGGGGCAGTACTATAGGTTAGGTCTTGCCCTGTTTAGCCCCGGAAAGCATTACACTAGAAAGCCATGACCCTACACGCACGTCAATCCTATCGCATTCTTCTGCTCGCTTTCGCAGCAGTCGCCATTTCTCCGCTGGTCACGGCGCAAGGCGCCGAGAAAGTGCTGAAGGCCACGCCCCAGAATATCCAGTGGGGACATTACGACGCCGACATGAAGCCGGCCATTGTTGTGAAGTCCGGTGAAACGATCCGCGTGGAAACGGTCAGCGGCAATCCGAATCGTCTGATCTCGAGCGGCGCGCCCGATGACGACGTGATGAAGGAACTGAAGACCGTCTACGCCGATACGAAAGACCGCGGACCCGGCGGGCATTTGCTCACGGGACCGATTGGCGTCGAGGGCGCGGAGCCCGGCGACGTCTTGCAGATCGACATTCTGCAAATCATTCCGCGCGTGCCGTACGGCTACAACGGTTTTGGCCCGGCATCCGGCATCTTGAACGACGAATTTCCGTATTCCAAGCAAAAAATCATCAAGCTCGACATGGCCACGATGACATGCGAGTTCGCGCCGGGCATTCATTTTCCCGCGCATCCGTTTTTCGGCAGCATGGGCGTCGCGCCGGTGAATGGCCGCATCAACAGCGCGCCGCCGGGATACTACGCCGGCAACATGGACAACAAGGAATTGGTCGCCGGCACGACGCTCTACATTCCCGTTCAGCGTCCGCTGGCATTGCTGAACATCGGCGACGGACATCTCGCGATGGGCGACGGCGAAGTCGACGTGACGGCGGTGGAATCGTCGCTCACCGGCGTGCTTCGCTTGACGGTTCGCAAAGACATGCATTTGCTTTACCCGCGCGCCGAAACGCCCACCCACATCATCGCCATGGGATTCCACGAGAATCTCGACGAAGCGGCACGCCGCGCGACGCGCGAGATGATCGACTATCTGGTGACCACCAAAGGCCTGAGCCGCGAGGACGCCTACATGCTGACGAGCGTCGCCATCGACATGCACGTGACGCAAGTGGTCGACGGCGTGCGCGGCATCCATATGATGATGCCGAAATCCATTTTCGTTAAATGAACAGATCCGAGCTTCTGGTGATCGGCGGCGTGGCCGCGGGAATGTCGGCGGCGAGCCGCGCCCGCCGCGCCGACCCGCGTTTGTCGATCACCGTGCTCGAAAAAAGTCGCGACGTCAGCTACTCGGCGTGTGGATTGCCATGGCTCGCGGCGGGAAAACTGGCGGCGCGCGATCTCGTTGTCCACGACGCCGATTTTTTCCGCCAGAAACGCGAGATCGACGTACGCACCGGCGTGGAGGCTCGCGAAATCGAGCTCGGCCGGAGGCTCGTCCGCGGCGTTGAGACGGAAACCGGCAGGGAACAGACTTTTCACTTCGATCGCCTGGTGATCGCGACGGGTGCGCGCGTCGCATGGCCCACGATTGAGCGGCTACCTCATATGTTTTCTGCGAACACACTGGCGTCTGTGGGCGCGCTCGATGTATGCATCCGTCAAACGAACGCGCGGCAGGCCGTCGTTTTGGGCGGCGGGTACATCGGGCTCGAAACCGCCGACGCCTTGCGCACGCGCGGACTCTCGGTGACGGTGCTGCAACGCGCCGAGCGCATCTTGCGCCCCTTCGACGACGAGATTACGTCGCGTGTCGAGCACACCATGACTGCGCGCGGAATCAGCCTGCGCAAAGGATCGGCCGCCGTCGCGGTGAACGATTCGGAAGTCGTGTCGGACGCCGGACGCCATCCCGCGCAGCTTGTCGTCGTCGCCACGGGGATGCGGCCCGACACCGATCTCGCTGAGACCGCCAGCCTGACTCTTGGACCCACCGGTGCGATCGCGGTCGACGACCGCATGCGCACAAGCGAGCCGTCAATTTTTGCCGCGGGCGATTGCGCGGAGTCGCGCCACTTGGTGACGGGCCGCGCCGTGTGGCTGCCGCTCGGCACCACCGCGAACAAACAAGGCCGTGTCGCGGGCGAAAACGCCGCCGGGCTCTCCGGCCACGCGCGATTTCCCGGCGTCGCCGGAACCATGGTCACCGAAATCTGCGGACTCGAGTGCGCGCGCACAGGACTCTCGGAGCGCGAAGCCGAAGCCTTCTCGCTGCGCACTCGATCCGTGGGAATCGAGCAATACACGCACGCCAGTTATTTAGGAGCAGGCAAGGTCTTCGCGAAGCTGACCGCCGAGCGCGGCAGCGGCCGTTTGCTCGGCGCGCAGATGGCCGGACCCGGCGCAGGCAAGCGCATCGACGTGGCCGCGACGGCGATCACCGCGCGCATGACCGTCGAGGAGCTTTCGCAATTGGACTTGAGTTATCATCCCGCCGTCGCGCCGGTGTGGGAAGCGCTGCTGGTGGCGGCCCATGAGATAATGAAGCAAGTCTAGTTGCACTGCGAGGAGGTGTTTGTGAAGAGAGTCTTCTCGTTGCTTGCCGCTCTGCTCCTGACCTGTTTTTCCCTTTTCGCTGAGAAGCCTGCCGAAAGGCTTTTCGGACACTTCCCATTGAGTTTCGAGCCGGCGGGTGATCGGCCCTCCGAATTCATCGCCCATGGCTCCGGCTACTCCGTTCGACTGTCGCCGGCCGCGGTGACCATCGACGGCGTCACGATGCACTTCGCCGGCGCTATCGCGAACGCTCTCGCCACGCCTTTGGATCTTCTGCCGGGCCAGACCAACTATTTGTTTGGCAGCGATCCGCAACGCTGGCGCACCGGCGTCGCGAATTACGCGAGGATTCGCTTTCACAACATTTATCCGGGCATCGACGTTGTCTACTTCGGCCGTGAAGGAAAATTGGAATACGACTTCATCGTGCAGCCCGGCGCCGATCCCGCCGCGATTCGTTTGGCGTTCGAGCGCGACGTCAAGCCGCGCGTGAATTCAGCGGGCGATCTTGTCACCGCGGCCCTCACGCATCGGCGTCCGGTAGCGTATCAGGATATCGACGGTGTTCGCCGCCCGATTCGCGCGGCATATCACGCCCGGCGCGACTCTGTCCGATTCCGGACGGGCGCCTACGATCGTAGTCAGCCGCTGGTGATCGATCCGACGCTTGTGTACTCGCAAGTTGTCGGCTTTGCGAATCCGTCGAACTTTCAATTCGATTCGGGCGAAGCAATTGCCATCGATAGTTCCGGAAATAGCTACGTCGTCGGACGAACCTCTCGCGGATTTCTCACGCTCCCCGCGCCGCCCTCTACCACCGACGGCCATTTCGTGATGAAGCTCGATCCCACCGGCAGCACGGTGCTCTATACGACGTACCTCAGTGGAGTTTTCGTCGGAATGTCGATCGCCGTCGACGCCGGCGGAAACGCGTACTTAACCGGCAGCGTTTCCTCGGGACTCGCGACGACAGCCGGATCCTTTCAGCCCAACTTTGCGGGAGCTCCCAACGTTCCTACCAACAACGCGACGTGCATCGTCAACGCCGGCGACGCGTTCGTGACCAAACTCAATCCCATGGGATCGGGCCTGGTGTACTCTACGTATCTTGGCGGCAGCGGATGCGATGCTGCGGGCGGCATCGCTGTCGATTCCAATGGTCGCGCCTATGTGGCGGGAACCACCACGTCACTCGATTTTCCGGTGAAAAATGCGATCCAAAGCACGGCGCGCGGCGGCGCCTGCAATGTCACGGGCTATCCGAACTCGCCGTGTACGGATGTCTTCGTGTCGGTTTTGGACTCGCAAGGCGCCAATTTGGTTTTCTCCACCTATCTCGGCGGCGCGGGATTCGATGTCGCCAACGGAATCAAATTGGACGCTTCGGGAAACATCTACGTTGTCGGATCGACGGCGTCCTCGGACTTTCCGGTAACGCCGGGCGCGTTGCAATCGCAATACCCAGGCGTCACGGCGTGTCAACAAGGTCATGGCTTCGCCGCGAAACTCGCGCCGCTCGGCGCGTCGCTAACCTATGCGACATACCTCGGCGGATCGAATTGCGACGGCGCCGATGCCGTGGCCATCGACTCGAGCGGCAACGCCTACGTCGCCGGCGCGACCTCGTCGCTTGATTTTCCCACAACAGCCGGCGCGTTTCAGAGCGGCATGACGTCCGAGCCGGCGCCCTGCATTTTTTTCACCATCGGCGGTCCGGCCTTCGTCAGCAAAATCAACGCCACCGGATCGGCTTTGGTCTACTCAACGTATTTGGGGTCGAGTTGTGCGCAACCCTCCGCGATTTCACTCGACTCGAGCGGCAATGCTTACGTATTTGGCACGACGTCTTCTTGGGACTTCCCCTTGCTCTCGCCGCTCCAAGTGATTCTCGATGCTCCGTGCGCGCAGAAATTCCTCAGTTGTCGCGTTGTTGATTTTGTGACGGCGCTCAATTCCACCGGCCAAGCACTCGTATACTCCACCGAACTCGGCGACCATGGTCAAGGCGCGGCGGGAGGCCTGGCCGCTGATGCGTCCGGCAATGTTTACGTGACGGGAACGAACACATTTGGCGCCGCGTCGTTTTTCCCTCGAGTAGGAACGCAACTCCAGCCGTATCCATCGCAGAATCCGGGATCGATTTTTATCGCCAAGATCGCGCCAGGAGGTACACCGGCGACCACCTACGTACCGCCCAATACGCTGACCGTGACGCAATCGGGAAATGCACAGACGGGCGCGCCCGATACCGCGTTGCCCGTTCCGCTTTCGTATACCGTCACCGATAACTCCGGCCAACTGGTGGCCGCGTCGCCCACGTGGGTCGTCACATCCGGCGGAGGTTGGATCGGGCTGTCGAATTCCGCAACGACGGGACAATACTCCGCGAATTGGCTGCTCGGACCGGCCGTGGGAACGCAAACCGTAGCGGCCTACGGAACCTCAGCGAGCGGCGGAACCGTGGTCGCAATCTTCACGGCGACTGCGCCCGCCGGCACAACCACGCCTTCGCTGAACTCGGGCGGCGTGGTGAACGCTGCCGGTTACACTTTCTCGCCTGCGGCGATTTCTCCGGGCTCCATTGTGTCTGTCTTCGGTACAAACCTGAGCAATGCTCCGCCCTCAGGCGTCAGCGCGAGCTATTTTGTGAGTCAGACGCTCATCGGCGCACTCGACGGCACCGCCGTAACTTTCAACGGCATTCCGGGACCGCTCTTCTACGTGAGTCCCACACAGATCAATGTGCAAGTGCCGTTCGCAACTTCGGGACTCCAGACGGTCCGCGTTCAAGTCCTGCGTGCGGGCGTCGCGTCCGCGCCGTTGCAGGTGCCGGTCCAAAGTATCGCGCCGGGGATTTTCACCGCTGCCGCGAATGGAACCGGCGCTGCTGCGGCGTTGAATCCCGACTTCTCGGCGAATTCGGCGTCCAATCCCATTGCTCGCGGCGGCGTCATCGCATTCTTCGCCACGGGTCTCGACTTGAAACTCATCAACAGTCAGAATTTTTTCTCGGGCGCGCCAATCTCTTCCAGCGTTCTTTGCGCGACCACACCACAGGTGACGATTGGCGCCCAGCCCGCAACGATCCAGTATTGCGGGCCGGCGCCTGGTTTCGTAGGACTATGGCAGGTCAACGCGCAGGTGCCCGCATCGATCGCCGCGGGGCAAACCCAGGTAGCGATGACCGTAGGCGGTCAACTCGCAAATCCGGTGAGCATTTTTGTGAAGTAGAAAAACAGTGCTGAGTCCTGAGTCGGCGCGACTCAGCACTCAGCACTCAGCACTCAGCACTGGTTTTACGGGTGCTTTGTTTCCGCCGCGAGAATATCCATCACGCGCTGATACTCGGGCGTCGTGAGTGAGGTCACTTCCCACCCGCCGTCTTTTTCGGTCAGCGTCGCGGTGGCCTCGTATTCCTGGTCCTTCTTGGGAGGCTTGCTGAACAGCTGCGACGCGTCGGTGAACTCGGACCACGTATAGAAGAACACGACTTCTCGTTTGTCGCCCACCGGTTGTACGCTCTTGATCGCGGAAACTTGCCGCTTGCCCACAATCAAATCGCCGGCGATTTCCTTGCCGTTGTCGCCGAAAATGTTTTGGCCTTTCGGCGTGAGAACCACGCCCTTCTCCGACCAATCCCAGAAGCCGACGTCCCTGCCGCGTCCTAAAAATCCCTGCGGATCCCAGCGGATGTCTTTGCGGAATTGCAACTTCATGGTCGGTTGGGCAAACGGGGTGTAGAGTTCGATGGCCTCGCGCGCTACGCGCTCGCGCGTGTGGACCACGGCCCACCAGGGCAGCATCACCACGAGCACCGCGCCTACGAATCCCCACTTGAGGTAAGCGGAGTTCAATCTTTAGCTCTTGATCCCGCGAAGAATGTCGAGCGCCTTCCTGAGAATCAAGTCTTCCTTCGGTTCTTTTTCTTCGGGCGCCGGCGGCAACGGATTGTCTTCGTCGGAGACGGCTTCGCGCGGCTGGCGCGATTCGGCCACTTGCACACCGGGCGTGATTCCGTTTTCCTGAATCGCTTTACCGCCGGGCGTGTAATATTTCGCGACCGAAAGCAGCAGCGCCGAGCCATCGTCGAGTGCGATGATCTTCTGCATGCTGCCGACGCCGTAGGTGCGTTCGCCGATGGTTTCGGCGCGGCCATTCTCCTTAAGGGCGGCTGCCAGTAGTTCAGCGGGACCCGCGGTGCCGCGATTCACCAGGACCACGAGCGGAATCGTGTACTTGTTCTTCCCGGGCTTGGCGTCGAAATTCTGGCGCGCGACTTTTTGTCCTTGCAGATAACCGATCAAGCCATGATCGAGGAAGACGTCGGCCAGATCCACGGCTTCGGATTCCTCGCCCTCGGCGCAGTTGCGCACGTCGAGCACCAGGCTCTTGGCCCCTTGCGACACGAGTTTTTGCATGTGCTGCACGACTTCGGTGGCACGTCCCTTGGGAAACGCTTCGATGCGAATGTAGCCGACGCCCGGCTCCGAGATTTTCGCAAACACCGCGGGCGTGGGCAACGAGTCGCGCTTCAACGTGATTTTCTGGGGCTCCGCGCGGCTCGCGCGGATCACCGAAAGCGTCACGGAGCTGCCGGGTTTGCCGTTCAGCGATGAATCCACTTTCTCGAGAGACATTTCGCGCGTCGAGGCGTCGTCGATCGATTCGATGATGTCGCCGGAATAGATGCCGGCCTTTGCCGCCGAGCTTCCGGGGAGCGATGTGATGACCGAAACGTATCCAAATTTTTTGGCGACAACCAAACCTACTTCGCCCTTCTGCACGGATTTCTTTTGGTACGCTTGATACTCTTCCGGCGTCAAGTAGCTGCTAAAGGAATCGAGCGATTCCAGCAATCCATGAAGCGCGCCGTTGGTGGCTTCCTTGATGTCGGGCTCTTCCACGTAGTCGCTGCGCACGCGCGCCAGTACTTCCTCGTAGACCTTCAGTTGCCGATAGGCGCCGTCGCCGTTCGGTGCGCTGCTCTTGGAGATTCCGCTGCCGACAACGAGGAATACCGCCAGGATGCTTGATGCTAAGACCACGCCAAGCTTCGATTTGCTCATCGCAACTCCTTGAAGGGTCGTTCTAAGTGCAGTATAGCACGTTGAAGAAAGTGGATTCCGTGGCGGAAACAAACGATTACAAACGTTGGTAGGGTATTCCCTTATAAGCGCCCCTCGGCAGCCAACACCGCCTTCAGTCCGCGTTGAACCAACAACGCTCTTGATATGCCCAGGCTTCGCGCCAGCACGTCGGTTTGAGCAAGCAAGTCCTGCTCCACACTGACGGAGATCACTTTGCTCCCGCGTCCACGCCTCGGACGTCCGGGCTGGCGACGCACTCGCTTCCACCACGCGAGCTCTTCCGCTGTAAGCGGCCGGGACTGGTCCACGATCATATCCTTGTCGAAGGCTGCGCTTGCCGTATGCAGCTCGCGGGCGCTCATCTTCTCGTACTTTGCCACTACTTTCTTACCGTGCATCACCGTCTCCTTCTTCGATGCGATCTCTTTTCCCGATTCGTTAGCGGTCGAGCATGAATCACAAAGGCCGTACCGTCGTCGTCCAGGACGAATATCACTTGCAGCAGCTTTCCGCCGGAACCGGGGCCCCAAACCAAGAGTTTGTCGTCGCCGATCAATCTCGGAAATGGACCACTCGCCGACTCCACGACTTCTTCAGCTTCCTCCGGGGTGACGCCATGGCCGGCGATGTGCTCGACGTTCCATTCGTTCCAGCGAAAATCCACCGAGCCCCTCCAGACACTCGACGCGTCCATCCAGTCCAAACCAAGAGCAATGATGGCACCCTTGTTTAGTTTCTTCAATAAGAAATCGAACGAAATCTTGGGCCCGAATGAGGTTGGTCGGTGTACTTACGCTGTGTTGGGAATTTTGTGGGGAACTGCGATGCGGAGTTGTTTCCCGATCCCCCGATTGAAGCCAGCGGGTTTTCCGCCGAGCCGCGCCAGCATCTTTGGTCCTTGCCGGCCCCAACCGGGAGGTCGGGAATCCTTGTCTACCGCCTTGGTAAAAGGCAAGTGGATAGCCAAACGGCGGGGCGAGCACGGTGTAGCAGAATCAGGCAGTTGGTTGCAGCACATGCAAGTGCGCGGCACGCCGGTGTGTCGTCCGGTGTGTCGCGATGACACGCCGCCGTGTCGCGAGGACACAATCGGTTATACTTGACCACCATGGACAACGAAAAGATCGCCGCCGCGATCCTTGCGGCCGGGTTTGCCGCCGGACAACGCCAGCCGCTTTCCGGCGGTGTGTTGGAAGATTCGCTCAAGGAAAAGTACGTGGAGTTTCTGGCCTTCATTCGGGCCCAGGACGCCGCGGCGGCCGCCGCGACCGCACCCTGGGCGTCCAGCAAGACGTCAGGGAAGGCCAAGCGCAAGAAATAGCTCGATCATTTTTTCCACCGACAACTCTTCGGCACGCGCCGTTTCCTTCAGCGCCACGGCCCCCAGCGCCGCTTTCACGCGATCCGTTCCGTACGATTGCTTCAGGTTGTTCATTAGCGTCTTTCGCTTTTGCGCAAACGCCTCCTTGGCCATGCGGAAAAACGCCTTTTCGCCGGCCAGTTCTTTCGGCGCGATTTTCATTTCCACGACCGCGGAAAAAATCTTCGGCCGCGGTTGAAACGCTCCCGGCGGAATCGTGAAAAGCATCCTCACCGACGTATAGAAGTTTGCGGTCACGGTGAGAAGTCCGTAGTCGCGCGTGCCGGGCTGGGCGCTCAGCCGCTCGGCCACCTCCTGCTGCACCATCACCACGATGCGATCGAAGCGTCGCGCGTTTTCAAAGAGCCGCAACAGGATCGGCGACGTAATGTAGTACGGCAGATTTCCGAACGCGCGGACCGGCGCGGGCCAGGCATCCAGTGGCACACGAAGAATGTCGGCCTGAACGATCTCCACGCGCGGGTTTTCCACGAACTGTTCTCTCAATCGCGCGGCCAGCACCGGATCGATCTCGACGGCGATGAGCCGGCCGGCTCTTTCCGCAATCAATGCCGTCAATTCGCCGCGCCCCGGGCCGATTTCGAGAACCGTCTCGCGGCCGGTCAGGCGCAAGGCGTCGAGAATCCGCTTTCGATATCCTTCAGAAGCGAGAAAATGCTGTCCGAGATGCGCGCCCATTCGTTTTCGCTCGCTTTGCTACAGGGGAATGTTGCCGTGCTTTTTGCGCGGCATTGATTCGCGCTTGTTTTCGAGCATGGCCAGCGCGCGAATGATGCGCGGCCGCGTTTCACGCGGCTGAATCACGGCGTCCACGTAGCCGCGCTCCGCCACGGTGTAGGGATTCGCAAAGCGCGCGCGAAACTCTTCTATTTTTTCCGCGCGCAAGGCCGGCACGTCGCCGGCCGCCGCGAGTTCGCGGCGATACACAATGTTGATCGCGCCTTCCGGTCCCATCACCGCGACTTCCGCCGTGGGATATGCGTAGTTCACGTCCGTGCGTACTTGCTTCGATCCCATCACACAGTAAGCCCCGCCGTATGCTTTGCGCGTGATGATGGTGATCTTCGGCACGGTCGCTTCGCAGTACGCGAACAACAGTTTGGCGCCGTGGCGAATGATGCCGCCGTATTCCTGCTGCGTTCCCGGCAAAAATCCCGGCACGTCTTCAAACGTCACGATGGGAATGTTGAACGCATCGCAGAAGCGCACGAAGCGCGCGCCTTTCGTTGACGAATTGATGTCCAGCACGCCGGCGAGCACCGCCGGTTGATTCGCGACAATTCCCACAGGCCGTCCGTCGAATCTGGCGAATCCCACCACGATGTTGCCGGCGTAGTGTTCTTGCACTTCGAAAAAATCGCCATCGTCGACCACGCGATGAATGATGTCCTTGATGTCGTATGGCTGATTCGATTCGACGGGCACGGCGGAATCGAGTTCCGGATCGCCACGATCGGCGGGATCGGTCGAGGCGCGCCGTGGCGGATCTTCCAAGTTATTCGATGGCAGAAATCCCAGTAACTCGCGGATCATCGCAATGCAATCGGCGTCGTCGCGAGAGATGAAATGCGCTACGCCGCTCGTCGCATTGTGCGTCATCGGCCCGCCGAGTTCTTCCTTGGTGACTTCCTCGTGCGTCACGGTGCGGATCACGTCGGGACCGGTGACGAACATGTAGGAATTCTTCGCCATGAAAATGAAATCGGTGATCGCCGGCGAGTAAACCGCGCCGCCCGCGCATGGTCCCAGCACGGCGGAGATTTGCGGCACGACGCCTGAGGCCAGCGTGTTACGCAGGAAAATGTCCGCGTATCCGGCGAGCGATGCCACGCCCTCCTGAATGCGTGCACCGCCGGAATCGTTGAGACCAACCACCGGCGCGCCCGCTTTCATTGCGGTGTCCATGAGTTTGCAAACTTTTCCGGCGTTCGCTTCGGAAAGGGATCCGCCGAAAACGGTGAAATCCTGCGCGAACGCGAAAACCAGACGGCCTTCCACGCGGCCGTAGCCCGCGACCACGCCGTCGCCGGGCGTGGTTTGCGTCTCCATGCCGAAATCGTGGCAGCGGTGCGCGAGGAGTTTGTCCATTTCCTCGAACGTGCCGTCGTCGAAGAGCAGATCGATGCGCTCGCGCGCGGAAAGTTTGCCTTCCTTGTGCTGGCGTGCGACGCGTTCCGCGCCGCCGCCTGCTTCGGCCAGGGCGTGGCGGCGATTCAGCTCGTCGAGCTTGTCCTGAAAGGTCATGATGGCCATTTTATACGCGCGCGATAGAATAGCCGCCAGCCCATGCGAATTATTGCCGGAGAATTTCGCAGCCGACGCCTGAAGACCCTTCCAGGGATGTTGCTGCGTCCCACAAGCGGTCGTCTGCGGGAAACGCTCTTCAACGTTCTCGGCGACTCCGTTCGCGGCGCGCGCTTTGTCGATTGCTATGCGGGCAGCGGCGCAGTGGGACTTGAAGCGCTCAGCCGCGGTGCGGCGTCGGCGGTGTTTGTCGAGCAATCGAAAGCCGCGCTGCGCGTGTTGCACGAGAACATCCGCGCGCTCGGCGTGGGCGCGCGCACGACCGTGATCGAAAGTCCCGTGGATCGCGCGTTACGACGGATGGATCCAGCGGCCACCGACATTGTTTTCCTCGATCCGCCGTACGCTGCGGCCGAGGAGTACGCGGCGTCTCTTGAGGCGCTGCATGATTTTACTGCGCTGATCGTTGCAGAACACGCCTCGCGCACCGAGATCGCCGCGCCATGGGCGCTGGAACGCGTGAGGCTGCTCAAACAGGGAGACAGCGCGTTGAGCTTCTTCAGGCGAATTGCTTAACAGGATGGACAGGATATACAGGATCAGAACTCGTTCTTATCCTGTCCATCCTGTGAATTCGTCCTATTGACCTAAGCAGACTTCTCCGGGCTTGCCGGACCCTCGCGCAGGGTCGGATGCTTCGTGTTCCAGTCCGTTGCGCGCTGATACGCCATCGCCACACGCAACGGGGCCGCTTCGTCGTAAAGCCCGCCTGTGAACATGATGTTTTGCGGCAGCGTGACGCCCGCCGCGTTCTTAATGAATCCGCACGGCACCACGCACGCCGGATGTCCCGTGAGATTCGTCACCGTGAGACTCGCGCTGCCGGTCGGCGTCACGAAAACGTCCCACTTGCTCATCAGCTCGTCCATTTGACGCATCAAGAGCGTGCGGGCGCGCTGCGCGCGGATGTACTCCACCGCCGGAATGAAGCGCGCCGTGCGGAACGCGTTCGGCCAATCGCCGCGGCCTTGTCCGGAAAGCTGATTCACTCCGCCCGAGCGCGTCAAATCATCGAAGGCCGCTGCCGCTTCGGCGTTCAAGATGATTCGCAGCGATCCCGAATCGAACTCCGGCAGCTTCATCTCCTGAAGATTCGCGCCGAGTTTGCGCAGTTGGTCGAGCGCATCCTCGTACATCTTGCGACGCTCCGCCACCAACGCCGCGAATTGCGGGTTATTTCCGCCGCGCCCGCCGCCCTGTCCGCCCTCGAATTCCGATTTGATGTAGCCGATGCGCATTTTCGCCAGCGGCATCGCCGCGGGATTCCAGTTGAATCCCACCGTCGTCACCGTGAGATCGCGGCCGTCGGGACCATAGATCGCGTTCAACACCGCGGCGCAATCTTCCACGCCGCGCGCGATCGGTCCGATTTTGTCCATGCTCCAGCTCAGACCCATCGCGCCGTAGCGGCTTACGCGGCCATACGTCGGGCGCAGACCGCTGACGCCGCATCGCGAAGACGGCGACACGATCGAACCAAGCGTCTCGGTGCCGAGCGCAAATCCGACGAGACCCGCCGACGTTGCGGCGGCCGATCCCGCCGACGATCCCGAAGATCCTTGCTGCGTTTCATCCGGCTCCCACGGATCGCGCGTCATGCCGCCGAACCAGCGGCCGCCTTGCGCCAGCGCGCCCATCGAAAGTTTTGCGACGAGCACGGCCCCGCCTTCACGGAGGCGATCGACCACGTGTGCGTCGTAGGGAATCATTTGATCTCGATACGGCTCGGCGCCCCACGTGGTCTTGATGCCCTTGGTGGCGAACAAATCCTTGGCGCCCCACGGAACGCCATGCAACGGTCCGCGAATTTTTCCGGCGGCGACTTCTTTGTCGGCCTTGGCGGCTTGTTCGAGCGCGAGCTCCTCGGTGAGCGTCACCACGCACAAGAGGTTCGGGCCGTAGCGCTTCAGGCGATCGAGATACATTTTCGTGATCGCGGTCGAGGTGATCTTCTTGGCGCGAATCAGCGCGCCCAATTCGAGCGCCGTGGCGAAGGCCAGATCCTCGGGCTGCTTGAACGGAGGTAGCTTCGCGACGGTCGGCACGAAGGCCGGCGTGGTCTTCGGCAGCTTGCGTCCGCCGTACGCGGGATGGAACCACATCGCCGGATCGGTATCCAGCGGGATATCGATTTTTCGCAGATTCTCGTAGCTCGACAGATTGCCGTCGACGCCGCGCAGCGCCATTTCTTCCTGCGCGTCGGTGAGTTCGAGACCCATCAACTCCTCGGCGGCGTGCATCGAATCTTTTTTCACGCGCACAGGTGCATTGTTGCCGCCGCGACCTTGGCGTCCAGCGCCGGTGCCGCCCGTCGCGCCGGCAGGAGGTTGCGCGGGTAGCTTGCTTGCCGCCGCGGCTGCGCCGGCCAAAGGAATCATGCGAAGGAAATTGCGTCGATTGGTTTGTTTTTTCATGAATTTGTTCCGAAGTGCCTTTGTACCTTGATGGGGAACACTTCGTCAAGCTGCGATCTTACATCTTCACGAGGCCTAAGCTGATTTTGATGGCTTGATCAACTTGCTCGAGCGTCGACGAATCAACTACGCCGAGTCGCTTGACGAGACGCTGGAGGTCGACGGTCCTGATTTGATCCAACTGAATGGACGATCGGACGTGCAGCCCGTTGCCTTTGGTCGGTTCTACGGGGACCTCTACAGGAAAGGGATCAGGCGAAATCTTCGAGGTGATCGCGGCGACGATCGTCAAGGGACTGTAGCCATTGCCGACATCGTTCTGAATCACCAACGCGGGACGCGTCTTCTGGATTTCATGGCCTACGGTCGGATCGAAGGAGACCAAATAGATCTCGCCGCGCCAGATGTTGGCTATTTTCTCTTGGTGCTGGTGCCGCGACGTTTTTGCCACGCCTCTTCCTCCAACGGAAACCACTCGGCTGCGATCCGCAAGCTGTCTTCGGCCCTGGCCTGATAGCCTGCCTTCAGTTGTTGGTGCAGACGCTGGCGTCCTTGGCTCTCAACAAAACTTAGAACCGCTTGGGAGATGAACGAGCTTCGTCTGCCCTTGGGTGCCACCCGATCTAGAACAGCGATCGTCTTTTCCGGCAGCACGATGTTGAGGCGTTTGCTCATTGCCAAAGCATACACACCTTTTGTGTGGATGTCGAGGTGCGTGGGTGAGAAACTTGGTAGCGCTAAAGGGAATCGAACCCTTATTTGGGCCTTGAGAGGGCCCCGTCCTAACCGTTAGACGATAGCGCCTTGCGTTCTTTTCAGAATACGCTACGGCCTTGCGAAAAGCAATCGGACCTTCTTAGGCGGTATCCGCATCGATCTACTGTCCCGGTCTAAAGAATCCTTCCGCTAATCCCAATGACTGCTTGGCACGCGAATTGCTCCTATCACAGTCGCTCCCCCCAGGTTAGGTCTCCAGTTTCAACATGATGTCACTGCAAGGCACACTTCGGACCCGATAGCGATTGCCAAAATCTGTCATACGAGCGACAGGATTTTGTCGCCTTTGGTCAAACGGGGTCCTTGCAGCGGGAGGTTAGCGATGTCTGACTGCGACCAGATCACGGAACAACTCCAGGCATGGCGCTCCGGTGACGCCGCCGCCCTGGAGCAATTGACCCCCTACTTGTACAACGAACTCCGCCGCCTCGCGCGACGCTATCTCAGCGGTGAACGTCCCGACCACACCTTAACGCCTACCGCGCTCATCAACGAAGCGTACTTGCGACTGCTCGGACAAAAACTGCCCGACTGGCAGAATCGCCAGCACTTCGTCGGAGTGGTGGCGCACTTGATGCGGCAAATTCTCGTCGACTTCGCACGCCATCGGCGCGCCAACAAACGCGGGGGCGGTCGCGAGGACGTGCCACTCGACGAGGCCAAACCGCAGGGTATACCTCCCGAGGCCGATCTCGTCGATCTCGACCAGGCGCTCCAGCGGCTCGAGCAGACCGACGCGCGCAAGGCTCGCGTGATCGAGTTGCGCTATTTTGCCGGATTCACGGCGGACGAAGCGGCGCAAGTCCTGGAAGTTTCGCCGGCCACCATCCATCGCGAATTGCGCATGGCGGAAGCGTGGCTGTGCCGGGAATTGGGCGCCAACCGTCCCGAAGCTCTGAAGTATGCCGCCGGCGCCGGTGGTGCCGGAGCATAGCGTTCGGCGTAACCGCTTAGTATCGAAAAAAGTTGCGTTGGACAGGCAAGGATGCCCGCCCAACTGACAGATTTGGCCCCGTTTTTTCGCATTATATGGCGTGAGATTGCTTATGTCGGAATCCCCTGAATCAGGTCTCGCCGAATTCGCCGCCCGGCCTTCCGCGGATTCCGGGGAAGATCCCGCCGACGCCATCACCGATGCGGCCCGCCGTTGGCGGCTCGTAGAAGAATTGTTCCATGCCGCCGCGGCCGTTCCGGAACGCGAGCGCGGCCCGTATCTCGCATTGATGTGCGCGGGCGATTCGCAACTCCAACTCGACGTCGAGTCGCTGCTGGCTTTCGATCAGGTCAACGAAGATTCCACCGGCGCGCCGTTCGCGGGACTCGTGAGCCGCGCGGCGCACGAACTCACCGACGGCGTGGCGTGGGCCGGAATGCGCGTGGGTCCTTACGTGATTTTGCGGGAGATCGGTTGCGGCGGCATGGGCACGGTCTACCTGGCCGAGCGCGCCGACGGCCAGTTCAAGCAGAAAGTCGCGTTGAAAGTGATCAATGGATTTTGTTCGCGCGCCGGACGCGAACGGTTTTTGAACGAGCGTCAGTTGCTGGCGAATCTCGATCATCCGCACATCGCGCGATTGCTCGATGGCGGCGAGACCGAGCAGGGCCAGCCCTATTTCGTGATGGAGTATCTCGAAGGAGAGTCCATCACGTCGTACTTCGCGCGGCAAAAATCGTCCACCGCCGCGCGCCTGGAGATCTTTGATCAAGTTTGCGGCGCGGTTCACTACGCGCATCAAAAGTTGGTGATCCACCGCGACCTCAAGCCGTCGAACATTCTGATCGTGACGACGGAGACGGCCAGCGGTCCCGTGCCGATGGCGAAAGTTTTCGATTTCGGCATCGCCAAGTTGATCGACGAGACCGCGCCCAATGACGCGACCGAGCCCGAGGCGATGACGCCGGGCTACGCGAGTCCCGAGCAGTTTCTCGGACGTTCTGTTTCGACGGCCAGCGATGTGTACTCGCTGGGCGCCGTGTTGTACGAAATCTTGAGCGGCCATCGCCCCTATGATCTCCAGGGAAAATCGCCGGCGGAGATGGAACTGGCGATTTGTCAGGACGACCCGCTGCCGCTGAGCCACGCCGCACTACGTGAAGGCGGACGCCGCACCGAACCCGCCACCAAGGTGTGGCGCGAACTGCGCGGCGATCTCGACAAGATTGTCGCGATGGCCATGGCCAAGGAGCCCGACCGCCGTTACGGATCGGCGCAAGCGCTCTCGGAAGATTTGCGGCGCTGCCGCCAGGGATTTCCGGTGCGCGCGAACGCGGGCGGCGTGCTCTATCGCTGGGGCAAGCTTTGGAAGCGGCACCGCTTGGCGTTCGCTGGCGCGGCGCTGTTGATCGTGTCGTGGCTGAGTGGAACGTTCATGATCGTGCGCGAGTCACGCAGCACGCGCGAGCACGAAAAGCGTGAGCGCAATCTCGCCGCGGCGCTGTTGGTGGACGCGCCGGAACAAACCTCCGGGCTCACGCTGGAAGAACGCACCGAAGTCGTGAAACTGGCGCTCGAAAGTTTGAATCGCTTGGCCGGCGAACGCCGCGGTGATCCCGGACTGGACTTGCAGCGCGCCAAGGCATACGAGCGCATCGGGGACCTGCAGGGTCATCCGATGGCCAGCAGTATGGGTGATTCCGGTGGAGCGGCGACGAGCTATCACGAGGGTCTCTTAGTCCTGGAACGCTTGGCGAAAGCGACTCCCGATAACGTGGCGGTGCTGCACCAGCAAGTTCGCTTGTACGAACGTCTGGGCGTGCTGATGGGACACGCGCGCGGCGCGAGCGCCGGCATCCAAACCATGCGGCCGGCTGTGGAAATAGCCGAAAGAGCGCTGCAACTTGCACCTACAGATAACGGGCTCTACGACGACGCCGGACAGTTGTTCGATGCCTTGACCCGCTTTTATTCCACCGAATCGCGTCGTGCGGAAGCGAAGGAGATGCTCGACCGTTCCTGTCAAGTTTTCCAAACTCTTTTGGAACGCGAGCCACAGAATTGGGATTATCGCAACGGCGCGGCGAATTGCCATGCGGCGAGGTCGAATAACGAACTCAATTTCGGCGATATCGGCAAGGCCATCGAGGAAGCGAAAGAGAATCTGCGCCTTCGCGAACAACTCGCGGAGGAGGCGCCGAACAATCCCGAAGCGCGGCGCAACCTGATGATCGCGTACGCGCGCGTCGGCGACTACCTGGGTTATCCGGTGCTGCGCAACGCCGGCGATCACAAGGGCGCGATGGTTTATATGCGCAAAGTCCTCTCGATGGCGGAGGCGCAGTCGAGCGGGCTGCCCAGTGACGCGAACGCGCTCTACGATCTGGCGATGGCGCGCAAAAGGTTTTCCCTGACCGCCATTGCCGCCGGCGATCGTGCCGAGGCGGCGCCGCAAATGCAGATCGGTTGGGAGGAAGTCCAGCGATTGCTGAAAACCGATCCTACGCACAAACGCTACTTGGTGCTGGGCGCGACATTTCAGGAACGCCTCGGAGAGTCCGCGGGGCTGAACGGGCAATTCGACGATGCCGAACGGTATTTCGATCGCGCCGAAGCATTGGCGCAAGTGGTCCTCGACCGCGATCCGTACGAAAGCGAGTCGGAAATGACTTATCTGGAGATTGAAGGTTTGCGGTTGGACATGGAAACGCGACACATGCGTTTAGTGGAATTCGATCGCTCCGAAATGCGCTTGACGGTATTGACCGGCCAGTGGCTGAAGGGTCACCCGAAATCTCCGGGCCGCGCCTATCTTTACTATTCGGCGATGGCCAAGGACAACGATGCGATCGGACGCAAGGATCACGCGCGCCAGTGGTACGAAAAAAGCTTGGCCGGTTGGCGGCAGATGGAGAAGGACGGCGTGATGACGCCGCTCTACGCGAAGGAACCGGAGCGCGTGGAGCGCGCGCTGGCCGCGCTCAATGCGCCTGCATCGGCCAAACTAACGCGGTTTCCAAACTAGTATGTCCTGGGAGACAAGAAACGACAGCGCGGAGAGAAACGCGGCGAGCGTGACCGGCTGCTCGCGTCGCGTATAGCTTTCGTACAGCGATGGTACGTCGCGATGCCGCGAGGTCATTTCCGCGAGCGTTGCAAGATTCACGCCGTAATAAAACTCGCCGGCATTATCCGGCGCGCCATTCGCCCGTTGCAATCGCAGCTCTGGTTCCTTCCGCAATCGCGCCAGAGCCGCGCGCATTTTTGGCGCGCCGTCATGATATGCGGCGCGAGTTTTCCAAAACGGAGCAGGGAATCGCCGGGCACACCTTGCGTAGTGCGCGGCGGCTTGTCGCAGATGGTTCGCGTAGGCTTGCTTTTCGTGCGCTTCGAAGTATTCCATGGCTTGCGCGCGGCGTTCGGGATACCGCAAGTTCGTGTCGACGACCGCCGCGGCGATCCACGCGGACGTGAGCGCCTTCTTCACGCCGAACGATGAAATGGGATCGGCGAACGATGCCGCGTCGCCCACAAACAATGTGTTCTCGTGCGTGTATTGACGCGACGAATAGAGCGATGCGTCGCATCCCCAGGGCTGCCCCTCGCGCTCGCATTTCGCGAGCAGTTTGCGTATGGCCCGCGACTGCCGTAACTCCTCGTCATAGCGGCGTCCCCGTTCGGTCATCACCGTTACGTAGCGGCGATCGAGCGCCAGCGGGATCGACCAAATCCAGCCGTTGCGATACGCCTCCACGAGGGTGTGCGTGGGATCGACGTCGCGCGTGCGTCCGCGCCAAACGGCAGAGAGCGCGAGCGTGCGAAATCCCGCTTGCGGCACGCGAAATCCGCGCGCCACGACGCCCGCGCGTCCCGAGCAATCGAGTGTGAATCGCGGCGTGCCGGCAGCAACGCCCGTGGTGATGCGAACGCCGGCTTCCGCGGCGAGTCTCAGGAGTAGCGCGTCGAAATCCACGCGCAAAACTTGATAGCCGGATGCGTCGCGATACTCTTCCTCGCGTTTCCGCGACGATTCCCACCACGACGTGTTGCCGGTGGTGCGATAGAATCCCGCGGCGTCGATTTGTTTTTGAATCTTGAGGAGATGAAAGACGTTGCGAATGCTGGGCGGCAAGGTTTCCGCGAGCGAGTGGCGGGCGGGCGCCGGCTTGTGTTGGAGCACGACGGAGAAGCCACGCTGCGCGAGTAGTCGCGCTGCCGTCGCGCCGGCTGGTCCGCCGCCAATCACAAGTACGTCCACGCGCGGATGCTATCATGTGGGCATTATGCGGAAATTGGTAATTCTGCTGATCGCCTCGATGCTGCCTGCGTTGGCCGGAGCCGCAGACAAATGCAATCAGCCGGCGGCGGAGCCCGTGGTTGCCGTGTCGGTTCCGAGCCAACCATTCGCCGCGATTCCTTCGCTCGACGGTTGCACGATTTTCGTGACCATGCCGCAAAGTAAGTCCGTCGCCGTGATGAGTCGCACCGGCGGCGTTGTGAGACTCGAGCGGACCATCGATGTGCACGAGGGTCCCACCGGCGCGGTGCTCACGCACGACGGCGCGCTGCTGATCGCGGCGGCCCAGGACGGAGCCGTCGTTTTGGACACGACGCGCGGCTCCTTTGTGGGGCACATCAAGGCGCCACCGTCGGGGGCGCGCATTGGGTCCGTCTATGTGAACATCACGGCGGACGATCGCACGCTGTTCATCAGCGATGAATACGCGCAGCGAATCACGGTGATCGATTTTGCGAAGGCGCGGACGTCGAAGTTCCACGATTCGGCGGTTATCGGCACGATTCCCACGGGCTTTCTTCCTATCGCCCTCACGTTTTCCCCTGACGAGCACTATCTCTACACCACAAGCGAAGCGGCCGGCGATTGGGGATGGCCCAAAGTTTGCGTGGCGGAAGGCGCCAAGTCGCAGGAACATTTTCCGGAAGGCGCCCTGCTCGTAATCGACGTGGCGCGCGCGCGAACCGATCCGGCCCACGCCGTGATCGCGAAAATGCCTGCCGGATGCAGCGCGGTGCGTTTGGCGCTTTCTCCAGGCGGCGATCGCGCGTATGTGACGGCGCGCAATGCCAATGCGATGCTGGCGTTCGACACCGCGAAATTACTCGGCGATCCCGAGCACGCGCTGATCGGAAGAGTGCCGGTGGGCAGCTCGCCTGTGGGCGTGGCCGTGGTCGACGACGGCAAGAAGATAGTGGTCGCGAACTCCAACCGCTTCGCCGGCGGCGCCAACGACCACTCAACGCTCTCGGTGATCGATGCCGCGAGTCTCACCGTGTTGGGCACGATCCCGGCCGGCGCGTTTCCGCGCGAAATGCGTCTCACCGCCGACGGCCGGACCTTGCTGGTCACGAATTTCGCTTCGAAAAACTTGCAGATCATCGATGTTTCGCGAATGCCGATCACCAAGTGATCCGCTGCAGCCCGGGAATGTAGTCGAAATGCTTGTCGCGTGAAAGAAGGGGAAGATTGTGCTGGCGGCAGAGTGCGGCGATCCAGACATCGTTGGTGGGGACCGGCTGGCCGGCCCGCCGCAATTCGCTGCGAATGTCTGCGTACCAGGTTGATGTTTCGTTGGTGATATCCAGAACCGAAAAGCGATCCAGCAGTTGCTTCAACCAGTGCTCCCTCGCATTCCGATCGCGGGACCATGCCAGCCCAAATCTATATTCCCCAAGGACAACGCTCGGGATCTCCACCGTTCCAGCCTTCACAATGATCGTTGTTAGTTCAGCGTGTCCATCGGCGAGATCGGAAATGCCGTTTGTGTCGAGGATCAACGCCACAGCTCCGGTTCGATTTGTTCGAACTCTTCTTCGATGATTGCGTTGATGCGCGGGGTTTCGTCGTTCAGGTGGCTGAGGGCGCCAGACAGTTTCAGTATTGCTTCCATGTTGGCGGCCTGTTCCTCTGCTGTTGGGTGCGCCCGAATCTCTTTTTCGACAAGTTCCGTGACAAGTTCGGACACGGAGATCCCGCGCTCCATCGCGAGTGCTTCCGCTCGGCTCAGGATAGGCTCGGGGATTTGCAACGCCGCCATACCAGAATGTTCACACAAGGTATGGCGAAATTCAAGAGGCGGGTCCTTCGGCCGCTCGGGACTTTCCAAAAGTTCAGTGCTATTCTGAGGAAGGGCCAGCGCACTGGCACGAGGTTCATTCTTGCGGAAGGAACTAGTCGACCTCAGCATCAACGGACGCCGCCATGAACTAGCGGTTGAGCCGAATCGAACGCTGCTCGACGTCCTGCGCGAGGACCTCCGCCTGACCGGCACAAAATGCGGCTGCGACGATTCCAGTTGCGGCGCCTGCACGGTGGTCGTCGACGGTCAGCCGATGCTCTCGTGCCTCCTGCTCGCCGTCAGCTATCAGGATTCCCAAATTCAAACCATCGAAAGTTTGGCGACACAGGGCGAACTCGGCGCCTTGCAGCGCGGCTTCGTGCAGGAAGGCGGATCGCAGTGCGGATTCTGCACGCCCGGCATGGTGATGTCGCTGCACACCCTGCTCGAATCCACCGCCGATCCCACGGAGGAAGAAGTACGCGCCGCGATTTCCGGGAATATTTGCCGCTGCACGGGCTACATGCAGATTTGCCGCGCGGTCCGCCACGCCGTCGCGGAAATTCGCGAGGAGGAAATTCGCGAGAAAGAGCGGCTGCATGCCTGAAACGGCGCCTGGCTTTGCGGTGATCGGCAAATCCGCTCCCATGCTCGATGGCAAGGCTCGCGTTTCCGGCCTCGCCGTCTACACCGCCGACATGACCCTGCCCGGCATGCTCTACGGCAAGGTCCTGCATTCCACTGTTCCCCATGCGCGCATCGTTCGCATCGACACCTCGCGCGCCGGCGCGCTGCCGGGCGTGCACGCGGTCGTGGTGGGAAACGAATTTCCGAACCGCTACGGAATCTTGCCGATTGGTCACGACGAAGCCGCGATCGCCGTCGACAAAGTGCGTTACATCGGCGACAACGTGGCCGCCGTTGCCGCGGACACCGAGGCGATCGCCGATGAGGCGCTGCGTCTGGTGCAAGTGGAATACGCGCCGCTGCGCGCCTGGTTCGATGCCGAGGAATCCATGCGGGCCGAGCGAGACCTGATTCACGACGATCGTCCCCACAACATTGAGAAGCACTACAGCCACAACTTTGGCGATGTCGACACCGCGTTCGCGCGCGCCCATCTGGTTCGCGAAGATCGCTTCCGCTGTCCCGCGGTGACGCACGCGGCGATGGAGCCGCACGCCACGCTCGCCGCCATGCAGATCGACGGTGGAATCACGGTCTGGTCGTCGACGCAGGTTCCGTATTACTTGCAGCGCACCATCGCGAACGTTTTGGAAATGCCGGAAAGCGCCGTGCGCGTGATCAAACCGGCGGTGGGCGGCGGATTCGGCGGGAAGAGCGAAGTGTGTCCGCTCGAAGTAATCGCCGCGATGCTCTCCAAGAAGTGCGGCCGGCCCGTGCGCATCACGTATTCGCGCGAGGAAGTATTCTTCACGCATCGCGGCCGGCCGTCGCAGATCGTCGACCTGAAAACGGGCGTCGACCGCGACGGAAAAATCCTCGCCGTGGCCGCGGCCACGATTCAGGATGGCGGCGCGTTCTGCGGCTACGGCCCGGTCACGGTGCTGTACTCCGGAAACTTGCTGGCCGGGATTTACCAGATCGAAAACCTCCGCTACGACGGATTTCGCGTCCTGACGAACAAGCCTTCCTGCGGCGCGATGCGCGGGCACGGGACCGTCAACATGCGTTTTGCCTTCGAGTCGCAACTCGACATGATCGCTTCGCAGCTTGGAATCGATCCGGTGGAAATGCGCCGCCGCAATCTGCTGAAGCCGCCCTGCTTCACTGTGAACAATCTGCGCGTGACCAGCTACGGTTTTCCAGAATGCATCGATCGCGTTGTCGAGGCGTCGGGATGGCGCGAGCGCAAAGGCAAAATGCCGCGAGGCCGGGGATTGGGAGTGGCGGGTAGTCATTACGTCACCGGTGCGGCGAATCCCATCAATCGTTCGGACATGCCGCATTCTTCCGTCACGCTGAAGGCCGATCGCGATGGAGCCTTCACGATTTATTCCGGCGCATCCGACATCGGGCAAGGCTGCGACGTGATGCAAGTGATGATCGTAGCCGAGGTGCTGGGCGTCGATCCGTCGCGCGTGCGGCTGGTTGCGGCCGACACCGGGACGACGCCTGTGGACTTGGGCAGCTACTCCAGTCGCGTTACGTTCATGTGCGGCAACGCCGCCAAGCGCGCCGCGGAAGAGTTGAAGAAAGAAATCTACAGGGTTTCCGCGGAAGCGCAGAAAGCTTCCGGAAAACCAATCCCACAAAACTTCGATGAAGCGCTGCGACTTGCGTTGGAAGCGAGCGGCGTCATCGTCGCGCATGGACACTATGCGCCGCCCGAGGCGGCGCGCGGAGGGCACTTCAAGGGCGCGGGCGTGGGCCCGTCACCGTCGTACAGCTACAGCGCGCAGGTGGCCGAAGTTGTGGTCGATGAGGAAACCGGCGAAGTGCGAATCGAGAAAATTTGGGCCGCGCACGATTGTGGACGCGCGCTCAATCCCGTGGCCGTCGAAGGTCAGGTGATCGGATCCGTCTCCATGGGATTGGGGCAGGCGCTGCAAGAAGAAATGATTTGGCGGAACGGATTTTTGATGAATCCCGGTCTGCTGGAATATCGTTCGCCGGCGTCGTGCGACGCGGCCTCGCCCGACATCGAGTCGTTCATCGTGGAGAGCATCGATCCGGAAGGGCCGTTTGGGGCGAAAGAAGCGAGCGAAGGATCGCTGGCCGCTTCGATTCCCGCCGTCGCCAACGCAATTTACGACGCCGTGGGTGTGCGAATCATGGAACTGCCGTTGACGCCGGAAAAAATCCTGCGGGCGCTCAAGCAAAAGAAGAAGGCGGCGGCATGACCCTACCGGAGTTCACGCTGCTGCGTCCGCGAAACTTGCCGGAAGCGATCGATTCGCTCGACCGGCATCGCGGCGACATTCAAGTCATCGCCGGAGGCACGGACTTGGTGCCGAGTCTCAAGCAGCGCTTGTTCGCGCCGCGCTATTTGCTCGACCTGAAACCGATCCGCGATCTGCGCGGCATTCGCAACGGGCACGGGCTGACGATTGGCGCGATGACCACCGTCGGCGCGATCGCCGACTCTCCGCTGGTGGCCGAAAAATTCCCGGTGCTGGCAGCGGCGGCAGCGGCCATCGCCAGTCCTGTGCTGCGCACCACCGGAACGCTGGGCGGTAATCTGTGTCTCGATACCCGCTGTCTTTGGTACAACCAATCTCCATTCTGGCGGGCTTCTTGCGGATTCTGTTTAAAGAAAGATGGAAAGGTTTGTCACGTCGCACCCGGCGGCGAGAAATGCTGGGCCGTTTTTTCCGGCGATACCGCCCCGGCCTTGCTGGCGCTGGGCGCGGAAATTGAAATCGCCTCTCCCCGCGCGTCGCGCCGCCTTCCTCTCGCCGACTTCTACACCGGCGACGGGATGGCGCGCATCAAACTCGCCGGGGACGAAATTCTCACCCGCGTACACCTGCCGGAGTCGTCGGCGGGCCTGCGCGGAGCGTATTTCAAGTATCGTTTGCGTGGATCGATCGACTATCCGCTCGCCGGCGTCGCGGTGGCGCTCGATTTGGCGCCGGACGGGACGTGCCGGCGCGGCGCGCTGGCAGTGACCGCGCTCAATCCGAAGCCGCAGTTGATTCCAGGCGCTGAGGCGGCCCTTCGCGGATCGCGCTTAAGCGACGATCTGCTCGACCGGCTCGCCGAACTTACGAATCGCGCCATCAAACCGCTCAGCACGTCGGCCTCGACGCCGGATTATCGCCGCCACATCGCGCGTGTGTTTGTGCGGCGCGCCGTGCGCCAAGCTTGGCAGGCGTGATCGATGGCTGGAACCGAGGCTTGCCGGCTGGCGGCAAAGGCGTCATGTGCGTGGGCGGGGCGTATTCCAGCAAGCGGCGGTTGTTCTCTGCCGGTTGGGATCGCGAGTTGACTCGCCTTGAAGCGACTTGCGGTTGCCTATCGAGATACCGAAGGAGCGCACGGCCTACGATTTCGCCGATCCCATGGCATGATGGTTGGAATGGACACGCTCTACTACGGAAACAACTTCATGAAGACGACGCTTGAGATTCCAGATAAGACGTTTCGCAAAGCCAAGGCTCGCGCGGCACAGCAAGGCATTCCGCTCTGCGAGTTCGTGACCAAAGCGGTGGAGCGCGAGCTTGAAACAAGCGCGTCGCGGGCGAACGGCGAGCCGCCGTGGATGAAGCACATCGGCAAACTAAAACATCTCAAGAAAGAACTCGAGGAGTTCGATCGGATCATCGAGGTGGAATTCGAGCAGATTGATCCGGAGATGTGGAAGTGATTACTGACACGAACGCCCTCTCAGCAATGGCCGAAGGCGCCCCGCTGAACTCGTTGTCCCATATTTATGGGAAGGTCTACTCTACGGTTGCTTTTTCTCGCCCACCGCAAACAAAGTATGCTGCGCGCGGAAAAACAGCACGCCATCGGAGATCGCCGGCGACGACATCATCGGCTCGCCTAACGGATTGCTGGCGATGAATTCATACGCTTCGCCGGCCTTGGCGACTTTGATTTCGCCGTCTTCATTCGGAATGTACAGCTTTCCGTCGCCCGCTACCGGTGACGACGTGTAGCCACCGCCTGAGTTCGGCAAACGCTGCTGGAAGACGCGCTCGCCGGTCTTGATTTTGTACGCCGCCAGCACGCCTTGATTGTTCACAGTGTAAAAGTAGTCGCCGTACGCCACGGGCGTCGGCATGTAGGGGCCGCCCGATTTCTTGCGCCAAGCGATAAATTCGCTCGAGTCCTTGTCGTCGGGCAACGTCAAGTCGCCCGTGCCGCCGGGACGAATCGCGTAGATCGGCTGGCGCGGCGCGTAGCCGTTGGTCGCGAACACAATTCCTTGCGCCACGATCGGCGTGGGCGTGGTGATTTCGGAATTCGGCCCGAGCTTCCACAATTCTTTCCCCGTGGCGGGATCGTAGCCGCGCGTGAACTTCGTCGCTTGCAGGATTAACTCATTGCGCGGCGCGCCCTCGTAAATCGCCGGCGTCGACCAACCCGGTAGTTCGTCGCGCATCGTTTTCCAAACCTGCTTGCCGTCTTTCAGGCTATACGCCGCGACGAACGAGCCTTTCTGAATGTCCGCTTGCACGATCACCATGTCCTTGTAGATGATCGGCGAACTTCCGTACGACCACTGATAGTCGGGATCGTAGAACCATCCGGCGTCGAGCACGCCCAGATCGTCTTTCCACAGGAGTTTTCCGTCGGGGTCGTAGCAATACATGCCTTCCGCACCGAAAATCGCCACGACGTGTTTGCCGTCGGTCGCGGGCGTCGAGGACGCATAGCTTGATTTCGGATGGCGCTTCGTGCGCGGCACGCCTTCGTACGCCAAGCGCTCCCAAACGATCTTGCCGGATTTCTTGTCGATCGCGTAAACCTTGAACTGATGTTTCGATTGATCCTTGGCCGGCTCGACGTCGCCAAAAAGTCCATGACGAAATTCGGAATTCGGATCCGAACTGATCGCCGTGGTCACGTAAATGCGATCGCCCCACACAATGGGACTGGAGTGCGCGAGTCCGGGAATCGGCGTCTTCCACAAAATGTTTTCGTTCTTCTCGGCGTTAAACGTGGACGCCAGCGTCTTGCCGTCGGCGACGCCCGACGCGCCCGTTCCGCGGAATTGCGGCCAGTTTTGCGCCGCACACGCCCCGGCCAGCGTCAATAGAATGATTGCGCGTTTCACTTTGCCTCCACTTTCTTGTACTCGAACGTCATACCGCCTTGTTGAAGCGCCAGCCCCGTCACTTTGCCGTCTTCGGACTTGAACGTGATCGTGATTTGATCGAACTCCACGGTGGTGAATTTCTCTTTGTTGAACGCCGCCATGGTCAGCGTGGGTTGTCCTGACGGCTGCAGCATCAGCTTGCCGTCCTTGAACGTAAAATCGAAATCCGGCGGACCCGGATTCTTTGGCTTGTAGCTGCCCGCGTAGCTCTTCAGCGTGTCGTCATCCACTTTGAAACTCGGCGACTCCGCGGGGACCGCGCCGGCTTTCTTCAGCATGTCGGCGATTTCGTCCTGCTTGGCCTTGGTCGCCGAGGTTAACGCGCGCGTCAGCGACGCCGGCTTGACTTCGCCCGAGGCCAGCACCCACTTCACCAGCGCGGCGTCCTTGTTTCCGACCGCGCCTACGAGCGCCTCGTCGCGCGACCCGCCGTGTTCCACCAGCATCTTCACGACGTCGGAGTGTCCGTGGTCGAGCGCCCAGCCCATCGGCGTCTGGTGATAAAACGTGTCCTGCACGTTGACCTTGGCGCCGTGTTCGAGCAGCACCTTGACCACCTCGGTATGGCCCTTGTCGCACGCCGGGAAGAGCGCCGTTTGGTCGTAGCGCCACTTGGCGTTGGCGTCGACGCCTTTCTTCAACAGCGCTTCGACGGCACCGGCGTCGCCCTTGCGGGCGGCGGCGAAGAGTTGTTCCGTTGTATCGTCTTGCGATATAATTCCGGCGTGTGTGCTCGCGGCCAAAAGCAGCATCGCCGCCAGCGGCGCGGCGCGGCGGACGGAAACTGGAAACATATTTTCACTCCTCCGTGAAAACGCTTTTGTTAGAATATGTACGGAGTATACCATCCGAGTGTTTCAACAATTGTCATCTTGCTTATGAGACCCCATCGCCTCTTCGCTGCCGTTCCGTTCGTCGTTTCGACTTTTGCACTGACTTTTGTGGGAGCCGCGCCGGGATGGGCGGCTGATTGGCCGGATTGGCGCGGTCCCATGCGCGACGGCAAATCGCTGGAGCAGAACTTGCCGGAAAAATGGACCTTGGCCGGCGAGAATCTCGCCTGGAAGGCGCCGTTCGGCGGACGCTCCGCGCCCGTCGTGAAAGGCGATCGCGTGTACGTGCAGAACGCCTTCGGCAAGGGCAAAGACGAGATGGAGCGCGTGTTGTGCTTGAGCGCGGCCACCGGAAAAGTCTTGTGGGAATATAAGTTCAACGTCTTTTCCACCGACGTTCCCACGCATCGCATCGCTTGGGCGTCGCCGGTGATCGATGAAGCGACCGGCAACGTCTACGTGCAGGGGGGCGACGGCCAAATGCTGGCGCTGAACGGCACAACCGGCAAACTGATTTGGACCCGCTACATGACCGAGGAGATGGGCGCGATTACCACGCACGGCGGACGCACGGTCACACCGATCATCGACGGCAACTTGGTGATCGTGGGTTTCGTCAGCTTCGCGTGGGGTGTGCATTCCGGTGGCGCCTATCGTATTCTCGCTTTCGATAAGACGAACGGAAACATCGAATGGGTAGCCCAACCCGGCGGACGCCCCACCGACACCGTGTATTCCTCGCCGATCGTCGGCATCTTCAATGGACTCCGCGAATTCATCATCGGCGGCTCCGACGGCGGCGGTCACGCGCTGAAGCCGCAGGATGGCGAGTGGATCTGGAGCTTCCCGATGGCGAAGCGTGGCATCAACACCGACTTCGTCGTCAAGGACAATCTCGTCTACGGCAGCCATTCCGAGGAGAATTTCGACTCGTCGGAGGAAGGCTTGGTGGTCGCGGTGGACGCCACGCAGAAGGGCAATATCCAAAAACCCGTGTGGGCCGACAAGGGTCTGCAAATGGGTTATTCGTCGGCGGTAGTCGTCGGCGACATCTACTATCAGGTGGACAACGGCGCGCAACTCTACGCGCTCGACGCCAATACCGGTAAGCAATTGTGGAAGGAAAACTTGGGCACCGTGCAAAAAGCGTCGCTCGTGTACGGCGACGGCAAATTGTACGTCGGCACCGAGAGCGGAAAGTTCTGGATTCTGCGGCCGAGCCGCGAAAAATGCGAGACCCTGAGTGAAGTCACGTTGGCGGTGGCGCGCCGCAAGGACGGCGCCGCCGCTCCGTCGGCGAAACCGCGCGCAGACGCTGAGAGCGAAGACCCAGCGTCGGGCACGCCCGACGAGCAGGTGCTGGCGTCGGCCGCGATTTCAGGTGGCCGCGTTTTCGTAGTTTCCACCGACGCGATCTACGCGATCGGCAAAACTCCCAAGCCCGACACGACAAAGATCGTCACCGTACCGCCGCCCGCGATGGGTCACGGCGATCCCGCGTACATGATCGTTGCTCCGACGGAAGTCATGGTAAAACCGGGCGAGAGCGTTCAGCTTCACGCCAAGCTTTTCGACAAAGACGGCGCGTTTCTTCGCGAGGAAAAGGCTGAATGGCTCGTGAATCCGCCGCAGCGGACGCTGCCGAACACACCGCCGTTGATCAGCAATCTTCCGGGCGCGGTGACCGATGGGAAATACACGGTCCCCGCGGATGCCAAACTGTCCGCCGGCGAAATCCAAGCGACCGTCGGATCGTTGAAAGCAGTGTCGCGCTTGCGCGTGATTCCTCCCATGCCGTACAGCGAGAATTTCGATTCTCTGGCGCTCGGTCAGGCGGGCGTTCCCAACGCGTGGGTGAACGGTCTGGGCAAATACGAAATCCGCGAAGTGGACGGTCAAAAGGTTCTGGTGAAATTGCGAATCGAGTTGCCGTTCCGCGAACGCGCGCGCACTTTCTTCGGCATGCCCGATTGGCACGACTACACGATGGAAGCCGACGTTCGCTCGGAGTACAAACGCCGCCAAATGGGCGACGCCGGTTTGATCTGCCAGAATTACACGATGATCCTGGTCGGCAATTCACAGCGCGTCGAACTGGAATCGTGGAGCTATGAAGGTCAGCGCTCGGTGAAGGTTGATTTTCCGTGGAAGCAAGACACTTGGTATCACATGAAGCTCGAGGCCAGGAATCTGCCCGGCGGCAAAGTGTTGGTTCACGGAAAAGTTTGGCCGAAAGGTGATCCCGAGCCGGCCAAATGGACGGTGGAACGCACCGATCCGGTGGGTGAACGCCGTGGCGCGGCGGGAATCTATGGCAATGCGCTAGCCGAAGTCTATTTCGACAATTTGAAGGTGACGCCGAACGCACCGCAAGCGATGGTCCATCCGGCCGCGCATCCTGCGGCGAAGGCGCCTGCGAAGAAGGGCATGTAATTCGGAGCAATCATGAAAAATTCTTTCGTTCGTAAGTTTGCACTCGTGGCACTGGCGATTGTCGCCGTGATGGTCTGGGCGGTTTCCGGCATTCTGGCTTCCGAACCTGGTTCCGGCGATTGGCCGATGTGGGGCGGCACGCCGGACCGCAACATGGTATCCGATGCCAAGGGCATCGTGACCACGTGGGACGTCAACAGCAAGAAGAACGTGAAGTGGGTTTCGGAACTCGGCTCGCAAAACTACGGCAATCCCACGGTGGCCGACGGCAAAGTCTTCGTCGGCACCAACAACGAGGGCAATCGCGACAAGAAGTTCACCGGCGACAAGGGCGTCCTGATGGCTTTCAACGAATCGGACGGCAAATTCCTGTGGCAGCAAGTGAACGACAAGCTGTCGCAGGGGCGCGCCAACGACTGGCCGTATCAAGGCGTGGCGTCCTCGCCGATCGTCGAAGGCAAACGCCTGTATTACACGACGAATCGCAGCGTGGTGATGTGCCTGCACACCGATGGGTTCAAGGACGGCGTTAACAACGTCAAAGATCCCACGCGCATCAGCATCACCGACGCCGACGTGATCTGGAAGTTCGACATGATGGAAGAGCTCGGCAACTATCCGCACAATTTGTCGAACTCGTCGCCGCTGATTTGGAACAACCTCCTGATTCTCTCCACTGGCAACGGACAGGACGAAACCCACAATCACATTCCTTCGCCGAAAGCGCCGAGCGTAGTCGCGCTCGATAAGAACACGGGCAAGGAAGTCTACGAGATCAACGACGTGGGCGAGCGAATCCTGCACGGACAGTGGTCGACGCCGGCGGTTGGAAAGATTGGTGACGTCACGCAGTTGGTCAGCGGGCAGGGCGACGGTTGGGTGCGCGGCTACGACGTGACCAACGGAAAGAAACTTTGGGAATTTGACATGAACCCCAAGGACTCGGTGTGGAACAAGACGCGCAATGAAGTGATTTCCACGCCGGTGATTGTCGATAACGTTGTGTACCTGGCCAACGGTCAAGACCCCGAGCACGGTGAAGGTGTCGGGCACATGTACGCGATCGACGGGACAAAACGGGGAGATATCACGCAGTCTGGACGCATCTGGCACTACGACAAGATTCGCCGGTCGATCTCCACCGCTGCCGTTCACAACGGTCTGGTGTATGAAGCGGACTTCAGCGGATTCCTGCACTGCCTCGACGCCAAAACCGGCAAGCCGTATTGGACCTACGATATGCTTTCGGCCGTCTGGGCGTCGCCGTACGTGGTGGACGGCAAGGTTTATCTCGGCGACGAAGACGGGGATGTGCGCGTATTCGCGGAAGGCAAGGAGATGAAGAAAGTCTCCGAAGTGAATATGGGCAGTTCCGTGTACTCATCGGCAGTGGTGGCACACGGCGTGCTCTTCCTGACGAATCGCAATCAGCTCTTCGCGCTCACCGACAAGAAATAGTGGAATTTCAATTGAAACTGCCCACGCGCGTGATTGCCGGAGCGGGAAGTTTCTCCCGCCTCGGCGAAATCGCCTCGGAGTTGCGCTTTCGGCGCGCGTTCTTGGTCGCGGATCGCGGCATGGAAGCCGCGGGATACGCGGCTCGTGCCGCGGAGTCGATGCGTGCGCGAGGCATCGAAGTATTTTCCTTCCACGATTTTCCCGAGAGTCCCGATAGCTCAGCGGCGGAGGTCGCGCGCGATGCGGCCGCGTCGATTCGAGCCGACTCGATCGTAGGACTAGGCGGCGGTAGCTCGCTCGACACCGCGAAAGCCGCAAATTTTCTGCTGACCGGCGGCGGGCACATGCGCGACTATCGCGGCTACGGAAAAATCTCCGGCGAAATGCTGCCGATGATCGGCGTTCCCACAACGGCCGGCACGGGAAGCGAAGCGCAATCGTATTGCGTGATTTCAGATGCCGACACGCACGTGAAGATGGCGTGCGGTGCGCCCGGCGCGGCGTTTCGCGCGGCCATTCTCGATCCTTTGCTGCTGATTTCCGCGCCGCGCAACGTCATCGCGCAAGCGGGCTACGATGCGATTTCTCATGCGGTGGAAAGCTTTGTCACGCGACGCCGCACACCGTTGTCACAAAGCTTTTCGCGCGAAGCCTGGCGATTGCTCGACGCCAATTACTTGCGTGTCCTGCGCGATCCGGCCGATGCGGTCGCGCAGGAGGGCATGCAGACCGGCGCGTTTCTCGCAGGACTCGCCATCGAACACTCCATGCTCGGCGCGACGCACGCCTGCGCGAATCCCTTGAGTGCGAACTACGGCACCGCGCACGGCGTGGCGATCGCCATGCTTTTGGAGAAAGTGGTTCGATGGAATGCCGACGCAAGATATGCCGAGCTTCATGCGAACTTGCCGCTGCGTCTCGACGAATTGGCGCACGCCGCGGGATTGCCTCGCCGTCTCCGCGATCGCAACATTGTCGAGAGCGATCTTCCCAAGCTCGCGTCCGAAGCCGCGCAACAGTGGACCGGAACGTTCAACCCACGGCCGTTCGATGCGGCCGGCGCGCTGGAGATTTACCAATGGGCATACTAAAAAAAGCAACCGCCGATGAACGCCGATGCACGCCGATTCGAGCAGCGGACTCCATCGGCGTTTATCTGCGTTCGTCGGCGGTTGCTTTTCTGTTTTGCTTTTCCTGTTCGTTTATCCAAGCACAGGATTGGCCCCAGTTTCGCGGCAACCCGACACTCACCGGCGTCGCGACATCGTCGTTACCCGACACACTGAAATTGCTCTGGACCTACGATGCCGCCGAAAACGAAAAAGACAAGATGGACGCGTCGATCGAGTCATCCGCGGCGATTGTGGGCGGCGTGGTCTACGTCGGATCGATGAGCGGATACTTGCTGGCGATCGATCTCGCGACAGGAAAAGAAAAGTGGAAATACAAAGCCGCGCAACAGATCGAAGAATCGTCGCCGGCGGTGGCGAGCGGCACGGTTTATGTGGGCGATCTCTCAGGCGTTTTCCATGCCGTCGACGCGGTAACCGGAAAAGCGAAGTGGACCTTCAAGACGGGCGGGGAAATCAAATCGTCGCCTGTGGTATTCACTGAGGGCGGCGTGGAGAAAGTGCTGATCGGCTCCTACGACCAGTCGCTTTATTGCTTGAACGCCAAGACAGGTGCGGTCCTCTGGAAGTTTTCCATCAACGGTCCCGTGCACGCGACGCCTTCGATCAACAACGGCGTCGCGTATCTCACCGGATGCGACGAAGTCTTTTACGGCATTCGCCTGACCGACGGAAAAGAAGTGCAGCACATTGCGTCGGGCGCTTATACGGGCGCGTCGCCCGCGTTGTTGCTCGCGGGACCGCAGTCGCAGATGGCGTTTTTCGGTACATTCAACAACGACGTGGTCGGCGTAAACCTCGTCACCAAGCGAATCATGTGGCGCTACGAAAATCCCACGCGTCACTTTCCGTTCTACGCCTCGGCGGCGATCACGCCGTCGCTCGTGATTGTCGGTGGCCGCGACAAATCTGTTCACGCACTCGTGCCGAAGCCCGGCACGGTGAAAGGCAAAGCTGCGTGGACCTTCGCGACGAAAGCGCGCGTGGAATCGTCGCCCGCCATTGCGGGATCGCGAATTTACGTGGGCTCGAACGACGGCATTCTATATGTGCTCGATCTCGCGACCGGAAAGAAGCTCTGGGAGTTTACCGCCGGCGCTCCGATTTCGGCGTCGCCCGCCATCGGAGGCGGCCGCCTCGTGGTCGGCGATCAGGACGGAAAGCTTTACTGCTTCGGTGGATAATCCAGCCGCCCCGGGCCAACAGGGAACAACAGGTATGCAACGAGACTGATATGCAATGAGAAAAGTCGTTCAGTCGACTGCAATGAGGTAAGATAGCGTTGAGCAGCAATAGCCAGATAAGGCAATGTCTAACTTGCAACTGCACATACCCGAATACCTTCACCCAGCCTTGAAGCAGCTAATGGCGTTATCCGAGAGTGACTCGGAGCGTTTAGTGGCCGCGCTAACCGAAGAGAAGCCTGCCTTTCTTAGCACCGGCCTGGCCGCGCAGGTTGCTGAACGTTCTCAGTTAGATCCCGTATTGGTCTCGCGATTGACGGACGCATTAACATCTGTCCGATCCGTGTGGGATTCGACGCATGTGCCGTTGGAAGCATTTCTCGGGGTTTTTTGCGCCGCTCTAGAGCAGCAGGGCCTCAAACCTCAAGATGACGCGACTTGGGATCGTTTTCAACGAACGTTAGGAATCTTGCTCAGTCACGAAGGGGCCCTCGCCGCTGCCTCGAAAGCCTTGAGCGTCGTAGCAGATCTTCGCAGCATCTTTCAGGACGCGCGAATTCTAACGGATCTAAGGCCGGTTTTTAGGCAAGATGCAACGGAACGGCCTTTTTCATTTGCAATTATTCATACACTGAGGATAACGTTTCATCACGAAGGTCACAATCGTCGCTTCTTTGTTGCTCTTGACGACCACGACGTGTTGAGGCTCAGGCGAATTCTCGAGCGAGCCGAAGAAAAATCCCAAACGCTCCGATCGCTCGCTGACTCCGCGAACATGCCTATTCTCAAAATTGAACCACAGGAGGGTCCATGGTAGCACCTCAAATGGCATGGCCCATTTCGGAACCAGTAATCGCTGCGCGCCAGCAGATGCTGGAGCAACTATACGCTCATAGGACCATCTCTCGCAGGCCGGTGGCAACGGGCAATACAAAAATGTGGACCTCCAGGTGTTTCGGAGCAGGCGCGGAGAGGAGCTTGAAACGCGTTCGAGATAGTATCGAGGCTTCTCGCTATGTCCTTGCGTTAAGTCGCGATTGGGACGGTGAGGGGGCGACTCCGATTGCTGTCGAGACATGGCGGCGGGCGACCGAGTTTTTGTCGAGGAACGCTGAGGCATTATGGGCCGCGCACGGTGTTCAGGTCTATGCACCGCGAATCCTACCTGTTCCAGACGGTTCGCTTGACATCCATTGGAAAACGATCAGGCGGGAATTGCTTGTGAACATTCCTCGATGCCCAAATGATCGGGCTAAATATTATGGCGACGACCAGAATGGGCGCCAAGTCGTCGAAGGAGACCTGGATACAACGGCGGCGAATCACTGGCTACTAATGTGGCTGACTGAGTAATGGATGGATTGGCAGACGGAACTGATTCCAGATTCAGCGAGTCTCTTTCGGCGCGTTCATCGCTCTCTCTTGCGGGGCGACGAAGTCACTACGGGTGCGTTTCAAAACTCGAAAGGTGAGAGTGGAATGTCAGTTGACTGGGCTGCCTACTCATCTGCTGAGGAATCGAGGAATCGGGCCAAGAATCCCAGTGACAACGCCATTATTAGGCTTGTCGCAGGGCAAGTTCGTCAGGTACCTAATCAGTCCGTACAGCATTCGCCTATCGACGCCAACCGGTCTCATACCACCGTCGAAGGGGAAAAGACTCCAAGAGTACGCCTGGCTCTTCAAAGGATATCGTCTCTGGTGATTCCAATCGAACCGCCTGCTCGCTCGGAAAGCACATAGCTCTCGTGGGCAGCGTAAGCCACGTAGCATTGGAGCACGGCTATTTCGGATCGTAACCGACAAACGCGTCGAGATACGTATTGCCCTTGTACTCCATGTCGCGATGGATCCCGATATCCGATGTGTAGTACGCGTGCACTGTTTGCTTCTTCAGTTCGACAAAGAACTCTCCTTCCATCGTTTTGGGTTCGTCATCATCCGGCGAGATGCTTTCGAGCAGTTCAATGCGAGTCTTGGGAGTCGCCTCGATGAACGACACGTTGTATCGGCTGTCGCAGAGGTTGTCGATGAGGCGCAATCCGTCGCGCCATATTTGCCGCGGCTCCGGCTCCCACACGTCTGCCAACCATGTATCAATGTACGCCGCGACTTTCGCGGCGCGCGCACCGGGAGAATGCGCGTCCGTGGGAATAATCATCTCGGTCAATTCGTCGACGAGCGCGAACTCAGCGGGCGTGAAGAACTTCGGCGCGTGCGCGAAGACCACTTTCGGCAGCGGCACACGCTTGGCTTGCGCCGCAGCCAGCGGAGCAGAGGCCGCCATCTTCAACGCATCGCGACGCGTCCGTTTCATACGTTCCCTCGCTTCATCTCATCCGCCAAGTGATCGCACGACCGCCACGCCAGCGCCATGATCGTCCACGTGGGATTCTGGCATGATGCGCTCACATGACTACTGCCGTCGACCACCAGCAGATTTGGCACGTCGTGCGAGCGTTGAAATTGATTCAGCACCGACGCCTTCGGGTCCGCGCCCATGCGCGCCGTGCCCAACTCATGAATCGACCATCCTTCGGTGAGCACTTTTCGATCGGAATCGACCACCTCGATGCCGGCCGCTTCCATCATTTCGCCCGCGGCCGCCGCCATGTCGGCCGCCATCTTTTTTTCGTTATCGGAAAAGCGATAGTGGAACCGCAGCACCGGAATTCCCCACCGATCTTTGACGTCGGGATCGACGTCCACGTAGTTCTCATAGCGCGCCAAGACTTCGCCGAACCCGCCCATGCTGATGAATGCGCCCGCTTCTTGTCGCACACGCTTCTTGAACTCCGCGCCGAAGCCGGGCGCGGAATTGGCGTTGTCGGGAAACATCGTTGTGCCGGAATCGCCTTCGAACCCGTAGCCACGCAGAAAATCAGGATGGCGGTCGGCAAGATTCCGGAAACGCGGCACATAAAAGCCGCCAGGACGCCCGTCATCGAGCGAGCGCGGCTTGCCGGCAAGCTCCTTGCAAAATCCCGTGACGTTCGGTCCCATCACGTGCTCGCAAAAATTGTGGCCCACGTGTCCGCTCGAATTGCCGATGCCGTTGGGATACTGCGACGACTTGGAAAGCAGCATCAAGCGCGCCGATTCGAGAGTCGAGGCTGCGAGAATAACAACGCGCGCTTTCGCTTCGTAGATTTGTCCCGTCACCGCATCAATGAAAGCAACGCCCGACGCGCGCCCGGTGTCGGCGTCCACCGTCACTTCACGCGCAATCGAATGAGTGCGCAGCGTCAGATGTCCGGTGTCGCGCGCCGGATAGATTAAACCCGTTGGTGAATCGAAGGCCGCGTGAATGTCGCAGCCGCCCGGACGTCGATTGCATGCGCCGCGCCGGTAGCAGCGCTGGCGATACTTGTTGTTCACGCCGTCGGTGGTTACCCCCGCGCGATACGGCGTCAACACGCGCTCCATCTTGGCGAGGGCGTGACGCAATTTCACTTCCGCGTAGTTTAGTTTGATCGGCGACTGAAACAAGCTGTCGGGCAGGTGCGGAAGATTTTCCTTCTGTCCGGAGATTCCCAGCAGGCGATCCACTTTGTCGTAGTACGGTGCGACATCGGCGTAGGAAATCGGCCAATCGTCGCCGTAGCCGTCGTGCGACCTCGCTTTGAAATCGAAATCGGAGAGGCGCAGCGCGAGCCGTCCCCAAATATTGGTTTTTCCGCCGAGGCAGCGTGCGCGCACCCACGCGTACGGCGTGCCGGTATAAGGATGGTCCTTTTCGTTGACGACAATATTCTTGCTGTAGTCGTTGCCGCCCCACGTTTGCACATACGAACCGACAAATTTGTACGGACTCTCGGCGGCGTACGGCGGCTGGCGGATCGCGTACTCGCGTGACGAGAGTCCGTGATATCCCGGCGGCATATCGCCGCGTCGCGGATGCTCGTACGGCCATTCCATGGACTTCAGTTCGCTCTCGATGTTGAGCTTTTTGCCCGCTTCAAGCAGCAGTACGTTCATGCCGTGTGACGTCAGCACATACGCGGCCATGCCGCCCGCCGCGCCCGAGCCGACGATCACCGCGTCGTAGACGCGCTTCAGATCCACCGAGGGCTCGGATTGTCTGGCCTGAATTAGCATGCTACGGGCATTTTGACACAGAGATCACCGAGAACACAGCGAACACAGAGAAAAACGAAGGAAGAATAAAGAGGTGTTGCTTTTCTCTGTGTCCTCTATTTGCTCTGTGATCTCTGTGCTAAATATGCACGACCTACGCGCTCATCTTACGTAACTGCGCGATTCGCGGCGCGCGGCTCTTGGGACTATCCAAGCTGAACGACCGCGCGTCGCCGAGTTCGTCGCGCACGAAGGCTTCCGCCTTTTTGACCGCGGCTTTCAAGTCCGCGTTCGGCTTGATAAACGGCGCCCACACAATTTCTTGTTTCTCAGGATCGAATTCCCACAATCCCACAATGCGCCCCCGATCGACAATTGCGTGACACGGCAAATCTTTCACCGTTCCCGGCGCGGCCATGCCGCGTTTGTCGCCGGGCCATTGGCGTTTCGTGTCGGAGGGATCGACCAATTCCATCAGATCACGGCGCAGAATCGCGATGCCGTCGATCGGTCCCACGAGAGCGTATTGCTCGTCCTTCGGCGTTCTGAAATCGGCGAGCTCATCGAGATGGGCGGGCAGCATCAAGCGATCGCTGCCTGCTTCGAGCGGCACCAGTTTCAGCGGCTCGATCGCCGCCTTCGCGGCTTTTCCGCTCAGCGCGGAGAATCCCTGGAAGTCGGCAATCGTCGCGGGACCGGCCCACGAAAAATAGAGTCGAGCCAGTTCCGTTTGCACTTGCTCGGGAGAAAGCGTGAAGCCCTTCAGCGGATTCGGCTGCCACAGCGTGTATTTGTAGCGCTGCTGATCGAGGCGTCCGTTGACGGGCACACGGCGAATGTCACCCGACGGTTGCAACCGTTCGAACGCCAGCGGAAGCGTCGTGGTCACACCCTTTTTCTTTCCTGCTTCCCCAAGACTTCGTGACAACGAACCGGTGGCCGCGCGGATTCCGTCCGGATCGAGCGGACCGCGCTTCAAAGCTTCGAGCACACCCGCGCAAAGTTTGTCGATTTCCTTGTCGGTGACGCCCAGTTTGCGGGCGGCGTTTAGATCGCTCCCCGCGAACGGCTGTCCGGCTTTCAGTCCCAGCGCGAAATCGCGCTTCGGCAACACGTAAGTGCAATTGCGCGCCGCGGGAAGCTCGTGGATCTCGAGCGCGGCTACGGCGCGATCAATCTCCTCGCGACTCGCACCGCATCGCGCGAACAATCCGACGTACGGACCCGCTCCGCCGACCGAACGCATCCATCCCGTCGCTTCGAGGGTCGCCGCCGGCGACTTGCCGACGAGGCGTCCATCCAATCCTTGGCGATACGACCACCACGCGCGCAGTTTCGTCTGGTCCATGGGGTCCCATTGTAGCGCGCGTTCACTTGATACGATAGTGAAGCATCTTGAAAACTCTCTTCCACCTCGATGACTCGGCAGTGAGCTATTGCCAAGTGGCCGTACCCGCGCCGGTCGACGGCACGTTCTCCTACGTAATACCCGCGCGCATGAAGGAACACGCGCAGGTCGGCGTGCGCGTGGCCGTGCCGTTCGCCGGGCGATTACTCACCGGCGTCATCACCGAATTGCGCGCCGAGCCGGACACGACGGCGGAGTTGAAGGCGATCAAACAAGTGGTCGATCCGGAGCCGGTGCTCGACGAAGGATTGTTGCACCTGGGCCGCTGGATTTCCGAGTATTATCACGCGCCGATCGGCGAAGTGTATCGCGGGATGTTGCCGCTCGGCGTGGAAGTGGAAACGCGGCGCATTGTGCGCCTTACACTGGCGGGTGAAAGGTTCTTGTCGCCGATCACCGACGCGCTGAAGAAACGCCCGCTACCCGAGAAAACGCTGCTGAAACGATTCTCGCTCCCGCCGGTGGAATTGCGGCGGTTGGAACGCGAAGGCATCGTCGAGCGCGTCAATGAAGCGCGCGCCACGCAAGAACGTCGCGAGTATCACGTGGAGCTGGCGCCCGGTGCGGAGTCGGCGATGGAAGATTTGCCGCGGAAACGCGAGCAGCGCGTGATCCAATTGCTGATTTCGTCGCCGGGACCTCGCCCTGGACCCGAGTTAGCCGCCGCGGCGAAAGCTCCCGCTGCGCTCTTGCGCGACATGGCGCATCGCGGACTCCTGCGCATCACGCTCGACGTTCCCGCGCCGCACGCGGCCGTGGAACGTCCGCGGCACACCTTAAACGCGCACCAGGAAACGGCCCTCACGGAAATTCGCACGGCGCTCGGCGCGCGAAAATTCGCGGCGTTCCTGTTGCAAGGCGTCACCGGCAGCGGAAAAACGGAAGTATACATGCGCGCGATGGAAGAAGTACTCGCGGCGGGCGGCACGGCGCTGATGCTGGTGCCGGAAATCGCGTTGACGCCGGCGGTCAGCGAGCAATTTCGCGCGCGTTTCGGCGACGCCGTGGCGATCCTGCATTCGGGATTCGCAGGGCGTGAGCGCAGCCGCCAGTGGCGGCGCGTACAGAGCGAGGAAGCGCGCATCGTCGTTGGGACACGGTCGGGCGTCTTCGCGCCGCTTGCGCGCGTCGACCTGGTGATCGTCGACGAGGAGCACGACGCGAGCTACAAACAGGAAGAGACGCCGCGCTACAACGGCCGCGACGTCGCGGTGGTTCGCGCCCGGAACGCCAACGCGGTGATCGTGCTGGGATCGGCCACGCCGAGCCTCGAATCTCGCTACAACACGGAACGCGGCAAGTACACGAGACTGCTGCTGGCCGATCGCGTGGAGAATCGGCCGATGGCCGACGTCACGGTGGTCGATATGCGTCGCGAGTACTTGGAGAGCAAGAAGCAAGCGACGTTCTCGCGGTTGTTGATCACGCAACTGGGAGAAACGCTGGCGGCGCGCGAGCAGGCGATGATTTTGTTGAATCGCCGGGGATTCTCGTCGTTCGTACTATGCCGCTCGTGCGGAGAAAGCGTGCAGTGCGAAAACTGTAGCATCGCGTTGACGCATCATCGCGCGAAAAACATTCTGCTGTGCCATTACTGCGACTATTGGCGGCCGGTCCCGAAGGTTTGCCCGAAATGCGAGAGCGAGCACATTTACTTCATGGGTGAAGGCACCGAGCGCATCGAGGACTTGCTGGCGCGCCATTTTCCCGACGCGCGCATCGGCCGCCTGGATCGCGACACCGTGCGCGGCCGCGATCAGTTCGAAAGCATCCTGCGCGAATTTCGCGAACACCGCTTCGACATTCTCGTCGGCACGCAGATGATCGCGAAGGGCCACGACATCCACAACGTGACGCTGGTGGGGGTGATCTCCGCCGATACCGCGCTGGGGCTGCCGGATTTCCGCGCCGCCGAGCGGACGTTTCAGTTGCTCACGCAAGTGGCCGGACGCGCCGGACGCGGGCAGCGCCCCGGTCGCGTGATCCTGCAAACGTATTCGCCGGAGCACTACGCGATCCAAAAGGCCGCGGCACAGGATTACGAATCGTTCTACGAAAAAGAATTGCGCTTTCGCCGCGTGATGCACTATCCGCCGTTCACCGCGCTGGCGTCGGTGCTGATCCGCCATCAACACATTGAGGAAGCGCTGAAAATCGGCGCGGTGCTCGGTCAACGGATCACCGATCGCAAGTGGGAAGGCGTGCGCGTGCTCGGTCCCGCGGCGGCGCCCCTGCAACGGCTGAAAAACGAATTCCGCTACCAGTTTCTGATTAAATCGCAGCGGCGCGACGTGTTGAATTCGCTGCTGCGCGATTTGCGGGCGTGCGCGCGGGAACAGGGATTCACGCCGGCAGCGATCACGTTCGACGTGGATCCGCTCAGCCTCATGTAAAAAGGATAGAATCCTCTCTATCCCGTATGTCCATGTTGAAAAAACTTTTTGTCGTTTTGGTTCTATCGCTGTCCCTCGCCGGCCAAACGCCTCGCACGAAGAACGTGATCCTGATCACCGCCGATGGAGTCCGCTGGCAAGACTTGTTCACCGGCATGGATCCCATGCTGAAGGATGAGAAGGACGCAGGGATGAAAGACGCCGCGGACCGCCGCGCGCGTTACTGGCGCGACACGCCCGAGGCGCGGCGCGAGCAACTGATGCCGTTTTTCTGGAAGGACCTTGTGAAGCGCGCGGCGATCTATGGCAACGTGACGAAGAACAGTCCGATGACCGTGACCAACACGCTGCGCGTTTCGTATCCCGGCTACAGCGAAATACTCACGGGGCATTCGAACGACGCGGTGATCGATGGCAACGTCAATTTCCAGAATCCCAGCCGCACGGTATTGGAAATCGCGCGGGAAAAACTGGCTCTTGACCGCTCGAAGGTCGCGTTGTTCGGTTCGTGGGATTCCTTCAAATGGATCGGCGAGTCGAAGCCGGGAACGATCACGATCAACGCGGGCTATGAAGCGTGGGAAGGCGGCAACGCGCGCATGCGCGACCTGAGCCGCGCGCAAATGATGGCGCTTCCGCCCTGGGACGATGCGCGCCACGACTACTTCACGTTCGAAATGGCCATGGAGTACTTGCGAACCGCCAAGCCGCGCGTCCTCTTCATCACGCTCGATGAAACCGACGATTGGGCGCACGACAAACGCTACGATCGCGTGCTCGACAGCATTCATTACTTCGACCAATGCCTGCGGGAGCTTTTCGGGGCGATCGATTCGATGCCGGAATACAAAGGCTCCACGTCGGTGATCGTCACCACGGATCACGGGCGCGGTGACAAGCTCGACACGTGGTCTGGCCACGGGAAGAAAATCCCGGACGCCGCGAATGTCTGGATGGCGATGGCGGGTCCCGATACGCGGGCGGCGGGGGAAATGCACGACGTTCCGGAAATTCATCAGCGCGATGTCGCGCCGACGATTCTCAGCTTGCTGGGAATCGATCCTTCGGGGATGAAGGAAATTCTCGGGCGGCCCGTGAAGCCCTGATCAATTACCCTTTATCGGCGGCGCTGGATAATCCGGCAATTTCTCGCGGCCCACGGGCGTCTTGTGAATTTCCAATTCGTCGAACAACAGCGATCCCACGATGATGGAGTGCGGTGCCCCGTCGAGATGGTTCGATGCCACTTCGTCCGATCCCGCGGCGATCAACGCGCTGCGCATGGCACGCGAATCAAGCTGATAAAACTCCGCGCCGCGCACCAATTCCTGGTGACCGTCAACGTAGACGCGATACAGCGGCTCGGGGCGCATGCCGCTGGCCGATTGCGCCAGGTATCCGTAGGGCTGGCCCCGATCCTTGCACATGTCGATGAGCTTTTTCTTGAGTTCGTCGAAGGTCATCGGCGCCGTCGACTTCACGAACAGATTTCCGACGGTCGGTCCCGTTCCGCTCGACGCCAAGCCGCGTCCGTGGCCGTTGGACGCCGGGAAATCGCGGATCGGCTGCCGGCCCATCAAGTAATTCGTCAGCGTTCCGTGCGTGATCACCTTCACGGCGCTCGCCGGAACGCCATCATCGTCGTGGTGATAATAGCCGAGCAGCGCTCGACCGGCCGCCGTTTCCACCGTGGGATCGTCGGTCACGTCGATGAAATCGGGCAACACGTGCTGCTTCCAACTGCTCGCGAAATCGCCGGTGGTGCGCGTGGTGACGCCCGGACGCGGACGGCGGCCGAGCACGGGCGAGCCGATCAACCGCGCGACAACGGCGTCGGCGGCGTCGGGCGCCAGCAGCACGGGTCCGCGATATTCGTCTTCCATCAGCGGGGCTTTGCGCAGCTCCGCGAGAAGGTCGATGACCTTTTGCGTGGACGCGCGCATCTCGTCGGCGCTGGGAAGATCGGACGGCTTGAGCACCGTGCGTGCATATCCTTTTTGAACACGCATTCCGTCGGGACACTGCGCCACGGCATTCACGCTGACCGAATAGATCACCTCAGATTGACGCAGCACCGTGCCTTCGGAATTTACGAGATAACGATTCTGCGCGCGGAACGACGTCCGTGCGTCGAGCATTTCGAGCGCGGCGTCCGAGCGATAGAGCGACGTGGCCGATTTCAGCGCCGCCTGCCAGCGTGGCGCGTCCACTTCGAGTTTCGCCAGCGGTTGGATCGACTCCACCGGTTTTTCGTGTGAAAAATCGTCGGGCATCGCTTCGTTTTCGAATTGCTTCAGCGCGGCTTGCTTGCGCGACAGTGCCTCAATGGCGTTCTTGTAGGCCTGATCGGTGGCCAGCCAGATGCGATGGCGAATCGCCATCACGTCGTTTTCTTCCGGCGCTAGGTCGAGCACTCCGTCGCCCGCGCCCGCAGAGCTATCCTGCTTGTAATCGCCCACGCGGACCGTCACGCGCAGCAACCGCGCGCGCGCCCGTTGCTCCAGACGCAACGCGCCGAAGACGGCCTCGGAGCTGAAACTATCGTCGTCGGCAATGCGATACTCGATGAAGAACGGACGCTGCATTTGTTCCAATTGCAGTTTTTCTTTGGAACGCTGAAGCTCCGCTTTCATCGCTTGCAACACGGGATCGTCTTGCGCCGCGAGGGGCAGCGCGAGCGCGAGAACAAGGAAGGGAAGTGCGCGCCGAATTGTTGGGAAATGTCTCATTGCGCACCTCCCTTGGCATCCGGTGCAGCTAAGATCGGCGGCCTCGCTTGCGATAGCCGCCGCTTTTGCACTTCGATCGCCGAGAACAACAGCGCCGGCGATGCGGCCGACACAGGAACCTGTCCCGATTCCGCGCCGCAGATTCCGTTGAACACTTCGGTCTTGTCGCCGGCCCCGATGATTTGCGTCATCGCCGTCAACGGCGTGCCGACGATATCGACGCCGCGCACCAATTCGTCAGGACGCCCGTCGGCGTAGACGCGCCACACCATCAACGGCAGCACTTGAAATGCTTGCGGCAGATTGCGTGTGGTCAGCGTGAATCCGCCGGCAATGTCTTCGAAGTAGAGTCCGTAGGGTTTGTTCTGCTTCTTCACTTCTTCAATCAGCATTTTGCGCAGTTGCGACTCCGGTTGCGGCTTGGTGGTCGACACGATCAAGTTTCCTTGGCGGCCGACGGGCATCGCGCCCAGTTGTCCGCGTCCGTGGCCGTTGGAATGATCGAATCCCGTCACCGGATGGCGTGACATCAGGAAATGTTTCAGCACGCCGTTTTCAATCACCGGTACTCGTCGCGCGGCGATGCCTTCGTCGTCGAATTCATACGTGCCGTTCAACTGCACGCCGTTCAATTCCTTCAACGTGGGGTCGTCGGTGACACTCAAGAACTCCGGCAGCACCAGCTGATTCATTTTCTTCGTGAACGTCTGGCCTTCTTCCACGCCGCGCTGGCGTTGTCCCTCGACGCGATGGCCGAGTACTTCATGGAAGAAGACGGCGGCGGCGCGTCCCGAAAGCAGCGCAGGTCCGCTGTACGGCTCAACGACCGGCGCGGTGCGCAGCTTCTCCACGTCTTGGCCAAGTTTTTCCAGGCGCGGCAGCACTTCGGCGTCCGTCGGCAGATGCGCCGTGTCGTGTGCCGCGAAAACTTCGGCGCGGATCAAATCCATGCCGTCGTCGGCGCGCGTGTCGGCGGAGGCGACCACTTGGATCAATGGATGTTGGAAGACTTCGCGTGTGCCTTCGGTCGAAACGAAGAAACGCGTCTCGTTGCTGGCCGTGAAAAGCACGCCGGCGTTGTAAATATTCGGAAACTTGCCGAGCACCGCGGAGTATTGCTTGACCTTCTTCTGCCACGCCGCGATGTCGGGCGCGACCACAGGCGCCGGGTTCTCGACGCGAACTTGCGGCTCTTCCTTGCTGAAGTCGGCGGAGGTGTCCTCTTCCTTGGCGCGCACCGCCGTGTTGGTCTTCATTTGCAGATACGTGCGCGACGCCACTTTGTATTCCTGATCCGTGGCTTCCCACAGCACGCGCGCGATGGCGTCGGGATCGTCCTCGAGGGGAAGCAACACACTGTGCACGCCGGACTGCCGGCCTTCGTTGTGCGTGTTGTCGAGATCGGGCGACGCGATGCGTACGGAAATATCGACGCTGCGCACGTGCGCCTGAACGTCGTTCAGCATCGCGCCTTGCATCGCCGAAAGGAACCAGTTCCATTCGTCGGTGACCGAATAGCTGATGTAGTACGGCGCCGGGTCGCGCTTCGACAAATCTTCCATGGCGCGCTTCAGTTCTTTCTCGACGGCGTCCATCAGCACGGCGCTCGACGCTGGCTTCGTCGATACAGCGGGCGCGGCGGTTGCCGGCTTGCCTTTGGCTTGCTGCGCGCTGGCGGAAAACGTCAACAAAAGGGAGAGACAGAATACAGTGGTAGGTCTCATGAGGGCTATGACAAGTCTATCGCACAGCGAAACGCGCTACAACTTATCCTTATTGGTGGAGAGGACGGCGCGCAGCACCGCGACCGTCTTGTCGCGCTCCTGCGACGTGGCGGCGGTTACAGTGATGTGGCCGAGTTTGCGTTTCGGTCCTGGGCGTTTGCCGTAGAGGTGCAAGTGCGCACCGGGCACGGCGAGAATTTCGGCGGTCTCGGGCAACGTGCCGATCAAGTTGAGCATCGCGGAATGGCCTAGCGCCGACGTCGATCCGAGCGGCAGCCCGGCGATCGCGCGCATGTGGTTTTCGAACTGGCTGGTCTCGGCGCCCTCGATGGTCCAATGGCCCGAGTTGTGAACGCGCGGCGCCATTTCGTTGGCCAGCAATTTCCCTTTGTACTCGAAAAACTCGATCGCCAGGACGCCGGTGTACTCCAGTGCGTCGAGCACGCGAGTGGCGTAGTCTTCGGCCATCGTTTGCAGACGCGGCGAGAGTGCCGGCGCGGGCGCCAGCGAGAGTCGCAAGATTCCATCGCGATGATGATTTTCGATCAGCGGATAAAACGCGCGACGGCCGCGGCGGTCGCGCACGGCGAGCACGCTGACTTCGCGATCGAACGGCACGTGTTTCTCAAGAATCAGCGGGACGCCGCCCAGCGCGTCCCACGCGCCGCGCAGATCGCTGCGTTTTTTGAGGACGATTTGCCCCTTGCCGTCGTAACCGAACCGGCGTGTTTTTAAAACCGCGGGGAGCCCAACGCGATCGGCCGCGCGCGTCAGATCGCGGCGCGTTTCGATGGCGGCGTGCGCCGGCGTAGGGATGTCGAGCTTGCGGAAGAGCGCTTTTTCGTGCAGGCGCTCTTGCGACACTTCCAGTGCCGCCGGCGGCGGCATCACGGGAACGCGCTGCGCGAGAAATTGCGCCGTGTCCACGGGGACGTTCTCGAATTCATACGTCGCGAAGTCGATCGACGCCGCGAATCGCTGCAAAATGTCGGGATCGCTGTAATGGCCGACGAGCAATTTGCCCAATTCACCGGCGGGCGCTTCGGGATTGTTGTCCCAGAAGACGAAACGCAAACCCAGCGTGTGACCGGCGAGCGCGAGCATGCGCCCGAGTTGCCCGCCGCCCAAACATCCACAGGTGGTCGCGCTCACGAACGGTCGCTCTCTTGTTTCGCGGGTTTTCCCTTGCGAGGATCGGGCTGTTCCATCACCTTGCGCGTTTGCGCCGCGCGATAACGCTTCAACCGCTCGCGAAATTGCGGATGCTTCGCGCCGAGAATCGCCGCGGCCAGCAGTGCGGCGTTGATCGCGCCGGCCTTGCCGATCGCCAGCGTCGCCACGGGAATTCCCGCGGGCATCTGCACGATCGAGAGCAGCGAATCGACGCCGTGCAACGCTTTCGATTCCACCGGCACGCCGAGCACCGGGATCGCGGTTTTCGCCGCAGTCATGCCAGGTAAGTGCGCCGCGCCGCCCGCGCCCGCGATGATCACTTCAATGCCGCGCTTCTCCGCCATGCCGGCGTATTCGAAGAGCAAGTCGGGCGTGCGATGCGCCGAGACCACGCGCGCTTCGTAGGGAATGCCGAGTTCCTCGAGCGTCTCAGCGGTGTGCGCGAGCGTGTCCCAATCGGACTTCGATCCCATGATGAGTCCCACGAGCACGGCCATTCTAAGAGTATAAAGGATGTGGAGGCGTGCACATGCTGAAGGTGATGTTGTTCACAATGGCGCTAGTCGCCGCGAGCGCGTTTCTGCCGGCGCAGTCGAAACGCATTGTGATCGCCGCGGGGACGCTCTTCGACGGCAAGGGCGGCGTGTTGCACAACACGCGAATCGTCGTGGAAGGATCGAAAATTGTAGCGATCGATCCGCAAGCCGGGCCTGTCGACTACGATCTGCACACTCTCACCGTGATGCCCGGGTGGATCGACGAGCATGTACACATCACTTGGAGTTTTGGCGCGGACGGAAAGAACGCGGGAATGACTCGCGCCACGCAAGAGGCCGCCTACGACAGCGCAGCCAACGCCTACGCGACGCTGATGGCCGGATTCACTACCGTGCAAAGCGTCGGCAATCCGCTCGATGTCCCGCTGCGCGAGGCAATTGCGCGCGGTGCGCTGCCTGGTCCACGGATTCTGACGGCGATGGAGCCGATTAGCGGCCAGGGAGAGAAAACGGGAACGCCGGAAGAATCACGCGCGCACGTGCGGAGGCAGAAGGAAGCGGGCGCGGACTTGATCAAGATTTACGCGTCGGGTGGAATGTCGCAGGGCACGGCGACGTTGTCGCAGGCGCAGCTTGACGCGATCTGCGATGAAGCGCGCAAGGTGGGATTACGCACGCTGGTGCATGCGTATCGCGACGCCGTGCGCATGGCGACGGTCGCGGGATGCACGCAAGTGGAACATGGTCTCGGCGCAAGCGATGAAGATCTGAAATTGATGGCCGAGAAGGGAACGATTCTCGATCCGCAAGGCGGCCTGTTGCTCGACACGTACATTCGCGAGAAAGCCCGTTATATGGGCACGCCGTATTATCCGAAAGACGACGCCGGGTTCGCCGTGTTTGTTCCGCTGCTCGAAAAGCATCGCGATTTGCTGCGGCGCGCGTCGAAGATCGCGGGGCTGAAGATTGTCTTCGGCACCGACGCGGCGGCGGGCGTGCATGGAAACAACGCCGAGGAGTTTGTGATGCGCGTGCGCGACTGCGGCGTCGCGCCGATGGACGCGCTGGTGTCGGCGCAATCGCGTAGCGCGGAGGCGATGGGCCTGGGCGATCAGATTGGCTCAATCGCGCCTGGGATGCAAGCGGACATCATCGCGATCGACGGCGACCCACTGCGCGACATCACGGCAGTGAAGCGTGCCGCGTTTGTGATGAAGGGCGGTCGCGTGTACAAGAACGTCGCGCGATGAAAACGGGACTAGATCTAGCCGGTAGGGGCAATCTGCGGGGCATTGCGTTTCCAGAAGCCGGCCTAGCCGGCGAAATAATGTAGCCCACAGCGTGAGCTGTGGGTGCGCGGATCGAGGAAAACAAGCCCGCGAACGCGGGCGACATAAATCTCAGGGTCCAGAGGGCCATGCCGAGAACATTCACCAATCTGTTGACACATTGCATATTTTCGACAAAAGGGCGGGAAGCTCTGATCGATCCCTCGATGCGAGTGGAACTGCATGCCTATCTCGGTGGCATTGTTCGGGAGATCGGTGGAACGGCGCTCGGTGTGAATAGCATGCCCGATCATGTTCATATGCTGTTCTCGTTGCCGCCAGCGGTCGCCCTTTCAGAAGCGATGAGGCTCATCAAGGCTAATTCCTCGAAATGGGTCCACGAAAGATGGCCCGAACGTCCGACCTTCGCCTGGCAGCTCGGCTTTGGCGCGTTCAGCGTCAGTAAATCGAGCGTTCCGCAGGTCTTGAAATACATCGAAAATCAGAAGGAGCATCACCGCAAGACCACATTCCAGGAGGAGTTTCTCAATTTCCTGCGGCGGCATGAGGTTGAATTCGACGAACGCTACATCTGGAATTAGGATTCTTCAGACGGTTTGCTTTTATGTCGCTCGCTTCGCGAGCTTGATTGCCGTGACGTTGTAACCCACAGCTTACGCTGTGGGCTACAATATGCCGCCGGCTACGCCGGCTCTTGCTGCGGTGCAGCGCGCCGCGTTTGTGATCAAGGGTGGTCGCGTGTATAAAAAATGTCGCGCCTTAGCCAGGCCAGCCGTACTCTGGTGGATCAGGCGTTGGGATGTAGGGCCAGTCGTTTTTCCGAGGGAGGGCAAGGCGAGCGGCTTCGACGTCAGCCGGTTTCAAGAACATCCCTCCCAAATCATTTCCTCCGTTGATCGCATAGAAGCGATATTCGGAGCCCATCATTTGATCATTGACGATCTTGAAAAATGCAAAGGTGGCTCGCCCCCATGAGTTTTCCTCCATTCCGGGCTCATAGATAACGAACTCGAAGTCACCACATCGAACGACATAGCGGCCGATACTAGTGTCATTCGTTTCGTCCACAACCGCCGGTGACGTCACGTAGCCTTCCAGTGCCGGGACCAGTTCAAGGTATGCCGTCCGAATGCCGCCCTCGGCCAAGTCTTCTGCATCCAGCAAAATCAGTTGGTCGTAGTCGAGTTGGAAGCTCATGTCGTTCACGTCTTCGGCTTTGCCGCGATGTCCTGCTCCAACGCTGGCAAGCGATATCGCTCCAGAAACCCTTCGTCGTCGACGGACGCTTCTACTTCCTTCGACTTCAGGTCCGAGGCGGCGCGGCGCAACGCGCTGACGTATTCCGCGCCGCGCTGCTTGGCTGTGCCTTCGAGCGCCGACACTGCGTCTTGCACTTCGGGGATGCGCTCCTTCTCGAAGCGTTCGAGTGCCGCGTCGAGTTTTGCGCGCTCCTCAATTGCCGCGGGACCGCGCGCGCCAAAAAAGGCGCGGTTCTGTTTCACCAGCGCCGCCAGGTCGGCGTGGACGCGTGCGGCCGGCGCGAAGCCTTCGCTACGGTCGCCACTGCGTTCGCCGCCACGGGCCGGCGCGGACGCCGCCGCGGGACGTGTCATGTTCGGGCCGTCGTAAATCGCGTTGAATACAAACTTGTAAGTCCCGTGCGATTGGCCGCGCCATTGTGGGCGGAATCCCAACAGGTACACGCGACCCTCGCCTAAATCCACTTCGAGTGCCGCGATTTTTCCTTGAATCCGTTCCGGATGCAGCAAGTAGCCGCTGGCCAGCGGATTGCGGTCGCGCGAGTATGTCGCCAGCACCGTGCCTTTGAATCCCGCTTTTGTTTCAAACGCGGGACCGCTTTCGAACATCACGATCGGCTCGCGCGCCAATCCCCAATTTCCCGGCGACGCAGGATCGCGCAGTTCCACACGCAAGAGAGACCCTCGGCAGAAAAACTGTTCGTTCCTCAATCCCGCCAGCACGTTGGTCACGGGCAGATTCAACTGTTCGATGGCGAATGAAGACGCGTTGTTGAACGCCACGAGCGTTCCGCCGCCGCGCACGAATGCACGCAATGCGTCGGCGCCCGATTCGCCCAGGCCGCCCGCGTATTGACCCGGCACCGAGCCGGGCGCGAAGCCGTCCATGATCGATCGCGCCGAGGCGTCGGCCATCACGATGGTGTCGAGACGTTCGCGCAAATGTCCCGCTTGGATGTCTCCGTTGCGCAGCGTGACAGGTGCGAAACCGTAGTTTTCCAGAATCCAGCGCGTCCATCCTTCGTCGATCGACGCGTTCCAGGAGCGATACAAACCAACGCGCACTTTCTTCGTGGCCATCGTGCCTTCGGGCGCGGCGTTCATCGCGCGCGCGTTCAGGCCACGCTTGGCGGCGATCTCGGCGACGCGATTCTCCGCGAGTCCCGAGACGACAATCGCGCCGGCCTCGGGCGATTTCGCAAATCCCACCGTCGCGCCCGCCGCGAACGCGTCGTTCATCGCTTGAATGCTGGCGTTCTGGCGGTGACTAAACACAAACACGCCGCCACTGCCTTGCACACCACCAGCGAGCGGCGCGATTTTCTCGATGCGCTTCAGGGCGTTTCTTTGCGCGGCCGTTAGCGGTTCAATAATCGCCGCGGTCTCCACGCCCATCTGCATCGGCAGCGTCCACCCGGCGACGTCGTACGGCAAGATCGGCGGGCCATTCGGCGATTCGCGCAGATCGGGATATTTCTGCGGCTCGAACAACTCTTTTGCCAGGGATGCGAACGGTTGATCCATCAAGATGACCCACGTGCCCGCTTTGTAGTCGCGGCCGTTGGCGTGAAACGTTTGCGTCGCTTGATGCACCTCGAGGCCGTTGATCAGCATTTTCTCCATCAGCACCGCGGCCGTTGGCGCGTCGGCTTGTTCTTGCGGAATCACGTAAGCGTACGGCGGCGATTTCTTGAATTTCTCGATCGTGTCGCGGCCCGCTTGATAGCGATTGAAGAGCAATTCCTCGCGATACTTCGCCGACATGTCGAGTACCGACATGGATGCGCCCATCATGTAATGCACGGCGTCGGCCAGGCGCCACCAACCGCCGGTCCAGGGGCTGGAGTAGAAAACGCCGGCCTGCAAGTCTTGCTTATCGCGCGGAAAATCCTGCGTGGTGTAGAAGTGCGGTGTCGCGTAACGATAGAGCGCCGTTTCGGTGAAGAACGAAATGCTGTTGCGGAAAATATGCGTGAAATCGAGAAATCCCGCGTACCAATTGTCGAAGCCCACCCGATGCACGGCGCCCGGCATGCCGTGTTCGTCGAGATAGGCGGCCATGCCGATGCCGTAGAAATTCAGCCAGCGCGCCATCAGCGGATGAATGTTCGAGGAGATCGGCTCGGTGAACGGCGGAATGAAAATGCGCGTGGGAAACGGCGCCGTCTGATGGTGGCAGTAGAAAACCACGGGATCCCACTCGAGTTCGGTGCGCGTCACGTCCTGAGACTCGATCATGTTGTTCATGTATCCGTCGCGATTGTTGTCGTGACCAACGTACTCTTGCCACAAGTCGGGCAGGGGACTCACTTCATACGGCGTGCCGACATTCCCCCGATACCACGTGGCCACTTGATTCTGTCCGTCGGGATTCAACGTCGGCCACAGCATCAGGATCACGTTGTTTAGAATCGCGTCGACCTCGGGGTCGTTGCGCGCGGTAGCGAGTTTGTACGCCAGCAGGATCGTGTGCTGCGCGCCGGCCACTTCGCTGGCGTGCAAGCCGCCGTCGAGATGTACGATGGCCTTGCCTTCTTTCGCGAGCGCGTGCGCTTCATCGTCAGAGAGCCCGCGAGCTAGCGCGAGCCGCCGCGAAATATCTTTGTAGTGATCGAGCTTGGCAAGATTTTCCGGCGACGAGATGATCGCGATTTCCCAGTCGAGGCCGCGCGTGGTTTTTCCCACGTTGATCAGCTTCACGCGATTGGAAGCGGCCGCGAGTTTCTGGAAGTACGCCCGCGATTCGTCGTAGGTGGCGAGATAAAAATCGTCGCCGGGCTTGTGGCCGAGTACGGATTCAGGCGTGGGAACATTTTGCGCCGCGGCGAGAGTCGCCAGCGGTAAGAGTGAAAGAAGTAAGAGGCGAGCGCGCATGACCACAGATGATACTCGACTTGGACCTCGATGGCTACCGGTAGCCTGGCAATTTTGCCACCGAGAACACAGAGAAAAACTAGAGGACACAGAGATGTTCGACCTAAGGTGGACGTTCTCTGTGTCCTCTGTGTGCTCAGTGTGCTCTGTGGTTAAGTTTTCTCTGTGGTTAAGTTTTCTGGCTTTGCGCGCACGCTGTGGGCGCGGCGTCCACCGGCAATCCGCTCGCGACCCACGCATCCAATCCGCCAGTTACGTTGTAGACCTCGCGATAGCCGTGCGCTTGCAGCAATCCACACGCGGCGCTGGAGCGATAGCCGCCCTTGCAGTGCACGGCGACAGGTTTGGCGGGATCGACGCCGGGAAGCGGTCCTGCTTCGAGCGCCTTGGCCAGCGTGTCGAGCGGCTGATGGATCGCGCCGGTCATGTGGGTGGCGCGATATTCGCCAAGACGCCGTACGTCGAGCACTTGCCACTCTTCCGGATTCGGGCGGCGATGCTCCTGAAGTTGATGCACGGAAATTTGCGGGACGGTTTGAAGCGGATACCCGGCACGTTCCCAGGCCTCCACGCCGCCGCGCAAGTATCCCACTACGTTCTCGATACCCACGCGCGCCAAGCGCATCACCGACTCTTCTACTTTTTCGTCGTCCTCGGCGACAATCACGAGCGGTTTGTGCAAGCCGATGACGGTTGCGGCCCATGACGCGTATTGACCGCCGAGTCCAATGTTGATCGATCCCGGCAAGTGACCCGCGCCGAACACCGACGCCGGCCGCGTGTCGAGCGCCACCGCGCCCGCCGTGATTTTCTCTTGCGCCGCGGCAGGATCGAGCGGGGCCGCTGCGATTGCCGTCAGCAACGCCGGGCCGTCGCGATTGATCGCCGCATCTTCCGCGAAGTATTCCGGACGATCAGGGAGCTCCGCCGTAAGCATGTCGACGAATGCGTCGCGCGACATCGGCTGCAACGCGTAGTTAAATTGTTTCTGTTTCCCGATGGTCGACCAGCGCTCGGGACTCAAGTTTTTTCCGCACAGCGATCCCGCGCCGTGCGCCGGATACACTTCCACGTCGTCGGGCAAGGTCATGATTTTTGTGCGCAGGCTGTCGTAAAGCAGTCCCGCAAGTTGGCGCGGTGTGTGCGACGGCGAGAGGTCGGGACGGCCGACGTCGCCGATGAAAAGCGTGTCGCCGCTCAGAAGCTTCGTGGGACGATCGGACGTCTCGGTGTCGGTGATCAGGATACACATGCTCTCGGGCGTGTGTCCGGGCGTGTCGAGAAAGCGGAGGCGCAATTTACCGACGGCGATCTCGTCGCCGTCATGCACCGCGACGTGCGGGAATTTCGCTCCGGCCGCCGCGCCTAAATAAATCTTCGCGCCGACACGCTCGGCGATTTCGCGATGGCCGGAGACAAAGTCGGCGTGCAAGTGCGTTTCGATCACGTGCTTGATCGCCAGTCCTTGGGCTTTCGCTTCGTCGAGGTACAAGTCGACGTCGCGCTGCGGATCGACGACCACGGCTTCGCCTTGCGAGCCGATCATGTAAGATGCTTGCGCTAAACAGGTCAGGTAGAACTGCTGGAAGTACATACCTGCTCATGTTAGCAGAGCAGGCCCGTTATTGGAGCGCGGCAGCAAGTCCCCGCACCGAAAGGAGCTTACTCTTGTCGCAAGGACACCAGCGGATCCACGCGACTGGCGCGCACCGCCGGCAAGAAACACGCGGCCATCGTGACCAGCAGCATGATCGCCGCCGCAACGGCGAAACTCGCGGGGTCCGCCGGCGCGATGCCGTACAAGAGGTTCGAGATGCTCGCCGCCGCCCACACGCCGCCCAGCGCGCCGGCCGCGATGCCCGCGGCGGCCACGGTGACGCCCAACTTCAGCACCATTCCCACGATGTCGCGCGACTGCGCGCCGATCGCGATGCGAATCCCGATCTCGCGCTGCTTGGCGGCGACCGTGTAATGCATCATCGCAAATACGCCCAGCGCGGCCAGCGCCAGCGAGATTGTGGCGAACACGCCAACCAGCCATGTTTGAAAGCGCCGAGTCTCGGTTTGATACGCGAGTAAATCTTCGAGCGTTGTGATCGACGACACGGTGGCGCCGGGATCGGCCTCTCGCACCGCCGCACGCGCGACACTCGAAAGCGGTGCGGGATTTTCGGCCGTGCGGATCACGATGTCGCCGATGAGGTCGCCGTTCTGCGCCTGCGCTTCGTAAATCTGCGAGAAGGGCGCGCGTTCGAGGCCGCCGCTGCGCGTGTCTTTCACCTCGCCGACGACGGTCAGCCATTCATCGTTCTTGCCGCGCGGATCCCAGCCTTTCAGCCGCTTGCCGATGGGATTCTCTCCCGGCCAGTAGCGTCGCGCCAGCGTTTCGTTGACGATCACCACGACCGGGGCATTCACGCGATCGCCATCGGTGAAATATCGTCCGGCGACGAGCGGAATTCCCATGGCTTGAAAATAATCGCCGTTGATTTGCGCCCACACGAGCGGCCGCCACGACGCCGTCGGTTCCGGTGGGCGTCCCTCCACTTGCCGCAGGGAATGCGTCCGCTTGTTGTCGAGGAAAAACAGATTGCTGATGTTGCCGACGGCTTGCACGCCGGGCGCCGCGGCGATCCGGCGCATGATCGCCGTCGTGGCGCCGGTGACTCGCTCGATCGTGGGTTCCCCTTCCAGCGCGACTTTCACGTCGAGAACATGCTCCGGACGGAATCCCGGATCGACGCGCATCACGGCGACAAAGCTGCGCACCAGCAGCGTAGTTCCAGTGACCAAGACCATGGCCAACGCCAGCTCCGTGGCCATCAAGACATTCTTGGACCGGCCTTGTTTGCGGCTCTCGCCGGCGCTTCGTCCCGAACCCCCGAGCAACTCGCCGGGATCGCGGCGAGTGATTCGCCACGCGGCGGCGACTCCCAGCACGATTCCCACGGTGACGCTGAGCGCCATCGCGAACGCCAGCACTCGTAGGTCGACGGAAACTTGATCCAATCGCGGAATCCCGCTGGGCGCCGCGGATTTTAACGCCGCGACCAACGGCGGCGAAACGAGCGCTCCGATCACGCCGGCGATCACGCTCATCACCACGTTTTCGGTCAACACCTGCGCGACCAAGCGGCCACGCGCCGCTCCCAACGACGCGCGAATCGCCAACTCGCGGTCGCGCGTTATCGATCGCGCCAGGAGCATCGCGCCGACGTTCGTGCATACGATCAACATCAGGCAGCCGACCGCGCCGCAGAGAATCGCAAAAGCGCCGCGCATGCGTCCCGTGAAGTACTCGCGCAACGGGGTGAGGTGGACCGTGTCGATGCGCTCATGAAAGTCCGGCGCCGCGGCGGCCAGCCGGCCTTCGATGGCGTCGATTTCCGCTTGCGCCGATTGCAGGGGGACGCCGGGACGGAGGCGCGCGATCAAATCCCAACGCGTGCGCTGTTGCGGATACGGCTCGCCTTTTTCATTCCAATCGGGATGGGCGTGAACCGGCGCCCAAATCTTCACGTCGAGGAAAGGCGCGCGGAAATCGGCGGGCATCACGCCGATGATTCTCCACGATCCTCCGCTGAACTCGAGCGATTGGCCCAAGGCGTGCCGCGGCGATCCAAATTTTTCCTCGGCGAATCCTTGGCTGACAACGACGACATGCTCGCGCCCGCGATCTTCGTCCGCGGTGAAGACGCGGCCGGCGATGGTGGGGCGTCCGAACAACGCGAAAAGGTTTGCCGTGCAGAACGATCCGCGGATTCGTTCCAGCCCATCGACGGTTTTCAGCGAAACTTGCGACCATCCCGGCCGGTACGTCGCGGCGATGTCATCAAACGAGCGCGCTTCGGTCTTGATCTGCTCGTAGTCGGCGTAGGAGAGCGACCCGGGAGAATCAAACGGCGGCTTGGTGTTCAGCGCTTCAAGCGCGACGATGCGTTCGGAGTCGCGATAGGGCAGGGGCCGAAGAAGCACGCCATCAGCCAAGCTGAACACCGACACGCTGGCGGCGATCCCCAACGCCAGGATCGCGATGACCAGCGAGAAGAAGCCGGGAGCCTTGGAAATGCTCCTGAATGCGTAGCGAACGTCGTTGAAGAATCGCTCCATGGAAGGCATATTGTGCAAGCGGTCTGCCAGAGGGCAACTGCTTGATTCCCTAGGGTGATGGCCAATGGCTCGGCTCGGCCGGCTGGTTTGGAATCGGGCAGCAGTGTCCGAATCCGCACGGCCGCCTGTCCGCTCTACGTAACTTTACATTGGTCTCAAGATATTTCCAGTTTTCTGGGTTATAAAGGATTCGTAGGGTTTTCTAGAGGAGAGATCCCCCAAGTACGGGCAGAGTCCAAGGATTGACCCGCGACAAGGGAGGCGTAACCGCGTCCATGAGACGCGCAAATCAAGGAGAGAATATGAAACTGAACCGAATCGCATTGGCAGTGGCGCTCTGCGCGTTGATGACAGTGGTTGCGTTTGCAGCCGATTTGACTGGCACCTGGGTTGTGAAGCAACCGGGCCGCGATGGCAGCACTCGCGACGTGAACTACACCTTCAAAGTTGACGGCAAGACCCTCACCGGCACGGCCCCTGGCCGCCAAGGTGCGGATATCGCCATCAAGGATGGCACGGTCGATGGCGACAATTTCTCGTTCTCGGTGGAACGTCCGGGACGCGACGGCCAGACGATGACCGTCAAGTACACGGGCAAGATCAGCGGCGACACGATCACGCTGTCCACCCAGATGGGCGGCAACGCGGTCGAGATGAAGGGCGAGCGCAAGAAGTAAGTTCGCTGAAACCGCAATTTCAAACGGCAAGGGCTTCGTTGTATGATGGGGCCCTTGCCGTTTTCTTTTTATGGACATCATCCCGAATCAAGATGAAGTAATCGGAATCCTGGAGCGCACCGGCGCGTTGCGGGCGGGGCACTTCGAACTCGCGAACGGGCGCCACACGGACCGCTATTTGCAAATGCCGCTGGCGATGCGCCACTACGACGAAGCCAAAATGCTAAGTGTGGCTTTGAGCCGCCGCCTGCGCGCCGACGTGGAAGTCGCCAAGCATTTACCCACCGTAAGCATTGTGTGTCCCGCCACCGGCGGGCTGCCGGTGGCGTACGGAGTGGGTGAGGCGCTGCGCGCGCAGCAAATTTACTGGGCGGAGCGCCAACCGGACGGCGCCATGCAATTCCGCCAGTTCATCGAGCCGCACCGCGACGAAAAAATCATCCTGGTCGACGATATTCTGCGTTCCGGAAAAATGCTGAGCGACATGCTGCGGCTCTTCAAGGAAGCGGGCGCGCGTGTCCTGGGCTTGGGCGTGATCGCCAAGCAGCCGAACGCCGAGTTGATCGACTTTAGTCCGCTGCCGATTTACTATCTGGCCGAAGTGCAGGTGCAGTACTACGCCGGCACGGCGACGTGCGATCTGTGCAAAAAGGGTTTGCCGATCGAAAAGGTGTGGACGAACGCGTAAAGACAAGTTCCGAGTTCCGAGGCCCGAGTTCCGAGTAAGAACAAAGGGCCGGTCGGAACTTGTCTTTAAGCCGCGGACGCTTGCTGTAACCGCTGCGCCAATTCCTTACAGAACTGATCGCTGGTGGTCGCGAGACGCTCATCGTAATCGGTGACGCGCGACTCGAGCGCTCTCTCGGTGTTCTCGAGCGCCTGCTGCATGGAGGCTTCCAGTTTCTGGGCGTGGTGCATCGAAATCTGAATCGCGGCGTTGTCGAGATGCGCTTTGGCGCCTTGCACGCCGGCTTCGAGCGCCGGTGCGAGCGCCGAATTCACGGCTGAGGTGATGCGCTGCTGCATTTCCGCGAGCGCCGCGTTCTTGGCGCGGTCGATCGTGGCGGTGCAATAGCGGTCGAAATCTTCCAATACTCCCGTCAGCACTTCTTGGAACGCCTCGCGTACCAGATGCTGAACCATTCCCAGCAGTAGATCGCCGCCCAAGCTCTTGAGCCCATCGTCCGAGATCGAAATGTTTGGACGCCGAATTGCGATGACTTTCGGATCCCCAACCTGGTCCGGTGTTAAGGCGAGGTCCCCTTGCGGAACCGGAACCGGACCCAGCGTTGATTGAGACAACGGCGCTGGAGCAGGTCCCGATGCCACAAGGGGATCGGGGGGTGGGATCATGGCAGGTGACAAGGCAGAGACTACAGGGGTAATTGCAGGGGGAACTTGCGTGATCTTGGTTTCCGGCGCGGCGGCTTGTGCGGCTGGAGCGACGGGTGAAGGCGCCGCAGCAGGCGCGGGTGCGACACGCGCAGGTGTGGCCGCAGACGGAGCCGGTGCGGACTGCACAGGCATCGCGGGAGTCGCGGGCGGCACGGATGTCGATGGACGCACGGCCGATTTCGCCGCTTGCGCGAGTGGCGCTGGTTTCGCGGCAGGCGCGGGCTTGTTTTCAGTCTTTGCTTCGGGCTTTGCTTCCGACTTCGGTTCCGGCTTGGCGGCTTTTGTTTCGGTCTTTGCTTCGACCTTCGCGACAGGCTTGGCTTCCGGTTTGGCTTCCGATTTAGCTTCTGATTTCGCTTCCTGCTTCGAGTTCGCCTCTTCAGGGAACATCACGCCCCAGAAAGTCGGCTCAGGAGAATTGAAATCGAGGCCCACGTCGAGCAGTTTGCCTTTGCGTTCCCCGATCCATGCGACAGTTGCGAAGACCGAGCGTTTGCCGCTGGCCATCGCGACGTTCATTTGATCGCCGATCGAAAGCAGTTGCTCGGAAACCAGCTTGCATCCCGATCCGCTGACCACCACGGTGCGCGTTTTTTCCTCAAACGGTTTGCCGTCGATCTTGCCGGTGATGACGACCGGAACGGCCGCCAGCATCCGGGATCCGGATCGGCCTTGCTCGGAAAAGCGAACGGGGGAAGCGGGCACGGGCATAGTCTTCTCGCGCTCTTAGAAGCAACATTGGTTCCAAATTGACAACAGGTTGAAGAATAAGGCCTTGATCACAGCGATTGGATGTTTCTAAGACTCGCCGGGTAACGTTTTGTGTCAAAACAGAAGAAAAATCTTAGGAAGCGTGCAAAACTCGCGCTCCGATGCGCAAGCCTTTATAGGATCGTCCGATAGGTTATACTCGGCGAAGGTTTGCGGCATTCCGGTTCCGCACTCGAATCGCTCGTGCGTTGGCGCGTTGGAGGTAGACGCTTATGTCTTGGTCGCCGCTCGGCCCTACCATCGTCATTTCAGCGAAGAATCTTTCGTACACAAGAATGGCGCGTGAGAACGAGGTTGGCTGCCAAGCCGCCATTCTCGACATCGCCATCCATCCACTCGACCAGACCAATATCGTCGCGGTGGTGCGCCGCGTCGGTGGAACGTCGGCGTTCCACAGCACCGACGACGGCCATTCGTGGACTCCCATCTCCGACGTTCTGACGCAGGCCAATCCGCAACTCGATATTTCGAGCGCCGCGTTCCATCCTACGTTGCCGAACGTGATTTTCCTGGGCGCGCGCGCCGGTCAGCAAGTTTTCGTCTCCAATGATGGCGGACAAACGTGGCCCTTGCAGGCCGATCCAGGCGGCCAAGTCACGAAACTGGTCGTGGATCGCTCGAGCGACCCCGCGGATGCCTCGCAAGCGTTCGTCTATGCAGCGACAAATTCAGGAGTGGCATGGTCCAGCGACGGCGGAGCGTCATGGTCGATGGCAGGCGCGAACGGTGAGGTCACTTCGCTGGCCGTGTACATGCCTCTCAGCGGCGATCGTCAGTTTTACGCCGGTGTTTACGGCGCAGGTTTGTTCTATTACGACGGCACGTTCGGCGCGAGTCTGTTCCCCGCCGGCGGCGCTACCTGGCAGAACCTGCTCGGAAACGCCCCGGGACTTCCCGCCCCTTCCAGCTTAGCGGCGAACTTCACAGTCTACGTGGACTACAGTCCGAGGCAGCCCACCGTCGTCTATGCATTCATTGCTCAGCTGTACAGCGACCATGCGAACTGGGAGAGCTCGCAGCTCTACGTCAGTTCCAGTGCGCCTCCCAGCGGCTCCTGGACGCAAGCTGCGGGCACGCAGCCGCCAGTGGATAGCAACTTGGAAGGAGTTTCTTTCATGGCCGTTTCACCGGCCAATGGAACTGCATCCGCGGCGGACGTGTTGTTCGCGAGCGCGGGAGTTTTCCTGCAACGCTCCACCAACGTGGGACTCTCGTGGGACCTGGGCGACCAACAGCAACTTCTTCATTCGGACACCCGATCACTGGCGCAGTATCCGCCCAAAACTGCTTTTTACCCCGACACGCTGGCCTCCGGCACGTTAAGTCCGCAAAGCCGGGTCTATGTGGGATGCGATGGCGGCCTGGCAGCCAGCATCGGATACTCCGAGCCGTCGTTCTCGTTCGATGCGCCTTCCGATATCGACTTCAATGCGGGATCGGCCTACGATCCCACAGAAGGTCTGGTGCAAAGCCTCAATCACGGACTCGCGGCCGTGGCGGCCTATCAATTTGCAAGTAACCCCGCGCCGATGAGCGGCGGCCCAATGAGTTTGGCCGGCTATTGCACGGCGCTCGATACAGGTACGTCGCGGCGCGTCGGCTCTCCGGCGTGGGCGGACGTGGCTGGCGGCGACAGCGGTCTCATCTTTGTCGCCCCTACCGGAAACGGCATTCAAGTTTGGTCGAATGACAGCGCCGACATCATCTGGCCGGTTTGGAACCTGATCAGCTACGTCGATCAGGATCCGTTCGAGGGCGGCTCCAGCTTTGCGCACGTTGCGACTCCCGGTGCGCCGAGTTGCGAACTCACCAGCAATCCTGTTCCGGCCCCGTCGCCGGCCAATTTTTACGCCGGAATTTTGGCGCTGGAGCAAGTCACGACATTGGCGCAAGTGGTCAATCCCGGAAGCGCCGTAACGATCTACCCGGTCACGATGACCCCCGACTTCGTACTGGGAGCGCGAGTTTGCCTGGGAGATCCAGCCCTGGATGTCTATCAGCCGATTACGCAGGTGAACGCAGACAACTTCGTCGCGACGATCTTTCCGCCGCAATCTGGTCCGAACTATCCCATCGGGACGGCCGTCCGTGTCGTGCGGACTTGGGTCGGTCGGGTCACCGATGATTCCGCGGCGCCGATCAGTCAAGCGTTCCTTCCGCAAGGCAAGCGCATGTACCGTTTGGCGCAAAGCGGCGACAATTTGCTCGCCGCGAGCGCCGATCAGAAATTGTGGAGCGTGGCGGGAGCATCCGCTGCCGGTCCGTCCACGGTATGGACGCAGGTCGCCAACACTCCCACCGTGCTCAATGGCGCCACCGTGGACGATCCCAACGACGGAATCGAGGCCGGTGAATTTGAATCGGGCGTGCAAGTTCAACTGGGCAACAAGCCGCTGATCGCCGGAATCGCCGCGGACGCGGGCGGGACGTTTTACGTAATGCTCTCCGCACCAGATCCGGCGACGAATACGCCGCTCTTCAGCATTCAAGCCGGCGCATGGACCGCAGAGAATTGCACGCAGCCCGCCAACGCCGCGATTCCGGTCGGCGTCGCCCTCGGCAAGTTGATCGCGGACCCCGGTGTCGCCGGCCGTTTATACGTCTCGAGGAATGCGCGTATCTTCCAACTCGATAAGAGCGCATCGGGATGGACGTGGACCGACCTGACGGACAATTTGCCGGGCCAGGAGATCCACGATTTGTGGTTCGGCAATATCGCACCCGTGGGCGCGGCGACACGAACGGTATTGCGCGCGCTGACCGCCGTGCGCGGACTGTGGGAGATTGAATTGGGCGGACCGGCGGCTACCGATCCTCAGCTTTATTTTCGTGACCACGCATTCGACCCAGGTTGGCTCGGGCCGTCGGTGGATGGAATCGTCAGCCCGCTGAACTCTACGGAAACGTGCTGGCACTGGCAGTCGCCGGACATCCTCGTAGACACGCCATTGGAAGACAAAAACAGCAATCTCTACTACCAAAACGATCCGCAGGCGCCCACACCCACGGCCGGCGATTACGCGTGGTTCAAGGATCGCAGTCAGGGCGCGGCAGCGGGGCAGACCGCGCGAATTTGGGTGCGCGTCAACAATCGTTCGGTGAATGCCTCGGGGCTGGTCAACGTTTGGGTGATTACCGCGCCGTACTCCGGCGGACTTCCCGCGCTGCCTTCAGGCTTTTGGCCGCGTTTCCAGAGCAATGGAAGCATCGACACCTCTTCGTTCACTGGCGCGTGGACATCACTTGGCGTGCAAACCGTGACCGCGCGCGCCGAAGAACCAGGCATCGCGGGATTTCAGATGCCCACGGGATCGCAAGGCGACCATCGCTGCATCGTCGCATTCGTTCACGGTCCGGGCGCTGCGCTGCTCGACACCACGGGGTTGAACCAAGTGGTCGACGATGTCGTTCCCGCGCGGCCGCAAATCGCGCAACGCAACGTGTTTGTCGGCGCGCCGCTCCCTCCGGGTCCCGACTCGCCACTGCCATCCGGACCTTTCGGTCCGGTTGGAGAAATCGTGATCCTGCCGATTGAATTCCACAATCCGGGCAACAAGCTCGCGGAATACACGGTGCGTTTCAATCTTGCGGCGATTCCCAAGACGGCGTCTTTCGAATTTCGGTTGACCAAGAACGCGACTCCGCGCGCCATCAAGGGCGCGCGTCCGTTGCGTGTCCGGCCCACGCCGCAAAAATCCGGCAGAAAGCGCGCCAAGCGTAAACCGGCGAGAAGCGCAATCGGCAAATTGGCGTTGCGGGCGACGGTGCACGCGTCGGCAGGCGGCGGAATCGTGGAAGCGCAGCGCGTGAAGGTGAAACCACAAAGCAATTTCGCAGCGGAGCTCACGTTGCGCTTCCCTGGGCCTCGCCGCGCCGGAGAGGTCTATCGCGTGGACATACTTCAATTGAGCAAGGGCAAAGTGGCCGGCGGCGCAACGATTCTCGTGCCAGTGGCGGGCCGGCGAGCCACGCCGAAACAAACGCAAGTAGACTGGGACGTCGAGCGTGCCACGGCCGATCGACTCACCGGACGTTCACGCTGATCGTGCTGCTGCCGATCTCGGTGTCGCCGCGCTTCAGTGTCGCCTTCAGAGAATATGCGCCGGTGGGAACCGGTACGTTTGGCGCGGTGTAGAGCTTGAGTTGTTGACTCAACGCTGCTTCGTCGGTGTCCGAGGAACTGGGCAGCGTCAACATCGCGCTGTCCACGGGGTTTCCGGACGCATCCAGTAGTGCGATTACCACGCTGGTCGCCGGAGTCATCGAGTTGGTGAAGCCGCCCGCGACTCGCACGCTCGCCCGGAAGCATGGTTTGTATGTTCCCGGAGGATCGGGGTTCGGAAATGCGATGCCGCACGCAACGAAATAACACGGCAGGGCGCAATTGTCGACGTTCTTGCCGGTCACGTCGAGGTCCGTGCTCACGGGCGAGAGTTCCAAGCTTGGTTGGCCGGTGGAAAACACCAGCTTGCCGATGCGCGCATAAATCAGATTCAAGCTTTGGGTAAAGCCGCCGGACGAGCCCGTCTCGAGGCTGCTCGAGGAACTGACTGGTCCAAGGCCGCGCACGAAAGTTCCGTTGGTGAGCTGCAATCCGCCTTGGAATACCTGGTACGACAAGCTGTCCGGGAATTGGCCGACCAGAGTGTTCAAAGGTCCGCGGCCAAGAATCTTGAGATCGGCCGAGCCGCCGCTCGGATCCAAGTAGACTTCGTCGACGCCGTTGTTCAACAAGTGGACGCGTCCTTGGTTGTCGACGCGATATCTCGACTCCACACCGGATCCTTCTAGGATCGAGACGACGAACCACGGGACTCCCGAGATGACCTCGACGCGCGAGACCCGTTGCGTGGAGTAAAAAGGACCTCCGAACCGCGATAGGGTCGTGTAGACCCATTCGTTGCCCACTTGGAGCGGGAAGTAAGAGCTAGCTGCCAGCGCGGCGTTGGTTTCCACCGGCGGCAGGCAAATCACGGTTGCGGTTGCGCGCGCCAACTCATGCATGCCCGAGTCGGCAAGGATGAAGACCAAGCCGTCGGCGACCCAAACACCGGTGTCGGCGGCGCCATTTCCGGTCAGCGGGCCTGTGAAGGGTTTGCCGGAGGGATCGGACAAACGGACTTGCGATCCATCCGGAGCATTCGTCCAAGTCACGCTTGTTTTGCCATGGAGTCCGTAGATATCGCACTGCGTGATCACTGCGGGATTGAGCGTGACCGACGTTTGAGCGGAGGCGGACAATGTAGCCGCGACAACAAAGAGGAAAGCAGAAAAGGGCCTCATGGTATTGCTCCTTAATGAGGCGGCGCGGCGGAACCTCGATTCAGTATCTCACACACCGGGGGAAATCCGGCAGCGACAAAATGCCGGTACACAGGTGGTCTCGACACGCGCGTGCCTGGGTCGGCGGAGATTTCGATTTTTCCAGCGGTCAGCGGCGGTCTGTTCTCCGTCAGTTTCATTCCGTCCCTATGAACAGCTGGGCTGGGAGTTTGAAGCGTGTGCAAAGCCGGCGAATTTGATCGAGCGTCAGCTTTCGTTGTCCGGCCAAAAACATCGAAACCGCGCTCTCCGATCCAAATTGAGGAATCAGATCGCGCTGTTTCAATCCTTGACGCTCCATCAAGAAGCGCACCACCTCGATCGGTTCGGCGGGAGGAATCGCGTACCGTCCCGCTTCATAGCGCTCCACCAGCAGAGTTAGGAGTTCAATCGCCTCTCGCTGCGCGCGGTTCGGCCGCTTTTGAGACGTCAACTGGAAGAGCGCCTCGGAATACATTTCTAACTCCGCGTCGTTGTGGATGACCCGGGGAGCGCCATGGGCGATCATTTCCACGGGATCGGCAAGTAGAGTATTCATTTTCGTCCAAACCTCCGCTATCGCTGCTGTTGAGCGGGAATTCTGGAAGCGGGTACGATCAAACTGCCGATCAATCCACTGTTGCGGTCCTGAACCAAGACGCGCAACGTGACCAATCCCGGTTGAAGTTGGATGTTTCGAAAGAACGTCACGCCGGCCGCCAAGTGTTGTTCGTATTCGGCGCGATTGAATTGCAGGTCCACTTGACCGGTCGAGGAATCCATCAGTTTCGATGAGGCGTCTTGTTGGGCAATGATGACGTCCAAGGCTCCCGTCCAGCGGCCGCCCGTGGAATCGAAACCGATTTCACGCGCGTCCAACGTGCAGGTAAGTTTCACGCTCCCCGAATGTGAAGCGTCACCGTTTGCAAACTTCGCTGACAACGCCAAGCCCGATGCCTCGAGCGGGCTCCACAACGCAGATTGCAAACGCGCGACCGCCGCCGAGTCCGTGGAGGTATCGGTGTCCTTGGTGGCGACGTAGCCTTGACGGTAACGCAACTCAACACCGGGATGCTTCGCACGCAAGTTCACGCGGACCTCGTGATACTTTCCATCGAGCGACGTAGGGTCCGGCTGAAAACCAAGCGCATACGTTGCCGCCGAATCTTGCAGCGCGTTCTGGACCGCCAGCCCGAGATTGTTGCCGTTGATCCAGGCGTGCCCGCCAGTGGCGGCGGCAAGGTCCTCGAACGTACCCAATCCGGAAGGCGCTAGCGAGCCGCTTGGACCGCTGCCTTTCTTGAACCCCGACGGAGCGGCGGCGGTCCACTGCGGTGGAAGGCCAATCAGCCCGCGGGCGTCGAGAGGATAGACCGCGATATTGGCGGCATTCAGAAAACGGGCGATGGCATCCGCGGGCAGCGGCAAGCCGCCGGTGACCCAAATCAGATTCTTGCGGCCCGGGATGGATGCCGCGTGATTCGCAATCGCCGATAGCGCGCTCAACGTGAGACTGGCGCGATCCATGTTGACTGCCTGCGCGGTGAGTCCATCGGTGAACTCGAGGAATCCGTCGATGAGCGGATCTCCCACGGTCCATGTCAATGGCGCGGAGTCGCTCATTTCGGTGTTCAGTCTTCCGCCATATTTGGCCAACACCGCCCGGGTCTGCTGTGGATCGACAAAGTCGGAGAGCACACGCAACGATTTCCCGAGGACGTAGATCGCGAGGCGATCCTTTTCTCCCAGGCGAATGCTTCCCAGTGCGCGAATCGCTTGCTCTCGGGCGCGATTCTGGTCTTCGAAGCGCGTGTTGAGACCATCGAGCAGCAAAATCGTGACGGTTGGAGCCGCAGCTTCCGCTGCTGTCGAAGGACGATTTGAGAAAGTGTTTCCAGAAACCGCCGGCGACTTTTCAGGATTTCCCTCAGGATTTCCCGGCGCCCGCCGCAATTCCAACAGCTTCACAACTTGCCGCTTGCCTTGATCGGTCACCACGAAGTCGTCGGCGGTTAGAGCGCCGACCGCGCCCTGCCGGTCCGCTACCAGCACATCGATCTCAACCATGCGCGTGGTGGAGCGAATCACCGGCATCGTGTCCGGGGATTGCCGGAACGCCAACAGTGGCAAGCCGAAGGCGATAGCGATCGCGGCGCGTAGCATGGTCACTTCCTTCATGCAGCCGATCTTAGCATGAGCTACGGGAAGCGTCCGCTGATGGCAGGCAAATGATTTATCGGCGTCGTGTCTCGAATTGGACGGAACGTCCCGTCTCCCGCAGCCCGGCGTCAACCCCATAGAACCTCACTGAGAAGTTGGTTGCCGAGCTCACGCCGCTGACTTCGATGTAGCCGATCAGGAGTGTGCGCGCGGGTAACTGCAAGCCGTTTAGCCAGGCGAGTGCCAACGTTCCTGGCACACCGTTGTCGGTGAGCGAAGGCGGACCAACTTCGGCGGGCACAAACTGCACGGAGTTAACTTGACCATCGACTCCGACCGCGAAGCTCAAGCCCGCCAAATCGAGATTCTCTCCGGCCCGCAAATACACAGGCACGCGCGCGCGGCCATCTCCAAGCAACTGAGCTTCGTCGACCCATATCGAGCCGACCGCCGGACCACGCCGGAACGCATCGGCGGCCGGAACCGACGAGCAGGACCCACGCGCTGCTCGTGTGCGCGCGGTGGTATCGAGACCCGTGACTCGCTTCAGTATTTCCACGAGATCCAATGTATTCAAAACGCCGTCGCCGCCGCGTACCGTCGCGGTGTCTACCGGAGCAGCGTCCATGGCGTCGAACCGATCCGTGCAACTGGCCGGCACGAATCCGGGAATCGCTGTGACGGCTCGCAGAGTGTCGATCAGATCCAGCGTATTCAACAGGCCGTCGCCAAAGTTGCCGGCGACGTTTGACGTATAAGGGTGGACGTCGCCGACTAAGTAGGTGGTCAGAACCGGTATGGTCAACGACGGTCCCACGACCAGCGCCACAGGCGAATTCCCGAGGCTTGCGCTCGCGGTGGTCAAATTACCTGTGTAGGTCTGACCAATGGCAGCGCCGGCGGGAATCACCGTTTGGATATTGCCAAGATGGACCGTTCCCGACAACGCTGCAGGCAGACTCAAGAAAGCAACAGCGATTGAATTGGACGCCGGACTGTCCTCGAAGGGCGTCGCCGGAATGCCGGAATCATGCACAAATGTCATCGGGCCGGCGATCGCGGGTGCACCCGCGACGGGATTGAGTTGCATTCCGAAACTTACACTGTCGACTGTCGTGCCAGCCGGGAGTACTAGATTCACTGGGATGCTGACCGTTGCGCCCGGCGATGCTTCCGCGGCGCCGAAATTCACGCTCCCGCCTTTGATCGTGAGCGTGCCGTTTGCGCCCGGCAACACATTCAGGGATGCCGAAGCGCGGCTGGCGCTGGCCGCCGACACCTGCAGAGAATAACTTGTGCCTGCTGTGCCGGAAGGAACCGGAACCAGGACGGTACCCAGCGATACCGTTCCGCTGAGTGGAGACGAGGCCATCAAGGAGGAGACGGCGAGGCCGTTCGTTACTCCCGAGGACGAGAAGGACGTGATCGACCCGCTCGGCTGGAATGAAAAGGATCCAGAAATCGCCGGCGCACCGGCGTTCGGCGCGACGGTCAACGTGAACGACACGTTGTCGGCGGTCACTCCGGTGCCGAGCACGAGCGTAACGGGCACGGCGGCGCTTGAGCCTGGTGATCCGTTCAGCGACGAGGCTGTAATGGTTCCGCCATTCGCCAGTACGGCCAGCGTCACGATATTGCTGGCGATTCCGTTGAGGTTGACAACTTGCAGCGAGGTGCCTGAACTGGTCGGCAACCCTTCGGGTACATTCAGGTTCATCTGGTTCACGCCGATAAACCCGGGAGCCAGTCCGGAAAAAGTCACGACGGCGGGAATTCCGCCGACGTCTACCAACGGTGTATTTACGGTGGTCACCGTCTGACTCGGCGACTTCGTTCCTTCCGGCACGGAGGAAGACAACGGACCGAAACCATTCCCGAAGGTCATGATGGATTCGCCGGGAAATGCGGGAGCGGTCCCGGTAATCAATCGGCCATCGGCGTGAAAGGCGATCGCCGCGCCAGAGCCGTTCTGCCCGACGGAAAACAAACCGGGTGACACGGAACCCACGTTGACAGTGCGGGCGACGGAGGTATTTCCGCCCCGGCTGACAGTAACCGTTCCCGATCCGGTGACGACGGAATAGGGAACCTGCGCGTTGAGCTGTGCAGGCGATGTATAGAACAATGGCGCTGCCAGGCCATTGATGCTGACACTGACGCCGTTCAGTGACGTAGATAGCGGCGCCGAGAGATAGCTGGCCACCGAGGGCGCCAAGTTCGAACCGAAGATCGACACGATGGCGCCCGGAGCAATCGGACCATTGGAGGCGTTTGAGAACGCGAAACTGGCGCCGTTGACCGTCCCACCGACGGAGAGAACGGGCAAACTGGTGCCTGCTGCGACGTAAAATGACGCGCCGGTAACGTACTTAATTACCGAGTTAGCTATTTCGAGCGAGAGAGAGTTTGATCCCGCCGCCAAGCCAGAGGGAACAACCACGTCCACCCGATCATAGCCAACTGAACCCGGGGCTAGCCCTGCAAACACCACGCTGCTCGCTAAGCCGCCCACCGTAGCGGTGACTGTCGAATTGAGCAGCGCGGGGGGCGAAGACGGTGCGGCTGCACCGTCGGCCACGGTCGGCGTGACCGGGCCAAGCCCGGTGGCGAGTACCATCACTGTCTCTCCGCCCAGCGCCGGACTGCTGTTGGTAACGAGAGAATAATCGGAATGCAGAATCTGTACCGTTGCGCCAGCGCCAGAGGCCGTAACAATCCCCGGCATGATTTGGGGCGTGCTCAACGTATACGGCGCACTGCTTCCGCTTGCGGTGGTAACAACGAGTTGATTCGTAGAAGCTGTGAGCTCCCAAGGTACCTGGAAATTGATCTGAGTGGGAGACACGTAAAACAGCGGCGCGTTAATGCCATTCACTGTGACAGAAGTCCCCGCCAGACTTGTGGCCAAGGGAAGAGAAGAAGCCGATGCAGTGGAAGCCGACAAGTTTGTTCCAAGTATAGAGGCCGCGGAGCCTGGAGCGACGCCGAAGAAGGCCGAATATGTCGCCGCGTTCACCACGCCATTTGTGAAAATGACCGGTGTTTGGGCGACCACACTGAGTCCGCCCAAGAACAATTGAAAGACAAAGCACCAAGTCAGTCTTCGCACCAAAGGAAACTACTATCTTTCGTTGAGCGCGTCAAGGCGGGCCTCCGATAGAACTCGATCTATTTATTGAAGCTTCATCATCGAAACATGGATGAATAGCGTTTAGAAGGATGAAGAACTCGTCTGATCCAGTCCATTCTTTTCATCGTGTCTAAAGAATTCATCGTGCCTAAAAAATCCCTGTTACCTGAAATGGTTGATCATGTGGTAGTGTCGAAGTTCTGTAGCTTGAGGTTGCCGCGCGCGTTGGAAGGCATGGGCGCGCGAGATGATGGGTGAGAGCAGCGGGGAGCCGGCGAACGGCCGGACCTTCGCCGGGTGGGCGGAAATGGAAGTTCATCCCAGTCAGTCAGCCAGACCACTTTGTATCGTTGTGTCGTGGCCACTGGTCTGCGTTGCCCAGGCGTCGGCTCAACGTTCAGGACGGCGAGCCGGCGGCCGTTCGATCGAAGCGCCTTGGACGTGTGCGCCGGTGTTGCAGCGGTATCTGCCGGAAGTCGGAGCCGTTCGATTGTTGCCCAATTCGTCCGCTTTTTTGAGATGTTGAAAAATGATGTTCGAGTATGTAGTATCGAAAAACTACTATCACGGGTCGTTTGCATTGCAAACAAAAGGGAGTTTCGTACCATGAGAACGATCAAGATTGCCGGCGCCGTTATGTTGTTGAGCCTCGCGTGCTCGCTGTCGGCTGTGGCTCAGGCGCAAGGGACTTTCAACATTACCGGTGCGACCGTCACGCCGGGAACCAACGCGAATCCCTCCACAGCGAACATCACGCTTTCGGCGACGCTTAACAACGGCATCTCCGCGGACGCGTTCACCGTATCGGTGCAGTTGACCGCCAACGGGCAGGCGCCGGCCATCGACATGGACAATGCGAACTTCGTGAACGCCTCGCCGTGGGGCTCGAACTCCACGACCACCAGTTCCACGATCGCGCTGAGCATCACGCACCTGGGGCATCCCGCGTCGGGCACGATCACCTTAGGTACGATCCAAATTCCGATTCCCACGAGCTCGCGCAACGGCGACACGTACACGTTGTCAATCGCTTCGGCCGACGCCGCGAATTCCACGCAAGGCTCGGGCGGCACCGACGTGCCCATGGCCGCGGGA